>Ga0310823_100062_pt1 | contig 195684 bp, 191 predicted proteins | sample P4_ome_3_FD_201316 | JGI IMG/M metagenome (GOLD analysis project Ga0310823, IMG submission 201316) | Sorghum-adapted microbial communities from Joint BioEnergy Institute, Emeryville, California, United States - P4_Day56_Rep3 | ecosystem: Engineered > Bioreactor > SSF (Solid state fermentation)...
GGCGCCATCGCCCAGGTACCGGAGAGCCACTCCTGCGACCACTCGTCGTCGAACTGGCGGGCGGCCGGGCCGTCCACGGCGTCGTCGGAGCCGCGGTCGTCGGGGCGCCGGTCCTCGGCCTGCCCGTCGTCGGCCCGTCCGTCGTCGGCCCGTCCGTCATCGGCACGGCCCAGCGGGCCGTCCTCCGGCCGGGTGGGGTCCAGCAGCGGGGCGAGCAGGGGCTGGTGCAGTGGCCCGTTCAGCGGGTCGGCCAGCGACTCCAGCGCGGGCGTCTCGCGCCGCTCCGGCGCGTCCCGGACCGGTTCCGGCCGCTCGTCCTGCGGCGGGGCGAACCCGTCCCGCTCGTCGTCGACGCGCCGCAGCGGCGGACGCGACTCGCCCACCGGGAGCGGTCGCGGCACCGGGTTCGGCCCGTTCCGCTTGACCAGCGGGATCGGCTTGGGGGCCGACCGCGAGATCGGGGTGACGGTGGGGCGGGGCCGTTCGTTGCGCGCCCGCAGCGGCGTGGGGCGGGCGGGGCGCCGGCCGTCGTCCACCGGGACCGGCCGCGGCGCCGCGAGCGGGTGCGGTGAGGGCGGCTCGGGGAACGGCTCGTCGGCGTCGACCGCGGGCTCGGCGCGGGCCTCCTCGGGCACGTCCCGCCGGGCGTCGTCGGCCTCTTCGGCGGGCTCGTCGCGCTCGTCCCGGTCGTCCGCGTACCGCTCCCGGGGGTCGTCGAGCCGGTGCGCCGGCTCGGTGCTGAGCTCCCGCTCCGCGGGCCGCAGCCGCGCGGTGGCGGCGGCGCTGTCTTCGGCGGCCCTGTCCTCGACGGCGCTGTCTTCGGCGGCCCTGTCCTCGACGGCGCTGTCTTCGGCGGCCCTGTCCTCGACGGCGCTGTCTTCGGCGGCCCTGTCCTCGACGGCCCTGTCTTCGGCAGCCCTGTCCTCGGCGGGGGTGTCCTCCACGGTGCCCTCGACGACGCGGTGCTCGAGTTCGCCCGCGCGGTCGGTCTCCTCGGCGAGCCGCGGTGTCGGGCTGGGCGCGGCGAGGGGGTGCGGCTCCGGCGCGCGCCGCCGGGGCGGCAGCTCGGTGGGCTGGGCGAGCGCGTGCCGCTCGGGCGGGGGCGCGGGCTGCGGGCGAGGCGCGGGCTCGGGCCGCCACGGGCGCTCGTCGGTCACGTCGTCGCGCAGCTCGACCGCGACCTCGAGCGCCGCGGCGTGGTAGGCGGGGATCGGGCCGTCGGCGGGCAGCACCTCGACCGAGGCGGGGGCGCCCGCCCGTTCGAGCGCCGCGGCGAGCTGGTAGGTCAGCACGTCGGCGCGACGGGTGCGGTCGTGCACCCGCACCAGGACGACCGGGTGCGGGAGCGGCCCGGGCGCGGTGCCGGCAGGGGTGAGGCGACGGGCGAGCAGCACGGTGCAGCCGGTGAGGGGGCGCGCCGGGAAGTCCAGCACGGCGCCGGCGACGGGGTCGTCGCCCGCGGGGGCGGCGAACCGGTGCTCGGTGCCGTCCTCGGGCTCGGGCGGCGGGAGCGCGGCCGCGGGCCCGAGGTCGGTGCGGGCGGTGTGCGCCGCGGTGACGAGCGCCGACCGCACGTGCGGGGGCAGGACCGCCTTCGCGGCGACGAGGCTCGCGGTGAGCATCTCGACCGCGCGGGCGTCCTCGCCGAGGGCGACCAGCTCGCGGGCCCAGCGCAACAGGTCGTCGTCGACCCGTCCGGCCAGAGCCAGCAGCAGGTCGTGCGTCGTGCCCGACGTCGGGTCCTCCACCTGGCCTCCTCCCCTCGAGTCGGTCGCTCCCCTCACGCGCCGACCAGCGCCGTGGCCGATCGCCACAGCGGCCTGGATCCGATGATGGCTGCCTGGTGGTAGGAGGAGCGCTCCCCGTGCGCCGGGAGCACCTCCACGCACGGTGTGCGGTCGCCGTGGGCGCGCATCACCCGTTGGAGCGTCCCGGCGAGCTCCCACGGCCGTTCGGCGCCGATGACGAGCACGATGCGTTGCCCGCCGCGCCACGACTGGCGGAGCTCGACGCAACCGGGGTGGCCGCGCACGACCGCGAGCACGGCCAGCGCGGCGGTGTCGACGGCGCCGTCCCCCGGCTCGAACTCGGCCTGGGTCGGGGGCGGCTCCGCGGCCGGGTGCACGGCGTCGACGAGCGGGTGCGTGGAGCCGACCGCGGTCTCGAGGAGCTCGCGCTCGTCGTCGGTGATGGCCACGCGGTGGCGCAGCAGCTCGCGGGGCAGGGTCGAGGCGAGCACCTCCTGGCCGCCGTCGGCCAGCCAGTCGCGCATCCGCCACAGCAGCTCGTCGGGAAGCCGCCCGGCGAGCCGCAGCAGCAGCTCGTGGCACGCGGCGGCGCGGGCGCCGCTCACGGCTCCGCCAGCTCCACGACCAGCTCGACCTCGACCGGGACGCCGAGCGGCAGCTCGGCCACCCCGACGGCGGACCGCGCGTGCTTGCCCGCCTCGCCGAAGACGTCGGCCAGCACGTCGGAGGCGCCGTTGATGACCTTCGGCTGCTCGACGAAGCCGGGCGCCGACGCGACGAACCCCACGACCTTCACCACACCCGCCACCGCGTCGATGCCCACGAGCGCGTCGACGGCGGCGAGCGCGTTCAGCGCGCAGATCCGCGCGAGGCCCGCCGCCTCGTCGGTGCTGATCTCGGCGCCCACCTTGCCCAGCGCGGCGGGCTTGCCGTCGACGAGCGGCACCTGGCCGGCGGTGAACACGAGCGAGCCGGAGCGGCGCGCGGGGATGTAGGAGCCCGCGGGCGCGGGCACGGACGGCAGCGTGATGCCCAGCTCGGCGAGACGCTGGCTCGGGGTGCTCACGGCGTCAGCTCCGCACCGGGCGCTTGAACCACGCCACGAGCTGCTCGGGGTTCGCGCCGGTCGTGACGGTGACGAGCTCCCAGCCGTCCCGGCCGAAGTTGTTGAGGATCGCCTGCGTGTTGTGGATGAGCACGGGGGCGGTGAGGTATTCCCACCTGACGTCCGACGAACCGGGGGAGGTCATGACAGGTCACTGTAGCCAGCGCCTCATCCGCTCGGGCGGCCGGTCGCGTCGGGCCTCCGTAACCTGGAACGGTGAGTTCCACCGGTTGGCCAGCGGCGCTGTCGGCGGCGCGCCTGCACGTCGTGTCCGGCAAGGGCGGCACGGGGAAGACGACCGTGGCCGCGGCGTTGGCGCTGGCGCTGGCCTCCGAGGGCAGGCGCACGCTGCTCGTGGAGGTCGAGGGGCGGCAGGGCATCGCGCAGCTGTTCGACACCGCCCCGCTCCCGTACGAGGAGCGCCGGATCGCGATCGCCCCGGGCGGCGGCGAGGTCAGGGCGCTCGCGGTGGACGCCGAGGCGGCCCTGCTGGAGTACTTCGAGCTGTTCTACCGGCTCGGGATGGCCGGCCGAACGCTGCGCCGGATGGGCGCCGTCGAGTTCGCCACCACGCTCGCCCCCGGGCTGCGTGACGTGCTGCTCACCGGCAAGGTCAAGGAGTGCGTCAACCGGCGCGACGCCGACGGGCGCCCGGTGTACGACGCCGTGGTGCTCGACGCCCCGCCCACCGGCCGTGTCGTGAAGTTCCTCGACGTCACCAAGGCGATGGCCGAGCTCGCGCGCACCGGCCCCATCCACGGCCAGGCGGCGGGCGTGGTGGAGGTGCTGCACTCCCCGCTCACCGCGGTGCACCTGGTCACGCTGCTGGAGGACCTGCCGGTCACCGAGACCCTCGAGACCGTCGACGAGCTCACCGAGGCCGGGTTCCCGGTGGGTTCGGTGATCGTCAACCGGGTGCGCAAGCAGTGGCTGCCGGACCGGTCGGTGGCCGCCGCGGCCGGCGGCCGGGTCGACGCGGGCCGCATCCGCGCCGGGCTCGCCTCCGCGGGCCTCGACCTGCCCGCCGAGGTGATCGACGGGCTCGTCGCCGAGACCGTGGAGCACGCGGTGCGCGTCAACGAGGAGGCCGCGGCGTCGGCGCGGCTGGAGGAGGCGTCGGGGCTGCCGCGCCTGGAGCTGCCCGAGCTGGTGGAGGGCGTGGATCTCGGTTCGCTCTACGAGCTCGCCGAGGCGCTGCGCGACCAGGGCGTCGGCGAGCAGGCGCTCGCGGAGTCGCGGTCGTGAGCCCGCGCCCCGCGCCCGTGCTGGACGTCGACGCCCTGCTGGACGACCCGGACACGCGGATCATCGTGTGCTGCGGCTCCGGCGGCGTCGGCAAGACCACCACCTCGGCCGCCCTCGCCATCCGCGCCGCCGAGCGCGGCAGGCGCACCGTGGTCCTCACCATCGACCCGGCGCGCAGGCTCGCGCAGGCGCTCGGGATGGAGGCGCTGGGCAACGAGCCCGGTCGCGTGGCGGGGGCGCGCGGCGAGCTCTACGCGATGATGCTCGACATGCGCCGGACCTTCGACGAGATGGTCTACGCGCACGCTGACCCCGAGCGCGCCGAGGCGATCATCGCCAACCCCTTCTACCAGACCATCTCCTCGTCGTTCTCCGGCACGCAGGAGTACATGGCGATGGAGAAGCTGGGGCAGCTGGCGTCGACCGGCGAGTGGGACCTCATCGTGGTCGACACCCCGCCCTCGCGCTCCGCGCTGGACTTCCTCGACGCCCCGCAGCGCATGTCCACCTTCCTCGACGGCCGGATGATCCGGCTGCTCTCGGCGCCCGCGCGGGCGAGCGGCCGCGGGCTGCGCAAGATCGTGGGGGCGGGCTTCTCGCTGTTCGCGAAGGCCGTCTCGACGATCCTCGGCGGCCAGATGCTCGCCGATGCCTCGGCGTTCGTGCAGGCGTTCGACACGATGTTCGGCGGGTTCCGCGAGCGGGCCGCGGCCACCTACGCCCTGCTGCGCTCGCCCGGCACCGCGTTCCTCGTGGTGGCCGCGCCGGAACCGGACGCGCTGCGGGAGGCCGCCTACTTCGTCGAACGGCTCGCCGCCGACGGCATGCCGCTCGCGGGGCTCGTGCTCAACCGCACCCACCCGGTGCTCGCCGACCTCTCCGCCACCCGGGCCCGCGCCGTGGCCGAGGAGCTGCGCTCGGCGCCGCTCGCGGCGGCCGTGCTGCGGCTGCACGCCGACCGCGTGGACCTGGCCGAGCGGGAGGAGCGCCTGCTGTCGCGGTTCACCAGCGCCCACCCGGGCGTCGCGGTGGCGCAGGTGCCCGCGCTGGCGGGCGACATCGACGACCTGGACGGGCTGCGCGAGGTCGGTGAGCGGCTGGCGGGCGTGTCGGAGTCGGCCGCCGAGGCGGTGGGCTCGGCCCGCTGACGGCCGGCCGCGACTCGCGCGCACTGAGAGCGCGACTCGCGCGCACCCGTCGAGCAGGGCGAGCTCGTACGACGGCGGCCCCGGCGGCGCAGGCTCACGTACCAGTCGGCCTCGAACGTGGTCTCGAAGCCGAACAGCCGTGTGTAGAACTCGTGCGCCTCTCCCTTCCGGGTCGTGCCGATCACCGGGTAGAAGCTGGTCAGCTGCACGGTTCCTCCCCATTTACATACCATCGGTATGCGGAGAGAGCGCGCATACCATCGGTATGTCAACGGAGGGGTCATGACGAGGGCGCAGCAGCGGGAACGGACCCGGGCGGTGCTGGTGGAGGTGAGCAGGCAGCTGTTCGCCACGCGCGGGTACGCCGCCGTCGGGCTCGCGGAGATCGTGCGGACCGCGGGCGTCACGAAGGGCGCGCTCTACCACCACTTCGAGGGCGGGAAGGCCGACCTCTTCCGCGCGGTGCTCGCGCAGGTGCAGGCCGACGTCGGGCGCGCGGTGGCGGCCGCGGCGGACGCGGAGGCCGACCCGTGGGACCAGCTCGTGGCGGGCTGCCGGGCGTTCCTCACCGCCAGCACCGCCGACCCGGGCGTGCGGCGGATCATGCTCGTCGACGGCCCCGCCGTGCTCGGGTGGAGCGAGTGGCGCGCGATGGACGAGGCGACCTCGGCCCGCCACCTCGCCGAGGCCCTCACCGGCCTCGTCGAGACGGGCGTGATCGCGCCGCAGCCGGTCGAGCCGCTCGTGCGCCTGCTGTCCGGCGCGATGAACGAGGCGGCGCTGTGGCTCGCGGAGACCGCCGCCCCCTCCGCCCTGGACGCCGTGCTCGCGCCCCTGGTCCGGATGCTGGGGGCGCTGCGCGCATGAGCGCAGCCGGGCTCACGCCGTCTCGCCCAGCCTCCTGCGCCGCGCCTGCACCTCGGCGGCCTTGGCGAGCTGCGCGGCCGTCTCGGCCGCAACGGACTCGTAGTGGGCGGTGCGCGCGGCGTGCAGCAGGTCGGCCCACGAGCGGACGTTCGGCCGGGCCCGCAGCAGCGCCCTGCGCTCGCGTTCGGTCATGCCGCCCCACACCCCGAACTCGATGCGCTGGTCGAGGGCGTGGGCGAGGCACTCGGTGCGCACCGGGCAGGTGCGGCAGAACAGCTTCGCCTCGCGCTGGCGCGCCCCCTGGACGAACAGGCCTTCTGCGTCGGTCGTCCGGCACCGCGCAGCCCCCCGCCAGTTCCACCGGCCCGTCATGCTCGACCCCTCCCCGGATCCCGTGTCGTCACGACCAGCACGGACGGATTCTCGGAGGGCTCGGTTCCACCCGGGAACCGAGCAAAACTACTCAATCGCGGTCGGGCGATCTCCCCTACTCCGTCCGGGGGCGCGCGTACCCTTGCGCCCCGTGAGCTTCCCGCGCCACCTCGCCCGGCCGATCGGCCTGTTGCTCGGGCTCGGTCTCCTCGCGGGTGTCGTCGTCGCGGGGATGACCTTCCCCGTCGCCGCCGGTCTCGGGCTGATCGCGAGCGACACCGGCGACAGCGTCAACACGGTCTCGGCCGACCTCGTCGACGGCCCGCTGCCGCAGACCACCACGATCACCGACTCGTCGGGTGCCCCGATCGCCCGGTTCTTCGAGCAGGGCCAGAACCGCCAGTCCGTCACGGCCGACCAGATCTCGCCCGCCATGAAGGCGGCGATCGTCGCCATCGAGGACCGGCGCTTCTACCAGCACAACGGGGTCGACTGGCAGGGCACGCTGCGCGCGCTCGCGGCGAACTCGGCGTCCGGCACGGTCGTGCAGGGCGCGTCCACGATCACCCAGCAGTACGTCAAGAACTACATGCTCTACGTCGCCGCGCAGACGGAGACGGAGCGGCTCAAGGCCACCGAGCAGACGCCGGCGCGCAAGTTGAAGGAAGCGCAGATCGCGCTCCAGATGGAGCAGCGGTTGTCGAAGGAGGAGATCCTCACCCGCTACCTCAACATCGTGTCGTTCGGCAACGGCGCGGCGGGGATCGCGGCGGCGGCGCGCACGTACTTCAACACCACGCCGGACAAGCTCACGGTCCCCCAGGCCGCGCTGCTCGCCGGCATGGTCAACAGCACCTCGGCGTTCGACCCGGTGCGCAATCCGCAAGCGGCGCTGGAGCGGCGCAACCTCGTCATCCAGCAGATGCGCGACCAGCAGATGATCGACGAGGCGCAGGCGGAGGCGGCCCTGGCCTCCCCGCTCGGGGTGGTCACCCCGCTCAACACCCAGCCCAACGGCTGCATCGGCGCGGGCGACGCCGGGTTCTTCTGCAAGTACGTCGTCGACTACCTCACCGAGGCGGGCTTCTCCCGCGAGCAGCTCAACCGCGGCGGCTACACGATCAGGACCACGCTCGACCGCAACGTGCTCAACCACATGAAGGCCTCGCTCGACGCCGAGGTGCCGCCGAAGCAGCCGAACGTGGCCAACGTGATGTCGGTCGTGCAGCCGGGCACCGACAAGCACCGGGTGCTCGGCATGGCCTCCAGCCGCACGTTCGGGCTCGACGCCGAGGAGATGGAGACCAGCTACGGCCTGCCGTACGAGCCGGTCAACCTGGGCGCCGGGTCCGTCTACAAGATCTTCACCGCCGCCACCGCCCTCGAGAAGGGCATGGGCATCAACTACGAGCTCTCGGTGCCGCCGAGCGGGTACGCCTCGCCGATCTACGTCGACGGCGCGGGACGTCCGCTGCCGGTCCGCAACTCCAGCGACAACCTGCCCGAGCGCATGACCCTCACCGACGCGCTGGCGCAGTCGCCGAACACGGCGTTCATCAAGCTGGAGGAGTTCACCGGCGTGCCGCCGGTCGTCGACATGGCGGTCCGGCTGGGCATGCGCTCGCTCGCCAAGACCCCGTTCGTCGACCCGGCCACGGGGCGGCCGACCGACCGCTCGATCGCGGAGGTCACCAAGGCGCAGAACCTGGCGTCGTTCACGCTCGGCGTGAGTCCCACGAGCGTGCTGGAGCTCGCGAACGTCGGCGCCACGCTCGCCAGCGCGGGCGTCTGGTGCCCGCCCAGCCCGATCGAGTCGATCACCGACCCGGACGGCAACCCGGTCCCCGTCACCGAGGCCCCGTGCGAGCAGGTCGTCGAGCCGGGCCTGGCCAACGCGATGTTCAACGCGCTCAGCAAGGACGACCAGCCCGGCGGCACCGCCGCGGGCGCCGCCCGCCAGGTGGGCTGGAACCGCCCGATGGCCGGCAAGACCGGCACCACCCAGCAGCACAAGTCGGCGGCGTTCGTCGGGTTCGTCCCGCAGATGTCCGGCGCGGTGATCACGTTCGACAACTCCCGCTCGCCGCGCCCGCTCTGCGACGGCGCCGGATCGCCGTTCCCCTGCCGCAGCGGCAACATCTTCGGCGGCAAGACGCCGGCCGAGACGTGGTTCGGCGCGATGAAGCCGCTGCTCGACCCGTTGCCGCCGCTGGCGCTGCCCGCTGTGGAGGAGCGGTTCCTGGAAGGCGGGGAGGAGTCGCGCGTCCCCGACGTCATCGGCGAGTCCGAGAACGAGGCCCGCGAGGAGCTGGAGGACGCCGGCTGGCGCGTGTCGGTGCGCGAGGTGGACAACGCGGCCGACCGGGGCACGGTCGTCGGCCAGAGCCCGCGCGGGTCGGCGCTGCCCGGGGAGACGATCGAGCTCAGCATCTCCAGCGGCGAGGCGCCCCCGCCGCCGGACGCGCCCGGCGACGACGATGACGACGATGACGACGACGATGACGACGACGGGGACTAGCCACGCGTGAGGTCCGGGCTCACCCGCCCCGGTGATGCGCCGCGCCGCGGCGCCGCGCGTTCCTCGATCGGGGCGCCGCCCGCGCCTACCATCCGCCCACGTGGGTGCCTGTTCGGATGATCCGTCGTCCGCGCGGGACGCGCCGGTCGACGGGACGCCCGAGGAACGCAGGCCCGCGCCGGAGTGGCTCGACCCGCCGCCCCGGCCGCGCGTGGTCGAGGACCCCGGGATCCTCGGGCTCTCCCGCCGGGCCCGCGGGCGGTGGGGATCGCGGCTGTTCAACGCGTTCTTCGTGCTGGTCTTCGCGGTGATCCTGATCCAGATGGTCTCGGCGATCCTCGAGAACCCCTGGTAGCGCGGGCCACACCGGGGCGCCGCCCAGCGCGGCCGCCACGGGTGGGGCGGGTGTCTGCGGATACCCTGGCCGACGAGGGCAGGCCCGCGCCCCGAGGGGAGGTGACGAGCGATCGCCACGCAGCTGAGCGCCCCCACCTCGCTCCGCGTCCGCAGCGTGCTCGCCATCCCGGCGTTCCGCAGGCTGTGGGCGGTCACCTCGGTCGCGGCCATGTGCGACTGGATGAGCCTGCTCGCGCTCTCGGCGCTCGCCACGCAGCTCACCAGCGGCTACACGGCGCAGAGCTTCGCGCTCGGCGGCGTGGTCGCCACGAAGCTGCTCCCCGCGCTGGTGCTGGGCCCGCTCGCGGGCGCGCTGGCCGACAAGTTCGACCGCCGCCGCGTGATGGTGGTGTGCGACCTGCTCCGGTTCTGCCTCTTCGTCTCGATCCCGCTCGTCGGGTCGCTGTGGTGGCTGTTCGTCGCCACGTTCCTCATCGAGATCTGCGCGCTGTTCTGGATCCCGGCCAAGGACGCGTCGGTGCCCAACCTGCTGCGCAGGCCCGACCAGGTGGAGACGGCCAATCAGATCAACCTCGTGATGACCTACGGCGTCGCGGTGATCACCGCCGGCAGCCTGTTCGCGGTGATCAACCGGGTCGGCGGGGTCGTCGGCGGCAGCGCGTCGGCCCTGTCCACCGTGTTCGTCGCGCTGGTCATGAGCGGGGTCGCCTACCTCGTCATCGCGCTCATGGTCTGGTTCCGCATCCCGGAGATCTCCGGGCGCGCCGCGCAGGGCAGGGCGGCGGCCCCCGGCCTGGTCGCGATGCTGCGCGACGGGGCGTCGTTCGTCGTCCGCACGCCGCTGGTGCGGGGGCTCGTGATCGGCATCATCGGTGCGTTCGCCGCGGGCGGCACGGTGGTGGGCTCGGCCACGCTGTACGCCGCCAGCCTCGGCGGGGGCAACGCCGCGTACGGCGTGCTGTTCGCGGCGGTGTTCATCGGGCTCGCGATGGGCATGGGGGCGGCGCCGCGGATGGCCCGCCGGATCCCGCACAACCGGCTGTTCGGGGCCGCGATCGTCGCGGCGGGCCTCGCGCTCGTGCTGGTCTCGCTCGCGCCGCACCTGTTCGTCGCGATCGGGGCCGTGATGCTCGTCGGCGGGTTCGCGGGCATCGCCTTCCTCACCGGCCTCACGATCATCGGCTCCGAGGTCGCCGACGAGGTGCGCGGCCGGATCGTCGCGTTCGTCCAGTCGATCGTGCGGCTCACGCTGCTCGGGTCGATGGCGCTCGTCCCGGTGTTCGTCGGTGTGGTGAGCGCCCGCCGGATCGACGTCCTCGGCTACCCGGTGCTCATCGACGGCACCCGCGTGGTGATGCTGGTGGGCGGGGTGGTGGCCGCGGTCGTCGGGATGCTCGCCTACCAGCAGATGGACGACCGCAGCACCGAGCCGATCCTGCCCAGCCTGCTGGCCGCCCTGCGCCGCGGCGAGCCGCGCCACGGCGACGGCGTCCTGATCGCCGTGGAGGGCGCTGCGGCCGAGGAGACCACCGAGCAGGCGGCGCGGCTGGCCCAGCGGCTGCGGGCGGCGGGCCACCTCGTGGTGGAGCCCGACGGCGGGGAGCGCGACCGGGAGCGCTGGGCGACCGCCACCCGGGAGGCGGCGCTGTCCGGTGCGCGGGCGCAGGCCCTCGCCGCCGCGGCGGTGCGGGCCGACCAGGTGGAACGGGTGATCCGCCCGGCGTTGGCCAAGGGAGCGATCGTGGTCGTGGACAGGTTCCTGGCGAGCCCGCTGGTGCAGTTCGGGGTGGCGGCCGACCGCGCGTCGTCCTCCGGGCAGCCCGAGCTCGACCCCGCCGAGCTGGAGAGCCTCGCCGCGTGGGCGACGGGCAGGCTGCGGCCGGACGTCTCGGTGCTGCTCGACCGCGCACCGGTGGAGAAGCCACCGCCCGCAGCGGGTGTGGAGGAGCACGTGCGCGTGCAGCGGCTGCTCACTCGGATGGCGGCGGCGGAGCCGCACCGCTACGTGGTCGTCGACGCCGACGGGGCGCCGGACGAGGTCGCGGAGCGCGTCTTCGCCGGGCTGCGACCCGTGCTGCCGAAGCCGCCCGCCCGCGACTCGGATGCGGCGGTGACGCGATGACGGTGTGGGACGAGGTGGTCGGGCAGCCGGCCGCCGTCGCCGAGCTGTCCGCCGCGGCCTCCGATCCGGCCGCGTTGACCCACGCGTGGCTGTTCACCGGGCCGCCGGGGTCGGGCCGGTCGGTGGCGGCGCGCGCGTTCGCCGCCGCGTTGCAGTGCCCCCGGCACGGGTGCGGCGAGTGCGCGTCCTGCCACACCGTGATGGCCGGTACCCACTCCGACGTGCGCGAGGTCGTGCCCGAGGGGTTGTCGATCTCGGTGCGGTCGATGCGGCAGCTGGTGCAGTCCGCCGCGCGCCGCCCGGCCACGGGCCGCTACCAGATCCTGATCATCACCGACGCCGACCGGCTCACCGAGAACGCCGCCAACGCGCTGCTGAAGTCGATCGAGGAGCCGCCGGAGCAGACGATCTTCCTGCTCTGCGCCCCGTCGGACCACCCGGAGGACGTGGCCGTCACGATCAGGTCGCGGTGCAGGCCGGTCCCGCTGCGCACGCCGTCGCCCGAGGCGATCGCCGACGTGCTGGTCCGCAGGGACGGCATCGACCCCGAGACGGCGCGGTGGGCGGCGTCGGTGTCGGGCGGGCACGTGGGGCGGGCCCGCAGGCTCGCCCGCGACCCCGCCGCGCGCTCCCACCGCGAGCTGGTGCTGGGGCTGCCGCTGCGGGTGCGCAACCTCGGCGACGCCTTCGCCTACGCGGGCGACCTGGTGCGCGACGCGAAGGCGGAGGCCGCCGAGCTCAGCGAGAGCCGTGACGCGGCCGAGCGCGAGGAGCTCGCCGTCGCGATGGGCGCGGGCGGCACCGGCAAGGGGGCGGCGGCGGCCGCGCGCGGGGCGAAGGCCGCCGAGCGCGACCTGGAGCGCCAGCAGAAGTCCCGCAACACGCGCACCCAGCGCGACGCGCTGGACCGGGCCCTGGTCGACCTGGCCGGGTTCTTCCGCGACGCGCTGGTCGTCGGCAGCGGGGCGCGGGTCCCGCTCATGCACCCGGACCGCGAGGCCGACGCGCGCCGGGCCGCCACCGACTCCTCGCCCGAGTCGCTGCTGCGCAGGCTGGAGGCGGTGCTGGCCTGCCGTAGCGCGCTCGACCAGAACGTCAAGCCGGAGGTCGCGGTCGAGGCGATGATGACCGCCCTGCAACGCGGCTGAGAGCGTCGGGGCGTCCGGCAGAATCGTCCGGGTGGGGCGACCGGCGGACACCGTCATCTCGGCGCGGGAGGCGGAGGTGCTGGCCGCCGTCGGCGAGCACCTGAGCAACGCCGAGATCGCGGCCAAGCTGTTCATCTCGGTCCGCACGGTCGAAAGCCACGTCTCGTCGCTGCTGCGCAAGCTCGGCGCGGCCGACCGCAGGGCGCTCACCCAGATCGCCGCCGAGCGGGCAGGCCCCCCGCGCTCGCGGGCGTCCGCGGCAGCCCTCCCGCCCGCGCTCACCTCGTTCGTGGGCCGGGCGAAGGAGCGCGCTGAGCTCGCCGGAGCGCTCGACGGGCACCGGCTGGTCAGCGCCGTCGGGCCGGGCGGGGTGGGCAAGACCCGCCTCGCGCTCGCCGTGGCCGCCGACGTCGCCCACCGCTACGCCGACGGCGTCTGGTACGTCGACCTCGTTCCCGTCACCGACGCCTCGATGATCGCGCCGACGGTCGCGGCCGCGCTCGGCCTCGAGGAGCAGCAGGGCCGCACCCGCAGGCAGACGCTGCTCGAGTGGGCGTCCGGCCGGCGCGCGCTGCTGATCCTGGACAACTGCGAGCACCTCCTGGACGGCGTCGCCGACCTCGTGGAGCGGCTGCTCGCCCACGGAGCGGGCATCACGGTGCTCGCCACCAGCAGGGCCCGGCTGTTGCTGCCGTTCGAGCGGGTGTTCCCGGTGGAGGGGATGTCGGTCGGCGACGACGCGGTGGCGCTGTTCACCGAGCGGGCCGCGGCGGCGGGCGTCGTGCTCGGCCCGGAGGAGCGGCCCCGCATCGGCCGCATCTGCCGCGGGCTCGACGGCGTCCCGCTCGCCATCGAGCTGGCGGCCGCCCGGCTGCCCGCGCTCGGTGTCGACGGGCTGGAGGCGGGGCTGTCCGACCGGCTGCAGCTGCTCACCGGGGCGCGCCGGGTCGACAGCAGGCACCGGTCCCTGCGCTCCACGCTCGACTGGAGCTACGCGCTGCTCGAACCGCAGGCCAGGCAGGTGCTGCGCCGCGTGGCGGTGTTCGCGGGACCGTTCCGGGCCGAGAGCGCGGCCGCGGTCGCGGCGATGGCGGTGCGCGAGGTCGCCGCCCACCTCGCGGCGCTGGCCGACCACAGCCTCCTGGTGCCGGTCACCTCGGCCGACGGCACCCGCTACCGCGCCCTGGAGACCGTCCGCCAGTACGGCGTCGAGCTGCTCGGCGACGAGGAGGAGCTGGAGGAGACCCGGTCCCGGCACCTGGCCTGGGCGCTGCAGGCCGGGTCCGAGCTGCTCGCCGACGAGGCCGTCGACACGTTCGGCTGGCGCACGCGGTTCGACCGGCTCGCCGACGAGCTGCGGGCCGGCCTCGGCTGGGCGGTGGCGAGCGGGTCGAAGGACGCGTACGGGGGCAAGGTGCTGCTCGCCACGCTGTGCCTGCGCCGCGGCATCGTGGGCGAGGCGCAGTGGCGCTTCGAGCAGGCCGCCGAGCTGGCGCCGGACGACCGGCAGGCGGCCGAGGCGCTGCAGCTCGCCGGCGGTGTGGCTGCCAACCGGCTCGCGGGCGACGACGCGATCCGGCTGCACCGCACGGCCGCCGACCTCTGCGTCCGCGCCGGTGACCCCGCGGCGGCGGCCCGCAACCTCGCGCGCGCCGCCGAGCTGTGGAACCGCGCGTCGGGCACCATCGATGCCCGGCCCGACGAGCTTGCGCCCGCCGCGCTGCTCGACGAGGCCTCCCGCCTGGCCGCGGACGACGACCTGGTCACCCGGGCCCGGATCGCTGCCGCCCGGGCGTTCTCGGTCCCCGAGACCGACGAGGCGAGCGCCGAGCTCGCGCAGCACGCGCTGGAGGTCGCGCGAGCGTCGGGCGACGTGATGGCCGAGAGCTCCGCGCTGGACCGGCTCACCACCATCCGGCTCTCGCGCGGGGAGGGACGGGCGGCGCTCGCCAGCGCGGTGCATCGCATCGAGCTGCTCGACCCGCTGGTGCTCGATCCGTGGGTCGGCTTCGAGCTGTCCGACGCCTACGTCATGTCCGTCGAGTCCGCGATCGCCGCGGGCGACCTCGCCGAGGCGCGCCGGCTCGCCGAGCGGATGCGCGACCTGCCCCACCACCGCGAGGACCCGCACGTCGCGGTCGCCCGGCTGATCGTGGTGGCCGCCCTGGAAGGCGACTGGCAGCGCGCCCTGGTGGCGGGCGACCGGTTCCGCGAGGGCTGGGAGCGGGCCGGGAGCCCGCGCGTCCCCACGCTGCGGCGCGCCGCGCGGGCGATGGCCACGGTCCACGGCATGCGCGGCGACACCGCGGCCCACGACGAGTGGATGCGGATCTTCACCGCGCTCGTGCCCAAGGCCCGGCAGACCCACGACCAGCACACGAGCGCCTTCTTCGAGGCGCTGATGCTGTTGCACCTGGGCCGCGCCGGCGAGGCGGTGCAGCGCCTGGACGTGCACCCCCACGAGCTGCGCCGGTGGTACCAGGGCATCTGGCGGCCGTGGTACGCCGCTGCGTGGGCGGAGGCGGCCGTTCTCGCGGGCGAGCCGGACGCCGCGGAGCGGATCGCGTCGGTGCAGGCCACCACCGCCGAGAACGCGGTCACGGCCGCCCTCGTCGCGCGGGCCGCGGCGCTCGCGGCGGGCGACCGCGCGGGCGTGCTCGCCGCCGCCGACGCGCTGGAGGCGGCCGGCTGCCGCTACCAGTGGGCGCGCAGCCTCGTCCTCGCCGGCGGGGCTGACCGCGAGCGCGGTGCCGCGGAGCTCGCCGTGATGGGCGCCGTCATCGCGTAGCCGGGCAGCACGCACGGACGCGGATCCGTGGTCGATCCGTGGTCGGCACGGATGTCCCGGAAGCCCAGGTCGACGATCGTTCTCCCCGTGCTGAACCCGTTCCACGCGATCGACGTCCTCGCCGCCGAGCACCGCCGCGAGCTGGAGGCCGACGCCGCCGCCCACCGCCTGGCCCGCACCGCGCGCCCGCACGCCCCCCGCTGGCGCGCCTGGCGGGGCGCGCTGCGCGTCGCGATGCTCGTCCGGCCCGCCCGCCCGGTCGCGTCGGACCGGTGCGCCGCCCGCCCCGCGGGATGAGGGGTCAGCCCGCGGGCAGGGCGCGGGCGTAGCGGTCGGCGAGGGTGCGGATGTGGTCGACCAGCTCGGGCGGCTCCGAGACGCGGAAGTCAAGTCCCAGCATCCCGATCCACACCGCCACGATCTCCAGGCTGTCGCCGCCGGTGACGAGCACACAGCGGTCGTCGTCCACCGTCTCCACCACGCCCACGGTCGGGTTGATCCGGGCGAGCACCTCCTCCGCGGGGGCGTCGACCTCGATTCGGGCGTGCACCGACCACCCCGTGAACGCGACCTGCCGCAGCACGAACGCCGTGTAGTCGCCGCCCGGCAGGGGGTCCGGGCGGAACCGCGGCCCGCCGGGCGCCTTGAGCCGCATCCAGTCCACGCGGTAGCTGTGCCAGTCCCGGGTGCGCCGCTCCCGCGCCACGACGTACCACCGCTGCTGCCAGCTCACCAGCCGGTACGGCTCGGCCTCCACGTGCTCGCCGTCGCGGTAGTCGAACCGGATGCCCACGTGGTCGCGCACGGCGACCGCGAGCTCGGTGAGCAGGGCCGGGTCCACCGCCGGGTCGGTGACGTTCGTGGCGGTGTTCGCGGGGCCGGTGGAGGTGCTCTCGTGCAGGGCGCGGACGCGGCGGCGCAGCCGCGAGGGCAGCACGTGCTCGAGCTTGGCCAGCGCCAGCGCGCTCGACTCCTCGATGCCGCGGACGGCGGTCACCGCCTGCAGCCCGACCGCGATCGCCACGGCCTCGTCGTCGTCGAGCAGCAGGGGCGGCAGCTTGCCCTGGTCGCCGAGCCGGTAGCCGCCGCGCGGGCCGCGGATCGTGTCGATCGGGTAGTCGAGGGCGCGCAGCCGTTCCACGTCCTTGCGCGCGGTCCGCTCGCCCACGCCGAGCCGGGCCGCGAGGTCCGCCGCGGGCCACGTGCGCGGGGTCTGGAGCAACCCGAGCAGCGCGAGCAGGCGTCCCGAGGTTTCGCGCACATCCCCTCCGAGTACAGGAACGAACCGTGCCGGTACTGCTCCTGACGTAGCCGCCATGACCAGCACCCAGACGCTCCCCGTCCGCCCCTTCGAGATCGCGATCCCCCAGGCCGCCCTCGACGACCTGCAGCGCCGGCTGGAGAACACCCGCTTCCCGGTGCCCGCCCCCGGGGACGACTGGAGCCACGGCACGCCGGTCGGCTACCTGCGGGAGATGGTCGAGCACTGGCGGACGTCGTTCGACTGGCGGGCGCCGGAGGAGCGGATGAACGCCTTCCCGCAGTTCCTCACCGAGATCGACGGCCAGACCGTCCACTTCGTGCACGTCCGCTCGGCCGTCGAGGACGCCACCCCGATCGTGCTGACCCACACCTACCCGGGCTCGTTCGCCGACTTCCTCGACGTGATCGGCCCGCTCACCGACCCGGTGGCGCACGGCGGCCGCCCCGAGGACGCCTTCCACGTCGTGATCCCGTCGATCCTCGGCTTCGGGTTCAGCACCCCGCTGGCCGACGGCGACTGGACGGCGGCGAGGGTCGCCCGCACCTGGGACGCGCTCATGCGCGGGCTCGGCTACGACTCCTACGCCGCCCACGGCAGTGACATGGGTGCGAACGTCTCCCGCGAGCTCGCGATCCTCGACCCGGAGGGGTTCCTCGGCGCGCACGTGCTGCAGCTGTTCTCCTTCCCGTCCGGCGACCCCGCCGAGTTCGAGAGGATGACGCCCGCCGACCACGCCGCGCTGGAGTTCGCGGGCTGGTTCCAGACCGTCAACGGGTACGCGCAGATGAACGCCTCCCGCCCGCAGACGATCGCGGCCGCGCTGTCGGACTCGCCGGTGGGCCAGCTCGCCTACAACGAGCTGTTCGAGAACTTCGGCAACGGCACGAGCCTGGTCGGCCGCGACCAGGTGCTGATGCAGGTCACGCTCTACTGGCTCACCAACACCTCGGCCACGGCCGTGCGCTACTACCACGCCGAGCGGAACGCCGAGCCCGTCGTCAACCACGGCCCGATCGGCGTCACGGTCTTCGCCGACGACTTCAAGTCGGTGCGGCCGTTCGCCGAGCGGGACAACACCAACATCGTGTCCTGGACCGAGCGTCCCCGCGGCGGCCACTTCGCCGCCATGGAGGTTCCGCAGGACCTGGTGGAGGAGATCCGGGCCTGCTACCGCCGCTGAGGCATCTCGAAGAAGATCATGGGGTTGGCGCCCGGCCCGCGGACCGGCGCCAGCCCCAGCTCCTCGCGCAGCCCGGTGAGCGCCGTGTAGGCGCCCCGGGCCTTCGCGCGGGACGGGGTGAAGAACGGCGCGCCCCGCTGCCGCAGCCACCGGACGACGACCGCCCCCTCGTGCAGCGGCAGCGTGGTGCGGAAGTGGTACACGTCGTGCACGCTCACCGGGATGCCGGACGGCACCCGCGGGAACAGGTGCCGCAGGTACCAGCGGGCGAACCGGCCGGTGTGCGCGGCGTCGACGAACAGGTAGCCGGCGTCGGCGGGCACCCGGTCCAGGGTCTCGGCGATGTCGCCCTGCACGAACGTCCAGCGGCCCTCGGCGAGGTCGCAAGGCACGTTGCGCACCACGTGGTCGACCCGGTCGAAGCTGTGCAGCGCCCCCACCCCGTTGTCGCGCAGGGCGGACAGGATCCACGACGTCGACCACCCGTGGAACGTGCCCAGCTCCACCACCACGCCCGGCTGCACGGCCCGCAGCAGCAAGTAGGTGATCTCCGCCTCGAGGTCGTCGAGCTGCGGGCGCATCCGCGAGCCCATCGACTCGGCGTACTCCCGCTGCTGCTTGCCCACCTCCGCGAGATCGCCCGCGTACTCCCGGTAGAGCGCACCGACGTACGCGAGGTCGATCTCGTTCACGGGCAGCCTCCCCGGGAGTCGATGTCGGGGCGGCAACTGTATCCGCCGGTCAGGGACACACCGGGCCGGGCGAAAGGGCGCGCAGGGGCGGTCGCTACACTGGGCCCCGCACCACTCGCCGCCTTAGCTCAGTCGGTTAGAGCGACGCACTCGTAATGCGTAGGTCTGGGGTTCGACTCCCCAAGGCGGCTCCAACCAGGGCAGGATCCACCGGCCGTCCGGCGGATGCCCTCCTGCTCACCGCCGTTCGGTCGGTCGCGGTTCGTCCACCGCGGCCCGTGGGATCGACACCGCGGGGACGATCGCGGCGAGAGCGCCGATCGAGATGACGGCGAGCCCGATGGTGAGGCCGGCTCCCGGGTGCGCGAGGAGCCCGCTGATCACGGCGAGGCCGACCGCGGTGCCGAACTGGAGCGCGCTGGACGCGGCGCCGGAGGCCACGCCGCTGTGCTCCGCAGGCACGCCGGTGGTGGCGGCGGTGAACATGGCGGGGAACACCAGGCCCATGCCGAGGCCCGCCACCGCGAGGCCGGGGACCGCGGCGAGGTAGCCGGCGCCGGTCGCGACGGCCGGGATGAGCGCGGCCGCCCCGGCGGCGCCGATGACCAGGCCGGTCGAGACGACGACGCCCGGTCCGCAGCGGGCCGGCAGCCGCTCGCCCACGAGGTTGCCGATCGTGATCGCCGCCGTGGGGAGCAGGAACGCGAGCCCCGCCTGCAGCGCGGTCAGGTCGAGGCCGGTGCGGAAGTGGATGGTCAGTACGTAGGGGATCGACTGCAGGGTGATCCCGAAGGCGGCGATGACGGCCGTCGCCGCCCGCAGCCCCTGGTGGGCGAACAGCGACAGCGGCAGCATCGGCGCGCGCACGGTGGCCTCCGTCCGCAGGAACACGCCGGCCGATACCGCGGCGGCGAACCCGGTGCCGAGGACGGCGACCGGGGAGACGCCGGGCTCGGACAGCTGTGAGACGGCGAGGACGAACAGCGTCGCGGCGGTCGTGCCGGTGATCGCGCCGACCGGGTCGAACCCCCCGCGGCCGATCCGCCCCGCGTCGGGGGCGAGGACGAGGACCGCGCCGACGGCGGCGAGCGCCGTGAGCGGCACGTTCACCAGGAAGACGCCCCGCCAGTCGAACTCGGTGAGGATCCCGCCGAGCAGGGCGCCGAGGCTCAGGCCGCTCGCCCCGGAGGCGGCCCACGCCGTCATCGCGCGGCCGCGGGCGCGGCCCTCGGGGAAGGTCGAGGTGATCAACGACAGGGTCGAGGGGAACAGCGCCGCCGCGCCCAGGCCCTGCAGCGCTCGCGCGACCAGCAGGACCGCGGGCGTGCCGCTGAACGTGCCGAGCAGGGAGGCCGCCGCGAACAGCAGCATCCCGAACAGGAAGGTCCGCCGCCTGCCGAGCAGGTCGGACAGGCGCCCGAACAGCAGCAGGAACCCGCCGAAGGTCAGGGCGTACGCGCTGACGACCCATTGCACCTGGCCGCCGGTGAAGCCGAGCTCCCGGTCGATGTCGGGCAGGGCGACGTAGACGATCGTGAAGTCGAGCCCGGTGATGAGCGAGGACAGCCCGAGCAGGCCGATCGCGAACCGGGTGCGGGCGCGGGTGGAAGGCGGCATGCGCAACTCCGAGTTAGTCATCAGTTGATGACTGTCACCATCTGTATACTTCCTCGGGTGGCGAAGGAGCGTCGGATCGACCGGGCCGAACGGGACCCGGACCTCGGGATGCTGGCCGCGCGGCTGCTCTACCCGCTGCAGGAGGAGCTGTTCGCCCGGCTCGCCGAATGCGGCCACGACCAGGTGCGACCGCGGCACGGCGCGATCCTGGCCTACCTCGACGAGGCGGGCGCCACACCCACCGAGCTGGCGCGGATGTCCGCGCAGCACAAGCAGGTGATCGGCCGCCTGCTCGACGAGCTCGAGGACCTCGGCTACGTCGAGCGGCGCCTCAACCCGGCGGACCGCCGCAGCAAGCTCGTCGTGCTCACCGACCGCGGCCGGGACGAGCAGGCCCAGGCCGACCGGATCCTCGGCGAGATCGAGGCACGTCTCGCCCGGAAGATCGGCGAGGACCGCTACGCCCGGTTCCGGTCCCTCCTGCGCGACCTGGTCGGCCCCGACCCCGGTTAGCCGAGGACGCGGACCGTGTTCCCGGCGACCGCGGGTTGGGTGTGGTCGACGAAGAGCTTGGCCACGAGTTCCTTGCGGCTGGTCACGCCGACCTTGTCGAAGATGGCCTTGACGTGGTCGCGCACCGTGTGCGGCGACAGGTGCAGGCGGCCGGCGATGTCGCTGGTGGCGAGCCCGCCCGCGATCAGCTGGGTGATCTCGGCCTCGCGCGGGGACAGCTCGTAGGCGGCGATCACGACCGCGGCGACCTCCGACGCCTTGGCGGGTTCGATCACCATCGCCGTCGAGGTGACCCGCCCGTCCGGGCCGCGCAGGGCCGTCCCGTGGCAGATCAGCCAGCCGCCGGTCCGGGAACGGACCCGGATGCGGGCGTCCGCGGACGTCCGGGCCGACAGGGCGGTGCTCAAGACCCAGGCCGGCACGTCGATGCCGAACCGGGTGGGGAGCCCGGCGCTGGGCGGCATCTCGGCGAGCAGCCGCCGGGCTCGGGCGTTGATCGAGATCAGGTTGACGTCGGTGTCGAAGACCAGCACGCCCGCGCCACCGGAGTCGCCCGTGGATGGCACCGGCGCCGGCCGGGCGTAGGACCGCAGGCGGTGGGCGAGCGGGCCGGACAGGCGGCCGAGCAGGAGGGTGTCGTCGTCGTCGAACGGCCGTCGGCCGCGCTCCCGGAACAGGCTCAGCATCCCCCAGGCCCGTCCGTCGACCCGGAACACCGCGCGCAGCTCGTCTGCGAGGTTGCGCGGCCGCATGAACCTCTCGTAGAGCGCCGACATCCTGGGCCGGTCCCCGGTGGTCGCGCGCAGCGCCGCCGCGGGCACGGCGGCCCGGACCAGGTCGCGGAACAGGACGACGTTCTGCTCGAACAGCTCCGACTCCCAGTAGGCGCCGCAGCCGCCTTCGCTGAGGTTCTCCACGAGCACGGGTGCCGCGGTGAGCCCGGTGACCGGGTCCGTCGCCCGCCACAGGGCGGCGTCGAACGGGACGTGGCGCCGCAACCCGGTCGAGGTCCGGCGGAACAGCGCGAGCGCGTCGGGTGCCGTGGCGACACCGCTCAGCAGCTCGCGCGGCGAGGACGTGCGCACCTCGCCGATCGTCCCCGCGGTGCGGCCCGCCCGCCACCCCGCATTCGAGGGGGATCGCCCCGCAGACGCGGGATCCGGTTCCGGGCGCCGGGCCCGGATCGTGGTCGGCGTGTCCGATGGATCGGGGGAAGTGATGACTGGACAAGGACCGACGGTCCTCGTGGTCGGCGCCGCGGGGAAGTTCGCGGGGCTCGTCGTCCCCGAGCTCGCCGCGCGGGGCGCGGTCGTGCGGGGGTTCGTGCGCGGTGAGGCGCAGGCGGCGATCGCCCGGAAGAACGGCGCGGCCGAGGCCGTGCTCGGCGACCTGCGCGACGAGCGGAGCCTCGCCGAGGCGATGCGGGGCGTCGACGCCGTCTTCCACGTCGGGCCCGCGTTCGCCGTCGACGAGGCGCGGCTCGGCCTGAACGTCGTGGCGGCGGCGCAGCGCACCGGCGTCGCGAAGGTCGTGTTCTCCGGGGTGGCGCACCCGTCCGACCGCCTGGAGAACCACGCCGCGAAGCGCCCGGTCGAGGACGCCCTGTTCCGGTCCGGGCTCGAGTTCGTCGTCCTGCAGCCGGTGACGCTGTACCAGAACATCGCCGGGGCGTGGCCGGGCGTGCTGGAACACGGCGTGTTCGCCGAACCGTTCGCGAGCTCGGCCCGGATCGCCCGCGTCGACTACCGCGACGTGGCCGAGGTCGCCGCGATCGCCCTCACCGGGGACCGGCTCACGTACGGGACGTTCGAACTGTGCAGCGGCGAGGTGCTCGACCGCCACGAGGCGGCCGCGGTGATGGCCGAGGTCCTCGGTCGCCCGGTCCGGGCCGCCGAGATGAGCTTCGACGAGTGGGCCGCGGCCGTGGCCGGGCTGTTCGACGCGCGGCAGCTGGCCTCGTTCGGCGAGGTCTTCCGCCTGTACGACGATCACGGGCTGCGTGCCAACGGGGTGGTGCTCGAGGCCGTCCTCGGGCGCAGGCCGCGCACCCTGCGCGACTACGTCCGCGACCTCGCCGCGGGGGAACGGACCCAGGTGTGACGGTTTCCCGCGGGCGGCCTCCGTCAGGGCGCGAACCGTTCGAGACCGGTGACGCGGAGGAGCTCCAGCGCCGAAACCCCGGGCGTCCCGGGCGGGGCCGAGTAGACCAGGACGGCCTGATCGGTGTCCCGCTCCTGGAGGACGTCGCAGTCGAGGGTGATCCGGCCGAGCTGCGGGTGGTGGACCGTCGCGCTGCCGCCGCGCAGCCTCCCGGAGCGGGCGGCGCGCCACAGCTCGTCGAACCGCGCGCTGCCGCGCCGCAGGTCGGCGATGAGCCGGGTGAGGTCCCGGTCGTCGGGGTAGCGGGCCCGGGCGGTGCGCAGGCAGCCGACGCAGTCCGCGGCGGAGTCCGAGTCCGGCGGCAGCGGGATGCGGCCGAGGCCGGGACCGAGGAACCGCTGCCGGATGAGGTTGCGCTCGGCGGGAGGCATCGTCGAGAAGTCCCCGAACAGCGCGGCGGCGAGGGGGTTCCAGGCGAGCACGTCGGACTTGGCCGACAGCACCAGTACGGGCAGGTCGGACATCCGGTCGAGCAGGCGCAGCAGGCCGGGGCGGACGTGCATCGGGACGCCGCCCGTCCCCGGGGGAGCGGAGCCGGCCAGCCGGAACAACGTGTCGCGGTCGTCGTCGGTGAGGCGGAGCGCCCGGGCGAGTGCGCCGAGGACCTGGGGGGACGGCTTCGGGCCGCGGCCCTGCTCCAGCCGGATCACGTAGTCGACACCGACGCCGGCGAGCTGGGCGAGCTCCTCGCGGCGCAGCCCCGGCACCTGCCTGCGCCTGCCGGCGGGCAGCCCGACGTCGGCGGGCTTCACACGGGCCCGCGCGGTGCGCAGCACGGCGGCGAGCTCTGCCCTGTCCACCCCCCGCATCCTGCCGGATCGCCCGGTCGTGCGGGTGGGACCGCCGGTCCCATGCGTCGGTGGTCCTGGTGCCCGGCCCGGATGGCCGGTGACGCTGTCGCCATGGCGACGACGGCCCTGGTCACCGGGGCGAACAAGGGGTTGGGGCTGGAGACCGTGCGACGGTTCGCGGCCATGGGCTGGGACGTGTTCCTGACGTCCCGGGACGCGGCGCGGGGCAGCGCGGCGGCGGCGGAGCTGGACGTGCGGTTCGTCCAGCTCGACGTCACCTCCGACGGCTCCGTCGCGGCGGCCGCGGACGCCGTGGAGGCACAGGTCGGTCGGCTGGACGTGCTGGTGAACAACGCGGGTGTCGGCGCAGTGCCGCACCCGCCGGGGGACACCCGGGTCGCGGAGCTGCGGGAGGTGTTCGAGGTGAACGTGTTCGGCCCGGTGCGGGTGACGAACGCCTTCCTGCCGTTGCTGCGCGCCGCCGAGCACCCGAGGGTCGTGATGGTGTCCAGCGGGCTGGGCTCGGTCGTCGTGTCCGGTCGTCCGGACGCGCTCGCCCTGGTGCCTCCGCAGCTCGGCTACCCGGCGTCGAAGGCGGCGTTGAACATGGTCACGAGCCAGTACGCCCGAGCGCTGGAGGGCATCAGGGTGAACGCCGTCGACCCCGGCTTCACCGCGACCGACCTCACCCGCCACCGCGGTCACCAGACCGTCTCCGAGGGCGCCGAGGTGATCGTCCGGCTGGCCGACATCGGCCCGGACGGCCCGACCGGTGGCTTCTTCGACCGCAACGGGACCGTGCCGTGGTGACCTTGTCCGTCGGCCTGCACCCGGGCGCCGTCGACCACGGGCGCTACCCCGGCCTCGACGAGAAGACGTTGGCGGCCCGGATCGCGGCGGGTGAGGCGGCGCTGCGCGCGGCCCGGCTCGACGTCGTGACGTGCCAGGTCTCCGCCGACCCGGACGAGGCGGAGGCGCAGGTCCGCAGGTGCGTGGCCGGCCGACCGGTCGAGGCCGTCATGATCGGTGCGGGCCTGCGCACGGCGCCGGAGCACACCCTGCTGTTCGAACGGCTGGTGAACCTGCTCAACCGGCTCGTCCCCGGCGTGCGGTTCTGCTTCAACACCTCCCCGGAGGACACCGTCGATGCGGTGCGGCGGGGCAACCGTCGGGCGTGAGAGCCGCCGTGTGCGTCCCGGGGCGGGCCGCGAGCGATCACGGGTCGTCGATCCGGTTCCGCCGGCGGTGAACACGGGCCCGGCCGGGGCCGACCACGCCTACCGTCGGCGCCGTGACGGCCATCGCGACGCGCACGGTCACCTACCCCGCTGACGGCCTGACGATGGTCGGTCACCTCGCGCTCCCCGCCGGTGCCGACCGCAGGCCCGGGGTCCTGATCGGGCCGGAGGGGACGGGGGTCGACGACGTCCCGCGCAGGCGGGCCGAGGCCCTCGCCGAGCTCGGGTACGTCGCGCTGGCGTTCGACATCCACGGCGGGCGCTGGTTCACCGATCCGCAGGAGATGCTGGCGCGCTGCATGCCCCTGCTCGCCGACCCCGACCGGATGCGCGACATCGGCCGCGCGGCGCTCGACGCGCTGCGCGCCGAACCGCGCACCGACCCCGACCGGATCGCCGCGATCGGCTACGGCACCGGCGGCGCGATCGCGGTGGAGCTGGGGCGCGCCGGTGTCGAGCTGCGTGCGATCGCGACGGTCAACGGGCTGTTCCCGGGCCGGCCGGGCGAGGCGGCGAACATCCGCTGCCCGGTGTGGGCCGGGGTCGGCTCGGAGGACCCGATCCAGCCGCCCGCGCAGCGGGAGGCGTTCACCGCCGAGATGCAGGCCGCGGGGGTCGACTGGCGCCTCGTCGTCTACGGCGGCGCCCTGCACGCCTTCCACCAGGAGGTGACGCGGACCGACCAGGTCCTGCTCCCCGGCGTCGGCTTCCACCCGCGCCACGCCGAGCGGGCCTGGCGCGACGTCGTCGCCCTGCTCGACGAGTGCCTGCCCGTACCGCGCGATCGTGCAGCCGGCTGAGCCCCGCACCGACCAGGGCGGGAGCGCCGCGCGGACCCGTCACCCCCCGCGACGGGCCCGCGCGACGTACCGGACGTTCCAGCCGATCAAGCCGGCGAACGTCACGACGGTGAGGGCCGTGCCCAGGCCGACCACCACCGAGACCGGCAGCAGGTAGATCAACGGAACCCGCACCACCGCCAGCGAGAGCAGCCCCCCACCCCAGACCGCCGAGCTGAGCCGCACCCCGCGGCGCACCTCGGGGTTCGAGCGGAAGGCCTCGGTGAGCGCTCCCGCCTTGTGCGGGCTGAAGCTCTGCATCGCGGCCAGCGTGAGCGGGGTGCCCCACCTGCTGCTCACCAGGAACACGAGCGCCACCCCGGCCAGGGTGATCGAGTCCTGGACCAGAAGGACCCGCTCGTCGCCGCTCACCACGGCGAGCAGCAGGCCCACCCCGAACACCACGAGCATGAGCGTGGCGAAGGGGTTCAGCCTGCGGCGGCGCACGACCTCCCAGCCGATCCGCAGCCCGGCGACCCCCGTGGCAGCGAGCAACGCGGGCCAGTCCGCCACCCCGGCGACGTGCAGCGCGTAGTAGGTGGCCAGGGGCAGACCGATGTCCAGCCCGAGCCCGCGGACCACCGCCGCGGGCCGGAACCGGACCGCGTCCTGGAAGTCCTCATCGGTGGCGGCGGCGTTCACCGCGGTTCCAGGTCGGCGTCGGCGATCCAGGACCCGTGGAAGCCGGACGGCACCCCGCGCGGCAGCTGCACGGCGGCCACCGGTGGGCCGGCGACGTCGGTGGCGTCGAGCACGAGCAGCTGCGACGCGCTGCCGTCCCGGCGGGTGGTGATGGACAGCAGCCAGCCGTCGTCCTCCGCCCGGTCCGGCGCGCCGGACGGCACGAACACGGCCTCGCCCGCCACCGTGTCGGTCCCCAGGTCGTGCTCGGTGCGCGTGCCGTGGGCGGCGTCGAACTTGACGATCCCGGCGCGGCCCCGGGAGTCGGACACCGCGTAGCGGTAGCGGGCCTCCCGGCCGACGCGCTCGTCGTCGACGGTGGGGAACTCGACGGCGCGGTCGTCGAGCGGGCTCTCCGCGACGGTCCCGGAGGCGGGGTCGAGCACCCAGCGGTGCAGGCGGGCGGACCCGGTGGCGGCGGCGTCGGCGGCGAGCCCGGCGGGATCGGTACCCAGCCCGTCCCACATGGCCACGGCGTCGGCGGCGGCGTAGCGGGCGGCGTCGAGGACCACCCGGCCCGCCGCGTCGGTGTGCGCGTTGCCGACGTGGAAGACGTAGTTCGGCTCCACCTCGAACCAGCGGACGGTGCCCGGCCGGTCCAGCGGCATCACGCCGATGCGGGCGCCGTAGCGGTCGTCCCAGCCGTACGGCATGCCGCGGCCGAGCCGTTCGAGCTGGAACGTCATCGGCAGGTCGAGGAACACCGCGTGCCGATCGGTGATGGCGAAGTCGTGCATCATCGTGGCGCCCGGCACGTCGATCTCCGCGCTCTCCACGAGCTCGCCGTCCGCGGACAGCCGGTGGTAGGTCAGGTACGGCGGGCGCATCCCGTACCCGAAGAAGTGCAGCTCGCCGGTCGCCGGGTCGGTCTTCGGGTGCGCCGTCATCGCCGTGGTGAGCCGGCCGTCGAAGTCGCAGGTGCCGACGGTGTCCAGCTCGGGTGTGAGCACGTGCGGGAAACTGCTCTCGACCAGCGCCATGATCCGGCCCGCGTGCTCGATCACGTGCGTGTTCGCGTGCCCGACCCCGTGGTCGATCGTGCCGTCGGCGCGCACCAACGACTCGCCCGCCAGCGCCCGCGTGCGCACCCAGCGGTTGCGGTACCACTCCGCGCGCCCGTGGCGCAGCCGCACCCCGTGCACCATGCCGTGCCCGGTGAACCAGTGCGCCGACGGCTCGCCGGGCAGCGGGTTGGGCCCGTTGCGCAGGTAGCGCCCCACCAGCTCGGGCGGGAGCGCGCCCTCCACCGGGAGGTCGATCGCGTCGATCTCGTCGGCGACGGGCGCGAGGTGGCCGGTGACGTGCAGGTGCGGGGTGCTGGTCACGGCGAGGAGCATGCACCTGCCGCAATCGACATGTCAATACTGTCATGTCAGTTTTGACATGTACGATCTCGGCATGTCGTTGTCGCACGCGCTGCTCGGGTTGCTCGCCGTCGAACCGCGCAGCGGGTACGAGCTCACCAAGGCGTTCGCCGGCGATCTCGGCCGCTACGCGTGGCAGGCCGGCCACACGAGCATCTACCCGGAGCTGGCCCGCCTCGCCGAGCGCGGCTTGGTCGCCGTCACCGGGGAGGGCGCGCGGGGCAGTCGCACCTACTCGGTCACCCCGGAGGGCTACGCCGAGCTGCGGTCCTGGGTCCTCTCGCCGCCGTCGCGGGGGAAGGTGCGCAACGAGGAGGTGCTGCGCATGTTCCTGCTCTCCGCGCTCGATCCGGCCGATGCGCTGGTGGTGCTGCGCAGGATCGTCGAGCACGCGGCCGAGGAGGGCGCCCGGCTGCGCAAGCTGGTGGACGACGCCCCCGCCGCGATCCCCGCGGGCTCCGCCGGCTTCGGCTACCTCGCCGCCGAGTTCGGCGCCCGCCAGTTCGAGGCCGTGCACGGCTGGGCGCAGTGGGCGATCGAGAAGCTGGAGGCCGCCGCGGCCGAACCGGCCTGACCGCCCGGAGCCCGCGCACCGGGTCGACGGTGTTCGATCACGTCCATGAGCGATCTCGCCGGCGGCGCAGTCGTGGTCGCGCACCTGGTGCTGGCCGCGGTGTGGCTGGGCTCGATGGTCTACAGCCTCGCGGTCGTGCAGCCCCGGCTTCTTCGGCGAGTCGCGGTCTCAGTGCGCGCGAGTTGCGGTCTCGGTGCGCGCGAGTCGCGGGGTCAGTGCGCCCAGGTCGCCCGCTGGGCGCGCTCGCGTTCCCGCGGTCGTTCCCCACCGAGGAGGGCGCTGGCGAGAATCAGGTGATCGTTGACGCGATCACCGATTGTGGTCGCCTCCGCGCGGCCCATAGCGTGGCCGCGGTTCTCACCCGATCGACGCAACGGCGCCGTTCGCGGTCGTCCGCCTGGTGCGAAGTCGCGCGATCCCCAGCTCGCCGACCCCGGCCGACCGCTCGTGCCCGGTCCATCGCGGTGGGACGACGTTCCCCATCCTTGACCGGAGGAAGCCAACAGTGATCCGGAGCACCAAGCGCACGGTCGTGGCGGCGCTCGCCGTCTCGGCGGTCGCCGTCCTGCCCGCCGGCATCGCCCCCGCCGCGGCAGCGGCCGAGCCCGCCGCGGCGCCGGCGGCGTCGGCCGCGGTGGCGGAGGAAGGGCTCCGTCCCCTGATCGAGATGATCACGGCGGACAAGAAGGGCCGCTTCTACACGCTGAACGCCGCCGAGGCGGCCACCGCGGAGCGGGTGAACGGCTTCACCCGCACCGACGAGTCCGAGGGCATCAGCATGTTCAACCGCGAGAAGGAGGGCACGATCCCGGTCCACCGCCTGCGGCTGCGCAGCGGCCACCAGGCGTACCTGCTCGCCACGAACCCGGACGAGATCAAGAAGCTGAGCGACCCGGCCGACCCGGAGCGGCGGTTCGAGGACGAGGGCGTGCTCGGCTACGTCTACCAGCGGTCGCAGGGCGACGAGACCCTCCGGCTGGTGCGGTACACGAAGAACGGCGACTGGCGGGTCTCGGTGGAGAACCGCAAGGACCTCATCGACGCCGGGTTCCGCGTCGACGGTCCCCTCGGGCACGCCCCCAGGAGCTGATCGCGCGAGCGATCGACGCCACCACTGGCGGGCCGGTTTCGAACCGGCCCGCCAGTCGCGTTGCGGGCCCGTACGCTTCCCGGAGTATTCGCGGTGCCGCCCCTGAACCGATGACCTCATCCCCTGCGCACGGGATCGTCGTGATCCGACGTCCGGGACAACCGATCCGGGTGCGGGTGGGTCGTTCGGCCGGGATGGCGTCGACGAGGAGGAGCAGGGGTGTCCACGAGGCCCGATGAGCGTGCCACCGGGTTCGCCGTCGCGCTGCGCTCGCTGCGCGAGCGCGCGCTGCTCACCCAGGAGCAGCTGGCCGAACGATCCGGGCTGAGCGTGCGCACGATCCGCCGCATGGAACGCGGCAGCCCCGAGGGGCGCCCGCAGAGCGGGTCGCTGCGCCGCCTGATGGACGCCCTCGGCCCCGAGGCCTCGGAGCTCGCGCTGTTCGTGGATCCGGGCGGCGAGACGCGGACGCCGCCGCCCGAGCCCGCGGCTCCGGTGCCGCGGCAGCTCCCGCTCGCCCCGCCCCACTTCACCGGCCGCGACGCCGACCTCGCGGCGGTGGCCGAGGCGCGGGCCGGGGAAGGCCCGGTCATCGTCACCATCGACGGCATGGCGGGGATCGGCAAGACCGCCTTCGCCGTCCACGCCGCCCACCGGTGGTCCCCCGACTACCCGGACGGCCAGCTGTTCCTCGACCTGCAGGGCCACGCGCGCGGCGTACCGCCCGTCGACCCGGGCGACGCGCTGCACCGGCTGCTGCGCTCGCTCGGCGTCCCCGAGTCGCACGTCCCCGACGACGTGGCCGGGCGGGCCGCCCTGTACCGCAGCCACCTCGCCGAGCGGCGCGTGCTCGTGCTCCTCGACGACGCCGTGGACGAGGCCCAGGTCGCGCCCCTTCTCCCCGCGGCGCCCGGCTGCCTCGCGCTGATCACGAGCCGGGCGCGGCTCACCGGGCTCGACGTCACGCGCGCGCACACCCTGGACCTCCTGCCGGCCGAGGACGCCCTCGCGTTGTTCATCCGCACCTCCGGGCGCAGCGCCGGTGCGGCGGAGCCGACGGAGCAGCTGGCGGAGGCGGTCGAGCTGTGCGGGCGGCTCCCGCTGGCGATCCGGCTGGCCGCCGCCCGCCTGCGTTCCCGGCCGTCGTGGACCGCGGCCCACCTCGTCGACCGCCTGCGCGACGTCCGGTACGTCGCCGAGCTCGAGGCCGGGCACCGGAGCGTGGCCGCGGCGCTCGAGCTCTCCTACGTCCAGCTCGACCCGCAGCAGCGCCACGCCTACCGGATGCTGGGCCTGCACCCCGGCGTCGAGTTCGACCTCGCGGCGGCGACCGCGCTGATCGGGCGGTCGGCCACGGACGGCAGGCGGCTGGTCGACCACCTCGTCGACGCGCACCTGCTGCAGGAACCCGCCCCCGGCCGCTGCCGCTTCCACGACCTCACGCGCGTGCACGCCGCGCGGGCCGCCCGTGAGGAGGACGCCGAGCCCGACCGCCTCGCGGCGCTGCGCAGGCTCGTCGACCACTACTGCCGGTTCGCGCGCCGCGCCGTCGAGGCCACGTTCCCCTTCGACCGGGAGGACAGGTTCCGGTCGGCGTCGAGCCCGCTGGGCGAGCGGACCGCCGCCGACGACGCCCCCGCCGCCGCGGCGTGGCTGGAGACCGAGCTGCCGAACCTGCTCACCGCCGCGGAGCTCGCGGACCGGCACGGCTGGCCGGACCGGCTCGTCGAGCTGTCGGTGACCCTGCACCGCCACCTGCGCAGCCGCGGCCGGTTCCGGGACGCCGCCGACCTGCACGCCCGTGCGCTCGCAGCCGCCCGCGCGGTGGGTGACACCGTCGGTGAACTCGACGCGCTCAACGACCTCGGGCACATCCGCAGGCTCCGTGGGGAACGCGAGCGGTCCGCCGAGCTCTTCACCGAGGCCCAGCGGATCGCCCGGGCCGCCGCCGACCGCCACGGCGAGCTCAACGCGTTGATCGGGCTCGGCCAGGTGCACCTGATGCAGAGCAGGTACCCGCAGGCCGCGGGCTGTTTCACCGAGGCCCGCGGCATCGCTGCGCAGAACCGCTACCGCAGCCGCGAGCTGGACGCGCTGCTCGGGCTCGGCTGGGTGCACATGGCTCAGGGGATGCAGGCCGTCGGCGTCTTCGCGGACGCCAACGCGCTGGCCCGCGCCATCGGGCACCCGCAAGGCGAGGTGCTCGCCCTGAGCGGGCTGGCGCGCTCGTACCGGCTCGCCCGCCGGACCGCCGAGGCCGAGGCCCACGCCGAGCGGGCGTTGCAGCTCGCCCGCGCGTCGGGCGAGCAGGTCGGCGAGCTGGACGCCCTGATCGCGCTGGCGTCGCTGCGCCGCGACCGCGGCCTCCACGACGACGCGGACCTGCGCTACCGGGAGGCGCTGCGGCTCGCCGCCGAGATCGGCAGCGGCAGCTACCGGTTCGAGGCGCTGTACGGCATCGGGCGGCTCCACCACGGTGCCGGGCGGCACCGCGAGGCGCTGCAGCACCACGAGGAGGCGCTCGACCTCGCGACCCGGCTCGGCCAGGCCGCTGAACAGGTCCGCGCGTACGACGGGCTCGCGCACGCCGAGAAGGCGCTCGGCGACGGCGCCACGGCGCGCCGGCACTGGGAAACGGGGTTGGCGATCCTCGCCCGACTCGGCTCGGAGGGGACGGAGGACCCCGAGGTGGGTGTGGCGTCGATCCGCGAGCAGCTGCGGCATCTCGGCAGGTCGGACGCCTGAGCCCGCTATTGGATAGCTGGTTCCAAAACGTGTTACGGTGTCGGCGTGCCGCGCCCCCGGACCTTCGACGAGGATCGCGCCGTCGACGCCGCGATGCGCACGTTCTGGGTCAACGGCTACGAGGCCACCACCACGGAGGAGCTGTGCGCGGCCACAGGGCTCGGTCGCAGCAGCATCTACAACGCCTTCACCAGCAAGCACGAGCTCTTCCGGCGCGCGCTGGTCCGCTACCTGGACACGATGACGGCCGACCAGCTGGGCATCCTCGAAGACGAGGCGCGGTCGCCGGTCGAGCGGCTGCGGGACCTGTTCGCGGCGGTGGTCGACGGGGAGGTGGCGACGCGGCGCGACGGGCGAAGCATCGGCTGCCTCGCGGTCAACACCACCGTCGAGCTCGCAGGCCGCGACCCGGATGCGGCCGCGATCCTCGAGCGGGACCACGAGCGCCGCGCCGCGGCGCTGCGCGTCGTCATCGCCGCGGGCCAGCGGGCCGGTGAGATCACGTCGCGGCGCGACCCGGACGCGCTCGCGCACTACCTCATCGCCGTGATCGGCGGCATCCGCGTCTCCGGGCAGGCCGGGGCGGACCGGCCCACCCTGCAGTCGATCGCGGATGCGGCCCTCGATGCGCTGACCGGTTGACCGCGCCTCGGCGGTCGCCTGCCACCTTCGCTTCCGCTTGTTATGTATGGATCAGTCCAAAACATCGGAGGAGTCGTGCCCCGCGCCGTGTACGTACTGGCCCTCGGCATCTTCGCCATGGTCACGAGCGAGTTCGTGGTCGCGGGCCTGATGCCGCAGATCGCGGCCGGGCTCGACGTCTCGATCCCCCAGGTCGGGTACCTGATCACGGCGTTCGCCGTCGCGATGGCCGTCGGCGGGCCCGTGCTCACCGTGTTCGTGATGCGATTGCGGCCGAAGACCGCGTTGATCGGGCTGTTCGCGCTCTTCCTCGCCGGAAACGTGCTGGCCGCGGTCGCGCCGAACTACCCGGCGATGCTGGTCGCGCGGCTGGTCACCGGCACCGCCTCGCAGGCGTTCTTCGGCGTCGCCGTGTCCGTCTGCGCGGTCCTCGTGCGGCCGGAGGTGCGGGGCAGGGCGACCTCGGTCGTCCTGAACGGCCTCATGTTGGGCACGCTGCTCGGGCTCCCGCTCGCCACGTTCGTCGGCGACGCGTACGGCTGGCGCACCGCGTTCTGGGCGATCTCGGGGCTCACCGTGCCGGCGGCGCTCTGCACGCTCGCCTGGGTGCCTCGGCTCGCGCGGGTCGCGGCCGGCCCGCTGCGCACGGAGCTGGGCGTGTTCCGGCGGCCGCGGCTGTGGCTGGTGCTGTCGACCAGCCTGCTCGTGATCGGTGCGACGTTCTCCGCCTTCAGCTTCCTCAACCCGATCCTCACCCGGGTCACCGGCTTCGACCCGGCCGCCGTCCCGGTGCTGCTCGTGGCCTACGGCGCCGCGACCGTCGTCGGCAACGTGGTCGTCGGGCGCCTCGCCGACCGCCACGCGCTCGCCGTGCTCGTCGGCGGGCTCTCGCTGAACCTGGCCTTCCTCACCGGCTTCGCGCTGTTCGCCCAGCTCGGCGTGGTGGCTGTGGTGTGCGCGGTGGGGATCGGCCTCGTCGGCGTGACGATGAACCCGGCGCTGGTCGTGCGGGTGCAGCGGGCCGGCAACGTCGGCCCGCTGGTCAACACGATGCACGGCTCGTTCATCACGGGCGGGATCATCGTCAGCTCCGCCGTCGGCGGGCTCGTCATCGACGCGTCCGGGCTGCGGGCGCCGCTCTGGCTCGGGGCCGGGCTCGCGCTGCTCGGGCTGCTCACGCTCGTGCCCGACCTCGCCCGCCGTCGGGCCGCGCCGGAGCTGCGTCAGCGCCAGGTCGTGGCCTGAGCGGCGAAGAGCTCGGGGTCGCTCGCGGCGGCGAGGCCGGGCACCGCGCCGCGCAGCGACGTGAACTGCGGGTGCTCCGGGAGGGGCCGGGCCTCGGCGCCGAGGGCGGCCGACCAGAACCGCGCGGCCCGGTCCGCCTCCGCGCTGGGGGTGCCGATGATGACGGCGTAGACGCGGCTTCGGTGCACCCGCCGGACGCTGGTTGCCGGATCCCGGCGCGATCACGTTTGTGCGATCACGCGCGGCCCGCTAGCGTCACGCGGCGTGACTGCCGGGTCGGCCATGGGCCACACACGGAAGGGGCGCCCGGCCGGCGCGTGACGCGCCCGCGGGCCCGCAGCCCGCCCTCTCCCCGAGGTTCCCGCACCCGTTCGGAGGCTTCGAGAGAGGATCGACCACCCGCATGCCCGCTGACTTCCAGCGATGGGTCATCGACGAGTTCCGCGCCAACGGCGGACGCGTCGGCGGCCCGTTCGCAGGCGCCCGCCTGCTCCTGCTCACCACCACCGGCGCACGCTCCGGCGCCCCGCACGCCGTGCCGCTCGCCTACCTGCCCGACGGCGAGCGGTTCCTCGTGATCGGCTCTGCGGGCGGCTCGCCGCGCCACCCGGACTGGTTCCGCAACCTCGTCGCGAACCCGCAGGTCATCGTCGAGGACAGGGTCTTCGTCACCGACGCGAAGGCCGTCGTGCTGCAGGGGGAGGAGCGCGACCGGGCCTTCGCCCGCGCCGTGGAGACCGACCCGGGGTGGGCGGAGTACGAGGCCAGGTCCGGGCGGGCACTGCCGGTCGTGGCGCTGTACCCGCAGCCCGGTCCGCCGCGGTTCGCGGGCGAACCGGTCAGCACCGGTACCGCGCTGACCCGGATCCACGACGCGTTCCGGCGCGAGCTCGCCCTGATCCGCGCCGAGGTCGCGGCCGCGGGCCCGACCGTCGGCGCCCAGTTGCGCGTCAACTGCCTCACGCTCTGCGCGGGCCTGCACAACCACCACGTGGGCGAGGACGGCGCGATCTTCCCGATGCTCGCCGAGCGGCGGCCCGACCTGGCGCCGACCCTCGACCGGCTGCGGGCCGAGCACGGGCGGATCGCGGCGCTCGTCGACGACCTGCAGGAGGTGCTCGCCGGGCCGGCCGACCCGGCGCGGCTGCGGGACGAGGTCGACCGACTCACCGAGGAGCTCGAGGCCCACCTGGCCCGAGAGGAGGCGGATCTCGTCGCGGCGCTGGACGCGGCCTTAGGGTGATCGCGTGACGGGCGACGTGCTGATCCGCCAGCTCGAGTACCTCGTCGCCTTGGCCCGGGAGCGGCACTTCGGGCGCGCCGCGCGTGCCTGCCACGTCAGCCAGCCCGCGCTGTCGGCCGCGATCCGCAGGCTGGAGCGCGAGCTGGACGTCCCGATCGTGCTGCGCGGGCAGCGGTTCGGCGGCTTCACCCCGGAGGGCCAGCGGGTCGTGGGCTGGGCCCACCGGATCCTCGCCGAGCGCGACGGGCTGCGCACCGATCTGGACCGGATGCGCGGCGGGCTGAGCGCGACGCTGCGGATCGGGGCCATCCCCACGGCCGTGCCCGCGACACCGCTGATCACCGCCCGGTTCGAGGCCGCCCATCCCCGGGCCCTCGTGCGGATCGAGGCGCTGTCGTCCCGGGAGATCGCGCGCCGGCTCGCCGACTTCGAGCTCGACGTCGGGGTCACCTACCTCGACGACGAGTCGGCCGCCTCGATGAAGGTGGCCCAGCTGTACCGGGAGCGCTTCCTGCTGCTGATGCCCGACGACTGCCCGCTGGCGGAGGAGGCGGTCGTGGAGTGGGCCGCCGCGGCGGAGCTGCCGCTGTGTTCCCTCACGCCCGACATGCGCAACCGGCGGATCCTCGACGCCGCGATGGCGACCGCCGGGACCCGGCTCACGCCCGTGGTGGAGACCGACAACGTCGGTGCGATCTACGCCCACGTCGCGAAGCGGGGGCTCGCCAGCATCGTCTCGCACGCGTGGGTGCACGCGTTCGGCGTTCCCCCCGGCAGCCGCGTGCGCCCGCTCGCGGAGCCCAACCCGAATCCGCCGGTCGGGCTGGTCGCGCTGCCGCGGGAACCCCCGTCGATCCTCGTGGCCGCGGTGTGGGCCGCGATGGAGGGCACCGACCTGTCCGCCGAGCTCGAGCGCTCGCTCGCCGAGGCGATCGACCGCGGCGCGTAGTCTCGAACGCCCGTTCGGATCCTTCCACGGGGTTGTCCACAGGTTGTGGAACCACCTGGGTGAGGATGGTCGGCATGACGAGCGTCCGTTGGGGAGTGATCGGTCCGGGCAAGATCGCGGCCAAGGTGGTGCAGGACTTCGTGCACCTGCCCGACGCCGAGGTCGTCGCGGTGGCATCGCGATCGGCCGACCGCGCCAGGGCGTTCGCCGACGCCAACGGCGTCGAACGGGCCTACGGGTCCTACCGGGAGGTCGTGGACGACCCGGACGTGGACGCGCTCTACATCGCCACGCCGCACCCCCAGCACCGCGCGGCGGCGCTCGCGGGGATCAAGGCGGGCAAGGCGCTGCTGGTCGAGAAGTCGTTCACGGTCACCCCGGCCGCCACGCGGGAGATCGTCGAGGCCGCCCGCGGCGCCGGTGTGTTCGTGATGGAGGCGATGTGGACCCGCTTCCAGCCGGCGATCGTGCGGCTGCGCGAGCTGCTCGCCGACGGCGCCATCGGCGAGGTCCGGGGGGTGCAGGGCGAGCTGGGGGTGGACGCCCCCACCGACCCGACCGACCGCTTCTACAACCCCGCGCTCGGCGGCGGTGCCCTGTTCGACCTCACCGTCTACCCGGTCTCGTTCGCGCAGATGCTGTTCGGCACGCCGGACTCGGTCTCCGCGCACGGTGTCCTCACCCCGTCCGGCGTGGACGTCGAGGAGGCCGTGCAGCTCGGCTGGGCCGACGGGCGCACGGCCTCGCTGTTCACGTCGATCCGCTGCGCGACCCCCGGCCAGATGCGGGTGTTCGGCACCGGCGGGTGGATCGACGTCCTGCCCCGGTTCCACCACCCGGACACGATCGTGCTGCACCGCGCCGGCCGCGAGCCGGAGGAGATCACCCGCCCGCACACCGGCGGTGGTTACTTCCACGAGCTGCGCGAGGTGACCGACGGCGTGCTCGCCGGGCGGACGGAGAGCGCGGTGATGCCGCTCGCCGACACGATCGCGGTGCAGGACGTGCTCGGCGCGGTGGCCGACCAGCTCGGGATGCGACCGCAGGAGGGCCCGGCCGAGCTGGACTGAGTCGCCCGATCGTGGGCTGTCCTTCCGGTTACCTTCAATGTGCACCGGTGGCCCCGCTGCGATCCTGATCGCGTGGGGCGGTGCATGATCGTGGACGACAACGAGGGTTTCCTCGCGGTCGCCCGCGATCGCCTCACGCGCGACGGCATGGACGTCGTGGGCACCGCCACCTCGCAGCGCGAGGCGCTGCGGCTCGCGGAGCAGCTGCACCCCGATGTCGTGCTCGTCGACATCAGCCTCGGCGCCGAGAGCGGCTTCGAGGTCACCCGCCGCCTCGTGGAGGACTTCCCCGACCTCGAGGCCCGCGTCGTGCTGATCTCCACCCGCGACGAGGACGACTTCGCCGACCTGATCGCGGCGAGCCCGGCGGCCGGCTTCCTGCCGAAGGACCTCCTGTCCGCCGGGGCCGTGTGCGCCCTGGTGGGCGCCGCGCGCAGCTGACCGCCGCGCCGGGCGGCGGTCAACGCTTCTCGAGGAACGTGAGCACCGCGAGCACGCGACGGTGGTCGTCGTCGGTGTCGGGCAGGCCCAGCTTGGTGAGGATGCTGCGCACGTGCTTCTCGACGGTGCCCTCGGTGATCCACAGCCGGCGGGCGATGCCCGCGTTGGACCGGCCCTCGGCCATGAGCGCGAGCACGTCGCGTTCGCGTTCGCTGACCACGGCGAGGGGGTCGTTGCGCTTGCGGGCGCTGACGAGCTCCTGCACCAGCGCCGGGTCGACGACCGAGCCGCCCCGCGCGATGCGCTCGAGCGTCTCGATGAACTCGGCGACGTCGCTGACCCGGCTCTTGAGCAGGTACCCGATCCCCCGCCCGCTGGCGAGCAGCTCCATGGCGTGGTCGACCTCGGCGTGGGCGGACAGGACGAGGATCCCCACGTCCGGGTGGCTCCGGCGGATCTCCTTGGCCGCGTCGAGCCCCTCCGTGGAGTGCTCCGGCGGCATCCGGATGTCGACGATCACCAGGTCGGGTTGTTCCTCGCGCACCAGCTCCAGGAGGCGCGTCGCGTCGCCGGCCTGCCCCACCACCTCGAACCCGCTCCGATCGAGCAGGCTGGCCAGGCCCTCCCGGAGCAGGACGTCGTCATCGGCAACGACAACCCGCACCGCGGTCATGCCGCGATTATCGGTGCCCGCCGCGGCACTTCCCACACCGAGGCCGCCCCTCGTCCATATGCGCGCGATCCGTTGCACCGTCCGCTACGCGGCGGCCGACCCGCGCTGCTCCCGTCGCGCGACGTGGGCGGTCAGCGCGGCCGCGACCAGGCAGGCCACCGCACCCATCGCGAGGCCGGCCCGCCCGCCGAAGTGCTGGCTCACGTACCCCGCGATCGGGCCGCCGATGGGCGTCGAGCCGAGGAACGCGACCGCCCACAGCGCCATGACCCGACCGCGCATGTGCGGCTCCGAGCTGAGCTGGAGCGTGCTGTTGCCCGTGGACTGGAACGCCACGCTCGCGGCGCCGACCAGGCCCATCCCGAGCAGCGCGAAGCCGAGGTTCGGGGCGAGCGCGGTCGCGAGCATCGCCAGGCCGAACGCGAAGGCGGCGGCCGCGAGCGACCACAGCCCGGTGCGGCCCCACGCCGCCATGCACAGGCCGCCGATCACCGCGCCGACGCCCATCGCGGCGGTGAGGAAGCCGTAGGTGCTGGCGTCGCCCGCGAACGTCTCGCTGGCGACGATCGGCAGCACGACCTGGAACTCGTAGGCGAGGCACCCGATCAGCGCCATCGTCAGCAGCGGCACGGCGAGCACGGGCGTGCGGCGAACGTAGTCGAAGCCCTCGCGCAGCTGGCCGGGCGCGCGGGGCGCAGGCGTGGTCGGGGTGAGCGCGGCGAGGTCGAGGCGCATCAGCGAGCCGATGACGAAGGCGAAGCTGAACGCGTTGAGCAGGAAGCACACGGCGATGCCGCCGGTGGCGATCACGATGCCGGCGAACGCGGGCCCGACGGCGCGCGCGACGTTCGCGAGCACCGAGTTCAGGCTGACGGCGTTGCGCAGCTTGTCCGGCCCCACGAGCTCGAGCACGAACGTCTGGCGCGCCGGGTTCTCGACGCAGTTGACCGCTCCGAGCACGAACGCGAGCACGTAGACGTGCCACAGCTGGACGGTCCCGGTGGCGGTGAGGACACCGAGGGCCGCCGCCTGCGCGCCCATGACGACCAGCAGCGCGATGATCAGCTTGCGCTTGTCGAGCCGGTCGACCACGACGCCGGCGTACGGGCCGAACAGCAGGATCGGCAGCGTCTGCAGGGCGACGACCACGCCGACGGCGGTGGCCGACCCGGTGAGCTGCAGGACCAGCCACGACTGCGCGATCGTCTGCATCCAGGTGCCCGCGAGCGAGACGGCCTGGCCCGAGATGTAGCGGCGGTAGTTCGGGGTGGAGAGGGAAGCGAACATCTGGCGACGCAGCGCGTCGAGCGGAGCGAGCGTGCGTTCGCCGATCAGCGTCATATGACCTCCGTATAGTTGCTTGCCAATAGGCAACTATACGCTCGTCTGACGGGTGCCGCCGCCGCGCGAACCCGCGCTCACCCGCCCGGCGATCCCACGCTGTCGGCGAGTCGCGCTCTGGATGCGGGCGAGTCGCGTTCTCGGTCTCCGCGAGTCGCGCTCTGCGTGTGCGCGAGTCGCGGCGTGAGTGTGCGCGAGTCGCGGTGAGGATGTGCGCGAGTCGCGCTGTGCGTGTCGGCGAGTCGCGGAGTGGGCGTGCCCGGAGCTACGCGGATCCCGGGGCCGGCCCCGTGCTGCCGCGCACGACCAGGTGGGTCGCCAGCTCCACGCGCGGCGGCGGGCCGGGCATGTGGTCGTCCGCGTCGAGCAGCAGTCGCACGGCCTCGGCCGCCATCCGGGCCAGCGGCTGGCGCACCGTCGTGAGCGGCGGGGAGGCCAGCTCGGCGAACGCGATGTCGTCGAACCCCACGACGCTGAGGTCCTCCGGGATGCGCAGCCCGCGCGCCGCCGCCTCCTGGTAGACGCCGAGCGCCTGCATGTCCGACCCCGCGAAGATCGCGGTCGGTGGGTCGGGCAGGTCGAGCACGGCGCGGGCACCCTCGCGGCCGCCCTCGGTGCAGAACTCGGTGAACCGCACGAGCCGCTCGTCGACCGGGATCCCGGCCCGGCCGAGCGCGGCGCGGTAGCCCTCCACCCGCTCCTGGCTGCACATCAGCTTCGGACGCCCGGAGATCGCGGCGATCCGGCGGTGGCCGAGCGACACGAGGTGCTCGACGGCCGACAGGCCGCCCGCCCAGTTGGTGGCGCCGACGGTGGCGAACGACGGGTCGCTGCCGCCGACGGGGTCGAGCAGCACCACGGGCGTGTGCAGGGCCGACAGTTGCGCGACAGCTTCGGGGGCGGCTTCGTTGACGACGAGCACGAGGCCGTCCGAGCGGCGGGTGGCCAGCCGGTCGAGCCAGCGCGGGTCGCCCGCGGGGGCGCGGCCGGTGGAGGTCAGCACGATCTGGCTACCCACCTTGTGCGCCTCGGCCTCCGCGCCGCGCAGCACGTCGACGACCCACGGGGAGTCGAGGCCGGGGACCGCCATGTCGATGAGGCCGACCGGGCGCTGCGGGCCCGAGGAGCGCCGCTGGTACCCGCGATCGGCCATGATCTGCTGCACCCGCTTGCGCGTCGCGGCCGAGACGTCGGCCCGGCCGTTGAGGACCTTCGACACGGTCGGCACGGACACGCCTGCGGAAGCGGCGATCTCGGCGATCGTCACGCGACGGCTCGACATGACGTTCCTCCCATGGCTTGACGCTGGGCGGGTCCGAACCTACCGTCGACGCCGCCATCCGCAAGTCTCGGAAACTTTCGATCCGGAGGAGACGTGTCCGTCAGCACAGAGGCCTCACGGATCGCCGAGCTCATCGCCCGGATGACGCTGGAGGAGAAGCTCGCCCAGCTGGTCGGCCTGTGGGAGGGGCGCGGCGGCTCAGGCGAGGGCGGCGACGTCGCCCCCATGCAGGACGCGATGCAGGGCGAGGACGCGGGTTTCGAAGCTTTCGCCGCAAACGGCCTCGGCCAGCTCACCCGCCCGTTCGGCACCGCCCCCGTCGACCCGGAGGAGGGGGCGCGGGCGCTGGCGGCGAAGCAGCGCTGGCTCGTCGAACACACCCGCCTCGGGATCCCCGCGCTCGTCCACGAGGAGTGCCTCACCGGCCTCGCCGCCTGGAAGGCCACCACGTTCCCGGCGCCGCTGTCCTGGGGTGCGAGCTTCGACCCCGAGCTCGTCGAGCGAATGGGCGCGGCGATCGGCGCGTCCATGCGCAGCCTCGGCGTGCACCAGGGCCTCGCCCCGGTGCTCGACGTCGTGCGCGACGCCCGCTGGGGCCGGGTCGAGGAGTGCATCTCCGAGGACCCGTACGTCGTCGGCACGATCGGTACCGCCTACGTGCGGGGTGTGCAGTCCTCGGGCGTGATCGCCACGCTCAAGCACTTCGTCGGCTACTCGGCCTCGCGGGCCGGCCGCAACCTCGCCCCGGTGCACGCCGGCCCGCGCGAGGTGGCCGACGTGCTGCTGCCCCCGTTCGAGATGGCCGTCCTCGACGGCGGCGTCGACTCGGTCATGAACTCCTACGCCGAGATCGACGGGCTCCCGGTGGGTGCGGACGCCGCCCTGCTCACCGGCGTGCTGCGCGACCGGTGGGGGTTCACCGGGACCGTGGTGGCCGACTACTTCTCCGTCGCGTTCCTGCACACCCTGCACAAGGTCGCGGCCGACCTGGGTGACGCCGCTGCGCAGGCCCTCGCCGCCGGGATCGACGTCGAGCTGCCCACCGGCACCGCGTACCTGCAGCCGCTCGCCGAGCGGGTGCGGTCGGGCGAGCTGCCGGAGGCGCTCGTCGACCGGGCCCTGGAGCGGGTGCTGCGCCAGAAGGCGCGGCTCGGCCTGCTCGACCGGCGGCCGGAGGACTACGCCGAGGTCGGCCCCATCGACCTCGACCCGCCCGAGCACCGGGCGCTGGCCGCCCGGCTCGCCGAGGAGTCGGTGGTGCTGCTGTCCAACGACGGCACGCTGCCGCTGCGGGCCCCGTCCCGGGTGGCCGTCGTCGGCCCGAACGCCGACGACACCGCCGCCCTCTTCGGCTGCTACAGCTTCCTGAACCACGTCCTGTCGCTGCACGAGGGCGTGGAGCCGGGCCTGGAGATCGCGACGGTGCTGGAGGCGCTGCGCGCCGAGCTGCCCGACACCGCGATCACCCACGTGAAGGGCGCCGACGTCGACGGCGCCGACACCAGCGGGTTCGCCGACGCGGTCGCGGCGGCGCGGGACGCCGAGCTGTGCGTGGCCGTCGTCGGCGACCGGGCCGGGCTCTTCGGCCGGGGCACCTCGGGCGAGGGCTGCGACGCCGACTCGCTCGACCTGCCCGGCGTGCAGCGCCGGCTCGTCGAGGAGCTGCTCGACACCGGCACCCCGGTGGTGCTGGTGCTGCTCACCGGCCGCCCGTACGCGGTCGACTGGGCGCTCGAGCGCTGTGCCGCCGTCGTGCAGGCGTTCTTCCCCGGCCAGGAGGGCGCCGCCGCCATCGCGGGCGTGCTCTCCGGGCGGATCAACCCGTCGGGCCGGCTGCCGGTGACCATGCCGCGCTCGGTCGGCGCCCAGCCCTACAGCTACCTGCACCCGCCGCTGGGCGGGGCGAGCTCGGTGAGCAACCTCGACCCCGCGCCCGTCCGCCCGTTCGGGTACGGGCTGTCCTACACGACGTTCGCCCACTCCGACCTGCGGGTCGCCGAGGCGCAGGTCCCGACCGACGGCGCGATCGTGGCCCGCTGCCGGGTCACGAACACCGGCGACCGCGCGGGCGCCGACGTCGTGCAGCTCTACGCCACCGACGTCGTCGCCTCCGTGACCCGGCCGGTCGTGCAGCTGCTCGGCTACGCGCGGGTGCACCTCGAGCCGGGCGAGAGCGCCGAGGTCGAGCTCGACGTGCCCACCCAGCGGCTCGCCTTCTCGGACCGGCGGATGGTGCGGGTCGTCGAGCCGGGCACCGTGCGGCTGTTCATCGGGCGCAGCTGCGCCGAACCGGTGCTGGAGGCCCAGGTGGAGCTCACCGGCCCCGTGCACGAGGTCACCACGGCGGACCGGCGGGTGGTGCGGGTGTCCACCCGGGTCGGCTGACCGGCCCGGTTAGAAGCGACCGCCCCCGCCGCGCCGCCCCCGGCTGGCCGAGCCGCCGAAGCCGCCGGGCGAGAAACCGCCCCGGCTCCGGCTGCCCCCGCTCCGGTAGCTGCCGCGGGAACTCCGGTAGCCCCCGCTGCGGTAGCTGCGGGCGGCGCCGGAGAGGATCCCGCCGAGGATCATGCCCGCGAGGTCGGCGCCGGTGCTCGCGGTGACGCCGGGGCGCGACCACTGCGACACGTCGCCCTTGGCCAGCCGCAGCGCGTCCTGGGCGAGCGCGTCCGCCATCTGCGCCTCGCGCAACGCCGCCGCGGGGTCCGGGCCGGTGGCCTGCGCCAAGTGCCTGCGGGCCTCGGCGAGCCGGGTGCGGGCCTCGGCGCCGATGGCCCCGCGCCGGGTCGCCACGAACTCCTCGGCGGCCGCGACGCTCGCCCGCGCGGTGAGCAGCGCCTGGTCGAGCGCGGCCCGGGTCTTGCGCTCGCGCTCGGCGGCGGCGCGGGCGTCGGCGATGCCCTGGTCGAGGGCGGCGTTCGCCTCGCTGAGCAGCCGCAGCGCCGCGATCGGGTCTGGTTGGGTGCCGGACGCCGCCTCGTCCGCCGCGGCGAGCGCGGCCGACGCCCGCGCGACCACCGGCGCGACCGCGTCGCCGGGCATCGCCTTGGCCTCGGCCAGGTCCAGCTCGACCTCCGACCGCGCGGCGGGGATCCGCTCCGCCGCTTCGGCGAGCTCGGACTCGCGACGGGAGATGCCGTCGATCAGCGTCTCGGCCTGCGCGATCGCGTCCTCGGCGGCCCGGCCCGAGACGACGGCGGCCGCTCGGTCGCCGCTGCCGAGCTCCTGCTGGGCCTCGGCGATCTCGGCGTCCGCGGCCGTGAACAGCTCGCGCGCCTGGTCCAGGTCGCCTGCCACCGGCTCGAGGGCCGCCGCCGCGTAGCGGGACCGCAGCGCCGACCACGTCGCGTCGGCCTGCGGCAGCCGGGCCTTCGCCGCCTCGAGGCGGGTGCGCAGCTCGGCGACGTACTCGGGGGCCCGCGCCTCGAGGCCGCGCAGCGCGTCGAAGGCCTCGACCTGCTCCTCGAGCCGGTCGTCCGCCGCCGAGGCGATCCGGATGATCTCCGCGTACATCGAGCGCGCGGTGGGCTCGTCCTCCGGCTTGTCGTCGTCGAGCTGCTGGCGCAGTTCGAACGCGCGCAGCATGTCGGCGCGCGACTGCTCCAAGGCGGCCGCGAACCGCGCCACCGCCTCCTCACCGTAGTGCGCCCGCGCCGCGGTCAGCTCCTGCTCGGAGCTGCGGACGGCCTCGTCGACCTCGATGAGGGCGGCGCTCGCCCGGTAGGCGAGGTCCTCGGTCGGAACGTCGGCGAACTCGTCCGGCTGCGCCTGCGGGGCGGCCGGGGCCTGCGCCGCCCCGGCGGCGCGGCGGCGCCTGCGGTACAGCAGGTACGCCCCGCCCGCGGCGGCGGCGCCGACCGCCACGAGGCCGGTTCCGAACCCACCACCGCCGCCCGAGCGCAGCCCGTCGGCCATCGCGATCGCCGCGGCGGCCCACTCGTCGTCCGACAGCCGCGGCTCGACGTCCTCGGTGCGGACCCGGTCCACCCGGGACTCGTCGACCGGGAACCCGTCGGCGATGGACACGCCGTAGGCGCGGTCGCGGACGGCGACGGCGAGCAGCGCGTCCTCGTCGCCGAGCTGGGAGGCCACCGCGGTCTGGTCGGCCCAGTCCTGCCCGCTCGCGCCGTCGAACGACTCGACGAACACCACGAACAGGTCCACACCGCGCTCGGACCGCAGCTGCGCGATCGCGTCCTGGATCTGGTCGATCTCCCCCGGCGCGAGCACGCCCGCCCGGTCGGTGACCCGATCGTCGAGGCGCATCGGGGGGTCGGCGGCCGCGGTGCCCGCACCCAGCACCAGCGCGGCGAGCACGCCGAGCAGCATCGACAACCTGCGCACACTGACCTCCGTCGATCGGCAGGTGCCCATCATCGCGCGCCGGTCCACCGGCGTCGGATCGGCCATCGGGTGCGGCGGGGCGAGCGCCCACGATGAGAGGGTGGCAGCCATCGACCTCCGCCCGATCCCCGTCACCCGCGACCCCGGCCGTCGGCTGCCGCAGCTGTTGGCCGGCCTCGCGCTCTACGGCGTGAGCATGGCGATGCAGATCCGCAGCGGTCTGGGTCTCAACCCGTGGGACGTGCTGCACGAGGGCCTCGCCCGGCAGACGCCGCTCAGCTTCGGCACCATCACCGCGATCACCGGCGCCATCGTGCTGCTGCTGTGGATCCCGCTGCGCCAGCGGCCCGGCGTCGGCACCGTGGCGAACGTGGTGGTCATCGCGGCGGTGGTCGACGTCGCGCTCGCGCTGCTGGGCCGCCCCGACGCGCCGGCCGCCCGGATCGCGCTGCTCGTGGGCGGCATCGTCCTGAACGGGGTGGCGACCGCGGCGTACGTCGGGGCGCGCCTCGGGCCCGGCCCGCGCGACGGCCTCATGACGGGGCTGTCGGCGCGGACCGGGCGCTCGGTGCGCCTGGTGCGCACCTCGATCGAGGTGGCGGTGCTGGCGACCGGGTGGCTGCTCGGCGGGACCGTGGGGGTGGGCACCGTGCTCTACGCGCTGGCGATCGGCCCGCTCACCCAGGCGTTCCTGCCGTTCTTCGCGGTGCGCACCCGGCCGGCCTGATCAGGCGGGCACCGGGGCGGGGGCCTCCACGTCGCCCAGCCGCCACGGCCGCACGACCACCGTGAGCACGAGCAGCGACAGCACCAGTCCGCCCGCGATCGTCGCGCCCATGGCGGCCGCGTCGTTGCCCAGCAGCCCGACGACCGGGGAGATCAGCGCGCCGACGCCGAACTGGGTGGCGCCCAGCAGCGCGGCCGCCGTGCCCGCCGTCTCGCCGTGCCGCGCGAGCGCCACCGCGGGCGCGTTCGGCAGGCCGAAGCCGACCGACAGCAGCACCATCCAGAGCGGGACGAGCACGCCGAACAGCCCGCCGACGCCGGAGGCGGCGACGGTGACCAGCAGCAGGCCCGCCGCCGCTGCGACCGCGATCGCGCCGAGCAGCAGCTGGCGCGGCTCGAAGCGGCGCAGCAGCACCGGGTTGAGCTGGCTGGCGAGGATCAGCCAGATGGCCCCGCTGGAGAACGCGAGCCCGAACTGCTGCTGGTTCAGCCCGAACTGCTCCTGGAACACGAACGACGCGCCCGAGACGTAGCTCATCACGGCCGACATCGCGAGGCCCGCGACGAGCACCAGCCCGACGAACGTGCGGTCGCGCAGCAGCCCGCGGTAGGTCCGCAGCGTGCCCAGGACCCCCGAGGTGACGCGTCGCTCGGGCGGCAGCGTCTCCGGCAGCGACCGCACCGCGACGGGGACGAGCACGAGCGCGTAGAGCGCGAGCACGGCGAACACGCCGCGCCACGAGGTGAAGCTGAGGATCCACGCCCCCAGCGTCGGGGCGAGCACCGGGGCGGTGCCCATGACGAGGATGAGCCGCGACAGCAGGGTGGCCGCCGCGCGGCCCGTGTAGAGGTCGCGCACGATCGCCATCGCGATCACCGCGCCGGCGGCGGCGCCGAGGCCCTGCAGCACCCGCAGCGCGCCGAGCACGGCCACGTTCGGCGCGACGATGCACAGCACGGACGCGAGGACGTGCACGGCGGCGCCCGCGAACAGGGGTCGCCTGCGGCCGAAGCGGTCGGCGAGCGGGCCGATCACCAGCTGGCCGAGGCCCAGGCCGAGCAGCGTGCCGGTGAGCGTGAGCTGCACGGTGGCGTCGGACGTGAGCAGCTCGTTGGCGATCGTGGGGAGGGCCGGCAGGTAGAGGTCGATCGTCAGCGGCCCGAGCGCGATGAACGCGCCGAGCACCAGGACCAGCCGGATGCGGGCCCCCGGGGTCTCCGGGGCGGCCGAAGGAACTCGGTCGGGAGCAAGCGTCACTGATCGATCAAGAAGAGCGGCGGCCCCGGCATTCCGCTTCACCCGAAGGTGTGGGGCACGACACTGGGTGCGTGCTGATCTCCGACCTGACGACGCCCGCCCTGCTCGTCGAGCGCGACGTCCTCGACGCCAACCTCGCGACGATGAGCGCGGCCCTGCCCGGTCCGCGGCTGCGCCCGCACGTGAAGGCGCACAAGACCACGGCGCTCGCGCGCAGGCAGGCGGCGCACGGGCACGAGGGGTTCACCTGCGCCACGGTGCGCGAGTGCGAGGTGATGGCGGCCGCGGGCCTGGGTGCGGACCTCCTGCTCGCCAACGAGGTGCTCGACACCCGCCGCCTCGGCGCGCTGGTGGCGGACGGGGCGCGGGTGACGGTGGCCGTCGACTCGCCCGAGACGATCGCCGCGGCCGCCGCGGGCGGGGTCGGTGAGGTGCTCGTGGACGTGAACGTGGGGCTGCAGCGCTGCGGCTGCACGCCCGAGCGGGCCGGTGAGCTGGCCGCCGCCGCGCGGGCCGCGGGCCTGCACGTGCGCGGCGTGATGGGCTACGAGGGCCACCTCATGCTCGTGCCCTCCCCGGAGCGTGCCGAGCGGACCCGGGACGCGATGCAGGTCCTCCTGCGCGCGGCGGCCGACGTCGGCGGCGAGGTGGTCAGCGCGGGCGGCACCGGCACCTACCTCGACAACATCTGGGCCACCGAGATCCAGGCGGGCTCGTACGCGCTCATGGACACCGCCTACGCCCGGCTCGGCCACCCGTTCGGGCAGGCCCTGTCGGTGCTGGGCACGGTGATCTCGGTATCGCCCGGCCACGCCGTGGTCGACGTCGGGCTCAAGGCGTTGGGCATGGACCACGGCCTGCCCGCGATCGAGGGTGCCGAGGTGCGGCGGTGCTCGGACGAACACACGACGTTCGTGCCCGCCGAGCCGGTGCGCGTCGGCGACCGCGTGCGGGTGCTGCCCGCCCACGTCGACCCGACGGTCGTCCTGCACGAGCGGATGCACCTCGTCGACGGCGAGACCGTGCTCGAGACCTGGCCGGTGGACATGCGCGGGTGGTGACGCGGTGGGTGGGACCGCGCGGGGCCGTCGACGTAACGTGCACCCATGCTCGTCGAACGCATGCGCGCCCACACCTCCACGATCTTCGCCGAGATGTCGGCGCTCGCGGTGCGGACGGGCGCGATCAACCTGGGCCAGGGCTTCCCCGACACCGACGGCCCGGCGTCCCTGCTCGACGACGCCGCCGCCAACATCAAGGCCGGGATCAACCAGTACCCGCCCGGCATCGGCGTGGCCGAGCTGCGCACGGCGGTGGCCGAGCACCAGAAGCGCTTCTACGGCCTCGACGTCGACCCCGACGCCGTCCTGATCACCACGGGGGCCACCGAGGCGATCGCGTCCGCCGTGCTCGCGCTGTGCGAGGCGGGCGACGAGGTCGTGACGTTCCAGCCCTACTACGACTCGTACGCCGCCACGATCTCCCTGGCCGGCGCGCAGATCCGGCCGGTGCCGCTGCGGCCCGACGGCACCGGGTTCGCGTTCGACCCCGACGAGCTGCGGGCCGCGTTCTCGTCGCGCACCCGGCTGGTGCTGGTCAACACGCCGCACAACCCCACCGGCACGGTGTTCGACCGCGACCAGCTCGCGCTGATCGGCGAGCTCGCCGCCGAGCACGACGCCGTGGTCGTCACCGACGAGGTGTACGAGCACATGCTCTACGACGGGCGCCCGCACGTGCCGATGGCAACCCTGCCCGGGATGGCCGAGCGCACGCTCACGATCTCCTCGGTCGGCAAGACGTTCTCGGTGACCGGCTGGAAGGTCGGCTGGGTGCACGGGCCCGCCGAGCTGGTCGCGGCGGTGCGCGCGGTCAAGCAGTTCCTCACCTACGTGAGCGGTGCGCCGTTCCAGCCCGCGATCGCGACGGCGCTGGGCCTGCCGGACGAGTTCTACGCGCAGCTGGCGAGCGACCTGCAACGCAAGCGCGACCTGCTGTCGGCGGGGCTGCGCGAGGCGGGCTTCCGCGTGTTCGACACCGCGGGGACGTACTTCGTGGTCACCGACGTCACCCCGCTCGGCGTCACCGACGGCGCCGAGTTCTGCTGGAGCCTCCCCGAGCGGGTCGGCGTCGCCGCGGTGCCGGTGTCGGTGTTCTGCGCCGACCCGGACCTGGGCCGCTCGCTCGTCCGCTTCGCGTTCTGCAAGCGCGACGAGGTGCTCACCGAAGCGGTGTCGCGGCTCGTCGCGCTGCGCGCCACCGCGGGCTGAGGTGGCCGGCTGGCGCAGCCGGCAGGCGGCCTACGACGACGCGGCGAGCCCGCCGCGCAGCGCCTCGCCGCTGTGCAGGCGCTCGCGCTGGACCGGGCCGCGCCCGGCCCGGTGCGGCTGCTGTCGCTGTGCGCGGGCCAGGGGCGGGACGTGCTCCCGGGGCTCGCCCGGCACCCGCGCGGCGCCGACGTGCGCGGCCGACTGGTCGAGCTCGACCCGGGGCTCGCCGGCGCGGCCCGGGCGGCCGCGCCCGTGGCGGTCGAGGTCGTGGTCGCCGACGCGGGGCACACGGCCGCCTGCGCCGGCGCGGTGCCTGCCGACCTGCTGCTCCTCTGCGGGATCTTCGGCAACGTGGCCGACGAGGACGTCGCGCGCACCGTCGCTGCGGTGCCGTCGCTGCTCGCCACCGGCGGGACCGCGATCTGGACCCGGCACCGGCGGGCGCCCGACGCGACCCCGGGGATCCGGGCGTGGTTCGCCGCGGCGGGCGTCGCGGAGACAGGCGTTCGTCGCCGCGCCGGGCGAGGGCTGGTCGGTCGGGGCGGGCGTGCCGCGGGCGGCCTCCACGCCGCAGGCCGAGCCGGGGCGGCTCTTCTCCTTCGCCGCTGATCAGGGCGACGCCGCGGGCACGCCGGTGGGCGTGGTGGCGGCGGCGACGGTGTCCAGCGAGAGCCCGAGGGCCTCGGCGAGCGCGGCGACCGTGAAGAACGCGGGCGTGGGGATCCGCCCCGTCTCGATCTTGCGGAGGGTCTCCGCCGAGATCCCGGCGGCCGCGGCCACCTCGACCAGGCTGCGGTCGCCGCGCGCCTCGCGCAGGAGCGCGCCGAGGCGCTGGCCGCGCTCGCGGTCGGCGGGGGTCAGCGGGACGCGCACCATGCGACCGATAGTAATACCGGTATAGTTATCGAAATGATCGAGCTGAAGACCGCCTCCGAGGTCGACGCCTGCGCCGCCGCCGGCAAGATCGTCGCCGACGTGCTGACGGCCGTGCGCGCTCACGCGAAGCCGGGCGTCACCACCGGGGAGCTGGACCGGCTCGCGGCCGACCTCATCGCCGACGCCGGGGCGACCCCGAGCTTCCTGGGCTACCACCCGTCGTGGGCGCCCACCCCGTACCCCGGCGTGATCTGCGCGAGCGTCAACGACGCGATCGTGCACGGCATCCCGGGCAAGCAGCGGCTGCGCCCCGGCGACCTGCTGAGCGTCGACCTCGCCGTGCACCTCGACGGCTGGTGCGCCGACGCGGCGTTCAGCACGGTCATCGGCGAGGGCGCCCCCGAGGACGTCGCGTTGATCGAGACCGCGGAGCGAGCGCTCGCCGCCGGGATCGCGGCCGCGCAGGCCGGGGCCCGGCTGGGCGACATCGCGCACGCCATCGGCACGGTCGTGCGCGGGGGCGGCTACGGGCTGCTCGCCGACCACGGCGGCCACGGCGTGGGCCGCTCGATGCACGAGGCGCCGAGCGTGTCCAACGAGGGCAGGCCGGGCCGCGGGCTGGTGCTGCGGCCGGGCCTGGTGATCGCCCTCGAGCCGATGCTGCAGGCGGGCGGGGCCGACTCCTACCGCCACGACCCCGACGGCTGGACGATCCGCACCGCCGACGGCAGCCGCGCCGCGCACGCCGAGCACACGATCGCGATCACCGAGGACGGGCCGCGGGTGCTGACCGCGGGGCGCCCGGACTGCTAGACACGAACGGTGGCTGTCACGGCGCTGTACCGCTACCCCGTCAAGTCCATGCTCGGCGAGCGGCTCGAGCGATGCCGGATCGACGAGAGGGGCGTGCCGGGCGACCGCGCGTACGCGCTCGTCGACGTCGAGACCGGCACCGTCGCCACCGCGAAGGTGCCGCGCCGCTGGGGCGCCCTGCTCGGCTTCTCCGCCCGCTGCGTGGGCGAGCCGAACGGGGAGCCGCCGCCGGTCGAGATCACGTTCCCCGACGGGTCGGTGCACCACAGCGACGACGAGGACATCGACGCCGCGCTGAGCGCCGCCATCGGCCGCGAGGTCCGGTTGACCGCCACGCCGCCCGAGGGGGCGGCGTTCGAGGAGGTGTGGCCGGACATCGACGGGCTCGCCCCGGAAGCGGTCATCGCGGGCACCCGCGTGCGCGACGAGGACACCGGCGAGCCGGTGAGCCGCTTCGACCTCGCCGCGATGGCCCCGCAGCCGGCGTTCTTCGACCTCGCGGTGCTGCACGTGATCACCACGGCCACGCTGCGCAGGCTGCGCGAGCTCGCGCCGGGCGCCACGTTCGACGAGCGGCGCTACCGCCCGAACGTCGTGCTGGACGGCGGTGCGGCCGACGGCGGCGCCGACTTCGTGGAGAACGGCTGGGTGGGCCGGGAGATCGCGTTCGCGGGCGGCGCGACCGCCACCGTGTCGATCCCGACCATGCGGTGCGTCATGACCACGCTCGCGCAGGGCGACCTGCCGCGCGACCCCGACACCCTGCGCACCGTCGCCAAGCACAACCGCGTGGAGATCCCCGGCCTCGGGACGTGGGCGTGCGCGGGCGCCTACGCCGACGTCACGAGCCCGGGTGAGCTCGCGGTGGGGGCGCCCTACCAGGTCAGGTGAGCCCGGCGAGGGCGCCGGCGATGCCCTCGGCCCACGCGAGCAGCCGCTCGTCCGCCCCCGGAGCGGCCGCGCACTGCAGGCCCACCGGCAGCGCGGGGCCGTCGGGCTCGGCCCGCACCGTCCCCGCCGGCAGCGACAGGGCCGGAGCGCCCGCCTGCGTCCACGGCACGCTCATGATGGGGCTCCCGGTCGTGTCCAGCCCGCGCGGCGCGGGCCCGGTGGCCGACGGGCAGATCCAGACGTCGATGCGAGCGTCCGCCATGAGCTGCGGCAGCCTGCGGCGCAGGGCGTGCACGCCGTCGAGCGCGGCGCGGTAGGTGTCGGCGTCGATCGCGCGCCCCTCCCGGATGCCGGCGGCGGTCCGCGGCCGGTACCGCTCGGCGTACCGGTCGAACCACGGCTCGTGGGTGCGGGCCAGCTCGACGAGGTTGACCACCTCCTGGCGCCGGTTGACCTCGGCGATGTCGTCGAACGCCGCGACCTCGCGCACCTCGTAGCCCGCCTCGCGCAGCGCGGCGACCTGCCGGTCGAACGCGGCGCGGGCGCCGGCGTCGGCCTGGTCGAGGTAGGGCCCCACCGGCACGGCGAGCACCGGGAGCTCGGCGGGCGCGACCGGGGCCCACCCGTCGACGAGGGCGGCCGTCGCGACGGCGGCGAGCCGCGGCTGCGCGGCGAACAGCCCGACCGTGTCGAACGTCGGCGCGTTCGGGATCACCCCGTCGCAGGGCACCCGCCCGTACGTGGGCTTGAAGCCGACGCACCCGCAGTACGCGGCGGGCCGGACGACCGAGCCGATGGTCTGGGTGCCCAGCGCGAGCGGCACGAGCCCGGCGGCCACCGCGGCCGCCGACCCGCTGCTCGACCCGCCCGGGGTGTGCTCGGGGTGGTGCGGGTTGCGGGTCGGGCCGGGCGAGAAGTAGGCGAACTCGGCGGTGACGGTCTTGCCCGCCACCACGGCACCGGCGGCCTGCAGCCGGGTGACGGCCGTGGCCTGCGGCCCGTCGAACAGCTCCGCGGGCAGGTCCGACCCGGCGCGGGTGGGGAGCCCGTCGACCCGGAACACGTCCTTCACCCCGAGCGGCACGCCGTGCAGCGGCGGCCGGTGGGCGGGGTCCGGCCAGCGCTGCGCGAGCGCTTCGACCGCGGCGCGGACCCGCTCGGCCCGGCCCGGCTCGTCGACGAACGCGTGCAGGTCTGCGTCGTCCCGTTCGATCCGGTCGACGACGTCGGTGATCTCCGCGGCGGTGGACACGCCCCGACCATAGGCGGCCGGACGCACCGCAACGGCCATCGACGTTCGGACAGGTGCGCCCCACCCGCCGGTTCCGGCATCATCCGGACATGCCCGACGCCGTGCCCTTCACGCCCGAGACCGCCGCCGCCATCGCGCACGCCCGCCAGCACGGGGTCGGTGATCTGCTGCGCCGCACGGCGGCGCGCTACCCGGACAAGCTCGCGGTCGTGTGCGGCGAGCGTCGCTTCACCTACGCGGAGTTCGACGCCGCGGTCAACCGCACCGCCAACGCGCTCGCCGCCCGCGGCGTGGCGAAGGGCGACCGGCTGGCGCTGCTGTCGCGCAACTGCTGGGAGTACGCGGTGATCGCGTTCGCGACGGCGCGGCTGGGCGTGGTCCTGGTGCCGGTGAACTTCATGCTCGGCCCGTCGGAGATCGCCTACATCCTCGGCCACTCCGGCGCCACCGGGATGGTGGTGCAGGACGCGTTCACCGCGGCCGCGGAGCAGGCGATCGCGGAGGCCGGGCTGACCGGGGGCGTGCGGGGCCGCATCGGCGGCGCGGCCGACGGCTGGGAGGACGTCGCCGACTGGTGGACGGCAGGGCCCGACCACGACCCGCAGGTGGCCGTCGCCGACGACGACCCGCTGCGGCTGATGTACACCTCGGGTACGGAGTCCCGGCCGAAGGGCGTGATGCTCTCGAGCCGGTCGCTGATCGCCCAGTACGTCTCCTGCGTCATCGACGGGGGCATGAGCGTCGACGACGTCGAGGTCCACGCGCTGCCGATGTACCACTGCGCGCAGCTGGACTGCTTCTTCTCCGTCGACGTCTACCTGGGCGCCACCAGCATCATCCTGCCCGGCCCGGACCCGGCCGCCCTGCTCGCGACGATCGAGGCGGAGCGGGTCACCAAGCTGTTCTGCCCGCCCACGGTGTGGATCTCGCTGCTGCGCCACCCCGACTTCGACACCCGTGACCTCACGAGCCTGCGCAAGGGCTACTACGGCGCGTCCGCGATGCCGGTCGAGGTGCTCAAGGAGCTGCGGCGCAGGCTGCCCGACGTGCAGCTGTGGAACTTCTACGGCCAGACCGAGATGGCCCCGCTCGCCACGATCCTGCGCCCGCACGAGCAGCTGGCGAAGGCGGGCTCGGCCGGCCGGGCGGCGATCAACGTGGAGACGATCCTCCTCGACGAGGCGGGTGAGCCGGTGCCGCCGGGCGAGATCGGCGAGATCGCGCACCGCAGCCCGCACGCGGCGCTCGGCTACTACAACGACGAGGAGAAGACCGCGGAGGCCTTCCGCGGCGGCTGGTTCCACTCCGGCGACCTCGGCGTGATGGACGCCGACGGCTACCTCTCGGTCGTCGACCGCAAGAAGGACATGATCAAGACGGGCGGCGAGAACGTGGCGAGCCGCGAGGTCGAGGAGGCGATCTACCTCCTCGACGGCGTGGCCGAGGTCGCCGTGTTCGGCATCCCGCACCCGCACTGGATCGAGGCGGTCACCGCGGTCGTCGTGCCGAAACCGGACGTGAACCTCACGGCCGACGACGTGCTCGCGCACGCCCGGCAGCACCTCGCGGGCTACAAGTGCCCGAAGTACGTCGTGTTCGCCGAGGCGCTGCCGAAGAACCCCAGCGGCAAGATCCTCAAGCGCGAGCTGCGCGCGCAGCACGCGTCGCTCGCCGAGAAGGAGTGATCAGCCGACCGAGGCGAGGTCGCTCGGCTCGTCGTCCTGGGACGGCGCGGGCGGCGCGGCCGGTTGCTCCTTCTCGCCCTCCAGCAGCGGGCACTCGAGCCAGCGCTCCGGGATGCCGAAGCCGTCGACCAGGGTGCGCGCGTGCGGGCGCAGCCGCCCGCAGAGCGCGTTGACCGCCTGGGTGACGGTCTTGGCGCGCCCCGGCGTCAGGTAGGAGTGCTCGATGAAGAACGCCCGGTCGTTCTCGATGACGGTGAGCGCGTAGAGCCGCAGCACCTCGGCGAGCAGGTCGCGCACGCCCGCGTCGGTGGTGCGGTCGACGGCCGCGGCGAAGGAGTCGAACACGATCCGGTCGACGTGCGCGCGGGCGGCGGCGATCAGGTGGTCCTGCGCGCCGTTGAAGATCCCGAACTGGTCGGCGCCCGGCGCGAGCGCCTTGCGCATCCGCTGCGCCGCGTTGGCGAGCAGGTGCCGCTCGCGCTCGACCAGCAGCCACCGCTGGTACTCGCGGTCGGTGACGCCGCCGCGGCGCAGCAGCGCCCGCGCGCCGGTCCGCTCGACCACGGCGTCCGCGACCAGGTCGGCCGCGAACTTGGCCTTGCCGACCGGGCTCAGCCGGGCGACCCGGCGGCCGTAGTCCGACAGCAGCGTCTTCGCGACCAGCTGCAGCAGCACGGTGTTGTCGCCCTCGAACGTGGTGAACACGTCCGTGTCGGCCTTGAGCGCGGGCAGCAGGTTGGCCGAGAGGTAGCCTGCGCCGCCGCAGGCCTCCCGGCAGGTCTGGATGGTGGCGGTGGCGTGCCAGGTGGCCACGGCCTTGATGCCCGCGGCCCGGGTCTCGAGCTCGCGCTGGCGCCACTCGTCGCCCTCCGCCCCGGGGGTCTGCAGGTCGTGCATGTCCGACACCAGGTCGGCCTGCGCGAAGTGCAGCGCGTAGGTGGTGGCGAGCGCGGGCAGCAGCTTGCGCTGGTGCACGAGGTAGTCGAGGACCACGACCTCCTCGCCGGTGGCCGGGTCGGCGAACTGCCGCCGGATCGCGCCGTAGCGGATCGCCAGCGCGAGCGCCTTCTGCGTGGCCGTGCAGGCCCCGCCCGCGACGCTGATCCGGCCGCGGACGAGCGTGCCGAGCATCGTGAAGAAGCGCCGGGTCTCGTTGGCGATCGAGCTGGTGTACGTCCCGTCCTCGGAGACGTCGCCGAAGCGGTTGAGCAGCGCCTCGCGCGGGACGCGGACGTGGTCGAACGTGAGCCTGCCGTTGTCGACGCCGTTGAGGCCGGCCTTGTGGCCGCAGTCGCCGATCGTGACGCCCGGCATCGGGTTGCCGTCCTCGTCGCGGATCGGGACGAGCAGCGCGTGCACGCCGTGGGAGCGCCCCTGCGTGACGAGCTGGGCGAACACCACCGCCATCCGGCCGTCGCGGGCGGCGTTGCCGATGTAGTCCTTGCGCGCGCCCGGGTCCGGGGTGTGGACGACGAACTCCCGGGTCTCGGGGTCGTAGGTGGCGGTCGTGCGCAGGTGCTGGACGTCCGAGCCGTGGCCGGTCTCGGTCATCGCGAAGCAGCCGAGCAGCTCGCCGTCCATGATCTGGCGCAGGTAGGCGTCGTGGTGGTGCTTCGTGCCGAGCACCTGGACGGCCCCGCCGAAGAGCCCCCACTGCACGCCGGCCTTGACCAGCAACGACAGGTCGCCGAAGCCGAGCATCGCGAACGCGGTGACCACGCCGCCCACGTCGCCGCCGCCCCCGTAGGCGGGGTCGAAGCCCTGCCGCGGGCGGCCCGTGCTCGCCAGCAGCTTCAGGTTCTCGGTGGTGAGCGCCCGGTACTCCTCGGTGGTCAGGTCCGGGTCGGGGTTGAACGCCAGCTCGTCCATCTGGGCACGGATCTCGTTGCGGACCTGCGCCCACCGCCCGTCGAGGACGCGCTGCAGCGCGTGCCGGTCGACCGTCATGGCGTCTCCTCCTCGCTGCGGGCGACCACCCCGGACAGGCCCGCCCACGCCAGGGCGGTGAGGTGATCGGTCAACTGCTCCCTGCTCATACCCGCCGGACGGGCGATCCAGTTGTCCGCCGCCGCGCGGACCATCCCCACGACCCCGTGGCCCCACGGCACCGCGGGGGACGGGTCGGCACCGGCCGCGGTGAGGTGCTCGGCGATGACCTCCGCGACCTGGTCGCCGATCACGGACACGAGGTCGGCGACCAGGTCGGCCTCGGCGAGGGGCCGGTGCACCACGAACCGGTACACCTCGGGGTCGTTCTCGATCAGCCGCAGGTATGCCGAGATCGCGGCCGCGGTCTTCGCGCGCGGCCCGGCGACGCCGTCGATGGCCGCGCGCACCTGCGCGAGCAGCACCTCGGCCACGCGTTCGCACACCGCGACGTAGAGCTGGTTGCGGTCGGCGAAGTGCCGGTAGACGGCGGTTTTGCTGGTGCGCGCCGCGGCGGCGACGTCGTCCATGCCGACGCCCGCGCCGTGCCGGCGGATCGCCGCGATCGCGGCGTCGGTCAGTTCGGCGCGCCGCGTGCGCCGGTGGTGCTCCCACCGGGTGGCGCGCCGATCCCGTACCGCCTGCACGGCACCCAAGGTACCGGGTACTTTTGGTACCGGCTACTCGTGGGTAGGAGAACCGACATGCCGGAGACCCGGAGGAAGGCCGCCGTCATCGGCGGCAACCGCATCCCGTTCGCGCGGGCGAACGGCGCCTACGCCCGCGCGTCCAACCTCGACATGCTCACCGCCACGCTCGACGGCCTCGCCGCCCGCTTCGGCCTTTCCGGGCAGCGGCTGGGCGAGGTCGCGGGTGGCGCGGTGCTCAAGCACAGCCGCGACCGCGACCTCACGCGCGAGGCGGTGCTCGGCAGCTCGCTCTCGCCCTACACCCCCGCCTACGACGTCCAGCAGGCGTGCGGCACCGGGCTCGAGACCGTGGTCCTGGTGGCCAACAAGATCGCGCTCGGGCAGATCGACAGCGGCATCGCCGCGGGCGTCGACACCGCGAGCGACGCCCCGATCGCCCTGAACGACGACCTGCGGCGGCTGCTCCTGCGGCTCAACTCCGCGAAGACGCTCGGGGCCCGGCTCGCCGCGCTGCGCGACCTGCGGCCCGGGCAGATCGTGCCGGAGATCCCGCGCAACGCCGAGCCGCGCACCGGGATGTCGATGGGCGAGCACGCGGCGATCACCGCCGTCGAGTGGCAGGTGAGCCGCGAGGAGCAGGACGAGCTCACCGTGGCCAGCCACCGCAACCTGGCCGCCGCCTACGAGCGCGGCTTCTTCGACGACCTCGTCACGCCCTACCTCGGCCTCACCCGCGACCAGAACCTGCGCCCGGACACGTCGGTGGAGAAGCTCGCGAAGCTCAAGCCGGTGTTCGGCAAGGGCGAGGGCGCGACCATGACCGCGGGCAACTCGACCCCGCTCACCGACGGGGCCGCGGCCGTGCTGCTCGGCTCCGACGAGTGGGCCGCCGAGCACCGGCTGCCGGTGCTCGCGCACGTGGTGGACGCCGAGACCGCGGCCGTCGACTTCGTGCACGGGCGTGACGGGCTGCTGACCGCACCCGTGTACGCGGTGCCGCGCCTGTTGGAGCGCAACGGCCTCACGCTGCAGGACTTCGACTTCTACGAGATCCACGAGGCGTTCGCCTCCACCGTGCTCGCCACGCTCAAGGCGTGGGAGGACCCGGCGTTCGCCAAGGAGCGGCTCGGGCTCGACGCCCCGCTGGGGTCGATCGACCGGTCCAAGCTGAACGTCGCGGGCTCCTCGCTCGCCACCGGGCACCCGTTCGCGGCGACCGGCGGGCGGATCGTCGCGACGTTGGCCAAGCTGCTGCACGAGAAGGGCGCCCCGGCCCGCGGCCTGATCAGCATCTGCGCGGCGGGCGGGCAGGGCGTCGTGGCGATCCTGGAGGCGGCGTGATGAGCAAGGACACCCTGCGCGAGCTCACGCAGTACCGGTTCGTCCAGCGGCTCGGGGTGCCGCGCATCCCCGTGCTGCGCCGCTACGAGCCCGGTCAGCCGCTGCTCGACGGGCCCGCGCTGGTCGGTGCGGTGGGCAAGGGCCGGTTCGCCGACGACGTCCGCGCCCTGCTCGCCGGCGCGGGCGTGGCCGAGGCGGGCGAGGACGGGAAGGTGGCCGCGGCCGTCCTCGACGCCACCGGGGCGCACACCGTCGACGACCTCGCCGCGGTGCAGGAGTTCCTCACGCCCGCGGTGCGCAGGCTCGGGCCGTGCGGGCGGCTGTTGCTGCTCGGCCCGGTCGCGGCCGAGGGCGATGTCGAGGCCGCGGCCGTCGCGCAGGCCTTCGAGGGCCTGGTGCGCTCGGCGGGCAAGGAGGTCCGGGCGGGGGCGACGGCCAACCTGGTCACGGTCGCGCCCGACGCGGGGGCCGACGCGCTCGCCTCGACGCTGCGGTTCTTCCTGTCCGCCCGGTCGGCGTTCGTGTCCGGGCAGGTCGTGCGGGTCGGCGCCCCGGTCGGTCCGGTCGGGGCCGACGACCCGGCCCGCCCGCTCGCCGGGCGGATCGCCGTGGTCACCGGGGCGGCGCGCGGCATCGGCGAGTCGATCGCCGACACGCTGCACCGCGATGGCGCCACGATCGTCGCCGTGGACGTGCCCGCGGCGGGCGACGCGCTCGCCCGGGTCGCCAACCGCACGGGCGGCACCGCGCTGCAGCTCGACATCACCGCGGCCGACGCCCCCGACCGGCTGCTAGCCCACCTGCGGGAGCGGTACGGCCGGGTCGACGTGGTCGTGCACAACGCCGGCATCACCCGCGACAAGCTGCTGGCCAACATGGACGCCGACCGGTGGAACTCCGTCCTCGCGGTCAACCTGCGCGCCCAGCTCACGATCAACCGCGCCCTGCTCGCCGACGAGGGCCTGCTCGGCGACAGCGCGCGGATCGTCTGCATCTCGTCGATGAGCGGGATCGCGGGCAACCGCGGGCAGACCAACTACGCCGCGAGCAAGGCCGGCGTGATCGGGATGGTCCGCGCGCTCGCCCCGCAGCTCGCCCCGCGCGGCGCCACGGTCAACGCGATCGCGCCGGGCTTCATCGAGACCGCGATGACGGCGAAGATGCCGCTCGCCACCCGGGAGGCGGGCCGCCGCATCAACAGCCTCCGCCAGGGCGGGCTCCCGGTCGACGTCGCCGAGGCCGTGGGCTGGCTCGCCCAGGCCGCGACGGCGGGCGTCACCGGGCAGGTGGTCCGGGTCGACGGCCAGAACATGCTGGGGGCCTGATGGCGGGGCTCGGCACGCTGTACGTCAAGGCGGCGGTCGGCGCCGTCGGCCCGCGTGGCCGCGAGCTGCCCGACACCGCGCTCACCAGGGACGTCACCGTCGACCGCGGCCACGTCGCGGAGTACGCGCGCGTGTGCGGGTTCCGGGTGGCCGACGCGCTCCCGGTGACCTACCCGCACGTGCTCGCGTTCCCCCTGCAGGTGGAGCTGATGGCGCAGCGGTCGTTCCCGCTGCCGCTGCCCGGCCTGGTGCACGTCCGCAACCGGATCACCGCGCACCGGGCGGTCGACGCCGCGGAGCGGCTCACCGTGCGGGTGCACGCCGAGGCGCTGCGGGCCCACCCCAAGGGCGCCCAGGTCGACCTCGTCGCCCGGATCGACGCCGGGGGCGAGGCGGTGTGGGAGGGCCGCAGCACCTACCTCGCCCGCGGGGCCACCGCGCCCGAGGGCCAGCCGGAAGCGCCCGAGCCGGCCGGGGTGGACGCCGACTCGCCGGTCGCGACCTGGCGCGTCGACGCGGGCACCGGGCGGCGGTACGCCCGGGTCAGCGGGGACGTCAACCCGATCCACCTGCACCCGCTCACGGCGAAGGCGTTCGGGTTCCCACGGGCGATCGCGCACGGGATGTGGACGGCCGCCCGGGCGGTCGCCGCGTTCCAGGGCCGGCTGCCGGGCGCGCTCGACTACGACGTCGCGTTCGGCAAGCCGCTGCTGCTGCCGTCGACCGTGCAGGTGTACACCGCCCCCGCCGACGGCGGCTGGGCGGTCGAGGTCCGCGGCCGCAAGGGCCCCCACCTGAAGGCCCGCATCTCACCCCGATGATCCGACGAACGGCGCGCTCGTCGGAACCCGTGCGACGAACGCGCCGCTCGTCGGAAGGCGAGCGCGAGGGGAGGTTCGCCCGATCGGCCTAGACTCGGGCGCCATGGCACGCAGCAGGTGGGTCATCGACTGGCCCGCCCGGGTCGCGCTGGCGAGCGTCGTCGTGTTCGCGAACGTCGGCGGCGCTGCCGTCGTGTTCGTGCTCGCCGCCTGGGTGCTGCCGGAGGGGCCGCTGCCCGACCCCACCCGGGTCCGCGTGCTCAACCTGGTGGCGTTCGGGGCGTACCTGCTGCTCGCGCTGCCGATCGGGCTGGTGTGGGGCGCCCGCCGGTTCCGGATGCGCCCCGGCGAGCCGGACGCCGAACAGCGCCGCGAACGGCGGATGGTGCTGTACGGGCCGCTGCGGCTCGTCACGGTCCAGGCGGTGCTGTGGGTGCTCGGCGCCGCCGTGTTCGTGCTGCTCAACCTGCAGTACTCGACGCGCCTTGCGATCTCGGTCGGCGAGACGATCGTGCTCGGCGGCATCACCACGTGCGCGCTGGCGTACCTGCTCAGCGAGCGCATCCTGCGGCGGACCGCCGCGCGGGTGCTGGCCGCGCACCCGCCGCGCCCGCGGCGCGCGCTGCCCGGCATCGTCGTGCGGTCGCTGCTGTTCTGGGCCCTCGGCACCGGCGTTCCGGTGGTCGGGCTGATGCTGGCGGCCGTCTCGGCGCTGGTGTACTCCGACGTGCCCGCCGACCGGCTCGCCGTCATCGTGCTTGCGATCGGCGGCACGGCCCTGGGCGCGGGCCTGCTCGTGACGGTCGGGGCCGCCCGCGCCGTCGCCGACCCGGTGAACGCGGTTCGCCGCGCGATGCGGCGCGTGGAGCACGGCGAGCTGGACGCGACCGTCACGGTGTACGACGGCACCGAGCTCGGGCAGCTGCAGTCCGGGTTCAACACGATGGTCGCGGGCCTGCGCGAGCGGGAGCGGATCCGCGACCTGTTCGGCAGGCACGTCGGCCGCGAGGTCGCCAGGGCCGCGGCCGCGGCGGGTGAGGTGCGCCTCGGCGGCGAGGTCCGCCGGGTCGGCGTGCTGTTCGTGGACCTGGTCGGGTCGACGTCGCTCACGGCCGAGCGGCCACCCGAGGAGGTCGTCGCCCTGCTGAACCGCTTCTTCGCCGTGGTCGTCGAGGTGGTCGAGGAGCACGGCGGCTGGGTCAACAAGTTCGAGGGCGACGCCGCGCTGGCCGTCTTCGGGGCGCCGGTCGACGGGGCCGACCCCGCCGGGCGCGCGCTCGCGGCCGGGCGGGTGCTCGCGGCCCGGCTCGCCGCCGAGGTGCCCGACGTCGCGGCGGGCATCGGCATCTCGGCCGGGGACGCCGTCGCGGGCAACGTCGGGGACGTGCGGCGCTTCGAGTACACGGTGATCGGCGACCCGGTGAACGAGGCCGCCCGGCTCACCGACCTGGCCAAGACCGTGTCCGGCCGGGTGCTCGCGGCCGCCCGCGCCGTGGACATGGCAGGGGCGGACGAGGCCGCCCGCTGGGAGCTCGGCGACACCACGGTGCTCCGCGGCCGCACCGAACCCACCCGCCTCGCCGTCCCCGCCGAGCACGCCCCGCCCCGGCGGGACGAGGCCGCGACCACCGGTTCCGGCTGAGGGGCGGCGCCCCAGCTCGCGACTCGCCTACGCGCAGACCGCGACTCGCCTACGCGCAGACCGCGACTCGCGTGCACGGAGAGCGCGACTCGCCGAACGAGGGGGCCCAGGTCACGCCCGGATGCGGTAGTCCTCGTCCTCGGCGTCGGTGATCAGCATGTGCCCCGGCGCGTGCGAGATCGCAAGCGGTGGCTTCGACTCCACGACCGCGGCCTGCGGCGTCACCCCGCACCCCCAGAACACCGGCACGTCGCCCGGCTCGAACCGCACCGGGTCGCCGTAGTCGGGGGAGTCGAGGTCGCGGATGCCGAGCTCGCGCGGGTCACCGACGTGCACGGGGGCGCCGTGCACCGCCGGGTACGCCGCCGTGACCCGCACGGCCGTCTCGACGAGGTCGGCCGGCACGGGCCGCATCGACACCACCATCGGCCCGCTGATCGCGCCGGCCGGCCTGCAGCGCACGCTGGTGCGGTACATCGGCACGTTCACGCCCTGCTCGACGTGCCGGATCGGCACGCCCGCCGCGCCGAGGGCGCGCTCGAACGTGAAGCTGCAGCCGATGAGGAAGCCGACGAGGTCGTCGCGCCACCAGCCGACGACGTCGGTGGGCTCCTCGGTCAGCTCGCCGTCGACGTAGACGCGGTAGCGGGGGATGTCGGTGCGGATGTCGCCGTCGAGCAGCGGCCCGGACAGCGAGCCCGCCTCGAGCACGTCCAGCACGGGGCACGGCTGCGGGTTGCGCTGGGCGAACAGCAGGAAGTCCCACGCGAGGTCCTTCGGCACCGCGATCAGGTTGGCCTGCGTGTAGCCGTCGCACCACCCCGCGGTGGGGGTGACCAGGCCGGCGCGGAACCTCGCGCGGGCCTCGGCCGGTGTCGCGGTGTGGTCCGGCTCGGGGATCTGCTCGGTCATGGGGTGTCCTTCCACGGGGGCGGGACGAGGACGAACCGGACGCGCTGCCCGGGACGCACCTGGGCGGCCCGGTCGACGTCCGCGTCCAGGACGACGGCGGCCACCGGATAGCCGCCGGTGACCGGGTGGTCGGCGAGGAACAGCACCGGCTCGCCGCCGGGCGGTACCTGCACCGCGCCACGCACCAGGCCCTCGCTGGGCAGCTCCTCCAGCGACGCGCGTTCGAGGGGCTCGCCCTCGAGCCGCATCCCGACGCGGTCGCTGCGGCTGGACGCCGTCCAGGTGGTGCGGGCGAGCGCGGTCACGTCGGTGAAGAAGTCGGCGCGTGGGCCGGGCACGGCCCTGAGAACGACGTCGTCACCGGGGGGCACCGCGACGGGGGCGACGTCGATCAGGGGCAGCTCGGCGGGCTCGGTGCCCACCGGCAGGATCGTGCCGGGGCTGAGCTTCTCCGGCCCCAGCCCGGACAGGACGTCGGTGCTGCGCGACCCGAGCACCGGTTCCACGGCGATGCCGCCGCGCACCGCGAGGTAGGTGCGCAGGCCGGTGGGCGGGACCCCCAGCCGCAGCACCTGGCCCGGGTACAGGGTGATCAGCGCGTGGTGCCCGACCGGGGTCCCGTCCACGTCGGCCGGGGCCGGAGCGCCGGACAACGCCACCGTGAGCAGCCCGTGGGCCCGCACGGCGAGCCCGCCGAACACCACCTCGATGCCGGCCGCGCCCTCCGGGTTCGCGACGAGCCGGTTGGCCAGCCGCAGCGATCTGCGGTCGGCCGCGCCGGACCGCCCGACGCCGGTGGCGGCGAGCCCGGGCCGCCCGAGGTCTTCCACCAGCGCCAGCGCGCCGGTGGCGACCACCTCCAACTTGCGGGTCACCGGACCGCCTTGAACACGACAGTGCACCCGGGTCGTAGTAGCGCACCGCGCTCCATACTCCAAAGCTCGGCGTCCGTGTGCCCGATCAACTGCCATCCGCCGGGGGAGGAACGGGGGTACACGCCGCTGAATTCGCCGGCGAGTCCCACCGACCCGGCGGGCACCGAGGTGCGCGACACCTCCCGGCGGGGGACGCGGAGCCGCGGGTCGCCGCCGACCAGGTAGGCGAAGCCGGGCGCGAACCCGCCGAACGCGGCCCGCCACGGGGTGCCCGTGTGGGCCTCCACCACGCCCTCCGGGCCGAGCCCGGTGAGCTCGCCGACCTCCTCGAGGTCGGGGCCGTCGTACACGACCTCGATCACCACCCGCTCCCCCTCCGGCGGAGCGGCCCCCGGCCGGACGTCGAGGTCGAGCACCGTGCGCCGGAGCGCGGCGAGGTCGGTGCCCGGCTCGACCGACAGCAGCACCGTGCGTGCCGCCGGGACGACGTCCAGGATGCCCTCCGGCTGGGCCGCGCGGACGGCGTCGGCGAGCGCGAGCACCTCGGGCAGCCCGTCGACCTCGAGGAGCAGCCCGCTGTCCCCGCACGGGAGCACCCTCACCCCGGTTCCTCCGCGAACGGCCGCAGCGACACTCCCGCCTCGGCCAGCCCGGCGCGCACGGCCTCGGCCATCGCGACCGCGCCCGGCGAGTCGCCGTGCACGCACGCCGAGTCCGCCCGCACGTCCACGTCCGAGCCGTCGACGGCGGTGACCTTGCCCTCGGTGACCATCCGCAGCACGCGGGCGGTCACCTCCTTCGGGTCGTGCAGCAGGGCCCCGGGCTCCCTGCGCGGCACCAGCGTGCCCTGCGGCGTGTAGCCGCGGTCGACGAAGAACTCCCGCACCGTGCGGAGCCCGGCCTTCTCGGCCGCGGCGAGGAACGCCGAGCCGGGGAGGCCGAGCACCGGGAGGTCCGGGTCGTAGGCGCGGACTGCCGCCACCACGGCGGCCGCCTGCGCCTCGTGGTGCACGACCGCGTTGTAGAGCGCCCCGTGCGGTTTCACGTACCGCACGCGGGTGCCCGCGGCCCGGCAGATGCCGTCGAGCGCCCCGATCTGGTAGACGATGTCGTCGGTCAGCTCGGAGGGGTCGACGTCGATGAAGCGCCTGCCGAACCCGGCGAGGTCGCGGTAGCCGACCTGCGCCCCGACCGCGACCCCGCGCTGCGCGGCCAGGGCACAGGTCCGCCGGAGGGTCGACGGGTCGCCCGCGTGGAAGCCGCAGGCGACGTTGGCGGAGGTGACGACCGCCAGCATGGCCGCGTCGTCACCCAGCTCCCACCTGCCGAACGACTCCCCGACGTCTGAGTTCAGATCGAAGGACGTCATGCCCACAGCTTGGCGAGTCCGGACAGCGACGAGTAGCCCATGTACAGCGTGAGCAGCCAGGCGGCGACGCCGACGCCGAGCAGCCAGGCCGGGTACTTGTAGCCACCCAGCAGGTCACGGCGCCGCCAGGCCACCCAGAGCACCACGGTGAAACCGATGGGAAGGATCATCCCGTTGAACGTGCCCGCCAGCACGAGCAGGGTGGCGGGGGCGGTCCCGGCCAGCACGAAGATCAGGGCCGACAGCGCGATGAACGCCACCGTGATCAGGTTGCGGGTGCGGTCGCTCGTCGTGGACCGGGTCAGGAACGACACCGAGGTGTACGCCGCGCCGATGACGGAGGTGATCGCCGCGGCCCACAGGATGATGCCGAACAGCCGCAGGCCCACCTGGCCCGCGGCCGCCTCGAAGGCGCTCCCCGCCGGGTTCTCCTCCGCCAGCGTGACGCCGCCCGCGACCACGCCGAGGACCGCGAGGAACAGCACCACGCGCATGACGCCGGTGACGATGATGCCGATGACGGAGCTCCTGGCGATCGAACCCGCGTGCTCGGGGCCGGTCATGCCGGAGTCGAGCAGGCGGTGCGCACCGGCGTAGGTGATGTAGCCGCCGACGGTGCCGCCGATCAGCGTGGTGATGACCAGGAAGTCCACCGTGTCGGGGAGCACGAAGTTGCGCAGGGCGTCGCCGACCGGGGGCGCCGAGACGATCGCGACGTAGGTCGTCATGAGGATCATCAGCGCGCCGAGCACGACCACGATCCGGTCGAGAGCGACCCCCGCCTTCTTGCTGAGGAAGATGGCGATGGCGATGAGCGCCGAGATCGCGCCGCCGATGGTCGCGTCGACGCCGAGCATGGCGTTGAGGCCGAGCCCGGTGCCGCCGACGTTGCCGATGTTGAACACCAGGCCGCCGATGACGACGAGGCCGGCGAGCACGTAGCCGACGCCGGGCGCCACCTTGTTGCCCAGCTCGTGCCCGCGCTGCCCGGACACGCCGATCACCCGCCAGACGTTCAGCTGGACGGCGATGTCCACCAGGATCGAGGCCAGGATCGCGAACGCGAACGCCGCGCCGAGCTGCGCGGTGAAGGTCGCGGTCTGGGTGATGAAGCCCGGGCCGATGGCGCTGGTGGCCATCAGGAACATCGCCCCGAGGACGGCGCTGCGCCTGGTCCCCGAGCCGATCGCGGTCACAGCCTTGGTGTCGCTCATCGCTGACCCCCGCCGACGCCCGGGCGACCGCTGCGGGGACGCACCGTGCCGATCGCGCTTGGCAAGCTCCGCTCGCTCATCGCGGCTCCCTCCAGGATCGTGACCCGCGGCACACCGCCGCTGGTATTCCTGGGAGCGTAGGGATCGTTCAACGATCCAGCAATACTTCTAGGCTATGTTCTTGTAAAAGCTGGGTGACCCGAGTGCCGACCGCCGGCAAAACCGCCCCTGTACAGGGCAGGTGGCGCGGGCGGACACTGGGCTCGACCGTGCTGTACCCGGTGGCGGGTGTGCCCGCCCACCACCGAGGCGCGGTCACAGGGCCGTCGACCGATCCCCCCTCCTCGGTCGACGGCCCGTCCGACCCCGCGGTCAGGACAGCGAGCGCAGCGCCGCGAGGGCCATGGTCCGCAGCAGCGCGGCGGCCTCCGGCGTGCGCCCGGCGTGCGGGGTGGAGTTGAGCAGGCCGAACGTGCCGTGCGCCGCCGTGCGGGCGGCCTCCGCGGGCAGGCCCGGATGGGCGCGCGCCAGCGCGTCGACCCAGATCTCGACGTAGGTGCGCTGCAGCCGCCGCACCTTCCTGCGGTCGGGGGCGGGCAGGTTCGCGAGGTCTCGGTCCTGCACGACGATCAGCTCCGGCTCGCGCTGGGCGAAGTCGGCGTGGAAGTCGACGAGCTCGACGAGCAGCTCGTGCGGGTCGGTTGTCCCGGCCGCTCGCGCCTGCGCTCCGGCGAGCAGGTGCTCGCTGATCCCGACCAGGAGCTCCGCGAGCAGGGCCTCCTTGCCCGGGAAGTGCCGGTAGAGCGCGGGCCCGCTGACGCCGACCGCGGCGCCCAGGTCGGCGATGCTCACGCCGTGGAAGCCGTGGCGGGCGAACAGCTGCGCGGCCACCGCGAGGATCTGCTCCCGCCTGCCGCCTGCTGGGTTCGCGGCGGGGGTGGCCATGCCGCGTAGCGTAGCCGCGGGTTAACGCCGACTAACAGGGTCGGCGACCTCAGCGTCGCCACAGCGGCGCCCGATACCCTGAAGTGATGCCCCGGCCGCTGGGATGGCTGCGCGCACGCATGGGCGTGCGCGTGGTGTCAGCGCTGTCCGCAGCCGTCGTGGTCGCGCTCGCCCTGGTCGTCGCGGGCGCCGCCCTGCTGCTGCTCGTCCAGCACTCGTTGCGCCAACAGGTCCAGGCGGAGGCCAGGACGCAGGCCCAGGTGATCGTCGACCGGCTCGAGGGCAACTGGGAGGGCGCGGCCAACGAGAACGCGCGCGACGCGCTCGACCAGTTCATCCGGGAGAGCGACCTCGCCCAGGTGCGGGTGAAGTACGGCGACGACCCGCCGACGTGGACCATCGAGGCGGGCACCGAAGCGGTCGGGCGCGACGAGCCGATCTCGGACCTCCTGCCCGAGGAGGGGCAGACCATCGTCGAGTCCGGCGTGCCGGTGCGGAAGGCCGATGGCGGCGTCGTGGACACGGTGCTCGTGGCCAGCGGCGCCGACTCGGGCGGCCGCGACGTCGTCCTGCTCTACGCGGCGCCGCTCACGGCCGTCGATGCGGCCACGCACACGCTGCTGTTCTACCTGCTCTGCGGCGTGCCGCTGCTGATCGTGGTCGCCGGGGTCACCACGTACCTGTTCTCCGGGCGCGCGCTGCGGCCCGTCGAGGCCATGCGCGCGCAGGTGGCGGCGATGACCGAGAAGGACCTCGCGCAGCGGGTCCCGGTGCCGCCCGCGCGCGACGAGATCGGCAAGCTCGCCGAGACCATGAACGGCATGCTCGCCCGGCTGCAGGACGCGCAGGGCGTGCAGCGCCGGTTCGTCGCCGACGCGAGCCACGAGCTGCGCAGCCCGCTCGCCACGATCGCCACCGGCCTCGAGCTGATGCAGGGCGGCACGGTCGACAAGGACACGATCACCGCGCTGCGCGGCGAGACCGCCCGGCTGAAGAACCTCGTCGAAGGGCTGATCCTGCTCGCCCGCGCCGACGAGCGGGGGCTGCAGCCGCGGCGCGAGGAGGTCGACCTCGACGAGGTCGCCGAGCTCGAACGCGGCCGGCCCGCAGGCGGATCGGTGGTCGCGGAGGTGCACGCCGTCCCGGTGCGCGTGATCGGCGACCGCGGGCAGCTCGCGCGGGTGGTGCGCAACCTGGTCGACAACGCCCGACGGCACGCCCGGTCCAAGGTGCTCGTCACGGTCGGGCGCGACGGGGACACGGCCATCCTCGACGTCGCCGACGACGGTCCCGGCGTGCCGCCCGCCGACCGGGCGCGCGTCTTCGAGCGGTTCGTGCGGCTCGACGACGCCCGCGCGCGGGCCGACGGCGGGTCGGGGCTCGGCCTGGCCATCGTCGCCGAGGTGGTGGCCGCGCACGGGGGCACGGTGGACGTCACCGACGGACCGCTCGGCGGCGCGCTGTTCCGCGTGCGGCTGCCCGCCGCCTCCGCGCCCGAGCCCGAACCCGAGGCCCCGGCTCCGGCCGAGGGTGGCTCGCCGGCCGGGCCCGTCCCCGCCCAACCGGCCCCGCCGGCCCAGGGGCCGCCCGCGCCTGCGCCGCCGGCGCCCGCATCGAAGCCCCCTGCACCGCGGGCCCCTGCCCCATCGGCCACTTCGGCCCTCGCCGATGCGCCGCCGGCTCCCGGGGCGCCGCAGGCATCCACCCCGCCGGGCCCGGCGGCCCCCCCGGTCAACGGGGCACCCGCCGGCAACGGGGCGCCTGCCCAACCGGTCAACCGGGCGCCTGTGCCGCCGGCACAGGGGCCTCCGGCGCCGCCCGCGCCCGCGGCTCCGGCCGGCAACGGGGCGCCACCGCCGCCGACGAAGCGCACCTCCACCGGCAACGGCTGGTTCGCCGCCCGCGAGCCCGTCGAGCCGATCGGGGAGGCCGGTGAGGAGGCGTGGACCGGCGAGGCGGTCTGGGGCGACGTGCCCGAGCCGGAGCCGCTGCCGCGGCGCCAGAGGCGCCGCCGCCGGGCCGAGGTCGACCAGCGGCCGGTGCGGGACGAGGAAGCCCGCCGCGACCCGGTCACGTCGCCGGGCGGTATCCCCGCGGTCCCGCCCGACGGGGCGGAGGAGGGCCGGATCCCGGCCCCGCGGTCTCAGTCCGGCTCGACCATGCGGTAGCCGACCCCGCGCAGCGTCTCGATGCTGTTCGTGCCGAACGGCGCGTCGATCTTGCGGCGCAGGTAGCCGACGTACACCTCGACGACGTTGACCTCGCCCTCGTAGTGGGCGTCCCACACCGCGCGCAGGATGTCGGTCTTGGTGACCACTTCGCCCGCGTGCCGCATCAGGTGCTCCAGCACGCCGAACTCGCGCGGGGTCAGCGAGATCTCGACGTCGCCGCGGTACACGCGGTGCCGGGCCGGGTCGAGCCTCAGGTCACCGACCTTCAGCACCGTGGGCCGTGGCTCGCTCGCCCGCCGCAGAAGGGCCCGCAGCCGGGCGAGGAGCACGACGAACGAGAACGGCTTGACCAGGTAGTCGTCGGCGCCGAGGTCGAACGCGTCGGCCTCGTCGTACTCGCCGTCCTTCGCGGTGAGCATGAGGACGGGGGTCCAGATCTCCGCGGCGCGCAGCCGTTCCAGGACCCGGTAGCCGGAGAGGCCGGGGAGCATGATGTCGAGCACCACGACGTCGTGCTGACCGGTGCTCGCGGCCGCGAGGCCGGAGATCCCGTCGTGGACGACCTCGACCGAGTGGCCCTCGGCGGCGAGGCCGCGCCGCACCATCTCCGCGAGCGGTACCTCGTCCTCGACCAGCAGTACGCGCACACCTAGACGCTAGCGGTGCCGGGCCGGCGCGTTCACCTGGCCGCCCTCGTGGTGAGCTCGGCCCCACGCGTCTCCGGCAGCAGCAGCGCGCAGGACCCCATCACCACGTAGGCGATCCCGGCGAACACGGCGATCGCGACCCCGATGGAGAGCGCGTCGGCCAGCAGCCCGACGAACAACGGGAACAGCGCGCCGACCCCGCGGCCGAAGTTGTAGCAGAAGCCCTGGCCGGATCCGCGCAGTTCGGTGGGGTACTGCTCGGTGAGCATCGCGCCGAGGCCGCTGAAGTACGCCGACGAGACGAACCCGAGCGGGAGCGCGAGCACCGTGAACACCGACGTGGGCAGCTCGAGCAGGGTCATCGGAAGGACGATCGCGAACGCCGCGACCGCGCACACCACGATGGCGGGCCTGCGCCCGAGCCGGTCGGTGAGCCAGGCGCCGAACAGGTAACCCGTGAACGCCCCGACGATCACCAGCAGCAGGGTGCCGCCGAGGCCGAACAGGTCGAGCCCGCGGGCGGTGCGCAGGAACTGCGGCAGGAACGTGGTCAGCGCGTAGTAGCCGCCCTGCGCGCCCGTGCACAAGAGCGCGCAGACCGCGGTGGTGCGCAGCAGAGCGGGCCGGAAGATCCCGAGGAAGGACGGGCGGTCGGCCGCGCGGTCGGCGTGCCGGACGAACACCTCGGGTTCCGGCACGTGGCGGCGGATCCAGAACACGCCGAGCGCGGGCAGCACGCCCAGGGCGAACAGCGCGCGCCAGGCGGCCTCGGGCGGCAGCAGCGACTGCGTCAGCACGAACAGCCCGGCCGCGACGGCCCACCCGACGGCCCAGCCGCTCTGCACCGTGCCGACCGCACGGCCGCGGTAGGCCGCCCGGACGGTCTCACCCATGAGGATCGCGCCGACCGCCCACTCGCCGCCGAAGCCGAACCCCATGAGCCCGCGGAAGACCAGCAGCTGGGTGAAGTCCTGGGCGAACGCGCACAACAGCGTGAACACCGAGAACCACACCACCGTGACCTGCAGCATCAGCGCGCGGCCGAAGCGGTCGGCCAGCACGCCCGCCGCCCAGCCGCCGAGTGCGGAGCACAGCAGGGTGACGGTGCCGATCAGCCCGGCCTGCGCGTTGGACGCGAGCAGCCCGACGGAGATCAGCACCGGGATGAGCAGGCTGTAGATCTGCACGTCCATCGCGTCGGTCGCCCAGCCGCCGAAGCACGCCCAGAACGTCCGGCGCTCGCGCGGGGACATCGACCGGTACCAACGCCCGTTGGTGGTGGTCATGGTCTCGACGTACCAGCGCGGTGGGCCGATCGGCAACCGGGCGGTGGCGGTCGCGGTTAATGAACGTTAACATCCGGTCCCATGGCCGTCGCCACGTCCAGCGCATCGCCGCGAAGCGCCGCCACCCACCGCGAGCTGGTGGCCGACCTGAAGGCCCGGCTCGCCGCGGCGGCGCTCGGCGGCCCGGAGCGGGCCAGGGCGCGGCACGTGGAGCGGGGCAAGATGCTGCCGCGCGACCGCGTGAACGCGCTCGTGGACCCGTCGAGCCCGTTCCTCGAGCTCTCCCCGCTCGCGGCGAACGGCATGTACGACGACGAGGCGCCCGGCGCGGGCCTCATCACCGGCGTCGGCCGGGTGGCCGGGCGCGAGGTCGTGATCGTCGCCAACGACGCGACCGTCAAGGGCGGCACCTACTACCCGATGACGGTCAAGAAGCACCTGCGCGCGCAGGAGATCGCGCTGCACAACCGGCTGCCCTGCATCTACCTGGTCGACTCCGGCGGGGCCTACCTGCCCGAGCAGGACGACGTCTTCCCCGACCGGGAGCACTTCGGCCGGATCTTCTACAACCAGGCCCAGATGTCGGCCCGCGGCATCCCGCAGATCGCGGCGGTGCTCGGCTCGTGCACCGCGGGCGGGGCGTACGTGCCCGCGATGAGCGACGAGGCGGTGATCGTGCGCAACCAGGGCACGATCTTCCTCGGCGGCCCGCCGCTGGTGAAGGCGGCCACCGGGGAGGTCGTCACCGCCGAGGAGCTGGGCGGGGGCGAGCTGCACTCCCGCGTCTCCGGCGTCACCGACCACCTCGCCGAGGACGACGCGCACGCGCTGCGGATCGTGCGCGGCATCGTCGGCACGCTCGGCCCGCGGGCGCCGCGGCCGTGGGACGTGGCGCCGACCGAGGAGCCGCTCGCCGACCCCGAAGAGCTGTACGACGTCGTGCCCACCGACACCCGTACCCCCTACGACGTCCGCGAGGTGATCACCCGGATCGTCGACGGCTCGCGCCTGCAGGAGTTCAAGGCCGAGTTCGGCACCACGCTCGTCACCGGGTTCGCCCGCATCCACGGCCACCCGGTCGGGATCGTCGCGAACAACGGGATCCTGTTCTCCGAGTCCGCGCAGAAGGGCGCGCACTTCATCGAGCTGTGCGACCAGCGCGGCGTGCCGCTGGTGTTCCTGCAGAACATCTCCGGCTTCATGGTCGGCCGCGAGTACGAGGCGGGCGGCATCGCCAAGCACGGCGCGAAGATGGTCACGGCGGTGGCCACCACCCGCGTCCCGAAGTTCACCGTGATCATCGGCGGCTCGTTCGGTGCCGGGAACTACTCGATGTGCGGGCGGGCCTACTCGCCCCGGTTCCTGTTCATGTGGCCGAACGCGCGGATCTCCGTGATGGGCGGGGAGCAGGCGGCCACCGTGCTGGCGACGGTGGGGTCGGGCGTCGACCCCGACGCCGTGCGCGCCCAGTACGAGCACCAGGGCCACCCGTACTACTCGACGGCCCGGCTCTGGGACGACGGCGTGATCGACCCCAAGGACACCCGCACCGTGCTGGGCCTCGCCCTCAGCGCGGCCGCGAACGCCCCCCTGGAAGAGCCCCGTTTCGGGGTCTTCCGCATGTGAGCGACGAGGAGGTGTGCGTGTTCGAGACCGTGCTCGTCGCGAACCGCGGGGAGATCGCCGTGCGCGTGCTGCGCACGTTGCGGCGCATGGGCATCCGGTCCGTCGCCGTCTACTCCGACGCCGACGCCCACGCGCCGCACGTCGGCATGGCCGACGCCGCGGTGCGGATCGGGCCTGCGCCCGCCGCGCAGAGCTACCTGTCGATCCCGGCCGTGCTCGAGGCCGCCGCCGCGACCGGGGCGCAGGCCATCCACCCCGGCTACGGGTTCCTGTCGGAGAACACCGCGTTCGCCGCGGCCTGCGCGGACGCCGGGATCGTGTTCGTCGGCCCGCCCGCATCGGCGATCGAGGCCATGGGCGACAAGATCGCGGCCAAGGCCACGGTCGCGAAGGCGGGCGTGCCGGTCGTCCCCGGGTCCGACGGGGCGGGGCTCACCGACGACGAGCTCGCCGCCGTCGTCTCCGAGATCGGCTACCCCGTGCTGCTCAAGCCGAGCGCGGGTGGCGGCGGCAAGGGGATGCGCGAGGTGCACTCCCCGGCCGACCTGGCCGACGCGATCGTGTCGGCCCGACGAGAAGCGCGCGGGGCGTTCGGGGACGACACCCTGCTGGTCGAGCGGCTGATCGCGGCGCCGCGGCACATCGAGATCCAGGTGCTCGCCGACGCGCACGGCAACGTCGTGCACCTCGGCGAGCGCGAGTGCAGCCTGCAGCGGCGGCACCAGAAGATCGTCGAGGAGGCCCCGTCCGCGCTGCTCACCGACCGGCAGCGGGAGGCGATGGGCGCGGCGGCGGTGGAGGCGGCGCGCGCCGTCGGCTACACGGGCGCGGGCACGGTCGAGTTCATCGTCGGCTCCGACGACCCGGACCGCTTCTTCTTCATGGAGATGAACACCCGGCTCCAGGTCGAGCACCCGGTCACCGAGCTGGTCTACGACGTCGACCTGGTCGAGGCGCAGCTGCGCATCGCGGCGGGCGAGGAGCGGCCGTGGCCGGAGCGCATCCGCCCGTACGGGCACGCGGTCGAGGCGCGGATCTACGCCGAGGACCCCGCCGCCGGGTTCCTGCCGACCGGGGGCACGGTGCTGGCGCTGCGCGAGCCGGGCTCGGTTCGGGTGGACTCGGGCATCAGGGCGGGCAGCGTGGTCGGCAGCGACTACGACCCGATGCTCGCCAAGGTGATCGCCCACGGCGCCGACCGCGCCGAGGCGCTGCGCAGGCTCGACGCCGCGCTCGGCGACACGGTGCTGCTCGGGATCGACACCAACATCGGCTTCCTGCGCGCCCTGCTCGCCGACCCGGACGTGCGGGCGGGCCGCCTCGACACCGGGCTCGTCGGGCGCAGGCTCGCCGACTGGACGGCCGCCGACCTGCCGTCCGACGTGCTCGCCGCGGCCGCGGCGCACGCCCTGCTCGCGCTCGAGCCCGCGGGCCCGGTCGTGGACCCGTTCGACATCCCCGGCGGCTGGCGGGTCGGCGAGCCCGCCTGGACGACGTGGCGGATGTCCGTCGGCGGGCACGAGCCGGTGGCCGTGCGCATCCGGGGCCGGGCGTCGGCGGCCGAGGTGGCGGTCGGCGATGCCGACCCGGTGCCGTGCGCGGCGTGGCGGGAGGGCGCCGACCTCGTCGTGGCCCTGGACGGGCTCACCCGGCGCTACGCCTGCGCGCTCGACGGCGAGACCCTCTGGCTCGGCCGCGACGGGCGCGCCTGGGGCGTCCGCGAGCAGGCGCCGCTGGACGCCGCGGCGTCGGACGAGGCCGGGGGCGGCGGGCCGGTGCTCTCGCCCATGCCGGGCACCGTCACCGCGGTGGAGGTCGAGGACGGCCGGCGGGTCGAGGCCGGTGAGCGGCTGGTGGTCGTGGAGGCGATGAAGATGGAGCACGTGCTCACCGCCCCGGTCGCCGGGGTGGTCCGCGAGCTCCGGGCCCGGCCGGGCGACACCGTCGCCAAGGACGCCGTTCTGCTGGTCGTGGAACCCGAGGAGGAGTGATGGACCTCTCGCTGAGCGAGGAGCACGAGGCGCTGCGCGCCACGGTGGAGGACTTCGCCCGCAAGGAGGTCGCCCCCGTCATCGGGGAGCTCTACGAGCGCGGTGAGTTCCCGTACCAGCTGGTGGCGCGGATGGGTGAGATGGGGCTGTTCGGGCTGCCGATCTCCGAGGAGTACGGCGGCATGGGCGGGGACTACTTCGCGCTCTGCCTCGCCCTCGAGGAGCTCGCCCGCGTCGACTCGTCGGTCGCGATCACGCTCGAGGCCGGCGTCTCGCTCGGCGCGATGCCGCTGTACCGGTTCGGGACCGAGGAGCAGAAGCGGCGCTGGCTGCCCGCCCTCGCCGCAGGCGAGAAGCTCGGCGCCTTCGGCCTCACCGAGCCCGGCGGCGGCTCCGACGCGGGCGCGACCCGCACCACCGCGCGCCTCGACGGCGACGAGTGGGTGATCAACGGCTCGAAGGCGTTCATCACCAACTCGGGCACCGACATCACCTCGATCGTCACCGTCACCGCGGTCACCGGCACCGGCCCGGACGGCCGCAAGGAGATCTCCGCGATCATCGTGCCGGCCGGCACGCCCGGGTTCCGGGTCTCGCAGAAGTACTCGAAGGTCGGCTGGGCGGCCTCGGACACCCGCGAGCTGTACTTCGACGACTGCCGCGTCCCGGCCGAGAACCTGCTCGGTGAGCGCGGGCGCGGGTACGCCCAGTTCCTGTCGATCCTCGACGAGGGCCGGGTCGCGATCGCGGCGCTCTCGGTCGGGCTCGCGCAGGGCTGCGTGGACGAGTCGCTGCGCTACGCCCGAGAGCGCGAGGCGTTCGGCAACCCGATCGGCAGCTACCAGGCCATCCAGTTCAAGATCGCCGACATGGAGGCGCGGGCGCACACCGCCCGGCTGGCGTACTACGCGGCGGCCGCGAAGATGCTGCGCGGCGAGCCGTTCAAGAAGGAGGCCGCGATCGCCAAGCTCGTCGCCTCCAACGCGGCGATGGACAACGCCCGCGACGCCACCCAGATCTTCGGCGGGTACGGGTTCATGAACGAGTACCCGGTCGGCCGCTTCTACCGGGACGCGAAGATCCTCGAGATCGGCGAGGGGACGAGCGAGGTGCAGCGCATGCTGATCGCCCGCCAGCTCGGGCTGTAGTCCCGGCCGCACCGAGGCCCCGGCGGAGCCCACCGCGCGGCGACCGCCAGGATGGTGGGGTGAACGCCCTGTTCGCCCGGATCGTCGTGCTCACCAGCGGTGCCGCGATCCTGGTGGTGGAGACGCTGGCCACCCGGCTGGTGGCCCCGTACGTGGGGCTCACGCTCGAGTCGACCTCCGCCGTGATCGGGGTGGCGTTGGCGGGCATCGCCGCCGGGGCGTCGCTGGGCGGCCGGTGGGCCGACGTGCTCCCGCCGCGCCGGGTGGCGACGGGCGCGCTGGTCGTGGGTGGGCTGGGCGTGCTCGCCGTCCGGCCCATGGTCCGCGTGCTCGGGCCCGCGCTCGGGCCGGGCCCGCTGGCCGCGATCGTGCTGGTGGCGGCGTCGACGTTGGTGTCGGTCACCGCGCTCGCGATGGTCACGCCCGCGGTCACCCGGGCCCGCATCGAGCGGGTGCAGGGGTCGGGCGCGGTGATCGGCGGGCTGTCCGCGGCCGGGACGGTCGGCTCGCTCGCCGGCGTGTTCCTCACCGGGTTCGTGCTCGTGTCGCTGCTGCCGGTGGCGGCGATCCTGCTGGTCACCGCCGCGGCCTGCCTGGTGCTGGCCCTGCTCACGGCGGTGGCGCCGCGCCGGGGGGCGGTCGCGGGCACGGCGGCCGTCGCCGCGGTGCTGGCCGGGGCGCTGGTGGCGGTGCCGGGCCGCTGCGACGTCGACACCGTCTACTACTGCGCGAGCGTGCGCACCGACCCGGCCGACCCGGCCGTCCGCGTGCTCGTGCTCGACGACCTCGACCACTCCGCGGTGCACCTGGCCGACCCCGCGCACCTGCGGTTCGGCTACACCCGCCGCTTCGCCGACGCGATCGACACGGCGTTCGCGGCGGGCCACCCGCTCGACGCCGTGCACGTCGGCGGGGGCGGCTTCACCATGCCGCGGTGGCTCGCGGCCACCCGCCCCGGCTCGGCGTCCACCGTGCTCGAGGTGGACGCGGGCGTCGTCGAGCTCGGGCGCCGGGAGCTGGGGGTGGGCGACATCCCCGGCGTCGACGTGCGGATCGGCGACGCGCGCAGCCTGCTGGCCGAGATCCCGGACGCGTCGGCTGACCTCGTGGTCGGCGACGCGTTCGGCGCCCGCTCGGTGCCGTGGCACCTGGCCACCGCCGAGTTCGCCGCCGAGGTCCACCGCGTGCTGCGCCACGACGGCGTGTACGTGCTCAACGTGATCGACCACGACCCGATGCACCTGCTCGCTGCCGAGGTCGCGACGCTGGCCGACCGGTTCCCCCACGTCGCGGTGCTGGCCCGGCCCGAACAGCTCGGCCCCGGCGGGGGCGGCAACGCCGTCGTCGTCGCGTCGGACCGGCCGATCGACGTCGCCGCGCTGGAGGCCCGCGCCGCCGCGCGCGGGGAGCCGGGGTCGGTCCTGGACGCGGGCGCCGCCCTGCGGTTCGCGGGCGACGCACCGGTGCTCACCGACGACTGGGCGCCGGTCGACCAACTCATCAGCTGATCGCGGCGGTACGGTCCGCACGTGGCTGAATGGGACGACCTCGTGGCGTTCGTGCGGGTGCGCTACGAGATCATGCGGCAGACGGACGACGAGCTGTGGTTCCGGTTGCCGACGCAGGCCGACCGCACGCAGCTGGTGGTGGTGCGGCGGGTCACCGGCGAGGACGACCACCCGTGGGCGGAGATCACCTCACCGGTCGGGCGGGTCGCCGACCTCGACCTCCCCCGCATGCTCGAGCTCGCGGGCGAGAGCGTGGCGGGCGGCGCGGTGGCGGTGGACGGCCTCGTGCTGTTCCGCCACTCCATCCCGCTCGGTGACACCGCGATCGACGGCTTCGACCGCCCGTTCCGGCTGGTGGTGGACGTGGCCGATCGGCTGGAGCACACCCTCACCGGCGCCGACGAGCACTGACCCGGCAGCCGTTCGTCGGAAACCGCCTGCTGGGGCGGCCCCGCACGAGGCGCGGCGCCGCCGGCACGAGAGCTAACTGGCCCGCCTGCGCAACGTCCCGCCGGCGAGCAGGCCGGGCCGGTCGGTCACCGGCTGCAGCTCGGTCAGCGTCGGGTGCCCCGCGGCCAGGAGCGCGGTGTCGGTGTCCGGTTCGAGCTCGCCCACCAGCTCGGCCTCGTGGGAGTGCAGCAGGTCCCCGTCCTCGCCGCTGACGTGGTCGACGCGCACCCGGACCGAGCCCCAGTGGGCCAGCCGCGCCTCGCGCAGCTCGCGGAGCTCGTCCACGGGCAGGTCGGGCACGTTGAGCGAGAGCACCGTGCCGTCCGGGGCGGCGAGCAGCACGTCGAACACGTCGGGCAGCACCGCGAGCGCGGACTCCCAGTGCGGTTCCCTCGGCTCGACCAGCGGCGTGCCGAGGGAGACCGCGAGGGCCCGCCACCCGTGCAGCCCCGCGGCGAGCGCCGCGCCGATCGTGCCGGAGTGCAGCACCGAGTGCCCGAGGTTGGCGCCGATGTTGATGCCGGAGAGCACGACGTCCGGCTCCGGGTCGAGCCAGCCGCGCCCCGCCGAGTGGACGATGAACGCGGGGTGGCCCTCCACCGCGAACGCCGGGACGTCCGGCAGCTCGGGCAGCTCCCTGCGGTGCACGCGCACCCGCCCCCCGTCGCGCACCGCCAGCACCGATCCGCCGACCCCGCTCGCGTCGACGTGCGGGGCGGCGACGACGACGTCGAACCCGGCGTCGCGGGCCGCGGTCGCGAGGGCGACGAGCCCGGGGGATTCGATGCCGTCGTCGTTGGTGATCAGGGCGCGGAGACGTCGGGAGGAGGCCACGCGTCCACGTTAGGTGAGACGGGTGACCGCCGGTCGGCTTCGCGATGACGCTCACGCGCCCCGTCCGTGGCGACGATCACGAAGCGGTCTGCTGCCGGTCGCTCGCTGTGGCAGGGTGGGCCCGCAGGGTTGCGGACGATCGGAGCGGAGCATGCGCGTCTTCAACGGTGTCGACGAGCTGCGAGCGGCGGTGGGCACACAGCTCGGGGTGAGCGACTGGCACACGGTCGACCAGTCCCAGATCGACACCTTCGCCGACGCCACCCTCGACCACCAGTGGATCCACGTCGACGCGGACAAGGCGAAGGAAGGCCCGTTCGGCACCACGATCGCCCACGGGTTCCTCACGCTGTCGCTGCTGCCGCACCTCGTGAAGCAGGTCTACCGCATCGAGGGCACGAAGATGGGCGTCAACTACGGGCTCAACCGGGTGCGGTTCACCTCGCCCGTTCCCGTCGGCAGCAAGGTACGGGCGAACGTCGAGCTCGCCGACGTCGCAGACGTCTCGGGCGGGGTGCAGTTGACCACGAAGGTGACGGTCGAGATCGAGGGATCGGAGCGTCCCGCGCTCGTCGCCGAGTGGCTCACCCGGCAGTACGTGTGAGGAGGCCTTTTCGATGCGTGACGCGGTGATCTGCGAGCCGCTGCGGACCCCGGTGGGTGGGTTCGGCGGCTCGCTGAAGGACGTGCCGGCCCACGAGCTCGCGGCCACGGTGATCCGCGCGCTCGTGGAGCGCACGAACCTGCCGCCGGACTCCGTGGACGACGTGGTGCTCGGGCACTGCTACCCGACCATGGACGCCCCCGCGATCGGCCGGGTGGCCGCCCTCGACGCCGGCCTGCCCGTGACGGTTCCCGGCCTGCAGATCGACCGCCGCTGCGGCTCGGGCCTGCAGGCGGTGCTGTACGCCGCGATGCAGGTGCGCTCGGGCGCGGCCGACCTGGTGCTCGCGGGCGGCGCCGAGTCGATGTCGAACGCGCCGTTCTACACGACGGGCATGCGCTGGGGCGCCAAGGGCGGGCCCGGCGTCATGCTCCACGACTCGCTCGCCCGCGGCCGCGTCACGGCGGGCGGCTGCAACTACCCGGTGCCGGGCGGGATGCTGGAGACCGCCGAGAACCTGCGCCGGGAGTACCGGATCCCGCGGGAGGAGCAGGACGAGTTCGCCGTCCGCTCGCACCGGCGCGCCGCCGCCGCGCGCGACGAGGGCCGCTTCGCCGACGAGATCGTCCCGGTCACGGTGAAGGGCCGGAAGGGCGACACGGTCGTCGACTCCGACGAGCACATCCGCCCCGACTCCACCGTGGAGACGCTCGCCAAGCTGCGGCCGGTCCTCGGGCGGGACGACCCGGAGGCCACGGTCACGGCGGGCAACGCGAGCGGCCAGAACGACGGCGCGGCCATCTGCGTGGTCACCCACCCGGACAAGGCCGCCGAGCTGGGGCTGCGGCCGCTGGTCCGCCTGGTGTCGTGGGGCCTCGGCGGCGTACCGCCCGCCACCATGGGCATCGGCCCGGTGCCCGCCGTGGCGAAGGCGCTGGACGACGCGGGGCTCACGCTCGCCGACATGGACCTGATCGAGCTGAACGAGGCGTTCGCGGCGCAGGTACTGGCGTGCACGCGCGAGTGGAAGTTCGTGGCCGAGGACTTCGAGCGGCTCAACGTGAACGGCTCGGGCATCTCGCTGGGCCACCCGGTCGGCGCCACGGGCGGGCGGATCCTCGCCACGCTCACGCGGGAGATGCACCGCCGCGACGCCCGTTACGGCCTCGAGACGATGTGCATCGGCGGCGGCCAGGGCCTCGCCGCGGTCTTCGAACGGGTGACCGCCTGATCGTGACGTGATCCACCTCCCGCGCCGGGTCCGACAGCACCTCCCGGAGGGGAGGTCGAGGGGATGACCGGCGCGGAACCGCGACGCCCGCGCGGGCGCGACCGTGCCCTGCTGCGTGCGGTGGCCGCGGGGCGGTGCCGGATCGGGAGCGGGCCCGAGCCCGTCCTCCTTCTCGACGGCATCGCCTGCGCCGACTCGACGGCGCGGCACCGGTCGGTGTCCGCCGGGTTGATCGCCCCGCCGGGCCGGGCCTCGCCCGGGCCCGGCGATCCGCACGCCGCTGGGGCGGCGAGTCCCCTCGGGCCGAGCGTCACATCCGGGGCGTGTTGCCCGGATGCGAGCGGCGGTGGATGCTCGCGCGGTGCCGTCCGACGACGATCTCGCGCTGGCCGACCAGGTGAGCGGCCAGCTCATCCGGCTCGTCCGCCTGATGGACCGCAAGCAGGCCCAGTACCAGGCCGAGCACCCGGACGCCGTGGAGCGGGCCACCTACTACCTGCTCGTCCACCTGGTGAAGGGCGGTCCGCAGCGCGCCGGGGCGCTCGCCGAGGCGGTGCACTCGGACCCGTCGACGATCAGCCGCCAGGTCGGGCACCTGGTGCGGCTCGGCCTCGTCGAGCGGATGGCCGACCCGGAGGACGGGCGGGCCACGCTGCTCACGGCCACCGAGGAGGGGCGGCGCGTGTTCGAGGAGAACCGACGGATGCGCATCGAGCGGTTCGCCGAGATGCTCTCGGACTGGTCGGTGGCGGACCGGCGCAAGTTCGCCGAGCTCCTCGGCCGGTTCGTGTCGGCGTTCGAGTCCGCGCAGCGCCCGGACGGCTGACGGTCATGTGAGGGTCATCACCCCAACCGGGGGGTCGGTTGGGGGGTCGACCAGGAAGGAATTCGAAGGTCCCGGGGGGAACGGTGGTGGGATCGGCGCAGTTCGGGCCGTACCTGCTCGATGCGGTGCTGGCGCGCGGCGGCTCGGCGACGGTGTACCGCGCGCGGGACACCAGCCACGACGAGCGGGTCGTGGCGGTCAAGGTCTTCGACCGGCGGCTGTCGGCCGACCCGGGCTTCCGGGAGCGGTTCCGCCGGGACGCGGGCCTGCTGAGCGCGCTGCGCGAGCCGCACGTCGTGCCCATCCACCGCTACGGCGAGATCGACGGCCACCTCTACCTCGACATGCGGCTGGTCCGCGGGCCGAGCCTCGCCGACGTCCTGCGCCGCGGGCGGCTGGCGCCGCAGCGGGCGGAGGCGATCGCGGGACAGATCGGTGCGGCCGTCGACGCGCTGCGCCGCGGCGGCCTCGGCGACCGGCGGATCGAGCGCAGCGACGTGCTGCTCGCCGGTGGGCCAGGGCGCGGGGAGTTCGTGCAGCTCGTCGGGCTCGGGCTGGGCAGGCCGCCGGTGCAGGCCGCCGTCTCGCCCACCGCGCTCGTGTCGCGTCCCGCCCGCCACCGGCGGCTCGTGGCGTCGACGGCGGCCGTGCTGGTGGTCGCGGCGTTGGTGGCGTGGGCGGTGTTCCCGCGTGATCGGGAGCGGGTGGGGGAACCGTCCGCGGCGACCGGGCTGGTGGCGACCATCGGCGTGCCGGACGCGGGCCTCCTCGACGCCGCGGTCGTCTCGGTCGGGGGGCGGCGGCTGCTCGCGGGTGTCACCGCCGACGGTGCGCTCCGCACCTGGGACCTGTCCACCGGGGCGGAGGCCGGACCGGCCACGCCGGGCGACGCGGTCGCCGTCGCCACGGCGGTGGTCGACGGGAGGGCGGTTGCGGTCGTGCGCAGGCGCGACAACACCGTGGTCGCCCGGGACCTCGAGACGGGCACGCCGCTCGGCCCCCCGATGGGCACCCCGCGGGAGTATTCGTTCGGCCGGTTGGTGGTCGTCGAGGTCGACGGTGAGCCGGTCGTCGTCGCGCTCGAGCCCACCGGGAGGCAGCTGCCGGGGCCGTTCGACATGACGGAGGAGCAGGTCGGGGTGTCGTCGTTCGCGCTGCGCGCCGGTGCCCCGGCGGGCCCGGTGCTCGCGGCGGACGGCGCCTCGATCGACGCGTTCTCGGTCACCGAGATCGACGGGCGGCCGGTCGTCGTCTCGAGCACCGCCGGGGGCGGCGGTGTGCAGGCGCGGGACCTGCGCACCGGTGCCCCGGTCGGTGCGCCGACCGCGCCGCAACCGGTGGCGTTCCGAGCGCTCACCACCGCGGTGCGCGACGGCGTGCCGGTCGCGGTGACCGGTGGCGACGACAACACCGTCCGGATCTGGGACCTGCGGACGGGCGAGCAGGTCGGCGCGCCGCTCGCGGGCCACGTCGAGTCGGTGACCGCGGTGGTCGCGGTCCAGCAGGACGGTCGCACGGTGCTCATCACCGCCGGGGGGAGCGACCTCAGCCCGACCCCGCAGGTGCGGTTCTGGGAACTCGCGACGGGGACCCCGCTGGGGCCGCCGATGACCGACCACCCCCTGAGCCGCGGGTTCCGGGCGCTGTCACCGGACGGATCGCTCCTGCTCACCACCGCGCCCGGCGAACCGGTCGCCGTCTGGGACGCGAAGCAGCTGGTGGCGGAGGTGGCGTCGTGATCGGCGCGATGTTCGGCCCGTACCGGATCGAGTCGCTCGTCGGACGCGGCGGGATGGGCGAGGTCTACCGGGCCGTCGACACCGAGCAGGGTGGCCGGCGGGTGGCCCTCAAGGTCCTCCCCCCGCCCCTGTCCGACGACCCGCAGTTCGTCGCCCGTTTCCGGCGGGAGGCGGAGATCGCCGCCCGGCTCGCCGACCCGCACGTCGTGCCGATCCACCGCTACGGCGAGGTCGATGGGCGGCTGTTCATCGACATGCAGCTCGTCGACGGCCGGGCGCTCTCCGAGGTGCTCGCCCAGGAGGGGCCGCTGGACCCCGCGCGGGCGCTCGCGATCCTCGAGCAGGTGGCCGGCGCGATCGACGCCGCTCACGCCGAAGGGCTGGTGCACCGCGACGTCACGCCGGCCAACATCCTGCTGACGCAGCCGGGGGGTGGACGGGCCGAGTTCGCCTACCTGCTCGACTTCGGCATCGCCCGCCCCGCGGAGCCGGGCAGCCGCACGGCGCTCACCCGGTCCGGTGCGGTGATCGGCACGTTGGCCTACATGGCGCCGGAGCGCTTCCTCGCCCAGCCGGCCGGGCCCGCGGTGGACGTCTACTCGCTCGCCTGCGTGCTGCACGAGGTGCTCACCGGCGCCAGCCCGTACCCCGGCTCCGGGTACGCGGCACAGGTGGCCGGGCACCTGTACCAGCCGCCGCCCCGGCCGAGCGCGGTGCGCGCCGGCCTGCCCGAAGCGTTCGACGCCGTCATCGCCCGGGGCATGGCCAAGGACCCCGCGCAGCGGTACCGAACGGCCGCCGAGCTCGTGGCCGCGGCCCGCGAGGTGCTGTCCGGGGTCGAGGTGGCGCCGGCCGGCCCGCGCGAAGCGCCCCCCGTGGCGGCAGCCGCACCGGCCGCCTGGGCGCCCCCCGGCACCCCGCCGCCGCGGCCGCAGGCCGTACCACCACCACCGGCCGCTGCGCGTCGTCCTGGTCGCTCGTGGCTGCCGACGGTGATGGCCGCCGTGCTCCCGACCGTGGTGCTGGTCACCGTCCTGGCCCTCGCGGGGGTGCTCACCGTGCCCGGGGCCCCGGGCCCGGCGACGGCCCCGGGGGAGGCCGCGCCGGGCGACGCGCTGCCGTCCGGCGGGCCGATCACCGAACGCGTGATCGTGGGGGCGGCCCCCGATTTCCTCGTGCCGCCGGTCATCGCCGAGCTCGACGGCGTTCCCGTGCTCGTCAGCAGCCGCTTGGACGAAACAGCGGTCTACGACCTGGCCACCGGCGAGGTGATCGGCGTACCGATCGCCAATGACTTCTCGCGGTTCACGTTGGCGGCGACCGCGGCCCGGATCGACGGGCGCAGCGTGCTGATCACCGGGAGCAGCGACCACGTGATCCGGATGTGGGACCTCGCGTCCGGCGAGCCGCTCCCCACCACCCTGACCGGCCACACGGGCGGGATCACCGCGCTCGCCGTCGTCGCGGTCGACGGGCGGGAGGTGCTGCTCTCGAGCGGGGAGGACGCGACGGTCCGCCGTTGGGACCTGGCGGCCGCCACCCCGATCGGCGAGCCGCTCGCGGCGGACGTGGGCCCCGTCGACGCCATGGCCGTGGTCGGCGGGGACCGGCCCGTCGTGCTCGCCCGAGGACAGGAGGGCGCGATCTCCTCCTTCGACGTGGCGACCGGGGCGCCGGCGGGTCCGCGGGTGTCCGGGAGGCCCGCGCTGCATGAGACCGTCGCGACCGTCGAGTTGCCCGGTGGGCCCGCGGTCCTGACCACGGACCACTCCGGCGAGTTGGCCGTCGTCGACGTGCGGACGGGTGCCCGGCGCGGTCACGGGATCCCGGAGGTGCTGTTCCTCGACCGCTACGCCGCGGCCGTGGTCGACGGGCGCCCGGTCTTGCTGAAGGAGGTGCTCCGGCAGAACAGCATCGAGGTCCTGGAGCTGAGCACCGGGAGACCGGCCACCGAGCCCCTGCTCGGACACGAGGACCGCGTCGAGTGCATGGTTCCCCTGACGGTCGGCGACCGGACCTTCCTCCTCTCGGCCGGCTTCGACCACACGATCCGGATCTGGGACCTGACCGCCAGGACGGGGAGGTGATCGATGACGGTCACGGAGGTGCGTTTCGGCCCCTACGTGCTCGGCGAGCTGCTGGGCCGCGGCGGCATGGGCGAGGTCCACCGGGCGACCGACACGAGCCAGGACGACCGCCTGGTGGCGCTCAAGCGCCTCGCCCCCCACCTGTCGGAGGACGCAGGCTACCGGGAGCGGTTTCGCCGGGAGTGCGAGGCCGCTGCGCGGCTCACCGATCCGCACGTCGTGCCGATCCACCGCTACGGGGAGATCGACGGGCGGCTGTTCCTCGACATGCAGCTGGTGGACGGGCACGACCTCGCCGCCGAGCTCGCCCGTACCGGTCCGATGGCCCCGGCGCGGGCCGTCGGGATCGTCGCCCAGGTGGCCGCGGCGCTCGACGCGGCGCACGCCGCCGGACTGGTGCACCGCGACGTCAAGCCGTCGAACGTGCTGCTGACCGCTCCGGCGCCGGGGCGCCCCGACTTCGCGCAGCTCACCGACTTCGGCCTCGCGGCGGGGCCGGACGCGTCCGCCGGCGCGGACGGCACGGTCGAGTACCTCGCCCCGGAACGGCTGGCCGGGTACCCGGCGGACGGGAGGGCCGATGTCTACGCGCTGGCCTGCGTGCTGTACGAGCTGCTCACCGGGCTGCGCGCGTTCCCGGGGTCCGACTTCGCCGCGCAGGTGTACGGGCACCTGCACCTCCCGCCTCCGCGCCCGACGGCGACGTCCGGTGCGATCCCGCCGGGGCTCGACGCGGTCGTGGCCCGGGGGATGGCCAAGGACCCGGCCCAGCGCTACCAGCGGGCCGGCGCGCTCGCCGACGACGCGGTCGCCGCGCTCGGCCCGGGATCCGCCACCGGCGCGGCGCGGCGCGGGGCGTCGCGGCGCGGGGTGCTGCTGGGAGCGGCCGCGGGCGCGGTGGTGCTCGCGGGCGGGGGCGCCCTTGCCGTGGCGCTGTCCCGGCGGCCGGACGAGCAGCCGCCACCACCCGGCCCGACACCGCTCGCGTCGGGTCCGCCACCGGAACCGGTGATCGAGGAGCGTGCGCTCGCGGTGCGCAGCACCAGCCCGTTCCCGTTCAACGCCGCCCGGGTGGGCGGCCGTCCGGCCCTCCTCGTCGAGGACGTCGGCCACCGGGTGCGGTTGTACGACCCGATCGCCGAGCGCGACCTCGGGTTCCTGCCGGACGGCACCGTCGACGGGGTCATGTGGGCGGCCGTGGTGACCGTCGACGGCCGCGATGCGGTGGCCGCGCTTCAATCCAGCACGATCCGCTTGATCGACGTTTCGAGCGCCGCGGTCACCGAGGTCGGCACGCACGAGAGCTCGGCCGATTTCACCGCGGCCGCGTCGTTCGCGGCCACCGCAGGCCTTGGGATCGTGCGCCGGTGGGACCTGAGCAGCCGCACCGCGCTGGGGGAACACCCGCTCCCCGGTCATCTCCCCACGCTGAGCACGCTCGATCTCGACGGGCGGTTGTGCCTCGCCATCCAGGTGGCGAACCGCACGCAGATCATGGACGCCATGACCGGCGAGCCCGTGCTGGACACCACGCACGGGCTGTCCGCTCCAGCCCACCTCACGATCTTCGCCGGGGCCCCCGTGGCCGTCTCCCTCAACTGGCAGCTGGCGGTCACCGACCTGCGGACGGGCGAGGTCGTGCGCCGCCACGACACCGGGGGGCGACCCGTCCGGACGAGCGCGCTCGGCGTGTTGGACGGCCGCCCGATCCTCGCTGCGGAAGGGCCCGACCGGAAATCGATCGTCCTGGTGGACGTCGACACGGGCCAGCAGCTCGGTTCCCCGATGACCGGCCACGAGGCGGCGGTGACCGCGTTGGACTTCATCTACCTCGACGGCCGCCCGATCCTGGTGTCCGGCGCCCGCGACAACGCGATCCGGGTGTGGGACGTCGCGGTGCGGGCCGCGAGCTAGTGCGCCTCGGCCGCCTTGGCGCGCTGCCAGGAGGCCTTGATCTCCCGCTCGGCCTCGGCGCGGCCGACCCAGGTGGCGCCCTCCACGCTCTTGCCCGGCTCGAGCGCCTTGTAGATCTCGAAGAAGTGCTGGATCTCCAGGCGGTCGAACTCCGGCAGGTGGTGGATGTCGCGCAGGTGCTCCTGGCGCGGGTCGTCGCTGGGCACGCAGAGGACCTTGTCGTCGCCGCCCTTCTCGTCCTTCATCCGGAACATGCCGATCGCGCGCGACCGGATGAGGCAGCCCGGGAAGGTCGGCTCCTGCACGAGGACGAGCGCGTCGAGCGGGTCGCCGTCCTCGCCGAGGGTGTCCTCGATGAACCCGTAGTCGGCCGGGTACTGGGTGGCGGTGAACAGGGTCCGGTCCAGCCGGATGCGCCCCGTGCGGTGGTCCACCTCGTACTTGTTGCGGCCACCTTTGGGGATCTCGATGGTGACGTCGAAGTCCACTGGCGCTCTCCTGCTGGTCCGGTGCGGATGGGTGGCCGGTACCGGTCGGGCGACCGGCCCCGGCGCCTGCGTCTAGTGTGAGGGACCGCGTCGGCGGCGCCGACGTCCGGGGCGCTGCTCTTGCGCCCTGTGGGATGTCGAGGGAGGGCGCCCGTGGGGATCGGGCGACGAATCGGTGACTCACTGCGATTGCCCGGTCGCGGAGCGCGGCGGATCGTCGTCGTGCTGGTCGTGCTCGCCGTGGCCGGGGGTGCCGGAGGGGCGGTCGCGCTCGCCGGCCCGGGCCTCGTGGAGCGGTGGGGGCTGGTGGCGCCCGCGCCGGCTCCGTTGCCGCCCGTGCCCGCCCCCGCGCTGCGGCCGCTCCCGCCGGACGCTCCGATCCCCACGCCCGAGGGGCTGGCGGCGGTGCTCGACGAGCCCGCCGTCGACATGCCCGGCAAGTTCGCGGGCGTGGTGCTCGACGCGGCCACCGGGCGCGAGCTGTGGGGCCACACCCCGGAGCGCCCGCTCGTGCCCGCGTCGACCGCGAAGCTGATCACGGCCGCCGCGGCGCTGCTCGCGCTCAACCCGACCGACCGGCTGATCACCCGCGTCGTCACCGGCCCGGACCCGAGCACGGTCGTGCTGGTCGGCGGCGGGGACCCCACGCTCACCGCCCTGCCCGACCCCGAGGACAGCCTCTACCCGGGCGCGCCGAGCGTGCAGCAGCTCGCCGACGCCGTGCGCGAGAAGGCCCCCGGGCCGATCCGCAAGGTGCTCGTCGACACCAGCCGCTACACCGACGACGACGGCGGCCTCGCCCCCGGGTGGGACCGCGCCGACATCGCGGGCGGGTTCATCACCCCGATCGAGCCGGTGATGCTCGACGGCGGCCGGATCGACCCGGAGCTGCAGGACGGCCCGCGCGTCTCCGACCCCGCGCTCACCGCGGCCCGCGCGTTCGCCGACGCGCTCGGCGTCGACGACGTGGAGAAGGGCACGGCCCCGCCGGGCGCCACGAGCATCGCGGCGGTGGGTTCGGCGCCGATCAGCGAGCTCGCCGAGCACGCGCTGCGCACCTCCGACAACGTGCTCGCCGAGGTGCTCGCGCGGGAGGTGGCGATCGCGCGGGAGGCCGAGCCGTCCTTCGCGGGCGCGGCCGAGTCCGTCCTCGCGACGCTGCGGCAGGCGGGGATCGACACGACCGGCGCCGAGCTGGTCGACGGCAGCGGCCTGTCCACGCGGAACCGGGTGCCGCCGCGGCTGCTGGGCGAGGTCCTCGCCGCCGCCGCGGCGCCCGCGAAGGGCCCGCTCGACGCGCAGTTCCTGCGCCCGGTCCTGTCCGGGCTCCCGGTGGCGGGCGGCGTCGGCACCCTCGACGACCGGTACGCGCTCGACGGCGAGGCCGCCGCCGGACGCGGCGTCGTGCGCGCGAAGACCGGCTCGCTGTCCGGTGTGAGCAGCCTCGCCGGCGTCGTGACCGACTCCGACGGGCGGCTGCTGGTGTTCGCCCTGATGTCGAACGGCGCGAGCCCGGCCGTCGTCCGCCCGCTGCACGACGCCATGGCCGCCGACCTGAGCCGCTGCGGCTGCCGCTCGGCGTGACGCGGTCGCCCCGCCGGCCGCCCCGGGCACGTAGCGTGGACGTGTGCCGCACGTGACCCACCCAGCCCAGTCCGCCACCAGCCCTGCGGGCCAGAGCGGGCTCCCCGTCGACTGGGAGCTCGCCAGCCGCACGGCGGGTCGGCTCATGCAGCCCGGGCCCGACGCGACCCCGGCCGAGGCCACCGAGCTGGTGCAGCGGTTGCGCGCCGACGCCGCGGTCGCCGAACGGCACGTCCGGGAGACCACCGGACTCGGGCACGGCCTGCCGCTGCTGCCCGCGGACGTGGTGGACCGCAAGGCGTGGGCTGCGGCGGCCGTGCAGAGCATGGCCGCGCTCACGGCGGGCGCCCGGCTGCCCGAGGTGTCGCGGGTGGCCCGCACCGTCACCGCGCGCACCGCGGGTCTGCAGGTCGGCAGCGTGGTCGCGTACCTGGGTGGGCGCGTGCTCGGCCAGTACGACCCGTTCGGCGGGCCGGACGGCGGCGGACGGCTGCTGATCGTGGCGCCCAACGTGCACGCGGCGCAGAAGGCGCTCGACGTGCCGAGCGCGGACTTCGGGCTGTGGGTCTGCCTGCACGAGGCGACGCACCGGCTCCAGTTCACCGCCGTCCCGTGGCTGCGGTCCTACTTCGCCGAGGAGGTCGGCCGGTTCCTGTCGATCGCGCAGACCGACCGCGGCGCCGTCTTCGAACGCCTGCCCGAGGTGGTGCGGTCGCTGCGCGAGACCGGCGGCGACTCGCTGGCGATCGTCGAGCTGCTGCAGGGCCCCGAGCAGCGGGCGGTGCTCGACCGGCTGCTCGCGCTCACGACCCTGCTGGAGGGCCACGCCGACCACGTGATGGACGCCGTCGGTCCGGAGGTGGTGCCGTCGGTGGCCACGATCCGCAACCGGTTCACGGTGCGCCGCCGCGGCGGCGGTCTGATCGACCGCCTGCTGCGCGCCCTGCTGGGCGTGGAGGCGAAGGTCCGCCAGTACGCGGTGGGCTCGGCGTTCACCAGGCACGTGGTGCTCGCCGCGGGCATGGAGGGCTTCAACCGGGTGTGGGAGAGCCCCGAGACGCTGCCGACCCGCGAGGAGCTCGCCCACCCCGGCCGCTGGCTGGAGCGGGTCCACGGGATCTGACCGGCAGCGGTCGTCGCTGGAGGGACATCGTGGCTCCGACGCGCGGGGGTTCGGCGGACGGGCGCGACGCGGCCTGCCTCGAGGTCCGGCGGGCCGTGCGGCGCGGGCTCGCCGCCCTGCCGGCCCCCCACCGGGACGCCCCCGTGCTCGTCGCCTGCTCCGGCGGCGCCGACTCCCTCGCCCTCGCCGCCGCGGCCGTCGCGGTGCGGGGCCGGGGCGCGGTGCGCGGTGCCGTCGTCGACCACGGCCTGCAGGAAGGCTCCGCCGAACGCGCCGCCGCCACCGCCGATCTGCTGGAGCGGATGGGGATCCCGGCGGCCGTGCACCGGGTCGAAGTCACCGGCCCGGGCGGGGTCGAGGCCGCGGCCCGCCGCGCCCGCTACGCCGCGCTGCGCGCCGCCCGACCGCACCCGGACTCCCCGGTCCTGCTCGGCCACACCCTCGACGACCAGGCCGAGACCGTGCTGCTCGGGCTGGGGCGGGGCTCCGGGGCGCGGTCGCTGGCCGGGATGCGGCCGTGGGACCCGCCGTGGTGCAGGCCGCTGCTCGGCGTGCGCCGGGCCGTGACCCGCGCCGCCTGCGCGGCGGCCGGCCTCCCGGTGTGGGACGACCCGCACAACGCCGACCCCCGGTTCACCCGCGTCCGGCTGCGGCACGAGGTGCTCCCGCTGCTGGAGGAGGTGCTCTCGGGCGGCGTCGCGGAGGCGCTCGCCCGCACGGCGCGCCAGCTGCGCGAGGACGCCGACGCCCTCGACGCCGTGGCCGCCGACCTCCTCGCCGGGGCGCGCGACCCGGAGGGGGGCCTGCTCCTCGGCCCGCTCGGCGGGGTGCCCGCCGCGCTGCGCCGCCGGGTGCTGCGGGCGTGGCTCGCCGCCGCCGACGTGACGGCTCTCACCGACGCCCACCTCAGGGCTGCCGACGTCCTCGCAGGTCGGGGGCCGGACCGCGGGGGCGTCGCCCTACCGGGCGGGTTGGAGCTGGTGCGGGCGCATGGCAGGCTCTCCCTGCGCCCGGTCCGTTGGCCGTCCGGCGTCTGAACCCGATCCATGCAGGAGGCCGCCGGCTGTGTACGACGGTGAGATCGCATCGACGCTGATCACCGAGGAGGCGATCCGGGAACGGACCAAGGAGCTCGCGGAGCAGATCGCGGCCGACCGGGCCGGTGCCGACTCGGACCTGCTGCTCGTCGGCGTCCTCAAGGGTGCGGTGATGTTCATGAGCGACCTGGCCCGAGCGCTGCCGGTGCCGGTCCAGCTCGAGTTCATGGCGGTGAGCTCCTACGGCTCGTCCACGTCGTCCTCGGGCGTCGTGCGCATCCTCAAGGACCTCGACCGCGACATCGCGGGCCGCGACGTGCTCATCGTCGAGGACATCATCGACTCCGGGCTGACGCTGTCGTGGCTTCGCGGCAACCTGGAGTCGCGCCACCCGGCCTCGCTCGCGGTGTGCACGCTGCTGCGCAAGCCGGACGCGGTGAAGGTCGACGTCCCGGTGAAGTACGTCGGCTTCGACATCCCCAACGAGTTCGTCGTCGGGTACGGCCTCGACTACGCCGAGCGCTACCGCGACCTGCCCTACATCGCCACGCTCGACCCGTCGGTGTACGCCTGAGGCGCGCTCAGCCCAGCAGGGGCAGCGGCGGCACCGGGAGGCCCTCGGCCGGACCCGCGCTGAACGGCTCGGTGCCCTCCGCGAGCCGGACGTCGCCCACGTCGCCGTGCGCGCGGGCGTACTCGAGCGCGTGGGCGAGGTCGATCACGCCGTTGCTGGCGGGCAGCGGCACCAGGTTCAACGTCGACAGCACCCCGAACGCGGCGCCCGAGCTGTCGACGAAGGCGCTGCCCGAGTCACCCGGGATGCCCGGCGTGAGCGTGTAGACGTCGTGGTTGCGCCCGTCGCCCGCGTCGCCCACGGCGATGCCGACCTTCGGGCCGAGCGCGCTCAGCCCGAGCCGCAGCGGCGAGTTGCCGATGCTGTAGACGAGCTCGCCGACCTCGACGCCGTCGGTGTCGAGGCCCGTCGGGCCACCGAACACGGGGAGCGTCGGATTGACGTCCGCCACATCCTCAGGGGCGATCTCGACGAGCGCGAAGTCGTTGAACGCGCACTCGTCCGGGTCGGTCTCCCCGCCCTCCTGCATCGCGATCCACGAGCTGTAGGCGAGGTGGCCGGTGCGGTCGGTGCCGTCGGCGGCCCTGATGGTCACCGGGGTGCCGATGCCGACGGTGCCGGAGTCGCACCCGTCGGTCTCGGTGGCGTCGCCGGTGCCCGCGCAGTGCGCGGCCTGGCCGAGGAAGGTGCGGTCGCCGCTGGTGAAGACGAAGTTGCTGGTGCAGGAGCCGCCGCCCTCGGTGTCGGTGACGACCCCGGGCCGGATCGCCGCGGCCTCCGCCGACGCCCACTCGCCGCGCGCAGGCGCCGCCGTCGCCGCGGGGGCGAGCAGCGCCCCGAGCGCGATCCCACCGAGTGCGACCGCCGCCGCGACGCCACGGGCCCTCACCGTCATGCCGTCTACCCCCAACCGCCTGCCCGCCGTCGGGCACCGTCGTGATCACCGTCCGCCACTGGACCCAACGACGGTGTGCGCACGGGGATATGGCCTCCGGGAACACCCGTTCCGGACCGTTCGTTGAGAGTGCATGTACCCGTCAGGGCTACGCCGCTGGACATCGACGGCGCAGCCGCGCTCCCGGCCCGCTATCCTGGCGGACTCAGGGCCGGTCAGTCCGCTGCGCCGGGTCTCTCCGCCGGAGAATCTTCGCCAGGAAGGGTGAAGGCCGCCACGGCCGAAGCTGAATGGACCGCAAGCGCCTGCTCCGCAACCCGCTGATCTGGATCCTCGCCGCGATCCTGGTCTACTTCACGTTCAGCGTGCTGTTCGACGACACGCGCGGCTACACGCGGGTCGACACGTCCGTGGCGCTGGCGCAGATCTCCGAGGGGCACGTCACCGACGCCCTGATCGAGGACCGCGAGCAGCGGCTGCGGCTCACGCTCGACCGGCCGATCGACGGCAGCACCCAGATCATCACCCAGTACCCGGCGCAGACCGCGGGCACGATCGTCGAGGCGCTGGAGAACGCGAGCAACAACCCGTCGTTCAACACGACCGTGCGTCAGGACTCGTTCCTGACCACGATGCTGATCTACCTGATCCCGCTCGGCCTGGTGCTGCTCATCCTGTTCTGGATGATGAACAACGCCCAGGGCGGCGGGAACCGGGTGATGTCCTTCGGCAAGTCGAAGGCCAAGCAGCTCAACAAGGACATGCCGAAGACCACCTTCGGCGATGTCGCGGGCGCCGACGAGGCGGTCGAGGAGCTGCACGAGATCAAGGACTTCCTGCAGAACCCGGCGCGCTACCAGGCCCTCGGCGCGAAGATCCCGAAGGGCGTGCTGCTCTACGGCCCGCCCGGCACCGGCAAGACGCTGCTGGCCCGCGCGGTCGCGGGCGAGGCGGGCGTGCCGTTCTACACGATCTCCGGCTCCGACTTCGTCGAGATGTTCGTCGGCGTCGGCGCCTCCCGGGTGCGCGACCTGTTCGAGCAGGCCAAGCAGAACTCGCCCTGCATCATCTTCGTCGACGAGATCGACGCGGTCGGCCGCCAGCGCGGTGCGGGTCTCGGCGGCGGCCACGACGAGCGCGAGCAGACGCTGAACCAGCTGCTCGTCGAGATGGACGGGTTCGACGCCCGCGGCGGCATCATCCTGATCGCGGCCACCAACCGGCCCGACATCCTCGACCCGGCGCTGCTGCGCCCCGGCCGGTTCGACCGGCAGATCCCGGTGAGCGCTCCCGACCTGGCGGGCCGCCGCGCGATCCTGCACGTGCACGCGAAGGGCAAGCCGTTCGCCCCCGACGTCGACTTCGAGGCGCTCGCCAAGCGCACCGTCGGCATGTCCGGCGCCGACCTGGCCAACGTCATCAACGAGGCCGCGCTGCTCACCGCGCGCGAGAACGGCACGCTGATCACCGCGGCCGCGCTGGAGGAGTCGGTCGACCGGGTGGTCGGCGGCCCCCGGCGCAAGTCGAAGATCATCTCCGAGCAGGAGAAGAAGATCACGGCCTACCACGAGGGCGGCCACGCGCTCGCGGCGTGGGCGATGCCCGACCTGGAGCCGGTCTACAAGCTCACGATCCTGCCGCGCGGGCGCACCGGCGGCCACGCGCTCGTGGTGCCCGAGGACGACAAGGGCCTCATGACCCGCTCGGAGATGATCGCCCGGCTGGTGTTCGCGATGGGCGGGCGCAGCGCGGAGGAGCTCGTGTTCCACGAGCCGACCACCGGCGCGTCGAGCGACATCGACCAGGCCACCAAGATCGCCAAGGCGATGGTCACCGAGTACGGCATGAGCGCGCGGCTCGGCGCCGTCCGCTACGGCCGCGACCAGGGCGACCCGTTCCTCGGGCGCTCGATGGGCGCGCAGGCCGACTACTCGCTCGAGGTCGCCCACGAGATCGACGAGGAGGTGCGCGCGCTCATCGAGGCGGCGCACACCGAGGCGTGGGAGATCCTCAACACCTACCGCGACGTCCTCGACGACCTGGTGTTCGAGCTGCTCGAGAAGGAGACGCTCACCCGCAGCGACCTGGAGCGCATCTTCTCCGGTGTGGAGAAGCGGCCCCGGATCACGGCGTTCAACGACTTCGGCGACCGCACGCCGTCGGACAAGCCGCCGATCAAGACGCCGGCCGAGCGCGCCCGGGAGCGCGGCGAGCCGTGGCCGCCCGAGACCGAGCCGGTCCGCGAGCCCGCGCCGGTCGGCTCGTACCCGGGCGGTACCAACGGCGTGCCCGCGCCCGGCCCCAACGGCGGCCCCGTGCCCTCGCCGCCCGGGGGTTACCCGGGTGGGCCCACCCCGTTGCCGGCGGGCTACCCGCCGCCGCAGCAGCAGGGGCAGCCGGCCGTGCCGCCGCCCCCGCCCGGCTGGGGCGGGCAGCCGCCCAAGGCGGTGCCGGACAACTACGGCGCCCCGCCTGGTTGGCGACCGGCCACCACCCCGGCGGGCCAGCCGTGGCCGCCCACCAGCGGCCAGTGGCAGCAGCAGCCCGCCCCGCAGTGGGGGCCGCAGCCGAACCAGGCCCCGCAGCCGAACACCAACGGCGCGGGTGAGCAGCAAGCCCAGGCCCAGGCACAGCAGGCCCAGGCACAGCAGGCACAGGCACAGCAGGCACAGGCACAGCCCGAGCAGCCGTCCCCCGAGAAGCCGAGCGGGGGGACCGGCTCCGGGCCGGACGAGGGTGGCTCACGCTGAGCACAGCAGTACCCGGTGGCGCGACGCCCGAGCCGGCGTCGAGGAACGGCCGACGGACGATCGACCACGCGCGCGCCGAGGCGGCGGTGCGCGAGCTGCTCATCGCGATCGGGGAGGACCCCGACCGCGAGGGCCTGCGTGACACCCCGGCGCGCGTCGCCCGCTCCTACGCCGAGATCTTCCAGGGGCTCTACTCCAACCCCGACGAGGTCCTGGAGCGCACGTTCGACGAGCACCACCAGGAGCTGATCCTGGTCAAGGACATCCCGATGTTCTCGATGTGCGAGCACCACCTCGTCCCGTTCCACGGGGTGGCGCACGTCGGGTACATCCCGAACCCGGACGGGCGGGTCACCGGGCTGTCGAAGATCGCCCGGCTCGTCGACCTCTACGCGCGGCGCCCGCAGGTGCAGGAGCGGCTCACCGGGCAGATCGCCGACGCCATCGTGAACAGGCTCGAACCGAAGGGCGTGATCGTGGTGATCGAGGCCGAGCACCTCTGCATGGGCATGCGGGGGATCCGCAAGCCCGGCTCGCGCACCACCACCTCCGCCGTGCGCGGGATGCTGCGGTCCTCGCCGACCTCCCGCGCCGAGGTGCTGGCGCTGATCCGGAACGGGTGAGCGCGGTGGCGGCCGGGTTGCCCGCCCCGGGGCGGTGCGTCGTGATGGGCATCCTGAACGTCACCCCGGACTCGTTCTCCGACGGGGGTCACTGGCTCGACCCGAGCCGGGCGGTCGCCCACGGCGTCGCGATGCGCGAGGCGGGCGCCGACCTCGTGGACGTCGGCGGGGAGTCCACCCGGCCGGGGGCGCCCCGCATCGACGCGGAGACCGAGCTCGCCAGGGTGCTGCCCGTGGTGCGCGAGCTGGCGGCCGCGGGCGTGCCGGTCAGCATCGACACCACGCGGGCCGCGGTCGCCGAGGCCGCTGTGGCGGCCGGCGCCGCGGTGGTCAACGACGTCTCCGGCGGGCTCGCCGACCCCGCGATGGCCAAGGCGGTGGCGGCGGCGCAGGTGCCGTGGATCCTCATGCACTGGCGCGGGCACAGCGACCGGATGAACGAGCTCGCCGTCTACTCCGACGTCGTGGCCGAGGTCCGCGACGAGCTCACCGCGCGGGTGGACGCGGCCGTGGCCGCCGGGGTGGACCCGGGGCGGCTCGTGATCGACCCGGGGCTGGGGTTCGCGAAGAACGCCGAGCACAACTGGGCGCTGCTGCGCAGGCTGGACGTGCTGGTCGGCCTCGGGTTCCCGGTGCTGGTGGGGGCGTCGCGGAAGCGGTTCCTCGGCTCCCTGCTCGCCGACGAGCACGGTGAGCCGCGGCCCACGTCGGGCCGGGACGTGGCGACGGCCGCCGTCAGCGCGCTCGCCGCCCACCGCGGCGCGTGGGGTGTGCGGGTGCACGACGTGGTCGGTTCGCTCGACGCCGTGCGCGTGGCGGCGGCCTGGGACGGCGCGACCGGGCGATAGTGTCCCGACGGGAGGAGCCGAGTGGCGGATCGCATCGAGCTGCGCGGCCTGCGCGTGCGCGGGTTCCACGGCGTGTTCGAGCACGAGCGCCGCGAGGGCCAGGACTTCGTCGTCGACATCACCGTGTGGCTCGACCTCACCCCGGCCGCCCGCTCCGACCGGCTCGAGGACACCCTCGACTACGGCGCGCTCGCGCAGCGCGCGGCCGCGATCGTCGGCGGGCCGCCGTGCAACCTGATCGAGACGGTTGCGGGCCGCGTCGCCGACGAGGTGTTCTCCGACGTGCGGGTGCAGACGGTGGAGGTCGTGCTGCACAAGCCGCAGGCGCCGATCCCGCTCGAGTTCGCCGACGTGGCGGTCGTCGCGCGCCGCACCCGCACCGGCGGGCGGGGGCAGGTGGTGCCCGCGTGACCCGCGCCGTGCTCTCCCTCGGGTCGAACCTCGGTGACCGGTTCGCCTACCTGCGCTCGGCCGTGGCCGGCTTCGGCGACGCGGTGCGGGCGGTCTCGCCGGTGTACGAGACGGCCCCGTGGGGCGGGGTCGAGCAGGACGACTTCCTCAACGCGGTGCTCGTCGTCGAGGACCCCGCGGTCGACGAGTGGGGCTGGCTGCGGCGCGGGCAGGAGCTCGAACGGGCCGCGGGCCGGGTGCGGGAGGTGCGCTGGGGCCCGCGCACGCTCGACGTGGACGTGGTAACCGTCGACGGCCCGGACGGCCCGGTGCGCTCCGACCACCCGGAGCTGCTGCTCCCGCACCCGGGCACCCCGGAGCGCGCCACGGTGCTGCGGCCCTGGCTCGACGTCGACCCGGACGCGGTGCTGCCCGGCCACGGACCGGTCGGCGCGCTGCTGGCCGCGCTCGGCCCGGACGCCGAGGACGGGATGCGCCGCCGCGACGACCTCGACCTGGTGGCGGAGCGGTGACCCCGACGCGGCCACGGGACCTGTTCGGCGTCGCCCTCGTCGCCGCGGTCGTGGTCGGCATCCTGGTCCGGTTGTCCTACGGGTCGCTGCCGGAGATGCCGCTCGGCGCGGGCGCCACGCTCGGCGTGCTCGGGATCGCCGAGGCCATCGGCGGCAACGTGATGCGGGACCGGATCCGCCGCAAGCCGGGCACGCAGCCGGTCCAGCCGCTGGTCGCGGCGCGGGCCGTGCTGCTGGCGAAGGCGTCGTCGCTCGCGGGCGCCATCATGACCGGTGCGTGGGCCGGGCTGCTCGCGCACGTCCTGCCGCTCGCGGGCACCGTGACGGCCGCGGGGAACGACGCGCTGGCCGGCGGCATCGGCCTGGTGTGCTCGCTCGGGCTGGTCGGCGGGGCGCTGTGGCTCGAGCACTGCCTCCGCACGCCCGACGACCCCCGCGACGACGACCCCGACGACGGCCCGCCCGTCGGTGATCACCCCTAGGCTGCAGGTTCATGACCCAGCCGACGCGCGTCATCCCGATGCCCACCCCGGGCCGGCACCGCCGCTGGGTGCTCGCCCCGGTCCTCGGGTTGATCGCGCTCGGGTTCTGCGGGCTCGTCGTGATCGGGCTGGTCCGCTCGAGCGTCGGCACCGCCGGGGTGGTGGTCGGTGCGCTGTGCGCGCTGGTGCCGGTCGGGCCGGTGGTGGCCACGTTCCTGTGGGTCGACCGGTGGGAGCCGGAGCCGCCGCGCACGCTGCTCGCCGCGTTCCTGTGGGGCGCCTGCTTCGCCACGCTGACCGCCCTCCTGATCAACAGCAGCGCCACCGTCGTGGTCGACCAGGTGCTGGGCCGCGAGGGGGCGAACCTGGTCGGTGCGGTGGCGGTGGCGCCGGTCGTCGAGGAGGCGGTGAAGGGCGCGTTCCTGGTCGGGATGCTGTTCTTCCGGCGCCGCGAGTTCGACGGCGTGGTCGACGGGATCGTCTACGCGGGGCTGGTGGCGGCCGGGTTCGCGTTCACCGAGAACATCCTCTACCTCGGCCGCGCGTTCACCGAGGACGCGGGCGTCGGGCAGGTCGCGAGCGTGCTCGGCGTGCTGGTGCTGCGCGGGGTGATCTCGCCGTTCGCCCATCCCCTGTTCACGGCCATGATCGGTATCGGGGCGGGGATCGCGTCGCGCAGCAGGTCGGTGGCCCGACGGGTCGCGGCGGTGGTGATCGGCTACCTGGTTGCGGTCGCGCTGCACTCGCTGTGGAACACCTCGGCCTCCGTGCTCGACGGCGGGCTCTTCCTCGCGGTCTACGCGTTCGTGATGGTGCCGGTGTTCGTCGCGCTGGCGATCGTCGTCGTGTGGCAGCGCCGCCGCGAGCAGCGGATCGTGGCCTCGCAGCTGCCCGCGTTCGCCGCGGCCGGGTGGATCGTGCCGAGCGAGGTGCCGCTGCTGTCCAGCCTGGCCGGCCGGCAGGGGTGGCGGGCGGCCGTGCGCAGGCGGTCCGGGCGCGAGGCCGCCAAGGCGGTCGCCGACTACCAGGCCGCGGTCACCGAGCTCGCGTTCCTGCGTGACCGGTTGGCGCGCGGCACCGCCGGTCCGCACGGCCCGATCTGGCACGCCGAGGCGGTGGAGGCGGTGCGCAGGGCCCGCGCCCGCGCCGTCGGGCACCCGGAGGCGCTCACGGCCGCGATGCGCCGCCGCCCACCCGGCTGGACGCCCCCGCCGCCCGGTCCGCCGCCGGCTCCGCCGCCCGGCCACGCGGCCCCGCCGTACGGCGCCGGCCCCGCCTGGCCGGCCCCACCGCCCGCGCCCGGCTTTCCGGGGGCGGCGCCGCCGTACGACCCGCCGCCGCAGGGCTTTCCCCCCACGCCCGGGCGCCGCTGAGCCCCGCCCCCTTCCGACGAACGGCCCGTTCGTCGGACAGGTACCGACCAGCGCGCCGTTCGTCGGGGAGGAAGGAGTGGGCACCCGACGCGGTGAAGCGCGTCACCGGGCCTCGGTGCGCGCCGCGGCGGCCGTTAACCTGGGCCGCGCCGTCTGGTACCCGCAGTGGCGGGACTGGAACGAGGAGTGAAGCGATGACCGCTGGCAGGCCCGCGCGACTGTCGATCGGTGTGGTGTCGGCCGGCCGCGTCGGCGCGGTCGTGGGGGCGTCCTGGGCCGCCGCGGGGCACCGCGTCGTGGCCACTTCCGGCGTCTCGCGGGCGTCGGTGAAGCGGGCGGCCGCGCTCCTGCCCGACGTCCCCCTCCGCCCCCCGGACGAGGTCGTCTCGGGTGTCGACCTCGCCCTGCTCGCCGTCCCCGACGACGTCCTCCCCGGCCTGGTGCGCGGCCTCGCGGCCGCGGGCACGTTCCGGCCGGGCCAGATCGTCGTGCACACCTCGGGCGCGCACGGGGTGTCCGTGCTCGCCCCCGCCGCCGAGCACGGCGTGCTGCCGCTCGCACTGCACCCGGTGATGACGTTCACCGGCCGCACCGAGGACGTCGCCCGGCTCGCCGCGTGCAGCGTCGGGGTCACGGCGACCGCGGGGGACGAGGCGGCGTGGAGCGTGGGCGAGGCGCTCGTCGTCGAGATGGGCGCCGAGCCGGTCCGCGTCCCCGAACAGGTCCGCCCGCTGTACCACACGGCGCTGGCGCACGGCGCGAACCACCTGGTCACGCTCGTGCGCGACTGCGTCGACACGCTGGAGCGCGCCGGGGTCACCCCGGCCGAACGGCTCGTCGCGCCGCTGCTGTCCGCGGCGCTGGACAACGCGCTGCGCCACGGCGACCGCGCGCTCACCGGCCCGGTGGCCCGCGGTGACGTGGGCACCGTGCGCACCCACCTGCGCGAGCTCGACGCCGCCGACCCGGACCTCGCCGAGGCCTACCGCGTGCTCGCGAGCCGCACCGCGCACCGCGCCGTCGACGCCGGGCTGCTGTCCGACCACGCCGCCCACGACGTGCTCGAGATCCTCCAGGAGAAACCATGACTCGGCCGATGGCCACCTCCGTCGGCGGGGCCCGCACCCATGGCGGCTACACGCCCGGCGCCCTCACCGTGCACCGCTCGCCGCGCGACATCGCCCCGGTCACGCGGGCGCTGCGCAACGCGGGCCGCAAGATCGCGCTCGTGCCGACGATGGGTGCCCTGCACGAGGGGCACCGCGAGCTGATCCGGCACGCCCGCCGGGCCCCCGGCGCGGTGGTGCCGGTCGTGTCGATCTTCGTGAACCCGTTGCAGTTCGGGCCGGGTGAGGACCTGGACCGCTACCCGCGCCCGCTCGAGGCGGACCTGCAGGCCTGCCGCGAGGAGGGCGTGGAGCTGGTCTTCGTGCCCGAGGTGGCGGACATGTACCCCGAGGGTGCCGACACGAAGGTCGCGCCGGGGCCGCTGGGCGAGCGGCTCGAGGGCGCCGCGCGGCCGGGGCACTTCGCCGGGGTGCTCACGGTGGTGTCGAAGCTGTTCCACATCGTGGCGCCCGACCTCGCGTTCTTCGGTGAGAAGGACTACCAGCAGCTGATCCTCGTCCAGAAGATGGTGCAGGACCTGAACTTCCCGCTGTCGGTGGTCGGCGTGCCCACGGTGCGTGAGCCGGACGGGCTCGCGCTCTCCTCCCGCAACGCGTACCTGTCGCCGGAGGACCGGCGCCGCGCCACCGTGCTGCACCGCGCGCTCACCGCCGGGGCGTCGGTGTCGGCGCGCGGCCCGCAGGCCGTCCTCGACACCGCGCGGGCGGTGCTCGCGGAGGAACCCGCGGTGCAGGTCGACTACCTGGAGCTCACCGACCCGGAGCTCGGGCCCGCGCCGGAGACCGGGCGCGCCCGGCTGCTCGTCGCCGCCCGCCTCGGCGGCACCCGGCTCATCGACAACGTCCCGGTCCAGCTGTAGGCGGTCGCCGTGCTGCTCTGCGTCGACGTCGGCAACACCCAGATCGCGCTCGGGCTCTATGCGAACGGGCCCGGCTCGGCCGACGAGGTCGACCCGCCGCTCGTGCGCGACTGGCGGATGCGCACCGACCCGCGGATGACCGCCGACGAGCTGGACGTCGCGTTCGCCGGCCTGCTCGGCCCGTACGCCACGCAGGTCACCGGGATCGCGGCGCTGTCGACCGTGCCGACCCTGCTGCGCGAGCTGCGGCTGCTCATCGACCGCAGGGACGTGCCCGCGGTGGTCGTCGGGCCCGGGGTGCGGACCGGGGTGCCGCTGCTCGTGGACAACCCACGGGAGGTGGGGGCCGACCGCGTGATGAACACGCTCGCCGCGCACCGGCTCTACGGCACCGCGTGCGTGGTGGTCGACTTCGGGACGTCCACCAACATCGACGTCGTCTCCGCGAAGGGCGAGTTCCTCGGCGGCGTGCTCGCCCCGGGCATCGAGATCTCGATGGAGGCGCTGGCCACCCGGGCCGCGGCGCTGCGCACCGTCGAGCTGGTCCGGCCGCGGTCGGTGATCGGCAAGAACACCGTCGAGTGCCTGCAGTCCGGGGTGCTCTACGGCTTCGCCGGGCAGGTGGACGGGCTGGTGCGCCGCATCCTCGCCGAGCTCGGCCCGAAGGCGGGCCCGGTCACGGTGCTGGGCACCGGCGGCCTCGCGCCGCTCGTGGCGGGCGAGACGGAGACGATCACCGAGTTCGTGCCGGACCTCACGCTGCTCGGCCTGCGCCTGACCTTCCTGCGCAACGCCGCTGCGACCCCGAACCGCGCGGTCACCTCGACAGCCGGCTGAGCAGCGCGGCGGCGGCCGCGACGAGCCGCTCCGAGCCGCCCTCGGCGAACGGGCCGGGCAGGCCGTAGTAGCGGTGGGCCTCGGCGACCTCGTATCCGCCGTGGGCGTACTCCTCGGCGGGCGGCACGTAGCCGGGGCAGCCGTCGCAGTAGCCGGCGACGAGCACGGTGTCGCCGTCGGCGGCGTGCGCCCTGACCTGCTGCGCCGCGGCCGCGAACGGCTCCCCGGGCAGGGCGACGAGCACCGCGGGGCCCCACCGCAGCGCGGTCACCGAGCCGGACCAGGAGCCCGGGTGGCCGGGCGCGGCGAGCGCGTCGCGGCCCCACGCGGCCCAGCAGCGCAGCAGCTCGGCCGTCGCCGGCTCGGCCGTCGCGGCCCGCTCCTCCCACGCCGCGACGTCGGCGGGGCCGATCCCGGGGCCGGCGAGCGCGAGCGCCACGTCCCGGCGCGCGGCGGCCACCCGGCCGGGTCCGGGCACCGTGGCGGCGGCCGCCGCGGCGTCCGCGACCAGCCGGCCGACCCGCTCGCACTCGGCGAACGTGCGGCCGGCGGCCGGTGCGGTGGAGACCGACGCCGCCGCGGAGTGCCCGGTGTTGGCGTCGCCCGCGCAGCCGGTGACGAACAGGACCGGCCCGCCGAGCCGCTCGGCGAGCACCCGGCGCACGATGCCGGGGTAGTCGGCGGTGAGCAGCGTGTTGTCCGCGCCGAGCACCACCGGGTGGCAGGGGTAGGAGGCGACGGCGGCGAGCAGCGTGCCGTCCGGGCGGCGCAGGTGCACCACCGGGAGCGCGCGGTCGACCGGGCCGTCGGGCCTGCGCCGGTTGCGGGCCACGCCCGGGTCGGCCCCGTAGCCCGCGTGCACCGCCACCGGCTCGGCCGCGGCGAGCGCGGCGTCGATCGCCTCGGCGCAGGTGGCGACGAGGCGCTCCAACCACGCCTCGTCGACCGGGCCACCCAGGCGCCCCGGCATGCTCGCCGGCCCGCCGTGGGTGTGGGTCGCGTGCACGACCACCCGGTCGGCGGGCAGGGTGCAGCGCTGCCGGATGCGCGCGCAGTCGTCCTCGTGCAGCCCGACCACGTCGACGGTCACCAGCGCGGTGTCCTCCACCACGAGCGCGTGGACGAGCAACGGGTCGTGCACGCCCGTGGCGGGCGCCGTGCGGGCGACGAAGCCCGACATGGCCGCACCGGGCGGGGGCGTCACGTCCCGGACCGCGACCCCGGCCCTCACCCCGCGCCCCCTGCGACCTCCGTACCTGCGGCCACCACCCGCTGCACCCGCAGCGCGGCGTCCAGCAGCACGACGTCGGCCTGCGCGCCGGGCGCCAGCACGCCGCGGCCGCCGACGAACCGGCCCGGGTTCGCGGTGGCGAGCCGCACCGCGTCGCCCAGCCCGATCCCGGTCACGGCGGCGGCGTGGGCGAGGCCGTCGGCCAGCGAGCGGGCCGCGCCCGCGAGGTACGGGGTGCCCGCCACCGAGAGCCGCCCGTCGGCGGAGAGCTCCACCGCCCCGCCGATCGGGCTCGCGTACTCGCCGGGCGGCATCCCGGCGAGCGCCACCGAGTCCGACACCAGCAGGGATCGGTCGAGGCCCTTCGCGCGGAGCATCGCGGTGAGCGTGTCGGCGGGCAGGTGGTGGCCGTCGGCGATGAACCCCGCGGTGAGCCGGTCGTCCGCGAGCTGGGCCCACAGGTGGTTCGGGTGCCGCGGCAGCACGGCGTGCGCGCCGTTGCCCAGGTGGGTCGACAGGCGTGCGCCGGCGTCGGCCACGGCCCGCACCTCGTCGGGGGAGGCGTGCGTGTGGCCGATCGCGACGATCGCGCCCGCGCGGGTGACGTGCTCGGTGTAGGCGACCGCGCCTGCGTGGTGCGGGGAGAGCGTGACGATCCCGACCAGCCCGTCGCAGGCGGCCTGCCAGCGGTCGAACTCGGCCGGGTCCGGCGGGCGCACGTGTTCGACCGGGTGCGCGCCGCGCGGTCCGTCCTGGTCGGAGATGTGCGGGCCCTCGACGTGCACGCACGGGATCGCGCGCCGGGTGGCCTCGTCGCGGGCCCTGGCCTCGGCGACCGCCCGCAGCGAGCGCACGACGTCCGCCTCCGCCGCCGTGATCACCGTCGGCACGAACGTCGTGGTGCCCGCCGCGGCGAGCGCGCGGGCGAGCGCGACCACCTCGTCGGCGGTGACGTCCGGCCCGTTGACGTCGTGGCCGCCGTAGCCGTTGACCTGCAGGTCGACCAGGCCGGGGAGCAGCCACGGGGCGTCCTCGGCTGCGCCGTCCACGGCCCGGACGTGCGCGATCACCGGACCGTCCGTGGTGACCTCGACGAGGCGCCCGCTCGCCGGGTCCCGGCCGCGGAGCCTCACAGCGAGCGCACCCGCCCGCGGAACCGCTCGAGGAAGCGGCCGTTGGCCTCGTCGCCGCCCGGGGCGTTGCCGCTGCGCCACACCGGCGGTTCGATCCCGCGCGCCGCGAGCGCCTCCACCGTGGCGAGCGTGAGGCAGTTGAGCACGTACGCGTTGGTGAACGTCGAGACCGCGGCGACCGGCTCGGCCGACCCCGACACGTCCATCACCGCGTCGCCGATCGGCACCTTGCTGTCGATGTGCACGTCCACGAGGTCGTGCAGGTTGGCCTTCGACGGGTGCCGGGCCGGGTGGTCGGGCGCGGTGTTCTCGGCGTGGTCCCGGGAGCTGATGCCGACCAGCCGGACCCCGCGTTCGCGGGCGGTGAGCGCGGCGTCGATCAGCGCGGCGTTGATGCCGTAGGCGTTGACCAGGATCAACAGGTCGTCCGCGCCGAGCCCGCGGTCGGCGATCACGACGCGACCGTAGCCGGGCGTGCGCTCCATCGCCATCGACCGCAGCGCCCCGTTGGACAGCAGCGTGCCCTCGTCGAGGATCGCCGAGATGTGCATGAGCCCGCCCGCGCGGAAGAACACCTCCTGCGCGGCGAGGTTGGAGTGCCCGCCCGGCCCGAACACGTGCACGAGCCGGTCAGCGGCGATCTGGTCGGCGAGCAGCTCGGCCGCCGCGCGGATCGCGCCCGCCTCCTCGGCGAGGATCCGCTCCAGGTAGCCGTGGACGGTCTCCAGGTAGGTGCGAAAGGTCGGGTCGTTCAACGGGGGTCGGCCTCCGCGTCCAGGTACAGCGTGACGTCCGGGTGGGTGCGCAGCGCCGTCGCCGGGTCCGCCGCGGAGATCGGCGCGTGCAGCGCGCGGTCCACGGCGTGGCGCTTGGCCGCGCCCGGCACCACGCAGAACAGCTTCCGCGCGTCCAGCAGGCGGGGGATCGTGAGCGTGACCGCGTGCGTCGGGACGTCGTCGAAGGTCGGGAACGCGCCGTCGTCGACCTGCTGCCGGCGGCAGGTGCGATCCAGCTCGACGACCTTCACGTCCTCCGGGTCGTCCAGGTCGGCCACCGGCGGGTCGTTGAACGCGAGGTGGCCGTTCTGGCCGATGCCGAGGCACACCACGTCGATCGGCGCCTCCGCGAGGAGCTTCGCGTAGCCGGCCGGGTCGGCGTCGGGGTCGATGCGGTGCACCGCGGCGAACGGGACGCGGGTGAAGATCGCCCGGTCGAGCCAGTTCGCGAACCGCGCGGGGTGGTCCGGGGGAAGGCCGATGTACTCGTCCATGTGGAACGCGGTCACCCGGGACCAGTCGATCCCGTCGGCGGCGGCGAGGCGCTCCAGCATCTCGGCCTGGCTCGGCGCCGCCGCGAAGACGATCCGCACGCCGTCCTGGTGGGCGAGGCGGGCCCGCAGCTCCGCGGCGATGTCGGCGGCGGCCGCCGCGCCCATCGCCGCCCGGTCCGGGAAGGACCGCACCCTCGGCATGCCCGGGACTTCCTGTCTCACCCTTCTCCTTCCAGCTCCACCAGCATGAGCAGCGCCCTGGCGATGTGGAACGGGTCCTTCACCGGGAGCGCGACCGTCTTCTCCACGGGCGTGCCGTCGCGGGTGCGGATCTGGGTCCACTCCCGCCCCTTCCCCTCCGGGAACGTCGCGAACACGTACTCGCGCAGCCGCGCGTGGTGCTCCGGCGCCAGCAGCGCGGTCGCGTAGAGCGCCTCGGCGTGCGGCCACCACAGCTTCGTGTCCCAGGTGTCGACGACGAGCGCCTCGTACGGGTCGTCGGTGCGGGCGCCGGTGGGGGCGCCCCCGTCGCGGTCGACGTAGCGCAGCAGCCCGCCGTGCTCGCGGTCCCAGCCCAGTTCGAGCGCGTGGACGGCGATCCGGGCGAGCCGGTCCGGCTCGGCGAGCGCGGACCCGGTGAGCAGGTCGCGGGCGTGGTGCAGGAACCAGGCCGCCTCCAGCACGTGTCCCGGGGTGCGGTGGCGCGACAGCAGCCCGTCGATCTCCGCGGGCATCTCCGCGACGTCGTCGCCTGCGAGGTGGTGCTCCTCGATCTGCCGTGCCGCGTCCCGCACGAGCGCGGCGGAGGCCGCGGAGCCGGTCGCGCGGTGCACCTGTTCGCCGACCCCGACGAGGATCATCGGCAGCCCGAACGAGCGGTGACCCACGGGCACCGGGTAGGGGTCGGAGCGGAACTCGCCGCTCGCGATCGCGGCCGCCGAGCGCAGCAGGATCTCCTCGGCGCGCCCGCCCCACTCCCCCTCCGGGTGCAGCCGCGCCACCCCGGCGAAGCCGAGCGCGGCGAACAGGTCGGCGTAGACGCTCGTGTGCGGCCCGGCCTCGTCGCCCGCCCGGTTCGTGACGAACGCGGTGGTGCCGTCGGGCAGGACCGCGTGGTCGCGGACGAACTCGGCCGTGCGCAGCGCCTGGTCGGCGTACCAGCCACCGTCGACGCCGAGCAGGTCCGCGTCCAGCGCGACGCGGGCGGTGAGCCACGCCCACCGGCCCTGCGACCACGTGTACTTGTCGTCGCTGACGAGGCGGGTGCCCGCGTTGTCCCAGCAGGTCAGCACCCCGCCGTGGGCGTGGTCGGGGCCGTTCGCGGCCCACCACGCGAGCACGTCGTCGACGAGGTGGTCGCGGTAGCTCACCGGACCTGCTCGGTGGCCGGCTCGTCCTGGGCGATCGCGTCGACCAGCTCGTCGGACCGGGCGTTGCGCCACGGTGCGACGAGCCCGATGACCACGAACGCGATGATCGAGCAGACGACCGGGCCGCCCACCTGGATGGCGGTGGCCTGGTCCTCGGCGAGCGACGAGACGTCGATCCCGTAGCGGGTGAACGCGAACACCGCGAGGCCGACGGCCCACGAGCCGATCGCAGCCACCGGGCCGCAGCGCTTGAAGGCGGGCAGCATGCCCAGCAGCATCGGGATCGCGATCGGGCCGACGAGCCCGCCGAACCACAGGATGATCAGGCCGAGCACGCCGCCGAAGCTGTCGGCGGTCAGCGCGATCACCATGCTCAGCGCGATGAACGTGAACACGCTGATCCGGCCGATGATCAGCTCCGCCCTGGTGTCGAGCGACCGGCCGCGCTTCCAGATCGCGGGCAGGATGTCGCGGGTCACCACCGAGGAGATCGCGTTGGCGTCCGAACCGGTCATCGCCATGGTGTGCGAGAACAGGCCGGCGAGCACCAGCCCGACGAGCCCGGCGGGCAGCAGCTCCTGCGTGAGCAGCGCGTAGGACTGGTCCGGCTCGGACAGGTTGGGCAGGAGCACCGGCGCCGCCCACATCGGGAAGAACATCACCAGCGGCCAGACCAGGTAGAGCGCCGCGGAGAACAGCGCGGCCCGCCGCGCCGTGCTGCCCGTCGGCGAGGCGATGAACCGCTGCGCCAGGTTCCAGGTGCCGCCGTTGTAGGACAGCGTGTTGATCAGCAGGTAGACCATCACGAACAGCGCCGTGTACTGCCCGTTGAAGGGCGCGGAGTGGTCCTCGGGCAGCTGGTCCCACAGCGTCCACAGGGTGGGGATGCCGTCGAGCGCGCCCAGCACGGCGACGAACAGCGCGATGCCCGCCACGAACTGGATCACGAACTGGCCCGTGTCGGTCAGCGCGTCGGCCCACAGGCCGCCGATGGTGGAGTAGACGAGCGTGACGCCGCCGGTGAGCAGGATGCCGACGGCGAGCGGGACGCCCGTGAAGACGTTGAGCAGCAGCGCGGTGGCCGTCCACTTGGCGCCGACGTCGAACACCTTGAGCGCGGTGCCGCTCCAGGCGAGCAGCTGCTGGGTGGGGACGCCGTAGCGGACCCGCAGGTACTCCAGCGGCGAGATGATCTCCAGCCGCCTGCGCAGCCGCGGCCACCGGGGGACGAACAGGAACGCGCCGACCACCATCGCGAAGGTGATCCCGAGCGCCCACCACACGTAGAGCACGAACCCCTCGGTGTAGGCGATCGCGGCGTAGCCGACGAACACCGCCGAGCTGTAGCCCGACATGTGGTGCGAGATGCCCGACAGCCACCACGGCATGCGCCCGCCCGCGGTGAAGAAGTCGCGCGAGTCGTGGATGCGGGCCTTCGCCCACAAGCCGATCAGCACCATCACGACGAAGTAGCCGCCGACCACCAACCAGTCGAGCAGGTCCATCGCTCCTCCGTGTCCCCTTCGCCCGCTTCCGCTCCGGACGGCTCGCGGTCGTTGTCGCCACCGTGTTCCTGCGGCGGCCGTTGGCGGGCGATGCTCGCGTGCAACCGGTTGCACGTCAAGTCCTGGCGGTTGAGACGAGCCGTACAGTGCACCCCGTGGCCCGTCTGGACGGGCGCCGCCAGGCGCCCACGATCAAGGTGGTCGCGGCGGCGGCCGGGGTGTCGACGTCGACGGTCTCGCGCGTGTTCTCCCACCCCCACCGGCTGAAGGCGAGCACGGTGGCGCACGTGACGGAGGTCGCAGCGCGGCTGGGCTACAAGCCGAGCCACACGGCGCGGGCGCTCAGCACCGGCCGGCTCGGGATGATCGCCGTCGTCGTCCCCGACATCGCCAACCCGTTCTTCCCGCCGGTGATCCGCGCCGCCCAGGCGCACGCGGCCACCGACGGCGTCAGCACCGTGGTCGGCGACACCGACGAGGACCCCGCCAAGGAGCTCGACCTGCTGGCCGAGCTGGAGCGGCGCACCGACGGGGTCGTGCTGGTGTCCTCGCGGCTGCCGGAGGACCAGCTGCGGGAGGTGGCCTCCCGGGAACACCCGCTCGTGCTGGTCAACCGGGACGTGGCGGGCGTGCCGCGCATCCTCGTCGACTCCGTGCCCGGCATCCGCGACGCGGTCGACCACCTCGCCGGGCTCGGCCACCGCCACATCGCCTACATCAGCGGGCCCGCCGGGTCGTGGTCGGACGAGCAACGCCGGGCCGCCGTACGCGAGCGGTGCGCCGCGCTCGGCATCACCGCCACCGTCCTGCGCCCGCACCGCCCCGAGCACGACGAGGGCCGGGCCGCGGCCGCCGAGGTGCTCGCCACCGGCGCCACCGCCGCCATCGCGTTCGACGACGGGCTCGCCCAGGGCGCGCTCGCCGGGATGGCCGAGCACGGGGTCGCCGTGCCCGGCGAGGTGTCGATCATCGGGTGCGACGACATCCTCGCGGCGACGACCTACCCGCCGCTCACCACCGTGCACGGCCGCGGCGGCGAGGCCGGCCGGCTCGCGGTCGAGCTGCTGATGGAGCTCGTGGAAAGCCCCGAGGCCGACCGGGACCGGCGGGTGTCGCTGCCCTCCCACCTCGTCACGCGCTCGAGCACCGGCCCGGCTACCGCCGGATCGCCCGCACCACGTCGGTGACGAGCGGGAGCACGAACTCCCCCGACGCCGTCTCCGGCCGGGCCGCGAGGTAGGCCCGGAGCCGGGCGAAGGCCGCCTCCCGCTCGGCCGGCTCCGCGACCAGCGCCCACGAGTGGGTGCGCAGCGTCGCGACGAGCCCGTCGACGGTGGTGGGCAGCAGGTGGGGGAACTGCGCGTACCCGTCGCTCACGAACGCGGGGTGCGCGAGCCGCGGCGGTTCCTCCTCGGGGCCGCGCACCGGGTGCGAGGCCCACCCGCCTGCCTCGTGGAAGCCGCGCACCCATTCCACGGTCCCGTCCTCGCCGTTCCACAGCGCGGCGAGCACTCCGCCCGGCCGCAGCACCCGCGCGACCTCCGCGTAGGCCCGGTCGTGGTCGAACCAGTGCCACGCCTGCCCGACGAGCACGGCGTCGAACGACCCGTGCGGCAGCGGGATCGCCTCCGCGGTGCCCTCGAGCGCGCGGACGCCGGGCAGTCGGCTGCGCAGCTCGGCGAGCATCGCGGCGTCGGGCTCGACGGCGGTGACCTCGCCGCGGTCGACGAGCGCCTGGGTGAGCTTCCCGGTGCCTGCTGCGAGGTCGAGCAGCCGCAGCGGTCCGCCCGCGACGGGCGCGAGCGCCCAGTCGACGGCCGCGGCGGGGTAGCCGGGACGGTGCGCCGCGTAGGCGGCAGCCGCCGCGCCGAAGGAGCGGGCCCGTTCTGGGGTGGTCACGCCTGCCGACCGTACGGCCTGCGACGGATGGGCGAACGAAATGCGCTCGATCCGGCTCACTACCCTTGACACCCGTGAGCAACGAGCCCCCCACCAGCCCCGACGTCGACCTGCCCGAGCAGATGCGGGTCCGCCGGGCCAAGCGGGCGGCGTTGCTGGAGCAGAACCGGGATCCCTATCCCGTCGCGGTCGAGCGCACCCACACGCTGCGCCAGGTGCGCGAGGCCCATCCCGACCTCCCGCCGGACACCGCCACCGGCGACGTCGTGGCCGTGACCGGCCGCGTGATGTTCCTGCGCAACACCGGCAAGCTGTGCTTCGCCACGCTCCGCGAGGGCGACGGCACCGAGCTGCAGGCCATGCTCTCCCTCGCGAACGTCGGCGAGGAGGAGCTCGCGCGCTGGAAGGCGCAGGTCGACCTCGGCGACCACGTGCAGGTGCACGGCGAGGTGATCACCTCCCGCCGTGGCGAGCTGTCGGTCATGGCCGACAGCTGGCAGATGGCGGCCAAGGCGCTGCGCCCGCTCCCGGTCGTGCACCGCGAGCTCGCCGAGGAGACCCGCGTCCGGCAGCGCTACGTCGACCTGATCGTCCGCCCGCAGGCGCGCGAGACGGTCTACCGGCGCGCCGAGGTGCTGCGCACGCTGCGCGCCGTCCTCGACGAGCGGTCCTTCGTCGAGGTCGAGACGCCGATGCTGCAGCTGCTGCACGGCGGGGCGACGGCGCGTCCCTTCGTCACCCACTCCAACGCGCTCGACACCGACCTGTACCTGCGGATCGCCACGGAACTGTTCCTGAAGCGATGCGTTGTGGGCGGGATCGAGCGCGTCTACGAGATCAATCGGGTGTTCCGCAACGAAGGGATCGACTCCACCCACTCGCCGGAGTTCACCACGTTGGAGGCCTACCAGGCCTACGCGACGTACGACGATATGGCCGTTCTGACGCGCGATCTGGTGCTCGCCTGCGCCCGCGCCGTCTTCGGCTCCACAGTGGTCACCCACGTCGACGGATCCACCTACGATCTGGGCGGCGAGTGGCGTTCGGTCACGATGCACGAGGCCGTGTCCGAAGTGGTGGGCGAGGAGGTGACTCCCGACACTTCCGTGGAGCGCCTCCGCAAGCTCGCGGCCACTCACGACGTGGAAGTCGCAGAAACCGACTCCGCCGGCGCGATCGTACTGGAACTGTTCGAGAAGCTCGTCGAGCACACGCTGCACGACCCGACGTTCGTGCGGGACTACCCGATCGAGCTCCGGCCGCTCGCCCGGCGGCACCGGAACGATCCGCGGCTCGCGGAGGCGTGGGACCTGTTCGTGTTCGGCACCGAGCTCGGGGTGGCGTACTCCGAGTTGGTCGACCCCGTCGATCAGCGCGAGCGGCTCACCCAGCAGGCGCTCAAGGCCGCGGCCGGTGATCCCGAGGCCATGCAGCTGGACGAGGACTTCCTGCGCGCCATGGAGTACGGATTGCCGCCCACCGGGGGCATGGGAATGGGCATCGACCGCCTGCTCATGACGCTCACCGGCCTCGGAATCCGCGAAACCATTCTGTACCCGCTCGTGCGTTCTGAGTAACTGTCGCGCGACACCGGACAGGGTGACTCGACGAACCGCCCCTTCGGGCTTATGGTTTCTTACGCGGCCATTGCCGCGTCGAAGCAGGTACGAAGTGGAGGGTTGCGGCTATGGCGCAGATCCGTGAGGTCCGACTGATCGACGACCTAACCGGAGAGGCCGCCGACGAGACGATCGAGTTCGGTATCGACGGCAAGAACTACGAGATCGACCTCTCCAAGGAGAATGCGAGCAAGCTGCGCGAGGCGCTGGCCGCCTACATCGCGGCGGCTCGGCGGGCCGGGGGCCGGCGCGGCCGTTCCGGTGCGGGCTCGGGCCCGGCGCGGCGTGCGTCCATCGACCGCGAGCAGAACCAGGCAATCCGAGAATGGGCGCGCAAGCGGGGCATGAAGGTGTCCGACCGCGGGCGCATCCCGGCCGAGGTGCTCGAGGCGTACCACAAGGAGAACTGACGCTCCGGCCCGCCCGACCCGGGGCGCCCCGTGGTTAGCCTGACCCCACAGGCATCTCCCGAGGAGGCCACGTGGCGCGCAGGACGACCACCCTCGAGGTGCTCCGCACCGAGCGGCTCACCCCGCGGATGATCCGCGTCGTCGCGGGAGGGGACGAGCTCGAGACGTTCCCCGACACTCCCCACACGGACCGTTACGTCAAGATCCTCTTCCCGCGCCCCGGCGTGCGGTACCCCGAACCGTTCGACCTCGGCGCGATCCGGGCGGAGCTGCCCCGCGAGCAGTGGCCCGCCATGCGCACCTACACGGTGCGGGCGCTCGACCACGCCGCCGGTGAGCTCACGATCGACTTCGTCCACCACGGTGACGTCGGGCTCGCCGGGCCGTGGGCCGCGTCGGCCCGGCCCGGCGACCTCCTGCGCCTCGCGGGCCCCGGCGGCGCGTACGCCCCCGACCCCGACGCCGACTGGCACCTCATGGTCGGCGACGAGAGCGCGCTGCCCGCGATCGCGGCGGCGTGCGAGCGCGTGCCGGACGGCGTGCCGGTGGTGGCCCTGCTCGAGGTCGCCGACGCCGCGGAGGAACAGGGGCTGGCCTGCCCCGGCGACCTGCGGGCGACCTGGCTGCACCGCAACCCCGACGCGCCCGACCAGGTGCTCGACGCGGTGCGGGCGCTCGAGTTCCCGCCGGGGCGGGTGCACGCGTTCGTCCACGGCGAAGCAGGCATCGTGCGCAGCGTGCGCAGGCACCTGGTCGGCGAGCGCGGCGTGGCTCGCGCCCGCCTGTCGGTGTCCGGCTACTGGCGCCGCGGCGTCGACGAGGACGGCTGGCAGGCCGAGAAGGCGGCCGAGCGGGCCGCGGTGACGGGGGGTCGTTGATCGTTCCGGGGGTGGGCTCGGAAGGTGCTGCGCCGGACGGCCAGGTTTCCCCGATCGGCCCAGCCACCCGTCTTGACCTGGGGGGCCTCGGCAGTGCGGAATGAGGCCCAGGGTGAACGCGTTGTCACGGGTGCGTGCGAGAGGCGCGATGCACCGCCCCGGGCCGATACAGTGGAGGCACGGGATGTACTCGGTGCGCTAGTGCGCCGGTGCATGGCGCAGCAGGCTAGGAGCGTAAATGTTCGAGAGGTTCACCGACCGAGCGAGGCGGGTTGTCGTCCTGGCCCAAGAAGAGGCCCGGATGCTCAACCACAACTACATCGGCACCGAGCACATCCTCCTGGGCCTGATCCACGAGGGTGAGGGTGTCGCTGCGAAGGCCCTCGAGTCGCTGGGCATCGCGCTGGAGGGTGTCCGCCAGCAGGTCGAGGAGATCATCGGCCAGGGCCAGCAGGCGCCGAGCGGGCACATCCCGTTCACGCCGCGGGCGAAGAAGGTGCTCGAGCTGTCGCTCCGCGAGGCGCTGCAGCTGGGCCACAACTACATCGGCACGGAGCACATCCTCCTGGGCCTGATCCGCGAGGGCGAGGGCGTCGCAGCCCAGGTGCTCGTGAAGCTGGGTGCCGACCTGAACCGGGTGCGCCAGCAGGTCCTCCAGCTGCTGTCGGGCTACCAGGGCAAGGAGCCCGCGGAAGGTACGTCCGGCGGCCGCGGCGAGGGCACCCCGAGCTCGTCGCTGGTGCTCGACCAGTTCGGCCGCAACCTGACCCAGTCCGCCCGCGAGGGCAAGCTGGATCCGGTCATCGGCCGCGAGAAGGAGATCGAGCGGGTCATGCAGGTCCTCTCCAGGAGGACCAAGAACAACCCCGTTCTGATCGGCGAGCCCGGCGTCGGCAAGACCGCTGTCGTCGAGGGGCTGGCGCAGAACATCGTCAAGGGCGAGGTGCCCGAGACGCTGAAGGACAAGCAGCTCTACACGCTCGACCTCGGCTCGCTGGTCGCGGGCTCCCGCTACCGCGGTGACTTCGAAGAGCGCCTGAAGAAGGTGCTGAAGGAGATCCGCACCCGCGGCGACATCATCCTGTTCATCGACGAGCTCCACACGCTCGTCGGAGCCGGTGCCGCCGAGGGCGCGATCGACGCCGCGTCGATCCTCAAGCCGATGCTGGCGCGCGGCGAGCTGCAGACGATCGGCGCCACCACGCTCGACGAGTACCGCAAGTACGTCGAGAAGGACCCGGCCCTGGAGCGGCGCTTCCAGCCGATCCAGGTGGGGGAGCCGAGCGTCACGCACACCATCGAGATCCTGAAGGGGCTGCGCGACCGGTACGAGGCGCACCACCGCGTCACGATCACCGATCCGGCCCTGGTGGCCGCGGCCACGCTCGCCGACCGCTACATCTCCGACCGCTACCTGCCGGACAAGGCGATCGACCTGATCGACGAGGCGGGTGCCCGGATGCGCATCCGGCGCATGACCGCCCCGCCGGACCTGCGTGAGTTCGACGAGAAGATCGCGGCCGTGCGCCGCGACAAGGAGTCGGCGATCGACGCGCAGGACTTCGAGCGGGCCGCGCACCTGCGCGACCAGGAGAAGCAGCTGCTCGCGCAGAAGGCCGAGCGCGAGAAGCAGTGGAAGTCCGGCGACCTGGACGTCGTGGCCGAGGTCGACGACGAGCAGATCGCCGAGGTCCTCGCCAACTGGACCGGTATCCCGGTGTTCAAGCTCACCGAGGAGGAGACCACGCGTCTGCTCCGCATGGAGGAGGAGCTGCACAAGCGGATCATCGGCCAGGAGGACGCGGTCAAGGCGGTCTCGCAGGCGATCCGGCGCACGCGCGCCGGCCTGAAGGACCCGAAGCGCCCGTCCGGCTCGTTCATCTTCGCCGGCCCGTCCGGTGTCGGTAAGACCGAGCTGTCGAAGGCGCTGGCCAACTTCCTGTTCGGCGAGGACGACGCCCTGATCCAGATCGACATGGGCGAGTTCCACGACCGCTACACCGCCTCGCGGCTCTTCGGTGCCCCTCCGGGCTACGTGGGCTACGAGGAGGGCGGCCAGCTCACCGAGAAGGTCCGGCGCAAGCCGTTCTCGGTCGTGCTGTTCGACGAGATCGAGAAGGCGCACCAGGAGGTCTACAACACCCTCCTGCAGGTGCTCGAGGACGGCCGCCTGACCGACGGCCAGGGGCGCACGGTGGACTTCAAGAACACCGTGATCATCTTCACCTCGAACCTGGGCACCCAGGACATCTCGAAGGCGGTCGGCCTCGGCTTCTCGGCCGGCAACGACGAGCGGTCGAACTACGAGCGGATGAAGACGAAGGTCGAGGACGAGCTCAAGAAGCACTTCCGGCCTGAGTTCCTCAACCGCATCGACGACATCATCGTCTTCCACCAGCTGACCGAGGACCAGATCATCCAGATGGTCGACCTCATGATCAGCCGCGTCGAGCAGCAGCTGGCGAGCAAGGACATGGCGATCGAGCTCACGCCGAACGCCAAGAAGCTGCTCGCCCGCCGCGGGTTCGACCCGGTGCTGGGTGCCCGGCCGCTGCGCCGCACCATCCAGCGCGAGATCGAGGACCAGCTGTCGGAGAAGATCCTCTTCGGCGAGGTGGAGCCCGGCCAGATCGTGGTCGTCGACGTCGAGAACTTCGACCCCGACGCCCCCGAGGGCCGCGGCGACGACAAGGCCAAGTTCGTCTTCCGGGGCGAGCCGAAGCCGGTCACGGTGCCCGACTCGCCGCCGGTCGACATGGCCGGTCAGGGCGACGAGTAAGAGCGCCCGACCCGAACGACCGAACGGCGCTCCCGCCGGCAACCGCCGGCGGGAGCGCCGTTCGTCGTGAGGGGCGTGTCGGCGAGTCGCGGCGTGGCCCCGGCGAGTCGGGGTCTGAGTGCGGGTGAGCCGCGGTCTGGGTGTCGGCGAGTCGCGGTGTGGGCGCCGGCGAGTCGCGGGCCGGACGCGGGCGAGCCGCGGTCAGGCCTCCGAGTGGCCCGCGGCGACGCGGTACCGGTCGGTGGCGCAGGGCGGCGGGTGGCACCGAGGCCGAGCACCGCCCCGCGGCGTCGGACCAGGCCGGGCTCAGGCGCGGCAGGTCGCGGCCCGCTCCAACAGCGCCTTCCGCTGCCTGGTGTTGGCCGTGAGCAGGGCCGCGCGCTCGAACTCCGCCGCGGCCTCGGCGGGGCGGCCCAGCTTCTCCAGCAGGTCCCCGCGCACGGTGGGCAGCAGGTGGTAGGCGCCGAGCCGGGGGTCCTCGCGCAGGCGCTCCACGATCTCCAGCGCCTCCTGCGCGCCGCGGGCCATGCCGACGGCGACGGCCCGGTTGAGCTCGACCACCGGCGAGGGGGCGAGCTGGGCCAGCCCGTCGTAGAGGGCGACGATCCGTTCCCAGTCGGTGTCCTCGGCCACCCGGGCGCGGGAGTGGCAGGCCGCGATGGCGGCCTGGAGCGTGTAGGGGCCGATCGGGCCGCCGGTCGCGTACGCGCGCTCGAGCGCGGCGAGCCCTCGACCGACGAGGAGCCAGTCCCAGCGGGAGCGGTCCTGTTCGAGGAGCGGCACCTGGTCGCCCGATGCCGAGACACGGGCCCGCGTGCGAGACGCCTGCAGCTCCATCAGCGCGACGAGCCCGTGGACCTCGGCCTCGCGCGGGAGCAGCTCGGCGAGGACGCGCCCGAGCCGCATGGCCTCCTCCAAGAGCTCGGGCCGGACGAGGTTGTCCCCCGAGGTCGGGGAGTAGCCCTCGTTGAAGATCAGGTAGATGACCTCGAGCACCGAGGCCAGCCGCTCGCGCAGCTCGCCCCGCCCGGGGACCTCGAACGGCACGCGCGCCGCGGACAGGGTGCGTTTCGCCCGCGAGATCCGCTGGGCCACCGTCGACTCCGACATCAGGTAGGCCCGGGCGATCTCCTTGGTGGTGAGCCCGCACAGCAGCCGCAGGGTGAGCGCCACCCGCGCGTCGGTGGACAGCAGCGGGTGGCAGGCGGTGAAGACGAGCCGCAGGAGGTCGTCGTCGAACGGGTCGTCGGGGTCGGGCTCCGCGGTCTCGGCCAGCTGCGCCCGGTGCCCGATCTCCTCGATCTTGCGTTGGTGGACGTCCGCCCGGCGTAGCCGGTCGATGCCGCGGTGCTTCGCCGTGGCCATGAGCCAGGCGCCCGGGTTCTCCGGGACGCCCGACTCCGGCCACTCCTCCAGGGCGGCGAGCAGCGCCTCCTGGGCGAGGTCCTCGGCGAGGCCGACGTCGCGCACCAGGCGCGCGGCGCCCGCGATCAGGCGCGCGGACTCGATCCGCCACACGGCCTCGATGGTGCGTCGGACGTCGGCCTCGGCCATCAGGCGCCCTCGACCTGCTCCCGCATCTTCTCCTCGCGCTCCTGCAGCTCGGGGGTGAGCGCGTCGCCGAAGTCCTCGGCCTCGAAGATCGGGCGGAGCTCCACGACGGAATGCTCACCCGTGGGGTTCGGGATCCGCTTGGCCCACTCGATGGCTTCGTCCATCGACCGGACCTGCCACACCCAGTAGCCCGCGAGCAGCTCCTTGGTCTCGGCGAACGGCCCGTCGATCACCTTCCGCTCGGTGCCGGAGAACTCGATGCGCACCCCCTTCGAGCTCGGGTGCAGGCCGTCCCCCGCGAGCAGGATGCCGGCCTTCACCAGCTCCTCGTTGTAGGCCGTCATGGCCTCGAGCTCCTCCTGCGTGGGCATCGCCCCCGCCTCGGTCTGCTCGGTGGCCTTGATCAGCACCATCACTCGCATCGGTGGAACCTCCTCGTCCGTTTCGGGTCCTTACCTGTGCGGCGAGCGAACGGACCGGATCTCGACACGGGCCGACTGTGGTATGCATCACGCCGCTCGCGCCCCATCCACCGGGTGCCGTTCGCGCTCGAAACAGGTGCCGCGGCCGGGGCCTGTGGGGGGTGGCGCCGGCCGCGGCCTCAGCCCTCGACGAGGTCGGCGAGCTCGGTGAGCACTTCGGCGGCCGGGCGGGCGATGCCGACGCCGCGCCCGTGGCGCACCTCGGGCTCGCGGGTGTTGATCCGCACGAGCGCCCCGCTCGCGGCGCTGGAGAGCTCCGCCTCGCGCCGCACGGTCGGGACGGCGGTGCCTGCGCCGATCTCGATGACCGTGAGCGGGACGCCGGCGGCGTGCAGCTCGCGGCGCCACGCGGTGTGGGCGCGCAGCTGCTCGGCCGTCCGATCGGGGACCCAGTCGGCGTCGCCGAACATCAGGATGTTGGGGCGGGCGAGGGAGCCGCAGGCCGGGCAGGAGGGCAGGGGCGGCCGGGCGCGCATCGTCTCCGGGTCGACCTCGACCGTGACGTCGTCGGCGGGCCACGGCGGCTGCCCGCAGTGCGCGGTGCACTGCAACCAGTGGATCGAGCCGTGGCACTCGGCCACGGTGTCGGCCGGGAAGCCGGCGCGCTGGAACTGGCCGTCGACGTTGGAGGTGAACACGCGCGTCGGCCACCGCTTCGACCACTCGCGCAGCACGACGAACCCGACGTGCGGTTCGGTGCGCCGGTAGAGCTCGAGGCGGTGGCCGTAGAAGCCCCACGCGAGCTCGGGGTCCTCCGCGAAGTGCACCGGGTCGGCGAGCTCCTCGAACCGGAGCCCGAGGCGGCGGTAGGGCGGGTAGGCCCGCCAGAAGCCCTCGGGGCCGCGGAAGTCGGGCAGGCCGGAGTCGACCCCCATCCCCGCGCCGGCGCAGACGAGCAGGGCGCCCGCGTCGCGGATCAGCTCGGCGGCGCGCCCGAGGTCCCCGCTCAGGATCCCGACGCCCGGGACTGCTGCACGACCTCGAACTCCAGCAGCGACGACCCGGTGCCGACCGGGCGGGCGCGCTCGCCGGAGTGGGCCTGCATCCCGGCGCCCTTCATCCACGCCTGGAACGACTCGTCGTCCTCCCAGTGCGTGACGACGAAGTAGCGGCTCTCGCCGGACACCGGGCGCAGCAGCTCGAAGGAGATGAAGCCGGGCTGGCCGTCCACGGCGTGCAGCCGGTTGGCGAACCGCTTCTCCAGCTCTGGGCCGGCGCCCTCGGGCACCTCGATCGCATTGATCTTCACGACGGCCATGGCTTCCAGGGTAGCTACCGCGCCGCCCTCGGCTATGGAGCGCGTGTGGGCTCGAGGACGAGCAGGCGCAGCTCGTTGGGGGCGAGCGGCAGCGTCTGGCTGTAGTAGGTGCCGTTCGTCCGTGGCGGGATGACGAACGTCTCGACCGGGTTCAGACCGCCGGCGTGGACGTCGTGGGCCACCCGGTATCGGGTGACGCGGACCGACGACGTGCGGAACGCCCCGGAGAAGCCGGTGAGCACGATGCGGGAGTCGTAGGCGGCCGTGCCCGTCCACTGGTAGTTCCACGTCATGACCGCGACCGTCGAGCCGCTCGCCGCGGCGAGCCCGTAGACGCCGGTGCCCTGGGGCGACAGCGCGTCGGACGTCGCCCGCACCCGGGTGGGCGGGAGCGTGGTCAGTTGGCGCAGCGCGGCGTAATACGGTCGGGGCACGCCGGTGGCGAGGTCGACGAACAGGTCCTTCCGGTCGTTCTCCGGGTGGTCGATCGTCCAGTCGAACGGGATGATGTCCTGCTGGCCCGCGTAGTGGTAGTGCAGCGAGGCGGCGCAGGCGGCCTGGATGTGCAGGTCGGCATCGAAACCGCGCGGGGACTCGCGGGTCCCGGGGAAGACCCCGATCTCGGTGACCAGTACCGGGACCGCGGGGAGGCCGCGGGCGCGCAGGAGGTCGACGACCTGCTGCCGCTCGGTCCGCACGATCGCAGGTTCGTCCTTGAGCGCGTCCCACGCTCCGCCGCCGGTGTTGATCAGGTACTGGTGGTAGCTGATGAAGTCGAGGCGCTTCGCCTGGTCGCCGTCGCGGGCGTACTGGTCGAGGAACGCGCCGAGCCGCAGCGTGCTGAACACGTCGAGGGTCGGGCCGCCCACGAGCAACCGGGGGCCGGGCAGGTTCATCGCGTTGACCGCGTTCACGACCCGGTAGGCCAGCCGGTACTTCTCGTAGTAACGGGGGGCGTCGGCCGGGACCCCGAGGTCCTCGTTCTCCACCTCGATGTACTCGATCTTCGGGTAGCGGCGTTTGTAGTGGGCCAGCATGTCGACCTGTGCGGTGTACAGCTGCTCGGCCGTCCAGCCGCCGCTCGTGACGAGGGGGTCGTAGTCGGTCTGCCAGTTGACGAGGACCCGCTGCGCGCGCTGGTGGTAGGTGTCGAGGTAGTCGTACCAGCGTGCGTAGTCGGGTCGGCGGGTGGCCGGGTCGACCGTGCGGGTGAACCGCAGCCAGACGCGGACCCGTTCGAGCTGGAGCGCGTCGAGCGCGGCGAGGGTGGCGGGACCGTAGCGCCAGCTCTGCGGGATCGCGCTGAGCTGGCGGCCGAGGCCGAAGGGGAACCGGCCGGAGGGGGCGGCGAGGTCCACCGACACGGTGGCGAGCCGGGGGGCGGCCTGCTGGGGACGGGCCGCTGCGATCAACGCGGGGGCCGACAGGCAACCGGCCAGGAACGTACGACGGTCCACGGGGAGCGTTTCCTGGGGTGTCGGGGTCGGGGGCGGAGGTGGGCGCGGCCGCGCCGGAAGGTCGGGGGAGCCGGCACGGCCGCGCGGGGGTCGAGCGGTCAGCGACCGCCGGGCAGGTGCTTGCGGAAGTGCTCGTCGGCCGCGTCGACGGCCAGCGAGACCTGCTCGTCCTGGTCGTAGAAGTCGATCTGGGTGCCGCCGTCGGCCCACACGACCTCGGTCGGGCCCGCGGTCGCGTCGGCCACCGTGCGCAGGTTCTCCGGCAGCACGCAGCCGTCGCTGTGGACGAACAGGCCGGGGGCCCGCACGGCCGGGGCGGCCGACAGCCCGTCGAAGGTGAGCCAGTACAGCCACGACAGCTCGGCCATCTCGTTCACCCAGGTCGGGACGGCGCCGCGGGCCGGGGAGGCGTAGTAGTCCAGCTCGAGGAACATGCCCGCCTCCTCGTTGCCCGCGTCGTAGGCGGGCACGGTACGGACCTCGCCGGTGCGCTGGTAGAGCGCGAGCGCGTCGGCGGCCCGGTCGAGCCGCTTCGCCACGCCGTCGGCGCCGCCGTAGAACGGGGCGACGGTGGCCGCGTCGTGGAACCAGCCGGCCACGCTCGCGTAGGCGGTGATCGGCGCCCCGGCCGCGATCGCGCGCAGCACGTACTGGGCGCTCGCGCAGATGGCCAGGTACCCGAGCGCGCCGGGCCGTACGAACGACAGCGTGGATACCGCGCGCGCGGCCGCGACGATGTCGTCGATCTTGCGCGCGGGCAGCTCGGCCTGCCGCGGCGTGCCGTCGCTGGCACCGAAACCGGCGAAGTCGAACGTGAACACGGTGTAGCCACGGGCGGCGAGCCGGGCGGCGTACAGGTCGGCCATCTGCTCCTTGACCGTGAGCCACGAGCCGGTGACGAGCAGCGCGGGCTGCGGCTCGACGAGGTCTTCCGGCGTGCGGTGCAGCGTCGCGGCGAGCGTGGTGCCGCCGGTGAACAGCTGGAAGGGCCGTGGGGTGATCACGTCGGGATCATCGCTGGTCAACGTGCCTCCAAGGAGGGTCGGAACGTGCTGTCTTCGCCTCGGGAACCGGCCACCCGGTGGCCGCGTCCGGCGTCCGCCGAACCTATGGACGCGCGGGTTCGCGGGGGAAACAGCGGATCGGTGTGGGGGCCACCGGTTCCGGTTGTCGGCACGGGCCGTGGGCTCAGGGCTTGCCGAGCAGGTTGCGGGCCACCGACTCCAGGTGGGTGCGCATGGTCGACTCGGCGAGCTCGGGGTTGCGGTCCCGCAGCGCGTCGACGATCGCGACGTGCTGGCGGTGGTAGAGCCGCCGGTGCTCGATGGTGTGGGTGCGCCGCTTGAGGCTGCCCCACACCGGCAGCTCGCGGGCGGTGTGCATGACGTCGCAGAGGTGCTCGAGCAGGCCGCTGTGCGTCGCGTGCGCGATCGCCCGGTGCAGCCTTTGGTCCCAGGTCTCGAGCAGGTCGGGGTCCTCGTCGACGAGCGCGTCGCCGAGCCCGTCGACGCACCGTGCGATCCGCTCCAGGTCGGACTGCGTCGCGTGCCGCGCCGCGAGCGCCGTGACCGGCGGCTCGATCAGCAGGCGCGCCTGGATGATCTCGGCGGGGCTGGTGTCGGTCGGGGCGCGCTTGACCGCCGTGCGGCCCTCCTCGGTGAGGAACGTGCCGCGCCCGACCTGCCGCACGACGAGGCCCTCGCGCTCCATGACGTCGAGGGCACGCCGGATCGCGCCGCGCGGCGCGGCGAGCCGCTCGACGAGGGCGCGTTCGGTGGGCAGCTTCGCGCCCGGGCCGAGCGTGCCGTCCGCGACGCCCTCCGCCACCAGGGCCCGCAGGGCCTGCTCCACGTTCAGCACGGATCAAGGGTAGCTCTTCGAACCAATCCGAACCAATAACGCGCACTCGGATCAGCGAAATCGCCTCTTCCGTCCCTTGTCTCCTGGCTGTATGGTTCCCGCTCGAGCGCTGATTGGTCCGAAATTGGTTCAGATTGGAGCGCCAATCCATGAAGCTGGTGAGCTTCACCACCGGGCGCGAGGAGCGCGTCGGGTTGCTCGACGCCGACCGGGAGACGATCCGCGACGTCACCGGTCTGCTCCCCGACGGCGCCGGCATGCTCGAGGTGATCGAGCGCTGGGACGAGCTGGGGCCCGCCCTCGCCCGGAACGCGTCCGCGCTCCCGGCCCGACCGCTCGCGGACGTGCGGCTGCTGGCGCCGATCCCGCGACCGCGGCGCAACGTCTGGTGCGTCGGCAAGAACTACCGCGCGCACGCCCTCGAGGTGGTGGGGACCGGCCTCGACGACGCGGGTGAGGCGGACGCGGTCCCGGAGCGGCCGGTGGTGTTCAGCAAGGCGACCACCGCGGTCGTCGGACCCGACGCCGAGATCGACCCGCACCGCGGCGTCACCGCGGAGCTCGACTACGAGGGCGAGCTCGCCGTCATCATCGGCCGCGGCGGGCGGGCGATCCCGGCCGAGCGCGCCTTCGACCACGTGTGGGGCTACACGATCCTCAACGACGTCACCGCCCGCGACCTGCAACGCGACCACCAGCAGTGGCTGCTCGGCAAGTCGCTCGACACCCACTGCCCGATGGGCCCGTGGGCGGTGACGGCCGACGAGGTCGACGACGTCGGCGCCCTCGAGCTGCGGACCGCCGTGAACGGCGAGACCCGCCAGTTCGCCCCGGTCAAGGACCTGGTCTTCGGGGTCGACGAGCTCGTGGCGACGATCTCGGCGGGCACCACCCTGCTGCCCGGCGACATCCTCGCCACCGGGACGCCCGCGGGCGTCGGCATGGGCTTCGACCCGCCGCGCTACCTCGCCCCGGGCGACGTGGTCGAGGTGTCGATCACCGGCCTCGGCATCCTGCGCAACCGGGTGGGCGGGGCGCGATGATCATCGAGCAGGAGTTCACGGTGGACGCGCCCCGGGACGCGGTGGCGGCGTTCTTCACCGACGTCCAGCGGGTCGCGGGGTGCGTGCCCGGGCTGGAGGGCGTCGAGGAGACCGGGCCGAACCAGTACTCGGCGCGGCTCGGCGTGCGGATGGGCCCGATCCGGGCGTCCTTCGGCGGGACGCTGCGCCTCGACCCGAGCGAGGCGCCCGCGCGGCTCGTCGCGGTGGGCGAGGGGCGCGACCGGGCCACCGGCAGCGTCGCGACGGTGCGGTTCACCGCCGACCTCACCGAGGTCGCGCCGTCGAGCACGCGGGTCACCGCGACCGCCGACGTCGCGCTGCGCGGCCGCATGGGCCAGTACGGCACCGGCGTGGTGCGCGCCGCGGCCGGCGAGCTGGTGCGCGAGTTCGCCGCCTGCGCCAACGCCACCCTCGCCGCCGAGGCCGTCCGCTCCGCCCCGGCCTCCCCCGAGCAGGCGGTGGCCGTCGCAGCTCCCCCTGCGGCGGCCACCGCCGGACCACGGCGCGGCCTGCTCGCGCTGCTCGTGCGGGCGCTGCTGCGGGCCGCCCGCGGCCGCCTCACCCGGCGGAAGGGAGGCGTGCGATGACCGCGCCGGTCGTGCGGGAACCGGGGTCGACCCGCGAGGCCTGCGCCTTGCTCGCCGCCGACCCGTGGGGCACCAAGGTCGTCTCCGGAGGCACCGCGCTGGTGCTGATGATGCGGCAGGGCCTGGTCGCGCCGCAGTCGCTCGTCGCGCTGTGGCGCATCCCCGGCCTCGCCGGGATCACCCGCGCCGGGGACGTGCTGCGGATCGGCGCGACCACGACCCTCGCCGAGGTCGCCGCCTCGCCGCTCGTCCGCTCGGTCGCGCCGAGCCTCGCCCACGCCTGCTCGGTGGTGGGCAACCCGAGGATCCGCAACGTCGCGACGCTCGGCGGCAACCTGGCCGAGGCCGACTACGCCTCCGACCCGCCTGCGGCGCTGGCGTCCCTCGGCGCCCGCTGCCACGCGACCGGGCCGGACGGCACCCGGGAGATCCCGGTGCGCGACCTCGTCACCGGCTTCTACGAGACCGTGCTCGACCACGCCGAGCTCATCACCCACGTCGACGTCCCGATCGCCGGGCCCGGGCGGCGCGCCACGTACCTCAAGTACCGCACCCGCTCGTCGGAGGACCGCCCGTGCGTCGGCGTCGCCGCCCGCCTCGACGCCGACGAGCGGGGCCGGGTGCGCGAGCTGGACGTCGTCGTCGCCGCGGTCGCGCCGACGCTGCACCGGGTGCCCGCCGCGCTGGACGCCGCCGCGGGCCGCGCCGTCGACGACGCGCTGGCCGGCGAGGTCGCACGGTCCTACGCGGAGGCCGTCGAGCCGCTGGAGGACGCCCGCGGCTCGGCCTGGTACCGCCGCCGGATGGTCGAGGTCCTCGTGCGGCGGGCGGTGCAGCGGTTCACGGCGCCGGAGGAGGTGGTTCGCAGTGCCTGAGGTCGGATCCGACCGCCGCATGCACGACGCGGAGGAGCGGGTCGTCGGGACCGTCCCGTTCGTGCTCGACGTCCGCGTCGACGGCATGGCGCACGCCAAGGCCGTGCGCAGCCCGTTCCCGCACGCGCGGATCAGGTCGGTGCGCACCGACGACGCGCTGGCGGTGCCCGGCGTCCTGCTGGTGCTGACCGGCGCCGACCTGGACGCCGACCCGGAGGTGAACCCCTACTACGGCAGCCCGCGGCCCGACCAGCCCGCGCTCGCGATCGGCAAGGCCCGGTACGCGGGCGAGCCGGTCGCGGTCGTCGTCGCCGAGACCGCGGCCGCGGCCGCCGCCGCGGCGCCGCTCGTGGAGGTCGACTACGAGGAGCTGCCCCACGTCGTCGACGCGAACGAGGCGGCCCGGCCGGGCGCGCCGGTGGTCCACGACGCGTGGCCGGACAACGGCTGCGGGTCGTGGCGGCTGCGCCACGGCGACCCGGACGCGGCGCTGGCGTCCGCCGACCGCGTCTACACCGGCGTCTACCACTCGCCGTCGGCCAGCCACGTCCCGATGGAGCCGATGGTCTGCATCGCCGACTGGACCGGCGGCGGGCTCGAGGTCTGGAGCGCCACGCAGGCCCCGCACGCGGTGCGGGAGGCGCTGGAGAAGATGTTCGCCGTCCCACCCGGTGGGGTGCGTGTGCGCACGCTCAACGTGGGCGGCGGGTACGGCGCGAAGACCCAGGTGAAGATCGAGCCGTTGGTGGCGTGCGCCGCCCGCGCGGCCGGCCGCCCGGTGCGCATGGAGCTGGCCCGCGACGAGGTGTTCCTCACCGCGGCCAAGCACGCCGCGACCGTCGAGCTGACCACCGGGGTGCGCGACGACGGCACGATCGTGGCCCGCCGGGTCAAGGTCAACTACAACGCCGGCGCCTATGCGCTCTCCAGCCCCATCGCCTCCGGGCAGGGCTTGACCCGGGCCAACGGCCCGTACACGATCCCGAACGTCGCCATCGAGTCGGTCGCGACCTACACCAACACCGTCCCCAGCTGCCCGTTCCGCGGCGCGATGACCTCGCAGCTGGCGTTCGCCTACGAGTCGCAGCTCGACGACATCGCCGCCGACCTCGGTATGGACCCGCTCGAGCTGCGGCGCAAGAACCTGCTGCGCGACGGGGAGGTCTACCCGACGGGCGAGGTCATGCACGACCTGCACTACGACGAGCTGCTCGACGACCTCGAGCGCGCGATCGACTGGGGCAGCCCGCCCGAGCCGGCGCCTCCGGGCAAGGCCCGGGGCAAGGGCATCGCGATCATGCTCAAGAACACCCTCACCCCCACCCGGTCGGAGGCCCGGCTGCGGCTGGTCCCCGACGGGCGGGTGCACCTCGACTCGAGCACGGTCGAGCTGGGCCAGGGCTCCCACCCGACCCTGCTCCAGCTCACCGCCGACCACCTCGGGATCTCCGCGGACCGGCTGGTCCGCGGCTTCCCCGACACCGCGCACACCCCGTACGACACCACCACCAGCTCCAGCCGCAGCACCCACGCCATGGGCACCGCGCTGGAGCGGGCGGCGGCGGACCTCAAGCGCCGCCTGCGGGCGCTCGCGGCCGACCACTGGGGGGTGCCGGCCGAGGAGGTCGAGGTCGCCGACGGCCACGTCGCCCACCCCGGGACGGGCGAGCGGCTGCCCTGGGAGGGCCTGCTGGCCGCGACCGGGACCGGCGAGGTCGTCGGTGAGGGCGTGTTCGCCCCTGACTTCGGCCTGACGCTGCTGGAGGACCCGCACGACGTGCGGGGCCGGGTCACCGTGCACTGGCACCAGGGCGGGGCGGCCGCCGAGGTCGAGGTCGACCTGGAGACCGGGCGCGTCGAGGTGCTGCGGATGCACGCCAACTGCTACGCCGGGCGGGTGGTGAGCCCGCTGCGGGTGCGCCAGCAGAACCAGGGCTGCGCCGTGTTCGGCCTCGGCCCCACGCTGTTCGAGGAGCTGCACTACCAGGACGGAACGCTCACCAACCCGAACCTGTCCGACTACATGATCCCGTCGATCCTCGACGTGCCCGCGGTGATCACCAGCTCGGCGCTCGAGGCCGGCGACGAATCCGCCGAGCTGCACGGCGTCGGCGAGATGGCGTTGCCCGCCGTGGCTCCCGCGGTCGCCAACGCCCTCTTCGCCGCGACCGGCACCCGCATCGACCGCCTACCGCTGACCCCGGAGCGCGTGCTGCGCGCGCTCGGCGAGCACGACCCGGTGAAGGAGGAGACCGGATGACGGCCGAACCCGAGGTGGCCGACGCGGTGCCGTCCGGCAGCACCCGGACGGTGACCCTGCGGCTCAACGGCGAGACCCGCACCGTCGAGATCGACCAGGCGGCCACGCTGCTGCAGGTGCTGCGCGACCAGCTGGGCATCACCAGCGCCCGCAGCGCCTGCGGCATCGGGGTGTGCGGTGCGTGCACCGTGCTCGTCGACGGCAAGGTGACCAGCTCGTGCATCATGCTCGCCGCCCAGGCCCACGACCGGGAGATCACCACCGGCGAGGGGCTGCGCCTGCCGTCCGGCGAGCTGTCGGCGGTGCAACGGGCGTTCGTCGATCGCGGCGCCTACCAGTGCTCGTTCTGCATCCCGGCCATGGTCCTGACCGTGCACGCCGCGCTGCAGGACCCCGAGGCGGGGCGTGACGTCGAGTCGGTCCGCGAGTACCTCGCGGGCAACCTGTGCCGCTGCGGCACCTATCCCACGATCCTCGAGGCGGTCGCCGACCTGGTCGGGGCCGAGCCCGCCGACGGAGGTGCGGCATGACCACGGACACCACCGGAACCGTCGTGCAACCCAAGATCCGGCTCTCCGGCATCGAGAAGACGTTCCGCTGGACCCGCCGCGGCCGCCAGGAGGTCGTCCCCGCCCTCGGCGGCGTCGACTTCGACATCCGCCCCGACGAGTTCCTCTCGGTCATCGGGCCGAGCGGTTGCGGGAAGACGACGCTGCTGCGGATCATCGCGGGCCTCGAGGCCGCGGACGCGGGCGCCGTGCGCATCGACGGTCGGGAGGTCACCGGCCCGGGCCCGGAGCGCGCCATGGTGTTCCAGGCGTTCGGGCTCTTCCCGTGGAAGACCGTCCTGGACAACGTCATGTTCCCGCTGACGATCCGGAAGGTGCCCGCCGCCGAGGCCGCCGAGCGCGCCCGTGAGCAGCTGCGCCGGGTCGGGCTGGAACGGTTCGCCACGAGCCACCCGCACCAGCTCTCCGGCGGGATGCAGCAGCGGGTCGGGATCGCCCGGGCCCTCGCGACCGACCCGGAGATCCTGCTCATGGACGAGCCGTTCGGCGCGATCGACGCCCAGACCCGCGAGTACATGCAGGAAGAGCTCATGCGGATCTGGGCCGAGACCCGCAAGACGGTCGTGTTCATCACCCACGACCTCGACGAGGCGGTGCTGCTCGCCGACCGGATCCTGGTGCTGTCGCGCGGCCCCGGGCAGGTGCGCCGGGTCGTCGACGTCGACCTGCCGCGCCCCCGGTGGGAGTACGACGTGCGGGCCCACCCGGCGTTCGCCGCGGTCCGCAACGAGATCTGGCAGCTGCTGCGCGACGACCTGCGCGCGCAGACCGAGCAGGAGATCTCCGGTGGCCGGTGACGTCGCCGCGGCCCGGCTCGCCGGGGCGCGGCGGGCCCCCGTGGCGGGCCACCTGGTCGCCGCCGTCGTCGTGTTCGGCAGCTGGGAGCTCTACGGCAGGCTGGGCAACCCGCTGCTGCTCCCGCCTGTGTCCGACGTCCTCGTGGGGCTCGTCGAGATCACGGTGAACGGGGCGCTGCCTGCGGCGTTGTTCTCCAGCCTCCAGCTGCTCGCGCTGGGGTTCGGCACCTCGCTGGTCGCGGGCACCCTGCTCGGGATCCTGATCGGGCGCTACGAGCTCGCCCACCGCGTGTTCGGGCCGTTCCTGAACGCCCTGTACGCCACGCCCGACATCGCCCTGCTCCCGCTGATCCTGCTGTGGTTCGGGTTCGGGATGCCGGGCCGGGTCGTCGTGGTGTTCCTCGCGGCGTTCTTCCCGATCATGATCAACACCTATGCCGGGGTGCGCGACGCGCCCCGGGACCTGCTCGAGGTCGCGGCCTCCTTCGGGGTGAGCTCGGAGGTCGCGCGGCTGCGCCGGGTCGTCCTGCCCGCCGCGCTCCCGTTGATCATGGCCGGGTACCGGCTCGGCATCGGGCGCGCCGTCGTCGGCATGGCCGTGGCGGAGGTGTACCTGCGCCTCGGCGGGATCGGCGCACTGATCGTGCAGTACGGCGCCGCCATGCGCACCGACCTGCTGCTCGCGGCCATCCTGCCGCTCCCGCTGCTCGGCATCGCCCTCACCAAGGTCTTCGAACGCATCGAGAACCGCTTCCAGTACTGGCGTCACTCCTGACCGCTTCCCCATCCACGCGCTGCTCGACGAGGAGCTGACACATGACCGCGTCCCCCTCACCCACCCCGTCCGCCCGCTCCCGCGCTCGCCGGTGGGCGCTGCTGGGCGCCGCCGCGCTGCTCGCCTCCGCCTGCGCGGGCGGGGCGGCCCAGAGCCCGCCCGTCCCGGCGGGCGGCGCCCCGGGTGGAGCGTCCGGCGGCGGCCTGCAGGCGTTCGACCAGAACGCCGTGCCCGCCACCGGCGTCCAGGGCGGCCCGACCTTCGACCTGTCGGGTGTGCGCGTCGTCGCGACGACGCCCGCGCCCGGCGCCATCAACATGGGCACCTTCTTCGCCTACAAGCGCCTCGAGGAGTGGGGCGCCGACGTCGAGGTCGTGGTGATCACCACGACCAGCGGCGTGCAGACGATCGTCGCGGGCGGGGCCGACATCGCCTCGCAGGGCACCGACGAGGTGGTCCTCGGCGCCGCGGAGGGGGCGCGCATGGTGTCCATCGGCGCCCCGTACACCGCCGTCGACTACGTGCTGGTGGCCCGCAACGACATCACCGACCTGGCCGCGCTGCGCGACCGCGTCGTCGGGATGTCCGGCCCGTCGGGGTTCGACGCGCTGCTCACCCGGCTGACGCTCGAGCAGAACGGGATGAACCCCGAAGGCGACGTTCGCTTCGTCCAGATCGGCGGGAGCCCCGACCGTGCCGCCGCCCTGCTGAGCGGCCAGGTCGACGCCGCCACGATCTTCATGGAGGACTGGGAGGAGCTCAGTCGGCGCACCGACCAGCTGCGGCTCGTGCACTACATGGCCGACACGGTGCCCGGGATCCCCTCGGCGGCCTTCTTCGCCGAGGAGAGCTACTGGGCCGAGAACCGCGAGGTCGCGCTCGCCCTGGCCTGCGCGAACCTCCAGGCCAACGAGTGGATCAACAGCAGCGAGGACGGGTTCGTCGACTGGGTGCTGCGGGTGGTCCCCGGCTCCACCGAGGAGGCGGCGCGGGCGATCTACCGGTCGGGCCGCGAGGTCGACATGTGGCCGACCGACCCCGAGCGGATCCTCTCCGTCGACGGGCTCGGCGGGCTCGTCGACGCCATGATGCAGACCGGCGAGATCAGCACCCGGGTCGACCCGGCGACCATCGCCGACCCCACCTTCCTGCGTGAGGCGGCGGACATGGGTTGCGGGCAGGGGTCGCGGTCATGACCGCCCCCGTCCAGGAGCGCCCCGCGGCGGCCGCGTCGCGGGGCCCCGCCCCCGCCGCCCTGCTCAACGCCGGGCTGCCGGTGGTCGCCTTCGTGGTGTTCCTCGCCGTCTGGGAGGTGGCGGGGCGGCTGGTGAACCCCGTGCTGTTCGCGCCGCCGAGCCGGGTCGCCGAGGCCTTCGGGGAGCTGACCGCGAACGGCCGCCTGCCCCAGGCCGTGCTCGTCACGCTCCAGTCGCTCGGGCTCGGGTTCCTGCTCGCCCTGGTCAGCGGGCTCGCGATCGGGGTGGTGCTCGGCCTCTACCCGAGGCTCGCACGCGTCGTCGAGCCCTATATCGACGCGATCTACGCGACGCCCCGGGTGGTGCTGATCCCGCTCGTGATCCTCTGGTTCGGCGTCGGGTTCTGGGGGCGGCTGTTCATCATCTGGATCGGCGGCGTCGTCCCGATCATCATCAACACCGCCATCGGGGTACGCAACGCCCGCCGGGACCTCATCGAGGTGGCCCGCTCGTTCGGCGCCACCGAGCGCCAGACCGTCCGCCACGTGATCCTGCCCGGGGCCGTGCCCTACGTGCTCGCGGGCCTGCGGATCGCGGCGGGCAGGCTCCTGCTCGGCGTCGTCATCGCCGAGGTGTTCCTCGACCTCACCGGGGTCGGCGGGCTCATCCAGACCGAGGCGCAGTACTTCCGCGCGGACAACATGCTGGTCGGCGTCATCGTGCTGGCCCTGCTCGGGGTCGTCATGATCGCGGCGTTCGACCTGCTGGAGCGCGCGTTCTCCGGCTGGAAGGACGCGGGACGCGGATGAGCGACCACCACGACCCGCGCGAGCTGGTGAGCCTCGGCTGCCGCGTGCTCGACCTCATGGGCCAGTCCGACCTGGCCTGGGGCCACGTCTCGGTGCGCGACCCGGACGGCCGCGGCGTGTGGATCAAGGCCCGCGGGCTCGGCTTCGACGAGGTGGGGCCGAACGACGTCGTCCTCGTCGACCGCGCGGGCCGGGTCCTCGACGGGACGGGCGGGGTGCACGCCGAGTACCCGATCCACACCGAGGTCCTCGCGGCGCGCCCGGACGCCGCGGCGGTCGTGCACACGCACCCGGAGGCCGCGGTGGCGTTCGGGGCGACCGACCTGCCGCTGCGGCCGATCGGGCACGAAGGCGCGCTGTTCTCCCCGCCGTCGCCGCCGCGGTTCACCGCGACCAGCGACCTGATAACCACCCCCGAGCTGGGGGCCGCGGTCGCGGCGGCGCTCGGCGGGCACAACGCGTTGCTGCTGGTCAACCACGGCGTCGTGACCGTGGGCGGGGACCTGCCGACCGCCGTGCTCGGTGCGGTCTTCCTCGAGAAGGCCTGCCGGACCCAGCTCGCCGCGGCCGCGACCGGGCGGCCGCTGACCTGGTCGAGCGACGAGGAGGCGCGGGCGAAGCGCGACTCCGTGTTCGGGCCGGGGCAGGTCGCCGGGGCGTGGCGGTACCTGCTGCGGCGGCTGGGCGCACAAGGTCGCTTCTGAGTACTCACATGTGAGTGGTTTACTGGCCGCGTGAACCCCACGAGGCTCTTCGTGCTGAGTGCGCTCGCCAAGCGCGGGCCGATGTACGGCCACCAGATCCGGCGCGACGCCCGCGTGGACCGGGCCGAGCTCTGGTCGGACGTGCGCCCCGGCTCGCTCTACGGGGCCCTGCACCGGATGGAGGACGAGGGCCTGGTCCGCGCGTTGCGCACCGAGCAGGAGGGGCGGCTGCCCGCCCGCACGGTCTACGAGATCACCGACGAGGGCCGCCGCGAGCTGGCCGCGCTGCAGGCGGAGGCGTTCGAGGAGGTCCGGTTCCCGCCCGACCCGGTCGACCTCGCGCTCGCCACCGCCTCCGATCTCGACGAGGCGACGATGCGCGGCCACCTGGAGGACCGCGTCCGCGACCTCACCGCGCGGCTGTCGCGGCTCGACCACCTCGGCGAGCGCCGCTGGCCCGACCAGACCCCCGCCGACGACCTCGTGCTCGAGCACGCCCGCCTGCGCCTGCGGGCCGAGCTGGACTGGCACGCGCTCGTGCTCGACCAGCTGGGCAAGCTGGGGGTGGGGTCGTGACGGTCCGGGAGCTGCGCCTGATCGGGGACCCGGTGCTGCGCACGCCCTGCGCGCCGGTCACCTCGTTCGACGAGCGGCTGGCCGCCCTGGTCGAGGACCTCATGGACACGGTCTCGCTGCCCGGGCGGGCCGGGCTCGCCGCCAACCAGATCGGGGTGTCGCTCGCCGCGTTCTCCTACGACGTCGACGGCGCGCGCGGGTACGTGGTCAACCCGCGGCTGGTCGCCACCGACGGCGAGTACGACGGGGAGGAGGGGTGCCTGTCGGTGCCCGGGGTGTCCGCGCCGCGGCTGCGGGCGGCCTACGCGCGGGTGGAGGGCGTCGACGTGCACGGGCGGCCGGTCGTCGTCGAGGGCACCGGCGAGCTCGCTCGCTGCCTGCAGCACGAGACCGACCACCTGCGCGGCGAGCTGTACATCGACGGGCTCACCGGGGAGCGGCGCCGGGCCGTGATGCGGCAGCTGCGGGAGCGACAGCTCCTCGGCTAGCCCTCGACGTCGACCGCCACCACGCGGGCCCGGACCGTGGGCACCGGGTGCAGCAGCGCGAACGCGTCGGCCGGGCGCTCGGTGGCGAGCACGCAGTGCGGCAGCCACGTCCCCGGCAGGTACGCCGCGACCGGGGAACGGACGCGGCCCGCCAGCGCGTCGTGCACCGCGCTGTGGACGGCGAGCAGCTCGGCGTCGACCACGGCGGCGAGCACGAGCTCGTCGGGCCGCCCGGCGACGGTCCCGAGCGTCTCCAGCCAGATCGACGGCAGCGCCAGCATCCCCACCTCCGCGGCGAGGGCTTCCCGGGCCGCCTGCGGGATCGCCCCGGCCGCCGCCGCGATCACCGACGGCGCCCCGGCCGGCGTCGTGATGCCGTGCTCGGCCAGCCGCCCGCGCAGCGCCGTCAGTTCGGCGCACGCGGCGTCGTCGAGCCGGAACACGACCGTCTGCGCCATCAGGCCGGGAGCGCGAAGCGGCCGTCGTCGAGCTGTTCGGCGAGCCCGTCGACGAGCAGGGAGTCGAGGCAGCGGTCGCGCTGGGCCGCGTCGTCCCATGCCGCGTCGAGGGCGGCGCGCTCCACGGGGCCGTCGGCGTTGCGCAGGACGTCGAGCAGACGGCCGCGGACCTGCCGGTCGGTGCCGGCGAAGCCCTGCACCGGACGGCGCGGGCCCGTGTACTCCGGGCGGCCCGCCGCCCGCCACGCGCACACCTCGCGCACCGGGCACACCCCGCAGCGCGGGGAGCGTGCCGTGCAGACGACGGCGCCCAGTTCCATCAGCCCGGCCGAGACCACCGCGGCGGAGCCGTCGTCGGGCGGGAGCAGCGCGTCGACGTCGGCGAGGTCGGCCGCGGTGCGCGCCGGGCCCGCGTCGCCGCGGCCGTGCACCGCGCGGGCGACGACGCGCCGGACGTTCGTGTCGACCACCGGGCAGCGCCGCCCGTAGCCGAACGCCGCCACCGCCCGCGCCGTGTACGACCCGACCCCGGGCAGCGCCTCGAGGGCCTCGATCTCGGACGGGACGACGTCGCCGTGCTCGCGCGCGATCACCCCGGCGGTCTCGTGCAGGCGCAGCGCCCGGCGGGGGTAACCGAGCTTGCCCCACGCGCGCAGCACCTCGGCCCGGGACGCCGCGGCCATCGCCGAGGGCTTCGGCCAGCGCGCCATCCACTCCGTCCACACCGGTTCGACCCGCGACACCGGGGTCTGCTGGAGCATGAACTCGCTGACGAGCACCCCCCACGGGGTGGTACCCGGTCGGCGCCACGGCAGGTCGCGCGCCGCAGCGGGGAACCAGTCGAGCACGAGCGCGGCCATCGACACGGCTGACGATCGTGCCACCGCTCCCCGGACGGGTCGCAGCAGCCCGAAAGATCGACAACCGCTCGGGTGCTTCCGGCGCGTCGCGACGCGCCGTGACGCGCCCCGGTTCGCAACATGTGGTAGTCGACGATATACGCTCCGTGATGTGTGGGAGCCGGTGGGTCCGCTGCCTGCGGCCGTCTATTGGCGGCGGCGCTGGGTCGCGATCGGCTCGGCGACCGCCCTGATCGTGGCGCTCACCTGGGGGATCGGGGCCATGGTCGGTGACGACGACGATCCCGAGACCCGACTCGCCAGCCGTGCCGCCGTGTCCGCTCCCCAGGAGGCCTCCCCGCCCCCGGCCGCGCCGCCGTTCGCCGCGCTGCCTTCCGGATCTCCGCCCTTCGCAACGCGGCCGCCCGCCGTGCTGCGGCCGGGGGCGGCGGGGTCCACGCCTCCGACCCCGGACCCGCTCGCCGCGGAGCAGTCGGCGACCGAACAGCCGGCGACGGAGGAGCTCGTGCCGGAGCCACCGACGCCGACTGCTCCCCCCGAGCCGGTGCCCTGCACGAACGAGATGATCGCCGTCAGGGCCGAGGCGCCCGCCCAGCACCGGGTCGGCGAGCGCGCGCTGCTGCGGCTGGTGGTCGTCAACACCTCCGACCGGCCGTGCATCCGCGACCTCGACCCGGAGCGCCAGGAGATCGTCGTGTGGAGCGCGGACGGCGTGGACCGGCTGTGGTCGAGCAACGACTGCTCGTCGGCGAGAGGGGCCGACCCGCGCACGCTCGAACCCGGTGAGCCCCTCACGTTCTCCGTGCGGTGGGTGGGCCGCACCTCGGCCCCGGGCTGCCCCGTGCAGCGCCAGGTGGTGCCGGCGGGGGAGTACCGCCTGCTGTCGCGGGTGGACGACGTGATCAGCCCGCCGACCCAGTTCATCCGCAACCCCTGAGCCGGGAGCGGGAAGGGTGGGCTACCGGATCGCGTCGAGCACCACGCCCACGTCGCGCACCTCGGTCAGCCGCATGCCCTCGGGCGCCTTGCCGCTGTCGGGCGGCACGAGCGCGTGGGTGAAGCCGAGCCGGGCCGCCTCGGCCAGCCTGCGCTCGATGCCCGTGACCCGCCGCACCTCGCCGGCGAGGCCGAGCTCGCCGAGCACGACGACGTCGGGCGGGAGGGCGACGTCCCGGCGCGCCGACGTGATCGCGAGCGCGAGGGCGAGGTCGGCCGCGGGCTCGACCACGCGCATGCCGCCGACGGTGGCCGCGTAGACCTCGGCGTCGTGCAGCCGCACGCCCGCCCGCTTCTCCAGGACGGCGAGCAGCATCGCCACGCGGGCGCTGTCGAGCCCGCTGACCGCGCGGCGAGGGCTGGGGATGTCCTTGCCCGTGACGAGGGCCTGCAGCTCGGCGGGGAGTGGGCGGCGGCCGTCCATGACGACGGTGACGGCGGTGCCGGGCACCGGCGGGCCGCCGAACCGGGCCAGGAAGAGCCCGGACGGGTCCGGCATGCCGACGATGCCGGCGTCGCGCATCTCGAAGCAGCCCACCTCGTCGGCGGGCCCGAAGCGGTTCTTGACGCCGCGCACCATCCGCAGCGTCGAGTGCTTGTCGCCCTCGAACGCCAGCACGACGTCGACGACGTGCTCCAGCACGCGCGGGCCCGCGATGCCGCCGTCCTTCGTGACATGTCCCACGAGGAGCACCGGCAGCGCCCGCTCCTTGGCGAGCGCGGTGAGGGCCACGGTGACCGCGCGGGTCTGGGTGACGCCGCCCGGGGCGCCCTCGGCCTCGGCGGTGGACATCGTCTGCACGGAGTCGACGATCAGCAGGTCGGGGCGCAGCTCGTCGATGTGGCCGACGATCGCGCCGAGGTCGGACTCGGCGGCGAGGTAGAGCTCGTCGTGCACCGCTCCGGTGCGTTCGGCGCGCAGCCGCACCTGGCCCGCGGACTCCTCGCCGGTGACGTACAGCACGCGGCCCGACCGCGCCGCCTGGGCGGCGACCTCGAGCAGGAGCGTCGACTTGCCGACGCCCGGCTCCCCGGCCAGCAGGACGACCGCGCCGGGTACCAGCCCGCCGCCCAGCACGCGGTCCAGTTCGGACACCCCGGTCGGCCGGGCCCGGGCGGAGTCGAGCGCGACGTCGGCGATCCGGCGGGCCGGGGCGCTCGGCGCGCCCGCGACCACGCGCTGGCGCGGCCGGGCGGCTGCGACCGGTCCGGTCTCCTCGAGCGTGCCCCACGCCTGGCAGCCCGGGCAGCGCCCGACCCACTGCGCCGCCTGGTGCCCGCACTCGGCGCAGCGGTAGCTGCTGCGCGTCCGGGTGGGCACCTAGTGCGCCGCCTCCGCGCGGAGGGTGTCGGGGCTCTCGACCGGGACGTCGACGCGCACCTCGCCCGCGCGCTCGAACGTGAGGACCAGCGGGTAGGTCAGGCCCGGCTGCACGTCCTCGCGGAGTCCGGTGAGCACGATGTGGCCGACGCCGCTCTCCTCGGTGGGCGGCTGCTCGACGGCGGCGGCCGGGTCGCCGGCGGCGGGCTGCTCGGCCGGGGCGGCCCCGGCTGCGGGGGCCTCGGCGGCGGGGGCCCCGGCGGCGGGTGCCTCCGTGGGCTCTGTCGTCGGCTCCGCGGTGGGCACGGCGCCCGGGCCAGCGGGCGCGCCCTCGGCGGGCGCCGCCGCGGCCACGGCCTCGGCCGGCGCGCCCTCGATGCGCAGGGACTGCCCGCCCGGGATGCGCAGGACGCCGCTGACCTGAACCGACGTGGCGACCGGGCTGCTGGCGGCCACCAGGCGGTCGACCTGGGCGCCCGAGTTCGCGATGACCATCTGCAGCGGCGCGTTGCCGCCGGCCGGGTAGACGACGGCGCCGTGGGCGGGCTCGTCGAACTCGATCATGGCGTTGCGCACCGCGATCGGACCCGCGGTCGCGTTGGCCCCTTCGACGGCGGCGACCTGGCGGGCCGTCTGCGTGATCTGCCCCGCACCGCAGCCCGTGATCGCGACGGCCGCGATCAGGGCGCCGATGACGAGTCGTGCTCGGTTGCGGCGGGGGTCGCTCACTGGTGTGACGTCCTTCCTCGTGGCCGGGCACCGCGCCGAGCGGGGGCCGGCGCCGCGACGGGTGCGGACACCGGGTGTGCCCGCGGTGATCGCTGGGGGTCGCCGGGGCGACCACCCTGAAGCCTAACGCCACACCCAGCGGTGCTGGTCGCGGCTCCCTCGCCCGCTCCGCTGCACGCGCACCTGCACGTTTCTCCCCCTTTGTCAATCCCCTGACCTGCGATGACGGTGCACACCGGGGAGCGAAGCCCGGTTCGGGCGTGTTAACCTGGAGACAGCGAAAGGGGCAGAGGACACATGGTTTTCAAGGTCGGAGAGACCGTCGTCTACCCGCACCACGGTGCCGCTCTCATCGAGGCCATCGAGACTCGGACGATCAAGGGCGAGGAGCGCAAGTACCTCGTCCTGAAGGTCGCGCAGGGTGATCTCACGGTGCGTGTTCCCGCCGAGAACGCCGAGGTCGTCGGCGTCCGCGACGTGGTGGGCCAGGAAGGTCTGGATCGGGTGTTCGAGGTGCTCCGCGCCCCGCACACCGAGGAGCCGACCAACTGGTCGCGCCGGTACAAGGCCAACCTCGAGAAGCTCGCCTCGGGGGATGTGAACAAGGTCGCCGAGGTCGTTCGCGACCTGTGGCGGCGGGAGAAGGACCGCGGCCTGTCCGCGGGCGAGAAGCGCATGCTGGCGAAGGCGCGGCAGATCCTCGTGAGCGAGCTGGCGCTCGCCGAGGGCACCGATGAGGAGCGGGCCGAGGTCCTGCTCGACGAGGTGCTGGCCACGGCCACCGCCTGAACGCGGTAGACCTGCCTCTCTCCGACGGCCATCCGATGCACGTCGTCGCGGTGGTCGTGGCGGGGTCCGCTCGCGCGCTGACAACCGTCGCCGACGTGCCGATGGTGCTGCGCGCTGTGCGCACGCTGCTGGCCGGGGCACCTGCCCAGCGGGTCGTCGTGATCGCGCCGGACGACCTGCGCCCGGATGTCGAACGCGTGTGCGCGGGCGTGCCCGTCGAGGTGCGGTCGCTCGCGGCGCTGCACGACTTCTGGGCACACACCGTGCAACGACCGGCCGGCACGGGAAGTGACGATCGAGTCACATCTGGTGATGACGTGGTCGTGCTGCTGCACGACGCCTGCCGGCCGCTCGCACCCGCCGAGCTCGTGACGGCCGTCCTCGGGGCGGTCCGGGACGGCCCCGGCGTCGCCGTCCCAGCCCTGCCCCTCACCGACACGGTGAAGACGGTGGACGATCACGGCGCCGTCACCGGCACGCCGGACCGGGCGGCCCTGCGCGTCATGCAGACCCCGATCGCCGTACGCGGGCCCCTCCTCCCGGCGGATGCCTGGGCCGACCCCCTCGCGGCGGTGCGCCGGCACGCGGTGGCCGGCGGCGAGGTGCGGACCGTGGCGGGCCACCCCGCGGCGTTCGCCGTGAGCAGCGGGTGGGACCTGGAGATCGCCGAGCTGATCGCGGACGGGAGGATCCGCCTGTGAGGGTCGGTATCGGCACGGACGTGCACCCGATCGCCCCCGGCCGCGAGTGCTGGATCGCCGGTCTGCGCTGGGAGGGCGTGGACGGGTGCGCGGGCCACTCCGACGGCGACGTCGCCGCGCACGCGCTGTGCGACGCGCTGCTGTCCGCGGCGGGCCTCGGCGACGTCGGGGCGGTGTTCGGCACATCTCGCCCGGAGTGGGCGGGGGCGAGCGGGCTCACCCTGCTCGCGGAGGTGCGACGGCTCGTGAACGCCGAGGGTTGGCGCGTCGGCAACGCCGCGGTGCAGGTCATCGGCGACCGGCCGAAGATCGGCCCGCGCCGGGCGGAGGCCCAGCAGGTCCTCTCCGACGCGGTGGGCGGCCCAGTGGCGGTCTCCGGGACCACCACCGACGGCCTCGGGCTCACCGGACGGGGCGAGGGCCTGGCCGCGATCGCCACAGCCCTGCTGCTGCCCGCCGGCTGAGGCCGGTCAGCCCACGCGCTGCTGGATCTGCTCCGGCGTGAGGTTCTCGATGCGCTGGCTGATCAGCCACTGGTGGCCGAACGGGTCGCGCAGGCGCCCGGCGTACTGGCCGTAGCCGTGGTCGGCGAGCGGGAAGATCACCGTCGCCCCGGCGCCGAGCATGCGCTCGGCCACCGCGTCCGCGTCGGACACGTCGAGCGACATGATCACGGGGACGCCGTCGCCGGTCGGGGCGGGGTCCCCGTCGCCCGCGTCCTTGACGGCGAAGCGGGCGGGGCCGGCCTCGACCAGGGAGTGCACGACCCGGCCGTCCGGGCCGGTGAAGCGCTCGGTGACGGTGCCGCCGAGCGTGCTGGCGTAGAACTCGAGCGCGACGTCGGCGCCCTCGACGACGAGCCGCGGGTAGAGGGCCGTGATGTGACTCATGAGCCCATCGTGGGCGCCCCGGGAGCGCTCGTCGTGGAAGAAACGGAACACCAGGCGCGATGGACACCACACGGGCTCCGTACCCTGGGGTCGTGAGCCTTCGCCTGCACGACACCGCCACGAGGATGCAGCGGGACTTCGTCCCCCTGCGGGCCGGGGCTGCGTCGATGTACGTGTGTGGGGCCACCGTGCAGGGCCTGCCGCACATCGGGCACGTGCGCTCGAGCCTCAACTACGACGTGCTGCGGCGCTGGCTCACCCACAGCGGGCTGGACGTCGCGCTGGTCCGCAACGTCACCGACATCGACGACAAGATCCTGCGCAAGTCCGCGGAGGCGGGCCGCCCGTGGTGGGAGTGGGCCGCCACCCACGAGCGGGCGTTCTCGGCCGCCTACGACGCGCTGGGCTGCCTCCCGGCGTCGGTCGAGCCGCGCGCCACCGGGCACATCACGCAGATGATCGAGCTGATCGAGCGGCTCATCGAGCGCGGCCACGCCTACGCCGCGGGCGGCGACGTGTACTTCGCGGTGCGCTCGTTCCCGCACTACGGCGAGCTGTCGCACCAGAAGGTGGACGACGTCGCGCAGGGCGAGGGCGACGGCGGGGCGAAGCGCGACCCGCAGGACTTCACGCTCTGGAAGGCCGCGAAGCCGGGCGAGCCGTCGTGGCCCACCCCGTGGGGGCGGGGCCGGCCGGGCTGGCACCTGGAGTGCTCGGCCATGGCCACCTTCTACCTGGGCCCGGAGTTCGACATCCACGGCGGCGGGCTCGACCTGGTGTTCCCGCACCACGAGAACGAGCGCGCGCAGTCGATGGCGGCAGGCGACCCGTTCGCCCGGTACTGGCTGCACAACGCCTGGGTGACCATGGGCGGCGAGAAGATGTCCAAGTCGCTGGGCAACACGCTGTCGATCGAGGCGTTGCTGCAGCGCGTGCGGGGCGTCGAGCTGCGCTACTACCTGGTCGGGCCGCACTACCGCTCCGCCATCGAGTACTCCGACAACGCCCTGCAGGAGGCTGTGTCGGCCTACCGGCGCATCGAGTCGTTCGTGCACCGCGTGCGCGAGCGCGTGGGCACCCCGGAGCCGGGCGCCGTGGCGCCCGAGTTCGCGGCCGCGATGGACGACGACCTGGGCACCCCGGCCGCGCTCGCCGTCATCCACGGCGCCGTGCGGGAGGGCAACGCCGCGCTCGACAGCGGCGACCGGGCGGCCGCGCTGGCCGCGGCCGGCTCCGTGCGGGCGATGACCGGCCTGCTCGGGCTCGACCCGCTCGACCCGCACTGGGTGGAGGGCGACCGCGCGGCCGACGCCGCCACCCACGCGCTCACCGCGCTCGTGGAGGAGCTGCTGGCCCAGCGCCAGGAGGCGCGCGCCCGCCGCGACTTCGCGGCGGCCGACGAGGTGCGCAACCGGCTCACCGCCGCGGGCATCGCGGTGGAGGACTCCCCCGATGGCCCGACCTGGTCGCTGAAGGACGGATAGATGGCCGGCAACTCCAAACGCCGCGGAGCCACGCGCAAGGAAGGCACCAAGAAGGGCATGGTCGTCGGCTCCGGCGGCCAGCGGCGGCGTGGCCTGCGGGGCAAGGGTCCGACGCCGCCCGCGGAGATGCGGCCCGGCCATCCGGCGGCCCAGCGCGCGGCCCGCGCCGCGGCGGCGAAGGCCAAGCAGGCCGCACGCGCCCGGCGCCGTCCCGGCGACGGCGAGACCCCGGAGACCGTCGTCGGCCGCAACCCGGTCGTCGAGTGCCTGCGGGCCGGGGTGCCGGCCACCTCGCTGCACGTCGCGCTGGGCACGCACGCCGACGAGCGGGTGGCCGAGGCCGTCCAGCTCGCCGCCGACCGCGGCGTCTCGATCCTGGAGGTGCCCCGCACCGACCTCGATCGGATCACCGGCGGCGTGCTGCACCAGGGCCTCGCGTTGCAGGTGCCGCCGTACGAGTACGCCCACCCCGACGAGCTGCTCGAGGCGGCCGCCGAGTCCGTCGACCCGGGCCTGATCGTGGCGCTCGACGGCGTCACCGACCCGCGCAACCTGGGCGCCATCGTGCGCTCGGTCGGGGCGTTCGGTGGGCACGGCGTGGTCCTGCCGCAACGGCGGGCCGCCGGCATGACGGCCGTCGCGTGGCGCACCTCGGCGGGCACCGCTGCCCGCGTCCCGGTGGCCCGCGCCACCAACCTCACCCGCACGCTGCGCGAGTTCGCCACGGCCGGCTACATGATCGCGGGCCTGGACGCCGAGGGTTCGGTGTCGCTCGACGAGTTCGAGCTCGCCACCGACCCGCTCGTGCTCGTGGTCGGCTCGGAGGGCAAGGGCCTGTCCCGCCTGGTCCGGGAGACCTGCGACGTCACGGTCGCGATCCCGCTCGCCGGGCAGGTCGAGTCGCTCAACGCCTCGGTGGCGGCCGGCGTGGTGCTGGCCGAGGTGGCCCGCCAGCGCCGGGCGCGCCGCCTCTGAGTCAGGCCGCGACCGGGCGGCGGCGCCTGCTGCCGATCGCCCGGCAGGCGACGTAGATCAGGAAGGCGATGAGGGCCACGTAGCCCGAGACGGGCTGGCCGGGCGCGAGCGAGAGCACGATCCCGCCGAGCAGCGCGGTCTCGGCGAACGCGACGGCCAGCACCGTGGCGAGCAGCGGGTTCGCGGTCACCCGCGCGGCCGCCGCCCCCGGTGTGATCATCACCGTGAGCACGAGGATCGCCCCGACGATCGGCACCACGAGCGCCGTGGTGAGCCCGACCAGCACGGCGAACACGATCGACAGCGCCCGGACCGGGACGCCCCGGGCGAGGGCGACGTCGGGGTCGGTGCTGGCGAACAACAGCGGCCGGTACAGCACGGCGAGGGTGGCCGCGACCAGCACCGTGACGACCCCGAGCACGGTGACGTCGGCCGTGTCGACCGCGACCGGCGAGCCGTAGAGCAGGCCGAACTTGTTCGAGGCCCGCCCGTCGTAGAGCGAGAGCAGGAGCACGCCGAGGCCGAGCCCGAACGCGAGCACCACCCCGATCACCGCGTCGCGCTCGCGCTGGCGCAGCCCGAGCACCCCGAACACCACGGACGCGACGATCGCGCCCGCGACCGCGCCGTACTGCACGCCGATGCCGGCCAGCAGCGCGGCGGCCCCGCCGGTGAACGACAGCTCCGCGGTGCCGTGCACGGCGAACGACATGCCCCGGGAGACGATCAGCGGCGCGAGCACGCCCGCGATCAGCCCGAGCACCGCGCACGCGAGCAGCGCGGCCTGCACGAAGGGCACCGCGAGCAGCTCGCCGAGGCCTTCGAAGGAGAACAGCTCGCCGAGGAGGTCGCTCATGCCGACTCCTCGTGGCAGTGCTCACCGTGGTCCTCGGCGCCGACGACGACCAGCCGGCCGCGCACGCGCAGGACGTCCACGTGCGTGCCGTACAGCTCGGAGAGCACCTCGGAGGTCATGACCTCCTCCGGCGGGCCGATCCGGAAGCGGCCGCCGACGAGGTAGAGCACGCGGTCGACGTACGGGAGCACGGGGTTGATCTCGTGGGTCACGAACAGCACCGCCGTGCCCGCGGCGCGGCGGCGCTCGTCGATGAGCCGGGTGACCGTGCGCTGGTGGGACAGGTCGAGCGAGAGCAGCGGCTCGTCGCACAGCAGCACGTCCGGCCCGCCGACGAGGGCCTGCGCCACCCGCAGCCGCTGCTGCTCGCCCCCGGAGAGCCGCCCGACGGGCGCGTCGGCGTATGCGGTGCCGCCGACCGCGGCGAGGGCGGCCTCGACGCGCTCGCGGCGCTCCCGCCTGCCGCGGAACCCGATGCCGAACCGGTGGCCGTCGAGCCCCAGCCCGACGAGGTCGCGGCCGCGCAGCGGCAGGTCGGGGTCGAGGGCCTTCTGCTGGGGGACGTAGCCGATGCTGGGGCTGCCGCGGCGCGGCGGCCTGCCGGCGATCCGCACCTCGCCCGCGGTGAGCGGGACCAGCCCGAGCAGCACGCGCACGAGCGTGGTCTTGCCGGACCCGTTGGGGCCGAGGACCGTGACGAATTCGCCCGGGGCGACGTCGAGGTCGAGCCCGTCCCACAGGGTGCGGTCGCCGAAGCTGACCTTCGCGCCGCGCAGCGACACCGCGGGCGCGGCGACGGGCAGCGCCGAGACGTCCGCGGGCGTGGTGGGAGGGGCGGTCACGGGCATCAGCTCCCCGACGACGCTGCGCCGAGGGCGCCGGCCAGGGCGTCGATCTGCGCGCCCATCCACGTGGTGTAGTCCGTGACGCCCTCGGGGAGGGTCTCGGTCATCTCGACGACGGGCACCCCTGCAGTCTGCGCCGCCTCCCGCACCTGGTCGGTACTGGGGGTCTCGGTCTGGGCGTTGACGACGAGCGCGCGCACCGCCTGGCCGGAGAACAGGGCGAGCGTCTCCTGGAGCACGGCGATCGGCGGGTCGCTGTCCTCCTCGATCGCCTCCGTGAACTCGTGCGGCGTGACGTCGGTGAGCCCGGCCGCCTCCACGAGGTAGCCCGGCACCGGCTCGGTGACGGCGACGCGGGCGCCCGGGTGCGCCCGGCCGATGGCCTCGGCCCTGCCGATCAGCTCGGCCACCCGCTGGTTGAACGCCGCCGCGTTGGCCGTGTACCGGGCGGCGCCGTCGGGGTCGGCGGCGGCGAGGTCGGTGGCGATCTGCGTGGCGACCTTCTGCACGGTGGGCAGGCTGTACCAGAGGTGCTCGTTGAACGCGCCGTGCTCGTGCCCGTCGTGCCCGGGCTCGCCCGCCGCGTGCTCCTCCTCCGGGTGGCCGTCCTCGGCGGGGACGAGGCCGGACAGGGCGGCGGCCTCGACCACCGCGGGCCCGGTCCCCGACGACTCGACGAGCTGGGTGAGGAATTCGTCGTACCCGCCGCCGTTGACCACGACGAGGCGCGCCTTGGCGACCGCCGCGGCGTCCGCGGGGGTGCTCTCGTACGAGTGCGGGTCGGCGGAGGGGTCGTCGATCAGCGACTCGACGCTGACCCGGTCGCCGCCGACGGCCTCGACGATGCTGCCGTAGACGTTCGTGGAGGCGACGACCGGCAGCGCCGCGTCGTCGGCGGGTGTGTCGGCGGGGGCCTGGGCGCCGGAGCCGCAGCCCGCGACGGTGAGCACGGCGAGCACGCTGACGGCTGCGCGGCGGAACGGCATGGCGGATGCTCTCCCGGGTCTGGATCAAAGTGATAACCGTTGTCATTCACTGTAGCCGGTCGGGTGACGCCGGGACGGAGGGCCATCTCACACGACTTCCCCGCCGAGTGTCTGAACCGTTACGGTTCGACGATGGCCGGGCCTCCCAACGTCCGCCGTCCCGCGACTCTCGCCTCGCTGGCAGCCGAACTCGGCGTGTCGCGGACGACGGTCTCGAACGCCTACAACCGTCCTGACCAGCTGTCTGCGCCCTTGCGCGCTCGCGTGCTCGAGGCGGCGAGACGCCTCGGCTACCCAGGGCCCGACCCGGTCGCGCGCTCCCTGCGCACCCGCAAGGCGGGAGCGGTCGGGTTGCTGCTCACCGAGGCGCTCTCCTACGCGTTCCGCGACCCCGCCGCCACCGGGTTCCTCGAGGGCCTCGCGCTCGCGTGCGAGCAGGCGGGCCAAGGGCTGCTGCTGGTCCCCGTCAGCCCCGACCACGCCGACGTCACGGCGGTGCACCAGGCGGGCGTCGACGGGTTCGTCGTGTACTCGGTGCGGGAGGACGACCCGCACTTCCTCGCCGTGCTCGAGCGGCCGGTCCCCACGGTGGTGTGCGACCAGCCGATGAACGTGGAGGGCGTCGACCGGGTCGGCGTCGACGACCGGTCGGGGATGCTCGCGCTCACGCGGCACCTCACCGGGCTCGGGCACCGCCGGTTCGGGGTGTTGTGCATGCGGCTCGCGGCCGGGCACAACGACGGCCCGGCCAGCGCCGAGCGGCAGGCGAACGCGACCTACCCGGTGCAGCGCAACCGGCTCGCCGGCATCAGGGACGGGCTCGCCGAGGTGGGCGTGGACTGGGCGGACGTGCCCGTCCACGAGCGCTTCGACCACAGCGTGGATGCCGGGCAGGACGCGGCGGCCGAGCTGCTCGCCGCCCACCCGGACGTCACCGCCCTGGTCTGCACGTCCGACATCCTCGCCCTCGGCGCGCTGCGGCATGCCGCCGAGCGCGACCTCGCCGTCCCCGACCAACTCACGATCACCGGGTTCGACGGCGTGCCCGAGGCCGAGCGCGCAGGGCTCACCACGGTGCGCCAGCCCGTGCGCGAGAAGGGGCGGGTGGCCGGGGAGCTGCTGCTCGAGCGCGGCGACCGCAACCGGCCGCGCCAGATCACGCTGCCCACCGAGCTGGTGGTCGGCACCACGAGCGGCCGCCCCCGCGTGGAGGAACGCTTCTTCTCCGGCTGGTGAGCGCCCGATTCCGGCGAACGGCGCGTTCGTCGGACGGGTTCCGACGGACGCGCCGCTCGTCGGATCGCGGGTGGGCTCCCGGATCCGGCGGGCCCGCGGTTCACGGAGGGCGCAGCCGGGCGGTCACCGCACGGGCCACCTCGGTGATGTCCGCGTCCGTCTTGAGCGGCACGGCACCCTCGAGGATCAGGGTCGCGAGGCCGTGCACCAGCGACCACGCGGCGAGCGCGGTCGTGTCGGCGTCGCGCGTGCTGCCCGCCTCGAACCGCTCGACGCCGGAGCGCAGCTCGGTGCGTGCCCGCTCCATCGCGGCCTCGAGCTCGGGGTCGTCGGCGCGGGTGAGCCCGGGCGCCCGCATCACGGCGAAGTGCGCGGGGTGCGACGTGGCGAACACGACGTAGGCGACGCCGAGGTCGGCGAAGTCGCCCCCGCTCGCGGCCGCCTCGCGCAGCGCGTCGGCCAGCAGCGACCACCCCTCGGCGGCGATCGCGGTGAGCAGCGCGGTCTTGTCGCGGAAGTGGTGGGTCGGTGCGGCGTGCGACACGCCCGCCCGCCGCGCGACCTCGCGCAGGCTCACCGCGGCGGGTCCCTGCTCTCCGATGGCCTCGAGCGCGGTGTCCAGCAGGGCGCGACGCAGGTCACCGTGGTGGTAGGGCATCCGCCCACCCTACCCGAGGTCTTGCCATTGACAAGATGGTCGATCGCGGACATCTTGTCAGTGACAAGACCGATGAGGAGTCGCCCGTGCCCGCCCTGCCCTGGATCCCCGTCTCCGACGCCCCGCCGACGAGCGAGGTCGTCGTGATGGCCTCCCGCTTCCGCGTGCGCGGCTTACGCCACGTCCTGCCGTTCTTCGTCGACTCCATGCGTGTGCTGGCGCAGATGCGCAAGGCCGAGGGTGCGGTCGGCGTCTCGCTGGTCGCCCACCCCCTGCGCCGGGAGTTCGCCACCCTGAGCGCCTGGCGGGACCGGGCGGCGCTGGACGCGGCCGTGCGCGGCGAGCCGCACCGGTCGGTGATGCGCCGGCAGCGGGCGGCGATGGCGGAGTCGGCCTTCCGGTTCTGGACGGCGCCCGCGGGGTCGCTGCCCCTGGGCTGGGAGGAGGCAGACCGCCGGCTGGCCGCCGCCGACCGCACGTGATCAGCTCGTGAACCGGCGCTTGCGGGCCTCGACCAGCTGCCGCAGCAGCGCGGTGACGTCGGGCGGCGCGTCCACCCGGTGCTCGGCGGCGGTGTCGCCGGGGCCGACCTTGACCCCGACGTCGCCGGGGCGCAGGCGGGCGAACGCGGTCTCGTCGGTGACGTCGTCGCCGGCGAACAGCACGGCGTCGGCGGCCTCGCGCTCGCGCAGCAGCTCGAGGGCGGCGCCCTTGTCCATCCGCGCGACGGACAGGTCGAGCACGGCCTTGCCCGGGGTGCTCTCGACGCCCTCCCACGTGGCCGGCCCGGCCCGCACGGCGTCGAGTACGCGGGCGCCGACCTCGGGCGGCGCGTTGCGGACGTGCACGGCGACGCCCGTCGGCTTGGCCTCGAGGGCGACCCCCGGCTCCCCGTCGACGAGCTCGCGCAACCCGGCGGTCAGGCGCTCGAGGCGCCGGCGCTGCTCGTCGTCGAGCGGGGAGGAGCCGTCGTCGAGCTCGCTGCCGTGGCTGCCGATGAGCCGGACCGGGTCGCCGAAGCCGGAGACGGCGGCGAGGTCGGCCCGCCCGCGGCCCGAGAGCAGCGCCACCGTGGTGTCGGGCAGGGACGCCAGCTCGTCGATGGCGGCCGCGCTCTCCGGGAGCGGCCGGGCGTCCGACGGGACCGGCACGATCGGGGCGAGCACCCCGTCGAAGTCGAGGGCGACGAGAAGGCGGGGCACCCGGGCGAGCGCCTCGACGGCCGCCTGCAGGTCGGTCACCGCCCCTCCCCGTCGGACGGCGGGAGGCCCAGCGCGTCGAGGAACGTGCGCGCCCAGCGGTCGACGTCGTGGGTGAGCACCTGCCTGCGCAGCGCCCGCATCCGCCTGCGGCCCTCCTCCGACGGCATGGTGAGCGCGTGGTAGAGCGCGTTCTTGACGCCGTCCGTGTCGTGCGGGTTGACCAGCAGCGCGTCCTTGAGCTCCAGCGCGGCGCCCGCGAACTCCGACAGCACCAGGGCGCCCCCGCCGTCGTGGCGGCACGCGACGTACTCCTTCGCGACGAGGTTCATCCCGTCGCGCAGCGGCGTGACGAGCATGACGTCGGCCGCGACGAAGAACGCGACCAGCTCCTCGCGGGGCAGCGACTGGTGCAGGTAGTGCACCGCGGGGTGCCCGACGCGGGCGTACTCGCCGTTGATGCGGCCGACCGCCTGCTCGATGTCGGCCCGCATCTTCTGGTAGTGCTCGACCCGTTCCCGGCTCGGCGTGGCGAGCTGGATCATCACCGTGTCCTCGGCGCTGACCCGGCCCTCTTCGAGCAGCTCCTCGAAGGCGCGCAGCCGGACGTCGATGCCCTTGGTGTAGTCGAGCCGGTCCACACCGAGCACGATCCGCTCCGGGTCGCCCAGCTCGGAGCGGATCTGCTTGGCGCGCTCGAGCACCTCGGGGGTGCGCGACAGCCGGTCGAGGTTGCCCGAGTCGATCGAGATGGGGAACGCGCCGAGCTTGACCGTGCGCCCTTCGAAGACGACCTCGGTGCGCCCGTGCCCCGGCGTGGCGCCGGCCAGCCGCGTGGCGAGCCAGCGGAAGTTGCGGGCGCCGCCGGGGGTGTGGAAGCCGACGAGGTCGGCGCCGAGCAGGCCCTCCACGATGCGCCTGCGCCACGGGAGCTGCATGAACAGCTCGGTGGGCGGGAAGGGGATGTGCAGGAAGAACCCGATCCGCAGGTCGGGTCGCAGCTCGCGCAGCGCCGCCGGCAGCAGCTGGAGCTGGTAGTCCTGGACCCAGACCGTGGCGCCCTCCGCGGCGACCTCCGCTGTGACCTCGGCGAACCGCTGGTTGACCCGGACGTAGGTCTGCCACCAGTGGCGGTGGAACGCGGGCGGGGCGACCACATCGTGGTAGAGGGGCCACAGCGTGGCGTTGGAGAAGCCCTCGTAGTACTCCTCGACGTCCTTCGCGGACAGGCGCACGGGGTGCAGGTAGAGCCCGTCCTCGACGAGCGGTTCGACGTCGACGTCGGGGAGGCCCGGCCAGCCTACCCATGCGCCGTCCCGGCTGCGGAGCATCGGTTCGAGCGCGGTGACCAGGCCACCCGGGCTGCGCTTCCAGCGTTGTGACCCGTCGGGCAGTTTCTCCAGATCGACGGGCAGCCGGTTGGCCACGACCACGAAATCGGCGGACTGCTCGGTGCCTGACGGCATGTTCCTCCTCGTGCGATCAGCGCGTACGAGCCTACTGCCGGTCGGGCTCGGGTGGCGCCGATTCGGACGCGGAGGAAGGAGTCGGGCGGCGCGGGCGGGCCACGAAGTCACCGAGCGCGACGCCCGCGGCGAGCGCGAGGCCGATGCCGAGCGCGACCGTGACGGTGACCAGCCCGTCGGCGAGCCCTTCGACGGCGAGCTGGTAGAAGCCGCGGTAGGCGGTGAACCCCGGCAGCAGCGGGGTGATGCCCGCGAGCGTGACGACGAGCGGCGAGATGCCGCCGCCGCGCCGCAGCAGGCCGGTGGCGATGCCGATGATGATCGCCGCGGCCCCGGTGGCCGCCACCGGGCCGACCGCGAAGACCTGGGTGAGCGTCCCGTACGTGCCCCACCCGGCCGCGCCGGCGAGACCCGCGGCGAGCAGCGGCCGCCAGCGCGCGTAGCCGGCGAGCGAGAACGAGGCCGCGGCCAGCGCCGCCGCGAGGACGGACAGACCGAACCGCCCCGCGCTCCTGGGCAGCTCGCCGGCCACCTCGAGCACGACCCCGAACTCGAAACCGATCTTCAGCGCCAGCACGACGCCGGTGAGCAGGCCCGCGGAGAGCAGCCCGATCTCCATCATCCGGCCCGCGGCCGTGACGTAGTAGCTGGAGATCGCGTCCTGGACGGTGCTCACGACCGACAGCCCCGACAGCAGCACCGTGATGCTCGCCGCGACCACCAGCGAGGGCCGGGTGCCCGGCGGGATGAACCCCGCCGCGAAGAGGATCAACGTCGCGCCGGTGCCGACCAGCCCGCCGACCACCTGCCGGAAGAACGCGGGCAGCCCCCACCGGTTGAGCAGCCGGCCCAGCCGGTCGATGAGCCCCGTGACGAGGAACGCGGCCAGCGCGGTGATCGGTGCGGCGCCGAGGAGCAGCGCGACCGACCCCGCGAGCCCCGCCCACCCGGCCGTCGCGACCCACCGCGGGTACGGGTGCGGGGCGCTGACGGCGTCGGAGAGCGCGGCCGACGCCGACTCGACGTCCAGCTCGGCCCGCTCCACCCGCTCGACGATCTTCGAGACCTCCTCGAGCCGCGTGAGGTCGAGCGATCGGTAGCGGACCAGCCGCATCGACGTCACCGGGGCGGCCGCCATGCCCCGGTGGCAGCACATCGTGATCGAGCTGAACGTGATGTCCACGTCGACCGCGGAGAGCCCGGCGGACGAGGCCAGCCGCAGCATCGTCTGCGTCGTCTCGTCCACGCTCTCGCCGCTGGAGAGAAGCACTTCGCCCACGCGCATGCACAGGTCGAGCACCTGCTGCACGCGGGCGTCGTCCGGCACGCTCGGACCGAGCGGCCGCATCAGCTGCATCGTCGGTGGGCCGGCGTGCAGCAGGCCGTGCGCCTCGCGCCTGAGCGCGCTGCGGACCCGACGGGTGAACCGTTCGCCAGGCGTCATCGGGGGAACCCGCCCCCGGTGGTGGCGATCGACTGCGGCATGTCGCCCAGGGTAGGTGTGACCGGGGATCTCGCGACTAGGATGGCGCGGTACCGGCCGGTGTAGCTCAGTGGTAGAGCAACCGCCTTGTAAGCGGTAGGTCGTCGGTTCGATCCCGACCTCCGGCTCCGCGTCCTGACCAGCGGAAGGCATTCCGCTCGGACGCCCTCACCCCTCGACGGCCCCGACGGTGACCACCGGTCGCCGGCGGGGCTTTCGTGCGTCTGCGACTCGCCCCGATCCCATCGAGTCGGGTGACTCGAGCGGCGGCGTGCCCCGCGGCGCGACGGCCGCCTCGATCGGAAGGGACGGAGTGCCGAAGATGGCCGAGCACACCGCAGTGCGACACACGGATCGAGCGCCGCGAGGGCGTCGTGCGTGACCTCCCCGCCGGCCACGACGGCCGGCGCTGGGTGGCGAACGCCGCGACGCTCGTCTGGGGCGACGAGGAGGCCGTGCTCGTCGACACCTTCCCGACGACCGACCGGAACGAGCGCCTGATCGACTGGATCCGCGACCACGGCCGCCGACTGGTCGCCGTGTACATCACCCACGGCCACGGCGCCCACGCACCCGGTCGCTACACCATTCGCGACGCCACGGAGTGAACGGCCCGAACCACCGCCTGCGCGGCCGCCGAACGCGATTCCGCGGTGGCGACCTCGAGCGACCCGCTCACGGCCGGATCGCGGACGGGGAGCCAGCGCACGCCGGCCGGGACGGAGTCCGCCGCGAGCCCCGGGACCCGGGTGATGCCCAGGCCGGCGGCGACCAGCCCGAACCGGGTGGGCCAGTTCCGCACCGCGTAGCCGATCCGAGGCCGGTCGAGCCCCGGCCACGGCCCGAACTGCGGCTCGCCCGCCGGTCCGGTCCCCACGATCCAGGTCTCGTCGGCCAGATCGGCGACGGTGGCGAACTCCCGGTCGGCCAGCCTGTGGCCGACCGCAACGGCGATGCCGGGGCCGCGCGGGATCACCACGACCTCGTGGCGCAGTCCGACCAGGTCCCGCTCCGGCACCACATCCCCCGTGGCCAGCAACGCGACCTCGATCCGACCCGCCCGCAGCCGGCGGAGCTGGACCGGGCTCGCCGCCTCCTGCAACTCCACCTGGAGATCGGGGTGCCGCTGCCCGAGCAGCGCGATCGCGCGCGGCAGCAGCACCGCGGCGGCGGTGGGGAAACCGGCGACCACCATGCGCCCGGCGAGCCGGTCTCGGACGCCGGAGACCTCCTCCAACGCACCGTCGACCTCGCCGAGGATCCGTGCCGCCCGCCGGACCAGGACCTCTCCCGCCGCCGTCGGTCGCACCCCACGGGGGAGGCGCTCGAACAGGGCGGTACCGGCCGCGTGCTCCATGGCCGCGACCTGACGGGACACCGCGGACTGCGTGTAGCCCAAGGAGATCGCTGCCGCGCTGAACGAACCCTGCCCCGCGACCTCGTGCACGACGCGGAACCCGGCGAGCGTCATCTCGGCCATGTCCGCAACGTATGCGGTTTGCTCATGGCATGCTTGCAAAAGCATCGCTTGTCGCACACCTCGGCCCGGCGCAGCCTGAGGGCATGACGCAGCGCAACAGCACGAAGGTCTGGTTCGTCACCGGCGCGTCGCGGGGCTTCGGCCGCCTCTGGACCGAGGCGATCCTCCAGCGCGGCGACCTGGTCGCCGCCACTGCGCGAGATCCGCACTCCCTCGACGACCTCGTCGCGACCCACGGCGAGGCGCTGCTCCCGCTCCAGCTCGAGGTGACCGATCGGAACGCGGTGTTCGACGCGCTTCGCCGGGCCGCCGACCGGTTCGGCCGGCTGGACATCGTGCTCAACAACGCGGGCTACGGGCACTTCGGCGCCGTCGAGGAGCTCGCCGAGGCCGAGATCCGCGACCAGATGGAGACCAACTTCTTCGGCGCGCTCTGGGCCCTGCAGGCCGCGTTGCCGATCATGCGCGAGCAGGGCGGCGGGCACCTGGTGAACGTCACGAGCGAGGGCGGCGTCCGGGCCTACGCCGGCATCGGCGCCTACCACGCGTCGAAGTGGGCGCTGGAAGGGCTGAGCGAGTCGCTGGCCAAGGAGGTGCGCGACCTGGGTATCCGGGTGACGAACATCGAGCCCGGCCCGTACCGCACGGGTTGGCTGGAGGTCGGCTCCCGGCAGAGCAAGCCCATCGCCGCCTACGACCGGCTCCGGGAGGATGTCGACACCTTCGAGGTCGGGGATCCGGTGGCCACGGTGCCCGCGCTGTTCGCCGTCGTCGACGCCGAGGAGCCGCCGCTGCGGGTCTTCTTCGGCAAGCCCTTCGAGGCGGTGCGTGCAGAGCACATGGCGCGGATCGCCGAGTGGGAGCGCTGGCAGGACGTCGCGCTGTCGGCGTTCGAGCCGGAGGCCGCGGTTCGCTGACGGAGGAGACCCCGAGACGGCGGGCACGGCTCAGGTGGTCTTCACCGACGCGAACCGGATCGCTCAGCGGACGCGAGCGGAGAGCTCGCGGAGGGCCTCGGTGTAGGTCCGGGCCTGCTCGAAGTGCACCAGGTGGCCGGACGCGACCTGGACGAGCCGGGTGTCGGGCGGCAGGAGCGCGAGGGCGCGCTGGACGTCGGCGGAGTCCATGGCCGCCCGCAGGGTCCCGGAGTCGTCGTAGGCGGTCCCGTCGCGCGATTCGAAGTAGTTGGTGTGCAACAAGGTGGTCGGCACGCGGACGGACCGGAGCGCCGCCTCGGTGTCGAAGCCGGCGTACCACCGTCCGCCGTCGCGCACCCAGGCGGCGCCGAACGCGGGGTCGTAGCGCACGAGGCCGTGGAAGAACACGGTGACCTCACCTGGCAGGTAGAACGGCTGGACCGGCTCGCCGGGGCGCTCGCGAGCCCGCCGGAGGGCGTCGCGGGCGATCGGCCCGGCGAGCGGGCCGAAGAACTCGAAGTAGTCGCCGTGCCGCAGGAAGTACTGCTGGAAGTCCCCGTCCGGCGCACCGGCCGCGAGGTACCGGTCGGCGAGCACGAGCATGCCGCCGCCGACGGTGCTCGTCAGCCGGGGCATCTGCGAGGAGAACAGCGGCGGGTCCTCGAGGAACAGCCCGGTGACCAGCTCGGGGTGCGCAGCAGCGATGTGCAGCGCCAGCAGGCCGCCGGAGGAGTGGCCGGACACGATCGCAGGCGACCCGACGACCTGGTCGACGAACCCGGCGAGCAGGTCGCCGACGACGACGTTCGAGTAGCGCTCCGGGGCGAGGCGGTCGGAGGCCCCGTGCCCCGGGACGTCGACGGCGAACACGTGGTGGTCCTCCGCCAGCTCCGGCAGGACGCGCATGTGGTCCTGCCACCGGCTGCCCTGACCGTGGATCAGCACGAGCGGTGGGCCGTTGTCCGGGCCTTCCGCATAGGCGATCCGCTGCCCGTCCACCGTGGCGTGCTTCTCGACGAACCCGCTCTCGGCGACGGCCTCCAGCCCTCGACGGAGCCAGGTGACGTTCTGGTGCACGTACCCGCCGGCGAGCACCCCGAGCAGGACGACCACGCCCCCGGCCACGAACGCCGTGGCGCGACCGACCCGCCGTCGCCGCCCGCGCGAGGACGGCATCCCGGTCCCCTCTTCCGTCATCGCCGCCCTTCTACCGCAGCGGGGGCGGCGGCGGGGCGAGCCGGGTGGTCGCTCCCCCGAAAGTGGGCGAACGACGTAGGCGCCTCAGGCGTCCAGCACGGTGACCGGCACCCGCTGCACCTCGTTGTTGACGAACCCGCTCACGTTCCACCGGGTCCGCAGGGGCTGGAGCCGGCCGGTCGCGTCGCGGGCGCGGACGCAGAGCTCGTGGTCGCCGGGCCGCGCGTCCCACACGGCGCTGAACCGCCGCCACGCCCACCGGCCGCTCGCCTCCGGCCCGAGCTGCGCCTCCTGCCAGGTGTCGCCGCCGTCAGCGCTGACCTCGACCCCGGTGATCGGCCCCCACCCCGACCACGCCCTGCCCCGCAGGGGCACCCGGCCCGGGTGGACGAACCGGTGGCGGGTCATGAAGTCGGGGAACCCGGGCGGCTGCAGCAGCGCCCGCGGCTCGATGCGGGTGACCGGCTCGCCCGGCTCCTCCCCCTGCCGCACGCGGACCCGGTAGTTCACCCGGTTCTGGTACCCGGTGAACGGCTCGGTGATCACGTCGATCCTGGTCAGCCACTTGACGTGCGCCATGCCGTACCAGCCGGGGACCACCAGGCGGGCGGGGTACCCGTGCTGGGGCGGCAGCGGGGCGCTGTTCATCTCGTACGCGATGAGCACGTCCTCGGCCAGCGCGTCGACCAGCGGCAGGCCGCGCTGGTAGTCCTGCTCCACGCCGCGTTCGACGCCGTGGTCGGCGCCGGTGAACACGACGTCCCGCGCCGCGTCGGACAGCCCCGCGGAATGCAGCAGCGGCGCGAGCGGGGTGCCGGTCCACTCCGCGGTGCCCACGGCCTCCACGAGCCACGGCTGGCTCTCCGGGCGCGGGTCGAGGCGGGCGCGGCCGTTCCCGGCGCACTCGAGCGTGACGCGGACGCTGCGGCGGGGCAGCCGGGTGAGGTCGGCGAGGTCGAGCGTGACCGGCCGCGCGAGGCCCCGCCGATCTCCAGGCGCCACGCCGCGGGATCGATGCGCGGGATGTCGAAGTGGGTGAGGACGTAGTGCAGCCCCGGCGGGGTCAGCTCCTCGCACAGCATCTCCAGCGGGAGCCCGTGGTTGCGGGCCGCGAGCTGCAGCTCCTCGCGCGTGACCGCGGCCCCGGGCTCCAGGAGCCGCGAGGGCCTGCCGCGGGCCGCGAACGCGGCTTCGGACGTGGACGTCATGGGCCCGCCCCTCTCACCGGCCGGTGGCGAGGGCTTTATCCCATCGCGCTGCGACCCGGTCAACCGCGGGTCGGCCTCCGGACCGGCCGTCCTGGCCCACGTCGCCGCCCACGCGGGAGCCGACGTCACCGCGGGAGCAGGTGCTCGACCGCGACCCCGTGCCGTTCCGCCAGCCGCCGGGCGATCAGCGAGCGGTGGCAGGCCTCGGGGTCGCGTTCGACGCAGAGCAGCGCCGCGGTCCCGCTGCTCGGCAGGGCCGCGGCGAGCGGCGCGAGGTCGGCGCGGTCGAGGATCTCGGTGGTGTAGCGGCGGGTGTACGCGACGGCGAGCGCCCGGCGTGAGCGCTTGCCGACCCCGAGGCGGGCGTCCTCGGCGTACTGGAGCTTGCGCAGCTCGGTGGTCGGGGCGAGCTCGCGGTGGTGCGCGTAGGCGATCCCGGCCCGGGCGAGCGCCGCCTGCAGCCGCCGGGAGTTCGCCCAGGCGTACTCGGGACCGCGGACGCCCCGGCGTTGGCGCACGTCGACCAGCAGGCGGACGTCCGCCCGGCGCAGGCGGTCGAGGAAGGACTCGGCGTCGAACCCGTAGACGCCGATCGTCACCAGGTGGGGCACCGCGATCACGCGACGGCGGTGCCGTCGATCTCGACCAGCAGCCCCGGGACCGCCAGCCGGGTCACCCCGAGCAGGGTGGTGGCCGGGGCGACCCCCGCGGCGCCCAGCCGCCCGGCCAGCACGCCGTAATGCGTCAGCAGCAGGTCCACGTCGGTGGTGTGGACGCCGAGCCGGACGAGGTTCGCAAGCGTCATGCCGGCCCCGGTGAGCACCGCCTCCAGGTTGTCGAGGCTCAGCGCCAGCTGCGCGGCCATGTCGCCCTCGTGCCGGGGCGTGCCGTCGGGCCCCGTCGCGGTCTGCCCCGAGCAGTACAGGGTCCGCGTGTGCCCGCAGACGAGCTCCCCTTGGTGGAAGCCCATGGCCACCGACCACGTCACGGGGTTCACGGCCGTCCGCTCCATCGCCACATCGGCTCCTCGTCGATCGGGATTCGCTGTCGATCGGGAGCCTGTCGCGGAATCGCGACAACCTCCGTCGCATATCCGGATAGGGTTCGACGGGTGCGTGCCGACCGGCTGGTCTCGCTGGTCCTGCTGCTGCGCCGGCACGGCCGGATGACGGCGGGGCGGCTGGCGCGGGAGCTGGAGGTGTCCACCCGCACCGTGCTGCGCGACATCGAGGCGCTGTCCACGGCGGGCGTGCCGGTCTACTCCGAACGCGGGCGGCACGGCGGGTACGCGTTGCTCCCCGGCTTCCGCACCGAGCTCACCGGCCTGAACCACGACGAGGTGCTCGCGCTGATGATCGCCGGGTCCCGGCGCGGCGCGCAGGTGTTCGGGCTCGGCCCGGCGTTGTCGTCGGCGATGCTCAAGGTGGTCGACGCGCTGCCGAACAGCCGACGGGCGAGCGAGGCGGCCGGCCGGATCCTGGTCGAGCCGGAGACCGATCTGCTCGCGCGCCGGCTGGTCACCGACGAGATCCCCGACGACGTGCTGGCCGAGGTCCGGCGCGCGGTGTTCGCCGGGCACAAGCTGCGCATCCACTACGCGGCGGCCGACCAGGTGCCGTGGTGGCGCACGGTGGACCCGATCGGGCTGGTCACCGCGCGCGGCCTCGGCTATCTCCTCGCCACGCGGTCCGGCGCGGACCGCACCTACCGGCTGTCGCGGGTGCTGGCGGCCGAGGAGCTCGCCGAGCCGGCCGAGCGGCCGGACGACGTCGACCTGGAGCGGGCCTGGCGGGAGCGCAGCGCGCGGTTCCGCAGCGGCGGCGAGCAGATCGTCGTGCTGGCCCGGGTCGCCCCGGACCGCCGGGACGACCTCGTGCGCACCGCGGTCGCCGTCCGTTCCGAGGAGGCGGAGGCGGGCGGCCTGCTGCGGCTCGAGGTCGCGTTCCAGGACCACCGGCACGCGGAGTGGGCGGTGTGGCAGCTCGGCGCGGACGTCGAGGTGCTCGCGCCGGACCGGCTGCGCGCCGCCCTGCACGACCGCGCCGCCGCGATCGCGGCCCGGTACGCGGCCGCGCGCTGAGCCCGGCTCAGGCGTCCTCGGGGTCCGGGCGCCTGCGGGGCTGGCCGAGCTGGCGGAGGACGTCGTCGAGGTCGAAGCGGAACTGCCCGCCCGGGGTGACGGCGGTCGGGGTGATGCGGCCGGTGCGCACCCATTCCCGGACGGTCTCGGGATGCACCTGGAGATGGCGCGCGAGGTCCCTGGTGGTGATCAGGGGACGGCGAGCCACAGCTCGACGCTAGGTAGAGGTCCCTGTCCCTGGTAGTTGTTCCTGGTCATCGACTGGATTTATCCACGAGATACTGTGCAACACTGTTGAATGTTCGATACGCTCTCGAACATGGCGTTCTGGATGACCGAGGTGCCGGGGGGCGGGTTCGCGATGGGTGAGGCGCCGGACGAGGCGCAGGCGCGGGTGGAGATCGCGCAGTCGCAGGGGCGGGCGTCGGTGGTGTTCCACGAGCGGTCGGGCCGCTACCGGTGGACGGTGGTGGTGGACGAGGGGAAGTCCGCGCACGGGTGGGCGGAGACGGAGGCGGAGGGGTGGTGGTTCGTGAAGGAGGCGGTGAACCGGCCGTTCCGCGGCACCCACCACCGCAGGCCGCGGGGGCTGTGGGCGCGGCCGCCCTCGTGACCGATCCGTTCACGACACGCCCCCGGCCCGGCTGGTGGCATCGCCGGCATGAGCGTTGACGTGATGCCCGCGCGGGCGACCCGCTGGGACCGGCTCGGCCGTCACCTCCGCGGCGAGCTGGTGACGCCGTCCGACCCGCGCTACGAGCGGGCGAGGGTGGGCTACTGGGCGCAGTTCGACCACGTGCGGCCGGGTGCGGTCGCGTACTGCGAGACACCGGCCGACGTCGTGGCGTGCCTGGCGTTCTGTCAGGACGCCGACGTCCCGGCCGTGCCCCGCAGCGGCGGGCACAGCCTCGGCGGCTACTCGACCACCGAGGGCCTCGTCGTCGACGTCTCGCGGATGTCCCGGGTGCGCACCGAGCGCACCGGCGACGCGGTCACCGCGGTCGTGGGCGCCGGCGCCCGCCAGGTCGACGCCCTGCTCGCCCTGTGGGACGACGGGGTGGTGGTGCCCGGCGGGATGTGTCCCACCGTGTCGCTCGGCGGGTTCGTGAGCGGCGGCGGGTTCGGGTGGCTCACCCGCAAGCACGGGATGGCGTCCGACCACGTGCTGGCGGCGGAGGTCGTGCTGGCCGACGGCCGGGTGGTGCGGTGCTCGGAGTCGGCCGAGCCCGAGCTGTTCTGGGCGCTGCGCGGCGCGGGCGGTGGGAACTTCGGGGTGATCACCGAGTACGAGATGCGGGTCCGGCGCGTGCCCCGGCTGGTCGCGTTCCACCTGCGGTGGCCGGGGGATGCCGCGGCCGACGTGATCGCCGCCTGGCAGCGCTGGGTCGTCGACGGCCCGGACGAACTCGGGACGGGGCTGACCGTCACGGCCTCCGGCGGTGAACCCGGGACGGTCGACGTCACCGGTGGCTGAGTCGCGGACCCGGCTTCGCTCGACCGCCGGCTCGACGCGCTTGTGGCCGACGTCGGGCGCGCACCGCAGGAGCGCACCGCCCACCAGTCGACCTACCGCGACGCGATGCTCGCCGCGTACGGGGTCGCGGGCACCACGGCGGCCCAACGGCACTGGACGGGCCAGAACCCGGAGGCGGTGATCCCGCGCCGGCACTTCGCGGTCGACCGCGGCGTCCTCGTGGAGCGGGCGATCCCGGAGTCGGGCATCGGCGAGGTGCTCGCGGCGTTCGAGCGCGACCCGCGGCCGGGGCAGGTCCGGCTGCTGAGCTTCTTCGCCCTCGGCGGGCAGGCGAACCGGGTCCCGCGGACGGCGACCGCGTACGTCCACCGGGACGCCGAGTACTACCTCGCGTTCTGGGTCGGGCTGGACCGGGACCGGCCCGACGAGGCCGACCGCCACGCCGCGCAGGCGTGGGCCGACCGCGGTTTCGCAGTGCTCGAGCGGTACTCCGGCGGCGAGGCCTACCAGAACTTCATCGACCCGGCGCTCACCGGCTGGAGGGAGGCCTACTACGCGGAGAACCACGCCCGCCTGGTCGAGGTGAAGCGGGCTTACGACCCGCACGGGTTCTTCCGCTTCGCCCAGTCGATCCGCGGGGACCACCGGGGTTGACGCGTGATCGGGCCTGCGGCCCGTGGCAGGATCGGCGGCGTGACCGTCGCAACCGAGGAAACCGTGATGGCGGAGCCGCGCGCGTGCACGCGCTGCTCCAAGGTCTCGCTCCTCTGGGTGGTCGGCCGGTGCGCCGACTGCGTGGCGGAGATGGGCCTCGCCGAGGACAGCACCGAGTACGACGCGTGGAAGGCGGACGTGAGGGCCGAGTTCGGCCGGAAGTAGGCCTCAGCCGCCGGCGAGCCGTTCGAGCCGCTCGCGGTACCTCGCCCACCAGGCCTCGTCGCGGTCCACCACGTTGTCGCCGGGCCCGCGCATGCCCGCCGTGCCGTCGATGAGCTCCCGCACGATGTCGGCGTGCCCGGCGTGGCGGTGGGTCTCGGCGATCATGTGCGTGAGCACCCGGTGCAGGGTGACGCGCGGCGTGCCCCACCACGGCACGTGGCCGACCGCCTCCAGCGGCAGCTCCTCGATGGTTTCGTCCGACAGCGCGCAGGAGCTGCGGTAGAGGTCGAGGATGTGCTCGCGCGACTCGTCGGCGGTCGCGTACATGTCCGCGTTGGGCTCGGCGTCCTCGCCGTACCACGGCCCCGGCACCTCGAAGGGCCGGTCGAACACCTCCCTGAAGTACGCGAGCTCCATCGCGGAGAGGTGCTTGACCAGCCCGAGGAGGTTCGTGCCCGTCGAGCTTCGACAGCAGCGCGTCGCGGCCCGCCCGCAGGTAGCGGTGGAGGTCGGTCTTCGGGTCCACATCAGCCCTCCCTGAGCAACTCGTGCACGGTGCGGTCGAACGCGTCCGGCACCGCGAGGTGGGGCGGGTGCCCGCGGCCGGGCGGCACGATCCGCCGCGCGCCCGGGATCCCGGCCTCGAGGGCACCGCTCGCGGCGTGCACGTCGGGGATGGCCAGCTCGCCGACCACGATCAGGGTGGGCACCGGCGATCTCGCCGAGCCGGGACAGCGCGGGCCCCGGGAGGCGTGCCAGGTGGATCGGCGGGTGCAGGTTCCGCGGGTCGGCGGTGGGCAGCGCCCGCAACCGTTCGCGCGCGGCGGTGTCGGCCTCCGCCACGACCCACGGGTCGACGCCGCGCCGGTAGTCGATCTGCTCGGCGTCCGCGGGTGAGGAAGTGCTCGCTCGGCGGAGGGCCGGTGACGATCGGCCCGACCAGCACGAGCTTCGAGACCAGCTCGGGGTGTTCGAGCGTGCGGTGCAGCGTGACCAGCGACCCGAACGAGCAGCCGACCAGCGCGGCGCGGCCGTCGGAGCTCGCGCGCAGGACGGCCGCCAGGTCGTCGACGCTCGAGTACTCCGCCTCGGGCCGCGGCGAGCGCCCGTAGCCCCGTCGTGAGGACGACGCGCGGGCCCACGCCGGTGATCTCGACGTGGAGCCCCTCGCCGAGCCGCTCCACGCGCCCCCGCTGCGGTCGGGGTCAGGGTGCCACCGGCGCCACCTCGACGCCCAGCTCGGTGGCCCCGACGAACCGGCGGGCCGCGATGCTGCCCATCGGCATGATCGGCCCGGCCTGCACGTCGCGCCACATCCGCTCGAACGGCAGGGCACGGCCGAACGCGGCACCGCCGTTGACCTCGGCCAGCCGCTGGAGGATCTCGGTGGCGTTGTGCGCCGCCAGGTGCTTGACCGTGATGCAGCGGGCCATCGCCTCCTGCACGGCGAGGGCGTGCAGGGAGCGGGAGACGACCTCCTCGACGTGCCGGTGGATCACGGCCCGCGACGACTCCAGCAGCATGCGGCAGTGGCCGACGGCGTCCTGCACGACCGGGTCGGTGGCCTGGCCCGCCCCGACCAGCCGGTCGGCGGTCCAGCGCAGCGCGCCGTTCGCGATGCCGGTGTAGACGCTCGCGAACGCGGGCATCGCCCACGCCCACACCGTCTCCATCACGCGGCGGTCGAGGTGGCCCACCGGCAGCGAGTGGACCACCGCCGACTCGGGGACGAACACCCCGTCGAGCTCGAGGTCGTCGCTGCGCGTGGAGCGCATGCCGAGGGTGTCCCACGTGGGGTGCACCCGGATGCCGGGCGAGTCCATCGACACCGCGCACAGCAGCAGCCGCGGCCCGCCCTCGGCGTCCTCGAAGCGGGCGGTCGTGGAGAAATCGGTGGCGATCGCCGAGTTCGTCGCGAAGATCTTCCGCCCGGTCAGCACGTAGCCGCCGTCGGTGCGCCGGGCGATCGTGGTGGCATCGGTCATGCGGTTGGCCATGCCGCGCTCCGCGGTGAGCGCGGCCCACACGAGCCTGCCCTCCGCCGCGCGCCGCAGCAGGCCGGCGAGCCGCTCGTCCCCGGTGCGCCGCCACACGCTCGCCCACTGCCCGAGCGGCGAGATGTGCATGGCCAGCGACAGCGCGGTCGAGCCGTCGCCGGACGCGATCCGCTCCAGCACCCCGACGACCTCCGGCAGGCCACCGCCCAGCCCGCCGAGCTCCTCGGGCACGGACATCCGCAGGATGCCCGCCTCGGCGAGGTCGGCGTAGTTGTCGTGCGGGAACGAGGCCTCCCGGTCGTGGGCGGCCGCGCGCTCGGCGAACGTGCGCGCGAGCCGATCGGCCTCGGCGAGGACGTGCTCGCGCGTGGTCGTCGTGCTCACCGTGTCACCCCCCGGATCATCGGTGTTCCGGGGCCAGACCCTCCCACGAAGCCGGGGGCGGCGGGAAGACGGCGCCGCCCGCCGAAGCCCTCCTCGTCACTGCCCAGGCGGCCGGTACGACTCCCGCGCGCTCGCGGCCCTCTCCAGGATCTCGGGCATCTCCTCGGCCGAGATGACCCGGCGCGTCTCGAAGTGCGCGAACGCGCCGGTGCTGGTCACCGCGATGGCCGCGGCGGCAGCAGTCTCGCTGTCCGGGACATCGATGACGACGAAGCCGTCGCGGTCGCCGGACATGTAGTACAGCGACTCCATGGCACCACCGAGCGTCGAGGGCATGTCCCGGACCGCGGCGGGGCGGTCCCACGGCTTCATCAACAGCTGGTTCCAGACCTCCGGCTTGTAGCTGAAGAACATCACGTACTTGGCCATGGCGACCCCTCCTCGCGCCGATGGACGGGCCAGTGCACCACCGGCGCCGGGGCCCGTCAGCGGCCGAACGGCTCAGGTCTCGTACGCCTCCGGGTCGCGGGCGAGCACCGACCGGCCGCCGTCCACCGGCACCGTGGCGCCGGTGACGAACGCCGCGTCGTCCGACAGCAGGTGGGCGATCACCGCCGCGACCTCCGCCGCGGTGCCCACCCGCCCGAGCGGGTGGATCCGGCGCATCTCCTCCTCGACGTGCGCGGCGCCGTCCGGGCCGAGACCGTCGAGGTACGCCGCGTACCGCTCGGTGGCGATCGAGCCAAGCGCCACGGCGTTCACGCGCACGCCGTGCGGCCCGTACTCGACGGCCAGCGCGCGGGTGAGGCCCTCGATCGCCGCCTTCGCGGTGACGTACGGCGTGCACCCGGGCACCGCGCGCTGGGCCTGGTGCGACGAGACGTTGACGATCGCGCCGCCGGTGCCCGCCGCGAGGAAGCGGCGTACCGCGGTGGTGGCGCCGACGACGGCGGGGGCCAGGTTGGTCTGCACGAGGTCGAGGACCTCGCGGGCCGGCGCGGTGTGCACCGACGCGTCGCGGAAGACGGCGGCGTTGTTGACCCAGCCGGTCAGCGGCGCGGCGCGTTCTGCCTGGTCGGCGGCCTCCTCGGTGACGGCCTCGTCGGCGGCGCTGCCGGGGACGCCGATGGCGCGGGGGTGGTCGGCGAGCCAGTCGAGCGCGGCGGCGTCGAGCTCGATCGCGACCACGTGCGCCCCGTCGCGCAGGAGCCGTTCGACGACCGCCCGCCCGACGCCGCGGCCGCCTCCCGTGACGACGACGGAGCGGGGGGAGCTGGTGGGTGGCACGGGTCCACCGTAGCCGGGTGTGATCGTCGTTGCTATTTCGTGATGTGCGCCTGAAACAGTGTGGATCGACAGCGTGTAGAGCGCCGAAAATCGGGGGCTGACCTGGCGGAACGACGCCCTTCCCCAAATCTCTGATCGTCAAACGTGTTTGTGATAGCGGTCACATACTTGACCGGTGCGGAAGAGTCGAGATCGGCGGCGCAGTTTCTGGCCTGTTAAGTTCTTGGGACATGGCCGCACCCGCCAACTCCCCCGTCCGCGCACGTCCAAAACTTGGTGAAGACATCACGATCACGCGTCCGCAGGTCTCCGACGGGGTCGCGTGCTGGCGCCTGGCGGAGGCCACCGGGGTGCTCGATGTGAACTCCCGCTACGCCTACCTGTTGTGGTGCCGCGATTTCGCTGCCACGTCGGTGGTGGCCCGGCGCGACGACGACGTGGTCGGGTTCGTCACGGGCTTCCGCCGCCCCGACGAGCCGTCGACGCTCGTCGTCTGGCAGGTGGGGGTGGACGCTGCGGTGCGGGGCCGGGGCGTGGCTTCGGCGATGCTCGACACGCTGTTCGACCAGGTTCCCGACGTCGATCACCTCGAGGCCACCGTGACGCCGGACAACACGGCGTCCGCCGCCCTGTTCGGCGGGTTCGCCGAGCGGCGCGGGGCGCAGCTGCAGCGCAGCGAGCTGTTCGGCGCGGACCTGCTCGGTGACGGCCACGCCCCGGAGTTCTTGTTCCGGATCGGCCCGGTCGACCGCTGACCCGACGATCACCACGACCGTTTCACAGGGAGAGCCCGTGGAAACGACCGTTTTCGACGACCTTGAGTCCGAGGTTCGCAGCTACTGCCGCAGCTGGCCGGTGGTATTCGACACCGCCAGCGGATCTCGGGTGACGGATATTGACGGCCGAAGCTATCTCGACTTCTTCGCCGGAGCCGGCGCGCTCAATTATGGACACAACCCGCCGGCGCTGAAAAAACCGCTCATGGAGTACCTGGCGCGGGACGGCATCACCCACGGCTTGGACATGTACACCAAGGCCAAGGGTGAGTTCCTGCGCACGTTCGAGGACCTCGTGCTCAAACCGCGCGGGCTCGACTACAAGGTGCAGTTCCCCGGCCCGACCGGTGCCAACACCGTCGAGGCCGCCCTGAAACTGGCCCGCAAGATCACCGGCCGCGAGTCGATGATCAACTTCACGAACGGGTTCCACGGCATGACGCTCGGCGCGCTGTCGGTCACCGGGAACTCGATGAAACGCGGCGGGGCGGGCGTCCCGCTGGTGCACGCCACCCCGATGCCGTTCGACAACTACTTCGACGGCACGGTGCCGGACTTCCTGATGTTCGAGCGGCTGCTCGAGGACGCGGGCAGCGGCCTGAACGAGCCCGCCGGCGTCATCGTGGAGACGGTGCAGGGCGAGGGCGGCCTCAACCCGGCCCGCATCGAGTGGCTGCAGGGGCTCGAGGACCTCTGCCGTCGCCACGAGATGATCCTCATCGTCGATGACGTGCAGATGGGCGTCGGGCGCACCGGGCCGTTCTTCTCGTTCGAGGCCGCCGGGATCCGCCCCGACATCGTCTGCCTGTCGAAGTCGATCAGCGGCTACGGCCTGCCGATGGCGCTCACGCTGATCAAACCCGAGCTCGACCAGTGGGGCCCCGGCGAACACAACGGCACGTTCCGCGGGCACAACCCCGCGTTCGTCACCGCCACCGCCGCGCTGCGCGAGTTCTGGAGCGACGACGCCCTCGAGCGCTCCACGATCGCCAAGGGCGAGCGGGTGGAAGCGGCCCTCACCGAGCTCGCCGCCGCCTCCGACGGCATCGAGCTCACCCCGAAGGGGCGCGGCCTCGCCCGCGGCCTGTCGTTCTCCCAGCCCGAGCTCGCCGCCAAGGCGTGCGCGGCGGCGTTCGAGCGCGGCCTGATCATCGAGACCGCGGGCCCCACCGACGAGGTCATGAAGCTCATGCCGCCGCTCACCATCACCGACGCCGAGCTCGAAGAGGGGCTGGCGATCGTCGCAGAGTCCGTCCGCGCCGTCACCGAAGGGATGTCTTCTTGATCGTCCGTACTTTCGACGAGATCACCGGGACCGATCGCGACGTCCAGACCGAGCACTGGCGCAGCAAGCGCATCGTGCTCGCCCGCGACGGCGTCGGGTTCTCGCTGCACGAGACCGTCCTCGACGCCGGGTCGGTCAACGACTTCTGGTACGCCAACCACATCGAGGCCGTCTGGGTCATCGAGGGTGAGGGCGAGCTCTACGACAAGGACAACGACGTCACCTACCAGCTCGGGCCGGGTTCGGTGTACGTGCTCGACGGGCACGAGCACCACCAGCTGCGCCCGCGGACGCGGATGCGCACCGCCTGCGTGTTCAACCCGCCGGTGACCGGCCGCGAGGTGCACGACGAGAACGGCGTGTACCCGCTGATCGTCGAGCCCACCACCCCGGCGGCGGAGGCCTCCTGACGGGGGCGGGGCCGTAGGGGTTCGCGAACGGCTGCCGCCTCGCCGGGGTGGCAGCCGTTTCGTCTGGTCGAGGGAGGTTTTGTGAGCCAGGACTGGCTGGAGGGCCTCGTCGTCGGCGACGTGCTGAGGTCACGGGCCCGCACCCACGGCGACGCGGCGTTCCTCAAGTTCCGCGACGGCGAGCTGTCCTTCGCGGAGGTCGACACCGCCGCGGACCGGTACGCGAACGGGTTCGCCGCGGAGGGCGTCGGGCGCGGCGACCACGTCGCGGTGATGCTCCCGAACTGCCCCGAGTTCGTCCCGGTGATCATCGGTCTGGCGCGGCTCGGCGCCGTGGCCGTCCCGGTGAACACGGCCTACCGCGGGGAGCTGCTGCGGCACGTGCTCGACAGCGCCGACGTCTCGGCGGTGCTGATCGACGCCGAGTACGTCGACCGCCTCCCGCCCGTGCTGCAGACGCTGCCCGACCCGATCCGGGTGATCGTGCGCGGGCAGGAGCCGTCGCTCGACGCGCTCGCCGACGGGGCGATCCCGATGTCGCGCCTGCTCGCGCACGGTGCCGACCGGGTGCCCGACACCGCGCGGTTCTCCGACCTGCAGGCGATCATGTACACGTCCGGCACCACCGGGCGCTCGAAGGGCGCGATGGTGCCGCACGCGCTCGCCATGGCCTGCGCCTGGGACTCGCTCGACTTCCTCGACCGGTGGGGCAAGACCACCTACTGCCCGCTGCCGCTGTTCCACGCCGCCGGGCTGTGGGACGGGGTGTTCTCCGCGCTGCTGTCGGGCAGTCCGATCGGCATCGTCGAGCGGTTCAGCGCCTCCCGGTTCTGGGACGACGTCCGCCACTTCGACGCGCAGGTCACGATGAGCGTGTTCGCGATGATCCCGATCCTGCTCAGCGCGCCTCCCGGGCCGCGGGACCGCGACCACCCGCTCGAGACGTTCTACATGGGCAAGTCCGCGCTGGACGCGCCCCTGCTCGAGCGCTTCGGCGTCCGATCGGCCGAGACCTACACGAGCACCGAGGTCGGCATCGCCACCGGCAGCCCGTACGGGCAGTGGCGGGTGGGCTCGATGGGGCAGGCCCACTCCGAGCGGTTCGAGGTCGCCGTCGTCGACGAGGACGACCGGGAGGTCCCCGCGGGCGAGCCGGGCGAGCTCGTGGTGCGGCCCAAGCAGCCGTTCGTGATCACCACCGGCTACTACGGGATGCCGGAGGCCACCGCGCGGGCGTTCCGCAACATGTGGTTCCACACCGGGGACCGCGCGTGGCGCGACGACGACGGCTACTTCTACTTCCTCGACCGGATCGCCGACGCCATCCGCAGGCGGGGCGAGAACATCTCCGCGTTCGACATCGAGTGCGAGGTCAACCTGCACCCCGACGTCGTGGAGTCGGCGGCGTTCGGCGTGCCGTCCGAGCTGGGCGAGGAAGACGTCAAGCTCGCGGTGGTGCGGGCGCCGGGCAGCGACCTCACCGCGCCCGAGCTCGCCGCGTACTGCGCCGCGAAGCTGCCGTCGTTCATGGTGCCCCGCTACATCGAGTTCGTCGGCGAGCTGCCCCGCACCCCCACCGACAAGGTGGCCAAGCACGAGCTGCGTGCGCGGGGCGACCAGGGCCTCACCCCCGAGACGTGGGACCGCGAACAGGCGGCGCCGAGCACGCGGGCCAACCAGGCGTCCGCGGCAGCGGAGGCGACGCCGGGAAGGACCGCATGAACTGGGAGGACACCCCCGAGCAGGCGGCGTTCCGCGAGGAGGTCCGCGCGTTCATCCGCGACCGGTTCCCACCCGGGTACACGCCGGACCCGGACGCCGAACAGAGCCTCGAGCCGGAGGACGTCCGCGGCTACAACTGGCCGATCGACCGGAACAGCCCGGACCCGCAGCGCCGGGAGGGCGCCCGGGCGTGGGCGGCCGCGCTCGCCGAACGCGGGTGGATCGCCCCGCACTGGCCGGTGGAGTACGGCGGGGCGGGCCTCACGGCGATGGAGGAGTTCATCCTCCACGAGGAGATGATGCGGGCCCGGGTGCCGACCGTGAACGGCATCGGCGCGTTCCTGCTCGGCCCGACCCTGCTCGCGCACGGCACCGACGCCCAGCGGGCCGAGCACCTGCCCCCGATCGCCCGCGGCGAGCGGACGTGGGCGCAGGGCTTCTCCGAGCCCGGCGCGGGCTCCGACCTCGCCGGCCTGCGCACGCGTGCCGTGCGCGACGGCGACCACTACGTCGTGGACGGGCAGAAGGTGTGGACCTCGCTCGGCCACCACGCAGACTGGCTGTTCGTGCTGGTCCGCACCGACCCGGACGCGTCGCCCAAGCACCGCGGCATCACGTTCCTGCTCGTCGACGCGAAGACCCCCGGCGTCACCATCCGGCCGATCCGCGACATCCGCGGCGACACCCCGTTCTCGGAGATCTTCTTCGAGGGCGCGCGGGTGCCCGTCGCCAACCGGGTGGGCGAGGAGAACCGGGGCTGGTACGTGGCGATGGACGCGCTCAGCTTCGAGCGCGCCGGGATCGGCGCCACGATCAAGTACGAGCAGGCCATCGCCCGCCTCGTCGAGCACATCGGCACGCCGGAGGGGCGCGCGCAGCTGCGCGACGGCTGGGAGCGGGGCGCCCGCCAGGAGATCGCGCGGCGCTACGTCGAGATGCGCGTGCTCTACAACATCGCCCGCTACAGCGTGAGCAACCCGGTGCCCGGGTACGAGGCATCGGTGAACCAGCTCTTCTCCGCCGAGCTGCACCAGCGGCTCGCCCGCACGGGCGCGCAGGTGTTCGGCCGGCACGGGCTGCTGTGGCAGCGCCGGGGCGCCCCGCTCGGCGCCGACTTCACCCACATGCGCTGGGACTCCGTGGCCGCGACGTTCCTCGGCGGCGCGTCGGAGATCCAGCGCAACGTCATCGCCACGAGGGGCCTCGGCCTCCCTCGTTCCTAGGAGGATCACATGACCGAAGGACTCGACGTCGCGGTCAAGGACCGCGTCTGCTGGATCACCCTCGACCGGCCGGACAAGCTCAACGCGCTGACGCCGGACATGATGCACGGCCTGCGGAAGGTCTTCACCGACATCGACGACGACCCCGACGTGCACGTCGCGGTGCTGCGCGGTGCGGGCGAGAAGGGCTTCTGCGCCGGCATGGACCTGGACTGGTCGGCGTCGCTCACCAAGGCCGACCGGGTCGAGCAGGGCCGACTCGGCGAGAAGACGTTCGCGATGATGGAGCGGCTCTCCATCCCGATCTTCGCCGCGGTGCACGGGTACGCCGTCGGTGGCGGGCTCGAGCTCGCGCTCGGCGCGGACTTCATCGTCTGCGCGGACAACGCGAAGATGGGGCTCGTCGAGATCACCCTGTCCGCGCGGCCGCCGTACCAGCCGAAGTTCATGGAGGGCAAGGAGGACCCCGACCAGCCCGAGGTCGGCGGCAGCGCCCCCGGCTGGGGCGGCCTCAAGCGGCTGCCCGCCCGCATCGGCATGGCCCGGGCCAAGGAGCTGCTCTTCACCGGCGTCCGCGTCGACGCGCAGCGCGCACTGCAGCTCGGCCTGGTCAACGACGTCTTCCCGGCCGCCGAGTTCGACGACAAGGTGGCCGCGCTCGCGGAGCGGATCGCCGCCATGAACCGCTACAACCTGCGGCTGGTCAAGGAGCTGGTCACGGCCGGCTACGACTGGATCGAGCCCCACCCCAGCTAGGAGGAGCACGAATGCTGAAGATCTACCGGATCGACCACGTCGCCGTGGCGACGCCCGACCTGGACAAGCAGCTCGCGCTCCTGGAGGGGTTGTTCGGGTTCCGGCGCACGCACGAGTGGGACAACCCCGCCGCGGGCGTGCGGGGCGTGCGGCTCGCCGTCCCCGGCGCCGCCGGCCAGTCCTGGGTGGTGCTCACGCCGTCCGGTGAGGGCGGCGCGCTGCAGACCTGGCTCGACGAGAAGGGCGGCCGGCCCGGGCTGCACCACGTCGGCGCCGAGGTCCCGGACCTCGACGCCGCGGTGGCCGAGCTCGACAAGCGCGGCCTGAAGATCACCGACTCGGTGCCGGGCCGCTGGGTGGAGGCCTCGCTGTCCCCGCCCGAGCACGGCCCCGGCGTGCTGTGGCGGCTGCGCGGCCCCGGCAACCTCGCCATGCTCGGCGACGACGACGCGAAGGCGGTGAAGCCGGTCGACGCCGACGGCCCGACGCTCGGCATCCGCGGCATCGACCACATCTGCCAGGCCTTCCACGACCGCGACGCGCTGTCGCGCTGGTACGCCGACCTCGCGGGCTTCGTCGAGGTGTGGCGCACCGCCGACGACGAGATCCCGGACATGGCCGACCTCGTGCTCAACATCCCCGGCTCCACCATCTGCTGGGAGGTCATCACCGGCCGCGGCGAGGACTCGTTCGTCGACAAGTTCCTCGCCCGCAACGGGCCCGCCGCCCACCACGTGACGTTCGAGGTCGCCGACTGGGAGGCGGCGCTGGCCGCCTGCCGCGCCCACGACATCCCCACGTTCGACGACGAGGAGGGCGTCAAGGACGGGGCGGCGTGGAAACACACCTTCATCCACCCCAAGCACGCGGGCGGCGTGCTCGTCCAGCTGTTCTGGGAGGAACAGCCGGGCGTCTGGGTGCGCTCGGACAAGATCCCGCCCGCCAACTGACCCGGGACACCGCATGGACCTGACCCTGACCGAGGACCAGGAGCTCATCCGGTCCACCGCCCGCGAGGTGCTCGCCGACCGCACGACGGTGGGCGGCGGGTTCTCCGCGGACCTGTGGAAGGAGGTGGTCGAGCTCGGTTGGACCGGGCTCGCCATCCCGGAGGCGTACGGCGGCGTGGGCGAGGGGTTCCTCGAGGGGTGCCTGCTGCTGGAGGAGATGGGCGCGGCGCAGGCGCCGAGCCCGTTCCTGCACACCCTGGTCTGCGCCGCCACGATCGAGCGGCACGGCACCGCCGAGCAGCGCGAGCGCTGGCTGCCCGGGATCGTCGAGGGCCGGACGATCGCCTACGCCGACGGGGCGGACGTCACCGCTGGCCCGTCCGGCGACGGGCACGTCCTCGACGGCACCGCGCGGTTCGTGCCGTACGCCCACGCCGTGGACGACCTGCTGGTCGTCGCCGGTCGGAACGCCTACCTCGTCGACCGCTCGGCGCCCGGGGTCACGACCGAGCCGCTCGACGTCGTCGGCCCGGCCGAGCAGGACGACGTCCGCTTCTCCGGCGTGGTGGTGCCGCCCGAGCGGGTGCTCGCCGACGGCCCGGCCGTCGCGGCGACCGCGTCCGCGTTCGGGGCGGCGGCGACGTGCGCCGAGATGGTCGGCGGCGCCCAGCGCGTGCTGGACATGACCGTGGAGTACGCCGGGCAGCGCGAGCAGTTCGGCCGCCCGATCGGCGGTTTCCAGGCGGTGCAGCACCACTGCGCCGACATGGCCATCGACGTGCTCACCGCGCGGTTCATCGCGTTCGAGGCGATCTGGCGGCTCACCGCACCCGGCCAGAACCCCAACCAGGTCGCGCTCACCGTGGCCGTGGCCAAGGCCTGGGTGAGCGACGCCTACCAGCGGGTGTGCGCGCTCGGGCACCAGGTGCACGGGGCCATCGGCTTCACGGCCGAGCACCACCTGCACCACTACCTGGGGCACGCGATGAGCAGCGCGCTCGCCTTCGGCGACGGCGACTTCCACGTCGACCGGGTGGCCGACGGGATCGGCCTGCCCCGCTCCTGAGGCCACACGTCAGGAAAGCCACATTCATGAAGCTGGGCTTCATGAATGTGGCTTTCCTGAACGTCGCCGCCCGGCTCAGCCGGCGACGGTGGTCTTGCCGAAGGGAGACTCGAGCGGCTGCAGCTCGGGCCGCTTGGGGCGGTACCCGTTGTTGCGCGGGTCGCCCAGCAGTCGCCTGCGGAGGAACGGCACGACGTGCTCGCGCATCCAGCGCAGGTCCTCCCGGACCCAGTCCCGCCAGGGTGTGGGCTCCATCTCGGGCAGCGGGGTGCGCCAGTCCTCGGTGACGGGCTCACCGAGCGCCTCCAGCACGCGGAGCGCGACCCGGCGGTGCCCCTCGGAGGTGAGGTGCAGCCGGTCGCGGCCCCAGGCGCGCGGGTCGGCGAGCGGCGCCATGCCCCACAGGTCCACCACGGTGCTGCCGTGGCGCTCCGCGCTGGCGCGCATCAACTCGTTGTAGCAGGCCACGCGACCGCGCAGCCTGCGCAGGATCGGGTGCATCCGGCCGAGGTCGAAGCCGGTGAACACCAGCACGTGCGCCCCGGTCGCGGTGACGCGCTCCAGTGCGGCGTCGAAGCGGCGGGCCAGGTCGTCGGTGTCGCAGGAGAACCGCAGGATGTCGTTCCCGCCTGCGCAGAACGTGATCAGGTCGGGACGCAATCGCTCGGCCACCGGGACCTGCTCCTCGACTATCTCGTCGAGGAGTTTTCCGCGTACGGCGAGGTTGGCGTAGCGGAACCCGGGGCGGGTGGCACTCAGGTGCTCCGCAACCCGGTCGGCCCAGCCGCGGGGAGTACCGTCGGGGCGCCAGTCGTCCAAGCCCTCCGTGAAGCTGTCCCCCAGCGCGAGGAAGCTGCTGATGGGTCTCATCGGCCATCGCCTCCCTTCGTTCACATCCCCGTCACCTCGCCGACGGGCAGCGCATCCTCCAATATCGCCCAGTACCGGCGGTATGCGCCAGTAGAGGTGATCCAATCGTGGAGATAGGGCACCCTTAGCTCATGGGGAGCCGGAAGGACGCGGTCGAACCGGGTCTCGCCGAGGTCCTCGGCGGACGTGGTGGCGCCGTCGACGCCACCGTGCCGGTCGTCGCGTTCGTGGTGGCCTACACGGTCGCCGACGCCGCGGGCTGGGCGTCGTCCGTCGCCTGGGCGGGCGGGGCGGCCGTGCTCGTCGGCGCCGTGGTCGCGGTGGTCCGGCTCGTCCGCGGCGACCGGCCGCGCGCGGTGCTGCTCGGCCTGCTCGGGGTGGCCGTGGCGGCCCTGATCGCGCTCTACACCGGCCGCGCCGTCGACTTCTTCCTGGTGCAGATCGCGAGCAACGCCGCGAGCGCGCTCGCCTGGGCCGTCTCCATCGTGGTGCGCTGGCCGCTGCTCGGGTTGGTCGTGGGCACCGTGCTCGGGCAGCGCACGCGCTGGCGCCGGGACCCCGACCTCCTGCGCGGCTACCAGCGCGCCAGCTGGGTGTGGGTCGGGCAGTACCTGGTGCGGCTCGCGGTGTTCATCCCCCTCTACGTGGCCGACGCGGTGGTGGCGCTCGGCGTGGCCCGCACGGTGCTCACCTGGCCGCTCGTGGCGCTGTGCGTCGCGCTCTCCTGGCCGGTGCTGCGGTCGGCGCTGCCCCCGGGGCACGGCGGGCTGCGCCACCCGGCCGTGCCGCCCGACGAGCCCCGCGACGGCTGACCACCCCCGTCACAGCGCGATCCGGGGGTCCGCCGCGGTCTGCAGGACGTCGACCGCGGTGTTGGCGACGATGTAGACCACTCCGAGCACGAACGTGACGCCGGCGACGGCGGGGAAGTCCGCCACCGGGATGCTCGCGCTCAGGTAGCTGCCCAGCCCCGGCCAGCTGAACACGTTCTCGACGACGAGCACGCCCGCGAACATGAACCCGAGCTGCAGGCCCGTCATCGACAGCGCCGCGTTCACCGAGTTCCGCAGGACGTGCCGGGTGACGATCGCGCGCTCGGTCAGCCCCTTCGCCCGCGCCGTGCGCACGTGGTCGGTCTCGAGCGTGGTCAGCAGGCTGGAGCGCAGCACCCGCCCGATCGCGAGCGCGGGTGAGACGGCCAGGACGACGGCGGGCAGCAGCAGGTGCTCGAGCGCGTCGACGCTCAACCCGACGTCGCCCGTGAGCAGCCCGTCGAGCACGAGCAGGCCGGTCGGGCCCGCAGGCTCGGACGCGCTCGTGCGCCCGCTGCCCGGCAGCCAGCCGAGCTGCTGGTAGAAGACGACCAGGCCGAAGATCCCCAGCAGGAACGTCGGCGCGGTCGAGCCGAGGAACAGCGCCGCGCGGACGACCCCGGCGCCGCGCACGCGCAGCACGCTCAGCACGGCGAACGCGACCGCCAGCACGAGCGCGACCACGAACGCGAGCGACACCAGCTCCACGGTGGCGGGCAGGTACGTCGCGATGTCGTTCGAGACCGGACGCCGCGTGCGGAACGAGGTGCCCATGTCCCCGATGAGCAGCCCGCCGACGTAGTGCAGGTACCGCTCGAACGCGGGCGCGTCCAGGCCGAGCCGGGCGCGTTCGGCGGCGACCGCCTCGGGGGACGCGTTGGGGCCGAGCGTGGCCGCGACCGGGTCGGCGCCCGAGATCTCCTGCAGCGCGAACAGCACGATCGTGAGCACGCCGACCAGCGCCACCAGGGCGGCGAGCCGGCCGGCGAGGAAACGGACCCGGATCACGGCGGCTACCTCCGTCCGGACAGCAGGTTGCGCACGGCGTCGCCGCCGAGGTTGGCCACGAGGCTCAGCACCAGCACCGCGATGCCGGGGATGGCCGGGATCCACCAGTGCGCGAGCAGCTCCGGGAGGCTGCGCGCGGTGTCGGCGCCGAGCTCGGGCGCCGGGGCGGGCTGGCCGAGCCCGAGGAACGACAGGCTCGCCATCACCAGCACGACGTTGCCGACGTCGAGGCTCGCCGTGATCACGGCGGAGGGGACCACCCCGGGCAGCAGGTGCCTGCGCACCAGGCGCACCGGGCCCACGCCCGCCATCCGTGCCGCCTCGACGTGCGGGCGGGAGACCAGGCTGCGCACCTCCCCGCGGACGATGCGCGCGTAGAACGGCCACCAGACGATCGAGATCGCGATGACCGTGTTGAGCAGCCCCGGCCCCAGCGCGGCGGCCACCGCCACCGCGACCAGGGTGGAGGGCAGGGCGAGGAACAGGTCCGTGGTGCGCATCAGCAGCGCGTCGACGAACCCGCCCGCGGCGCCGGCGGCGAGCCCCACCAGCCCGCCGACCACGAGGCCGATCGCGACGACGACCAGCGCCGTGAGCCAGCTCGTGCGCAGGCCCAGCAGCGTGCGGGAGAGCAGGTCGCGGCCGATGCCGTCGGTGCCGAGCGGGTGCTGCGGGTCGCCGACGGGCACGTGCAGCCGCCCGACCGGCTGCACCGGGTCGTACGGGGCCAGCACCGGCGCCAGGAGGGCGACGAGCGTCACCGCCGCGACCAGGGCGAGCACGGCGAGGTCGGCGGTGCGACCGCCGAACGGGAGGCGGGGTCGCAGCCGGCCGACGCGCTCGTGGCCGACGCGGTCCGGTCGGCTCTCCGGGCCGGTGGTGACCTCGGCGGTGGCGGTCATCAGGCTGCTCCCCGGTGCACGCAGGCGACGCTGTGCGCGTCGCTGCCGGTGGGGACGAGCTGGATGCCGGTCACGGTGGTGGTGCACTCGGGCACGGCGTCCGGGCAGCGGGGGTGGTACGCGCAGCCGGTGGGCGGGGACAGCGGGCTCGCCGGCTCCCCGGTGATCTGCGGCAGCTCCCGGCCCGCCCCCGGGACGGCCGCGACGAGGGCCCGCGTGTACGGGTGCTGCGGCGCGGCGATGACCTCGTCGGCGGGCCCGATCTCGACGATCCGGCCGAGGTACATCACGGCGATCCGGTCGGCGACGACGCGGGCGACGGCCAGGTCGTGGGTGACGAACAGGATGGTCATCCCGAGCCGGCGCCGCAGCTGCCCGATCAGGTTCAGCACACCCGCCGCCAGCGAGGCGTCGAGGGCGCTCGTCGGCTCGTCGCAGAGCAGGATGTCGGGCGGCACGATGGTGGCCCGCGCGAACGCGACCCGCTGCCGCTGGCCGCCCGACAGCTCACCCGGCCGGGCCGTCGCGGCGGCCGCGGGCAGCCCGACGGCGTCCAGGGCGTCCTGCACCCGCCTGCGCCGTTCGGCGGCGGTGAGCCTCTGGCCCGCCAGCCGCTCGGCGAGCAGCTCCTCGACCCGCATCCACGGCGTGAGCGACGCGCCGGCGTCCTGGAACACCATCTGCACCCGCTCCCGCGGGGGCCCGTCGACGCGGCCGGTGTAGGACCGCTGCAGGCCGGCGACCACGCGCAGCAGCGTCGACTTGCCCGACCCGCTCTCGCCGACCAGCGCGAGCGACTCCCCCGCGCGGACGTCGAGCGTGACCCCGCGCAGGGCGGACAGCGTGGCCTTGCGTCCGCGCTCGTCGCGCACCCCGAACTCGCACCACACCTCGGTGAGCGCGAGCCCCGCGCCGCCCGTGCCGGCTGCGCCCTCCGGCTCGGCGTCGGGCTCCGCGGGCGCCGGGAGGGCCGCGGCCGCCGGGCCCGCGACGTGGCACGCCGCGCGGTGGGGCACCGGGCCGTCGGCCCGTTCGACCACCGCCAGGGGTGGGCGGTCGTCCGCGCAGCGCTCGACGGCGACGGGGCACCGGCTGCGGAAGGCGCAGCCGGTGCTGCGCTCCTCGGGGGTGGCGGTGTCCTGGGCGAGCGTCCGCAGCCGGGCCCCGCGCTCGGTCGACAGGTCCAGGCGCGAGGCGAGCAGGCCCGCCGTGTACGGGTGCCGCGGCCGGGCGAGGACGTCCTCGGCGGTGCCCAGCTCCGCGAGCCGGCCCGCGTACACGACCGCGATGCGGTCGGCGACCTGGCCCGCGACGCCCAGGTCGTGGGTGATCATCAGGACGCTGCAGCCGATGTCGTCGCGCAGCGCGCGCAGCACGGAGAGGACCTGCGCCTGCACGGTGACGTCGAGGGCCGTGGTGGGTTCGTCGGCGATCACGAGCTTCGGCCCGCCCGCGATCGCCATGGCGATCATGACCCGCTGGCGCAGGCCGCCGGACAGCTCGTGCGGGTAGGCCCGCAACCGCCGCTGTGGTTCCGGCACCCCGACCGCGCGCAGGAGCCGGACGGTCTCCTCGGTGCTGCCCGCCGCCTCCCGCACCTGGTCGCCGATCCGCATGGTGGGGTTCAGCGAGGACATCGGGTCCTGGAACACGGCGCCGAGCTCCAGCCGCCGGACCTGGCGCCGGGCGGGCTCGCCCGCGCGGAGCATGTCCACGCCGCCGACCTCCACCCGCCCGCTCACGCACGGGTCCGCCGACGCGGGGAGCAGGCCGAGCAGGGCGAGGCTCAGCACGCTCTTCCCCGAGCCGGACTCGCCGACCAGCCCGAGGATCTCGCCGGGCCGCACGTCCAGGTCGACGCCGCGGACGACCTCCGAACGCACGCCGTGCCTGCGGAGCGACACGTGCAGATCCTCGACGGTGGCCACCGGGGTGTCGGAAACGGTTCTCGCGATCTGCTCCGTGGGCATCTGCTCCACCTCACCGGGCTGCGACTGCGGGCAGCGAAATCGAATGGTATTGGCGGACGGCGCTAATGCGGTCCGCGTTTTCAGAGACGTCATCACGGTTTAACCGCGTCCGGGTGCGGGCGTTCGCGTCGCGCGCCGTCGGCGCGGACGAGCTCGTGGATCCGCCGCTCGCGCACGCGCGCGGTGAGTGCGAGGCAGCAGGCGATCGAGAGGCACAGCGCGGCGCAGGAGACCCACAGCGCGGGGGCGCCGAAGCGGTCCAGCACGGTGCCGCCGACCACGGGCGCCACCATCGTGGCCGCGCTGAAGGCCAGCGCGTACACGCCCTGGTACCGGCCGCGGGCCCGCGGTGAGGACAGGTCGGAGGCGATCGACTGCGCCGACGGGTGGCCGCCCATCTCGCCCAACGTCCACACCGTGACCGCGAGCGCGTAGACCGGCCAGCTCGTCGCGACCGCCTGCAGGCCCACCCCGACCGCGGTGACGCAGAGCGCCCCGACCAGCACGGCCTCGCGCCGCCACCGGCCCAGCACCCGGGCCGACGGCAGCTGCAGCAGGCAGAGCAGCACCCCGTTGAGCGTCAGCAGGTAGCCGTAGTCCTGGGTGCTGAACCCGTCGTCGACCATCGCCAGCGGCAGTGCGACGGTCGACTGCACGTAGACCACCGAGTAGCCGAACATCGCGAGCACGAACGCGACGAAAACCCGGTCGCGGAGCACGTCGGAAATCCCGACCGCGGCCTGCTCGTCGTTCTTTCCGGAAGCCGTCGGACCGGTGGTCGGCAGCGTTTCCGGAACGCGTGCGACCACGATTCCCGCGGCCACGAGCAGCACTCCCGCCTGGCCGAAGAACAGGTAGCGGAAGGCGTGGTCGGCGAGCAACCCCGCGAACAGCGGACCGGCGGCGTAGCCGAGGTTCACCGCCCAGTACTTGTAGGCGAAGGCCGCCCGCAGGTGCTGCCGCGGCGCGATGTCGACGATCAAGGTGGCGATCGCGGGCTGCGCCGCGCCGTTGACCAGCCCGAAGACGCAGAGCAGGGCCGCGATCACCACCGGGTCGTCGAACGCCGGGACGACCGTGAGCGTCGCCGCCGACAGCACGAGGCTCGCCACGAGCGTCCGCTTGCGGCCGAGCAGGTCGGCGCACAGCCCACCGGCGAACGCCGACAGCACCACGCCACCGCCGTAGCCGGCCACGACGAGCCCCGCGGCCGAGCCGGACAGGCCAGCCTCGCCGGTGAGGAACAGCGACATGAAGGGGACGACGAACCGGCCCGTCCAGGTCACCAGGACCGCGAACCACAGCCACCAGAACCTCCGATCGAGGTCGCTCAGGCGGGTGCGCGGGCCGGTGGGCGTGCGATCCGACACCGCCGCCCTACTGCTCGATCCGTTCGATCGTGAGGTCGTGGAAGTCGAGGGTGTACGGCTCAGCGATGCTGTGCGTCTCCGCCACCCGGCCCAGCCAGGGTTGGGCCACCACGAAGTCGTTCACGTAGGCCCAGGCGGGCGTGCACGCGGCCTCGGTGATCTCCTGCCCCGCGCGGACGTAGGCCGCCGTGTCCCCGGTCGCCACGGCCTCGGCCAGCAGCGCGGTCGCCTCCGGGTCGTAGCACTGCAGGTGGTTGAGCCCGCCGTCCTGGTCCCAGAAGACGTGGCCGTACATGTAGGGGTCGTTGGCGTCCGGCCACGTCCCCGAGGCTACGTAGAGGTCGGGGGCGTTCGCCGGGTCGGCGGCGAAGGAGCCGAAGACCTGGGAGGTCTGGTAGGCGGTCACCGTGGCCTGCAGGCCGAGGGACTGCAGCTGCGCAGCGATGATGTTGGCGATCTGCGCGTCGTCCGGGTTGGCCGCGCTGTGCCCGACGATCACGCCCCGCGCGTTCGGCGGGAGGGTCTGCGCGTACGCGGCGAGCGGCGCCGGATCGTGCACGATCTCGCGGGCGTCCGAGCCGTCCGGGATGGCGCCGCGGGAATAGGTGCCCGTGGCGAGCTCGGCCTTGTGTGCCACCACCTGGTCGATGACCTGCCGCCAGTCCACGGCCTGGAACATCGCCCTGCGCGCCTCCGCGGTGGCCATGAACGGGCGGTTCGGGTTCATGTAGAGCACGCCCACCTGGAAGGTCGGCAGCGAGTACGCCTCCAGCACCTCGTCCTCGACGTAGCTGGCCTGCGACGCGGACGGGACCGCTCCGATGATCGCGGCCAGGTCGCCGTTGCTCAGCGCCAGCTGCATCGCCGAGGTGTCGGTGAAGACCGGCAGGTCGATCGTGGTGAACGTCGGCGGGCCGCCCCAGTAGCGGTCGAAGGCCTGCATCTCGTACCGCTCACCCACCCGGGCCACCGTGAGCCGGTACGGGCCGGTGCCGGCCGAGTTGGTGCTGAGGTAGGTCTGGGCGTGGTCCTGCCCGGCCTGCTCGCGCAGCACCGTCGGGCTGATCATCCTCGGCCCGTACGGCGAGGCGAGGTAGTGCAGGAACGCCGAGTTCGGTCGGTTGAGCCGGATCACGGCGGTCAACTCGTCCGGGGTCTCCACGGCGGCGACGTCCTCGACCATGTAGGCGGGCCCCGCCCCGACCGCGAGCCGCCGCTCGAACGAGGCCGCGACCGCCTCCGAGGTGAACGGGGTGCCGTCGTGGAAGAGCACGCCCTCGCGCAGGTGGAACGTGAAGACGGTGTTGTCGGGCGAGACCTCCCAGCTCGTCGCCAGGCTCTCGACGATGGTGGGGGTCTCGACCCCGGGCTGGTAGCGGACGAGCCCCTCGTACATGTTGGTGGTCAGCGCGAGCCCGTTGCCCGAGTAGTAGACGTCCGGGTCCGGCGGCTGGCCGATGTCGCCCAGCAGCCCGAGGCGCAGCACCCCGTCGGTGGGGGCGGGCGACGCGGTGGCGGGTCCGGCGGCGGCCCCACCGCAGCCGCTGAGCAGCAGCACCGCGGCGATCGCGCCGGCGAGGGCGGCGCGCGGGCGGCGGGTGGGTGACACGACGCTCATCCGGTCTCCTCCAGCGCGCGCAGGGCCCGCGGGTGCCCGGGGTCGAGCGATGCCGGGTGCAGGTAGTCGCGCTCGGTCAGCCCCTTGCGACGCATGGCGATGCCGGTGAGGGCCTCCCGCACCGCGCGGTTGGCCAGCAGCGCGGTGATCTCCCCGCGGTCGTCGTAGGGCGGGCTGACCTCGACCACGTCCATCGCGACGATCCCGACCTCGGCGCACAGCCTGCGGACGGCGGTGAGCACGTCGGTGCTCGTGAGGCCGCCCGGTTCCGGGGTGCCGGTGCCCGGCGCGTACGCCGGGTCCGCCACGTCGATGTCGAGGGAGATGTAGAGGTGGTCGGCCTGGTCGAGGGCCTCGTCCACGGCCCGTTCGAGCACGGTGTCGAAGCCGTCCCGGTTGATCTCGGCCATGAAGTGGGTGCGCATGCCCTGCTCGGCCATCCAGTCGAGGATCTCCTCGTCCGGCCAGTAGCCGCGCAGCCCGACCTGCACGAAGTTGCGGCCCGGCACGGCGCCGCTCTCGATCAGCTTGCGCATCGGGGTGCCGTGGCTCGCGAGCGTCCCCGGCAGATCCGGGGCGGTGTCGGCGTGCGCGTCGAAGTGGACGATCCCGACCTTGCCGTAGCCGTGGTGGTCGGCCACCGCCGTGGCCGACGGCCAGGTGGTCGCGTGGTCCCCGCCGAGGATGATCGGGATCACGCCGGAGTCGACGATCGTCCCGATGAACTTGCGGATCTCCTCGAACGTCGTGACCGTGTTGCCGGTCCGGATCGGCGAGTCGCCGTAGTCGCAGACCTTCAGCTCGGCGAACGCGTCCACCCGCACGTCGAGCGAGTAGTGGGAGCGGCCGTACCCGCCCTTGTAGTCGCAGGCCCTGATCGCGAGCGGGCCGTGGTTGGTGCCGCTGCGCCCACCCGCCGTCGCGTCCCACGGGACGCCGCAGATCGCGACGTCCATCTCGCCCGCGACGAGGTCCTCCGGCGTCAGGCAGACCGGCAGCTTGGCGAACGTCTGGATACCCGCGAAACCGCCTTCGCCCTTGCGGTTGACGAAGATGGGGCCCGGTTTGCGACCGACGTTGAAGTCGTCGACCGCGCCGTGCCCCTCCAGTCCTTTCCCGAGCCGCGGCGGCTGTTCCCAGAAGCCTTCTCCGAAATCGTGGTGGTGATGGGAATGCGCCGCTGCCTGACCGTTCTGGTGGTGGTTGTCGCGCTCTCGATCCGCCGCGGATCGCTCCGCATCCTCGGCCATTCTGTTTCGTCCCTCCGCAATTGCGCGTGCCATCGGGGAGCCGTGGTCCAGGGTGCGCACCTCGCTCGCGGCGGGACGCTAGGCAGTGCCGAATCGTTCCGTCAACGGCGTCCCGACCTTGTTACGTGCCCGACCCATCGGGCAATCCGGGCCGCCCCCGGTGCGACCTCGCCGCAACACCGGAGAAACAAATCGGCCGACCCTCGGATGCGGGTGGTACGGTCGCGAGGTGCGACGAAATCCGGTGACGTTGCAGGACGTCGCGAAGGCCGCGAAGGTGTCGCGCAGCACCGCATCCGAGGCGCTGGCCGGAACCGGGCGGATGACCGCGGCCACCCGTCAATCCGTGGTCGAGGCCGCGCAACGGCTCGGATATCGGCCGAATGCGGTGGCGCGCAGCCTGCGCACCGGCCGGATGCGGGCGATCGGGCTGCACTACCTGAGCTCGGGCGACCGGTTCGCCTCGCCCTACTTCCGGGAGTTCACCACCGGCGTGCTCGATGTGACCCAGCCGGAGGACTACGACCTCACCCTGCTCTCCAGCAACCCGGAGGTCCCGCGGCAGGCCCTCCCGCGCGTCGACGGCGTGATCATCGCCGACCCGATCGCCGACGACCTGCGCGCGCACGCGCTCATCGGCTCCGCGCTGCCGATCGTCGCCGGCGAGCTGTACCCGCCGGGGATGCCGAGCTCACCGGTGGTGTCGGCAGACCACGCCACCGCCCTGCGCGCCATCCTCGACCACGCGCACGGCCACGGCGCCACCCGGCCCGCGCTCATCGCGCCGGGGCCGAACAGCGGCTGGGGGGTGCTGCTGCGGCGGACGTTCGAGGAGTGGTGCGCCGAGCGGGGGCTGCCGGGCACCACGCGGGAGAGCCGGTTCGGCGACACGGACCCGGTCGCGCACACCAGGCTGGCCGCCGCGCTGTTCGCCGCCGAACCCGACACCGACCTGCTGGTGGTGTCGTCGGAGGTCGCGGCCATCGCCGCGCTCGGCGTGGTGCGCGATCGCGGGCGGCACCCCGGCGTCGACGTGCTGCTCGCCTGCTGCGCCGACGGCCCGCGGCTGGACGTGACGGAGCCGTCGATCACGGCGATCGACATGCGCCCGCGGACCCTGGGCCGCGAGTGCGCGCGGATGCTCATCGACCTCCTCGAGGGCCGCGGGGCGCCGCAGGAGGACAAGCTGGTCCCGGCCGAGGTCGTCTTCCGGGCGTCCACCGGAGCCCGCTGACTTCCGTCGCGTGACGTGAAGGCGGTCACGAAGGGTGATCGTTCGAATCGGTTCGGGTGGGTATCCCCGTTGGAACCGATGCCCGCAGTCCCGCCCCGACCCGTCCCAGGAGCCATGCCCCAGCCCACTGCGCCCCGATCCAGCACCGCCGCTGGGCGTGCGACCCGGGAAACCGAGGTGGCCGCGTCCGCGAAGGCGCCGGACCTCACCGTCAACAAGGTCCTCGCCGGGGCCGGGGCGGCGGTGACGAGCGCCCTGCTCGGCTCGTACTTCGGCGCGACCGGCACGGTCGCGGGCGCCGCGCTCGGCTCGGTCGCGAGCACCGTCGCCGCCACGCTCTACCAGCGCTCCCTCGACCGGACCCGCGACACCATCCTCGCCCGCGTCCGCGTCACCGCCGGGCGGCGGACCGATCTGTCCGACCAGCCGACCGTCCGGCTCGAGGTGCCCGCCCAGCGCGGCCCGGTCGAGCAGGAGACCACCGTGCTGCGGACCGAGCCGGTCCTGCGCAGGCCGAACCGGTTCTGGATGTGGGCGGGCGCGACGGTGCTGGTGTTCGTGGTCGGTCTCCTCGTCGTCACCGGCCTCGAGTGGGCGAAGGGGTCGTCGCTCACCACCGGGACTCCGGGCACCTCGGTCGGCCGGGTGCTCACGCCCGGCGCGGACGGGCCCGGTGCGCCGGCGGCGGTCGAGCCCACGACGGAGCCGGAGCCCACGTCCGAGCGGCCCGCGCCGAGCGCGGAGCGCACCGCCGAGCCGGAGCCGTCGGCCGAGGCGCCGCCCAGCCCGCTCCCGGGCCCGGTGGACGTGCCCCGTCCCGGCGCCGAGCCGACGCAGGACCCCACCAGCGCCCCGGCCACCCCCGAACCGACGCCGAACCTGCTCCCGTTGCCGGGCGAGGACGGCTGAACTTCAGGAAAGCCACATTCACGAAGCCCACGTTCATGAATGTGGCTTTCCTGAAGTTCCAGATGTGACGAGTTGCGAACGGGCGGCGCCACCGCGGCGCCTCCGTGCCTAGCCTCGGTCGATGCGAGTGTTGATCACCGGTGGGGCCGGGTTCGTCGGATCGCACGTCGCCGACCGGCTCGCCGCGGAAGGCCACGACGTGCTGCTGCTCGACGCGCTGCTCCGGCAGGCACACGGGGCGGGCGGCTGGGAGCCGGCCCACGAGCACGTGGTCGGCGACGTGCGCGACGCCGACCTCCTGGCTCGGCTGCTGCCCGGGGTGGACGCGGTGTGCCACCAGGCGGCGATGGTCGGGCACGGGGTCGACCCGTCGGACGCCCCCGCCTACGCCGCCCACAACGACCTGGGCACCGCGGTCCTGCTCGCCGCCATGTACGAGGCGGGCGTGCGGCGGCTGGTGCTCGCCGGCTCGATGGTCGTCTACGGCGAGGGGCGCTACGACTGCGCCGAGCACGGGGTCGTCCGGCCGCTGCCGCGCGCCGCGGCCGACCTCGCCGCCGGGCGCTACGAGCCCCGTTGCCCGCGGTGCGGGCGGGAGCTCACGCCGGGCCTGGTCGGCGAGGACGCGCCGCCGGACCCGCGCAGCACCTACGCCGCCACGAAGCTCGCCCAGGAGCACCTCGCGAGCGCGTGGGCGCGCCAGTGCGGCGGGCAGGTGTGGTCGCTGCGCTACCACAACGTCTACGGCCCGCGGATGCCGCGCGACACCCCGTACGCGGGCGTCGCGTCGATCTTCCGCTCCGCCCTCGAACGGGGCGAGCCGCCGCGCGTGCTGGAGGACGGGCGGCAGCGCCGCGACTTCGTGCACGTCACCGACGTCGCCGCGGCCAACGCGCTCGCCCTGACCGCCGACGCGGACGGCTTCGAGGCGGTGAACGTCTGCTCCGGTGAGCCGCGCACCGTCGGCGAGCTGGCCCACGAGCTGGCGGCGCGGATGGGCGGGCCGGCGCCGGAGGTCGTCGGCGGGGCCCGGCCGGGCGACGTGCGGCACGTGGTCGCCGACCCGGCCAAGGCGCGGGAGCGGCTCGGGTTCACGGCTGCGGTGTCGTTCGCCGAGGGCGTCGCCGCGTTCGCCACCGACCCGCTGCGGGAGCAGGCCGTCACCGTTCGGTAAGGGCCGATCAGGGGTCTGACCGGCCTTTTCGGGTCGATGATCGCTGGCGTGGAGATCGTGCTTCCCTGCCTCGACGAGGCGGCCGCCCTGCCCGCGGTGCTGGCCGAGCTGCCGGCGGGCCGGCCGGTGCTCGTCGTCGACAACGGTTCGACCGACGACACCGCCGCCGTCGCTGCGGCGCACGGCGCGCGGGTCGTGCACGAGCCCCGCCGCGGCTACGGGGCCGCCGTGCACGCCGGGCTGCTGGCGGCGCGCGACGAGGTCGTCGCCGTCCTCGACGGGGACGGCTCGCTCGACCCGGCGGCGCTCGCGCCGATGGCCGAGGCCGTGGAGTCCGGCCGCGCCGACCTCGCCGTCGGCAGGCGGGTGCCCGCGCCGGGGGCGTGGCCGTGGCACGCGCGCGCGGGCAACGCGGTGATCGCGGCCCTGCTGCGGGCCCGCGGCGTCCCGGTGCACGACATCGCGCCGATCCGGGTGGGCCGCAGGCGGGACCTGCTCGCGCTCGGCGTCGCGGACCGCGGCTTCGGCTACCCCCTCGAGCTGCTGCTGCGCGCCGGCGCGGCGGGGTGGCGGCTGCACGAGGTCGACGTCGCCTACCGGCCGCGCGCGGGCGGCCGGTCGAAGGTGTCCGGCTCGGTCCGTGGCACGGTACGCGCGGCCAGGGACATGAGCCGGCTGCTCGCGGCGCAGGGGTTGCGGTGAGCCGGGCCGCGGTGATCGTCCTGGCCAAGGCGCCGGAGCCGGGCCGGGTGAAGACCCGGCTGTGCCCGCCCGCCACGCCGGAGCAGGCCGCCGACCTGGCCGCCGCCGCGCTGCTCGACACCATCGACGCGGCCGCGGGGGTGCCCGGCGCCGACCTCGTCGTCGCGTTCACCGGCCGGCTCGCCGGGGCGGCGCGCGGCGGGGAGCTCACGGCCGCGCTGCGCGGTGCCCGGGTGCTGCCGCAGCGCGGCGACGCCCTCGGCGAGCGGATCGCCGCCGCACACGCCGACACCGCGGCGGTGCTGCCCGGGCGCCCGACGCTGCAGCTGGGCATGGACACCCCGCAGGCCGACGCGGCGCTGCTCGCGGCGTGCCTCGACCGGCTCCGTGCGCCCCGCACGGACGCCGTGCTCGGGCTCGCCGCGGACGGCGGCTGGTGGGCCCTGGGGTTGCGCGACCCGCGCGCGGCCCGGCTCGTCGCCCCGGTGCCGACCTCGCGCGCCGACACGGGGGAGCGCACCCTGCGCGCCCTGCGGGACGGCGGGCTGCGGGTCGGCCTGCTCGCGGAGCTGACCGACGTCGACACCGCCGCCGACGCCCTCCAGGTGGCCGCGGCGGCGCCGGGCGGCCGGTTCGCCGCCGCGCTCGCCCGCGTCCCGACGTTCGCGGCGGCGCCGTGACCGCCGCGTTCGACGCCGCGCTGCGCGGCACCCCGGCCCGGATGCTGCGCAGCGACGGCGCGGAGGTCGTGCTCGCGGTGGGGCGGTGGCACGCCGACGCCGCGGGGGACGACGCCTGGCTGCTCGACCGCTGCACCGGGCCCGCGCTGGACCTCGGCTGCGGGCCGGGGCGGCTGGTGGCCGCGTTGCGGCGCCGCGGGATCCCCGCACTGGGCGTGGACACCTCGCCCGCCGCCGTCGCCTCCTGCCGCGCCCGGGGCGCCCCCGTGCTGCACCGGGACCTGTTCGGCGAGCTCCCCGGCGGCTGGCGGCACGTCCTGCTCGCCGACGGCAACATCGGCATCGGCGGCGACCCGCTGCGGCTGCTGCGCCGGGCCGCGCGCCTGCTGCGGCCCGGCGGCACCGTGCTGGTCGAGACCGACCCCGACCCCGCGGCCCGGTGGGCGGGCACGGCGCGGGTGCACACGCCGGACGGCGTGGGGCCGCCGCTGCCGTGGGCGGTGGTGGGTGCGGCCGCGTTGCGGGAGGTCGCTGCGGAGGCGGGGCTCGTCGTGACGGCTGCTCACGCGGGGCCGCGGTGCTTCTCCGAACTGCGCGCGGCCGGGGCGTGAGGGCTGCCCGCGTCGTGCACCGCAACGGCGTGCTCGGCCGGGTCGGCGGGCTCGTCGTGGGTCTCGCCGCATCCGCACCCGCGGCGGATCCGCCTGCTCGCCGCCCATCCGCTGGTGGGTCACGACGACCCCCTCGGGGTGGGGTCGCTGACGGCCACCGCGCGAGACGGTGCGCCCGACGCGACTCACCCGCACCCACCCCGCGACTCACCCGCACTCACCGTGCGACTCGCCGGCACCGAGCCCGCGACTCGCCCGCATCGAGAACGCGACTCGCCGACACGCAGACTGCGACTCGCCGACATGCAGACCGCGACTCGCGCGCACCCAGACCGCGACTCGCCGACGCCGAGCCCGCGACTCGCGCGCATCGAGCCCGCGGCTCGCCGACGCCGGGCCCGCGACCCGCGCACACGCAGTACTACCGGGCCGGGACCTCGGCGGCAGGGAGGGTGATCTCGAACCGGCAGCCGGGGCCCTCGTTGCGCACCGAGATCACACCCTGCTGCGCCTCCACCAGCGCCTTCGCGATGGCGAGCCCCAGCCCGGCCCCGGAGTCCTCGCCCGGCGTGCGGGCGGCGGTGCCGCGGTAGCCGGGGTCGAAGACGCGGGCGAGGTCGGCCTCCGGGATGCCGCCGCACGCGTCCTGCACGGCGAGCCACGCCTCCGAACCCCGGGTGCCCGCCGAGATCCGCACGGTCGCCCCTGCGGGCGTGTGCCGGATCGCGTTGGTCAGCAGGTTGCGCAGCACGCGCACGAGGTCGGTGTCGCTGCCCAGCACGGTCGGCCAGCAGTCCGGGTGGTCCGCCGTCACGGTGACGCCCGCCGCCGACGCCGCCGCGGCCTCCGCGGCCACCGCGTCCGAGGCGATCTCGCCGAGCGCGAGCCGTTCCGCCGGCAGGCGCAGCGCCGCCGACGTGGCCCGCGACAGCTGGAACAGATCCTCGACCATCGCGGCCATCCGCACCGTCTCCCGGCGGATCCGCTGCAGGTACTCCTCCACCTCGGCCGGCCGGCGAACGACCCCGTCGAGCAGCGCCTCGGTCATGCCGCGGATGCCGGCCAGCGGCGAGCGCAGGTCGTGGCCGATGCCCGCCACCAGCTCCCGCCGGGCGGCCTCGGCCTGCCGCTCGGCCTCGCGGGCCTCCCGCAGCCAGAGCGTCTCGCGGGCGACGCTGCGCCCGAGGAGCATCCCCGCGGGGACGGTCACCGCCGCCACCACGGCGACCACCGCCACCGTCCCCACCAGCTGCGGCGTGTACATGAACCCGCTGGTCGCCACCACCCCGATCAGGGCGGCCAACAGCGGCACCAGCACGAGCGCGGTCATCGTGGCGGTCATCGACCGGCGCCGCATCCGGTGCACCACGAGCCCGCCCACCAGGGCGGCGGGCAGCGCGGACAGCAGGGCGATCGGCGCGGCCCTGGCCAGCTCGACGAGGACGTTCATCCGTCGGCGGGATCCGCGTCGGTCGGGTCGTAGCGGTAACCGGTGCCCCAGATCGTCGCGATCCGCCGGGGGCGCGTCGGGTCGGCCTCGATCTTCTCCCGCAGCCGCCGCACGTGCACGGTGACGGTGGACTGGTCGCCGAACTCCCAGCCCCACACCTCGGCCAAGAGCTCCGCGCGCGTGTACGCCCGGCCGGGGTGGGCCATCAGGTAGGCGAGCAGGTCGAACTCCCGGGTCGTCAACGCCAGCTCGCGCCCGTCCAGGTGGGCGCGGCGGGCGACCGGGTCCACCCGCAGGCCCCCGTCCACCAGCACCTCGGCCGCCGGCTCCGGCGGCCGGGAGCGGCGCAGCACGGACCCGATCCGCAGCACCAGCTCGCGGGCGCTGAACGGCTTCGTGACGTAGTCGTCGGCGCCGAGCTCGAGGCCGAGCACCCGGTCGTCCTCCTCGCCGAGGGCGGTGAGCATGACGATCGGCAGGCGCTCGTCCTCCGCGCGCAGCGCCCGGCAGATGTCCAGGCCGGTCATGCCGGGCAGCATCAGGTCGAGCACCACCGCGTCCGGGTTGCGCTCGCGGGCGGCGCGCAGCCCGGTAGGGCCGTCCGCGGCCAGGTCGACCTGGTAGCCCGCCTCGTCGAGGTAGCGCCCCACCACGTCGCGCACCGTCGCATCGTCGTCCACCACCAGCACGCGCGCCGTCATGGGACGAGCCTATGCAGGCGCACGGGCGGGCGACCCTTACGAGACGCTCACCGATCCGGCGATCCGGGCCCCGCGGCGGCCGAGCCGACCTAGCGTCGGCCCGTGCCCAGCGTTCGCTTCCGAAGTCCCCTGCGCGGACCGTGGCTGACCTCGGTGTTCGCCGCCGCGCTGCTCGTCGGGATGCCGATCCTCCTCGTCACCGGCCTGCTCGACCGCGTCGCCTACGGGCCGGGGCAGGGGCTGCCCGGCGAGGTCGGCCTGCTGCAGCTGCCGCCCTTCGACTGGCCATCCAGCCCGTCGTGGCTGTTCCGGCTGACGCAGGGCGTGCACGTCGGGCTCGGGATCGCGCTGGTGCCGGTGGTGCTGGCCAAGCTGTGGTCGGTGATCCCGAAGCTGTTCGCCTGGCCGCCCGTGCGCTCGCCCGCGCAGGCGCTGGAGCGGGCGACGCTGCTCCTGCTCGTCGGCAGCACCCTGTTCGAGATCGCCACCGGGCTGCTCAACATCCAGTACGACTACGTGTTCGGGTTCAGCTTCTACACCGGCCACTACCTCGGCGCGTGGGTCTTCGCCGCCGCCTTCGCCGCGCACGTGGCGCTGAAGTTGGGCACGATGCTGCGCGCGCTGCGGTCCCGCTCGCTGCGCCGCGAGCTCGCCACGCCGCTCGCGGCGACGGTGCCCGAACCGGTCGACGAGACCGGCCTCGTGGCGCCCGACCCGGCGCCGCCCACGATGAGCCGCCGCGGCGCGCTCGCCCTCGTCGGCGGAGGGTCCGCCCTGCTCGTGGCCCTGTCGGTCGGGCAGGTGCTCGACGGCCCGGCCCGCGCGAGCGCCCTGCTGCTGCCGCGCGGGCGGACCACGGGGGACGGCGGCCCGAACGCGTTCCCGGTCAACCGCACCGCGGCCGCCGCGGGCGTCGCCCCGACCGCCGAATGGCGGCTCGCGCTCTCGGGCGCGACCCCGCGCACGTTCACCATGGCCGAGCTCGCCGCCCTGCCCCAGCACACCGCGCGGCTGCCGATCGCGTGCGTCGAGGGCTGGTCGACGGTGCAGACGTGGACCGGCGTGCGGCTGCGCGACCTCGCCGCGCTCGCCGGCGTGCCGCGGCCCGCCTCGGCGTTCGTCGCCTCGCTCGAGGACGGCCCGTTCGCCCGCAGCACGCTGACGTCCGGGCAGGTGCTCGACCCGGACGCGCTGCTCGCGCTGCGGGTCAACGGCGCCGAACTGAGCCTCGACCACGGCTTCCCCGCGCGGATCGTCGTGCCGGCGCTGCCCGGCGTCCGCTGCACGAAGTGGGTGCGCTCGATCGAGTTCCGGGAGGCCTGATGCGCCGCTTCACCGACCGCTACGGCGCCCGCCCCGCCCACCTGGTCGGGTGCGCGGCCTGCCTCGCCCTCGCCGCGTACGCCGCGTCGTTCCTGCTCGGCGACCCGGCCCTGCTGCGGGTGCTCACCTGGTTCGTCGGCGCCGCCGTGGTGCACGACCTCGTGCTGTTCCCGCTCTGCGCCCTGGTCGACCGGGCGCTCACCCGGCTGCCGCGGGCGCCGGTGCCGCTCGTCAACCACGTGCGGGTGCCGCTGCTCGGCGCCGGGCTCACGTTCTGCGTCTTCCTGCCCGGGATCGTGCGGCAGGGGGAGGCGACCCACCTGGCCGCCACCGGGCTCGACCAGCAGCCCTACCTGGGCCGGTGGCTGGGGTTGGTGGCCGCGATGGCCGCGGTGTCCGCGCTCGTCTACCTGGTGCGGTGGGCGGTCACCACACGGTCAGCAGCAGGTGGTTGACGGCCAGCGCCAGGACGGCCTGCGCCGCCAGCCAGTACCGGGGCCGCGGCAGCAACGCACACGGGATCACGAGCCAGACCGCGAACGGCAGCCAGATCCGCTCGACCTCGCCCTTGCTCATCCCGGACAGGTCGGCGAGCATGATCGCCGCGACGCCCGCCGCGGTGAGGAGGGCGGCCCGGGCGGGGAGCCCGCGGGCCCGCCGCAGCCCGGCCACGACCGCCGGGCCCAGCGCGAACAGCACCGCGGCCAGGTTCGCCCACACGAAGTAGGCGTACGGCCGGGTCGCCGCGATGCTCGCCGCGTAGATCACCTGGACCCGCTCGAACCCGGTGAACCACCAGAACCCGCTCGCGGTGAACGCGGCGACCACGGCGAGCGCCCCGACGGCTGCGAGCGCGCCCGCCCGCACCCCGCGCGTCGCCACGAGGACCGCGAGCGCGGGCAGGGCGCCCAGCACCAGGCCGTAGGACAGGTACAGGCACCAGCCGAGCAGCACCCCGGCCAGGACGGCGACGACGTCGGCCCGCGGCCGGGCGCAGGCGACCGCGAGCAGCGCGACCCCCCACGCGAGCACGGCCGCGAACATCCCGTCCGCCGACACCCCCACCCAGACCGCGCCCGGCAGGAGCACGCCGAAGGGCAGCGCGCGGCGGGCCACGTCCTCGGCCCCGAGCGCCCGCACCGCGACCGCCACCGCGATCGGCGCGGACGCCCCGACCAGCATCACGACCACCCCGGCCGGTCCGCCCCCGCCGAGCCCGAGCCGGTCCAGCCACACGAACGTGAGCAGCGCCCCCGGCGGGTGCGCGCCGACATGGGTGGTCCAGAAGCCCGGCCGGTCGGTGAGGATGTGGTCGGCGAACGTGCGCAGCATCGCGGCGACGTCCGTCACCCGCGGCACGTCGTGCAGGTACTCCTGGCTGCTGCTGAGCCGCTCGACCACCCCGCGCCGCCAGCCGTCCACCAGCGCCAGCGCGACCGTCCACGTGACCGCGGCGGCGTACCCGGCGGCGAGCAGCGGCCCCCAGGCCAGCCGGGCGGAGAGCTCCGGCCCGCGCGCCACCACCAGCACCGCGACCGCCACCGCCGCCGGCGTCCCCGGCCCGACGTGCGGCAACCACTCCGCGAGCAGCGGCGGGAACGGCAGGAAGATGTTCACCCCGTCGGCGAGCAGCGCGCGCCCGACCAGCGCGGCGGCCACCACGCCCAGCGCCGCCCCGGACACCGCCGCGAGGTCGCCGGCGACGCGCGTTCTCCTGCTCACGGTGGCCGGCACGCCTGGACGCTATCCGCGCCGGGGCCGCAAGATCCTTACGGCTTGCGAACGCCGCCCGCCCGGCCGCGGGCATGCGGGCATCCCGGCCAGCCGGTATCGGGGATGCCCGCTCGCAGCGACGACACGGGCGCCCGACGCCGGCAACCTGGTCGGGTGAAGGCGAGTGCGGTGGTGGAGGCAGCGCTGGGGCGACGCGCCCGGCACCGGTCGGCGCACGTCGCCGACCCGGTCGACCCGACGGCCCACCCCGCCGCCCGGCGCCGCGTGCGCGGCGACAGCGCGGGCCTGGTCTGGTGGATCCGCTGGTACCGGGCCCGGTGGGCGGCCCGAAGGGCGCTGCGCTCCCGATAGCGGCGTCAGCGGCGCAGCTTCGCCGCCAGCGCCGCCGCGGCCGCCCGCGGGTCCTCCGCCTCGGTGATCGCGCGCACCACCACGATCCGGTCCGCGCCCGCGGCCAGCACCTCGTCGAGCCGGGCGTGGTCGATGCCCCCGATCGCGAACCACGGCCGCGACGGCTTCCGCCCCGCGACCCTGCGCACCAGGTCCAGGCCGGGGGCGGGCCGGCCCGGCTTCGTCGGCGTCGGCCAGCACGGGCCCACGCAGAAGTAGTCCACCCCGGGCTCCTCCGCGGCCGCCGCCGTCTCCTCCGGGCTGTGTGACGACCGCCCGATCACGACCTCCTCGCCCACCACCCGCCGGGCCCACCGAACGGGCAGGTCGTCCTGGCCGAGGTGCAGCACGTCCGCGCCCGCCGCGAGCGCCACGTCCGCGCGGTCGTTCACCGCCAGCAGCGCGCCGTGGCGCGCGCACGCCTCGGCGAGCACCTCCAGCGCCGCCAGCTCGTGGCGGGCCTCCAGCGGGCCGTCCGGGCCCTTGTCGCGCAGCTGGATGATGTCGACCCCGCCGGCCAGGGCGGCGTCGGCGAACTCCGCGAGGTCGCCGGTGCGGCGGCGGGCGTCGGTGCAGAGGTAGAGGCGGGCGTCGTCGAGTCGCTTGCGCGCGGTAGCGCCGTCGAAACCAGGCACACCCCGACGCTACTGCGTTGTTCGGCCTCCGCTCCGCTCCGGCGGGTTGTTCGGCCTCCGCTCCGCTCCGGCGGGTTGTTCGGCCTCCGCTCCGCTCCGGCGGGTTGTTCGGCCTCCGCTCCGCTCCGGCGGGTTGTTCGGCC
>Ga0310823_100063_pt1 | contig 195635 bp, 189 predicted proteins | sample P4_ome_3_FD_201316 | JGI IMG/M metagenome (GOLD analysis project Ga0310823, IMG submission 201316) | Sorghum-adapted microbial communities from Joint BioEnergy Institute, Emeryville, California, United States - P4_Day56_Rep3 | ecosystem: Engineered > Bioreactor > SSF (Solid state fermentation)...
AGCAGGAACGGGAACTCGTCGTTGATCCCGCCCTCGCGGTAGTGCAGGTCGGTGTGGCAGACCCCGCACGCCTGCACCTTCACGACCGCCTCACCGGGCCCCGGGTCCGGCACGACCACCGTCTCCACCGACACCGCCTCGCCCTTCGCGCGGGCGACGACCCCGCGTACCTGCTGCGCCACGTTGCACTCCCTTTCGTGTCCGGATCTGGTGGTACGAGTCAGCGCGCGGCCACCGCGCGCCTGCTGCCGGCAGCGAGTCCGGCCCTGCGGGCCCGCCGGACCACCGGCCCGATGGCCCGCGCCACGGCGGCGACGTCCGCCGGCGTGGAGGTGTGCCCGAAGGAGAACCGCAGCGAGCCGCGGGCCGCGGCCTCGCTCGCGCCCATCGCCCGCAGCACGTGGCTCGGGTGGGCCACGCCCGCCGTGCACGCCGACCCGGTGGAGCAGGCGATGCCGTGGGCGTCCATCAGCACGACGAGGCTGTCGCCCTCGCAGCCGGGGAAGGACAGGTTCGCGATGCCCGGCAGCCGCGACGGCCCGCCGTCGATCGCCCCGTCCCCCCGTTCGCCGTTGACCACCGCGTCCGGCACCTCGGCCAGCACGCGGGCGACCAGCTCGTCGCGCAGCCGGGCCAGCTCGGGCGACCGGTGCGGCGCCGCGGCCACGGCGTGCCGGACCGCCGCCGCCAGCCCGGCGACCGCCGGGACGTTCTCGGCGCCGCCGCCGTGCAGCAGCGGGACGCAGGCCAGCTCGCGGCGCACGAGCAGCACCCCCGTGCCGTGCGGCCCGCCCAGCTTGTGGCCGGCGAGGGTGAGCGCGTCCGCCCCGCAGCGGGCGAAGTCGACGGGCAGGGCGCCGGCCGCCTGCACCGCGTCGGTGTGCAGCGGGACGCCGAACTCGTGCGCCACGGCGGCGAGCTCGCGGACCGGGTTGACCGTGCCCACCTCGTTGTTGGCCCACATGACGCTGACCAGCGCCACGCGGTGCGGTGCCGCGGCCAGCGCGGCCCGCAGCGCCTCCGGGTGCACGCGGCCGCACGCGTCGACCGCCACGCGCTCCAGCTCGGCGCCCTGGTGGCGGGCGAGCCACTCCGCGGCCTCGATGACGGCGTGGTGCTCGGTGGCCGAGACGAGCACGCGGGTGCGCCGCGGGTCCACCGCACGGCGGGCCCAATAGACGCCCTTCACCGCCTGGTTGGCCCCCGCGGTGCCGCCACCGGTGAACACCACCTCGGCCGGCCGGGCCCCCAGCGCGGCCGCGATCGCGTCCCGAGCCTCCTCGACCGCCCGCCGCGCCGCCCGCCCCGCGGAGTGCGGCGACGAGGCGGCGCCCGTGTGCGTCATCGCCGCGCGCATCGCGGCCACGGCCTCGGGCAGCATCGGGGTGGTGGCGGCGTGGTCGAGGTACGTCACCGCGTCCGCGGCGCGCGACGGGTCGCGCGGCAGCACGCCGTACTCCGACATTTCGCCTCCTCGGGCGGGTCACCGGCCGCGGTCCCGGGCACGTCCGCTCACGGGTCGGCGCCACCGCGCCTCCCGCCGATCAGCCGGTGCCACGGTCCGGTGGCGGGCCGAGCGGCGCAACCGATCACCCGCCAGCGGCCCCGAATCCCCGATGAGCGGTAGGACTTCGGCAACGAGCGGAGCGCGGCCACGCTACCCGGTGCCGCCCCTTGCCCAGCCAATCGAGCAAAGTGTACGGTACATTTCACGGAATCACACTGAGACAAAGGGGTTGCAGTGGGAGTACCTCTCCGGCGCAGTCACAGATTCCGTTCTGCGAATCCCGCTCAGGTGACGAAGACGCCGTAACTCGATCCCATTCTTCCGGGTCGATCGCTCCAACTCGCAACGCACGTCCCGAAGCAGCCGAACGCTGTTTTTCCGGGAGATCGTTCGCATCGGTGTTCCCGAGCCGACGGAGAAGGGTGCTCAATGACGACCATTTCGAATGAAAGAGCGGACGAGTTGGCCGCTGCCGGCCTCAACGGGCAGAACAAACTCACCCTGGGCCGGCTGCTCGGCACCGGGTCCATCGGCTACGCCGAGGAGGGACCGGACGGGGTCATGCGGGCCACGGTCCGCATCCCGGAGGACCAGTTCTGCTGGGAGCCCGGGATCCTCATCCTGCCCCACGGCGGCACGCTCGAGCTCACCCTGATCAACGACGACAAGAACACGCACTGCTCCGTGCTGCCGAACATCGGCGACAACCTGGTGATCTGGCTGGTGAACCACTCCAAGGGCACGGCCACGCTCAACCTGCAGGGCCCGGGCATCTACTGGTACGGCTCCGCGACCGGCAACGACGAGGGCCGCGGCCTCACCGGGGCGATCGTCATCGGCGGCGAGGTGCCGCCGGAGGCCAAGCTCGACCGTCCCCCGCAGCCCCGTCCGTAGCGCAGAGAGGAGCACCTGAATGACCGAGTACGTCGACGCAGGCCAGGCCATCCCCCTGTCCCAGCTCAGCGCCGTCAAGGGCAGCGCCCCGCCGGTGGCCGAGAACGTCAACTACGAGCGCATCCTCAACGCGCGCTCCGAGCCGCACAACTGGCTCACCTACTACGGCACCTACGACGGCCAGCGCTACAGCACGCTGGACCAGATCAACAAGGACAACGTCAAGAACCTGGCTCCCGCATGGGTGTTCCAGGCGGCGATGGTCGGCATGCACTCCGGTGCGTCGACCTTCTCCTTCGAGGCCAGCCCGATCGTGGTCGACGGCGTCATGTACGTCTCCGGCCCCGACGGCAAGGTCTGGGCCCTCGACGCCAAGACCGGCGAGGAGCTGTGGCGCTACAAGCACGCCTCGCCCTACGACGTCTCCCTGTGCTGTGGGAACGTCAACCGCGGCGTGGCCGTGGGGCACGGGAAGGTGTACCTCTACACCCTCAACGCCCACCTCGTGGCGCTCGACGCGCAGACCGGCCAGGTCGTCTTCGACAGCGTCAACGGCGACGTGCGCGCCGGTGAGAGCGGCTCGGTCGCCCCGCTGCTCGTCAAGGACATGGTCATCGTCGGCAGCGCGGGCGGTGAGTTCGGCGTGCGCGGCCACCTCGACGCGTTCGACGCCCACACCGGCGAGCGGCGCTGGCGCTGCTACACCGTGCCGAAGCCCGGCGAGCCCGGCTCGGAGACCTGGGCCGACAACGGCGAGGCGTGGCAGCGCGGCGGCGCGAACTGCTGGGTGACGCCCACCTACGACCCCGAGCTGAACCTGCTGTTCCAGGGCACGGGCAACCCGGCCCCGGACTTCGACGGCGAGGTGCGCCCCGGCGACAACCTCTACACCGACAGCGTGGTCGCGGTGGACGTGGACACCGGCGAGATCCGGTGGCACTACCAGTTCACCCCGCACGACGTGTGGGACTACGACTCCACGATGGAGAACCTCCTGTTCGACGCTCCCGACGGGCGCAAGCTGCTCGCCCACGCGGACAAGAACGGGTACTTCTTCGTGCTCGACCGCACCAACGGCGAGCTCGTGCGGGTGTTCCCCTTCGTCGACCGCATCACCTGGGGCGAGATCACGCCCGACGGGAAGGTCACCCCGAAGGTCTACCCGGACAAGGAGGGCGAGCCGGTCCACTTCTGGCCGGGTCCCGCCGGGGGCAAGGAATGGACGCACATGTCCTACAACCCCCAGACCGGGCTGATCTACGTGCCGGTGCAGGAGGTCGGGGCCACCGCCACCCGCCGTCGGCGCGAGTTCAAGGAGAGCATGCCGTACTGGGGCGCCGCGGTGGCCGTGGACCTGGAGGACTTCTACGGCTTCGTGGCCGCCATCGACCCGCTGACCGGCGAGGAGAAGTGGCGGTGGCGCAACGAGTACCCGATGTGCGCCTCCACCCTGACCACGGCGGGCGGCCTGGTCTTCCAGGGCACCCCGACGGGCGAGTTCGTCGCCCTGGACGCCGAGACCGGCGAGAAGCTGTGGTCGTTCCAGTGCGGCAGCGGGCACCACAGCAGCCCGACCCCGTACGAGGTCGACGGCCGGCAGTACATCGCCGTGCCGACCGGGTGGGGCGGCTGGCTCGAGGGCTTCCTCCCCGGGCTGCTCGGGGGTAACAAGGGAGACGCGCTGTTCGTGTTCGCCCTGCCCGAGTCCTGATCCGACCAGCACCGCAGGACTCGCCGCGGAACCGTGGAAGGGAGGTGACGGCGTGGAGTCCACGATCGAGTGGGAGGCCCCCGAGTTCGAGGAGATCGGGTGCGCCCCCGAGGTGACCATGTACATCGCCCGCTCGGAGGCGTGATCCGACGTAGGTGAGGAGGAGGGGCACCGGACGCGGGTCCGGCGCCCCTCCTTCCGTTCGCCACCCGACGACGCGCGCCGACGGGCGCGGGAAGAGGAGGACGCGGCGATGTGGCTGCGGGTGCTGGGCTCGGCGGCCGGGGGCGGGTTCCCGCAGTGGAACTGCAGCTGCCCGGGGTGCGTCGCCGTCCGGGACGGGTCCCGGCCGGCCAGGGCGCGCACCCAGTCGTCGATCGCGGTGAGCCCGGACCGGGAGCGCTGGTTCCTGTTCAACGCCTCCCCCGACATCCGTACCCAGTTCGAGGCGTTCCCCGGACTGCACCCCGGCGAGGGCCGGGTCACGCCGCTGCAGGCCGTGCTGCTCACCGACGCCGAGATCGACCACACCCTGGGGCTGCTGCTCCTGCGCGAGGGGCGCGGCATCCGGCTGCACGCCACGCCCGCCACGCACACGACGCTGCGCGAGGGAACCCGCCTGTTGGAGACGCTGGAGCGGTTCTGCCCGGTCGAGTGGCACCCGGTGCACCCGGGGCAGGAGGTGTCGCTGGGCGGGATCTCCTACCGCGCGTTCGACGTGCCGACGGCCAAGCACGACCGGTTCGGCACCGGCACCGACCACGGGCGGGTGGTCGGCTACCGCCTCACCGACGAGCGCAGCGGCCGCGCAGCGGTGTACCTGCCGGGCGTACAGGAGCTCACGCCCGCCGTGCGCGACGAGCTCGACGGGATCGACTGCCTGTTCGTCGACGGCACCACCTGGCACGACGACGAGCTGATCCGGCTCGGGCTGGCCGAGAAGACCGCCCGCGACATGGGCCACCTCGCGATCGGGGGGCCCGGGGGGAGCCTCGAGCTGCTGTCCCCCCTGCCGATCGCACGGAAGATCTACATCCACATCAACAACACCAATCCGATCCTGTTGGAGGACTCCCCCGAGCGCCGCCTGGTGGCAGACGGCGGCATGGAGGTGGCCTACGACGGGCTCGAGGTGGAGGTCTAGGCGCGATGACGACGACGGCTGCGACGGGACGCGACACCACGGCGGCCCAGGGGACGGCGGCCCAGGGGACGGCGGCGTTCCTGGAGCGGTTGCGGGCCCATTCGAAGGCGTACCACAGCGCCCACCCGTTCCACGTGCGGATGAACGAGGGCACGCTCTCCCCCGACCAGATCCGCGGCTGGGTCGCCAACCGCTTCTACTACCAGGAGAACATCCCCCGCAAGGACGGCGCGATCCTGTCCAACTGCCCGGACGTGGAGGTGCGCAGGCGCTGGATCCGCCGCATCGTCGACCACGACGGCACCGCTGCGGGCGAGGGCGGCATCGAGGCGTGGCTGCGCCTGGGCGAGGCGTGCGGGCTCACCCGCGAGGAGATGCTCGACCACCGCCACCTCGTGCCCGGGGTGCGGTTCGCGGTGGACGCCTACGTGACGTTCGCGCGCACGAAGCCGTGGGTGGAGGCGGTGGCGTCCTCGCTCACCGAGCTGTTCGCGCCGGACCTCATGGCCGAGCGCCTCGCCGCGTTCGAGCGCTACTACACCTGGATCGACCCCGACGGGCTCGCCTACTTCCGGGCCCGCCTCGAGCAGGCGCCGCGCGACTCCGAGCACGCGCTGGAGGTCGTCACCGCGCACTGCGTGACCCGGGAGCAGCAGGACCGCGCCGTGGAGGCGTTGTCGTTCAAGTGCGACGTGCTGTGGTCCATGATGGACGCGATCGACCAGGCCTATGCCGAGTGACGCCGGGCCCACCCCGCCCGCCCAGCTGACAGCGCTCCCGGACACGGCCCGGCCCCGGCTCGGGCCGCACCTGCGGAAGCGGTTCGACCGCGCGCGCGGCAAGCACGTCCTGCTCGGCCCGGAGTCGGTGATCGTCCTCAACGGCACCGCCGCGGACGTCGTCGCCCTGTGCGACGGGTCGCGCACCGTCGCCGACATCGTCGCCGAGCTGCGCACGCGCTACGCGTACCCGGTGGAGGACGAGGTGCGCGGCTTCCTGGCCCGCATGGCCGCCCGCCGTCACGTCACCGTCGAGGAGGCGAGCTGATGGACCGGCCCTTCGGGCTCCTGGCGGAGCTCACCTACCGCTGCCCGCTGGCTTGCGCCTACTGCTCGAACCCGCTCGAGCTCGCCCGCTACGACGACGAGCTGCCCACGGCCGACTGGCAGCGGGTGTTCACCGAGGCGGCCGAGATGGGCGTGCTGCAGTGCCACCTGTCCGGCGGTGAGCCGCTGCTGCGCCGCGACCTCGTCGACCTCGTGCGCGCAGCCGCCGACCTGGGCATGTACACGAACCTGGTGACGAGCGCGATCGGGCTGTCCCGCCCGCGGGCCGAGGCGCTCAAGGCGGCCGGGCTCGACCACGTGCAGATCAGCGTGCAGGCCGACGAGCCGGCGACGTCCGACCGGATCGCGGGCATCCCGTCGTTCGAGCGCAAGCTCAAGGCCGCCGCCGTGGTGAAGGACCTCGGCTGGCCGCTCACGGTCAACGTGGTGCTGCACCGGCAGAACATCGACCGGATCGCCGAGATCGTGGACCTGGTCGAGGAGCTCGAGGCCGACCGCGTCGAGCTCGCCAACACCCAGTACTACGGCTGGGCCTGGCGCAACCGGGCGGCGCTGCTGCCCAGCCGCGAGCAGCTCGCCCGCGCCGAGGACGTGGTGCGCGACGCCCGCGCCCGCCTGGCGGGCCGGATGGAGATCGTGCACGTCCTGCCCGACTACTACAGCGACTACCCGAAGCCGTGCATGGGCGGGTGGGCGGCGCGTCAGATCGTCGTCACGCCCAACGGCGACGCGCTGCCGTGCCTCGCCGCGCACACGCTGCCGCTGCCCGCGCCCAGCGTCCGCACGGAGTCCCTGGAGGCGATCTGGGACGGCTCGCCGCTGTTCACCGCGTTCCGCGGCACCGGGTGGATGCGGGACCCGTGCCGCACCTGTGACCGCCGCGAGATCGACTTCGGCGGGTGCCGGTGCCAGGCGTTCCAGCTGACCGGTGATGCCGCCCGGACCGACCCGGTCTGCCACCTCTCCCCCGACCACGGGCTGGTGACCGAGGCGGTGGAGCGGGCCAACGCGGCGGCGCGCCCGCGGGACGAGCTGTTGATCCCCCGCCCGCACCGCGGCTGACAGCAGGAGAGGAGGAGACGTCGGGCATGAGCGTTGGTGGACAGGTGCTGGACAAGCCGGAGACCAAGCGGTGGTACTGCGAGCCCTGCGGGTTCGTGTACGACCCCGAGGAGGGCGACCCGGACGGCGGCATCCCGCCCGGTACGCCGTTCGAGGAGATCCCGGACGACTGGATGTGCCCGATCTGCGGTGCGACGAAGGCGGACTTCCGCGAGCTGCTGCCCGGGGAGTTCCCGGACGAGTGGGGGAGCTGAGCCGTGATCAGGGGATACAGCCACTTCGTGACGCTGGCCGAGTCCCTGCAGTGGGACGAGAAGGACATCGACTACTCGCAGGACCGCGCGTCGTGGCCGCTGCTGGCCGAGGACGAGAGCGCCAAGGTGCTCGGCCTGATCGCGGGCTTCGTCATCGCCGAGAGCTCGGTGTCCGAGGAGATCCGCTCCTACCAGGCCGCGGCCACGGACGAGTCGATGGAGGCGGTCTTCCGCGCCCAGGAGCGCGACGAGGAGCGGCACGCCCGCTTCTTCGACCTCGTCGCGGCCGACGTCGCGGGCGTGCCCGGGGCCGACGCCGCGGCGCGGCGGGACGCGCTGCGCGCCCACGTCCGGCCCGAGCTCGTCGAGCTGTTCGAACAGCGCCTGCCGGCCACCGCCCGGCGCCTCGCCGAGGACCACGGCGCCCTCACCTCCGCGGTCGGGCTGTACCACATGGTGATCGAGGGCGTGGTGCTCCTCGCGGGCCAGCACGCGATGCTCGACACCCTCGAGGGCCTGTCGCACCCGCTGCCCGGGCTGCGCAAGGGCGTCGAGCTGGTCCTGCGCGACGAGCGCTGGCACATCGGCTTCGGCTCGCGCATCGTCCAGAACGCCGACCTCGGACGCGACGAGGCGGATGCGATGCTCGCCCAGGGCGAGGCCGCCGCCAAGGTGTGGGGCAACCTCATCACCCCCGACGCGATCGACGGCGCCGTGCGCCAGCACCGGCGCCGCCTCAAGGCGGCCGGCATCAAGTTCTGGTGACCCGGGGGCGTCAGAGGCCCAGCGCCTCCCGGACCGCCGGGGTGTTGCGCCGCGACACCGGCACCACCTCGCCGCCCCGGCTGTCCATCACCAGGAACAGCTCGCCCTTGAAGCCGCGCTCGATCTCCCGGATGCGGCTCAGGTTGACCACGTAACGGCGGTGGACCCGCAGGAACCCGGCCTCGGACAGCTCGTGGGCGAGCTTGTCCAGGCCCGCGGAGCTCGCCCGCAACCGGCCCTGGTCGGTGGACAGCCACACGTCGTTGCCGTCCGCCTCGGCGAAGGCGACCTCCGGCAGCCGCAGCAGCACCATCCGGTCGCCGCGCACCGCCACGACCCGGCGCATGCTCGTCTTGCCCGCCGACATCGGCGCCAGCGACGCCGAGGGACACGGCTGCGCGTCGTCGGAGCTGCCGAAGGAGACCAGGTGCCCCGCCAGCTGCCCGGAGAAGAACACCGGGCGGATGGTCACCGAGGACGGCTCGTCGCCGAGGTGGGTGTAGATCTGCGTGGTGCCGACCCAGTCCGGGTCCTTCGCGGCCTTCGTGCTCGCGTACTCGGCCACCCGGATCAGGTCCGGCAGGCTGGTGTGCCACCGGATGGCGGGCTCGACCGCGGGCGTCTCGGCGGGCACCCCCATCAGCAGCCCGGCCCGCTCGTCGGCGATCACCACCTTGCCTGCGGTGTCGACCGCGGCCACGGCGGGACCACGGCCCTTGGCCTGCGCGAACGCGGCGATCAGCTCGGCGGCGCTGTCGCGGGCGCGCCCTTTGAGCACGCTCTGGGTCTGCTGGACCGCGTGCGACAGCCACTTGCCCGTGAACTCCGGCAGCGGGGTGCGCCAGCAGGAGATGTTCAGCACCGCGATCGGGTCGCGCGTCACCACGTCCCGCACCGCGACCCCGGCGCACGCCCAGCCGTGGAACGCCTGGCACCAGTGCTCGGCGCCCCGGATCAGGACGGGACCGTACGTCTCCAGCGCCGTGCCCATGCCGTTCGTTCCCGCCGCCGACTCCGACCAGCACGACCAGGTGGCGAGGTTGGCGTCGGCGGCCCGGGTCGCCGTGGCCTGGTCGCCCCACGTGGCGAGGATCCGGCCGGTGGCGTCGGCGACCGTGACGATGCCGTTGCGGCCCTCGACCTCGCGCGCCACGCTCGCCGCGAACCCGCCCAGCTCCGTGAGCACGACGTCCTGTTCGAGCGTGTGATCGCTGTGGGCCGCTGCCAGGGGAGCCTCGGTGAGGTGCGGGTCGACCCGGTACTGCTCGCGGCAGCGGTGCCAGGAGAGCAACACCTCGGGCCGGACGCCCCGGACGTGGTCCTCACCCTGTACGAACTGCTCCCACGCTGCGTACACCGAGCCCTTGCCGGTGCTCACCGGGGCGGTGTCGGTTCGCTGTCCATCGCTCATGCCGCAGAACCGCCTTTGGTTCGTCCCCGGCGCCGCACAGCACCCGACCCAGCTTGAGACCGCCGACCACTCCTAGCCGCCAGGCCGACCCAGCCAGGCACCGCGCGGCGCACGTCCCGCCTGGTCTCGCTTCCCTGTGCAGGGCACAGAACAGCTCTGACGACCATGTGTACCTCGCCCGCAACGGTGTGTAAAGCGCACCCGGGTGCACGTCCCGGTCGGAACCCGGCCGGCCTCCGCCCGCCACGGGTTCCCACCGAGCGGCGGGATCAGGCGTTTCGCGCCGTCTGCGAGGGCAGCTCGCCGAACCGCTCCCGGTAGGCCGCGGCGAAGCGGCCGAGGTGGGTGAACCCGAAGCGGTGGGCGCACTCGGTGACGGCGACGTCGCCGCGGCGCAGCTCCTCGCGGACCCGGTCGAGCCGCACCGACCGCAGGTACTCCATCGGCGTGGCGCCCACGTGCTCGCGGAACGCCTCCTGCAGCCTGCGGGCGCTCACGCCGGCCGCCCGGGCCAGGTCCCCGAGCGTGTACGGCCGCTGCGGATCGCCCTGCACGAGGTCGACCACCCGCCGCACCGCGCGCGGGGTCGCCGGGGCTCCCCCGCCCCGCAGCGCGTCGGTGTGGTTGTGCCGCTGCGCGAGCAGCAGGCCGGTGGCGAGCTGCCGCTCGTGGAAGGAGCGCACGGCCGCGCGCCCGATGGGCCCGTCCGGCTCGTCGAGCTCCGCGAGCAGCAGGTCGAGCGCGGCCCGCCAGGCCCGACCTGCCGGAGTGGTCAGGTCGAACGCCAGCGCGAACTCCAGCGGCACGCGCACCGGGCGCCCGAGCAGCGCCTCCAGCTCGCGGTCGACGAGGTCGCGGTCGATGCGGATCCCCAGCTGCGCGGCGCCCTCCGGGCAGTGGTCGAGGCGGTGGGTGCGGTGCGGGGCGAACACGGTGGCCTCGCCCGCCGCCGCGACGGTGTCCTCGCCGTCGGTGGCGTTGGCGATCCGCCCGGCCAGGGTGACGTTGACGTGGTAGCCCGCTCCGGTGCGGCCCGGGTCGACGAGCGTCGGCTGGCCGAACCGCATCACCCCGACCGTGAGGTGCTCGGTGCGCACGCCGCGCAGCAGGCCGCGGCCGGCCCGGGCGCGGCCCAGCGGCTCGACCCGCGCCGGGTAGTAGAGCGCGTTGAGCTCGTGGCGGAACTCCTCGAGGCTCGCGCGCTCGCAGATGGCGTGCCGCCGCAGCACCGCGCTCCGCGATCCCGCCGCGCGATCCGGCCACCGACCGCGCGTCGCGGCTGTCGCGCCCGCGGCCCGCGCCCCTAGCGTGGCTGTGCGCACGTCACGCCCCTCCCTTCCCTGGAGCCGAGGAATGGACCTCACCTCCGAGAGCACCACCGCCGCGGTGGTCGACAGCTTCGCCGCCACCCCGGACCCGCGCCTGCGGGAGATCCTGCAGGAGCTCGTGCCGCACCTGCACGACTTCGTCCGCAAGGTACGGCTCACGCTGCCCGAATGGCAGGCCGCGATCGAGTTCCTCACCGCGGTCGGGCAGAAGTGCGACGAGAACCGGCAGGAGTTCATCCTGCTGTCGGACGTGCTCGGCATCTCGATGCTGGTCGAGACGCTCAACGGGCAGTCCTCCGGCACGGAGAGCACCGTGCTCGGGCCGTTCCACATGGTCGCCTCGCCGGAGCGCGAGCACGGCGACAGCATCGCCCTCGTCGGCGGCGGCACCCCGTGCGTCGTGTCCGGGCGCGTCGTCGGCACCGACGGGGCCCCGCTGGCCGGTGCCACCGTCGACGTGTGGCAGTGCAACGCCGAGGGCTTCTACGACGTCCAGCAGCCGGACGTGCAGCCGCCCGGCAACGGCCGCGGCCTGTTCCGCACCGACGCCGAGGGCCGCTTCCGGTTCCGCACGGTGGTGCCGAGCCACTACCCGATCCCCACCGACGGCCCGGTCGGGAAGATGCTGCTGGCCACGAACCGCCACCCGTACCGGCCGGCCCACATCCACTTCATCGCCACCGCGCCCGGCCACCGCGAGCTGACCACCCACATCTTCGTCGCCGACAGCCCCTACCTGGACTCCGACGCCGTCTTCGCGGTGAAGAAGAGCCTCATCGCCGACTTCGTCGAGGTCGACGACCCCGGGCAGGCCCGCGCGCACGACGTGGCCAACCCGTTCCGGGCCGCGTCGATCGAGCTGGTCCTGGAGCCCGCCGATGTGGGATGAGTTCGTCCACGAGTCGCTGCCGATGCGGGTCGTGTTCGGCGCGGGCGCCTCGGCCCGCCTCGGCGCCGAGCTGGACCGGCTGGGCCTCACCCGGGTGCTCGTGCTGTCCACCCCCGGGCAGGAGCCGCTCGCCCGCCGCATCGCCGACGGGCTCGGGCCGCGCGCCGCGGGGGTGTACCCGCACGCCCGGATGCACGTCCCGGTCGAGGTGGCCGCCCGAGCCAGGGCCGCGGCCGCCGACCTGGGCGCCGACGGCTGCGTCGCCGTCGGCGGCGGCTCCACGATCGGCCTCGGCAAGGCGATCGCGCTGGAACACGCCCTGCCCGTCGTCGCGGTGCCCACCACCTACGCCGGCTCGGAGATGACCCCGATCTGGGGGCTCACCGACGGCGGCCGCAAGCGCACCGGGCGCGACCCGAAGGCCCTGCCCCGCAGCGTCGTCTACGACCCCGAACTCACCGTCGCCCTGCCCGTCCCGGTGTCGGTGACCAGCGGGTTCAACGCCCTCGCGCACGCCGTCGAGGGCCTCTACGCCCCCGACGCCTCCCCGATCACCTCGCTCATGGCCCGCGAGGGCGTCCAGGCCCTGCTGGCGGCGCTGCCGCTGGTGGCGGCCGCCCCGCGCGACCTCGCCGCGCGCAGCCGGGCGCTGTACGGGGCGTGGCTGTGCGGCGCGGTGCTCGGCGCGACGACCATGTCGCTGCACCACAAGCTGTGCCACGTGCTGGGCGGCGCGTTCGACCTGCCGCACGCCGAGGTGCACACCGTCGTGCTCCCCCACGTCGCGGCGTTCAACGCCCCCGCGGCGCCCGCCCTCGCCGACCTGCTCGGGCCCGACCCCGGCGGCGCGCTGTGGGACCTCGCCGCGAAGCTCGGCGCCCCGCGCTCGCTCGCCGAGCTGGGGCTGCCCTCCTCCGGCATCGGCGAGGTCGTCGGGCAGGCCGTGGCCTCCCCCTACGCCAACCCGCGCCCGGTCACCGCGGACGACCTCACCCGGCTCGTCCGGGCCGCTCACCGCGGGGAGCGGCCGGGGCCCGCTCAGGCGTAGACCTGCACCTCGCCGCCGTCGACGAAGAGCTCGCTGCCGGTCATGTAGCTCGACTGCTCGCCGGCGAGGAACAGCACGGCGTTGGCGACCTCGGCGGGGTCGGCGATGCGGTTCAGCGGAACCTGCCCGGCGAACCCCTTGAGGAGGGCCTGTTCCCGCCCGGGGTCGCCCGCGAGGCCGCGCAGGCCGGGCGTGTCGGTCGGGCCGGGGACGACGGTGTTGACGCGGATGCGCCGCGGGGCGAGCTCGGCGGCCCAGGTCCGCGCGAACTGGCGCAGGGCCGCCTTCGACGCCGAGTACACGCCGAACCCGGCGGTGCCCCGGTGGGCCGAGGTGGACCCGGTGACCACGATGCTGGCGCCGTCGGGCATGAGCGGGAGCGCCTTCTGGACCGTGAAGACCGTGCCCCGGACGTTGATGGCGAACGTGCGGTCGAAGTCCTCCGGCTCCAGCTCGTCGATCGAGGCGAACGCGCCGCCGCCCGCGTTGGCGAACAGGACGTCCAGGCCGTCGCCCGCGCTCCCGATCGTCTCGACGACCCGCTCCAGGTCGGCGAGGTCGGACACGTCGCTGCGGATGCCGGTCACGCCGTCGCCGAGCTCGGCGACCGCGGCCTGGAGCTCGGCCTGGCGGCGACCGGTCACGTAGACCCGCGCGCCTTCCTGGACGAAGCGCCGCGCGGTGGCGAGCCCGATGCCGGTGCTCCCGCCGGTGACGAGCGCGGTCTTGCCCTCGAGGTGTCCCACGGTGTTCTCCTTCGGTGCGCGGGTTATGGACTGCACGGTCAACAATGACAGTTCTGGACCGCGCAGTCAACAACGGGTACCGTCTGGGGCATGGCGCGCCCGCGGACGTTCGACGAGCAGCAGGTGCTGACCGCCGTCCGGGACCAGTTCTGGGACGCCGGCTACGCCGACACCTCGCTCGAGGACCTGATGCGCGTCACCGGGCTGGGCAAGGGCAGCCTCTACGCGGCGTTCGGCGACAAGCACCGGCTCTTCCTGCGGGCGCTGCGCGGGTACGTCGACGACAGCCACGGCCACCTGCGGCAGCTGCTCGACTCCGCGCCCCGGGCCGTGGACGCCCTGCGCTCGTTCCTCATGGCGCCGGTGAGCGACCCCGACGGCGCCGCGCGCGGCTGCCTCATGGCCAACAGCACGTGCGAGCTCGCCTCCACCGACCCCGACGTGCTCGCCGAGGCCCGGCGCGCCTACGACACGACCACCGCGCTGGTCGCCGAGTGCGTCGCGCGGGCGCAGCGCGAGGGCGACGTGGCGGGCGACGCCGACCCGGTGGAGACGGCCCGCGCCCTGCTCACCGCGCAGCAGGGCATCGTGTACATGGGGCGGGCCGGCACGGACGTCGCGGCGCTGTCCGCGACGGCGCGCACGCTCGCCGACCGGCTCCTGCCGCGGCCCTGAGCCCCCGCCCCCCGAGCCGCCGGACGCTCCCGCCGGGGGCGAGGTGTCACGTGGCGTGCCCCAGTGCCGACGAGAGCCGGGCGGCGGTGTCGCGGAGCGCGAGAACCTTGCCCGAGTTCAGGTCGGCGGACAACGTGTGCACGGTGCCGATGATCGCGACGGCCGCCGCGATCATCCCCTCGCGGTCGAGGACGGGGGCGGCGATGGCGCGCACCCCCACGTTGATCGTGTCGCTGATGGCCACCCCCGTCCGCCGCGCCTGGTCGATCCTGCGGCGGATCCGCTCGGCCTGCAGGTCGTCGAGCTGCTCCAGCAGCGGCTCGACGCGGTCGGTCCGGTACGCGAGGAAGACGGCGGCCTGCGCCGCGTCGAGGTTCAGGGTCCGACCGACCCGGATCGAGATGTTCAGCACGCGGTTTTCGGGTTCCTGGCTGCGCACGACGACCGGGCTGCGGCCTGCCCACACGCTGAGCACGGCCGTCTCCTCGGCGACGTCGGCGAGGTCGCGCAGGTAGGGATCGGCGATGTCGACGACGTCCAGCCCGTTGAGGGCCAGGGTCCCCGCGTGCGCCAGCAGGGGACCGAGGCGGTAGCCGCGGCCGTCCCGCTCCAGGAACCCCGCGTTCGCGAGCGAGGCCAGGTACCGGTGGGCGGTGGTGCGCCCCACCCCGAGCTCGGCGGCCACCTGCGCCACCCGCACGGTGCGGTTCTCGTGGGAGAACATCCGCACCACCTGCGCGCAGCGGGTGACGACCTGGATGTCGGCGCCCGCGGTGTCGGCGGTCTCGGTCATCACGCTCCTGCCTGCGGTGTTGTTCCGCATTCCGGTCGCTTTACGGTGCAGATAGTCCACTATGAGGTCGATTCTGGGGGCACCTTACGGCATCCGAGTGGATCTTTGCATCGCTATGTGGTTATTGCGTTCGCATCTCGATACAACATGTCCCGCCACAGCAGCGAGACGAGGAGCCCACCCCGTGACCGCGATCACCGACATCCTCTGGGGATCCGTCGATCTCCACGTGCACTCCGGGCCGAGCCCGTTCCCCCGCCGTTTCACCCACGCCGAGGCCGCCCGCGACGCCGGTGAACGGCTGGGGATGCGGGGGATCCTGTGCAAGTCGCACCACCACAACACCGTGATGGACCTCCTGTCGATGAAGGACCAGCTCGCCGGGTCGAGCTGTCGCGCCTTCGGCGGGATCGCGATGAACAACCAGGTCGGCGGGGTGAACCCCTACGCCGTCGAGATGTCGCTGCGGATGGGCGGTAGGGCGGTCTGGCTGCCGACCTTCTCCTCGGGCCGGCACATCGACTGCCACCCCGAAGGCGTCGGCTTCCCCAGCGCGACGGTCGAGCTGCGCAACGTCGAGGTGTCGATCCGCAAGGAGGACGGGAGCCTGCTCGACGAGCTGCACGAGGTCCTCGACCTGGTCGCCGAGAGCGGCGCGCTGCTCTCCGGCGGGCACATGGACCCCGACAGCATCGAGGAGGTCTTCACCGAGGCGAAGGCGCGCGGCGTCCGCAGGATGGTCGTCAGCCACCCGAACTACGTCATCGGGGCGGAACCGGAGCAGGCCCGCCGGCTCGTGGCGCTCGGGTCGTACGTCGAGCACGAGGTGTCCATGTACGACCCGAAGGGCACGAAGAAGTGGGACCCGCAGATCCTCAAGGACTGGATCGACGCGCTCGGCCCGGAACACACCGTGCTGGCGTCCGACCTCGGGCAGGCCAACCGGGAGCTGCCCGTCGACGCGTTCCTCCGGGTGGGCGAGATCCTGCTCGACCTCGGCGTCGACGAGAAGGACCTCCAGCGCATGACCCGGGACAACCCGGCCTTCCTGCTCGGGCTGGAGGACTGATGGCCTTCGCGTCGACCGATCCGCGCTCGCAGCTCGCCACCGCCGACCGGCCGACGGGCGACGAGGGCATCGCCGCCCCGGAGTTCGCGGACTTCACCACCACCGCACCGACCGAGGTGAGCGACCTCGGCTCGCGCACCTGGTACGTACGGGCGCAGAACGTCGTGCTCGCCTACACCGAGGCGGTCGCGGGCGAGGTCCTCCCCCGCACCGGCGACCCCGACGAGTACGTGGTGCTGCTGCCGCACGAGACCTCCGCCGTCCGCGCGCGTGCGGGCGGCGCGGAGGTGGAGCTCTCCGGCCAGGGTCTGATCGTCGTGCCGCCGGGAGACAGCGAGGTCGTGGCGGTGGGCGCCACGCACCTGGTGCGGCTGTTCCGGCCGGACGCCCCCGGGGTGGCGGAGCGCGCCGTCAACGCCGCGTCGTACGCCGAGCCGCACCCGCGGGTGGCGGTCGCGGACCGCTGGCCCGCCCCGGTGGACGGCGACCGGCTGCGCGTCTACCCGGTCGGCGGGATCGAGCGCGCCCCGGACCGCTTCGGGCGGATCTTCCGGACCCGTTCGTTCATGGTCAACTTCCTCTACCCGCACCACGGCCCGCGCGATCCGGAGAAGCTGTCGCCCCACCACCACGACGACTTCGAGCAGGTCTCGCTGGCGGTGCGCGGCGAGTTCACCCACCACATCCGCACGCCGTGGACGACCGCCCGCTCCCGCTGGCGCGAGGACGTCCACGAGACCCTCCCCAGCCCCTCGGTCGCGGTGATCCCCCCGCCGACGGTGCACACCAGCGAAGCCGTGGGTGCCGGGCTCAACCAGCTGGTCGACATCTTCGCGCCCCCGCGGCGCGACTTCTCGGCCAAGCCAGGCTGGGTGCTCAACGCCGACGAGTACCCCGCGCCGTGAGCGACGTGCTGCCGGCGCAGGCGCTCGGGACGTGGGTGAAGCTGAGCTCGCCGACCACCGTCGAGATCATGGCGCACGCCGGCTTCGACTTCGTGGTGGTCGACCTCGAACACACCCTGCTCGACCTCGGCACCGCCCAGACGATGATCTCGTTGGCGCGCGCGTCCGGCCTGGCGCCGCTGGTGCGCGTGCCCGACCACGCCGCCTCGACGATCCAGCGGGTGCTCGACGCGGGCGCAGCGGGCGTCCTCGTCCCGCACGTGGACACCGCGGAGCAGGCCGATGCCCTGGCCCGCGCCTGCCGGTTCCCGCCCCACGGCACCCGCGGGGCGGGATCCACCGGCCACGCGGGGCGGTGGGGTCGGCTGCCCCGCGCGGATTACGTGCGCTACGGCAACGAGCAGGTGCTCTGCATCCCCCAGCTGGAGAGCGCCCAGGCGGTCCGGGAGGCCCGAGCGATCGCGGCCGTCCCGGGCGTCGACGCCGTGTTCCTCGGCGCCGCCGACCTCGCGATGGACGTCGGCCGCAGCGACGTGTCCGACCTGCTCGCCGCCGCGCGGGCCGCCGCAGGGGACGCAGGCGTCCCGGTCGGCTCCGCGGCCGGCTCCCCCTCGGCGGCGAGCGCGGCCCTCGACGCGGGCGACGCCTTCGTCATCTGCACCAACGACGCATCGATGCTGGCCGCCGCGGCAGCCGACACCGTCGCCGCGATCCGCCGCGGGTCCACGGCCACCTCCTAGCCCTTCCCCGAGCAGACTGGAGTTCCTCCATGAGTGCCTCCCCGACGACGACGTCGTGGAATCAGCAGCGTCGAACCCTGATCCCCGCGACGGTCGTCGGCACCATCCTCGAGTGGTACGACATGTTCGTCTACGCGCAGGCGGCCTCGCTGATCTTCGCGACGATCTTCTTCCCCTCGTTCTCCGGTACCGCGGGGACGCTGGCCGCCCTCGCGACCTTCGGCGCCGGCTACATCGCCCGCCCGCTGGGTGCGATCGTGTTCGGCCACATCGGCGACAGGTTCGGCCGCAAGACCGCCCTGAGCCTCACCCTGATCATGATGGGCGTGTGCAGCACGCTGATCGGCTTGCTGCCGACCTACGAGTCCGTGGGGATCCTCGCCCCGGTCCTGCTCGTCGCGCTCCGGCTGCTGCAGGGCCTCGGTTCCGGCGCCGAGTTCGCGGGCTCGTTCGTGATGGTCGCGGAGTTCGCCCCGGCCAACCGGCGCGGGTACTGGGCCTCCCTGCCCGGCACCGGCGTCTACGGGGGCATCACGCTGGCGACGACGGTCGGCCTGACCGTGTTCCAGCTGCCGGACGAGCAGCTCTACAGCTGGGGCTGGCGGCTGCCCTTCCTGATCAGCTTCGTGCTCGTCGTCATCGGCCTCGTCATGCGGTTGCGGCTGTCGGAATCACCGGTCTTCAAAGAGCTCCGGGCCCGCCGGGAATCGCACAGCATCCCGTTCTTCGTCATATTCCGGAAGTCTCCGAAGACGCTGGTGCTCGCGATCCTGCTCACCGCGCCGATCGCTTTCAACGCCCACGTCAGCTCCACGTACTCGCTCACGTTCGGCGTCGAGCAGGGGGTGAGCCGCACCGGTGTGCTCCTCGGCTCGCTGCTGGGCGCGATCGCCGCGTTCCTCCTCACCCCGGTCGCGGGGCGGCTGTCGGACCGGTACGGGCGCCGCCCGATCTACATGGTCATGACGGCGCTCGGCGCCGTGGGCAGCTTCCCGTACTTCATGCTGATCCTGGCCGGCACCGACGTCTCCTTCTGGGCCGCCCACGTGCTGATCATGGCGCCGTTCACCCAGGCGCTGACCGGGGCGCAGGCCGCGTTCCTCACCGAGCTCTTCGAGCCCCGGCACCGCTACACGGGCGTGGCGCTCTCCCGCGAGCTCAGCACCGCGCTGCTCGCCTCGATCGCCCCCGTCACCGCCCTCGGCCTGATCACCGCGGCGGGCGGGAGGCCGTGGCTGCTGGCGGCGTTCATGTCGGTGCTCAGCCTGGCCGCGTTCGTCGCCGCCTACTTCCTCCCCGAGACCAGGGGCAAGGACATGCTGGCCGACGCCCCCGACCGGCCCGGTACGCCCGCCCCGCCAACGACCCGAGGAATGGTGCCGTGACGATTCCGACGACGATCCCGAAGACGATCCCGACCTACGACGAGCTGCTCGCCCGCACCGACGCACCCGCGGGTTCGGCGTGGGGCCTGTGGGGCGCCGACGACCAACTCGGCACCCTGAACTTGCTCACCCCCGACCGCGTGGTGCGCGCCGCGGGGCTGGTCCGCACCGGACGGCGGTTCAACCTGGACCACCCGGTGAACGCCTTCGAGCCCTACCCCTCGGGGACCCGTCGGCCCGCCCAGCACCACACGTTCGCGAACAACCCCTACCACCGCGACGACTGGGTGGACTCGTTCTACATGCAGTCGTCCTCCCAGATCGACTCCCTGCGCCACATCGGGCACCCCGAGCACGGCTTCTACGGCGGCCGGACGAAGGAGGAGATCAACGACTCCAGCGACGTCCTGGGCATCCAGAACTACGCGCGAGCCGGCATCGCGGGGCGCGGGGTCCTCCTCGACGTCGACCGGTACCTCGCCGCGCAGGGCCGGCCGTTGCAGCTCAACGACCCGACGGCCTTCGACGCCGACCTGCTCGACGCCGTCGTCGAAGCGCAGGGCGTCGCGCTCGAAGAGGGGGACCTGCTGCTGATCCGCACCGGATGGGCCGGGCGGTACCTCGCGCTGACCCCGCAGGAGCGCACCGAGCTCAACGCCGCCCGCTCCACCCCGGGCCTCGCCCAGACCGAAGCGGTGGTGCGGTGGCTCTGGGACCACCGGGTCGCGATGGTCGCCGCGGACAACACCGGCGTCGAACGGTTCCCCCCGCAGGACTCCGACTTCTTCGTCGACGGGCTCCCCCGGCCGGAACGCGGCCCCGACCACAACGGCATGATCCACCGTCCGCTCATCGCCCTGCTCGGCATGGCGATGGGCGAGCTGTGGGCCCTCGACGAGCTGGCCGCGGACTGCGCCGCGGACGGGCGCTACGAGTTCCTGCTCACCGCGTCCCCGCTCAACCTCGCAGGCGGCGCCGGCTCGCCGAGCAACGCGATCGCGATCAAGTGATGCGCGTCGGACTGGCCCTGGATCTCGGGAGCGACCCGGCAGCGGGACCCGTCGCCCGCCAGGTGCGGACGGCGGAGCCGCTGCTGCGAGCCGCCGAGGCGGCCGGGTTCGACTCGGTCTGGCTCGGGGAGAGCTACCACCCGGAACCGGAACCGTTCCACCTGCCGTCGCCGCTGCTGGTCCTCGCCCACCTGGCCGCCCGCACCACGCTCGGGCTCGGGACCGGGGTGCTGCTGGCCCGCGCGCACCACCCGGACCGCCTGGCCGTGGAGGCCGCGCTGCTCGACCAGCTCAGCGACGGCCGGCTCACGCTGGGGGTCGGTCTCGGCGGCGACGCGCTGCGCGGCGCGCTCGGCGGCCCCGACCTGCCCGGCGGCCGCGTGCTGGACGGGTTGCTGGTCCGGCTCCGGGAGCTGTGGCGGCGCCCTGCCGTCGTTCCGGGGCCGCACCGACCGGGCGGCCCGCCGGTGCTGGTCGGCGGGCGCGGCCAGGCCGCCATCCGGCGCGCGGTCGAGCTCGGCGACGGCTGGTACGGCGCGACGAACCACTCGGACCGGCTGGTGGCGGCGCAGGCCGCGGCGTACCGGGCCGCGGGTGGCGCGGGCGACGTCGCGGTGAACCGGCTCTGCATCGTCGGGCCCGATGCCGGGCCGGCCGATCGGTACCTCGATCGGGTCGTGGGCTACTACCGCAGCCGGGGAGCGTGGGACATCGGCCGCGCCGACGGCGACCCCGAGCCGCTCCTCGTCGGCGGCGTCGACGCGGTGCGCGGCGGGCTGGAGCGCCTGCGCGACGCGGGCGTCACCCAGGTCCAGCTCCGCGTCGCCCCGCTCGGCGTCCCCGGAGAGGTCGCGCTGCGGACGGTCGACGCGATCGGCGAACACGTCCTCCCCGCCTTCGCCTGACCCCGGACGGTGGCCGCCGGCGGGCCCGTCGGCGAGCGGGCCTCACGCGGTGGGCCGACCGCCGCGCTGCCGCAGCAGGAAGCGCTGGATCTTGCCGCTGGGGGTCTTGGGCAGCTCGGAGACGAAGTGGATCCGGCGCGGGTAGGCGTGCGCGGCGAGCCGGGTCTTCACCAGCTGCTGCAGCTCGGCGGCGAGCTCGTCGCCGGTCTCGGTGCCCGGCCGGGTGACGACGTGGGCGACGACGACCTCCCCGCGCAGCTCGTCCGGCTCCCCGACCACCGCCGCCTCGGCCACCGCGGGGTGCTGCGCCAGCACGCTCTCGACCTCGAACGGCCCGATCCGGTACCCGGCCATGAGGATCACGTCGTCGTCGCGGGAGCCGAACGTGAGGTAGCCGTCGGCGTCCTTGGTGGCGACGTCGCCGGTGTAGTACCAGCGCCGGTCGGGGCTGAACCGCTCCGCGGTGCGTTCGGGGGCGTCGCGGTAGCCGGTGAACGACATCAGCGGGCTCGCCGGCACGTCGACGGCCACCCGCCCCTGCTCGCCGGTGGGCACGACCTCGTCGGAGTCCGCGGCGAGCACCTCGACCCGCCACCCGGGCAGCGGGCGGCCCATCGAGCCGGGCTTGATGGCGGCCACCAGGTCGGGGTGCCAGGCGTTGGCGACGACCATCCCGGTCTCGGTCTGGCCGTAGTGGTCGCGCACCGGCACGCCCAGCGCGCGCTCGGCCCAGGTCACGACGTCGGGGGTGAGCGGCTCGCCCGCCGAGGAACAGCGGCGCAGCCGCAGGTCGCCCGGTACCGGCAGGCCGCTGTTGCGCAGCGCGCGGTACACGGTCGGGCCGGCCGCGAAGTTGGTGACCCCGAAGCGCGACAGCACGTTCCAGGTCAGCTCCGGTGAGAACCCGGCGCGCAGCAGCAGGCTGCGCCTGCCGGTGGCGAGCGGGCCGACGACCGCGTAGTACAGCCCGTACGCCCAGCCCGGGTCGGCCGCGTTCCAGAACACGTCGTCGTCGGTGTGGTACAGGCCGAGCTCCTGGTAGGCGTGCATGCCCGCGAGCCCCCGCAGCGGCACGGGCACGCCCTTCGGGGTACCGGTGGTGCCGGAGGTGAACAGCTCGATCAGCGTGCCGTCGCCGCCGACCGGCACCGGGTCCGGCGCCGGGGCGTCGGTGGCGAGCAGGTCGGCGAACCCGACGTCCCCGCCCGCGGGCACGCCCGTGGTGACCACCCGCCACTCCCGCTCTGCGGGCATGTCGGGGCCGGGTTCGAGCTTGGGGCGCTGGTCCGGGTCGGCGATCACGACCTTCGTGCCGTTGCCGGTGACCCGCAGCGCGATCGCCGCGGGGGCGAACGCGGTGAACAGCGGCACGTGCGCCGCGCCGAGGCGCCAGATGCCCATCAGCGCGGTCACGAGCTCCACCGACTTGCCCATGAGCGTCGCGACGCGGTCGCCCTTCCCCACCCCGAGCGCGGCCAGGCCCGCGGCGACCCGGCCGGACGCCTCGTCGAGCTCGCCGAACGTCACGTCGCGGCTCGACAGGTCGGCCTCGACCACGGTGAACGCCACCGCGTCCCGCGGGTGCCTGCGGCACAGCAGCTCGGCGGCCACCGCGTCGGGTCGGTCGTACTGCTTCACCAGCTGGTCCACCAGCTCGGTCACGCTCGTGCTCACCGGTCCGCCCCTCCGTTCCGTCGGATCGCCGTCGATCGCTCGTCAGGGAGTGCCGCCCAGCGTCCCACGAACCCGGCGCGGATCATCGGTGGCATGGCGGTCCCGAGCGCTCGCGGCGTGACTGCTCGCGACGACGTGCGGAGCAGGTTCGAGCGGTTCGCGGCGGTCGAGGCCCGCGGATCCTCACCCGCCTACGAAGCCCTCGCCCTCGCCGTGAGCCGCGACGACGCCGCGCTCGACCTGCTCGCCGAGCTGCCGGCGGCGAAACGGCAGCCGAACCTGCTCTTCGGCGTGCTGCGGTGGCACGGCGTCCCGGTCGACGACCCTCCGGCCGCCCTCGCCTGGGTGCGGCGCAACCGCACCACCGTGCTCGACGAGGTGAACGCCCGTCGCACCCAGACCAACGAGGTCGGGCGGTGCGCCCTCCTGCTGCCGGCGCTCGCCCGGGTCGAGCCCGAGCCCCTCGCCCTCGTCGAGGTGGGCGCGAGCGCGGGGCTCTGCCTCCTGTTCGACGCGTGGCGCTACCGCTACACCGGTCCCGGTCGCGACCACGTCGTCGGGCGGCGTTCCGTCACGGGGCCCGTGCTCGAGTGCGCGGTCGAGGGGGACGTCCCCCTCCCCGAACGCGTACCGGAGATCGCGTGGCGCGTCGGCCTCGACCTGAACCCCCTCGACCCGGCTCGTCCGGAGGTGCGGCGCTGGCTCGAGTGCCTCGTGTGGCCCGAGCACCGCGAGCGTGCCCGCATCCTGCGCGCGGCCCTCGCCGTGGCCTGCCGCACCGGCGTGCGGGTCGAAGCGGGCGACCTCGTCGACGACCTGCCGGACCTCCTCCGCCGCGTCCCCCGCGGGCTCACCCCGGTCGTGCTGCACAGCGCCGCGCTGGTCTACCTCGACGAGGCCAGGCGCAGGACGTTCGTCGAGCTGGTGGGCGAGCTCGGCGCTCTCCGGATCGGCCTCGAAGCGGCGCACGTGCTGCCCGGCGTGTCGGATCGGCTTCCGGCGGGTGCCGACGCCTCCGGCCGCTTCGTCCTCACCCTCGACGACGACCCGCTCGCCCTCGCCGACCCCCACGGCGGGCGCCTCACCTGGCTGTGACGGTCAGGCCGGCGGGGCGCCCACCATCCGCAGCGCCATCTCGGCGTACCGCTCGCCGATGTCCTCCGGCGACCAGCGCCCCTCCTCGCGGTACCAGCGGGCGATGTCGATGCCCAGCGAGAGCAGGGCGGTGCAGGCCATGCTCGGGTCCGGGACGGTGAAGACGCCCGCCGCCACGCCCCGCTCGATGAGCGCGCGCAGCTCGGCCTCGATCCGGCGGCGCAGCTCGCGGATCTCGGCGAAGTGCTCCGGGGTGAGGGCGGCGAGCTCGTAGTTCACGATCCGCGCGCTGGTGTGGCCGCGCGCGTGGTGCACGGCGAAGTCGTGGATCACCCGGCGCAGCGCGACGGCCGGGTCGTCGGAGGAGCCGATCGCGTCCTGCACCAGCCGCAGGGTGGCCTCGTGCCCCGCCCGGGAGATCAGGTAGAGCAGCTCCTCCTTCGACCTGTGGTGCACGTAGAGCGCGGCCGGGCTCATCCCGGCGGCCGCCGCGACGTCGCGCGTGGTGGTCCCGTGGAAACCCTTTGCCGCGAACGCGGCGATCGCCGCGTCGAGCAGACGGGCGCGGGTGGCGTCGGCGCGGGTGAGCCCGGACGTGTTGGTCATCGCCGGCCGATTATCCGCGCATGCGGCGGGTGTCGTGCCTCACGGACACCGACGGGGGTTGACGGGCACCCCCGCGGTACCGCAGGCTCCGAATTAAGCAAGCGCTTAGTTAGCAGCTGAGGAGTCCGGATGCCCGAGGCCGTCATCGTCGCCGCCGCCCGATCGCCGATCGGCCGGGCGAACAAGGGATCGCTCAAGGACGTGCGGCCGGACGACCTGGCCGTCCAGATGGTGCAGGCGGCCCTGGCTCAGGTGCCCCAGCTCGACCCGGCCGAGATCGACGACCTGATGCTGGGCTGCGCGCAGCCCGCGGGCGAGTCCGGCTTCAACATGGCCCGGGTGGTCGCGGTGCTGGCCGGGCTCGACACCGTCCCCGGGACGACGGTCAACCGGTACTGCTCGTCGAGCCTGCAGACCACGCGGATGGCGCTGCACGCGATCAAGGCGGGCGAGGGCGACGTGTTCGTCTCCGCGGGCGTCGAGACGGTCAGCCGGTACGGCAAGGGCAACGCCGACGGGCTGCCCGACACCGCCAACCCGGTGTTCGCCGAGGCGAAGGCCCGCACGGAGGCGCTCGCCGCGGGCGACGGGACGTGGGTGGACCCGCGCACCGAGGGCCGCCTCCCCGACGTCTACATCGCGATGGGGCAGACCGCCGAGAACGTCGCCCAGCACATGGGCGTGACCCGCGAGGAGCAGGACGCGTTCGGGGTCCGCTCGCAGAACCGCGCCGAGAAGGCCATCGCCGACGGCTTCTGGGCCCGCGACATCACGCCGGTGACGCTGCCCGACGGCTCCGTCGTCGACGCCGACGACGGCCCGCGCCCCGGCGTCACGATGGAGGCCGTCGCGGCGCTCAAGCCGGTCTTCCGCCCGAACGGCACGGTGACCGCGGGCAACTGCTGCCCGCTCAACGACGGCGCCGCCGCGCTGGTGGTCATGTCCGACGCGAAGGCCGAGCGGCTGGGCGTCACGCCGCTCGCCCGGATCGTCAGCACCGGGGTGAGCGCCCTCTCCCCCGAGATCATGGGCCTCGGCCCGGTCGAGGCGTCCCGGCAGGCCCTCGCCCGGGCCGGCCTCACCATCGACGACATCGACCTCGTGGAGATCAACGAGGCGTTCGCCGCGCAGGTCATCCCGTCGGCCAGGCAGCTGGGCGTCGACCCGGAGAAGCTGAACGTCAACGGCGGCGCGATCGCCGTGGGTCACCCGTTCGGGATGACCGGCGCCCGGATCACCACGACGCTGATCCACTCGCTGCAGTTCCACGACAAGCGGTACGGGCTGGAGACGATGTGCGTCGGCGGCGGCCAGGGCATGGCGATGGTGCTGGAGCGGCTGTCGTGAGCCCGCGGTTCGCGGGCCGGACCGCGATCGTGACCGGGGCGAGCCGCGGGATCGGGCTCGCCATCGCGCAGCGCCTGGTCGACGGCGGCGCGCGCGTCGTCATCACCGGCCGCGACGCCGGGGCGCTCGACGCCGCCGTGGCGCAGCTCGGCGGCCCGGAGCACGCGCTCGGCGTCCCCGGCCGGGCCGACGACACCGACCACCAGGCCGAGGCCGTCCGGCGGGCGGTCGAGGCGTTCGGCGGGGCGGACCTGCTGGTCAACAACACCGGCATCAACCCGGTGTACGGCCCGATGATCGAGCTGGACCTCGGGGCCGCCCGCAAGATCTTCGAGGTCAACTGCCTCGCCGCGCTCTCGTGGACCCAGCACGTGCACCGCGCGTGGATGGGCGAGCACGGCGGCGCGATCGTCAACGTGTCCTCGATCGCCGGCACCCGGCCAGCCCCGGGGATCGGCTTCTACGGCGCGAGCAAGGCGATGCTCACCCACATCACCCAGGAGCTCGCGGTCGAGCTGGCCCCGGATGTCCGGGTCAACGCCGTCGCCCCCGCCGTGGTGAAGACGAGGTTCGCCACCAAGCTCTACGAGGGCCGCGAGGACGAGGTGGCCGCCGCCTACCCGCTGAAGCGGCTCGGCGTCCCCACCGACGTCGCCGGCGCGGTGGCGTTCCTGCTCTCCCCCGACGCCGGCTGGATCACCGGCCAGCTCCTGGTCGTCGACGGCGGCGTGACCCTGACCGGCGCCGCCTGATGTCCCACCCGAAACCCACCGAGGAGACCACCGCATGACCACCCGCACCGCCATCGTCACCGGCGCCGCCCGCGGAATCGGGGCAGGGGTCGCGAAGCGGCTCGCCGCCGACGGTTTCGCCGTCGCCGTGCTCGACCTGGACGAGGCCGCAGGCAAGCGCGTCGTCGAGGCGATCGAACGCGAGGGAGGGCGCGCGCTCGCCGTCGGCGCCGACGTCGGCGACGAGTCCGCGGTGCAGGCGGCCGTGGCCCGGGTGGCCAACGGGCTGGGCGAGCCGTCGGTGCTGGTCAACAACGCCGGGATCATCCGGGACAACCTGCTGTTCAAGATGACCGTCGACGACTGGGACGCCGTGATGTCGGTGCACCTGCGCGGTGCGTTCCTGGTGTCGCGCGCCGTGCAGCAGTACATGGTCAAGGCCGGCTGGGGCCGGATCGTGAACCTGTCGAGCACCTCGGCGCTGGGCAACCGCGGCCAGGCCAACTACTCGGCGGCCAAGGCCGGGCTGCAGGGCTTCACCAAGACCCTCGCCATCGAGCTGGGCAAGTTCGGCGTCACGGTGAACGCGATCGCGCCCGGGTTCATCGAGACCGACATGACCGCCGCCACCGCGGAGCGGATCGGCGTGCCGTTCGAGGAGTTCACCAAGCGCGCCGCCGAGCAGATCCCGGTGGCCCGCACCGGCCGCCCCGAGGACATCGCGCACGCGGTGTCGTTCTTCGTGAGCGAGGGGGCCGGGTTCGTCTCCGGCCAGGTCCTCTACGTCGCGGGCGGGCCGACGGCGTGACGTCGCCGCCGGGCCTCGACCTGGAGCGGCTCACGGCCTGGTGGGCCACGGCTCCGCTGCCGGAACCGGGCGGGCCGCTGTCGGCCGAGCTCGTCGCGGGCGGCAAGTCGAACCTGACCTACGTCGTCACCGATGGGACCGCGAGCTGGGTCGTGCGCCGCCCTCCGCTGGGGCACGTGCTCGCCACCGCGCACGACATGGCGCGCGAGTACCGGGTGATCTCCGCGCTGCGCGACACCGCCGTGCCGGTGCCGGCGACGTACGCGCTGTGCCGTGACGAGGACGTGCTCGGCGCCCCGTTCTACGTGATGGAGCGGGTCGAGGGCAGGCCCTACCGGTGGGCCGCCGAGCTCGCCCCGCTCGGGCCGCGGCGCACGCGGACCATCGCCGAGGGCCTGGTCGACACCCTCGCCGCCCTGCACGCGGTCGATCCCGCCGCCGTCGGACTGGCCGACTTCGGGCGCCCGCGCGGCTACCTGGAGCGGCAGGTCCGCCGGTGGAAGAAGCAGCTGGACGCCTCGCGCAGCCGCGATCTCCCCGCCGCGGACGAGCTGCACGCCCTGCTCGCCGCCGACGTCCCGGCCGAGACGGCGGCGAGCATCGTGCACGGCGACTTCCGGCTGGACAACGTCCTGGTCGACGCGTCCGACACCGTGACCGCCGTGCTCGACTGGGAGATGGCGACGCTGGGCGACCCGCTCGCCGACCTGGCGCTGCTGCTGATCTACCACCGGGCGGGCGAGGCGATCACCGACGTCGCCGCGGCGCCCGGGTTCCCGTCCGAGGACGAGATCGTCGCCCGCTACACCGCGCACGGCGGGCGCGAGGTGTCGCGGTTCGGCTTCCACCTCGGGCTCGCGGCGTTCAAGCTGGCCGTCATCTCCGAGGGCATCCACTACCGGCACCTGCACGGCCAGACCGTCGGCCCGGGCTTCGAGCGGGTCGGCGACACCGTCCACGCCGTGCTCGACATCGGGCTCACCGCAGTGAAGGAGTACCGCTGATGGACTTCGCCTTCGACCCGCACACCGAACAGCTGCGGGCTCGCCTGCTGGACTTCATGGAGAGCCACGTGCACCCGGCCGAGCCGGTGTACCACGAGCAGCTCGACGCGCTCGACGACCCGTGGGCGTGGGACTCGGTGCCCGTGCTCGCCGAGCTGCGCGCCGAGGCCCGCCGCCGCGGGCTGTGGAACCTGTTCCTCCCGGGCGAGCACGGCGCGGGGCTGACCAACCTGCAGTACGCCCCGCTCGCCGAGATCACCGGCCGCAGCCCCCTCGCGCCGCCCGCGCTGAACTGCTCCGCCCCGGACACCGGGAACATGGAGGTCCTGTCGCTGTTCGGCACGGAGGCGCAGCGCAAGCAGTGGCTGGAGCCGCTGCTCGAGGGCGAGATCCGCTCGTCGTTCGCGATGACCGAGCCCGCGGTGGCCTCGTCGGACGCCACCAACATCTCCACCCGCATCGAGCGGGACGGGGACCACTACGTCATCAACGGCCGCAAGTGGTGGATCACCGGGGCGATGAACCCCAACGCCCGGATCTTCATCGTGATGGGCAAGACCGACCCCACCGCCGACCGGCACCGCCAGCAGTCGATGATCCTCGTGCCGCGCGACACGCCCGGCGTGGAGGTCGTGCGCGGCATGGAGGTGTTCGGCTACGACGACCGCGACCACGGCGGCCACGCCGAACTGGTCTTCACCGACGTGCGGGTGCCCGCCGAGAACCTGATCGGCAACGAGGGCGACGGCTTCGCCATCGCGCAGGCCCGCCTCGGCCCGGGGCGGATCCACCACTGCATGCGCTCCATCGGCGTGGCCGAGCGGGCGATCGAGCTGATGTGCGCCCGCGCCGAGGAGCGGGTCGCGTTCGGCAAGCCGCTCGCCGACCAGGGCGTGATCCGCGACTGGATCGCCGAGGCCAGGGTGCGGGTCGAGCAGCTGCGGCTCCTGGTGCTCAAGACCGCGTGGCTGATGGACACCGTCGGCAACAAGGGCGCCCACACCGAGATCCAGGCCATCAAGATCGCCACCCCGGCCACGGTGCAGTGGATCCTGGACAAGGCCATCCAGGTGCACGGCGCGGGCGGGCTGTCCCAGGACTTCCCGCTCGCCCGCGCGTACGCGAGCATCCGCACCCTGCGGTTCGCCGACGGGCCCGACGAGACCCACAAGAACGCGCTGGCCCGCGCCGAGCTGCGCCGCCAGGCCCGCAAGCGCGAGGAGACGCGATGAGCGACCCGATCACCCGCGACGAGCTGCGCCGCCGCGTCGAGCGGTTCCTCGCCGAGCACGACCCCGCGACCACCGAGCGGCTCGCGTTCCTGCGCGCCCGCTACGACGCCGGCCTGGCCTGGGTGCACTTCCCCGAGGGCCACGGCGGGCTCGGCCTGCCGCAGGCCTGGCAGCCCGAGGTGGACGCGGTGTTCGCCGCGGCGGGGGCGCCCGACAACAACCCGCAGTCCAACGTCATCGGGCTGGGCATGGCGGCGCCCACGATCCTCGCGTTCGGCACCGAGGAGCAGAAGCGGCGGTTCCTGCGGCCGCTGTGGACCGGGGAGGAGATCTGGTGCCAGCTGTTCAGCGAGCCCGGCGCCGGCTCCGACCTCGCCGCGCTCGCCACCCGCGCGGTGCGCGACGGCGACGAGTGGGTGGTCAACGGGCAGAAGGTGTGGACCTCCAGCGCGCACCTCGCCCGGTTCGCCATCCTGGTCGCCCGCACCGACCCGGAGGTGCCCAAGCACCGCGGCCTGACCTACTTCGTGTGCGACATGACCGACCCCGGGGTGGAGGTCCGGCCGTTGCGGCAGATCACCGGCGAGGCCGAGTTCAACGAGGTGTTCCTCACCGACGTGCGCATCCCGGACGCCCACCGGGTCGGCGAGGTCGGCCAGGGCTGGACGGTGGCGACCGCGACCCTGAACACCGAGCGCGTGGCCATCGGCGGCCGCCCCACGCCGCGGGAGGGCGGCATGATCGGCGTGGTCGCGCGGACCTGGCGGGAGCGCCCCGAGCGGCGCACCCCGGAGCTGCACGACCGCCTGCTGCGGCTGTGGGTCGACGCGGAGGTCGCCCGGCTCACCGGGACGCGGCTGCGGCAGAAGCTCGCCCGGGGGCGGCCCGGCCCGGAAGGGGCGGCGATGAAGCTGACCTTCGCCCGGATCAACCAGCAGCTGTCCGGGCTCGAGCTGGAGCTGCTGGGCGAGGAGGGGCTGCGCTACTCGGACTGGACCATGGTCCGGCCCGAGCGGGTCGACTTCACCGGCCGCGACGCCGGCTACCGGTACCTGCGCTCGAAGGGCAACTCCATCGAGGGCGGCACCTCGGAGATCCTGCGCAACATCGTCGCCGAGCGCGTCCTCGGCCTCCCGCCCGAGCCCCGCGTCGACAAGGACGTCCCCTGGAAGGACCTGGCGAAGTGAGCGAGCTGGACCTGCTCTACACCGACGTCGAGGACGACCTGCGGGCCTCGGTGCGCGACCTGCTCGCCGACCGCTGCGACCCGAGCTCGGTGATCGCCCTCTACGACGGCGACCGAGCGCTGGTGGCGCCGCTGTGGAAGGCGCTGGCCACCGACCTCGGCCTCGCCGGGCTGCTCGTGCCCGAGGAGCACGGGGGCGCCGGCGCGTCGGCCCGGGAGGCCGCCGTCGTGCTGGAGGAGCTGGGGGCCACCGCGGCGCCGGTGCCGTTCCTCACCAGCGCGGTCGTCGCCACCACGGTGCTCACCACCGACGTGCTCACCGGCACCGGCGGCGACCTGCTCGCCGAGCTCGGCGCCGGGCAGCGGACCGCCGCCCTCGCCGTGCCGCTGTCCACCACACCGTACGGCGCGATCCCCGCGGTCCGCGCCGCCGACGGCCGGCTCACCGGCACCGTCACCAGCGTCGCAGGCGCGCTGGAGGCCGACGTCCTGCTCGTGCCCGTCGACACCGGGGACGGGCTCGCGCTGCACGCCGTCACCGCCGCGGAGACCACCCGGGAGCCGGTGGTGTCGCTCGACATGACCCGGCAGCTGGCCGACGTCCGCCTGGACGGGGTCACCGGCACGCCGGTGGTCGCGCGCGCCGAGGCCGCGATCCGCCGCGGGCTGCTGGCCGGCGCCGCCCTGCTCGCCTCCGAACAGCTCGGCGTGGCGCGCTGGTGCCTCGACGAGACCGTCGCGTACCTGAAGCAGCGCAAGCAGTTCGGCCGCGTCGTCGGCGGGTTCCAGGCCCTCAAGCACCGCCTCGCCGACCTCGCGACCGGGGTGGACGGGGCGAACGCGGCCGCCCGCCACGCCGCCGCCGCGCTGGCGGCGGGCGAACCCGACCTCGAGGTCGCGACCGCGGTCGCGCAGGCCTTCTGCAGCGACCTCGCCGTGACCGCGGCCGAGGAGGCCCTGCAGCTGCACGGCGGCATCGGCATGACCTGGGAGCACCCGGTGCACCTGTACCTCAAGCGCGCGAAGGCCGACCAGATCGCGTTCGGCACGGCCGGCGCCCACCGGGCACGGCTGGGTGAGCTCGTCGACCTGCCGCCGGCGCCGTGACGTCCCCGGTCGGCCGCCGCGGTGGTGGTTCCCTCGCCCGGAGCGTCTGGTGGACGGCGCGCATGGTGACCCCGGAGCCCGTGCGGGTCGGCGGCCCCGCCGGGCCGGTCCCAGGCGGGGCCGGACGGGTGGGCCCGCGTGCGGAGCCGGGCGGGCGGTCCACGTCGGGCTAGTGCATCCGGGCCCTGCCTTCCGGACCGGCCCGGGCCGGGCTGTGTGCTCCCTCGCGGGGAGGGGACGGCCCGTCGCTGGTCCCGGTCCACGGCGCGGCGGCCGACCACGACCGCCGCGCCCGGTGCTGCCGCTCGTCGACCCGCACCGCGACGGTCCACGCCGTCGACCGGCGCGGCGCCGGCGGCGACGCGGACGGCTACCCGATCGACCGCGAGTTCGCCGACGCCGCGGCGGTGTCGGACGCGGTCGCGGACGACATCGCGGCCCGGTCGACCTGTTCGGCCGCCGGTGCGGTTCGCCGCCCTCACCGTGCCGACGCTGCTGCTGGTCGACCTGGAGAGCGCGCCGTCGCTGAAGCCGTCGACCGACGCCGTCGCGGCCGCCGTGCCCGGCGCCCGGATGGTGGTCCTCGCCGGGCAGGCGCACAACGCCATGGACGCCGACCCGGGCCGGCTCGTCGCCGAGGTCCTCGGCTTCGTGCGCGGCGGCGCCGTGACCGCCGAGGCCGGCCAGGGGGTGGTGCGTGCGGCGCCGCCGGCGATTCGTCAGGTGATCGTCAGGTTCCCCCGAGCGGCGCCCCGACGGCCCCGCGGATCGCCTCCTCCGCGTCGCCGTGGACGAATTCGCCCAGTTCAGGCCGGATGAGCCCGACCGGGGGGCGGGATCCGCATCGCTCCCGACGGGGGCCCGGACGCGCGCTGTGGGCAACTAGCGTGCCCGTCGGCTCCACCGCAGCACGACCCCTCGGAGGAAGCTCTCGTTGGCAGACACGTCGTCCGCGACCCGCCGCCTGCTCGCCCGGTGCGTGATCGCGGGGATGCTCGCCGTCCTCGCCGCCGCGTGCACGACACCGCCGGATCCGCTGCCGCGCCTGGACGTGCCGGCCCACCGACCGGCCGACCCGGTCAGGCCGTGCGTGCGGGACAACACCCCGCCGCCGGATCCCGCGCCGGAGCCGGGTGACGCGGAGGTCCGGTTCGACCGCGCCAGCAACACGATCACGGTGGCCCGCGGGGAGGACGTCACGATCCCGACGCTCGGCGACGAGGTGCCCGCTTCGGCGCTGCGCGACCTCGGGAACGGCGAGTGGCTGCTCGAGGCCAACATCACCGTGCTCACCGACGCATCCCTGCGCATCTCCGCCCCCGACGTGCGCTGGCTCAAGATGGCGAGCGGCGACGGCGCGTTCGTCGCGATCACGGCCCTCGGCGGCGGGATCACCGTCGAGGGGGTGTGCATCACCTCCTGGGACGAGGCGAACGGGCGGGTCGACGAGAACCACACCGACCGCCGCAGCTACGTGCTGGCCCGCGACGGCGCGACGATGACGATCCGCGATTCGGAGATCCGCTACCTCGGATCGGGCGACGTCGAGGCGTACGGGCTCGCGTGGCGGACCGAGGGAACGACCGGGAGCATCACCGACAGCGTCGTGTCGAACCTCTACTTCGGTCTCTACTCGCACGAGGTCGACGGCCTGCAGGTGATCGACAACGAGTTCCACGACAACGTCCTCTACGGCGTCGACCCGCACACCGGCTCACGCAACATGACGATCGAGGGCAACCGGGTGCACCACAACGGCAAGCACGGGATCATCCTCGCCGAGGACTGCGTGGACAGCGTGGTGCGCGACAACGTCGTCTACGCCAACGAGCACCACGGCATCGTGATGTACCTCCGGTCGGACAACAACGTCATCGAGGGCAACGAGACGTTCGACAACGCCGCCCAGGGGATCAACATCAACGAGTCGAACGGCAACACGATCCGCGGCAACAAGGTCTACGACAACGCCGAGTCCGGCATCACCATCACCCAGACCGGGCGCGACAACGTCGTGGCGGACAACGAGGTGCGCGGCAACGGCAAGGATGGTGTCCGGCTGGTCAGCGAGTCCGTGGGGACCGCGGTGCGCGGCAACACGATCGGCCGGAACGAGCGGTACGGGATCTACATCGACACCGAGGGCGCGTTCGACATCTCGAAGAACACCATCTTCGGCAACCGCATCGGGATCACCGCCCGCGGCCACGAGCTCGAGGAAGGCGACAACGAGGTGTTCGACAACGGCCAGGGTGCCGTGCTGACCCGGTGACGGGTCACTTCCAGCCGGCGAGCGCCACGGTCGCACCGTCGCGGCGCACCTCGACCGGGCCGAGCAGCCCCACCTCGAGCCGCGCGGCCATCCGCCCATCGTGCGGGGCGACGGTCGGCGGGGAACCCCGTAACGTCCGTTCCGACGAACGGAGGCCGATGGTGGGCACGAAGCAGTCCCCGTCCCGACTCACCACCGCGGTCGGGGTGCGGATCCTGCGCACCCGCGCGCTCGTGCGCGCCCCGATCTGGGTCTACCGCGCCCGCCTCGGGTTCCTGTTCGGGTCGCGGCTGCTGATGCTCGAACACACCGGGCGGGCGACCGGCATCCCGCGGCAGGTCGTGCTGGAGGTGATCGACCACCCCGACCCGGACACCTACGTGGTGGCGTCCGGGTTCGGGCGGCGCGCCCAGTGGTTCCGCAACGTCCGGGCGAACCCCCGCGTCCGCGTCCAGGTCCGCGGTCGCGGGCCGCGGCCGGCGACCGCGCGGGTGCTCGGGCCCGGGGAGGCCGGGCGCGTGCTCGCGGCCTACCGCCGCAGGCACCCGCGGGCGTGGGACCGGTTCCGGCCTGTCCTCGAGGAGACGCTGGGCGAGCACATCGGCGAGACGGACCCGGTGCTGCCGATGGTCGAGCTGCGCCTCGACCCGGCCTGACGCGGCGCGCTCAGTGCTCGGCCTCGGGCAGCTCCACGACGAACCGCGCGCCGCCGCCCGGCCGGTCCTCGATCCACACGCGGCCGCCGAGGTGCCGGACGTGCTGGGCGACCAGCGCGAGCCCGAGCCCGCTCCCGCCGCCCTGCCCGCGCTGACCGGCCTGGGTGCCGCGCGCGAAGCGCTCGAACACCCGCTCCCGCATGTCCTCGGGGACGCCCGGCCCGGCGTCGTCGACCTCGATGCGGACCCGCCCGCGCGCTCGGAGCACGGCGAGCCGCACCGCACCTCCCGCGTACCGGTCGGCGTTGTCGAGCAGGTTGGACACGATCCGGTCGAGCCGGCGCCGGTCCCCCTGCACCACCGGCGGCGGTGCGCCGACCTCCACCGCGATCGGCGCGCGCGACCGGGCGGCGAGGACGTTGCGCACCAGCTCGGCCAGATCGACGATCTCGCCGGTGGGCCCGTCCGCCTGCTGGTGGTCGCGGGAAATCTCGAGCAGGTCGACGACCATCCGCTCGAACCGCGCCACCTCCGACAACAGGAGGTCGAGGGCCTGGCCGGCCGCGCCGGTGAGCTCGGCGCGCCGCCGCCGCAGCACCGCCGCCGCGTTCGTCATCGTGGTGAGCGGCGACCGCAGCTCGTGACTCACGTCACCGGCGAACCGGGCGTCCCGCCGGACCCGCGCCTCCAACGCCTCGGTCGTGTCGTTGAAGGCGGTCGCGAGCGCGGCGAGGTCCCGGTCGCGGTACTGCGGCAGTCGGGTGTGCAGCTCGCCGCTCGCCACCCGCGACGCGGCCGCCGTCAGCTCGGCCAAGGGGCGCAGGGCCCGCCGGCTCGCCCACGCGCCGAGCCCGAAGCCGAGGAAACCGCTCGACGCGACCCCGGCCACGAGGACGACGCCGAGGAAGCTCAGCGACCGGTGCAGCTCCAGGAGCGGGAAGAGCTGGACGAAGACGTCGGAACCGCCCCCGGTCGGGACCGCGACGGCCATCACCGGGACCCGGTCGACGTCGAGCCGCCTGCTGGCCGGGACACCGGCCGAGGCCTCATCCATGAGGTCGTCCGGCAGCACGGTCGGGTCGATGCGGCGCCCGCTGGTGATCCACCCCCCGGGCCGCTGGAGCAGCACCGACGTCGGGGAATCTGACGTCAACCCGGCGAGCAGCTCACCGAGGCCCTCCGACCCGCTCCGCAGCGAGTTCGCGACGAGCAGGGCGTTGACCTCGGCCTGGCGGACGGCGCTCAGCTCGCGCTGGCGGAGCATGTAGTCGCCGGCCAGGTTCCAGGTCGCGGCCGCGAGCACCCCTGTGAGCAGGAGCGAGCCCAGCCCGAACGCGGTCGCCACCCGCCGGCGGAGCGTGAGCGGCACGATCTGCACCCGTCCTACGCGGTGCCGCTCACCTTGTACCCGCGCCCGCGCACGGTGAGCACGGACTCCGGGGCGTCCGGGTCCCGCTCGACCTTGCGCCGCAGCCGCCGGATGTGGACGTCCAGCAGGCGGGTGTCGCCGAAGTAGTCGTATCCCCACACCCGCTTCAGCAGCTCCTCCCGGGTCACGACCCGGCCCTCGGCGGCGGCGAGCTCGACCAGCAGGCGGAACTCGGTGCGGGTCAGGTGCACCTGCGTCCCGGCCCGACGCACGACCTCCTCGTCCGGGAAGATCTCGATCTCGCCGACCACGAGCGACCTGCGGGCCGCGTCGGCGGGGTGCCTGCGGCGCAGGAGCGCCCGGATGCGGGCGGCGAGCTCGCTCGCGACCAGCGGCTTCGTGACGTAGTCGTCCGCGCCCGCCTCCAGCCCCTCGATCACGTCCGCCGAGTCCGCCCGTGCCGAGACGATGATGATCGGCAGGTCGCCGCGGGCCCGGAGGGTGCGGCAGACGTCCAGGCCATCGACGCCGGGCAGCATCAGGTCGAGCAGGACGACGTCGACCCGGGTCGTCTCGAGCAGGTCGAACGCCTCCTCGCCCGACCCGGCCTCGACGACCTCGCAGCCCTCGTCCGCGAGCGCCAGCCCCAGCGCCTGCCGGATGCGCTCGTCGTCCTCGACCAGCAGCAGCCGCGCCTGCGTGCCGTCTGCACCCCGGTCGAGCGAGCGGACGGGTGCGCCGCGGGTCGATCGCTGCATCATCCTCCGATCCGAATCGTGGGCGTCTCCCGGCGCCGGGGACCGTACCCGGACCGCGCACTCCCGCCGGCGGGGTGGGCCACGATCCGGGGGTGGACCTCCGGGTGCGACGCGGTGCGGCTGTCCAGCCCCCGCGACCGCGCCACGGCGCACGCGATCTACCGCAGCCTGGGTTACCGGGACCGCTGTCCCGACCACGCCCAGTTCATCCGCCCGCTCCGGTAGTCGCCCTCGGCGGGGCGGTGCGGAGATCGGGTCAGCCGCTACGGCCGGGGAGCAAGGCGAGGGCCTGGGCGCGCTGGGCGACGAGCTCGTCGTAGGTGCCGTCGCGCTCGGCCCAGCGGTGCCCGCGGACCCCCTCCACCAGGATCTCGTCCGGGGTCGGCTCCTGGGAGAGCAGCTGCATCACCTCGGTGGCGAAGTCGTCCAGCGGCAGCGCGCGCGGGTTCACCTTCTCCTGACCGGCGGTCGCGACGGCGGGCGGCACCAGCTCGACGACGCCGACGCCGGTGCCCGCGAGCTGAGCGCGCAGCGCCTCCGAGTACGCGTGCACCGCGGCCTTCGAGGCGCCGTAGGACGGCATGGGCGGGAACGGGAGGAACGCGATGCCGGAGGTGACGGTGATGAACGTGCCCGCGCCCCGCCCGACCAGGTGGGGGGTGAAGGCGTCGATCACCCGGATGGTGCCGAGCAGGTTGGTGTCGATCGTCTTCTCGGCCGTCGCGAAGTGCGCCGGGTCCCGCAGGTCCTCCATGATCATGACGCCGGACATCGTCACCACGGTGTCCAGCGCGGGGTAGCCGGCGAGCACGTCGTCCCGGGCGGACGCGACCGAGGCGGCGTCGGTGACGTCGACGGCGACCGTGCCGAAGCCCTCGCCGGCGAGCTCGGAGAGCGCCTGCCGGTTCCGACCGCCGACGACGACGGTGCTGCCCGCCTCGGCGAACCGCCGGGCCAGTTCGCGGCCGATGCCCGACGTCCCGCCGACGATCAGGACGGTGCGGTTGGAGACGTCCACGAGATCATCCCTTCTGCCTGAGGTGATCCCATGCTCGGGCGCCTCCGCCGGGAGAGGTGGTGCCCCGGTCGTCCCGGGTCCTGCCAGGACCCCCTCTCCGACGGCCGCACCGGCCTACGCTGCCGGTGTGCCGAACGACGACTCCGCCAACCGGCTCGGGAGCTACCTCCGCGCCCGGCGCGAGCTGGTCACCCCGGCCCAGGCGGGCATCCCGTCCGGCGGCAACCGCCGCACGCCCGGCCTGCGCCGGGAGGAGGTGGCGCTGCTCGCCGGGATCAGCGCCGACTACTACCTGCGCCTGGAACGGGGCCGCGACAAGAACCCCTCACCCCAGGTGCTCGAGTCGATCGCGCGCGTCCTGCAGCTCGACGACGTCGAACGGACCTACCTGCTCGGCCTCGTGGGGGCCCGCCCCCGCACGCGACGCCGCAAGCGGGCCGAGCGGGTGCCGCCGCGGCTGCACCAGCTGCTCGCCCACCTGGATCTCCCCGCGTTCGTCGAGGGCCGGGCCTTCGACGTCCTGGCCTCCAATCGCATGGCCCTCGCGTTCTCCCCCCGGCTGCGGCCGGGTGAGAACCGGCTCCGCTCGCTGATGCTCGACCCCGAGGAGCAGGCCTTCCACGAGGACTGGCCGAAGGCGGCCGCCCAGTTCGTCGCCGCCCTGCGCACCACCATCGGCGACGACACCGACGACCCCCGGTTCGTCGAGCTCGTCGGGGAGCTGTCGCTGGCCAGCCAGCGGTTCCGCACCCTGTGGGCCCGCCACGACGTGCGCACCCTCGACGGGGGCACGACCACGGTGAACCACCCCGTCGTCGGGCGGCTGCACCTGCACCGCGACAAGTTCCCCGTCGACGACGTCATCCTCGTCGTCTACTACCCCGACAAGGGCAGCGAGAGCGACGAGAAGCTGCGGCTGCTCGCCGCCCACGCCCTCTCCGCCGCCGACGCCACCTGAGGGGGCGTCAGGGCAGCAGGTCGTCGAGCGCGGCGAGGACCTCCCGGCTGCGCGCGTCCGCCTCGGCCACGACGCCGAGGAAGGCGAAGTAGCCGTGGATCAGCCCGGGGCCCGGCACGTGCCGCACCGCGACGCCGGCCGCGCGCAGGCGCTGCGCGTAGGCGTCGCCCTCGTCGCGCAGCGGGTCGAACTCGGCGGTCGCGACGACCGCGGGCGGCAGGCCGGCGAGGTCCGGGGCGTGCAGGAGGTCGACGTGCGGCTCGCCGCGCCGGGCCCGGTCCGGCAGGTACTGGTCGTAGAACCAGGCCATGTCGGCGCGGGTGAGGAAGTAGCCCTCGCCGTTGTCCCGCATCGACGGGGTGCTCATCGACGGGTCGGTCGCCGGGTACACGAGCAGCTGCGCGGCGAGCGCGGGCCCGTTCCCGTCGCGCGCCCGCAGCGCGGCGCCCGCCGCGAGGCTCGCGCCCGCGCTGTCGCCCGCGACGACGTGCGGCAGGCCGGGGTAGCGGTCCGCGGTCCACGCGAGCGCGGCCATCGCGTCGTCGAGCGGGGCCGGGTACGGGTGCTCGGGCGCCAACCGGTAGTCGACGGCCACGACGGTGGCGCCGACCGCGTTGGCCACCCGGCGGCACACCGGGTCGTGGGTGTCGAGGTCGCCGACCACCCAGCCGCCGCCGTGGAGGTAGGTGATGACCCGACCGCGGTCGTCGGTGGGCGTGTACACCCGCACCGGGACCGGGCCCGCCGGGCCGTCGACCGCGTCGTCCACGACCTTCGCCACGGGCTCCGGCACGAAGTCCGCGCCGCGCCGGGACACAGCGAGGGAGCGGTAGTGGCTCCTCGTCTCCTGGGCGGTGGCCTGGACCAGCGGGAGCGCACCGGCGGCGGTGGCCTGGTCGATGACCGAGCGGAACTGCGGGTCGAGCGGCATCGCGTCCTCCGGGTGACGGGCCCGGCGGGCCCGCGGGAGGCACCCACCGGAAACGATCATCCAGCATGCCAAACGGGCACCTCGCCGCACAGCGATCGCAGCGGGGTGAGCCGTTCGCCACACGTGCTTCCCGCTGGGCGCCTCCCGCCGAGCGGGCCGCCTCGAGGCGCCTAGGCTCGGATGGCCGCACGCGGTGCGGCGGCCGAGCGAGGAGGACGATGCACGTCGAGCTGGAGCGCATCTACGAGGACGTACTGGCGCGCAACCCGGGTGAACGGGAGTTCCACCAGGCCGTGCGCGAGGTCCTGGAAAGCATCGGGCCCGCCGTGGACAAGCACCCCGAGTACGCCGACGCGAAGATCGTCGAGCGGATCTGCGAGCCGGAGCGGCAGATCATCTTCCGGGTCCCCTGGGAGGACGACCAGGGCCGCATCCACATCAACCGTGGGTTCCGCGTCGAGTTCAACAGCGCCCTCGGCCCGTACAAGGGCGGGCTGCGGTTCCACCCGTCGGTGCTGCTGGGCACGGTGAAGTTCCTCGGCTTCGAGCAGGTGTTCAAGAACGCGCTGACCGGGCTGCCGATCGGCGGCGGCAAGGGCGGCTCGGACTTCGACCCGAAGGGCCGCTCCGACCGCGAGGTCATGCGCTTCTGCCAGAGCTTCATGACCGAGCTCTACCGCCACCTCGGCGAGCACACCGACGTGCCCGCGGGCGACATCGGCGTCGGGGGCCGGGAGATCGGCTACCTGTTCGGGCAGTACAAGCGGATCACCAACCGCTACGAGTCCGGCGTCCTCACCGGCAAGGGCCTGATCTACGGCGGCGCCCAGGTGCGGCGCGAGGCCACCGGGTACGGGTGCGCGTTCTTCGTCGAGGAGATGCTGCGCGCCCGCGGCGAGTCCTTCGACGGCAAGGACGTGGTCGTCTCCGGCTCGGGCAACGTCGCCATCTACACGATCGAGAAGGTGCACCAGCTCGGCGGCCGGGTTGTCGCCTGCTCCGACTCCTCCGGGTTCGTGCACGACCCGAAGGGCATCGACCTCGAGCTGCTCAAGGAGGTCAAGGAGGTGCGCCGGGAGCGGATCAGCGCTTACGCCGAGCGGCGCGGGGGCGACGCCGCGTTCGTCGCGGACCGCTCGGTGTGGGAGGTGCCGTGCGCGGTCGCGCTGCCGTCGGCCACCCAGAACGAGATCGACGAAGCGGACGCGATCGCGCTCGTGCGGGGCGGCTGCATCGCCGTGGGCGAGGGCGCCAACATGCCGACCACGCCGAAGGCCGTGCGGGTCCTGCAGGAGGCCGGGGTGGCGTTCGGGCCCGGCAAGGCGGCCAACGCGGGCGGCGTCGCGACGTCGGCGCTGGAGATGCAGCAGAACGCGTCGCGGGACTCGTGGTCGTTCGCCCACTCCGAGGAGCGCCTGCGCGAGATCATGGTCGGCATCCACGCCCGCTGCTACGAGACGGCCGAGGAGTACGGCATGCCCGGCAACTACGTCGCAGGCGCCAACATCGCCGGCTACGCCCGGGTCGCCGAGGCGATGCTCGCGCTCGGGCTCGTCTGAGCGGGCGAGCAACCGTGACGACGGGGTTCGATGCGGGGGAGCACAGCGGGCGCCGGCCGACGGTGGTGGCGGTGCCCGGGCTGGGGCTCTCGGCCGCCGTACCCCGCCGCACCCTCGACCTGCTCGGGCCGCCCGCAGGCGTCTTCGAGCTGCCCGCCTTCGGCCTGCCGGCACCGCGGAGCACCGATCTGGACCCGTGCGCGCTCGCCGAAAGGCTGCTCGCGCGGATCGACGCGCACGGCCCCGTGGTGCTGGTCGGACACTCCGCGAGCTGCCAGGTCGTCGCCGCGGCCGCGGCGCGGACGCGGGTGGCCGGGCTGGTGCTCGTCGGCCCGACCACCGATCCCCGCGCCGTCGGCTGGCCTACCCTCGCCGCCCGCTGGTTGCGCACCGCGGGCCACGAGCGGCCCGGCCAGGTGCCGCGCCTCGCCCACGACTACGCCCGTACCGCGCCCGGCGCGATGCTGCGCGGGATGGCGGCCGCGCGCCGCCACCGCATCGAGCGGGCCCTCGCCGGCGTCGACTGCCCGGTGCTGGTCGTGCGCGGACGCCACGACCGGATCGCACCGGCGGACTGGACCGCGGCCCTCGCCGCCGCCGCTCCGCGGGGAAGGGCGCACACGCTGCCCGCGGGCGCCCACATGGTGCCGATCACGCACCCCGCCGCGATCGCCGCGGTGATCGCCGAGTTCCTCGGCCGCACGGCGTGACGGCAGAGCTGCTGCCCAGCGCGGCCGAGCTCGGGTGCCGGCGCCGGTCACGCCCACGCCCACGCACCGCGCTCGCGGCGTTGCGTCTGCTCGCTGCCGGGCTCGTCGTGATCACGGTGATCACGATCGTGCTGGTGCAGCTGCTCCCGCCGGACGGGCCCGGGTCGGCGTACGCGCAGTGGGGGTGGCGCATCCCGTTCGCGATCGGCTTCGTGCTCTCTGCGGCGATCTTCCTCTACTACCTGCGCTCGGTCCCCGAGTCCGAGCTGTGGACGAGGATGCCGAAGGCGGACCGGCCGCTGCGGACGCTGCTGCGCGGGCGCAACGCGCGGTCGCTCGGGTTGGCGTTCCTGGTCGGCACCGGGGCGTGGCTCACGCTCGACGCCACCGTCGGCGTGTTCGCCGGGCACCTCAAGGGGCTCGGCACGTCACCCGCCGCCGTCAACGCGGCCATCCTCACCGCGGCGGTGATCGGGATCGGGATGTTCCCGCTCATCGGCGCGGCCGGGCAGCGGCACGGCCGCAGGCGGGTCTTCCTGGTGATCGGCGCGCTCAACGGCGTCGTCGCTCCGGTGCCGCTCGGCGTCGCGATCGCCGGGCGGGAGAGCACCGCGGCCGTGCTCGTCGCGGGCGGGCTCGTCGTCGGCTCGTACCTGAGCAAGGACCTGCGTCACGTGGATCTCGCGGACGCCTGAGGAACCGGGTCCGCTCACTCGTCCATGCAGCCGAAGAACGGGACGTCGAACTCGTAGAGCAGCCGCAGTCCGGCACCGGCGGCGACGAGGAGCCAGCCCTGCCGCCACGTCGTCGAGCTGTGGGTGACGTCGTCTGCGAGCCGCGGGTCCACCCGGACCCGCGGGTCGTGGACGACGTCGATCCGCTCGCCCTCAACGCCGAGCCGGTCGTCCGTGGTCATGGATCTGATCGCGCGGTCGGTGCACTCGACGTCGGTGACGTGCCGGACGCGGTGATTCTCCCCCGAGGACACCGTGACCGGGTGGACGGCGAGCACGGTGCACGAGGTCGGCTCGCCACGCCGTGCGAGGACCTCGGCGTCGGTTGCGGCACCGATGAATTGCAGCCCGGTCATGAACACGAAGAAGGCTCCGAAGAACACGAGGACGTTCCGGTACCGCAGCTGCGAGGAGGCCGCGAGGGCGAACCCGCCGACCACGAGCACCGTGCACAGGCTCCCGCCCCGTGCGGTGGCGGCGAAGAAGTCGGGTCCGTCCGCGGCGAGGCGACGCCCGGCGACCACCAGCCCCCCAGCCACCGCCGGTATGCCGACGGCGAAGGCCAACCGGCCGAGGAACCCACCGAAATCCACCGTCCGCTCCTCCCTGTCGGGGGGGGACGACCCGATCGCGGGTCGAACGGTTGGGGTGATCGCGCCTGGCTCACCCCTCGCACGGCCGGTCGAGGTCGGCCTCCGGCGGGAGCAGGGCGCGCTCGGTGGGGGTGAACGGGCGGTCGGTGAGCCGGCAGAGCCGGTCGACCCACTCCTCTGCCTCCAGCGGGAAGGTGAACGGGCGACGCCCCTCGTTGCCGGAGGTGATGTTCGGGCGCTCGTCGCTCGTCAGCTGGTCGTCCATCTCCATGCCCGGCGGCATCGTGGAGCCGACCCGCTGCCCTCGGACCGGATCGTGCACGATCACCCGGAAACCCGCGGACGGGTCGTGCCCTGGCAAAGCTCACCAGGTGCCCGGAGGAACCCGAGTTCGGGTCCCGCGTCCGCAGCCGCGATGGGTGGCCCGACCGGGTCTCCGGTGACGAGATCGACCACCTGGGTGGTGCGGTCCTGGCCGTCGATTGCGGCGAACCGACCGGAAGCGTCGAAGGTCACCCACAGGGACGGCGCCTCCGCACGGAACGAAGATCGTCGCATCGGTGCCGGGGATCCGCTCACGGACGCGGCTCGTGCTCGACCAGGCACCGTCGCCATCGCGCCCGGCGGACCGGGCCGGTCGCCCCGCGGGAACAGGGACTTTCACCCGGCCGGCGGGGGCCGTGCGACCGCAGCCCGCGCCACCCCTGCGCGGCACCCTCGACCCCGGCAGCGAGTGGAGGTCGAGGAGATGAAGCAGGGACGCAAGCGGGTCGTCGTGGGCGTCGACGGCTCGGACGGCAGCCGGGCCGCGCTGGCCCACGCCCTGGAGGACGCCTCCCGCCGCGGGGCCGCCGTCGAGGTGGTCTCCGCGTTCGAGGCGCCGACGTACTACTGGCTCTCCCCCTACCAGGTCCCCCTGATCCCGCTGGAGCAGGTGGAGGCGGAGGTCCGGCGCGCCGTCGAGTCGGTGGTGCAGGAGGTCACCGGCGAGCTCGCCGACGAGATCTCACCGATGCCGCGGGTGACGGTGCACGTCGCCCCGGGCAGCGCGAAGACGGCGCTGCTCGAGGCCGCCGAGGACGCCGACCTGCTGGTGGTGGGCAGCCGCGGCCACGGCGCGGTCGGGAGCCTGCTGCTCGGCTCGGTGAGCCTCGCCTGCGCGCTGCACGCCCCGTGCCCGGTCACGATCGTGCACGCGACCCGGCCGAAGAAGGCCGAGGAGCCGGCGATGCAGCACGCCGCGCCGGCGACCTCCTGACCCGTGCCCGCGCCGGCCGAAGGGTGGAGAGGATGACGACGCCCACCGTCGCGAACGTCATGGCCCGCGACGTGCCGACGGCCCGTCCCGCGACGCCGGTCGACGAGCTGGCCCGCGCGCTGGACGGGAACCGCGTGGGTGCGCTGCCGGTGCTCGACCCGCAGGACCGGGTCATCGGGATGGTCTCGCGGCGGGACCTGCGCCCCGGACGGGCGCAGCGCCGCCCGGGGCGCCGGCGCTGGTGGCCGCGGCCGCACCGTCGCACCGCCGGCACGGTCCGCGACGTGATGACCGCGTCGGCGGGGGCGGTCACCCCGGGCACGACCCTGGCGCAGGCGGCCCGGCGCATGATCGAGCACGGCGTCGAGCACCTCCCGGTGGTCGACGGTGGGGCGCTCGTCGGCGTGGTCAGCCGCGCCGACCTCGTCCGCGCCTTCGTCCGGCCCGGCGACGACATCCACGACGCCGTCCTCGGCGAGGCCTTCCGGTACGTGCTGTGGGCCGACCCGGCCGAGGTGGACGTCACCGTCACCGACGCCGGCGTCACCGTGTCCGGCGCCGTCGCGCAGCGCAGCACCACGACGATCGGCGAGCGGCTCGTGCACCGCATCGACGGGGTCGTCTACACGGTGTCGGGAATCGACCGCACGGACGGCTGCGGCGGCGCATCGGGGCGGGCCGCGCCGCCGACCGCGGGCTCGCCGTGACCGCCGCCCACGGCCCGGCCGCCGTCGGCGTCCCGGGGAACGGCGTGCTGGGCGCCCGCCCCCGCGGCCCCGTCGTGGTCTGCACCGACCGGTCGGCCGCGGGCGACCGGGCCGTCCGGTGGGCGGCCGCCGCCGCGCGACGGGCCAGGACCGCCCTCCACGTCGTGACCGCCGAACCACCGCAGGCCGGGGCGCCGGCCGGGCGCCGGGCCGGGTTCGCCGCCGCGCTCGCGGCCGACCGGTCAGCCGGTGCGGGCGCCCTGGTCGTCCCGGCGACGCTGCCCGACGTCGAGGCGGTCGTCGCCGGCTCGTCCTGCCCCGTGGTGGTCGTGCCCGACCGGGTGCCGGACGACGAACGCGGCCCGGTCGTGCTCGCGGTGGCGCCGTGGACGGGCGATGACGCCATCGCGCTCGCATTCGCCGAGGCCGCGGGGCACCGCGCCCCGTTGCTCGCGGTGCGCGCCTGGTCCGAACCCGGCATCGACCTCGGCCGACCGCGCGCGGACCGGATCGCCCGGTGGGACCGCTGCGCGGAGCGGGCCCGCCGCGAACTGGCGGCGAGGCTCGCGCCGTGGCGGGCCGCGCACCCCGGGGTCGAAGTGCGCGTCGAGGCGGTGGACGACCCGGCCGCCGGCGAGCTGCTGGCTGCGCTGTCGCAGCGCGCCCGCACGGTCGTGGTCGGTCGCCCGCGGCCCGCCGAACGTGTCCGGGGCGCACCGCCGCTCGGTTCCCGCTGGGGGTCCCCGGTGGCCGCGCTGCTGCGCGCGACCGGGTGCCCGGTCCTGGTGGTGCCGCCCGCGCAACCGCCGCAGGCAGCCCGTCGCGTCGAAGGGAGCAGGTCATGAAGGCTCAGGTGGGTGACTGGATCGTGATCGAGGGCCGCACCCTCGGCGACCGCCGTCGGCAGGGCCAGATCGTCGAGCTCGTGCACGCCGACGGCACGCCGCCCTACCGGGTGCGCTGGGTGGACGACGACCACGTGTCGGTGGTGTTCCCCGGCCCCGACGCGCGGATCGAGCCCCACCCGGTTCCCCCGGCCACCGGGCCCACCCGCTGAGCGCCGCTACCGGCTCGCCCCGACCCGGTGCGCGAGCCGCTCCCGGGTGCGCTGCGTCAGCGCCTGCAACCGCGCGGACGTGCGGGGCTGCAACCGCAGCGGGCCGCGCAGGGCCCGGGCCGCCGGGGGCAGGGCGGCGAGATCGGCCTCGAACCGCTCCCGCGCCGCGGCCACCGCCTCGGCCGGGGACGGCCGCGGCCCGATCCGGCGGCCCGCCCGCACCACCGGCTCCAGCAGCGGCTCGCTCCCGGCGGGGCAGGCCTCGTCCGCCAGCCCGAGCACGTCCGCGCAGCCCGGCCCGCGGAACACCTGCTTCGCCCCCGGCAGCGTGGCCTTGCCCTCCGACAGCTTCATCACCGGCCGCCCGGCGTACTCGACGAGCTTGTAGGCCGCGTCCAGGTAGGGGGCGTCCGCCGAGGTCCCGACCTTGGTGCCGACCGCGAGCACGTCCACCGGGGCGCCCCGTTCGTTCAGCTCCTCGATCCCGTGCTCGTCGAGCCCGCCGCTGGCCACGATCCGCGCCCGCGCGAGGCCGGCCGCGTCCAGGATCGCGCGGGCCCGCTGCGCCAGCGCGGCCAGGTCGCCGCTGTCGAGCCGGACCCCGATCTCCCGATCGGGCGGCACGCCGCGCAGCACCTCGGCCGCGCGGCGCACCCCCTCCTCGGTGTCGTAGGTGTCGACGAGCAGCGTGACCGGGCCGACGGCCGCGTCCGCGAACGCCGCGAAGGCGGCCCGCTCGTCGTCGAACACCTCGACGAAGGAGTGCGCCATGGTGCCGCTCGCCCGCATGCCGTACACCCGCGCCGCGGCGACGTCGCTGGTCGCGGCGAACCCGACGATCGCGCCCGCCCGCGCGGCGTGCAGCCCGGCCTCGACCCCGTGCGTGCGGCGGAGCGCGAAGTCCACCACGGGCTTGCCACGGGCGGCGACGACGCAGCGCGCCGCCTTCGACGCGAGCGCCGTCTGGTGGCTGATCTGGTTGAGCACCCACGTCTCGAGCAGCTGGGCCTGCGGCAGGGGCGCGGTCAGCTCCAGCAGCGGTTCCCCGGGGAGCACCACGCGCCCCTCGGGGACGGCGCGGACGTCGCCGGTGAACCGCAGCCCCGCGAGCGGGCGCAGCTCGGCCACCGGGACCCCGAGGACCTCGGCGAACGCATCCAGGTCGGCCTCGTCGACGCGGAACCGCTCCAGGTGGTCGAGCACGTCGGCGAGCCCGGCCGCGACGAGGAACCCCCGCTCGGCGCGCGACTCCCGGGTGATGAGGCTGAACGTCGCGGGCGCGGTCAGGCCCTCCCGGAGGTAGGCGAGCGCCATCGTCACCTCGTAGAGGTCGGTGGCGAGCGGCGAACCGACGCCGAGCGCCGTCGGCGCTCGATCGTGGCCCCGCCGGCGGGTCCGGCCGGTCACGACTCGGCGAACAGGCCGATGACGTTCCCGTCGGGGTCGGCGAACGTCGCGACGGCCATGCCGGTGCCGATCCCCGTCGGCTCCTTCACCGTCCGCCCGCCGAGCTCGGCCGCGCGGCCGAGGGTCGCGTCGAGGTCGCGCACCGCGACGTAGAACCCGACCCAGGGCGGGGTGTCCGGCGGCGCGGGGGCGATCCCGCCGCCGATGCCGGAGCCGGAGCCCGCCCGCACCACGCCGTAGCCGGTCCGGTCGTCGACCTCGACGGCCCACCCGAACAGCTCGGAGTAGAACCGCCTGCTCCGGTCGGCGTCCGGGGTGCCGATCTCGAAGTGCACCACCGGCGCCCCGCCCTCGGCGCCCCCGTCCGCGGAGCGGGTCCGCTCGCTGGTCAGGAGCACGTCGAGCACGTCCCGGGCCGAGACGACCCCGACCGCCTGCCCGCTGTCACCGACGGGGACGTGCCGGATCCCGGCGTCGAGCATGAGCGACGCGGTGTCGGAGATGGTGTCGTCGGGGTCGGCCCACACCAGCTCGGCCGTCATCACGTCCACCGTCTGGGCGTCGTCGAGCGACCAGCCCGCCGCGACGGCCCGGACGACGTCGCGCTCGGAGATCAGGCCGACCGTGCGGCCGCCCTCGGCGACGAGGACGGTGCTGACCTCGTCCGCCGCGAGCTCCCTCGCCACGTCCCGCAGCGACCGCCAGGCCGGCACGGTCGCCACCACGCGCGTCATGACGAGGCGCACGGGATCGGAGGGGCGGGCCTCCCGCGTCGTGGTGATCATTTCTCCTCCGTTCGCCGGTGTCGACCCGGTCAGCGTTCCGGGCCCCGTCGGCGACGGCAGCGGCCGGAGGGCCCCGTACCGGCGGGACCTCCGGCTCCCGATCACCGGGTCGGCGCCACGCCGGCCCGCAGGGCCTGGAGCTCGACGACGCGGCGCACGTCGTCGAGCCCGATCACGCCGACCGCGCGCCCGTCGGGCCCGGTGACCACGAGCCCGGCCGGGTCGATCGGCCTGCGCAGGACCTCCAGGGCCGGTTCGTCGACGCCGACGACGCCGTTCGGCCGCAGCGGCCGGGCCACGTCCCGCACCGCCTTCGACGGGCGGGCGTCCAGGGGCACGCGGGCCAGGTCGGTGAGGGTGATCCAGCCGGTCGGCCTGCCGTGGAAGTCGATGACGGGGAACGCCTCGACCGGCGGCGCCCCGGGCCCGAGCAGGTGGTCGACGAGCGCCGCGACCGTCCACCACCCCGGCGCGAAGTACGGCTCCCGCCGCATCACGTCCCCGGCGGTGAGGCCGGCCAGCCGCTCGGCGGTGATCCCCTGCACCCGCTCGCCCGCGGCGGCGCCGGTGAGGAACCACCCGACGAGCACCAGCCACAACCCGTCGAGCCGGCCGTTGAGCAGCAGCAGGACGCCGAGCCCGGCCACGAGCGCGCCCAGGAACTGGCCCGCGCCGCCCGCGGCGCGGGTCGCCCGCTCCCGGCTCCCGGTGAACCGCCACACCAGCCCGTGCACGACGCGGCCCCCGTCCAGCGGGGTGCCCGGCAGCAGGTTGAAGATCCCCAGCATCAGGTTCACGGTCGCGAGCCACAGCAGCACGGCCGACGCGAGCGCCGGCGCGCCGGTCGCGGTCGCCGCCCAGCTCCCGACGCCGAACACCCCGGCGAGACCGAGGCTGACCGCGGGCCCGACCAGCGCGATCCGGATCTCGGTCCCCGGGCGTTGCGGCTGGTCCACGAGCTCCGAGACACCCCCGAGCAGCCAGAGCGTGATGGAGCGGACGCCGAGCCCCGCGTGGCGCGCGACCATCGCGTGCGCCACCTCGTGCGCGAGCAGCGACAGCACGAACACCGCGGCGCCGGCGGCACCGACGAGCAGGTAGGTGAACGGGCTGTGGCCGGGCGCCATGTCGGGCAGGACGTTCAGCGCCAGCAGCTCCCCGAGCAGCAGCACGATGACGAGCGCGGACCAGTGGGCGCCGACCGGGATGCCGCCGATCCGGCCGAACGAGACCGTCGCCTTCATCGGGCCACCTCCGCTTGTCCCGGCCTGCACGCGCGGCCGATCGCGTGTCGTACCCCCACCCATACCTCGAAGGTGGCACGCATCCGGGGCACCGTGCAGGGGCGTGCGGCCCGGGACGGGCGGGTCCACCGGCCGGGCCGGGGCCTACCGGGCCCGGCCCGCCATCAGTCGGATCGCGAGCCGGATCGCGGAGGCGACCGCGACGAGCAGGGCGAGCGTCGATCCGACGATCCCCAGGACCAGGACCGCGCGGACGACGAGCGCCCAGTCGACCCCGGACGCCGGGAACGCGAACGGGAACACCCGGACGAGGCGGACCATCGCCGCGAGCCCGAGCGCCGTCGTCACGACCTCCCCGACCGCCCGCAGCAGCGGCCGGTCGACGACCAGGCAGACGAAGTTCACCGCGACCCCGACCGCGAACGCGAGGTTCAGCAGGGTGAGCACGCGGACGAAGTCCTGGGTGAGGAAAGGCAGGGCGGCCCAGCCCGGCCAGACGTTCACCGCGACCAGCAGGGCGGCATCCCCGGCGACGGCGAACGCGTGGCCCACGGCCCGGCTCCTGCGCGAGGACGGCGTCGTGTCGATGCCGGTCACGACGCCGGGACCCCCTCCAGCGGCACGCCGACGGCCAGGAAGCGGACCGTTTCGCCGGGGTGCAGGTCGCGCACCTCGTCGCCGCACCCGACCCGCACCGGGCCGCCGCCCGGGCGGGGCCCGGCGGACACGGTCACCTCGCGGCCGACGACGCTCACCGTGATCGGCTGCCCGCGGTACTCGACGGCGAACTCGAGCCGCCCGAGGGCGAGCGGCCAGTGCGGGTTGAACCACAGCGCGTCGTGGCGGGTCTCCAGGCCGGCGAAGCAGCGCTGGAGCAGGTCCACCGAGCCGGCCATCGCGCCGAGGTGGATCCCCTCGGCGGTGGTCCCGCCCTGGATGTCGGCGAGGTCGCTCACGACGGCGCGCTCGAAGTGCTCGAGCGCCTGCGCCCGGTTGGCGCGGGCGAGGACCCAGGCGTGCACGAGGGCGCTCAGCGTGGAGCCGTGGGAGGTGCGCGCGAGGTAGTACTCGATGGTGCGCGGGATCGCCTCGGCCGGGAGCGCGTAGCCGAGCCGGCCGAGCAGTTGACGCAGCTCGTCGGCCGACAGCAGGTAGAACAGCATCAGCACGTCGGCCTGCTTGGACGCCTGGTAGTCGTCGACGGAGCGGCCCTCGGCCTCGAGGATGCGGTCGAGGCGCTGGATGTCGCCGTAGCGGCGGCGGTAGCCCTCCCAGTCGAGTTCGGGCAGGTCCCGGTAGCCCTCGAACTGGCTGATGATCCCGTCCGGCGCGATCGGCACGTACATGCGCCTGCTGATGTCGCGCCAGTGCAGCAGCTCCTCCGAGCGCAGCCCGAGGCCCTCCACCAGCTCCGTCCGCCGGGTGGGCGGCAGCACGTCCAGCACCTCCTGGGCGCGCAGCAGCAGCCACACCACCATCACGTTGGTGTAGGCGTTGTCGTCGATGCCCGGCTCGGCCGCACCCGGGTAGCGGGTGCTGTACTCGTCGGGCCCCATGACCCCGCGGATGCGGAACCGGTCCCGCGACGCGTCGTAGGTGGTCGCGCTCGCGAAGAACCGGGCGATCTCCAGCAGGGTCTCGGCGCCGTGGTCGGCGAGGAACTCCACGTCGCCGGTCGCCTGGTAGTACTGCCAGATGTTGTAGGCGACGGCGAGGCCGACGTGGCGCTGCAGGTGGCTGGTGTCGGGCAGCCAGCGCCCCGACCGCGGGTTGAGGTGCACCCGCTGGGTCTCCTCGCGGCCGTCGCTGCCCGACTGCCACGGGTACATGGCGCCGGTGTACCCGGCCTCCCGGGCGGCCCGCCGCGCGGCGTCGAGCCGGCGGGTGCGGTAGCGCAGCAGCGCACGGGCCAGGCCGGGCAGCCGCAGGGTCAGGAGCGGGAGGACGAACAGCTCGTCCCAGAACACGTGCCCCCGGTAGGCCTCGCCGTGCAGGCCGCGGGCCGGGATGCCCGCGTCGAGGTCGACGTTGTGCGGCGAGACCGACTGCAGCACGTGGAACACGCTCAGCCGCACGGTGCGCAGCACCTCGTCGGTGGTGCGGCGCTCGGGGGCGGCGAGGTCGTCGAGCTCCACGCGGAACCGCCGCCACAGCTGGTGCCACACGAGCTCGTGGCGGGTGAGCAGCTCGTCGAACCCCGCCGCCGCGGCCACCCGCTCGGTGGCGGCGAGCGCGGGCTCGGAGATGGCCGGGTCCCGGGAGGTCTGCAGCGCGACGACCTTCTCGATGCCCACCGAGCCGCCGGCGGGCAGGCTGAGCGCGAGCTCGTGGGCGACCCGCTCCCCGTCCCGCACGAGGCGCCGCCCCGGGTCCGGCGGGCCGGAGCGGTGGATCCGGGTCCGCGCGGCCTCCGCGATCCGCACCTCGGACTGGTTCGTCCGGGCCACCAGCAGGAGCGTGTCCGGGGCGGGCTCGCCGGTGGCCACCACCTCGAGGTGGTCGTTCGCCATGCCCGCGTACCGGGCGACGCCGCTGTTGGTGACCGCGCCGTCGATGCCGGAGGCCACCCGGAGGGTGCCGCTCCAGTCCTCGGCGGTGACCACCGTGTGCAGGCCCGCGAGCTGCGGCTGGGCCATGCTGACCAGCCGCCGCTGCCGCAGCGACGTGGTCCGGCCGTCCGCGTCGACGAACCGCAGCTTGCGGACGAGGACGCCGCGCCGCATGTCGAGCGCCCACCGGTCCTCCAGCACCTGCACGTCGGCGAGGTCGATCCAGCCGCCGTCGCCGATGGCGAACCGCAGGTCGAGCCAGTTCGGCAGGTTCACGAGGCTCTCGTTCTCGACCGCCGTCCCGGCGATCTCGTCGCGGAGCCGGTTGTAGATCCCGGCCGCGTAGGTCCCGGGGTAGCGGACGCCGTCCGCGCGCGCCTCGGGGGCCGCGCCGCGGGTGGCGAACCGGCCGTTCCCGAGGGTGCACAGCGCCTCGCGGCGCCCTTCGGCGGCGGGGTCGCGACCGTCGAACTCGAACGTCCAGGTGTCCACGACCGGCTCCGCGCCGGGCTGGGCGCTCACCGGACCCGCCCTTCGCGGGGCGCGTCCGAGGCGAGGGCGAAGTAGTTCTCCTCCTCCTGGACGAAGTGCAGCTGCAGCACGGCGTTGAGCCCGTACAGCGTGGCGAGGACGTCCTCGACCTGGCCGGGTTCGAGCCGGCCCGCCGCGTCGGCGAGCTCGAGGTGGGTGGCGAGCCGGGCGGTGAGCCGCTCGATCTCGGCGTGCATCCTGCTCATCGTGGCGGTGGCCTCGGGACCACCGAGCGGCCCGGCGAGCGCCGGGTACAGCTCGGTCTCCTCGGCGCGTTCGTGCGGGAGCAGGTCCTCGACGAGGAAGGCGTGCGCGCGGCGCAGTGCGTCGAGCGCCTCCGGGCCCGGGCCCACCACGAGCAGGCTCGCCGCCCGCCGCAGCAGGCCGAAGACGTCGGTGAGCCGGTCGTGCTCGCCGGCGAACCGGTGGACGAGGACGTCGGCCTCGCCGGTGAGCCGCGGGCCGGTCGCGGGTCCCGCGCCGAGCGCGCGCAGCGCGTTGAGGATCACGGCGACGTCGATGCCCTCCTGCAGCAGCGCGCCGAGCGCCGGAGGCAGCCACCCGGCGGCGGCGACCGCCATCGCGGCGAGCGACAGGCCCATCCCGACCGTCGCGCTCTGCACCGCGATCCGGCGGGCCCGGCGGGCGATCTCCATGGCGTCGGCGACGCGGTCGAGGCGGTCGGTCGTGAGGACGACGTCCGACGCCTCCGACGACGCCGTCGCGCCGCGGGCGCCCATCGCGACCCCGACGTCGGCGGCGGCCAGCGCCGGGGCGTCGTTGACGCCGTCGCCGACCATCACGGTCGTGGCCCGTCGGCACTCGGCGCGCACCGCCTCGACCTTGTCGGCCGGGGTCTGCTCGGCCCGCACCTCGTCGAGGCCGAGCACCGTGCCCACCTCGCGAGCGGGCTCGGCCCGGTCGCCGGTGAGCATGACGACACGTTCCAGGCCGACGGACCGCAGCCTGCGGATGGTCCGCGAGGCGTCGCGGCGGAGCGGGTCGCGCAGCACCACGGCGCCCGCGGGCTCGCCGGCGACGCCGATCCACGCGACGGCGGCGCCGTCCAGCCGGGCGCGGTCGACCACGGCCCTGCCCCACGGCTCCTCGGTGGCCGCCGCGTGCTTGCCCACCTCGACCCGCGTGCCGTCGACCACCGCCGTGACGCCCCGCCCCGGCTGCTCGTCGACCCGCTGCGGGACGGGCAGGTCGAGGCCTCGGCGCCGGGCCTCGGTGACGATCGCCTCGGCGAGCACGTGCGGCGACAGCTGCTCCGCGGCGGCGGCGAGGCGCAGGACCTCGGTCGGGTCACGGCCCGGCCCCACGGCGACCTCCACCACGGCCGGCCTGCCGACGGTCAGCGTCCCCGTCTTGTCCATCACGAGCGTCCGGGCCCGCCCCAGTTCCTCCAGCGCCCCGCCGCTGCGCACGACGACCCCGATCCGCGACGCGCGAGACAGCCCGGACACGATCGCCACCGGCGCGGCCAGCAGCAGCGGGCACGGCGTCGCCACCACGAGCACGGCCACCGCCCGCACCGCCGACCCGCTCGCGAACCAGGCCAGGCCGGCCACCGCGAGGGCGAGCGGCAAGAACCAGGCGGCGTACCGGTCCGCCAGACGCACGACGGGGGCGCTCTCCGCGCCCGCGGCCTGGGCCAGCCGGACGATCCCGGCGTAGGTGCTGTCCTGCGCGGTCGCGCTCGCGCGCAGCTCGAAGGCGGCGCCCGCGTTGACGACCCCGCTCCGCAGCGGGTCGCCGACGGCGCGCTCGACCAGCAGCGGCTCCCCGGTGAGCGCGGACTCGTCGACCACCGCGCCCGCCGCCTCGACCCGGCCGTCGACCGGAACGACCTCGCCGGGCCCCACGATCACCAGGTCACCCGGGGTCACCTCGGCGAGCGGCACCACCTCGACCGCGCCCCCGCGGCGCCTGCGCGCCGAGCGGGGCACGCGCTCGAGCAGGGCGCGCAGGTCCCGCGACGCGCGCCGCTCGGCGGCCGACTCGAGCGCCTGCCCGGTGGCGACCATGACCGCGATCAGCGCCCCGGCGAGGTACTCCCCCACGGCCACCGTGCCGACCAGGGCGATGACGGCGAGCAGGTCGACCCCCGCTCGGCCGCGCCGCAGGGCGGCGACGACCCATGCCAGCGACGGCACCACCGCCGACACCGTGCCGACCACCCAGCAGGCGTCGGCGACCGCCTGCCTGCCGAGCGCCCAGGCGATGCCGCCTGCGGCGAACGCGCCGACCGTGACGGCCAGGAACGCGCGTTCCCGCCAGCGCGTCCGGACACCGGTGGAAGGGCCCCTCACCACGCCTCGAGCATCCGCGACGGGGTCGGTGGTCCGTCAGGGCCGGGCGGGCCCGCCCGCCGGGACCAACGGCCTCCCGATCAGCCCGGGGCCCGGGACGCGGCGGCGCGGCGCAGCAGGTCGACGACCTCGTCGTCGGTGACCTGCCGGAAGTTGGCGTAGAACCAGCCGACCCCGAGGAACCGCGCCGGCGTCTCGAGGCACACCAGCTCGTCGACCTCCCCGCTCAGCGCGGCGGCGGTGTCGCGGGAGCACACCGGGGCCGCGAGCACGACCCGGTCCGCGCCCTGCGCCCGGACCACCTGGCAGGCCGCGCGGGCGGTCGCGCCGGTGGCGATCCCGTCGTCGACCACCACCGCCGTCCGCCCGGCCACGGGCTCCCGGGCCCGGCCGCCGCGGTAGAGCAGGGCCCGCCGGTCGATCTCGGCGCGGGCCCGCCGGGCGAGGTCGGCCAGCACCGTCTCGCTCACGCGCGCCCTGCGGACGACCGACTCGTTGCGCACCAGGACACCGCCCTCGCCCGCCGCGCCGGCGGCGAGCTCGGGTTGGGCCGGGACGCCGAGCTTGCGCACGAGGACGACGTCCAGGGGAGCGCCGAGCGCCTCCGCCACCTCGGACGCGACCACGACCCCGCCCCGGGGCAGCCCGAGGACGACCACGTCGTCGCCGCGCAGGTGGTCCAGCGCCCCGGAGAGGCGCCGTCCCGCGTCCACCCGATCGACGAACGGCATCGCATCGCCCCCTTTCTCCTCCCGGTTCACCCCCCGGCGGCGGGCGGCGGGGCGCTCGGTGCCGCGGCGACGCGGAGGACGTGGCGGACCCCGTACAGCCGGGTGAACCCGCGCCACGGCGCGGGCAGCTCGGCCGCCACGTCGGGCGTGGCGAGCACGCGGGGTTCGCGCACGTCGTACCGCACGCCGCGGACCTTCAGGCCGCCTGTCCCGGCCGCCAGGAGGTTGCGGAGCCAGTCCGTCTCCGCGCCGTACGGCAACGGAACCACGAATCCATCGTGCACCCGCAGCGCCACCACGGGGGTGCGGTAGGTGCGCCCGGACCGGCGGCCGACGTGCTCCACGTAGCCCGCGTACCAGAGGCGGCGCCCGGCCAGCCGCATCATCAGCGGGTTCAGCACCCGCTTGTTGAACCGCCGCACCCGGTCGAGCACCGCGGGCGAGCCGGTGCGGAAGGTGACGACGACGAGCGCGCGGAGGGCGACGGCGCCCAGCGCGACCGCCAGCAACCGCCGCCACCGCGCGGCAGGGCGTGCCATGGCTCCTCCTGCACGGATCAGTGGGATCGGGCCCGCAGCGCGTCCAGCCGCGCGCGGTAGTCCTGCTCGTCGATCTCCCCGCGGGCGAACCGCTCGGCCAGCAGCTCCTCCGGGGTGACCCGTTCCTCGGGCACCCGGCCGCCCGTCACCTGCAGGTACCGCACGAGCGCGATCAACCCGAGCACGACCAGCGCCAGGAACAGCAGCGTGCCGATGCCCATGAGCGCCATGCCCCAGCCGCCCGCGCCGGGCCCGTACCACCACATCATCTCGATCTCCTCACCTCGCGGGACCGCCCGGCCCCGACCACCCGCGTCCGCACCAGCTCCGCCAGGGCCCACGCCACGACGACCGCGACCACGAACACGGCGAGCAGCCCCTCGCTGAGCGCGCCCTCGTCGGCGCGGATGAACGCCACGACGCCGACCGCGCCCGCCCCGACGGCGGAGACGGCGGCCGCGACGCCCCACGCCCCGCGGAACGCCTCCCGCCCGACCGCCGCCACCGCGGCGAGGCCGAGCACGAGCCCGACCGCGGCCATCCCGCGCGGGTCGCGCACGAACGGCATCCCGCCGCGCGCCAGGTATCCGACGTACGGGACGACGATCGCCGCGACCAGCAGCGTCGCGACCCCGTCCCGCCAACCGAGCCTCACCGACGCCACCTCCAGCGCCGAGCGTGTTCCCCGCCGGCCGGGCCCGGCACGGCCATCGGGCCCGCCGCGGGGGACCGTTGGTCACCGTTCGTGACGCGCGGGGGCGGGTCGGGCATTCGTCCGGTTCACGCGTTCCGCGCTGATCGCGTTCAGCGTCGCCACAGCATCCCTGCGATTTCGTACCGCCGGACTCCCCGGAAACAGGAGATGCGATGACCCACTCCCTCGACACCCGCTTCGCGCAACGGACCTCCCCCGTGCTGCTCGTCCGGCGCGGTCTGGTCGCGCTGACCGGGATCGGGATCCTCGCCACCGCGTTCGAGCTCGCCGCCGAGCGGCACTGGGGCCACGTCGAGCAGCTCGTCCCCTGGCTCGCCCTCGTCCTCCTCGCGATCGCCGTCGGGCTCACCCTGCTGCCCGACGGCCGGGGCACGACCGCCGCCCGCGTGCTCGCGGTCGTCGTGCTCGGCGCCTCGGCCTACGGGGTGATCGAGCACGTGCTGGTCAACGCGGGCGCCGGCCGGTTCGACCCGCGCCTCGGTGACGTGTGGGCGTCGCTGCCGCTGCTGGAGCGCGGCTGGTACGCGCTCACGAAGACCGTCGGGTCGGCGCCGACGCTCGCCCCCGGCGTCCTCGCCCAGACCGCCCTGCTGTTGCTCCTGGCCACCGTGTGCCGGGCCGGAACCGGAAGCGGGTCCAGCCCTGTTACCGCAGGTACGGCCCCGAATGGGCATTGACCGCCGTCGACCCCGCGAGAAACATTGGCGGGTCGCGGTGCGCGAGCGCCGTGATACGAGCAGTCGCCCGTCGCTCCGGTCCCTGGCGGCGGGCTTCTTCGGCTGTGCCCCAACACGGCCTTAAGACCAGGCTGCCTTCGAGCGATCGCGAGGACGGACGGCACCATGCGGCACCGGGACCAACGCTCCGAACTCGCGCCCGCCCCCAGCGGCGGGCCCGGCCCCGCTCCCGCGCTCGTCGCGCGCGAGCCGATCATCGACGCGCTCCACCAGGTGATCAGCGACCTGTTCGCGGTCGGGCTCCAGCTCCACCTGACGGTCGGGGACTTCGATCCCGACAGCGAGGCGGCCCAGCGCCTGCGCGCCGCCCTGAAGCGCCTCGACGAGGTCCTGGCCACGCTCCGGTGGGCGATCCACCTCCACCCGCCGGCCGAACCCGCGGCCGGGGTCGCCGACTGGCGCCAGGTCGCCCAGGCCGAAGGCGTCATCGCCGAGCGCCACGGCGTTCCCGTCGCCGACGCCGTCACGGCGCTGGCCGCGTACGCCCGCGAGCGCGGCGAGCGGCTGCCCGACGTCGCGCGCGCCGTGCTCGACGGGGACGTCGACATCCGCCCGGACTGACGCGCCCGCCGCCCGGGCGTCGGCGTTCCCGCCGTGCCAGGATCGCCGGGTCCTCTGCTCCGGCGCGGGAGGTGCGGTGCCAGCACGGCCGACGACGCCCGAGCTGTCGCTCGCACGGGTCGACGGGTCGGGCCGGCGAACCGAGACGTACGTCCTCACGAATCCGCTGCGCCGTTACGCGATCACCCCGCGGGGCGACATCAGGCGCCGGATCGGTGCCCGGTCGAAGGTCGTCGCGGGCGCCACGGCCGCGGCGGGAGCCGTCGTCGTGGGCTCGTGGGCCGCGGCGACCGCGGCCTCGACCGGATGGGGCATCACCAGGTTCGTCGTGATGGGAACCATCGGCCTCACCGCGGTGGGGGCGCTCGTCGGTCTCACCCTGTGGCTGTGGAGCGCGATCAGCGCCGCCCGCGACATGGGGAGGAACACGGCGGATGTCTTCGTCGCGATCGCCCCGTCGCAGGCGCGCGCGTGGCGGCTGTGCGCGATCGCCGAGGCGATCAGCGAGGTCGGATCGTGGCGCGACCGCACCGTCGATCCCCGACGGCGCGTCGCGGGCGTGCTCTGGTCTGCGGTGCGGCGCTGCCTGGAGGTCGACCAGCTCGAGAAGGACCTCGAACGCGCCTCGGCGCACCAGGCGCTCGCCGAGCTGGCCGACGAGGCCCGCGCACGGATCGACCACGACCGGGACACCCTGGACCGGGTTCAGCTGAACCTCGGGAAGGTCCTCCTCGCCGCCCGGGCGATCGACCAGCAGCGCAGGGACGCGGCCCGCGCGGCCGAGCGGCGTCGTGCGCGGGAGCGGGAGGAGGCCGAGCTCCGGAAGCGGCTCGGCGACACGCTGGCCACGAACACCCCCGGTGGCACCGACGACGAGGTCGAGCGGTCCGCGGGCATCGCGATCGAGGCCGAGACCGTCGCCGAGCTCCTCCGGGACAGCGACCGGATCCTGCGTGAGCCCGACTAGCCACCGACACCGGTAGCGGACGTCACAACGCCGCCATCATGTGGAGCACACCCGAGGTGTGAAGCCGCCGGTGCAGGCGAGCGCGCGGGGCAGGGCAACGTCGACGGCGAGGTCCGGTTCGGCGGAACCCGCCGGGGACGAAACCGCGGGCCCGAGGTTCGGCGTGAGCGGCGACGTGCTCAGGCCCGGTCGTCCGCGGATCCGGGCTCCGGCAGCCGCGCCTCGATCGCGTCGAGGCGCGCCAGGATCTGCTCCAGCGCGAAGCCGACGTCGACGCGACGGGCGACCTCGACGCCCTCGCGCCCGGACGGCGGGACCGGGGAGGCGCCGGGGTCCTTCCCCAGGTGCGTCATGATCTGGTCACGCGCGAATCCGACGTCCGCGCGGGAGGCCAGGCTGTTGAGCTTCGCGCGGTCCTCGGGCGTGAACATGTCGTCCTCCAGGTGATCGGCGACGAGCGCGCGGAACGCGACCATGTCGAAGTTCGGGTCGATCTTGCGGCCGGTCGGGGCGGCCACCTCCTTGTGGCCGAGCACGCGCGCCACCGCCACGCGGTAGTGCCCGGCGAGGGCGGCGCAGAGACGGGCGTACGCCTGGTACTGGACCATCGGCCATGGCGCGGTGCCGGTGGCCTCCGCCTCGATCCCGATGGCCCACCTGTTGCCCATGTTCGGCTCGTGGACCACGCCGGCGTGGAAGCACAGGCCGGCCGCGACGACGTAGACGGTGCCGCTGCGGCCGAGGACCAGCTGCGCCAGCCCGCGGTCGCGGATGAAGTTCAGCGACGGGACCTCACCGGTGGGCGGGCCCGCGGTGTGGTGGCAGACGATCGTCCGCACGCCGGACATCTGGCCGTGCCCCCGGCTCTGCCAGCCGTCGACCTCCACGACGCGCAGCCCGGAGCCGCGACAGGCGTCGGCCAGATCGAGCAGGAGCATCGCGACGTAGCGTCGCACGACCGCTACGGCGTGTTCCAGCCGACAATCAGCTGATCCGGCCCGCCGCGGACGCTGCGTGCTCGCTCTCCTCCTGGTCGCGGTGCCTCCGTGGCTGGTGGTGCTCGCGGTGGGCGACCGGCGGACGCGGGGCCGCTACGACCTCGACGGGCTGCTGGCGGCCGACCGCGGGGCAGGCGGTCGCGGGCGAGGCGGAGGCCCGCCCGTTCGCTGGTCATGGCTTCGGGGTGGGTTCCGCGGGACCTCGAGCGACGGGGACTGCGCTGCACCAGGAGATGCGGCGGACCGCCGTCGGTGGCGCACACGTGCCCGGGACGCCTGGAGCAGCGTGACGCCGAGGTTCCGCGGAACCAGGCGGCTCGGTCAGGCCGCTCCGTGGTCGCCTGCGTGCTGCCGCACGAGGTGCTCCCACACCGCCGCGACGGCGCCGTCGTGGTAGATGTGCCCGCGCTTGGCCAGCGACTCCTCCGGATCCGACCACGTCGGCCACCCGCCCGCGGAGCGCGTGAGCAGCTGCTGCGCGCACGCGCGTTCGAGCAGCACGGCCGCCACGGTGGCCGCCTGCAACGTCTCGCCCACCGCCACGATGCCGTGGTTGACCAGGAACATCGCCCTGGCGTCACCCAGCGTGCGGGCGACCGCCTCGCCCAGCTCCGGGGTGAGGATCAGGTCCGCGGTCTCGGTGAAGCGGGGCACCTCGGGCGGCACGAACGCGTTGGCGGCGTGGCTCACCGGCAGCAGCGGCTGCCCGCTCGCCGCGAGCGCCACCGCGTGCGGCGGGTGCGTGTGCACGACGCCGCCCACGTCCGGGCGGGCCGCCATGATCTCGGTGTGGATCGGGTACTCGCTGTGCCGCGCTCCCCCGCCGGAAAGGACCCGCCCCTCGCCGTCCACCAGGTGCACCCGGTCGGGCGTGACCTCCCCGAGGCCCCACTCGGCCGACTTGATCCACACTCCCCGGCCGTCCGGGTCGCGCACCGAGGCGTGGCCCCAGATCAGGTCGTCGTGGCCGGTGCCGGCCAGGATGCGGGAAGCGGTTGCCACGAGCTCGCGCATGTCGCCCTTCACGATCGGAGTGCGCTGGGGAGGAGGAAGATCAGCCAGGTGAGCACCGGCGCCGTCACGGCCATGCCGATGCCCCAGGCGAACATCGTGCGGAACACCGTCGGCCGCTCCTCCTCGGGCGCGTTCGCGAGGGTGAGCGCGCCGACCGACGAGAACGGCGTCGAGTCGACCACCGTCGCCGAGATCGCCAGCGCGATGGTCATCGCGGCCACGCCGATCTCGCCCTGGAGGAGGAACGGCACCGCGAGCGGGATGAGCACGCCCAGCAGGCCGGCGCTGGAGGCGAACGCCGAGGTGAACGCCGCCACCAGGCACAGCAGGTAGCCGGTCAGCAGCGGCGCGCCGATCCCGGCGATGCCGTTGCCGATCACGTCCACGGTGCCCCAGCGCTGCATGGCCCCGACCAGGGTCACGACGCCGCAGATCAGCAGCACCACGCTCCAGACGATCTGCCGGTCGGCCTTGGCGCACCGCTCGGGGAAGACGGCGTGGAGCAGCGCCGCCGCGATCAGCGCGAGGAAGCCGATCTCCAGGTTGAACACGAGCGCCCCGACCGCGACCGCGACGATGACGGCCAGCGTGATCGACTGGTCCACCCGCAGCCGGGTGCGCACCGCCTCCCGCACGGCGAGGCCGCCACCACCGGTGCCGCCCCCGCCCTCGGCGGACGCGTCGTCGTCGCGAGCGGCCGCGACCAGCGTGCGCCGCTCGCGCCACAGCTTCCGGCCGCCGAACATCAGGTAGATGACGACGGCCAGGCCGATGTTGTAAGCGGCGTTGCCGAAGAACAGCGCCGAGGCCGACACCGACAGCCCGTCGCGCTCCAGCGCCTGCCGGACGATGACCGCGAGGCCGTTGAGCGGCGAGAAGTTCCCCAGGCAGGAACCGTGCATCACCATGAGCGCGGCCATGCGCCGGTCGATGCCGTAGCGCTCGCCCAGCCGCAGGCACAGCGGCGCGAGCATCGCGACCCCGGCCGGACCCAACGCGCCCGCGGTGGTCGGCACCGCCGAGAACGCGAAGATCAGCCATGGCACGAGCACCGGGCGGTCGCCCAGCAGCCCGACCGCGCGGTCGATGAGCCACTCGATCGTCCCGTTCGTGGCGGCCAGCCCGAACAGGTACGTGACCCCGACGAGCAGGACGAACAGGTCCGCCGGGAAGCCGGCGAGCAGTTCCTTGACGCTCTCGTCGGCGACGAGCGTGCCGATGAAGAACGTGGCGATGAGCGCGAGCGCGCCGATGTTGACCGGTCGCAGCGTCCCGACCACGAAGACCAGTACGAGCGCCACGACTCCGATGACGTGGATGGACACCTGGGCTCCTCCGAGCTCTCGCGGCCCGACCTCGCGACCAATTCTCTGCGTTGCGGAAGTACTTTCTTCTGCTCACCCGATCGTGTCAACCCTTGATCGGTCGTGTCCGATCTGACACGAATGCGCTGATAGGGCGCCCCTACCCGAGGCGGGCCAGCTCGTGGCGCCATGCGGTGGCGGTGTTGAACCCCGCCCCGAGGTCGGGCAGCTCCGCCATGTCCGCGTCCGGGATGTCGACGAGGGTGCCGCCCGCGCTGACGACGCGCAGCGACAGCCGCGCCAGCCGGTCCACGCTGATCGCCTGCAGCACGGCCTGCTCGACGCTTTCCGCGGCGCTGGTGAGCCCGTGCGCGCGGAGCACGACCACCGGGCGGTCCGCCATCGACGCGACCATCTCCGCGGCGAGCCGCCGATCGCGGATCAACACCCCGCGCGGGTGGACCGGCACGCCGCCCGCGGCCAGCCGGGTGCCCGGGATGTCGAACGCGCCGACGATCGGGCGGATCGCGATCCCCGCGAGGTCGGCGGCGACGACGTCGGGCGGATGCGCGTGCACCACCGCGGCGACGTCGGGGCGGCTGCGGAGCACCTCGGTGTGGAGCGGCAGCTCGTTGGGCGGGGTGTAGCCGCCGTCGAGCTCACCGGGCGCACCCTCCTCCCCGTCCAGGTCGACGAGCCGGATGTCGGCGTCCGTCGTGAACGCGAGGCCGCGTTCCTCGGGGCCGCGGCAGCGCACCAGCAGGCGCCGGCCGTCGACGCGGAGGCTGATGTGGCCGAGGATGCCGTCGGCGAGCCCCCGGGCGGCGAGCACGCGGCACGCCTGCGCGATCGACGTCCGCGCCGGGGCGAGCTCCGCGCTCACCGCACCGCTCCGGCCCGGTCCGCCGCCCGGCCTGCGAGGACCTCGACGGCGTCGCGCACGTCCGTCAGCGCGGCGGCGCCGCCCACCGCGCGCCTGCAGGCGACCAGGGCACGGGGCCAGTTCACGGTGGCGGCTCCGGCGAGCCGGCCGTCCGCGTCGGCGTAGAGCACGGCGAACGCGCCGTCCCGCCCGCGGACGAGCTCGTGGTCGAGGTCGCCGCCGGTGCGGCCGGCGAGCTGGATCTTCCAGTCGTACTGGTCGCTCCAGACGTACTCGACGGGCTCGTGGGCCCGCGGCCGGTCGGGGTGGACGATGTTGTGGGCGACGCACGCGGCCTGCTCGACCGCGTTCGTCCAGTGCTCGAACCGCACCAGGCGCTGGTGGCGCGGGTGGAACCAGCGGGCCACGTCGCCCACGGCGTGCACGTGATCGGCGCCCACCGCGCGACCGTACCCGTCGCAGACCAGGCCGTCGTCGACCTGCAGCCCCGACGAGCGCAGCCACTCGTCGTCGGGCACGGCGCCGATGCCGACCACGACGGTGGCGGCGGGCAACGCGGATCCGTCGGCGAGCCGGACGGTCAGCCCGTCCGAGTGCGGGTCGATCGCGGTGACCCCGATCCCGAACCGGGTGGCGACGCCGTGTCCGGCGTGCAGGTCGGCGATCAGCTGCGCCACCTCCGGGCCCACGGCGCGGCTCAACGGGACCGGCGCCGGGTCGACGAGGCTGACGCGCTCGACGCCCATCCCGCGGGCGGTCGCGGCGACCTCGGCGCCGACGAACCCGGCGCCGATCACCACCAGCGGGCCGCCGCGGCGCAGGGCCGCGCCGAGCGCGATGGCGTCGTCGAGCGTGCGCAGGACGTGCACCCCGGGCGGCTCACCCCACGGCGAGGGCCGGGCCCGCGCCCCGGTCGCGACGACGACGTCGTCGTAGGCGATACGCCCGCCGTCGGCCAGCTCCACGTACCGCTCGTCGACCGCGAGCCGGGTGGCGGGCCGGCCCAGCAGCAGCCGGATGCCCGCCTCGGCCGCGGCCTGTTCGGTGAGCAGCGTGACGCCCGCCGCCGTGGTGGTGCCGGCGAGCAGCGCCTTCGACAGGGGCGGCTTGTCGTAGGGCAGCGTCGGCTCGGCGCCGACGAGCAGCACCTCGCCGGCGTACCCGGCGGCGCGCAGCGCCTGCGCGGTGCGCACCCCGCCGATCGACGCGCCGACGATCACCGTGCGCGGCGTCACCGCGCCCCGCCATCGACCGACGGGTCCCCGCTCGACGCGCCCTCGATCGACAGGGCCGACACCGGGCACGCGCGCACCGCGTCCCGCACCCGGTCGAGGTCGGCCTCGTCGATCTCCTTCCGCAGCAGCACCACGACCCCGCCGTCGTCGATGTCGAACACGTCGTCGGCCGCGACGACGCAGTTGGCGTAGCCCTGGCACAGCTCCAGGTCGGCCCTCAGGACCGGCATGTCTCCTCCTCGTACCCGCTCAGGCCTTCACCGCGATCCCGCCGTCGGGGTGCACCACGCCACCGGTGATGCCCCGCGCGCGGGCGGAGGCGAGGAACACGTAGCTCCACGCCTGGTCCTCGCTCGACAGGGCGACCTGCAGCGGCACCCGCGCCGCGAGCTCCGCCTCGCGGTTGGGCGTGGCGCCGAGGCTGCGGGTGTCGAGCCCGAGGCTGCGCAGCCCGCGCAGATCGGTGCCGACGGTGCCGCCGGGCGCGACGCCGTTGACGCGGATGTCGGGCGCCAGCTCGTGGGCGAGCGCGGTGACCAGCCCGCGCACGGCGAACTTCGACGACACGTACAGCACCCCGCCGCGGCCCGGGTAGTAGGCCGAGGTCGACTCGGTGAGCACGACACTCCCCCGGCTCTCCCGCAGCGCGGGCAGCGCCGCCTTCACCGCGTGCAGCTGGCTCTTCACGTTCACCGCGAACATCTCGTCGAACGCGTCGTCGATCAGGTCCGCGTCGAGCTCGCCGATCCCGCGGTAGAAGTCGAACACCCCGACGCAGTTGACCAGCACGTCCAGCCCGCCGAACGCGGACACCGCCGCGGCGACCGCCGCCTCGTTGGCGGCTCGGGTCGTCGCGTCGCCCGCGACGACGGGGACCTCGGGCAGGTCGGCGGCGAGCTTCTCGCACTTCGCGGCGTCCCGTTCCAGCACGGCGACGCGGGCCCCCTCGGCGCGGAACGCGGTGACCACCGCTCGCCCGATCCCGGAACCGGCCCCGACGACGAGCGCCCTGCGCCCGTCGAGCCACCCGCTCACTCGTCGTCCTCCGGCACGAGCGGGCTGTAGGGGTTGCCGATCATCGCCGAGAACGTCGCCGGGTTCTGCCAGGTCAGCGCCTCGACCTCGAGGGGGCACAGCGCCACCCACTGGCCGGACTTCGGCGACTCGACGAACAGCCGCGCACCGTTGCGGGTCTCCACCCGGCAGACCCGCACCTCGGCGAACTCGTTGCCGATCACGATCGCCTCGCCGGTCTGGTGGGCGAGCAGCTCGCGGCGCTCGGCGGCGGCCCTGGCCGCGGCGCGGGCGTCGGTGTCCTCGCCCTCGAAGCGCAGTTCCTCGGAGCTCACAGGAAGATCGCCAGGTTCTGGGTGCGCAGCACCGCGTCGTCCACCATGATCGTGCGCCGGGCGAGCAGCCAGCCGCCGCCCCGGGCGCGGCGCAGCAGGTCCTCCCGCCCCGCGGAGATGACCGCCGCCTCGCGGACGTCGCCGCGGCTGCGGTAGAGCAGCACGGCCGAGTCGACGACGAGGTGGTCCGGGTCGTCGGTGGCGAACGTCCGGACGTTCGTCACGTGGTGGCGAAGCCGCGACGGCGGGTCCTCGGTCCAGGCGTGCTCGGTGCGGAACCGGGCGACGCGCCGCGACAGCGAGTACTTGTTCTCGTCGAAGTGCGCCATGCCCGGCGAGGTGTCGTACCCCGCGCCGAGCGCCGTGGTGACGCGCACCGGCATCAGGTAGTGGACGTCGTCGGCCAGCAGGTCGAGCCACTCGTCGTAGCGCTGGGCGTCGAGCAGGTAGGCCTCCTCCACGAGCCAGTGGTGGGCCTGCAGGTGCCGCTCGTCGGAGAACGGGAGGGAGCGGCCGGCGCGCTGGATCCGGGAGGCGTGCCCGCCCAGCGGCGACCCGACTGCGCGGGTGCCAGTCGTGTTCGTCGGGGCCGTCATGCCGACACCGCCTTCGTGGCGTTCTGCGCCGCGGCGCCGCCGACCTCGACCTGGGCGAGCTTCTCGACGGGGCGTTCCAGGTGGTCGGCCCAGCGGGCGAGCAGGTGGCGCTGGTTGTGCTCGCCGTAGCCGACGAACGCCTCCCCCGGGCCGGCGAACCGGTCCGCCGGCAGCGGCGGCACCACGGTCGTGCTGTCCTCGAGCAGGCCCATGCGGCTGTTGAGCAGCAGCCGCCGCGCCATCGAGCCGGCCGCGGTGCTCGTCAGCGACACCCAGTTCTCGACGTCGTCCTGCTCGAACATCCCGGTGGACCCGAAGCACATCAGGTAGGCCTTGTACGACAGGGCCTTGAACTCCTCCGGCGCCTCGGCGTCCACCGCGAACCAGGACAGCACCTCGGTCTCGTCCGGGCCGACCGGCTGCCAGGTGCGGATCGAGATGAACGGCAGCACGTCCTCGGAGTCCTCGACCCGCGGCCAGTTGTGGACGAGGCTCAGGTTCGGGAAGACCGACGCCGCCGAGACCATGAACCCGTCGCGGCCGATGACGTCGAGCTGGGCCTGCGACCACTGCCGCTTCATCTTCTCGATCATCACGTCGGGGTAGCCGACGTAGCGCAGCCGCTCCTCCAGCGAGCCCGGGGGCAGCTTGTAGGTGGTGCCGCCGCCGTTGCCCGCCCAGTACGTGCAGCCGTCCTTGCGCTTCTCCGCCTTCGGCTCCCGGAACAGCCCGATCTCCACGACGCTCGTGTGGGTCTGCGGCGTGTGGTACATGTCGCCGGCGAAGTTCTCCGCGCCGATCTTCCAGTTCGCCTTGACCCGCCAGCGCTGCGGGCCGCGCAGCTCGATCCCGCTCTCCGACTGGCGCGTGTAGTAGTCCAGGTAGAACGCGAAGTCACCGAGGTAGTCCCGCAGCGGCGGCGCGTCCGGGTCGAGGCTGACGAAGATCAGCCCGTTGTAGGTGTCCAGCGCCGGCGCGGGCAGCAGGGTCTGGCCCTTCCGCCGGAATCCCGCCTCGCCGCCGTAGGCGTCCTTGTGGAACGGCAGCCCGACGAGCCGCCCGTCGTTGCGGTACGACCAGCCGTGGTAGGGGCAGCGGAAGTGCGAGGCGTTGCCCATCTCCGCGCGGCACACCTGCATGCCCCGGTGCAGGCACATGTTGAACAGCGCCCGGACCTCGCCGTCCTCGCCGCGGGCGACGATGAACGAGTCCTCCAGCACGCGCCGCACCACGTAGTCCCCCGGCTGCGGGATCTCCGAGGTGTGCCCCACGAACACCCACGCGCGACCGAACAACCGCTCGCGCTCCAGCCGGAAGATCTCCTCGTCGTTGTAGATGTGCGCCGGGATCATCCCGCGCCGCACGTCCCCCAGGACGAGGTCCAGATCGGTCATCCTGCCGCCCTTCCTCGGCGCTTCTCTGCTCTACAGAGACCATCTCCTCGTCTTAGAATCACCGCCTCGCACACCCGTTGTCAACACGGGCCCGAGGTTTGACCGACGACCGGCAGGCGGTTAGCGTCCTCTGCTCAACAGAAGATCATTCCGCTACCGGGAGAGCCATGGCGACGCCGACGGACGAGACGATCGCGAGCGCAGCGGCCTCGGTCGCAGCACGGGAGTGGCACCTGCACGTCGGCGGGCGGGCCCGCCCGGCCACCGGCGGCCGCACCTACGACGTCGAGTGCCCCGCCACCGAGACGACCCTCGCCGTGGCGCCGGACGCGAGCGCCGAGGACGTCGACGCGGCCGTGCGGTCGGCCGCGGACGCCGCCGTGGCGTGGCGGTCGGTCGACGTGCGGGAGCGCGGACGGCGGCTGCGGGCCCTGGCCGACGCGGTGCGCGCGCACGCCGACGAGCTCGCGCTGCTGGACGCGCTGGACTCGGGCAACCCCGTGAGCGCGATGCGCAACGACGTGGCGTGGGGCGCCGACGTGCTGGACCTGTTCGCCGACCAGGCCGCCCACCTCGGCGGCGCGACGATCCCGGCGTCGGTGGGGAACCTGCACTACACGCGGCGGGCCCCGTTCGGGGTGGTAGCCCGCATCGTGCCGTTCAACCACCCGGTCTTCTTCGCCGCCTCGAAGGTCGCCGCGCCGCTGATGGCGGGCAACGCCGTGGTGCTCAAACCGTCCGACACCACCCCGCTCTCGGCGCTCCGGTTGGCCGAGCTCGCCGCGGACGTGCTGCCGCCCGGCGTGCTCTCGGTGGTCACGAGCGGCGGACCGGCGGCGGCGAGCGCGCTGGTGCGCCACCCGCTCGTCCGGCGCATCGGGTTCATCGGCAGCGACCGCGTGGGGCGGATCATCCAGCGCGACGCCGCCGAGGTCGGCGTCAAGGACGTCACCCTCGAGCTCGGGGGCAAGAACGCCCTGGTGGTCTGCCCCGACGCCGACCTCGACGCGGCCGCGGCGGGCATCGTCAACGGGATGAACTTCGCCTGGTCGGCCGGCCAGTCCTGCGGCTCCACGTCGCGGGTGCTGCTGCCCGCCTCGGTCGCGGACGAGGTGCTCCACCGGGTGCTCGAACGGATCGCGGCGATCCGGATCGGGTCGCCGGTCGACCCGGACACGCAGATGGGGCCGCTCGCCTCGCGCGCGCAGTACGAGAAGTCGCTGCGCTACATCGACGTCGCCGCCGACGAGGGGGCGCAGCTGGTCCACGGCGGGCGCCGCCCGGACGGACTCGACCGGGGCTACTACCTGCAACCGACCGTCTTCACCGGGGTGCGGCCGGGCATGCGGATCGCGCAGGAGGAGGTCTTCGGGCCCGTCATGTCCGTGCTCACCTACGCCGACCTGGACGACGCGGTCCGCATCGCCAACGACGTCGCCTACGGCCTCACCGCCAGCATCTGGACCCGCGACGTCTCCACCGCGATCTCGCTCGCCGACCGGCTCGACGCCGGGTACGTGTGGGTCAACGGCTCGTCGCGGCACTTCTGGGGCGTGCCCTTCGGCGGCACGAAGTCCTCCGGCGTCGGCCGCGAGGAGTGCGTCGAGGAGCTGCTCAGCTACACCGAGCTCAAGGCGGTGAACGTCCTTGTCTGAGTCGTCGTCCGGGTCTGCGTCGTCGTCCGGGTCTGCGTCGTCGTCCGGGTCTGCGTCGTCGTCCGGGCGGACCGGCGCCGACCTCGTGGTCGAGTGCCTCGCGGCCGAGGGCGTCACCCACGTGTTCGGGCTGCCCGGCACCACGATCATGGATCTGATCGACTCGCTCGCCCGGCAGGACGGGATCCGGTACCTGTCCACCCGCCACGAGCAGGTCGCGGGCTTCATGGCCGACGGGTTCTCCCGGGCCGGTGGCCCGCTGGGCGTGTGCCTGGCCTCCCGCGGGCCGGGCGCGGCGAACCTCGCCATCGCCGTGCAGAACGCCTACGACGAATCGATCCCGATGCTGGTGCTCATCGGGCAGGTGCCGTCCGCGATCGTCGAACGCCGGTCGTTCGAGGAGATGGACGTCGTGGCCGCGTTCCGGCCCCTGTGCAAGCGGGTCGTCGAGGTCCACCGGCCGGAACGGGTCCCCGAGCTCGTGCAGCGCGCGGTCCGCACGGCCGTGACCGGGCGGCCCGGCCCCGTGGTCGTGTCGCTGCCGCTGGACGTGCTGCAGGCCCCCGCGGCCGCCGCCGCGGCGCCACGGGTCCGCTTCCACGCCCCGGCTCCCGATCCCGGCGGGATCGCCGAGGCCGCGCGGCTGCTCGCCGCCGCCGAGCGGCCCGCGATCATCGTCGGAGGCGGCGCCCGCGACGCCACCGCCCTGCTCGAGCTCGCGGAGGCCGCCGCCGCACCGATCGTCAGCACGTGGCTGCGCAAGAACGCCGTGCCGAACGGCCACCCCGCGTTCTGCGGCCCGCTCGGCTACGGCGCCCACGACGTGTCCGAGCGGCTCGTCCGCGAGGCGGACGTGATCGTCGCCCTCGGCTGCCGCTTCTCGGAGTTCACCACCCGCCGCTGGACCCTGGTCCCCGGGTCCGCGCAGCTCGTGCACGTCGACGTCGACCCCGACGAGCTCGGCCGGGTGCACCTCCCCCGCGTCGGGCTGGTCTCCGACGCCGCCGCGGCCGCGCGCGCCCTCGCCGCGGCGCTCCCCCCGTTGCTCGCCGACGACCTCGAGCGCGCCGAGCGGCGCGGCAACCGCCGGGCGGCGCTGCGCAAGGAGTACGAGAACGCGGCGGCCCCGCCCTCGACGCCGCCCCGCAGCGGCACGGTGTCGTCGGCCGCGCTCGTGCACGCGGTCCAGGAGCTCGCCGACCGCGACGGGATCGTGCTCGTCCAGGACGTGCACACGTTCGGCCCGTGGGTCGCCCGCCACCTGGCCGTCGAGCGGCCCGCGAGCTACTACGCCTCCGCGGGCGGTGCCATGGCATGGGGCTTCCCCGCCGCGATGGGCATGGCACTGGCCCGGCCCGACCAGCGGGTGGTGGCGATCAGCGGCGACGGCAGCTTCTGGATGGTGGCCCAGGACCTCGAGACCTGCGTGCGCGAGCGCATCCCCGTCGTCAACCTGGTCGTCAACAACTTCGCCTACGGCAACACCCGCGACCGGCAGCGCACCGCCCACGGCGGCCGCTACCACGGCGTCTTCCTCGACAACCCCGACTTCGCCGCCTACGCCCGCCTGCTCGGCGCCCACGGCGTCCGCGTCACGGACGACGCGGACCTGCGCGCCGCCATCGCCGAGGCCATCGCCCAGCCCGGGCCCAGCGTCGTGGACGTCGTGCAGGACCCCATGGAGGGCCTGCCGCCGGGGCTCACCCCGCCCGCGGCGCGATGACCCGGCCCCCGGCGGCCGGTGCGCCGCTGCCGGTCACGGTCCTGGTCTCCCGTACCGCGCGCGAGCCGGACGCGCTCACCGCGTGGGCCGACGACCTGTGCCGGGACGCGGCGCGCATGCCCGGCCACCTGGCCGCGCACGTCGACCGGACCGAGGTGGCCGGGCGCACCGTCGTGCGGGTCGGCGTGACGTTCGCGAGCGCGCAGGACCTCGCCCGGTGGGAGCGCAGCGCCGAGCGCGCCCACCGGCTCGCCGAGGTCGACGCGATCACCGACGGCCCGCCGGTCGCGCTGTCGGTCGACGACCTCGAACGGTGGGGCGTCTCCTGCGCCCGCGGGCGGGCGCCGTCGCGGCTGCGGACGGCCGTCTGCATCTGGATCGCGCTGTTCCCGCCGGCGCTGCTGGTGAACGCGCTGGTGCTGCCCGGTCTCGCCGGCTGGCCGGTGGCGGTCCGCACCCTCCTGCTGACGCTCGTGCTGGTGCCCGTCGTCGTCTACCTGACGTTGCCGCTGGTCCTGCGGCTCACGGGCGGCGGCTCCCGCTGACCACCGGTCAGTGCAGCAGCAGCGAGGCGCGCTCGACGGTGGCGCGCATGAGCTCCGCGATCCGCTTCACGTCGGCGCGGCCCATGCGCCCGACCGGGACCGCGGTGTTGAAGGCCAGCCGCAGCGTGGACCGCTCGACCGGGAAGGCCACCGAGACCGACGAGACCCCCTCCTCGCTCTCCTCCGCGCTCGTGGCGTAGCCGCGCTTGCGGATCGCGGCGACCTCCTTCTCCAGCTGCGAGCGGCTGCGGATGGACCGCGGGGTGAGCCCGGGGAGCTCCTCCTGCGGGTAGAGCTGGTGGAGCTGTTCGGTCGGCAGCTGGGCGAGCATCGCCTTCCCGCTCGACGTGCAGTGGGCCGGCATGGACTGGCCGAGCCGCGAGGCCACCCGGACCGCGCGCGGGCTCTCGATCGCGTCGATGAACCGCACCGTCGCCCCGTCGAGCACGGCCATGTGGACCGTCTCGGTGGTCTCCTTGTTCAGCTCCTCGAGGAACGGGTGCAGGGTCTGGCGCACGTCGAAGCGCTGGATGATGGAGAACGCCACCCCGGTCAGCGCGGTGCCCGGCAGGTAGGCCTTGGACCGGCGCTCCTGCCGGACGAACCCCCGGTACTGCAGCATCGCGAGCAACCGGTGCGCCGTCGACGACGCCACGCCCAGGTAGTCGGCCACCTCCGTGAGCCGCAGCTCGCTGCGCTCCCCCAGCAGCAGGAGGATCTTCAGGGCGTTGTCCACCGACTCGATCGGGTACTGCGGCCGCGGGCCGGTGGGGACGATCGGCGCCAGCCCCGAGGATTTCTCCATAGCAGAAATGCTAGCTGCCTTGAGCAGGTTGGCCCCGCGTGACCCGCGGGGGCGGCTCCCCGCCGCCCCACGGGCCGATCGTCTCCCGGGACGCCGCGACGACGCGGGCGACCGCCCCGTCGAGCATGCACGGCGCGATCCTCGGCTACCGGGCCGAGATCGCCCGATCCGACGCGCTCATCGCCCGCTACGCGCTCGACGATCCGCCCCTGGTGACGCCCGACGAGCTGCCCGGGGAGATCACGACGGTGCGCGACGTCGTGCTCCACGTCATCGAGGAGGTCGCCCGGCACGTCGGGCACGTGGACATCGCCCGCGAGCTCCTCGACGGCGCGACCGGCCTCGGCCCCCGGTAGCCGACCCCGGGCGGGCGACGCGACCCCCGCTCAGGGGGTGATGTACTCGCGGCAGCCCGTCTCGATCATCAGCGGCTTGACCATCTCCCGCAGCATCCCGGCGAGCGGCAGCGAGAGCCCGACCTCGTCGGCCATCGCCGAGATGATCTTCATGTCCTTGTGGGACCACGGGAACCGATCGATCTTGCCGTAGTAGTTGAGGAACTGGTTCATCCCGCTCGAGCGGAGCAGGGCCGAGATCAGCGTCTCGGTGTCGACGCCGAACTCCGACGCGAGGGCGATGGCCTCGCGGTCGGCGATCGCGGCCGCCCAGAGGAGCAGGTTGTTCATCGCCTTGCCGACCATCCCCGTCCCGACCGGGCCCAGGTGGAAGATCTCCTTCCCGCACGGCTCCAGCGCGGGCCGGACGGCGTCGAGCGTCTCGCCGTCGCCGCCGACGAACCACAGGAGGTCCCCGTCGTGGGCGCCCGCCTCACCCCGGGCCACCGGGGCGTCGAGGAACCGCATGCCCGCCGACGCGCACTCCGCCCCGAACGCGCGGGCGTCGCTCGGGCTGATCGTGCTGCTCACGACGACGACCGTGCCCGGTGCCGCGCCCGCGAGCACCCCGTCGGCCCCGGTGAGGGCGGCCTGCACCTGCTTCGTCGTCCCCGGCATCAGGAAGACCACGTCGCAGCCCTCGGCCGCGGCGGCCGCGGAGTCGCACGTCGCGACCCCGTGGGACCGGGCGACGTCGCCCGCGTGCGGGTCCGGGTCGTACCCCCGCACCCGGTAGCCCGCCTCCCGGAGGTGCCGGGTCATCGGCTGGCCCATCCGGCCGAGCCCCACGAAACCGATCACCGACGTGGACGGGGAGGTCGTCGTCGACCGCTGCATGGTCCTGCCCTTCGAGTCGCGCGGGAGCGGGGGGTTCACGGCCGCGCTACCGCGGCATGGCGTTGACGTGGACGAACTTCGGCTGGGTGTAGCTGTAGAGCTCCTCGATGCCCTCTTCCCGGCCGATCCCGCTGTTCTTGAACCCGCCGAACGAGGTCCCGGGGAAGTGGATCGACACCCCGTTCACCCAGATGTAGCCCGCCTCGATGCGGCGGACCGTGTCGAGCGCGGTGGCGAGGTCGCGGGTCCACACCGAGGCCGTGAGCCCGTACTCGACGTCGTTCGCCAACGCGACCGCCTCGTCGGGGGTCGACCAGCGCACGATCGACAGGATGGGCCCGAACACCTCTTCCCGGAACAGCCGCATCTCGGGCGTCACGTCGGCGAACACGGTGGGCTCGACCCAGTATCCCGACGGGAACGCCTCGCCGCGCAGGCTGTGACCCCCCGCGACCAGCCTGGCGCCGTCCTGCTCGGCGTGGTCGATGTAGCGCAGCACCTTCTCGTACTGGGCCTTCGAGTTGACCGGCCCCATGTCCGACGCCGGGTCCCGGGGGTCGCCGACCTTCAGACCGGACACGATCTCGGCGACCCGCGCGACCCCCTCGTCGTAGATGCTCTCGTGCAGCAGCAGCCGGCTCTGCGAGCCGCACGACTGCCCGGCCCAGTTGAAGTTCATCCCGCGGACGGCCGCGGGCAGCGCCGCGTCCAGGTCGGCGTCCGGGAACACGATCATGGGGTTCTTCCCGCCGAGCTCGAGCGTGAGCGACTTGACGGCGACCTCGGCGGCGGCCCGTTGCACGGCCAGCCCCGTGGGCACGGAGCCGGTGAAGGCGATCCGCCGGATCCGCGGCTCGCTGACCAGGGCCTCCCCCGCGGTCGAACCGAGGCCGGTCACGATGTTGACCACGCCGGGTGGCAGGACCTGCTGGCAGATCTCCCCCAGCACGCAGGCCGAGAGCGGCGACTGCTCCGACGGTTTGATGACCATCGTGTTGCCCGCCGCCAGCGGGGCCGCCATCTTGCCGGCGGCGAAGAAGATCGGGTGGTTGAAGGGGACGATCCGGCCGACGACGCCGAACGGCTCGCGCATCGAGAAGTGCAGGCCGTGCGCGGTCGCCGGAACCGTCTCGCCCTTCAGCTCACCGGCGAGTGCGGCGTAGTACTCGAGGCTCTCCGCCGCCGCGGCGATGTCGAGCTTCAGCTTGCGGATCGTGTTGCCCGAGTCGCGGATCTCGAGGTCGACGATCCGGTCGCTCTCCGCCCGCAGGGCCGAGGCCACCTCCTTGAGCAGCGAGCCCCGCTCCTGGGCGGACAGGGCGGCCCAGGCCGGGGCCGCCCTGTCCGCGGCGTCGGCCGCGGCGGCGACGTCGGCCGCCTTGCCCGCAGGCACCCGGCCGATGACCTCCTCCGTGGCGGGGTTCACCGACTCCAGGTGCTCGCCGTCCACGGCTTCGGTCAGCTTGCCGTCGATCAGCATGCGGCCGTGGAAGAACTCAGCCATCACGTCTCGCTTTCTCGTGTCAATCCGTGGACGGCGCGGTGCTCACGCCTGCGGGTGCGGTTCGCGAAGGCCCGCCTCGACCATCAGCGGGACGACCTTCTCGTTGAACTCGGCGAGGCCCTGACCCATGTCGACCCACCCCAGGGCGATCCCGTCGTAGCCGAGCTCGTGGTAGGTGACGAGCTTCTCGGTGATCTGCTCCGCGGTGCCCACCAGGGGCATCCCGCCCCACCCGGCGACCTTGGCGCGGGCCATCTGGAGGTGGTATTCGGGCGTGAAGGTCTGGCTCCCGCCGGCGAGCGACGCGCGGATCTGGTTCTTCGCCGCCTCGATGTCGCCCATCTCGTCGACGTACCAGTTGAAGTAGCGCCACGCCTCCTTCTCGGTGTCGGCCAGCACGACCGGGGCGTAGGTGAGCCGCCCGCCCCGCACGCCGAGCTCGCGCGCCCGCTCGTCGGTGCGCTGCGCGACGCCGCGCATGAACTCGATGTCCGGCCCGCCCTGGAACGAGAAGTCGGCCCGCGTCAGGGCGAAATCCAGGCCCACCTTGGAGGTGCCCGCGGACACGATCAGCGGCCTCGGGCGCTGGACCGGCTTCGGCTGGAGGTAGCCGCGGCGGACCGTGTAGAACCGGCCCTCCCAGTCCAGCTCCTCGTCCTCGGACCACAGCCGCTCGGCGATCGTGAGCCACTCCTCCGCGGCCGCGTAGCGGTCGTCGTGGGCGTGCTGGTCGATGCCGAACATGCCGAATTCGATGGCGTTGTTGCCGGCGACCACGTTGAGCCCCACCCGGCCCGCGCTGATCGCGTCGATCGTGGCGGTCATCTTCGCGGCCAGCATCGGGTGGTAGACGGGGATGTGGCACGTCACGAAGAGGTGGATGCGCTTCGTCAGGGCCGCCATCCCCGCCGCCCACGTGAACGTCTCGTACTGCTCGGCGTTGGCGTTGAACCGGCCCCCGTGCCCGCGCCAGCGGCCGAGGGAGAGCAGGAACTCCCAGCCCGCCTCGTCCGCGGCCTGCGCGACGGCCACGGTGTCCGGCCACGACAGCTTGTTCGGCGCCGCCTCGGACATCACCATTCCGCCGCTGATGTTGAGGCAGAATATCCCGAGCTTCATCTTGTTCGCGCCGTACATCGCCGAGGTCGGCTCGACGGCTGCGCTGCCCTTGGGGTTCTCCAGCTCGACACCCATCCCGTTCCTCCTGACTGCCGACCCGACGCCTCGACGTCGAACCGCATCCCTCGCCGTTTTCCCTCGGTCCGGAACTACCCGACCAGTGTTTTCGTGCTCACCGTGGCCCGAATCTCGAACTGGACGTGCTGTTCGACGCCCAGCTTGCCGGTGCCGCCGTTCTCCTCCCCCCACACGACGGTCACTTCCTTGCCGTCGACGGCGGTTTCCTGGTCCACCATGGCCAACGAGAAGAAACCGCCGACGTTGACCGTGTAGCCGCACAGCGTCGAGATACCCACGAGCTCGTCGTGCGCCAGCACCTGGTCGAACTGCACCCGCGCGTAGCGGCTCAGCGGGTAGTCGATGAATTTCGCCCCCGTCCCGCGGGGGTCGAACAGGCTGCTGCGGATGACGCGGGTGACGTCGTCGTCGTTCCACCGCAGCCACACCTTGCGGCTGTGCGGCTCGTCCTTGACCGCCTCGAGCGCCTCGCGACCGATGAAGTCGTGGTCGAACTTCAGGATGTGGCCGTAGTCCATGTCCCACGGCGTCCGGTAGTAGTCCTCCAGGTCGTCGGACGCGAAGCTGCCGCCGATGGAGAACTTGGCCTCGTAGCCGTCGCCCGGGAGCCATTCGCGGTAGGCCTTCATCCGCTCGTCCGTGTAGATCGCCGGCACCGGCTGGGACAGGTAGCCGGACTCGATGCCGGAGCTGTAGTACGCGAGGGCGCCCCCGCGCACGAGCCCGAACTCCTCCCCGGCGGTGAGCAGCGCCTCGAGGCAGCGCTGCGCGTCCTCCACCGGGCCCCAGATCTCCAGGCCCATGTTGTCGTCGCCGGGCGCGCCCGCCATGGTGTGCTTCAGCGCGCGGACCGGCGCCCCACCGAGGGTGAACTCCGACATGCCGAAGAACTTCATCTCCGGCAGCGGCCCACCGTGGGCCTTCTCCAGGATGTTCTTCGCGAGCGGGCCCTCGATCTCGTAGCGGTAGGTGCGCCGCGGCGCGTCGCTGTCGGCGGTGCGGCGGTCCCAGATGATCTCGACGTCGTAGCCGCCGATCTCCGCCTGGTACTGCACCCAGTTGGCGCACGCGCTCGGACCGACGAGGCTGACCTCGTCGTCCTCCAGCCCGAACAGCACGCAGGTGCCGATCAGGTTGCCGTCGTAGCCGCAGACCATGAACTGCTTCGCCTTGTTCCGGCCAAATTTAGCAAAACTGTTGATCCCGGTGTCGGACAGCAGGCGGACGACGTCCGGACCCTTGATGTAGGTCTCGTTCATGTGGTTCGACTGGTCGAACAGCACCGCCGTCTGCATCCACGCGGCCTGCTCGTCGCGCCAGTTCGAATGCTGCCGGGCGTAGGCGAGGCTGAACAGCTTGTGCGGGCCGTTCCGGAGCATGTCGACCGGCTTGTCGTACCGCTCCAGCCTCGCCTGCAGGCTCTCGTGGGCCATCGTCCGTCCTTCCGTTCTTCTGGGCTGCGGAACGCCCGGCGATTCGAGGTCGGGGGATCTTCCGAAAATGCATCCGCGCTCGCGACCGACTGGCGGCGGCTGTCTGCAGATCGCCTCCGACGATAAATTAGACAGGCACGCCTGTCAATATCCCGTAATGCCCGCTCCGAAGGCCCTCGTGGGTGGCCACCGACCCCGACCGGCCGCTGCTCGTTCTGCCCATCGCGTCCTCTCGTCGTTGAGATCGCACGTTCACCACTCGCGGGAGTCAGACGAAGACCGTGCCTCCGTCGGCGGCCAGCACCTGCCCCGTGATCTCGCGGGACCCGTCGCCGAGGAGGAAGGCCACGACCTCGGCGACCGCCTCGGGCCGGGTCCGCCCCGGGATCAGGCGGAGATCGTCCTCGTCACCGGCCACCCGATCCGCGGGCACGGTGCCGGCCTCGACCTGTTCGAGCATGCCCTCGGTCGCCATGAGGCCCGGCGCGACGGCGTTGACCCGGATCGCGTGGACCCCCAGCACCATGGCCAGCGACCGGGTGAGGCCGATGACCGCGCCCTTGGAGGCCGTGTAGGCGATCCCGCGCGCGTGGCCGCGGTAGAAGGTCGGGCTGGCGACGTTGACGATCGCCCCGCCCCGACCGTGGCCGCGCATCGAGAGCGCCGCCGCCCGGCTGCACAGGAAGGTCCCGGTCGCGTTCACCTCGAGGGTGCGCCGCCACGTGTCGGAGGTCATCACGTCCCAGTCGGCCAGCGGGAAGATGCCGGCGTTGTTGACCAGCCCGTCGAGCCCGCCCGCGGCGTCCAGCTCGGCGAACAGCCGGTCGACGGCGGCCTCGTCGGTGACGTCCACCGTCCGCCTTCCCCTCGCGGGAACCTCGTCGGGCACCGGGGTGACGTCGATGGCCCAGACCTCGCTGCCGGCGCCGTGGAGCACCTCCGCGATGGCCCGGCCGAGACCGCGGGCCGCCCCGGTGACGAGGACCCGTCCCATCACTTCTCCTCGGCGAGCCTGCGGTAGTAGCGGTACGTCGCGAGCACGCCCGACCGTCCGCCGGCCGAGCCACGGGGCCGGCTCTCGTCCAACGGGGTGGAGTACGCCGCGATGTCCTCGTCCGAGATGACCCGCGGCTCGCCCAGCAGGTACGCCTTGTAGGTCATGGTCGTGAGCTCGTTGAGCTGCAGGGTCCGCACGACCGCGTCCTCGACGCCGGTCCCGCGGACGGCGACCCCGTGCCCGCGCAGGAGGGTGTGGTCCCCGTCGCCCATGAAGTCGGCGAGCTCGGCACCGAGCTCGTCGTTCTCGATGCGACAGCTCCTCGGGTAGACGGGGACGCCCGCGATCGCCATCTGGACCCCCAGGCCGTAGGAGCCGTAGAAGGGCCGGATCGGTTTGTCGCACATGGTCAGCAGGACGGCCGTCTCCGGGTGGACGTGCACCACGCTGCGGGTCGCGGGCTTGCCCTTGTAGAGCCAGATGTGGAGGAAGCTCTCGCTGGGCGCCCGCAGCCCCGGGCGGCCGGACACGACGTTGGCGTCGAAGTCGACCTTGATGATGTCGTCGACCTCGGTGTAGCGCAGGCCGGACTCGTCGGGCCCCTTCCCCTTGATCAGCATGGTGCGCTCGTCGAGCCGGTAGCTCACGTGGCCGAACGAGTAGTGCGTCAGCTCGAGCCGCCCGAGGATGCGGCACGCCTCGGCCACGAGCTCGGCCGCGGCCTCCTCGGTCGGGGTCTCGTCGGTGGAACCGCTCATCGTGGGTCTCCCGTGGAGTAGGGCGCAGGCGCGACGATGGCACGCACCGACGTCTGGCGGTGCTCTTCCACGCGGGGTTTGCGCGAGCCGCCGTCCGGCTCACCCCACCGGACCGTCACCTCGGTGCCGGGCGTCGCGTGCTCCGCGTCGACGATCGCCAGCGACAGGGCCTTGCGCTCGTTGGCCGAGTAACCGCAGAAGGTGGACTGGCCGATCAGGCGCCCCGCGGGGTCGCGCACCTCGTCGCGGTGCATGAGCACCCCGTAGTCGGCGATCGGCAGGTCGAAGAACTTGTAGGGCACGCCCGGCTCGAACAGCGACGCGAAGATGCGCAGGACGTCGTGGGTGTCCCAGACCAGGGTGACGCGCCGTCTCGGCGGGGACGCGGCGATGTGCTCCAGGGCCTCCCGCCCGATGAAGTCGTGGTCGAACTTGACGATGTGGCCGTACCCGAGGTCGTACGGGGTGGAGTAGTAGTCCTCGATGTCGTCGGGGCGGTAGCTGCCCGCGAGCTGGAACCGCCCCTCCCAGCTGTCGGCGGGGAGCCATTCGCGGTAGCCGCGCAGCTCCTCCCCGGTGTAGATCGCCGGGAGCGGGTAGGCGATCCACCCCGATTCGTAGCTGCTGGTGAAGTACGCCTTCAGCCCGCCCTGGCGCAGGCCGTGCGGGTCGCCCGCCTCGAGGATCGCGGCGCGGACGGCCTCCCGCTGGTCGTAGGGGCCGGAGATCTCGAACCCCTGGCCCCGGCCCGCCATCCCGTGGCGGAGCACCAGCACCTCGACGCCGGCGATCGTCGCGGAGGCGGTCCGGAAGAAGCGGATGTCGGGGGGCTCGCCCGCCACGACCGCGTCGAAGATCTCGCCGGCGCGCGGGCCGTCGAGCTGGAAGCGGAACCGCTCGCGGCGCCCGGTCGGGTTGTCGGCGGTGTTGTTGTCCCGCCGCACCGTCACGTCCCAGCCGCCCGCCCCGGCCTGGTACTCGATCCAGTTGAGCAGCGGCATGCTGCTGACGAGCTCGTAGGTGCCGTCCGGCAGGGCGTAGAGGATGCAATCGCCGATGACGTGCCCCGACGGGCTGCACCCGATGAACTGCTTGGCGACCCCCGGCCCGAGGTTGGCCAGGCTGTTGACGCCGATGCGGCTCAGCAGCCGGACGGCGTCCGGGCCGGAGAGGAACAGCTCGGGCATGTGGTGGGACTGGTCGAACAGCACGGCGGTCTCGCGCCACGCCCGCTGCTCGTCCCGCCAGTTCGAGAACTCGGCGGGGACCGGAATCAGGTCGGCGCGGGTGCGGATGCTCGGTCCGGGCGTGTCGTGGTAGAGGTGGTCGACCAGCTTCGGGACGGAGTCGATCAGGTCCTGCAGGGACGGCCCGCGCTTCTCGTCAGTGGTCATCAGGAGCTCCGAGGGAGATCGGGTCGGGGGTCGCGGACGTCGACCGGCTCCTGGTCAGCGCCCTCCCGAGGACGAGGAGCACACCGGCGAGCACCGCGAAGCCGCCCATCACGGCCGCCACGGTCGGCCGCGTCGCCCCGGCGGCGAAGAGCGTGCCCGCGAGCGCCGGGGCGAGCGCGCTCCCGACCCGACCGACCCCCAGGACCACGCCGGTACCCGTGGCGCGCAACGGGGCTGGGAACGCCTCCGCCGCCGTGACCAGCAGCCCCACCGTCGCCGCCGCGACGCCGCCGCCCGCGAGCACCGCGACCACCACGACGAGCGCAGGCGCCGCGGGCACGAGCCCGAAGGCGACGACGGCGAACCCGAGGCCGAGGATCGACACCACCGCGAGGGCGTGACCGGACACGCGGCGCGACACGACCCCGAACACCACGCACGCGAACGCACCCGCCAGGCTGCTCGCGCTCGAGACCGTCGCCGCCGCCGACGGGTCGAGGCCCAGGCCGACCAGCATCGACGGCTGCCAGCTCAGGAAGAAGTAGATCGTCATGTACATCAGCAGGCTGATGACGCAGACGACGAGCGTGACCGGGAGCTGGCGGCCGCGGACGATTTCCCGGTAGGGCGCGCGCCGGTCCTCGTCGACGGGGGGCAGCGCGGGCAGGTCGGCGTGGCCGAACCGGCGCAGCACCGCGTTCACCCGGATCAGGCTGTCGTGCCGCCGCCGGGTCAGCAGGAACGCGAGCGACTCCGGCAGCTGTGCGGCGGCGAAGGGGAGCACGAGCAGCGTGAGCAGCGCACCGAGGGCGAACACCGACTGCCAGTCGAAGTACCGCAGCAGGACGGCCGACGCCGCCCCGCCGAGCGCCCCGCCGAGCGGGTAGCCGACCGACATCATCGCGACGGCGAAGGAGCGGGTTCGCCGGTTGGCGACCTCGACGGCGATCGGGTTGATCACCACCATCATCGCGCCGATGCCGACGCCGGTGAGCAGCCGAACCGCCACCAGCGGGGCCAGCGCCGTGCACAGGGCCGACAGGCCCATGCCGGCGACCATGATGCCGAGGCAGGTCAGCGCGATCGGCCGCCTCCCGAACACGTCGGCCAGCGGGGCGAGGGCGACCGACCCGATCAGGGCGCCCAGCAGGCCCGCCGACAGCAGCAGGCCGATCGCGGCGCTGTCGACCTCGAAGGACCTGGCCAGCACGGGCGCCACGAACGTCACCGACAACAGATCGAACCCGTCGAGCGCGGAGATGACCCCGGTCAGGCCGATGACCCTGCGCTGCGCACGCGACATGGGAGAGTCGAGCAGGAGGGCCCGCGGGTCGGGGGAACCGTGGGCCGGGCGGCGGACTCCGTCGGGGGGTTGATCGCTCATGGCGCACTCCATCGGGCACGGCGAGGTGGGGAGGGATCGTCACAAGGTCCGCACTGGACAGCTCGCACCGGACAGCTCTGTCAGCTCTTGAACACAAGTCAATCTAGCTGCCGACGCCGAAAAGTCAATGCCTGCGAAGTGAGCTGGGACGAGCCGCCACGATCCGCGGCCGGGCACACCCGAGCGAGGCTCGACTCAGGTTCAAGAGATGCCGGATGCGCCCGTACGACACCGTCACGCCCCGGTTCCCGCAGCATCCCCCGGTCCGCGGTGGCGAGCACGGCCGTCTTGCAGACGATCTCCTCCTGCTCGGCGACGGGATCCGAAGCCCAGGTGATGCCCGCGCCCGTCCCGTACCTCGCCACCCGGGTCCGGCGGTCGACGACCGCGGTCCGGATGGCGACGGCGAAGCGGGCCCGGGCCGGCTCGCCGGGAGCGATGTGGCCGATGCACCCGCAGTACACCCCGCGCGGCCGCCGCTCGAGCTCCCGGACGAGCCGCATCGCCGCGATCTTCGGCGCACCGGTCACGGATCCGGACGGGAAGACCGCAGCGAAGAGCTCGACCAGCGACACGTCCGGCCGGAGCCTCGCCCGCACGTCGGACGTCATCTGCAGGACCGTGCCGTAGCGCTCGACGCGCAGCAGTTCCGACACCCGCACGCTGCCGATCTCACCCACCCGCGCGACGTCGTTGCGGATGAGGTCGACGATCATGACGTTCTCCGCCCGTTCCTTCGGGTCGGCCCGCAGGGCCGCGACGCGCGCCCGGTCCTCCCGCGCGTCGCGGCCTCGCCGCGCGGTCCCCTTCATGGGGGTGAACAGGACGTCCGGCCCACGGCGCTCGAAGAACAGCTCGGGGCTGGCGCTCACGACCACGTGCGTGCCGATGTCGAGGTAGGCGTTGTGGGCGCCGCCCTGCGCGCACGCGAGGTCCCGGTAGAACGCGCGGAGATCGCCGTCGACGCGTCCCGCCACCGCCGCCGTCAGGTTGCACTGGTACACCTCGCCGGTGGCGATCCGCTGCCGCACCCGCTCGACGTCGGCCCGGTACTCCGCGGGGACCCGGTCCGGTCGCCAGGTCGCGGACACCGGCCCGGCAGCGGGGCGGGCCCCCACGGGCGCGACCCGGACCGGATCGGCGCAGAGGGCGAACCAGGCGACGGGCGGGTCGTCGGCCGACGGCGGCCGTGCGACCAGGCGGGGGTCCAGCCCCGGCGCGGCCTCGTAGGCGACGTACCCGACCGCCCACTCGCCCCCGGCCGTGGCGCGTTCGGCCTGCTCGAGGACCCGCGGGACCGCTTCGGGAGCACGGGCGGCGAGGATCCGCCGGGGCGGCGGAAGGCGATCGCCCGTCCCGAGCGGAGGTCGTCGAAGCGGGCCCAGACCCGGCTCACGTCGGGCCGCCGGTTCGCCCCGTGCGCGCCTCGGACAGCCGCGCGGCGACGCGGACGGCCTGCCGGGTCGCCGCGACGTCGTGGACCCGCACGACGGCGGCACCTGCCGCGGCCGCCATCGCCGCCACCGCCGCGCCGGCGGCGTCGCGGTCCCGGGGTGGCGGGGCAGGCCCGTCGCAGGCGAGGGCCGCGCCGAGGAAGGACTTGCGGGACGCGCCGACCAGCAAGGGCCTGCCCAGGGTGGCCAGCTCGTCCAGGCACGCGAGGAGCCGCCAGTCGTGCGCCGGCCGCTTCGCGAAGCCAAGCCCCGGATCGAGCACGATCAGCTCCGGGTCCACGCCCGCGGCGGTGACGGCGTCGAGGCGGCGGCCGAGCTCCTCCCGCACCTCGGCCACGACGTCGCCGTAGCGGGCGTGCCGCCGCATCTCGGCGCTGGGCGCCCGCCAGTGCATGACGACGTACGGGACCGCCAGCGCGGCGACGAGCTCCACCATCGTCTCGTCGGCCAGCCCGCCGCTGACGTCGTTCACCACGCGCGCGCCCGCCGCGACCGCCTCGGCGGCGACCGCCGCCTTGGTGGTGTCGACGCTCACCGGCACCCCGTGCTCCGCCAGCGCCCGCACGACCGGGACGACCCGGGCCAGCTCGACGTCGACCGGGACCGGTGCCGCGCCCGGTCGGGTCGACTCGCCACCGACGTCGACGAGGTCGGCGCCGTCGCGCATCAGCTCCAGCCCGCGAGCGATCGCCGACTCCGGGGCGAGGTGATCTCCGCCGTCCGAGAACGAGTCGGGGGTGACGTTGAGGATCCCCATGACCAGGCAGCGGCCCGGCCACGGCACCCCGAGCACCTCCGCGGGCGGCGCGGGGACCGGGGCGGCCGTCATCCCACGTCGCGGCCCGCCCGGCCGCGGGCGGCGGCGAGGGTGTTGGACAGCAGCATGGCGATCGTCATCGGCCCCACCCCGCCGGGGACGGGCGTGATCAACCCGGCGATCCCGACCGCGGCGTCGAAGTCGACGTCGCCGCGCAGGCCGTTCCCGTCCCGGTGGATCCCCACGTCGATCACCGTGGCGCCGGGCCGGATCGCGTCGGCCCCGACGAGGCCCGGCACCCCGGCCGCGACGACGAGGACGTCGGCGCGCCGGCAGACCGCGGCCAGGTCGGCGGTCCGGGAGTGGGCGATCGTCACGGTCGCGTCCCGGCCGAGCAGCAGCTGGGCCATGGGCCTCCCGACGAGGTCGGACCGGCCGACGACGACCGCTTCGGCCCCGCGCAGGTCCACCTCGTACTCGTCGAGCAGCCGGATCACGCCGGCCGGGGTGCAGGGCCGCAGCCCGGGCCTGCCCTGGGCGAGCAAGCCCGCGTTGACGGTGGTGAGGCCGTCGACGTCCTTCTCGGCCGGGATCCGCGCCACGAGCCTGCCGGCGTCGAGGTGCGCGGGCAGCGGCAGCTGGACCAGGATCCCGTCCACGGCGGGGTCGGCGGCGAGGGAGTCCACGAGCGCCTCGGCCTCGGCCTGCGTGGCCTCGGCGGGCAGGTGCCGGTGCAGGTCGAGCATGCCCGCCGCGACGCACGACTTCCGCTTGTTCCGCACGTAGACCTCGGATGCGGGGTCGTCGCCGATCAGGACGGTGGCGAGCCCCGGGCGTCGCCCCGTCTCGGCGTGGAAACGCGCGGTTCCGGCCGCCACCTCCTCGCGCACGGTCCGAGCCACCCGCCGCCCGTCGACGAGTCGGCCCGTCGAACCCGCGTCGGCGCGCAGCTGGGTACCCGTCGAGATCACCACGGAAGCTCACATCCTCGAAGCCGGGGGCAGGGGTGGACGGCAGGGTCGATCGAATGCGTACGAACTATCTGGCCGAGACGGTAGGGCTCGACATCACGCACCGTCAAGGCTCTCTTGACTCCGAGCCAGAAGTCACTAGCGTGTCGGAGCGGAAGGTTCGTACATGGCCGATCCCGGTCGGGCGAGGCCTGCCGGAACGACCGGAGGCGCCGGCGCCAGCGGCCCCACCGCGCGGATCGGGACGGGCTCTCCACGGTGGACGCCGCGCCCGCGACCCCCACCCCTGCACATCGTCCGACGAAGGGACAACCATGACCCGCGAGAGCCTCGAGGCGAAGATCCAGCGCATCGGCGACCCGATCCGCATGCTCCGCCACTCCCCCCACGGGCCGTACAAGATGAAGTACCCGCCCGTCCACTCGAACTGGCAGGAGGAACAGCAGGCCATCCGCAAGACGGCGGTGCTGTTCGACCAGTCCCACCACATGACGGACGTCTACTTCCGGGGCCCGGACGTCACGCGTCTGCTGTCGGAGACCGGGACCAACAGCTTCGCCACCTACGGCCGCGACAAGGCCAAGCACATGGTCGTCTGCAACCCCGACGGCCTCATGATCGGCACCGCGGTCCTGTTCGGCCTGGAGAAGGAGGAGGCGGTCCTGGTCGGCCCCGCGGGCGCGGCCAACTGGGTGCAGTACCAGGCCGAGACCGGCGGCTACGACGTGGAGGTCCACCGCGACGAGCGAACGGAGGACAACCCGGGCCGGCGCCGGGTGTTCCGCTACGAGATCGGCGGGCCCCAGGCGTGGAACATCCTGGAGAAGGTCAACGGCGGCCCGATCCCGCCGGTCAAGTTCTTCACGATGACCGAGCTGACCATCGCGGGCCACCCGGTGCGGGGCCTGTTCCACACGGTCATCGGCGATCCCGGCTCCGACTCCAAGGGAATGGAGATCTTCGGGCCGGTCGAGCACGGTCCGGCCGTGCTCGACGCGCTGCTCACCGCGGGCGAGGAGTTCGGGCTCGTCCGCGCGGGCGGGCTCGCGTACTACTCCGGCAGCATCGAGACCGGGTACCCCGCGCAGCCCACGCCCGCGATCTACACCGGGGAAGGGCTGAAGGCCTACCGGGAGTGGCTGCCCGGCGACTGGTACGAGGGCAAGCTCTCCGTGGGCGGGAGCTACGCCTCGGACGACGTGGAGGACTACTACGTCTCCCCGTACGACTTCGGCTACGGCCACCTCGTCCGGTTCGACCACGACTTCATCGGCCGGGAGGCGCTCGAGGAGCACGCCACGCGGCCGCACCGCAAGAAGGTGTGGCTGATCTGGAACGACGACGACGTGGTCGACATCTACCGGCGATCGCTGTTCGCCACGAAGGACCGTCCGAAGTACCTCGACACGCCGCTCGGCCGCTACGCGCGCGTGCACCACGACGCCGTGCTCGCCGGCGACCGGCTGGTGGGGATCTCGACGCAATGCACCTACACGGTCAACTTCGGCTCGTGGTTCTCCGCGGCCTTCGTCGACGAGGCCGACGCGAAGGACGGCGCGGACGTGACGCTGCTGTGGGGCGAGGAGAACGGCGGCACCGCGAAGCGCAACGTCGAACCGCACGTCCAGACGCCCATCCGGGCGACCATCAGGACCAGCAGGCCCTGAAGCGGGCCGGGCGCGGTGACGGCGGTGGTCCCGGTCGGGAGCCGGACACCGCCGCCGTCGTCACCCGACCGCCGCGAGCGTGCGCAGGGCCTCGAGGAAGCACCCCCTCGCCTCGGCGGGCGCCGGGGCGAGGAAGCGCTCGTCGACCGCGGGGACCAGCGCGGATACCGCGACGAGCTCGTCGCGGCCCGCCCGCGTGAGGTGCAGGATCCGGCGCCGGCGATCGCCGTCGTCCTCCCCGCGCTCGAGCAACCCCCGGCGCGACAGCCTGCTCACCATGACGCTGGCCGTGGCCTTGTCCAACCGGAGGCACTCCCCCAGCCGCCGCTGGTCGATCTCGGCGCCCTCGGCCACGGCCACCAGCGCCGACCACTGCAGCATCGTCAACGACGTGATCGACTCCCCCCAGAGCCGTCCGTAGCGCTGCATCGCGGCGCGGACGAGGCGGCCGAGCCCCCAGGGGACCTCCAGCGGCGGCCGGACGCCGTCCGGGCTGGGGATCCGGTGCCACGCGGGCAGCTCCGCGCGTTCGGCCATGCCCACCGCCTCGAGGGTGTCGAGGAAGAGGCCGCGGGCGTCGTCGCCGAGCGTCCGCAGCAGCCCCTCGTTGCGCGCGACGACCTGCGGGGTGACCTCGTACATCAGCGCCACGGCCGAGTCGGTCGGGGTGAGGTGGTCGCGGCGGGCGTCGCGGGGGTTGCGCACCGCGGTGATCAGCTCGCGACCCGCGAGCCGCTGGACCACCGCGGGGAGCATCGTGCGGGCGAGGAAGGTGACGTCGCTGATCGCGCGCTGATCGATGCCCGGCTTGCTGACGACCGCGGCCAGCACCGCGAACTGCGCGCTGGTCAGGCCGTAGAACTGCTCCACGTCGACGGCGCGGGACTGGGCCTGCTGGACGAACCGGAGCAGCTGCCCGAGCTGTGCACCACTGCCCAACCTCGACCTCGATCGTTCGGACTCGTGCGGCCACCCTACCGCAGCGGCCGCCACCGGATTGACAAGCTGCAGCGTCCACCCTATCTTGAACGAGAGTCAAGAGAGCGCCGGCTCCCGATACGCCTCGTCACTCATCCATCCCACACGGAGAACGAGCGGCGCCCGTTCGGCCATTTGGTTCGTACGCATTCGATTTCGGTGCCCGCTCGTCGCCCACCGGAGGTTCGCGCATGTCCACCCTCGGCGGCACCCGCCTCGTGCGCTCGATCGGCCGTCCCGGCCGCCGGTCGCTCGCCCGCGCCCTGCGCGAGATCAGCTACGAGATCCTGCCGTTCGCCAGGACGGAGGAGCAGGTCCTGGCGACCGTGCCGAAGGACGTCCGGCTGACGGTGACGACCACGGAGGCCAAGGGCTTGCGCCCCACCGTCGACCTGGCCGTCCGGCTGGCCCGGCACGGGTACGCCACCGCACCCCACCTGGCGGCCCGGCTCGTGCGCGACCGGAGCCACCTCGACGACATCGTCTCCGAGCTGGAGGACAACGGGGTCCCGGGCATCTTCGTCATCGGCGGCGACGCCGCCCGGCCGGTCGGCGAGTTCCCGGACGCACTCTCCGTCCTGGAGGCACTGCAGTCGCGGGGCCACCGGTTCCGCCGCATCGGCATCGGCGCCTACCCGGAGGGACACGGCCGCATCGACCAGAGGCTCATCGAGCAGGCGCTCACGGCGAAGTCCCGCCACGCGAACCTCGGCATCACCCAGCTGTGCTTCGACCCGCGGACGACCGCCTCGTGGGCGCGGTCGGTGAAGAGCCGGGGTGTGTCGCTGCCGATCCGGGTGGGGATCCCCGGCGCGGTCACGCGGCAGAAGCTGGTCCGCATCTCGGCCGGGCTCGGTCTGGGGCAGTCGGCGCGCTTCCTCGCCAAGCAGCAGGGCGTGCTGGCCCGGTTCTTCCTCCCCGGCGGCTACAGCCCGGACCGCCTGCTGCGCGGCCTCGCCCACAGCATCGACCGGGCCGACAACGACATCGTCGGCTTCCACATCTTCACGTTCAACGAGCTGAAGCGCACCGAGGCCTGGCGACAGGACCGCCTGGCGCGGCTCGCCTGACCGCCCCGCCGTCTTCTCCAGGAGGTGTCATGAACCGTCCCGAACCGGGTCGCGAGTACGTCCTCACCCTGTCCTGCCCGGACCGGCTCGGCATCGTGCACGCGGTGTCCGGCTTCCTGCTGCAGCAGGAGAGCAACATCCTCGAGAGCCAGCAGTTCAGCGACCCCACGAGCGGGACCTTCTTCATGCGGGTGCGGTTCGGCGGGCTGGACGGCGCCCCGCAGCCGGAGAGCGCGCTCCGCGAGCGGTTCCACGCGGTGGCCGACCGCTACGCGATGTCGTGGCGGCTCGCCGACGCGGGCGTGCCGCAGCGCGTGCTCATCATGGTGAGCAAGCAGGCGCACTGCCTGAACGAGCTGCTGTTCCGCAACTCCATCGGCGACCTCCACCTCGACGTCGCGGCGGTCGTGTCGAACCACCCGGACCTGCGGGGAACCGCCGACCACTACGGGGTGCCGTTCCACCACATCCCGGTCACGCCGGACACCAAGCCCGAGGCGGAGGCCGCGCTCCTGCGGCTCGTCCGCGACGAGGGCGTGGAGCTCGTCGTCCTCGCCCGCTACATGCAGATCCTGTCCGACGACCTGTGCAAGGAGCTCGACGGGCGGGCGATCAACATCCACCACTCGATGCTGCCGAGCTTCAAGGGCGCCCGGCCCTACCACCAGGCGCACGCCCGGGGGGTGAAGGCGATCGGGGCGACCGCGCACTACGTCACCGCCGACCTCGACGAGGGCCCGATCATCGAGCAGCAGGTCGTGGCGGTGGACCACACCATGGGCCCCGAGGAGCTCACCGCTCGGGGCCGCGGCACCGAGGCGCGCGCGCTCGCCCACGCCGTCCGGTGGCACACCGAGAACCGGGTGCTGGTCCACGACGGGCGGACCGTCGTCCTGCGGTGAGGACGACGGTCCGCCGCTCGGCGCGCTCAGCGCCGGTGGGGAGCGATGCGGTAGTCCGGGCCACGCAGCAGCGCCACGCAGAGGAACGACAGCGCGTAGAGGGCGACGACGTAGGCCGCGACGAGCACGGCGGAGTCCTGGCCGACGGTGAGGGAGGTGGCGACCAGCGGGGCCAGGCCCCCGCCCAGGATCCCGCTCGTCGCGTAGGCGATCCCGGCCCCCGTGTAGCGCAGCGGAGCGGGGAAGGCGTCGGCGATGATCGCCGCCTGCGGACCGCCCGCGATGCCCTGGCCCACGCCCCAGCCGATCGCCCCGAGGAGGATCAAGGTCGGCGCCCCGGTCTCCAGCATCCAGAAGAACGGGAACGCCCACAGCCCGGCGAGGCACTGGCCCACCAGCATCGCCTTCCGCCGGCCGATCCGGTTCGCGAGGGCGGCGCCCGCCGGGACCAGCAGCACCCAGACCGTCGCGGCCACGATGGTGTAGGCGAGCATCGCCGACGGCGATGCGAACCCGCGCGAGGTGGCGTAGGACAGGCTGAAGACCAGGAAGATGTTGCCGAACGCCGATCCGGCGATCGAGACGCCGGCCGCGAGTCCCAGCGTCCCCGGCATCCTGCGCACCACCGCGCCCAGCGGCGCCCGCGCGAGCTCGCGGGCCTCGCGCGCCTTCACGAACTCCGGGCTCTCGTCGAGCCGGGTCCGCAGCACGAGCCCGAAGATGACCAACAGCGCGCTCACCAGGAACGGGATGCGCCAGCCCCAGCTCGCGAAGGAGTCGGGGTCGAGCGAGAGGCGAAGCGGCAGGAACGACAGGGAGGCCAGGATGACGCCCAGGGGCAGGCCCATCTGCGGGAACGAGGCGTAGAGGGTGCGGCGGTTCGGCGGTGCGTGCTCCAGCGCCATCAGCACCGCGCCGCCCCACTCCCCGCCCACGCCCACGCCCTGCAGCAGGCGCAGCGCGACGAGCAGGGCGGGTGCGGCGACCCCGATGACCTCGTAGGTCGGGAGCAGGCCGATCGCCGCGGTCCCGCCGCCCATCAGCAGGAGCGACGTGATCAGCATCCGCTTGCGCCCGATCCGGTCACCCAGGTGCCCCATGAGCGCCGCGCCGACGGGGCGGGCGAGGAAGCCGACGGCGAAGGTGGAGAACGCCGCCAGCGTCCCGGCCACCTGCGAGGTGTTGGGGAAGAACTGCGGCCCGAAGACGAGCGCAGCGGCGGTGCCGTAGATCAGGAAGTCGAACCATTCGATCGTGGTGCCGATCAGGCCCGCGACCGCGACCCGCACCGGCGAGACCGAACGCGCGTGCTCCGCGGAACGATGCCCGGAGGGGGCGGTGCCGGAGAGTTTGGGAGTGGACAACGCTGTTCCTCCTCGAACTGGAATCGGTGAGCCGGCGTCCGCGACGGCTTCGGCCGGGTCGTGCTCACGGGGCGCCTCGGGTGCGGCGCGTGGGCGGCCGCTTCGACCGCGGCCGCCCGGCGCTCATGCCGGCCGCGCCGTCGGGAGCTCGTGATCGCTCCCGATCCGGGTGAAGCCGCTGCGGTGGAACACGAGCGGCGCGATCTCCGGCTCGGCCTCGACGCGCCGCACCCGCAAGAGCGCGATCAGGTGATCGCCCGCATCCACCTCGTCGTGGAGGGTGCACACGAACGCGGCGGGACTGCCTGAGACGTGGACCGCGCCCCCGTCGGTCACCGTCGTCTCCAGCCCGGCGAACCGGTCCCCGCTGCGCGCGGCCAGGCTCCGCGCCGCGGCGCCGTGCCGGTCGGCCAGGACGCTGAGCCCGAGCACGGGCAGCGTCCGCAGCACCGGCCACGTCCGCGAGGCCCGCTGGAGGCACACCGCGACCAGGGGCGGATCGAGCGAGACCGGCACGAACGTGCTCACCGCCATGCCGACGGGGGCACCGGCGTGGAGCCCGCACAGCGCCACCACGCCGGTCGGGAAGGTGCCGAAGGCCCGCCGCAGGGATTCCCCGACCAGGTCCTGCCGCCCGTCGTCCGACGGCACGTCGCGCCCGCTCACGCCGCCGACCCCTGCGTCCTCGCCGCCACCAGCCCGGCCACCGCGGGGTGCCAGTACCGGCAGAAGCTGCCGATCGCCGCCGTCGGGTCCTGGGGCGGACCGGCGACGTGCAGGGCGGGCGCGGGGCACCGCGCGCCGCGCGCCCGGAGCGCCGCCACGAGCGGCCACCCCGCCGTGCCGGACGTCCCGCCGACGACGAACGCGAAGGCGAGCACACCCGCCAGGTCGACGTCCGCGCCACCGACGTCGAGCGGCGACGGCGCCTCGACGTCGTCGATGCGAGCGGCGGCGACGACGACGTCGGGGCGGCCGGCGGTCACCGGCGCCACGAGGACGGACTCGCGTCCCTGCCCGGTGAGGGAGGCAGCGAACGCGACGGCCGGCGGTACGACCCCGGGGTCGGCCGCCAGGACTGCGGTGATCATGCGACCAGTCCTTCCCTGCTTGGTGCTGGCGGAGATGAGAAGCGCGGCGCGCGGCGAGAAACGCCGCGCGGCGCGCGGATCGGAGTGGCGTCGACGGCCGCCTCCGCGCCGTGCGCCCGGGGAGGCTCCGGGTTCGACCGCTCGCGCGGGAATGGCCAGCCACCAGCACACGACACCGGCTCACCCCATCGTTCGCCCGGCCACAGCCACCCTCGCGGGGGCATCTCTTGACTCTCGACCAAGGTTAGCGCCGTCACGTTCCCTGTCAATGGGCACCGCGATCGAAGGCTACCTACCTGGACTTCTTCGACGCGACGCCGCGCGGCTCTTCGATTGGCTCGCGTTCAAGAGGAGATCACACCCGGTCGCCGTGGTGGGCCGGGGAACGCCGACGGCCCAGCAGCATCGTGGCCCGTCGGCGGCCGGCGTGGTCGCCGGGAGCGCCGACCCGGTCGGCGGGCGGCGCAGGACGCGATCGCTCGCGCGGTGCGGGAGAACACCGCTGACGGGAAGCGGCTGGTCAGCCGGCGTTCGGTCGCTGCGCCGCGACGAGCAGTTGCATCAGGTACCGGATCATCTCGTGCGCCGGCCGGTTGTGCTCGTTGGGCACGTTCGCCCCCTCGAACACGGCGACCACGAGATCGCGGACCAGCGCGGCGTCGGTGTCGGTGCGGCTGTCCAGGCCGTGCTCGGCCAGTACCTCGTCGACCATCTGGATGATCCAGGACAGGAACGTGTTGTGGGCGGCGCGAACCGCCTCGGAGTGCACCAGCCTGTCGTGCATCGCCTGGTGCAACGGGCGGTACAGGCGCATGTCGGACAGGCCGCGCACCAGGTGGGTCAACGGATCGGCGTCCGCCAACTCGTCGTTGAGGGTGCGGATCTCGCGACTGAGCATGCGGTCCATGACCGCGGCGAAGATGTCGTCCTTGGACTTGAAGTACCAGTAGACGTTTCCCCTCGCCACGCCCGCGGCCGCGCTGATGTCGGCCATCGTGGTGCCGTCATACCCCTTGGCGAGAAACAACTCCGTGGCCGCGGCCAGCAGGTCGCCCGCCCGCTCTTCGCGAGGAATCTGCTGGCGGTTGCGCGGCATTCCGACCCCTTTCGAAGGCCCGTTACAGGTCCCCGGCCGAGTGTAGTCCGCGCGAACCGCGGACGGTCGCGCTCGGCGGGAACGGGTGCACCGTTTTCCGATTCCGGCCGCGAGTCACAGAACGTCGCGCAGTCGTTCCAGGAGCGGAATGGCGCCGGCGAGCCGACGCAGCTCGTCGGGCGAGAACTCCGCCGCGATGACCCGCGAGAGCCGCTCGTTCCACGCCGCGCGGTCACCCCGCACCCATTCCCTGCCCTCGGGTGTCGTCGTCACGATCACCCTTCTGGCGTCGCCCGGGTCGGGCCTTCGCCGGACCAGGCCCCTCCCCTCCAGCGCGTTGACCAACTGCGCCGCGGACTGGCGTTGGATCATCTCGGCCGCGGCGAGCTCGCCCGCCGTCGTCGGGCCGTCCCGGTCGATCCGCGCGAGCAGCGAAGCCTGGGCGAGCGTGAGGTCGGTGTCCTCGCGCAGCCCTTTGACCTTGCGCACGAGCGGCCCGAGACACGCGCGGAGGCGTGACGCGATGTCCAACGGGTCCGGCTCCGCCTCCGCCAACGACGCCCTCCTCCGATGCGCCCGAGCCTTCGGCCCGGCCCTGATCCGTACAGGGTGCCATCCGCAGCCGTCGCGACAATGCCGGGGACTCGACCGGGTCTCGGCACGAACCCGCCGAGCAGCGAACCCGAACACCAATCCCTCGGGTTCGCATCCGAATCGGGCGATCGGTTCTCGGCACCACTACAGCGTCGGCGTCGGATAACCCTTGCGGGCCTTGAACTCCTTGATGGCCTCTTTGATCAGGCCCGTCACCGGGATGGCGAAGTTCAGCTGGTCGGCCTCCTGCTGGGCGATGGTCAGGTCCTTCTCCGCCCACGGGATGGGCCGGGTGTCGGCCCGCTCGGCGAGGGCGAAGTTGGTCGCGCTCGACAGCACGAGCGCCTCGCGCATGCGCTCCTGGTCCACGCCGAGCCGTTCGCCGAGCCGGAGCCCCTCGTCGTTGGCCGCCATGCACGCCCAGAGGATCATGTTGTTGACCATCTTCGCGACCTGGCCGCTGCCGAACGGGCCGAGGTGGACGATGTCGGTCGCGAACGTCTCCAGCATGGGCCGGCACGCTTCGAAGATCTCCGGCTCCGCCCCGCCCAGGACGAGCATCGTGCCGGCCTCGGCGGCCCGATCGCTGCGGGTGAGCGGCATGTCGAGCAGGCCGATCTCCCGGGTGTCGACGCGTTCGGCCAGCCGACGGGCGTAGGTGGGCGAGACCGTGGACCCCAGGCCGATGACGAGGCCGGGGCGAGCGCCCGCCAGGATGCCGTCGTCACCGAAGACGACCGCCTCGACCTGCTTCTCGAACCCGACGACGATCATGACGACGTCGCTTTCGTGCGCGACCTCCTTCGGCGAGGCCAACGGCCGCAGGCCGACCTCGGCGGCGCGCCGGCACGCCTGCGCGTCGGGGTCGTAGCCGACCACGGTGTAGCCGGCGGTGGCGAGGTGCCGGCTCATCGGGCGGCCCATCGCGCCCAGCCCGATCACGCCGACGGTCCGGATGCTCATGCGTCCTCCGATTCCGGCCGGTCGGCGACCGGCCTGCGCAGGCCGAGCCGTTCCAGGCGCGGCAGCAGCTCGTCGCGGATGACGGGGAACTCGTCGATGTAGTTGACGAGCCCGACGGCCATGCCGTCGATGCCCGCGTCGCTCAGCCGCTTGAGGGTGGCCGCGACCTCGTCGTAGCTGCCGACGAGCGGGAAGCTCCCGATGCCGGCCACGTGCCGTTCCTTGAGCTCGAGCATCCGTTCCGGCGGGATGGAGCGGCTGCCCTTCGTCCGGATCGCCACGATGTGCTCCGCGGCCTCCCAGTCACCGTTCTCGTGCACGACGTAGCGGTAGTACTCCTCGGCCTCCGCGGCCGTGCGGCGGGCGAGCACGTGCCCGCTGGAGTAGCAGCCGACCGGGCGGCCGCCCGTGGCCGCGCGCAGCGCGGCGATCTCCTCGGGGAGCCGGTCGATGTCGACGATGCTCATGAACAGGCAGTCGGCGTTGCGGACCGCGAAGGCGCGACCGGCAGGCGAGGAACCGGCGCTCATCAGCATGGGCCGGGTGGCCCCGAACGGTTTCGGCTTGCTCAGCACGCCCTTGAGCCGGAAGTACCTGCCGTCGAAGTCGAACGGCTCCTCGTGGCTCCAGATCTGCTGGGCGATCCTCAGCCATTCCTCGGTGTAGGCGTAGCGTTCGTCGTGCTCGAGCATCGGCACGTCGAACATGCCGTACTCGCCCTCGTTCCAGCCCGAGACCACGTTGAGCCCGAACCGGCCGGCACCGATGTGGTGGGCGGTGACGATCTGCTTCGCGGCGAACACCGGGTTGATCAGCCCGACGTGGACGGTGCCGAACGCGGCGATCCCGCGCGTTGCGGCGAGCAGCCCGGAGGCCCACGTCAGCGTCTCGAACGAGGTGCCCTCCGTGTCGGTCTCACCGCGATAGCCCAGCCACCGCGCGATGGGGAGCACGAACTCGAGGCCCGCCTCGTCGGCCAGCCGGGCGGCGGTGAGGTTGTTCTCCCACGACGGGTCCCAGCGTTCCGGCGCCTTGGTCATCGTGAGCCCGCCCGAGCAGTTCAACCCGAACAGGCCCAGCTTCAGCGTGTTGTCGCCCCGCATGCGGCCGGGCTCGAGGGAAGGACTCATCCGTCGTCCTTTCGTCAAGGTGCGAAACGGCCGTCAGGCGCAGGTGTTGACGAGGGTGCCGATGCCCTCGATCTCGATCCGGACCTCGTCGCCGGAGCGCAGGAACTTGCCCTGCTTGTGCCCGACGCCCGACGGCGTCCCGGTGGCGATCACGTCGCCGGGCTCGAGCGTCGTCTGCCGCGACAGGTAGGAGACCAGCGCCGCGACCGGGTGGATGAGCTGCGACGTCCGGGCGTCCTGGCGGAGCTCGCCCCCGACCCAGGTGCGCAGCCGCAGGTCGTCGGGGTCGGCGAACTCGTCCAGGGTGGCCAGGCACGGGCCCATCGGGGTGAACGTGTCGAAGCTCTTCGCCGCGCTGACGTCGGCGGCCCGGCCCGGGATCCGCCCCTTCTGGACGTCGCGGGCGCTCACGTCGTTGCAGATCGTGAACCCGGCGACGAACGAGTAGGCCTCGGCCTCCGGCACGTCCGTGGCGCGCCTGCCGATGACGACGCCGAGCTCGCCCTCGTAGTCGACCTCGTTCGGGGCGACCTTCGGGAACCGGATCCGCTCCCCCGTGCCGATCACCGACGACGGCGCCTTGAGGAAGATGACGGGCTCCTCGGCGGCGCCGGTGTAGCCGACCTCGCTGCGGTGCTCCGCGTAGGCGAACCCGATCCCCCAGATCTTCGACGGCCGCGGAACGGGGGCGAGCAGCTGGGCCTGCGCGGCCGGGACCCGCTCGCGGACCGCGGCCGCGGCGATCGCCGCGACGTCGAACCCGGCCTGCAGGGCGGCCCCGATGTCGGGCGCGTCGAGGTCGAGCAACGCGACGGTCTCGCCGCCGTCCTCGAGGCGCCCGACGCCCTTCGCCGTGCTGACCAGCCTGCTCACAGGGCCACGTCCGCGTTGTCGAGGCGCAGCAGCTCCTCGCGCGGGGCGCCGGCGTGGAAGGCGGCGACGAACCGGTCGGCGTCGAGCTCCAGCCCGGACGGGTTGGCGGCGAACTCCGGGCTGGACATGAAGGCCACCTCCTCGGCCGTGGTGGCGAAGTTCGGGCAGGAGAACTCGACGATGTTCCGGTCGGGGTCGCGGTAGTAGAAGCTGGTCGCCTGGCCGTGGTTGGCCGCGCGGTGCGGGCGCGCCCCGATCGCGGCCATGTGCTCGTGCTGGGCGACGAGCTCGTCGAGCGATCCGACGCCGAACTGGAAGTGGTGCAGCCCGGGACCCGCGGCGTCGACCCCGGCGAGCGAGTCGATGCCGAACAGGGCGAGCACCTGGCTGCGCGGGCCGTCGTGGACGCGGAAGAACCCCAGCCGCACGTCCACGGCCCGCTCGGGCATCCCGGCGGGGCGGGGCGGGGCGTCGGGGTCGGGGGTGCGCTCGAAGAACGGCCCGTGCCCCAGCACGTGGGTGTAGAAGGCGGCCATCTCCTCGTAGCGCGCGGTCTTCAGGACCAGCTCGGTGAGCTGGAGCGCGACGGGGCCGGTCCGCGCCGCGCGAGCGTCGTCGGCGCCCTGCGTGGTGGTCGTCGGCTGGCTGGTCGTCATCGTTGGGGCCTCCCTGCCCGTACGCCGGCGTGTGCTCACGCGGTGGGGTGCAACGGGGTGGCCGTGCGGCGCGCGATGCGCCAGCCGCCACCCCCGTTCCGGAACTGGTGGACGGTGTCGAGGACGCGGTCCAACCGGTAGGAGCCGTCCGGCTGGCGGACGTGCAGCAGGAGCAGCGCCCGAAGCTCGATCCCGCCGTCGTCGTGCCGGGTCACGACCTCGTTGGCCAGCACGTGCGCGGTCTGCCGCGCGGAGTCGGCCTCCCGCCTGGTGAGGAACCCGCGGATCTCGGCGTGGCCGCGGAACACCTGGCCGTGCGCCTCGAAGTCCGCGTCCTCGGCGAAGGCGTCGATCGCGGCGGTGGCCCGGCCGCTGTCGATCGCGCGGAGGTAGTCGGCGACGAGCCCCCGGCACCGCGCAACCTCGCCCACCCGATCCGCCAGCGTCTCCATCGGCACCTCCTCTTGGACCGCGTTCAACTGTAGCCGCGGCGCCGCTCGTGTCAACATCACGCTGACATCCGAGGAAGATGGCCGTTCATCGCCATGTCTTGCCCAGGAAGCTCCTTCGATGCGAGCCTGACTTAGATTCAAGAGCGTGTCACAGTGGTGGCAACGAGGCCTCGTGGCAGGAAGGGGTGGCTCGTGGCGGAGCGCAACGACGGCGCCGGGCGCGGACGCGTCCTGGTCGTCGGGGGTGGGCCGGTCGGGCTCTCGCTGGCGATCGAACTGGGCTGGCGCGGCGTGCCGGTGACCCTCGTCGACCAGGGGGACGGGCGCGTGCCGTTCCCGGCGGGGGAGGCGATCTTCTCCAGGACGATGGAGCACCTGCGACGCTGGGGCTGCTCCGAGGAGGCCCGCGGCCGGTCCGCGCCGCCTCCGGACTACCCGCACCGCATCCTGTTCACGACGTCGGTGACCGGGCACGTGCTCACGGAGTTCGACTACGGCGTGACCAACCGGTCCCCCGGCGAGTACGGCGGGCTCACCCCGGAGGGCCCCGCCTTCCTGTCGAAGTTCGAGTTCCTCCCCCTCCTCGAACGGACGGCCCGGGCCCAGCCCGGGGTCGAGATCCGGTACGGCACCCGGCTGGAGTCGTTCGACCAGGACCAGAACGGCGTGCGCGCGGTGCTGCTCGACGTGGCGAGCGGCGAGGTGCAGACGCTCACCGCCGCGTACCTCGTGGGCTGCGACGGCGGGCGCAGCAGCGTGCGGCGCAGCCTCGGCGTCGAGTTCGAGGGCGTGTTCGCGCAGGGGCAGAACTACGCCGTGCACTTCAGGGCGCCGGCGCTGCTCGACCTGCTCCGGGAGCGGACCGGCGGCCCCGCGGCGCAGATCCAGACCCTCTCGTCCACGCGCCGGCCCTACATCACCGTCGTGAACGGGGTGGACGAGTGGCGGCTCTCGGTCTACCTCGACCAGAAGGAGGACCCCGGGCGCAGCGCCGCCGTGGCCTGGATCCACGAGGCCGTCGGGGCGCCGATCGACGTCGAGATCCTCGCCGCGCAGCCGTGGAGCGGGCACCGCGTGGTCGCCCGCCGCTACCGGCAGGGGCGGGTGTTCCTCGCCGGCGACGCCGCGCACCTGCTGTGGCCGAAGGGCGGTTTCGGCGCGAACACCGGCATCGGGGACGCGGTCGACCTCGGTTGGAAGCTCGCCGCGACCCTGCAGGGTTGGGGCGGGTCGGCCCTGCTCGACAGCTACGAGGCCGAGCGCAGACCGATCGCGGTCCGCAACGTGTCCGAGGCGTCGAGCAACTGGACCTCCGACGCCCAGCTCGCCCCCGATCCCGTGCTCGACCGCGCGGACTCCGAGGGCGCGCGCGCCCGCACGGAGATGGGCGCGCTCATCCGCCGGCTGCGCGGACGGGAGTTCCGCAGCATCGGGGTCCAGCTCGGCTACCGCTACGCGGGCTCCCCGATCTGCGTGCCGGACGGCAGCCCGGAGCCGCCCGACGAGCCCGACGCCTACGTCCCGTCGACCTGGCCCGGCTGCCGCGCACCGCACGTCGAGCTCCCGGACGGCGGCTCGATCCTCGACCGCTTCGGACGCGGGTTCGTCCTCGTCGTCTCCGGGGCGAGCGAGCCGTCCCCGCTCGTCGCGGCGGCGGGGGAACTCGGGGTGCCCCTGCGGGTGGTGCACCTCGACGAGCCCGAGGCGGCGCGGGTCTACGAGCGACCGCTCGTGCTGGTCCGCCCGGACGGGCACGTCGGCTGGCGCGGCGAGGAGGCCCCCGCCGACCCGGTCGAACTCCTCGACCGGCTGCGGGGCGCGGCGCACGACCAGGCGGCCACGGGCACGGACGGCGCGGCGCCGCCGGATGCGGTCGGGCAGGCGTGACGCCCGCGGCGCCGGATCAGCGGCGGCGCCCCGCCACCGGCCGGCGTTCGAAGATCGACTCGATGAGGAACCGGATCATCTCGTGCGCGGGCCGGTTCCACTCGTTCGGCACGTTCGCCCCCTCGAACACGGCGACCGTGACATCGCGAACCAGCGCGGCCGCGGCCTCGTCCTCGAGGCCGTGCTCGGCGACGACCTCGTCGACCTTCTCGACGATCCAGGCGAGGAAGGAGTTGTGGGCGTTGCGGACGGCCTCGGAGTGCGGGAGCCGGTCGTGCATGGCCTGGTGCAACGGCCGGTACAGGCGCATGTCCGAAAGGCCGCGCACCAGCTGGGTCAGCGGGTCGGCGCCGGCCAGCTCCTCGGAGAGCGTGCGGATCTCCCGGCTGAGCATCCGGTCCATGACCGCGGCGAAGATGTCGTCCTTGGACTTGAAGTACCAGTACACGTTGCCCCGGGCCACACCCGCGGCCGCGCTGATGTCGGCCATCGTGGTGCCGTCGTACCCCTTGGTGAGGAAGAGCTCGGTGGCGGCGGCCAGCAGGTCGCCCGCACGTTCCTCACGGGGGATCTGCTGACGGTTGCGCGGCACCACGTGCTCCTTCCGAGTGCGGGATCGGACGAAGATCAAGCCTAGACAGCGACCGATGGCCGGGTTCCCTGCCGGCCTACGAGGAGTACCTGTGAGCAGCGAACAAGACCCGTTCGAATCGGCGCGGACCGAACTCGTCCTCGCCAACCACATATTGGCACGACACGGCGTCGTCGACGGCTGGGGCCACGTCAGCGTGCGCAAGCCCGGCGCCCCGGACCGGTTCATCCTCGCCCGATCCCTCGCACCGGCACTGGTCACCGAGGACGACCTGCTCGAGCTGGACGTGGCGACCGGCGAGACCGTCGACGGCGGACGCAGCTACCTGGAACGGCACATCCACTCCGGGATCTACCGGGCGCGGCCCGACGTCACCGCGGTCGTGCACAGCCACGCACCCGACCTGATCCCCTTCGGCGTGACCGACACCGAGCTGCTGCCGTTGCTGCACGTCAGCGCGTTCCTCGGGCAAGGCGCGCCGCGGTTCGAGATCCGCGACGCCGCCGGCCCGGCCACCGGGATGCTCGTGGACACACCCGCGCTGGGGGACGCGCTCGGCGCGGCGCTCGGCGACGCGCCGATCGTGCTGATGCGCGGGCACGGGGTGTCGGTCGTCGGGTCGTCGGTGCGGGAGGCCGTCTACCGCGCCGTGTACGCGCGGCAGAACGCGCGGGCCCAGCTGCAGACGCTCGCGCTCGGGGGAACGCCGGTGTACCTGAACCGCGACGAGGCGCGCCTCGCATCCGCGAACGTCGACCGCAGCGTCGATCGGGTCTGGGACCTCTGGGTCCGGGAGACCGCCGGCTGATCGGTCGGCGCGGATTGCAGCATGGCCACCTCCACGCAACGAGGTGCTCGGCCGGGTGGCGCACCACTGCGGGGCGGGGGCACGGGGCGAGGAGCGGAACCTGGGCGGCCGGCTCGAGGGGAAGGTCACCGTGATCGCGGGGACCGGCGGCGGTCGACGTCGCCGCCCTCACCGCCTACCTCGCCTCCTACCTCGCCTCCGGCGATGCCTCGTACACCACCGGCGTCGGCTCGTCGTCGACGGCGGCCTCACCGCCGCCTGAGTTGTTATTACCAAAGGACTATGTGAAAATCCTCGTATGGGCAGGCGCGAGCTGTTGCGTACCGATGCCGGCACGGCACCTGCCATGAGCGAGAGCCGGGCGCGCGTGCTCGGCGCGCTCCAGGACGCCGCGTCGTGGCTGGGTGTGAACGAGGTGGCCGAGCGCCTGGGCCTGCACCCCAACACGGTCCGGTTCCACCTCGACGCGCTGGTCGATGCGGGGGCGGTCGAGCGGGTCACCGAGGAACGCGACCAGCCGGGCCGTCCGCGCGCCCTCTACTCGGCCCGGCCGGACGCCGACCGCGTCGGGAAGCGCAGCTACCGGCTCCTGGCCGAGATCCTCGCCGGCTACGTCGCGGCGGAGACCCCGGAGCCGGGGAAGGCGGCCGCGCAGGCGGGCCGGGCCTGGGGCAGCTACCTCGCCGACCGGCCGCCGCCGTTCCGCCGGGTCGACGCCGACGCCGCGATCGGGCAGCTGACCCGCACGCTCGACGACATCGGTTTCGCTCCGGAGCCGGACGGCTCCGGGGGGACTCGGCGGATCCTGCTGCGCCACTGCCCGTTCCGCGAGACCGCGGTGGAGCACCGGGAGGTCGTCTGCTCCGTCCACCTCGGGCTCATGCAGGGCCTGCTCGGCGAGCTCCGCGCCCCGGTCCGGGTCGAACGGCTCGACCCGTTCGTCGAGCCACACCTGTGCATCGCGCGCCTGGCCGAAGCCGCCGTGTGATCGTCCTTCCAGACCCTGCGATCGAGGAGGTGGGGGCGTGACCTACGTGATCGCCGAGCCCTGCATCGACGTGATGGACCGCTCCTGCGTCGAGGAATGCCCGGTCGACTGCATCTACGAGGGCGCACGGGCGCTCTACATCCACCCCGACGAGTGCGTCGACTGCGGCGCGTGCGAGCCGGTCTGCCCGGTCGAGGCGATCTACTACGAGGACGACCTGCCCGAGCACCTGCAGCCCTACCTCGCCGACAACGCCCGGTTCTTCTTCGAGCCGCTGCCCGGCCGCGACGAGGCGCTCGGGTCCCCCGGTGGCGCGGCCAAGGTGGGCCCGGTCGGGGCCGACACCGAGCTGGTCGCCTCGCACCCGGTCAGCCCGTGACCTCGACGACCCCGTGCGCGCCGCGCTCGGCGTCGACCATCACGTGGGAGACGAACGGGTAGTGGCCGGGTTCGGGGAAGGTCAGCTCGACGAAGCCGCCCTGCGCGGGCGCCAGGTCCAGGCTCTGGCTGCCGCCGTGCCCGGGGGTGAGCAGGTAGCCGCCCTCCTTGTAGGTCGTGTCGAACTGGGCCCCGACGACGTGGAACGACGTGGCGCGGTTGGGGCCGGCGTTGAGCACCCAGATCCGGACCCGCTCGCCCGGCCGGGCCGGTAGCGGGCGGTGGTCGTACTGGTTCGGGTGGCCGTTGAAGACCACGGCGTCGGGCCGCTCGGCCTGCACCTTTCCCATGTCGACCGGTTCGCCCTCGGCCCCGGGGTAGAGCTCGGACTGGACGAGCACGTAGCTGCGGTCCGCGGAGGCGAGGTCCGGCGGGTCGATGACGACCGCGCCGAAGAGACCGGCCGCGATGTGCGCGGACATCGGCATCGACGAGCAGTGGTACATCCAGATCCCGGCGCGGGTCGCCGTGAACCGGTAGACGAGCGACTCGCCGGGTGCGATCGTGCGCATCGGGCCGTCCGGGGCCAGGGCGCCGGCGTGGAAGTCGATCGAGTGCCCGATCGAGGCGTTGTTGACCAGCGTGATCTCGAAGACGTCGCCGACGCGGCCGTGCAGGACGGGCCCGGGGGCGGTGCCGTTGAAGGTCCACAGCGTCCGGGTCACGCCCGGGCTCACCTCGCGGACGACCTCCTCGACGGTGAAGGTGTGCCGGTGCACCCGCTCCTCGGGCGCGGGCGGCAGGGTCGGGTCGTGCGCGGTGGAGCCCGGGTCGGCGGCGAGGTCGACGCGCTGGGCCTCGGGTGCGGGTTCGCGGGTCCCCGGGGGCGTGGGCGCGCCGGTCGCGGTGATCTGCAGGACCATGCCCATCTGCCGGTGGCCGACGATCGAGCACCAGCCGGTGAGGTCGTGCCCGACCACGCCCACGTCGATGCGGGCCGACTCGCCAGGGGCCAGGCGCCCGCTGTGGTGGCCCGTCTCGAGCACGAGGTCGTGCACGTTCGCCGGGTCGGCGTTGGTCACGTCGATCACCAGCCGGTTGCCGGCGGGGACCTCGATGGTCGCGGGGGTGAAGCGCATGTCGCGAGCCGTCACCGCCACCGTGGTGGTCTCGCCGGTGGGGGTGACCGCGGGCGGCTGCGAGGTCGCCGGCGAGGAGGCCGCGGCCGCGACGAGCGTGGTGGGGTCGAACGCGGCGCCGGCGGCGACCGCCAGCACCACGGCGGCGACGCCGACCGCGGCCAGGCCGGTCACCTGCCCCCGCGGCCGGTCCGCGGCGCGCCAGACGACGGGCTCGGTGACCGGTGCGCGTTTCGCCCGCCGGGAGGCGCGGATCGCCGGGAACACCAGCGCGAGGAAGGACGCCAGGCCGGCGAGCACCAGCACCGAGGCCGGCACCCGGACCGCGCTCGGCACCGGGAGCACGCACACCAGCAGCCCGGCGTTGATCACCGCGATCCGCAGCGGGCTGCCCCGTTCCAACACGGCGGTGGCGGCGCGCACGGGTCCCGGCCCGCCGCCGAGGGCGACCGGCACCAGGTAGGACAGCGCGCCGATCAGGACCTGGGCGCCGAAGCCCCCCGCCAGGTAGGGGCTGAGCCACCCGAACCACCCGGCCGCCTCCGCCCAGGTCGGGGACGTGATCACCCCGACCGCGAGCGCGGCCAGGGCGCCGCCCAGCCACAGCATCGCGGCCAGGACCGACCAGGTGGCGTACGACCACGACACCGCGCCCCGGGTCGCGGCCAGCGACGGCCGGGCCACGACGGCGAGGCCGCCGAGGTAGCCCACCAGCCCGAGCGCCACGGCCGGCGCCGACCCGGCGAGCGCGGCCCCGGCCGCGAGCAGGATCGACGCCACCAGCACCGGCAGCGCCCGGCCCGCCGCCTGCTCCGCGCCGTCCGCGATCCGGGTCCGCAGCATCGTCGGCCACAGCGTGACCAGCGTGCCGACGACGGTCAGCCCCATCCAGCCGAGCACGTTGACGAACGCGTGGGCGAGCACCAGCCGGTCGTGCCACGGGCCGGAGGGATCCCGGGCCAGGGTCGCGCCGAGGCCGGCGCCAACCGGCAGCAGGCACGCGGCCGCCACGTAGTAGCGCACCGTCACGCCGAACCGGGACGGCAACGCGCGGCGCAGCTGCCGCACCAGCGCCAGCCCGTGCCAGATCACCGCGGCCGCGACGGCGCTCGCACCGGTGAGGGTCACCGACCAGGCGCCGCCCAGCACGCCCGTGACGACCGTGAGCACGCCGGCGTTGAGCAGCAGCAGCCGCCGGCCCTGCACGCGCCGGTCGTCCGGCCCGGGAGCGGTGTGCAGGAGGGCGTCGGCGAAGTAGCGGCTCCACACGAGGATCGCGTGGGTGATCGCGCCGAGCAGCAGCAGGTGGATCATCAGCCAGCGCGGGACCGGCACGAACGGGTGGGCCAGCGCGACCACGACGACCGCCAGCAGCCAGCCCACCACGGGCAGGTCGCGCAGCGGCCAGAAGCCGCGGGACGGGGCCGCGCTCACCGCGCGCTCCGCGCCGCGCCGATGGCCGACGCCGCGGCCAGGACCAGGAACAGCAGCACGGCGGCGACGTTCAGCGCGCCGCCGACCTGCCACGCCGCCCGGACGCCGAGGCCGTCGCCGAGCGCGAGCCGGCCCACCAGCGACAGCTGCAACAACGCGACCGGGACGAACAGGGCCGGGTGGTACCGCACGGGCACCCGCAGGACGGCGGGCAGGATCACGGGCGCGTGCGCCATGATCATCGAGAGGGTGAAGCCGAGGAACACGGAGTGGACGACCACGTCGTAGCGGGGGCCGTCGAGGGCGGGCCCGCCCAGTAGCCAGGTGGCGGCGGCGACGGCGAGCCAGAGGTAGCCCGCGAGGATCGCGCAGGCCGCGAACCGGGCCTGTCCGGTCGCGCGGACGGTGCGGCGGGCGACGTCGTGCGCCGCGAGCCAGCCGACCACGGTCAGCAGCGCCGCCCCGAGCAGGGCGAAGCCGACGGCCGGCCACAGCAGCGCCGATACCACCCCGGCCACCACTCCCCCGGCCAGGCCCACCAGGGGGCCGTCGGCGTCCGGGCCCATCGCCACCCGCGCGAGCTCGACCCGCTCACCGGCGATGGTCAGCACGAGGAACCCGACCAACCACGGCACCACCACCGCGACCGGCACGCCGCCCCACCAGAGGATCGCAGCACCCACGGCGAGCACCGCCCCGAGCGCCTGCGCGAGCACCGCGACGTCCCGCTGCCGACGCCAGAGCGGCACGTAGATCCCGACCAGGGCCGCCGCCCCGCACAGCAGCGCGCCCTGCGCGGCGGGCAGGGGCGCCGGGGAGATCAGCAGCAGGCCGCCCAGCCCCAGCAGGGCGGGCGCGGCGAACCCGGCCGGACGGCCCCACGCGACGGCCCGCTCCAGCGCGATCAGCGCACCGACGAACCCGAGCACGAGCAGCATCCCGTGCGCCGCCGCCAGCCGCTCACCGGTGACCGGCGCGGGCAGCCCGAGCAGCACCAGCGCCGCGTCCAGGCCGGCGAGCATCGCGATCGCGGCCGGGAGCAGCAGCACCGGGACCAGCGGCCGGTGCCCGCCACGTGCCGCGTTCCCGTGCGGTGCCGCGCCCGCCGCAACGGCGCCAACCCCTTTTTCCACAGTTAGACTGTATTAATTAGTCGGCTCGGGGCTCCAGTGGGGTGTCGAGGGTCGCATCGGGGATCGACGCCCGGTCATCCCTCCCACGGCGAGAGCGGGACGCCGTGAGCGCGGACACGACGAAGCCGCTTGACCGGCACGCCGCGCCGCACCCACCCTGGACGCCGGGCCGCAGCGGCCCGCCGGGAGGGATGCACGCACATGGACGGACGGGATCTGGTGCGCCGTCGGCACATCGATCTCGAGCGCGTCAGCAGCGCAGGCTGTCGCACCCGCTGATCCGCGTCCCCGTCCCACTCCCCCGAGAGGCTCCCTCCACCATGTCACGCCTGCGCAAGCTGGGCTTCCTCACCATCGGGCTGTTCGACGAGGCCGATCCCGCGGCCGGTCACGAGACCACGTTGCGGATGATCGAGCTGGGCGAACGGCTCGGGTTCGACAGCGCCTGGGTGCGTCACCGGCACCTGCAGTTCGGGATCTCCTCGCCGGTGGCGGTGCTCGCCGCAGCGAGCCAGCGCACATCGCGGATCGAGCTGGGCACGGCGGTGATCCCGCTGGGCTGGGAGAACCCGCTGCGGCTCGCCGAGGACCTCGCCACGGTGGACGTGCTGTCGGGGGGCCGGCTCAACCCGGGGGTGAGCGTCGGTCCGCCGATGCACTACGACCTGGTGCGCGACGCGCTGTACCCGCACTCGGCCGACGTCGAGGACTTCGGCGACGAGCGGCTCGGCCGGTTCCTGCGCGCCGTCGCCGGGGAGCCGGTCACCGGGTGGAGCGGCACCGAGGGCTTCGAAACGTTCTCCGACCGGGTGCAGCCGCACTCGCCCGGGCTGCGGTCCCGGCTCTGGTACGGCGCGGCGAGCCTCGGCTCGGCCCGGCGCGCCGGCAAGCTCGGCATGAACCTGCTGACCAGCAGCGTCGTCCGCGCCGAGGGGTCCACCGACGGGTTCGCGGCGATCCAGCGCCGGCAGATCGACGCCTTCCGCGCGGAGAACCCCACCGGCCGGGTGTCGCAGGGCCTGGTCGTCGTCCCGACCGACAGCGCCACACCGGAGCAGCGGGAGCGCTACGTCGCCTACGCCGCCGCCCGCACCCCGCGCACCGCGGCCCCGCAGGGCCCGGCCGGCATGCTGTTCGCCCGCGACCTGGTGGGCACGAGCGCCGAGATCGCCGAGCAGCTGCGGGCCCACGCCGGCTACCAGGCGGTCGACGAGGTCGTGTTCGCCCTGCCGTTCACCTTCCAGCCCGAGGACTACGAGCAGATCCTCACCGACATCGCCACCAGGCTGGCACCGGAACTCGGCTGGGCACCGGCCACATCGGCCGCCGCGTGAAGTTCAGGAAAGCCACATTCACGAAGCTGGGCTTCAGGAAAGCCACATTCCTGAAGGCGGGGGGCCGGTGTGCGGAACGCGCGGACGCCCGCGATCGTCGAGCGGCTCGGCCGGGGCCAGCAGCCGGGCCGGGTTCGCCACGAGCATCTGGTGGATGTCGGCCTCGGTCGCCCCGCCGGAACGCAGCATCGGCAGCACGCGGCGGGGGACGTTCTCGTAGTGCCAGTGCGGCGCGTGCACCGCGCGCCAGGACGGCGGCGTCATCCGGCTGAAGCACGCCGCGTCGTGGGACAGCACCATCCGGTCCGCGTAGCCGAGCCGCAGCAGCGCGAGGACGGTGGCGACGCGGCGGTCGTCGGGCAGGACGTGTTCCATCCCGAACCGGTCCATGCCGATCGTGGCGCCCTCGTCCATCAGCTCGCGCAGGTGGTCGAGGTCGTCGGTGTCGCCGGAGTGCCCGATGACGACCCGCTCGGGCGGCACGCCCCGCTCCCGCAGGAACGCCAGCTGCTCGAGCCCGTTGCGCAGGTCCGGGCGGCTGTGCGTGGTCACGGTGACGCCGGTGCGCCGGTGGGCCTCGGCGGCTGCGGTGAAGACCCGCGCGACGTCGTCGGTGAACCCCTCCTCGTCGGTGACGACCTTGATCATCCCCGCCCGGACACCGGTGCCGGCGATCCCCTCCTCGATGTCCCGCACGAAGTACTCCACGAGCGGGTCGGGCCCGTCGATGAGCCGGCCCGGGCCGTGGGTGCGGAAGAACGGCGGCAGCACGTTCGAGGTGTAGTAGCCGGTGGCGGCGACCAGGTGCACCGGGACGCGCTCGGCGACCCGGGCGAGGCGGGCGACGTCGCGGCCCAGGCCGAGCACGGTCAGGTCGACGACCGTGCGGATGCCGAGCTCGTGGAGCCGGGTCAGCGCGGTGACCGCCTGCTCGACGGCCGCGTCGGGGTCCCACTCCGGGTGCGGGTGGTTGAGGTCGAGCTCGGGGTGGCCGACGAAGACGTGCTCGTGGATCAGCGTCGGCCCGAGCTCCGCGGGCCCGACCGGCCCGCGGAACGTCGGGACGAGCGTCATGCCGCCGATCCGCGGATCGCCTCGTAGACGGCGAGCTGCTCGGGGCTCAGGTTGGCGCGCAGGTACGGCTCCACCTTGGCCCGGAACGCGGCCACGTCGACGTCCTCGACGATCTGGAACTCACCGCTGGAGCGCCACTCCTCGAGCAGCCGCGCCTCGTCCTCCTCGACGCACCCCGGCACCTGCGCGACCGCCTTCTCGACCGCCTTCGACAGCGCCTCCTGCTGCGGCGGGCTCAGCTCGTTCCACCGCGGCCCGACCAGGATCAGGTTCGAGTTCTCCTGGTGGCCGGACAGGCTGAGGTAGTCCTGCACCTCGCCGAGGTTCTGCGAGGCGATGTTGACGATCGGGTTCTCCTGGCCGTCGACGATCCCCTGCTGCAGCGCGAGGTACAGCTCCTCGTAGGCGACCTCGGTGGCGTTGGCGCCCAGCGCCGCGGCGTTCATGAGGAACTGCGGAGAGTTGGGGAAGCGCATGCGGAGGTTCGCGAGGTCCTCGGGGGTGCGGATCGGCTGGTTGGCGGTGAAGTGCCGAGCGCCCGCCGACCACGCCCCCAGGACGGTCACCCCGGTGGCCTCGGCGAAACCGTCGGTCAGCTCCTTGGACGCGTCGCTTGCGAAGAAACGGGCGAGGTGCTCGCCGTCGTCGAAGGCGTACGCGGCGTCGACGACGCTCATCGGCTCGTGGACCGCGCCCAGCGCGGAGGCGCCCTGGATGTCCATGTCGATGTCGCCGGAGATCACCGACTGGATGCGGTCGGCGTCGCCACCGAGCTGGCTCGCCGGGAAGACCTGGATGGTGAGGCCCACGTTCGCGGCCGCGACCTCGTCGGCGATGACCTGGGCGCCGCAGCGGTGCTGGGGCTGCTGCTCGGTGTAGCTGTGGGCGAGCGTCAGCTCGACGGTCCCGCCGTCTCCCCCGCCCCCGCCGGATTCGCCACCCCCTCCGCCGCAGGCCGAGGCGAGCACCAGCGGGACGGTGAGGATCGCGAGGAGCACACGGCGTCGTTGCTGCGTGGACATGGTCATTCCCTTCGTGGGTTGGCCGCGCCGATCTCGTCGGCGACGAGCTCGTCGAAGTCGGAGAACATGGCTGCCCGGTCCGCCCGCCTCCCGGTGATCAGCTCGAAGGAGTCGGCGGCCTGGTTGACCGCCATCCCGGCCCCGGTCAGCACCCGACAGCCGCGCGCGGTCGCCTCCCGCACCAGCTCGGTGATGAGCGGCCGGTAGACGATGTCGGCGACCCAGAGCCCGTCGTGCAGGAGCGCGGGGTCGACCGGTGTACCGGGGTGGGCGGCCATCCCCACGGGCGTGGCGTTCACCAGCCCGGACGCGGCGCGCAGGAGCCGGGGCAGCTCGGCGGGCGTGCTGGTGTCGAGCTCGACGTCCCACCGGCGCCGCACGGACCGGGCGAGCGCCTGCGCGCGGTCGGGTTCGGTGTCGACGACCGAGAGCACCGGCACGCCCAGCCCGGCGAGCGCGTGGGCCACGGCGGTGCCCGCCCCGCCTGCCCCGATCAGCACGACCCGGTCGAGCGCGGCGCCCGCGAGCCCGTCGGCGACCGCCGCCGCGAAGCCGGTGACGTCGGTGTTGTGGCCGCGGGTGGCGCCGTCGTGCACCAGGATCGTGTTGATCGCGCCGATGGCGGCCGCCTCCGGGGCCAGCTCGTCGACGAGCGTCGCCATGACCTGCTTGACCGGGTGGGTGACGTTCAGCCCGTCGAAGCCCAGCTCGACCGCGTGGGCGAGCAGGTCGCGCAGCTGCTCGCGGTCGAGCCGGGAGTCGGGCAGCTCGACCGCCTTGTAGGTGTAGCGCAGCCCCTGCCGTTCGCCCTCCCGCTCGTGCAGCTCGGGCGAGAGCGACGGGCCGATGCCCTGGCCGAGCAGCCCGACCAGGTAGGAACGCTGCTTCGGCCGCCCGCTCACAGCCCCAACGCCTTCGGCAACCAGAGGACCGCGTCCGGGAAGGCGATGATCAGGGCGACGATCACCAGGAACGGCACGACGAAGGGCACCGAGCCCCGGAACACCTCGCTCACCTTCGTCTGCGCGACGGAGCTCAGCACGTAGAGCACGGTCCCGACGGGCGGGGTGAGCAGCCCGATCATCAGGGTGACGATCATCAGGACGCCGAGCACGATCGGGTCGACGCCGAACCCGGCGCTGATCGGCAGCAGGATCGGCACCACCAGCACGAGCACCGCGGTGGGGTCCACGACCGTGCCGAGGATCAGCATCAGCACCGCCGTGATCACCAGGAACATCGTCGCGTCCCCGGTGAAGCCGAAGATGCTCTCGGCGAGCGCCTGCGGGACGCGCTCCCGCGCCAGGATGAAGCCGAGCAGCGCCGCGGACGCGACGATCAGCATGATCGCCGCGGTGGTCACGACGGTCTCGACCAGCACCCCCGGAAGGTCCCGCAGGCGCAGCGTCCGGTACGCGAAGCCGAGCAGGAGCATGTAGGCGGCCCCGACGGCGGCGGCCTCGGTCGGGGTGAAGGCGCCGGAGAGGATGCCACCGAGGATGATCACCGGGGCGCCCAGCGGTGCGATCACGCGCCGGCCCGTCTCGAGCACCCGCTCGAGCGAGAACTCGGTGCGCTCGAGGTCGGGCTGGCGGCGCACCTGGACGAACACCGCGACGCACAGTCCCGCCGCCATCAGCAGCGCCGGGATGACCGAGGCCGCGAACAGGGCGCCGGTCGACACGGCCGCGAGCCCCGCGAAGATCACCGCCGGGATGCTCGGCGGCATGACGGGCGCGATCAGCGCCGCCGCCCCGGTGACGCCGACGCCGAACCGCAACGGGTAGCCGTTGCGGAGCATGGCCGGGATCTGGACCTTGCCCAGCGCCGCGGCGTCGGCGACGGCGGACCCGCTCATCCACGAGAACCCGAGGCTCACCCCCACGCTGACGTAGCCGAGCCCGCCACGCACCCGCCCGAGCACGGCGAGGGCGAAGTCGACGAGCATGTCGGCGATCCCGGCGCGGTTGGCGAGGACGCCCAGCAGCACGAACAGCGGCACGGCCAGCAGCGGGAAGCTCGCGGTGGCGTTGACGATCAGCCGCAGGCTCATGCCGACCGACTGGCCGATCGCGAGCATGTAGACCAGCCCCGGCCCGAGGAACGCGAACGCGACCGGGACGCGCAGTGCGAGCAGCCCGACGATCCCGAGGCTCAGCAGCAACAGGCTCACGCCGCCACCTCGCCCGGTGTGGCCCGCGGCGGCTTCGGCGACCGGGCGAACCCGATCGCGGCCGCGACCCCGCGCACCGCGGTGCTCGCGAACCCGAGGAACGGGAAGAAGTAGAGCCAGGTGAGCGGCATCCGCAGCGACGGCGACTTCAGGCGTCCCTGGGACGCCATCAGGTCCCAGGCCTCCACCGCGAACGCCGCCCCGACGAGGGCGACGACCAGCGCGGCGACGACCCGTACCGCCCGCAGGACCGCGGGGTTCTTGATGCCGTCGACGAGTTGGAGGGCGATGTGCGAGTCGGTCGTCACCAGCACGCCGGCCACGCTGACGGTGAGCCACACGAGGGCGAAGCGCGCGAGCTCCCCGGTCCACGGCCAGCCGGACACCGGCAGGTAGCGCTGCGCGGCCTGCACCAGCACCAGCAGGAAGACGACCACGAGGGCGGCGGCGCCGATGGCCAGCTCCACCCGCGTCACGAGCGTCACCACCCGCGCCCACCGCGTGGGCGCCCCAGCGCTATCAGACATCGGCGCCCTCAGCCATCTCGACCCACGTCCCGGCCCATCGGCCACCCTCCCGGCATCGGTGCCAGCGGTCTCGGTTGGCAGGACCGTAAGGGCGGCCCGCCGACTTGGCAAGCGGTTGCCAAGTGTTGCCAAAGCGCTCGTTGTCGGAGTGTGATGTGCGCGTGGGGAACCCGACCATCTACGACGTCGCGCGCGTCGCGGGCGTCGCCACCTCCACGGTGTCGCGCGTGTTCACCAAGCCCGGCCGCATCGCGGAGGCGACGAGGGAGCGGGTGCTGCAAGCGGCGCGCGAGCTCGGCTACCAGCCGAACCCGCACGCCAGGGCGCTGACCTCGAACCGCACGCAGACGATCGCGATGGTCGTCTCCGACATCACCAACCCGCACTTCTTCGAGCTGATCCGCGGCGCGGAGATGCGGGCCAAGGCCGCCGCCTACACGCTCGTGCTCGTCAACGCCGAGGAGTCGACCCGGATGGAGCTCGAGCAGGTCCGCCGCCTCGCGCGCTCCGTCGACGGGTTCCTGCTCGCCGCGAGCCGGCAACCGGACGACAAGCTCGTCGAGCTGGCGGCGGGGCAGCCGGTCGTCCTCGTCAACCGGCAGGTCGAGGGCATCGCCAGCGTGGTCCTCGAGCCGTGGGAGGGCTGCCGGCAGATCGTCGCCCACCTGGCCTCGCTCGGGCACACCTCCCTCGCCTACCTCGCCGGACCCACCAACTCCTGGATGGCCGTGAGCCGGTGGGCGGCGCTGCGCGACGCCGCGGCCGAGGCCGGGATGAGCGCGGTGCGGACCGGCCCGTACACCCCGACGGTGGCGAGCGGCGGCGCCGCGGCCGACGCCGCGATCCGGACCGGCGCCACCGCGCTCGTCGCCCACAACGACCTGCTCGCCATCGGCGTCCTGCGGCGGCTCGCGGACCGGTCGATCCGGGTGCCCACCGACGTCAGCGTGGTCGGCTTCGACGACATCTTCGCCGCCGAGCTGTGCACGCCCACGCTCACCACGCTCGGCGGCGCCCACTCCAACGTGGGCCGCGCGGCGGTGGAGGTCCTGCTGGAGTCGCTCGGCCACCCGCGCGGCCAGGGGCCGACGCCGCAGATCGTCCTGCCCTCGCAGCTGGTCATCCGGGACTCGACGGGGCCCAGCGCCGACCAGCGACCCGACCCACGGAGGTCCCGATGACGACCCCCCGCCGCTCCATCGCGACGGTCTGCCTGTCCGGCACGCTCGAGGACAAGGTCGGCGCCGCCGCGGCGGCCGGCTTCGACGGGATCGAGGTCTTCGAGCCCGACCTGATCGCCTCGCCGTGGTCGCCTGCCGAGCTCGCCGCCCGCTGCGCCGACCTCGGCCTGAGCATCGACCTCTACCAGCCCTTCCGCGACCTCGACTCCACCGACCCCGACCGCTTCGCGCGCAACCTGCGCCGCATCGAGCGCAAGTTCGACGTCATGGCGCAGCTGGGGACGTCCACGGTGCTCGTGTGCTCCTCGGTCGCGCCCGACGCCGTCGCCGACCGCGGGCAGCTGGCCGAGCAGCTGGCCGCGGCCGCGGACCGCGCCGCCGAGCGCGGGCTGCGGATCGCCTACGAGGCGCTCGCGTGGGGCAGGCACGTCTCCACCTGGGACGCCTCGTGGGACGTCGTCCGCCGCGCCGACCACCCGGCGCTCGGGCTCTGCCTGGACAGCTTCCACGTGCTCTCCCGCGGCGGGGACCCCGCCGGCTTCGCCGCCGTGGACCGGGGCCGGATCTTCTTCCTCCAGCTCGCCGACGCCCCGCACCTGGAGATGGACGTGCTCCAGTGGAGCCGCCACCACCGCCTCTTCCCCGGCCAGGGCGCGTTCGACCTGCCCGGCTTCCTCGTGCACGTCCTCGACGCCGGCTACGACGGGCCGCTGTCGCTGGAGGTCTTCAACGACGTGTTCCGGCAGGCCGACCCCGGCCGCACCGCCGTCGACGCCATGCGCTCCCTGCTGTGGCTCGAGGACCAGGTGGCGGCCGCCCGCCCCGACCTCGGGCTGCCGGCCCGCCCGGCGGCGCCCCGGCTCACCGGGTACTCCTTCGTCGAGCTCTCCGTCGACGGGGTCTCCGGCCCGCTGGTCGGCGACGTGCTGGCCCGCCTCGGGTTCGCGCACACCGGCCAGCACCGCAGCAAGCCGGTCCAGCTGTGGGAGCAGGGCGGCGCGCGGGTGCTCGTCAACGCGTCGGTCGTGCGGCCCGCGGCGACCGGGGTCGCCGAGGTGGCCGCGCTCGGGCTGGAGAGCGAGGACCCGGGCCGCTCGGCCGAGCGCGCCACGTCGCTGCTCGCGCCGCTGCTCCCCCGCACCCGCGGGGCGGCCGAGGCGGAGCTCGCCGCCGTCGCCGCACCCGACGGGACCCAGGTCTTCTTCACCCGCACGGTCCCCGACGGCTGGCCCGCCGACTTCCTCCCGACCGGCACCCCGAGCGGCGGCGGCACCGGGCTCGCGGGCGTCGACCACGTCGGGCTGACCCAGCCGTTCGACTCCTTCGACGAGGCCGCGCTGTTCTACCGGGAGGTCCTCGGACTCGGCCCGGACGACGTCACCGAGATCCCCGCGCCGTTCGGCCTGATCCGCGACCGGGCCGTGACCAACGCCGACCGGACGCTGCGGCTGACGTTGACGGCCTCGCTGCTGCGCCGCGGCGGGTGGGCGCCCCGGGTGCCCGCGCCGCAGCACGTCGCGTTCCGGACCGACGACATCGTCGCCACCGCCCGCGCCCTGCGCGACGCCGGCGCGCCGCTGCTCGCCGTGCCCGGCAACTATTACGACGACCTCGACGCGCGGTTCGACCTCGACCCGGCGCAGCTCGCCGCGATGCGCGAGCTCGGGCTGTTCTACGACGAGACCGCCACCGGGAGGTTCCTGCACCTCTACACCGAGGTGCTCGGCGGGCGCGTCTTCTTCGAGGTCGTCCAGCGCATCGGGGGCTACGACGGGTACGGCGCCGCGAACGCGCCCGTCCGGATGGCGGCGCAGCGGCGCGCCCGGCTCGCGGAGACGGCCGCCGCCGGCTGAGGAGCCGCGGCCGCGTAGCGCCGGGGGCCGCGCCCGCGACTCCTCCTCGCGTGAGCACCTCGATCCTCCCGCCCGAGGACCAGCACCTCGCCACCGGCTGGGAGCCCGACGCTCCGGCCGAGGACACCCTGGTCCGGCAGGCCGTGCTCGTCCACGCGTCGTGGTCGACGACCGTCGCGGCGGCCGCCGGGCGCCCCGCGCGCACCGGCCCGCGGTGGGCCGCCGGCTGGATCGGCGACCGCGGGGCGCTGACCAACCCCGTCGTGCTCCGGCAGCCGCTGACCGACCCGGGCGAGGTCCTCGCCGAGATCGGCACCCTGTTCCCGCCGCACGTGCCCTACCTGCTGGTGAGCGCCTGGCCCACCCCGGACCTGCGCGCGCACGGGCTCGGCCTGGTCGGGCACCCGCCGCTCATGGCGCGGCTTCCCGGGCGCGGGTCGGCGGCCCAACCGCCGCCGGCGGTCGAGGTGCGCGAGGTCCACGACGCCGAGGAGCTCGCTGTGGCCGAGCGGGTGCTCGTCGAGGGCTACCCGCTCCCCGGCGTCGAGCCGGGCGACGTGCTCCACCCGTCGCTGCTGCGGCAGGACACCCGGGTGTGGCTCGCCCGCGTCGACGGCGAACCCGCCGCCGTGGCGGCCGCGCACCAGCACGCCGGCGTCACGATCGTCGAGTACGTCGCCACCCTCCCCGCGGCCCGCGGGCGCGGCACGGCGACCGCCGTGACCTGGGCGGCCACGCTCGCCAACCCCGCGCAGCCCGCCGTTCTCCTCGCCAGCGACGAAGGCCGCCCCGTCTACGAGCACCTGGGGTACGTCGCGGTGGAGCGGTGGACGGTGTGGCTGCGGCCGGAGCGGGAGGCCTGAGCCGCGGGCGGCCGTCGGGTGGGCCTCCTGGCGGCGCCGCGAGGTCCTACTCCACGGTACGGGCGATCGGCCGCGCCATCGGCGACGACACCTCCGCCCTGGTGCGGATCGCGCAGCAGCTCGCCGACGGCACCTCCCACTTGCCCAACACCAGGGTGGCCGACCCGGAGGCCGCCGAGCGGCGAACGGGAACCCGGACTGGTCACCAACGGCATCGCGCCGCACGGACGCGCTCCTCGCCCTCGTCACCGGGCACACCGGGGACGCCAAGGTAGGCGAGTGCGGCAAGGCCGAGGTCATCGTGCACATCGACGCCTCAGCCTGCTCTCGCAGAAGCGAACCACCACCGCGGCGTGAACGCAGGTTCCGCGAAACCCGAGCCCAGAGGGCACGAGGGGGATCGGGGTGTGCCCGATCACGGAACGGGACCACAAGCGGTCGAGCAGTACGCAACCGCAGCGGGCTCGTCACGAACCGGCGTGCCCCCAAGTCGGGTACGGCCGCCCATGCAACCACGCTTCTCGGTGGTCAACCCAACGCAACCACGGGCCAGAGGTGAGAACCCGAGCCCACACCGGACCACTCGCAGCCGAAGCAGCGCTGACGAGCAGCGCCGGACCGGCGAGGTGACCCGGCGCGCCCACCGGCAGCCGGATCAACCGGGATCGAGTTCCGCGGAACTCGGCCCTACTGACGATCGCCTCGGACATCGGGCCGGACGACGGCCACCGGGCAGTGCGCGTGGTGCAGCACCGCGTGGCTCACCGACCCCAGCACCAGCCCGGTGAAGCCGCCCCGCCCGCGCGAGCCGACCACGACCAGCTGGGCACCCCGCGACTGCTCCACCAGCACGTGCGCGGGCCGCTCCCGCGTCACCACGCGCCGCACCGGCACGTCGGGGAACTTCTCCGCCCACCCCGCCAGCCGTTCGGCGAGCAGCGCGCGTTCCTCCACCTCGACGGCGTCCCAGTCCAGCAAGGTCGCCACGTCGAGGTCGCCGACCACCTCGCGCCAGGCGTGCACGGCCTCCAGCGCCACCCCGCGCACGGCCGCGGCCTCGTACGCGAAGGCGAGCGCGGGTTCGCTGAGCGGCGACCCGTCCACCCCCACGACGATCGGCGCGCCGGGCTCCGGGTCCGGCACGCCGCGCACGACGACCAGCGGGCACCGCGCGTGCGCGCCCAGCCCCGCCGCGACCGAGCCCAAGAGCAGCCCCGACACGCCCCCGAGGCCGCGGTCGGCGATCACCACCAGCTGCGCCCGCTCGGACTCGGCGGCGAGCACGGGGGTCGGGAACCCGTCGACGAGCCGTTGCTCCACCTCGACCCCCTCGACCGCCCGCTCGGCGACGGCGGCGGCGTCGGCGAGGTGGCGGCGCGCCTGGCCCCGCACGACGTCCCGGTAGCTCTCGCCGAGGTCGATCTCGCCGATCGGGTGGTGGCGCGGCCACTCGAACGCGAGCACGACGCGCAGCGGGAGGTGGCGCCGGGCCGCCTCCGCCGCGGCCCAGCGCACCGCGCGCAGGGCGCGCTCCGACCCGTCGACCCCCACCACCACGCCGCTCTGCGCATCCACGTCGACGACGCTCCCCTCCGCCGCGGCGGCGGGGCAGGTGCACCCGGCTCTGCGCGTCGGGCCGTTCGGCCCGTGCCCGGCACGGCCGGGCCGGAGGACCGTGGTCGGCCCGGCCGGGCGACCCGACGATGGGGGGATGAGCGCACGCCCGTGGTCGGGTCTCGGCACGGGGCTGCGGCCGGGGCTCGCGGCCGTGCGGCGCGGCGAGCACCGAGCGGTGCGGGCCGACGTCGTCGCGGGCGTCACCGTCGCCGCCTACCTGGTGCCCCAGGTCCTCGCGTACGCGGAGCTCGCGGGGCTCGCCCCGGTGGCCGGGCTGTGGGCGGCCGTCGCCGCGCTCGCCGTGTACGCCGTCCTCGGCTCGTCCCACCAGCTGTCGGTCGGCCCCGAGGCCACGACCGCGCTGATGACGGCCATCACGATCGCCCCGCTCGCCGCGGGCGACCCACAGCGCTACGCCGCCTTCGCGGCGGCGCTCGCCCTGCTGGTCGGCGGCATCTGCCTGGTCGGGCGGGTGGCCCGGCTCGGCGCGCTCGCCGACCTGCTCTCGCGGCCCGTGCTGGTCGGCTACCTCGCCGGGATCGCCCTGATCATGATCTCCGGTCAGCTGCAGAACGTGACCGGCGTCCCCACCCACGGCACCACGTTCCTGGCCCAGCTGGTCTCCTTCGCGGGCGGCGTCCACGCCGTGCACCCGCCGACGCTCGTGCTCGCGGCCGCCGTCCTCGCCTTCCTCCTCGCGGTCGGGTCGCTGCTCCCCCGGCTCCCGGTCCCGCTGCTCGCGGTCCTACTGGCCGCGGCCGCCACCGCGCTGCTGTCGCTCGACCGGATCGGGGTGCAGGTCGTCGGCGCGGTCCCGAGCGGGCTCCCCGTCCCCGCAGGCCCCGCGATCGGCCCGGCGGACCTGGCGAACCTGCTGCTCCCGGCGATCGGCGTCACGATCGTGGCCTTCTCCGACAACGTCCTCACCGGCCGGGCGTTCGCGGCGAAGCGCGGCTACCCGATCGACGCGAGCCAGGAGATGGTCGCGCTCGGGGCGGCGAACGTGGCGGCCGGCCTGGTCCAGGGCTTCCCGGTCAGCAGCAGCGGCAGCCGTACGGCGATCGGTGACTCGCTGGGCGCGCGCAGCCAGGTGAGTTCGCTCGTCACCGTGCTCGCGGTGCTGCTCGTGCTCGTCGTGGGCGGACCGGTGCTGGCCACGTTCCCCACGGCCGCCCTGGGCGCCCTCGTCGTGTACGCGGCGCTGCGGCTGATCGACCTCGCCGAGTTCCGCCGCTTCGCCCGGTTCCGCCGCTCCGAGCTGGCCCTCGCCCTCGCCAGCACCGTCGCGGTGCTGGTCGTCGGCGTCCTCTACGGGGTCCTCGCGGCCGTGGGCCTGTCGATCCTCGACCTGCTGCGCAAGGTCTCCCGCCCGCACGACGGCATCCTCGGCTTCGTCCCCGGCCTCGCCGGGATGCACGACGTCGACGACTACCCGAACGCCGAGACCGTGCCGGGGCTCGTCGTGTACCGCTACGACGCCCCGCTGTGCTTCGCCAACGCGGAGGACTTCCGGCGCCGCGCCCTGGCCGCCGTCGACGCCGCCGACCCGCCCGCGGAGTGGCTGCTGCTCAACACCGAGGCGATCATCGAGCTCGACGTCACCGCGGCCGACGCGCTCCACGCGCTCTGCGACGACCTCGACCGCCGCGGCGTCGTGCCCACGCTGGCCAGGGTCAAGCAGGACCTGCTCGTCTACCTCGACGGGAGCGGGCTGCGCGCGAGGATCGGCGACGAGCGGATCTTCCCGACGCTCCCCACCGCCGTCGCCGCGTTCCGCCGGTCGCGCGCGTCCGCCCCGCCGGAGCCGAGCTGATCGACGGGCTCCGGGAGGTCGGGCAGGGCGGCGATGCGGACCCCGATCACGCCGCGCACCGACCCGGCGAGCATCGCGGCGATGTGCCGCAGCGTCTCGTCGCCGAACGCGTCGGCGAGGGTGACGACGCCGTCGTGCACCTCGACGTGACAGCGGTCCGGCAACGGGTAGCGCGACAGCCGGTCGCGCACGTCGCGGGCGATCTGCTCGTCGGTGCGCGCGATCGCGGCCAGGACGTCGCCGCGGGTGACGATCCCGACGAGCTCGCGGCCGCGCGCGCCGCCCGCGACCACCGGCACCGAGCGGACCCGGCGGGCGCGCATGGCCTCGACGAGGTCGGCGACGTCGGTCGCCAGGACGGCGACGAGCACGTCCCCCGCCATCACGTCCGCCACCGTCCGGGCGACGACGTCCATCGCGAGCTCGGCGGCCAACACCGGCGACCGCACGTCGTGGCGCACCCGCCCGTCCAGGAGGTCGATGTCGGTGACGATGCCGACGAGCTGCCCGTCCTGCACGACGGGGAGGGCGGTGAACCCGTGCTCGGCCAGCGCCCGGGCCGCGGCGGCGATCGACACGTCCGGCGCGACCGACACCGCGGGGCTGCTCATCACGGTCCGAACCAGCATGTGGGGGTCCTTCCTCACGCGGTGCCGACGGCGGCGGTGGCGGCGCGGGCGACGGCCGCGCCCCAGGCCCGGGCCCGGTCGAGCTCGCCCTCGCGCAGCGGGCCCCGCGTCCCGGTGACGCGGAACGTCTCGGGGCGGACCACGAGCCGGTACCCGAGCCGGCGCAGCCTGCGAGCCGCACCGGCGGCCGCGGAGCCGGGCAGGCGCGGGCGGTCCACGCGCGTGTCGAACGCGGCCGCCTGCGCGCGCCCGGGGGCCTCCGGGAGGGCGGCGAGCCACTCCCGCAACCCGGTCTCGGCGGGCTCCGCGCCATCGCCCGCCTGCTCGGCCGCGGACCGCCGGGTGGACATCCGGGTCATGGCGAACGCGTGGGTCGGACCGCCCACGACGAGGAGGTCGACGCCGTCGAGGTCCTCCACGGGCTCGGTCACGTCGGCGATGCGCACCTCCCCCGTGGCACCCAGCTCGTCGGCCAGTCCCCCGGCCACCTCCTCGGCGACCCGCCGGGTGTTGCCGAACACCGACTCCGCCACGACGAGCACGCGCATCCTCGCTCCTCCGGTCCCTCGCGTCGTCCACCGAGCCTGCTCGCGGATCCGCTCCGGCGGCAGGGGAGCAGATCCCGACCGCGCGGGACGTCCGCGGGCGTCGGCCGGGCCGAAGGTCCCGGTCGAAGCGACGACCGCGCCCACGCCGCAGTAGCGCCGATCGGCCCGCAGCCACCGGCCGGTGGGCCGTGGCCCGCAACAGCGGTCGGACCGACGATCGCGAAACCCCGTGTGCCCGTCGGGACAGGAGGAGCGAGATGTCCAGCCGACCCCCGCACGGCGCCCGAACTGACGCCGGTTCTGCGGCCGCGACGTCGGGGCTGAGCTCGGCCGAGGCGCGGCGGCGACTCACCGCTCTCGGCCCCAACGTGCTGCCGGCCCCGGACGCTCCGTCGCCAGCCCTCCTGCTGCTGCGCCAGATGACCCACTTCTTCGCACTGGTGCTGTGGGTGGCCGCCGGCCTCGCGGTGATCGGTGGGATGCCGCAGCTCGGGGTCGCGATCGCGATCGTCGTCGTGGTCAACGGGGTCTTCGCATTCGCCCAGGAGCACCGCGCTGATCGGGCCGCGCAGCGGCTGCGCGACCTGCTGCCGCTGCGGGCCACGGTGGTGCGCGACGGCGAGCGGAAGGAGGTCGACGCCACCGAGCTGGTGCCGGGGGACCTGGTGCTCCTCACCGCAGGGGACCGGATCAGCGCCGACCTCGTGCTCGAGCACGTGGCCGAGCTGGCGGTCGACGAGTCGATGCTCACCGGCGAGAGCGTTCCGGCGCGACCTGGGCCGGGCGCCACCGCCTACGCGGGCACCTTCGTCAGCCGGGGCGAGGCCCGGGCGGTGGTCGTCGCCACCGGGGCGGAGACGCGGCTGGCCGGGATCGCGGAGATGACCCGTACCGCCGGGCAGCGCAGGGGCCCGCTCACCGTCCGGTTGCACCAGGTGGTCCGGGTCATCGGCGTGGTCGCGGTGGGCGTCGGTGTCGCGTTCTTCGGCGCCGCGCTGTGGCTGGGGATAGAGTTCACCGCGGCGTTCCTGATCGCCGTCGGCGTCACCGTGGCGCTCGTCCCCGAAGGGCTGCTGCCGACCGTAACGCTCTCGTTCGCGCAGGCCGCGCACCGGATGGCCGACCACAACGCGCTGATCCGGCGGCTCGAGTCGGTGGAGGCGCTCGGGTCGGCCACGGTGATTTGCACCGACAAGACCGGGACGCTCACGTCGAACCAGATGTCGGTCGTGCGGGTGTGGACGCCGTCGGGCGCGGCGACGATCCACGGATCCGGCTACGACCCCCGTGGTGAGGTGGTTTCCGACCCCACGGCCGACGCGGCGATCCGCGTGGTCGCCGCGGCCGCGGCCCGCTGCGCCGAGGGCCGCGCCGTGCTGCGCGACGGCCGGTGGGAACCGCTGGGTGACCCGATGGAGGTCGCGCTGCACGTCCTGGCGCTGCGGATCGGGCTCGACGTCTGCCACGACGAGTCCGCGCGTCCGGAGCGGCGGCGAGTGGCGTTCGACCCCGCGCGCCGCCGCACGCTGGTCGTCGTGGGCGACTGGGGCGCGGAGTCGGTCCTCGTCACCGGCGCCCCGGACGCGGTGCTGCCGCTCTGCGGCATTACCGCCGCGCACCCCGAGGTCGAGCGGATGGCGCGGTCGGGCCTGCGGGTGCTCGCGGTCGCCGCCGGGCCCCTCCCGGGCGGGGTGGACGCGCACGGCCCGGTCGAGGACCTCGAACGCGGGCTGCGGCTGCTCGGACTCGTCGGCATGCAGGACCCACCGCGCGACGGTGTCGCGGAGGCCGTCCACGCCTGCCGCGAGGCGCACATCGACCTCGTCATGATCACCGGCGATCACCCGAGCACGGCGCGGGCGATCGCCGAGCAGGTGGGGCTCGCGCAACCCGCGAGCCCGGTGCTGGTCGCCGCCGACCTCCCCGCCGACGACGCCGCGCTCGGCGCCGCCGTCGACGTCGACGGCGCCGTCGTGGCGCGGGCGACCCCGGAGGACAAGCTGCGAATCGCACGGGCGCTGCGCGGTCGCGGGCACGTCGTGGCGATGACCGGCGACGGCGTGAACGACGGCCCGGCGCTGCGCGAGGCCGACATCGGGATCGCGATGGGCGCGAGCGGCACGGACGTGGCCCGGGAGGCGGCCGATCTGGTGCTGCTCGACGACCACTTCGCCACGATCGTCTCCGCGATCGAGCACGGGCGGGCCACGTTCGCCAACATCCGCCGGTTCCTCACCTACCACCTGACCGACAACGTTGCCCAGCTCGCGCCCTTCCTGCTGTGGAGCCTCACCGCGGGCGCTGTCCCGCCTGCCCTGGGCGTGATGCAGATCCTCGCCATCGACATCGGCACCGACATGTTCCCCGCGCTCGCGCTCGGCGCGGAACCGCCGAGCCCCTCGGCGGTGCGCGGGCCGGCCCGCGCGGGCCCGCTGCTGGACGCCCGCGTCCTGGGTCGGGCCTTCGGGCTCCTGGGTCCCGCCGAGGCGGCGGTGCAGCTCGGCGCGTTCCTCACCGTGCTCGTCCTCGGGGGGTGGAGCTGGGGGCAGGCCCCGCCGGCCGCGCTCCTCGCCGCTGCATCCGGCACCGCGTTCACCGCGGTCGTGTTCGGCCAGCTCGCGAACGCGTTCGCCTGCCGCAGCGAGACCCGACCGGTCGGTCGTTGGTCGCTCCACGGCAACCGCCTGCTGCTCGGCGCGGCCGCGGCCGAGCTGGCGCTGCTCGGGGTGTTCCTCGCGCTGCCCGCGGTCGCGGACGTCCTCGAGCACGCGCCGCCCACCCCCATCGGCTGGCTGCTGGCCGCGGCGGCCGCGCCGGCCGTGCTCCTGGTGGACGCCGGCCAGAAGGCGATCCGGCGGCGTCCACCGGCGGGGTGACGCCGGGCGTCACCCCCGTGCCGCGTCCAGCAGCACCCGCCGTTCCGCGGAGGCGATGGCGGCGCGGGCGGCGTCGACGGCGTCCGGGTTGACCGAGATCGACGTGATCCCCGCGCGTACGAGGTGCTCGGCGAACTCGGGGTTCTTCGACGGCGCCTGCCCGCACAGCGACGACGTGATCCCGTGGCGCCGGGCCGCCGCGATGATCTGCTCGATGGCGGCGAGCACCGCCGGGTCGGCCTCGTCGTAGAGCTCGGCGCACTCGGCCGAGTCGCGGTCGACGCCGAGCACGAGCTGGGTGAGGTCGTTGCTGCCGATCGACACCCCGTCGATGCCGAGCTGCACGTAGTCGGGCAGCCAGTGCGCGACGGAGGGCACCTCGGCCATCACCCAGCGGTGCATCCCGCGGTGCGCGCCGAGCGGGCTCGCGTCGACCAGCTCGAGGCACGCCTCGAGCTCCCAGCGGGTCCGGACGAACGGGATCATCAGGTGCAGGTTGGGGGTCCGCTCGCGGACCTCGGCGAGGGCGCGCAGCTCGAGCGCGAACACCTCCGGCTCCCGCAGGTACCGGTACGCGCCCCGGTAGCCGATCATCGGGTTGTGCTCGACGGGCTCGTGGGCGGCGCCGCCCTCGAGCCCGCGGAACTCGTTGCTGCGCAGGTCCGTGGTCCGGTAGATCACGGGCCGCGGCGCGAACGGCTCGGTGATGCGCAGCAGCGCCTCCGACAGCGCCGCGACGAACTGCTCCTGCTCCCCGCGCGCGATCACCTCCCGGGGGTGCCGCCCGCCGAGGGCCTCGGTGAGCATGAACTCCGCGCGCAGCAGCCCGACCCCGTCGACGGGCCGCGCGGCGACGGCCGCGGCCTGCTCGGGCATCGCGAGGTTGACGTAGAGCCGCGTGCCGATCGGTTCCGGCGGGCTCGGGGCGGGTGCCGCCACCGGCTCGGCCCGGGCGGGTGACGGGGCCGTCGCCCCGGCCCGCACCTCGCCCGCGCTCCCGTCGACCGTGACGAGCTCCCCGTTCGCGAGCCGGGTGGTGGCGTCGTGCGTGCCGACGACGCACGGCACCCCCAGCTCGCGGGCGACGATCGCGGCGTGGCAGGTGGTGCCGCCGCCGTCGGTGACGAGCGCCGACGCGCGCCGGATCGTCGGGAGCCAGTCCGGGTTGGTCATGGGGGCGACGAGGACCTCGCCGGCCTGCAACGCGGCGCCCTCGGCCGGGGTGGTGAGCACCCGCACCCGGCCGGAGGCCACGCCCGGGGAGGCGGCCAGGCCGCGCACGAGCGGTTCCTCCCCGGAACCGGACGCCGGGGCGGGGGCCGCGGTCAGGGTCGTGATCGGCCGGGCCTGCACCAGCCAGATGCGCCGCCCGGTCATCGCCCATTCGACGTCCTGCGGGACGCCGAAGTGCTCCTGCACCCGCAGGGCGAGGCGGGCGATGTCGCACGCCTCGTCGTCGGACAGCACGCGGGCGTCGGCCCGCTGCGGGTCGAGCGGCTCGGTGCGGTCGGCGCCGTCCTCGCCGCGCACGATCTGGTGGGTCTGGTGCCCGACCCGGGCGGCGAGCAGGCGCGTGCCGCCCGCGCCGACGCGGTAGGTGTCGGGCTCGACCGCGCCGCTGACGACTACCTCGCCCTGGCCGAACGCGGCCTCGACGACCACGACGTCCCGACGGCCGGTGGCCGGGTCCGCGGTGAACGCCACGCCCGACCGCTCCGCCCGGACCATCAGCTGCACGACGACGGCGATGGCCGGTTCGGCGAGGTAGCCCCGGGCGGCCCGGTAGGCGACGACCCGGGGCCCGTAGACCGAGGCCCAGCACGCGGTGATCCGCTCGACGAGCGCGTCCATCCCGCGCACGTTCGTGAAGGTGGCGTTCATGCCGGCGAAGGAGGCGTCCGCGCCGTCCTCGCCGACCGCCGACGACCGCACCGCGACCGTGGCCCCGCCCTCCCCGTCGGGTAGGGCCGCGTAGGCGGACCTGACCTGGTCGACCAGGTCGTCCGGCAGGCCCGCCGCGCGCACCGTCGCGGCCGCCTGCCGGCACAGCGCGTCCAGCTCGGCGGGGTCGTCCACCGCGGCCACCGCCCGGGAGTGCAGCCGGGCGAGCTCGCCCCGCACGCCCGCCCGCTCCATCGCGCGCAGGAACGACGCGGCGGGCAGCACGAAACCCGGCGGCACGGGCAGCCCGGCGGCGACCAGTTCGCCGAGGTTGGCGGCCTTCCCGCCGACCTCGGGCGCGTCCGCCGCCGTCAGCTGCTGCAGCGTCCTGACCGCGGGCGCGGCCGCGATGGTCGTCATGACGCCGGCTGCGGCCGGACGACGGCGACCGGGCAGTGGGCGCGGTGCAGCACCGCGTGGCTCACCGACCCCAGGAGCAGCCCCGCGACCCCTCCCCGCCCGCGGGACCCGACCACGACCAGCTGCGCCTTGCGCGACCGCTCCACCAGCGCCCGGGACGCGTGCTCACGCGTCACCACCCGCTGCACGGGCACGTCCGGGTACTTCTCCCCCCACCCGGCGAGCCGCTCGGCGAGCAGCTGCCGCTCGTCCTCCTCGATGGCGTCCCAGTCCAGGATCGGCGCCAGCGCCGGATCCACGAACAGGTCCCACCAGGTGTGCACCGCCACGAGCGCCGCCTGCCGCAGGGAGGCCGCCTCGAAGGCGAACGCCAGTGCCGCCTCGCTCGTCGGGGAGCCGTCGACCCCGACCACCACCGGCGCGGTGGGCTCCGGCTCGTCGCCGCGCACCACCACCGTCGGGCACTCGGCCCGCGCCCCGAGCGCGACGGCGACCGAGCCGAGCAGCAGCCCGGTCACGCCGCCCAGGCCGCGGTCGCCGATCACCACCATCAGCGCGCGGCGCGCCTCCTCGATCAGCACCGGGATCGGGTAGCCGGCCACGAGCTGCGACTGGACCTCGAGGCCCGGCTGCTCCCGCTCGGCCACCTCCACGGCGCTGGTCAGCCGGTCGCGCGCCGCGTCCAGCATGATCTCCCGGTAGCGGGTCCCGAGGCCCGGCTGTCCCAGCGCGTGGTCGTGGGTCCACTCGAACGCGGTCACCGCCCGCAGCGGCACCCGCCTGCGCCTCGCCTCGCGTGCGGCCCACCGCACGGCGCCCAGGGCCGACTCCGACCCGTCCACGCCGACGACGATGGGCGACCCCGGCCGTGTTGTGCTCATCGTGATCCTTCCTCCGGTTCCTGTCCCGAGGGTCGACCGCCCGCCCGCGCCGACGGCAGTGGCTCCGGTCCCGCCGTGTGGGGCCGCAGGGTCCGCGTTGCGGAGGGCCGTCCGTCCTTGCCCGTCACTCGGCGGCCTGCGCCGGCCCCGCCCACCGCGTGGGCCCCTCGGGAAGCCGGGCCGCCCCGTGCAGCGCGCCCTGGCGCAGCCGCTCCGCGAGCCGTTCCAGCAGCCGGTCGACGGCCTCCCGGGGCGGTCGACCCGGTGTCCCGCACGAGCAGCGGGGTGGCGTCGAGGTCGACGTTCGCGCTCGCGGTGACCGGCCGGCCGGGTCGTCGCCCGGAACGCGGGGTGGAACACCGGGCTGGGGGTGCTCGTCGGCGCCGCGGTCGCCCGCAACACCGCGAGCGGGCCGGCCACGCCGTACCTGGCGTTCGAGGTCGGGTGGCGCGGCGTCGGCTACGGGGGCGTCGACGCGCTCGCCCTCTCCGTGTTCCCAGCGCTCGTCGCGGTCCTGATCCTCGGGGTCGGCCGGCGGGGCCTCGCGCGCAAGCTCGCGTTCGCCGGGTGACGCTCGCGTGCTCGCTGGTGGTCGTGACCACCTACCACCTCGGCCACGTCGAGTTCCGCGGTGAACGGCTGCTGGAATCCCGGATCGGCGCCGTGCTGTTCGACGTCCCGACGGTGCTCACCGGGAACCCGGTCGGCGCCGTGCTCGCCCACGCCGCGGCGCACGTGACCGCCGTCCTGCACCAGTGCCACGGGGGGCGGCCACGGCTTCCTGCCGCCCGAGCTCACCCCCGCCCACCCCGACAACGCCGGCGGGGCGGCCGGAGCGGTCCTCGCGACCGGGTGGCTGCTGCTCGTGGCGCTCGTCGTCGTGCTCCTGCGGGGGCGGGGCGCCGAGCGCCGCTGGCGGCGCCGGCCGAGCCGGTCACAGCCCCAGCGAGCGGCCGACGACCTCCTTCATGATCTCGGTGGTGCCGCCGTAGATGCGGGTGACCCGCGCGTCGAGCCAGGCGCGGGCGATCGGGAACTCGGCCATGTAGCCGTAGCCGCCGTGCAGCTGCAGGCATCGGTCCACCACCCGCCCCTGCAGCTCGGTGCACCACCACTTCGCCTTCGCGGCCTCGGCGGCGGTGAGCTCGTCCGCGTCGAGCGCCCGCACGCAGTCGTCGAGGTAGTGCTCGGCGAGGTCGATCTCGGTGTCGATCTCGGCGAGCACGAACCGCGTGTTCTGGAACGACCCGATCGGCTGCCCGAACGCCGTGCGCGCCTTGGCGTACTCCAGGGTCTGCTCGAACGCGGCCCTGGCCGCGGCGGTCGCGGAGATCGCGAGTGAGAGCCGCTCCCGGGGCAGGTTCGCCATCAGCTGGGCGAACCCGTCCCCCTCCGCGGGCCCGAGCAGGTTCGCCACGGGCACCCGCACGTCGGTGAACGTGAGCTCCGCGGTGTCCTGGGCGTGCAGGCCCACCTTGTCCAGGTTGCGGCCCCGCTCGAAGCCGGCCATCCCCCGCTCGAGCACCAGCAAGCTCACGCCCTTGTGCCGCTGCCCGGGGTCGGTCTTCACCGCGGTGATCACCAGGTCGGCGTTGATGCCGTTGGAGATGAACGTCTTCGCGCCGTTGACGACGTAGTGGTCGCCCTCGCGGCGCGCCGTGGTCGCGATCGACGCGAGGTCCGACCCCGTCCCGGGCTCGGTCATCGCGATCGCGGTGATCAGCTCGCCGGACGCGACGCCGGGCAGCCAGCGCCGCGCCTGCTCCTCGTCGCAGTAGGACAGGAAGTAGGGCAGGCACACGTCGTTGTGCAGGGAGATCCCGAGGCCGGGCCCGGCCGCCCCGGCGCGCGCGACCTCCTCCCCGATCACGGCGTTGAACCGGAAGTCGCGCACCCCTCCCCCGCCGAGCTCCTCCGGGATCTCCATCCCCAGGAAGCCCGCCCGGCCGGCCGCGGTGAACAGCTCGCGGGGCGTGATCCCGGCCGCGTCCCATTCGGCGAGGTGGGGCACGACCTCGACGTCGAGGAACTTCCGGAAGGACGCGCGGAAGGCGTCGTGGTCGTCCTCGTAGAGCGTTCGGCGCACGGCGGGTCCGCTCCTCTCGCGTCGGTGCGGTCGGCAGACGCCTCCCGGGTCTCCCGGGACGGTAGCCGGAGACGGGGTTGCTTCCACCCCCCTCGAGTGAAACACTCGTGGCAGTTCACTGAAACAACTGTTGCAGTGAGGAGGGAGGTCGGGCATGACGCAGGCAACCGCGGCCACGAGCGCAGGCGGGTTCGGGTCTCCGTGCGAGTGGGTGTTCGTCGACGGCGAGGTCGTCCCGGACGACGAGGCCGCCGTCAGCGTGCACGCGCACGCGCTCTCCTACGGCACGGGCACCTTCGAGGGCATCCGGGCTTGGTGGAACGCCGACCGCGAGCAGCTCTACCTGATGGAGGGGCACGCGCACTACGAGCGGCTCGCCCGGTCGGCGCGGATCCTCGGCCTGCCCCTGCCGATGTCGCCGGACGCGCTCGTGCGCGCCACGGTCGACCTGCTGCGCCGCAACGAGGTCCGGGCCAACGCCTACGTCCGGCCGCTCTTGGTGCAGGCGGGGGCCGCGCTGCCGGTGCGGATGCACGACGTCGAGACCCGGCTGTCCATCGCGATCACCCCGACGCCGGGCGACTACATCAACCCGGACGGCGTGCGCTGCATGGTGAGCTCGTGGCGGCGGGCACCGGACGTCAGCACGCCCAACCGGGCCAAGGTCACCGGCAGCTACACCGGCCCTGCGCTCGCCAAGACGGAGGCGACCGCGCACGGGTTCGACGAGGCGATCATGCTGACCGTCGACGGGTTCGTCGCCGAGGCCACGACGTCGAACATCTTCGTGCGGCTCGGCGAGGAGTGGGTCACCCCGCCGGGCACCGAGGACATCCTCGAGGGCATCACGCGGGCCGAGGTGATGACCCTGCTCGCCGAGGAGCTCGGGCGGCCGGTGACCCAGCGCCGCGTGCACCGCTCGGAGCTCTACACGAGCGACGAGATCCTCCTGACCGGCACCGCCGCGGTCGTGGTCCCGGTCGTCGAGGTGGACGGGCGGCCGGTCGGCGACGGCAAGCCCGGGGAGACCACGCAGACCCTCAACCAGACGATCCGCGCCATCGGCCGCGGCGACGACCCGCGGCACCCGGAATGGACCACACCCGTCTACGACGAGGAGCCGTCATGAGCGACACCTTCGGCGAGCCGGCCACGCTGCCGGTCAAGCAGATCTGGAAGGACGTGACCGCCCGCATCGTCCAGAGCGAACTGATCACGATGGCGATCGTCGAGCTGCCGCCCAACAGCGTCGTGCCGGCCCACCAGCACGTCAACGAGCAGCTGGGCTTCGTGATCAGCGGTTCGCTGCGGTTCACCGTGGACGGCGAGACCCGCGAGCGCGGCCCCGGCGACACCTGGCGGATCCTCGCCGACGTACCGCACGAGGTGACGGTCGGGCCCGAGGGCGCCGTGGTCGCCGAGGTGTACTCGCCGGTCCGCGCCGATTGGGCCGCGCTGCCCGATCAGCCGGCGCGGCCGTCGGCGTGGCCGCCCACCGGTTCGTGAGGCGGCGGTCGGGCCTCGGCGTAGCCGGTCCTGCGTAAACTGCCGCTGACACGTTCGTTTCAGCGACGGGACCCTCCGCATGCCGCAGGCCACCCACCCGCCGTCCGCCCGGCAGGTCGAGCTGCTCGACCGGGCCTACCGCTACGTCCTGGAACACGGGATCAGCGAGCTGTCGCTCCGCCCGCTGGCGGCGGCGATCGGGTCGAGCCCCCGCGTGCTGCTCTACCTGTTCGAGAGCAAGGACGGCCTGATCCGCGCCCTGCTCGCCCGGGCCCGTGAGGACGAGCTGGCGCTGCTCGAGCGCGTCGACCACGCCGACAACCACAACCTCGGGACCCTGACGGAGGTCGCGAGGTCCCTCTGGGGGTGGCTCGTCGCGCCGGAACACCGCGCTCTGCTGCGCCTGTGGGTCGAGTCGTACTCCCGGTCGCTGATCGACCCGGACGGACCGTGGGGCGGCTTCGCGCGGTCCACCGTGGACGACTGGCTGGCCGTGCTCGGCGCCGCGCAGGCCCCGCAGGAGCGCCGGAGCGAGGACGGGGAGGCCGAACGCACCCTCGTCCTCGCGGTGCTCCGCGGCGCCCTGCTGGACCTGCTGGCCACCGGCGACGTCGGACGCACCACGGCGGCGGTGAACCGCTTCTTCGCCCGCGCCGAGAAGCCCTGATCGTCGCGCGACCCGTCGTCCGCGGAGAAGCGCATCGCGAACACCTTGCACACGGCGATGCGCGGCGGCACTCGAAAGCCCGTCGCCGGCGGCCGGGCCCTTTACCGCGTCGTCGATCCGCCGGGCTCATTCGTCGATGAGCCGGATGCCGGACGCGTAGTTCTGCAGGACCTGCACCCGCTTGCCCCGGCGGGTCTCGTAGAGCGCGGCGCCGAGACGGGGGTGGTCACGAACCAGTGCCGCGTGCACCTCTTTCTCGTGGGCGGCCCATCGCGAGCCCTTTCTCTTGCCGACGTAGAAGATGCTCAGCTGCCTCTCCGTCTCCGGGCCTCGTGCACGACCGGGCCGCGCGGGCACGCGGCCCGTTCCCCGCCACTCGCCGCGCCGCACCCGGAAACTGACGCCCGAGCCAACGACGTGCTGCGCACGGTGGTGGCGAAGGCCCTGCTCGCGGGGCGGGCGAGCATCGGGTGGTGACCGCGGGTGTCCCACCCGCAGGCCGGCCGACCAGCTCGGCGGGGTCAGTCGCCCCCGCAACCCTCGCCGTCACCGTCGCGGTCGAGGTGGCGTGCGTAGCCCGGGTCACCGCGCCGGATCGGGGCCTTGCCGGCGGCTTTCACGGCGTCGCAGTTCGGGTAGTAGACGGACCCGCCGCCGTCGCCCTTGCCGCTGTTCGTGCTGTCGTCCTCGTCGTCGTCCTCGTCGCGGGCGGGCGCGGGCGCTTGGGTGCGGCGACGCGTATCCGGATCCGGGTCGGGGTCCGGGTCGGGGGCGGGTGCAGGCCGCGCGCTGGTCGTCCTGGCGGTGGTGGTCGGGGCCGGGGCGGTCGTGGTCGGCGACGCCCACGGCGGGGTCGTCGGCCGGGCCGGGGCCGTCGTGCTGAGGAGCGGGCTGAACGAGCTCGCAGGGGGTTCGTCGCCGCCACCGCTGCAGGAGTTCACGATGGCGGCGAACACGAGGAGGATGGCCAGGAGGCAGCCGCAGCCTGCTGCGGTCTCCTTGGGGGTGGCCTTGGGGCTGCTCTTGCTGCGCGCGCGAGCCATGGGGAGCGGGTCTCCTTCTCGGGTCGGTCGGATCGGGAGCTCGTGCGGGTGATCACGAGCTCAGCGGAGTACCGCTCGAACTCGCCGCGGCGTTCGTGAACGCGGTCGGGCCCGAACCGATCGAGCAGTCGCCGGAGGTGCGCTGCCGTGCGGGCAGCGGTCGTCGGCTCGCCGGGCGTGGCGGCGCGCGGCCGGTTCAGCCTTTCGGCGAGCGGGTCAGCGCAGGCGCGAGTGCCGCCGGCCGCCGGCGCGGCGACGAACCGGACTGCCGGCACCAACGGCGACCTGCTCCAGCCCGGGAACGCCGCGGTGCACGAGGATCAGGGCTGCGAGCGCACACCGCGCTCGCCCGTGTTCGGTTGACGCGATCCCCGCGGGTCGTCCGCGACGCCCTCCCCGGTGGCTGCGGCCGACCTCGTCGACCTTCGCGGCGGCGCGCAGCGGCCGTGAGCAGGCCGTCGGGCCCTCAGCCCTGCTCCGCCCCGGCGAGCCGCTCCGCGAGCTCCCGCAGGGCCGCCGCCCGGATCTTCGCGCCGTTGGTGCCGACGGTCGTCGGCATCTCCGGGATCACGTGCACGGTGTCGGGCACCTTGAAGCGCGCCAGCGTGGCCGCGCACCACTCGCGGAGGGCGACCGGGTCGGGCTCGGCGCCCTCGGCCGGTTCGACGAAGGCGATCGCACGCGTCTCCCCCGCCCGGGTGATCCCGACGACCTTCGTGCGCCCCACGTCGGGGTGCGCGGCCAGGCGGTTCTCGATCTCCGCGGGGTCGACGAGGAAGCCCTTCAGCCGCAGCGCGTCGCCGATGCGGTTGAGGTAGACGAACGAACCGTCGGGCCGCGCGACGCCGAGGTCGCCGGAGCGGAACCAGCCGTCCTCGGTGAACGCGGCGGCGCGGATCGCGCCGTCGTGGTCGCCCAGGTAGCCGTCGACGACGTGGTAGCCGCGGAACTGCAGCTCGCCCGGCTCGTCGCCGGTGATCGGCTCGCCGGTGAACAGGTCGACCGCGCGCACCTCGATCGCGTCCGAGACGGGCACGCCGCCCCCGCGCCACCGGTCGGGCCGCGGCAGCGCCGGGTCCCAGAACGACATGAGCGCGAACAGCTCGCTCGAGCCGTACACCCCGCACGTCGGCGTGCCGGTCTCGTCCTCGGCCCACGCGGCGACGGTGGCCGACGTGCCGTAGAAGTCGGCGATCAGCAGCCGCCGCCAGTCCGGCAGGCCCACCGGCTGCGCGCGCCACGCCTCCATGAGCCGGCCGCTGATGTCGTCGGCGCAGGCGAGGTGGGTGACGTAGTGGCGGGCCATGTGCGCCACGGTCCGGGCCGGGTCGAAGGTCGGTTCCAGGAGGACGGCGCCGCCGGCCGCGATCGCGGCGAGCGCGGGCACGTACCCGAAGACCCCGGACAGGGGGAGCACGACGAGGCTGACCGAGTCCTCGTCCCACCCGCCCGCGGCGGCCACGTTCCGGGCGTGTGTGGCGACGCCGCTGCTCAGGTGGGCGGCGAGCTTCGGCCGGCCGGTGGAGCCGGACGTCGTGAACGCCACGGCGAGCGCGTCGGGCCCGCCGCGTAGCGCGTCCGCGTCGGGCGGCGGGCCCGCGGGTTCCGGTGGCACCCATGTCCCGGCGCCGACGTCGTGCCGGGCAGCCTCGATCGCGGAGACGGGCGGGCGCCCCGGGCCTGCGACCACCGCCACCTGCGGGGCGGGCACGCCCGCCTCGGGGAGTGCATCGCGCAGCCGGCCGGACAGGTCGAGGCCGAGGAAGTCGTCCGCCACGGCGACGACGACCGGGCGCGCCCGCTCCAGCACGTGCGCGACGTCGCCGACGCCGTAGCGGGTGTTGATCCCGATCACGTGGGCGCCGAGCGCGGCGGCGGCGAACTGCCAGACCAGAGCGTCGGACCAGTTCGGCAGCATGACGCCGACGCAGTCGCCCCGCCCGACGCCGCGCTCGCGCAAGGCGTCGCGCAGCGCCACGGTGCGCGCGAGGAACTCGGCGCGGGTGACCCGCACGTCGTCCTCCCCGTCGATCACGAGCACGGCGGCCGGACGCGTCGCGACGACGTCGGCCAGCAGGTCTGCCAGGGTCATCGGGATCGCCTCGCCAGGTCGGTGAGCCACCCGTGCAGCGTCGCGGCGAAGCCGGGCAGCTCCTCCATCGGGTAGTGGCCGACGCCCTCGAGGAACGTGCAGCGGGCGTCGGGGATCAGCCCGGCCGCGTGGCGGACGTCGGCCGGGTCGAGCCACAGGTCGTCGCAGCCCGCGACGAGGTGCACGGGGCACCGGACGCCGGGCAGGCCGGAGCGCACGTCGTGGGTCACCCAGCCGATGAGGTCGCTGGTGGTGACCTCCGGGTCCTCCCGCCGGTGCATGCGCGCGATCAGCTCGGCCCGCTCCGGCTGCACGTTCGCGCCCACGACGGCAAGGGTGCCGTGGTAGGTGCGGTCCGCGCGACTGGGCGCGGCCGCGTCGACCAGCTCGCGCTCCAGCCCACGGACCGTGAGCATCGGGTCGCGGTCGGTGCCGCCGTGCGCGGCCATCGCGACCACGCCGGCCAGCCGGTCGCCGCGGCGCACGGCCAGCTGCAAGGCGATCGCGCCCCCGATCGAGCACCCGACCACGAACGGCCGCTCCATGCCGAGGGCGTCGATCAGCTCCTCGCACCAGGCGGCGTAGTCGCCGAGGTCGCGCACCGGCCCGCGCGGGGCGGGCTCGGAACGGCCGTGCCCCGGCAGGTCCGGCACGACGACGCGGTAGCCGAGCGCGGCCAGCTCGGGCTGCACGTCCCGCCACTGCACCCCGTTCTGCCCCGCGGTGTGCAGGCACAGCACGGGGGTGCCCGCGCCCTCCTCCAGCACGAACGCCCTGCTGCCCGCCACCCGCAGGTCGTGCGCGCGCATCACGCCGCCTCCTTCGCGAGCGCGCGCGCCTCGTCGACCAGCGCCACGAGGGCGCTGGTCAGGCGCAGGTACTCGTAGGCGCTGCCGCTCACGGTGAACTCCCCGCGCATCGTCCGCTTCGTGAAGTCGTTGACCGGCCCGGTCAGCAGCCGCACCCAGGTGATGTCCGGGGCGCCGAGCACGAAGGTCGGCCCGTCGGGGGTGCGGGTGCCGCAGTCCAGCACGCGCCCGCGGTAGATCCGGAACTGGACGACGTCCTCGCCGAAGCGCAGGCCGATCGTGCCGTCCCAGGTGCTGGTCTGCGTGGTGAACGCCGGGGAGGCCGCGAGCCGCTCCCCCAGCGCACGCGCCCACGCGGCGCCGGGGAACGCCCGGCCGACCCGCTGCGCGTCGTCGCCGTCGGCGTCGCGGGCCGTCACCAGCGCGGCGGTCTCGCCCTCCTGGACGAGCACGCCGCGCTGGTCGCGCACGAGCACGTGCCGCCCGATCACCCCGTTCACCCGCGCGGACGTCCGCCGGGCCCGGGTGATCGTCATCTCGTAGCTCACCCGGTCGCCGGGGTGCAGGGGCGCGAGGTAGCGCCAGCGGGTGTCCAGGGCGGCCTCGACGTGGGCGCCGAGCCCCGTCTCGTACAGCCACCCGAAGAAGCACGCGATGCCGAGCGGGCCGTGCACGAGCGGCTGCTCGTCGCGGGTGTGCACCGGGTGGCGGTCGCCGCTCAGCTCGGCGAACGCGGCGACGTCGGCGGGCGAGAGCGTGCGCTCCGGGCCGGTGTAGGTGCGTCCGACCTCGAAGTCCTCGAAGTACGGGCCGGAGTCCATGCGCCCCCTTTGGCACGAACGAACGTTCTTTCACGCTAACGAAGCACGCCTGGACTCCCCCTGTCAAGCGGCCCGGGACGCGGTCGTCGGGTGCCGTAGGCTGAGGGACATGAACACCCGTTCCGCCGCCCTCGTCCCCGACACCGGCCGGCGGAACGAGGCCGTCATCCTCAACGCGGCGCTCGAGGCGTTCGGCCGGAAGGGCTTCAACGGCGCGTCGATGCGCGACGTCGCGAAGCTCGCCGGCACGAGCCTGTCCAACCTCTACAACTACTTCCCCTCGAAGTCGCGGCTGCTCGCCGAGGTGCTGCGGCACGCCAACGACGAGCTGCGGGCACGGGTGCGGCGCGCGGTCGCCGACGCCGGCGACGACGCGACCTCGCGGATGCGCGAAGCCGTGCGCGCCTACGTCGGCTTCGTGGTCGACCAGCAGGTCGCGATGCTCGTGTCCACGAACGAGGTGCGCTACCTCGAGCCGGACGACCGCGCCGCACTGGTGGCCGAGCGCGACTCGACCCAGGACGTCTTCGAGGAGATCGTCGCCCAAGGCGTGGCGAGCGGCGAGTTCCGCACGCCGTACGCCGCCGATGCCGCCCGCGCCATCCTGTCCGGGATCAACGCGATCGCCTCCTGGTACCGGCCGGACGGGCGGCTGTCGCGCGGCCAGCTCGCCGAGCAGCAGGCCCGCTACGCGCTCGCGCTGCTGGAAGCCCGCCTCCCCCACTGAGCAGACCCCGCGCCTTGCCCGGGGCGATTCCGCTCGGCTAGGTTACGAACGATCGTTCGTACCTACGGCCGCAACGCCGCAGTCCGGAGGTGGACTGAGATGGACCAGCACGCTCCCCCGCAGCAGATGGGCAGGCTCGCCGCGGCCGCGGTGTTCGCCACCACGCTCGAGTGGTTCGACTTCCTCATCTACGCCACGGCCGCCGCGCTCGTGTTCGGCCACCTGTTCTTCCCCTCGGTGAGCCCGGTCGCCGGCACGCTGGCCTCGTTCGCGACGTTCGCGGTCGGGTTCGTCGCCCGCCCGCTCGGCGGGATCATCGCCGGCCACGTCGGCGACCGGTTCGGCCGCAAGCCGCCGCTCGTCGGGGCGATGCTGATCATGGGGCTGGCGACGTTCATGATCGGTGTGCTGCCCGGGTACGACGCGATCGGGGCGTGGGCCCCCGCCCTGCTCGTGCTCGCCCGGCTCGTGCAGGGCATCGGCGTCGGGGCCCAGTGGGGCGGGGCGGCGCTGCTGCTCACCGAGCACGCACCCGTCGCGCGGCGGGGCTTCTACGGCAGCCTCGTGCAGACCGGCGCCATCTTCGGCGCGGTGGCGGGCAACATGTTCTTCCTCCTCCTCACCGCCGTGCTCACCGACGAGCAGTTCATGGCGTGGGGCTGGCGCATCCCGTTCCTGTCCGGGCTCGTGCTCGTGGCGATCGGCGCCTACGTCCAGCTGCGCATCGAGGACACGCCCGTGTTCCGCGAGCTGCGGGAGCGGTCGAGCGCCTCCCGCGCGGAGGCCGGGTTGCGCAAGGCGCCGCTCGTGGAGGCCGTCCGCCGCTACTGGCGGGAGATCCTGCAGGCGGCGGGCGCGTTCTTCGTCGTCAACGCCACCTTCTACATCCTGATCAGCGGCATGCTCGACTACGCGACGACGACCGTCGGGATGTCCCGGTCCACGATCCTGTGGTGCGTGATGCTGGCCGGGCTCACGCAGGTGGTGTCCATGCCGCTGTTCGGGGCGCTCACCGACCGCATGGGGTCGCGCAAGCGCCTCTACCTCACCGGCACCGTGCTGATGGGCCTGTTCGCGTTCCCGATGTTCTGGCTGGTGGAGACCGGGTCCACGCCGCTGGTGTTCCTCGCGCTGCTCGTCGGGTTCACCATCCACGCGACGATGTACGGCCCGCAGGCCACCCTCTACACCGAGATGTTCCCCGCCGACGTCCGCTACTCGGGGGCGTCGCTGGGCTACCAGTTCGCGTCGGTGTTCGCCGGCGGGCTGGCCCCGTTCATCATGACGGCCCTGCTCGCGGCCACGGGCGCGTCGTGGTCGGTGGCGCTGTACATCATCGGGTGCGCGGCGATCACCTTCGTCGCCGTGGCGACGATCCGGGAGCGGTTCGGGCGCGACCTGTACGAGCCCTCGACGGCGGTCGGGGCGAGCCGGGGGTGAGGCCCGCGCGGGCCGCTCACCACCGCACCGGGGCGGTGACGACGTCGGCTGCCGGCGCTGGTGGCACCGACCGGTCGGCGCCACCGACTAGTTGGTGGTCCCGTCGACCGGTGCCGCACCCGGCGTGACGGCCCTGGTGAACTCGAGGAGCGCCTCCGCACGCCGGGTCAGCTGCGCACCGCGCGGGTGGGCGAGCACCACGGAGACGTCCGGAACGTCGTCGGCGATGGGGAGCGCGACGACCCGTCGCCCGTCGTAGGTGACCTCGGTCAGCGGGTGCTGGACGAGCACGGCGTAGCCGAGACCCCGGCCGACCAGGCAGCGCACCTCCTCGAGGTTGGGCGTCCGGTACCACGCCGCCGCGTCCGAGCCCCACCCGGCGGCGGGCCCCTGTGCCCCCTCCGCGAGCGGGGGCAGGTCGAGCCTGATCAACGGCTCGTCGGCGAGGTCCGCCAGGCGCACCTGCCCGCCGCCCGCCAACCGGTGGTCCGCCGCGAGCAGGACGTAGGGGCGCAGCCGCCGGACGAGCCGGCGGTCGACGTCGGGATGCAGGCCGCGGTCGTAGAGCAACGCGACCTCGATCGCACCGTCGAGGAGCAGGGACTGCAGCTCGTGCTGCGCGTCCTCGACGACGTCCAGCCGCAGCATCGGGTGCTCGGCGGCGAAGGTGTCCAGCAGTGACGGGACGAAGAACGGCGCGAGCACCGTGTAGCAGCCCACCCGCAACCGGCCCGCGAGCTGCCCGCCGCTCGCCACCGCGGCGGACTGCAGCTCCTCCGCCTGCGCCAGCAACGCCCGCGCGTCCGCCAGCACCCGCTGACCGGCCGCGGTGAGCGTGACGCCCTTCGCCTTGCGGCGCAGCAGGAGCTGCACGCCGAGGGCGCGTTCGAGATCGCCGATGGCGAGCGCGATCCCGGCGTGCGACACGTGGCAGCGGGCGGCCGCACCGGTGAGCGTGCCGGTCTCGGCGGCCGCCACGAAGTACTCGAGCTGCCGCAGGGTGAACCGCACCAAAAGATAGTAATACTTGCTTCTCTCGTTAGTTAGTCATGCTTTTCATAAATTATGGGCCCGGCCATACTGCTACGCGCATCCCCAGCACGGAAAGGGGCCGACGTGACGACGCGCGTCCCGGTGTACGACGGGCCGATCATCGACGTGGACGTCCACCAGCGGTGGCGTTCCACGGACGAGCTGGTCGAACGGTTGCCCCGGCGGTGGAGGGCCTACGTCCGCGACCGCACCGGAGGCCCCCGTGCCGCGCTCATGCCGGCCGGGCTGACCTACCCGTTCCAGCGAGGGGTCAACAAGCGGTTGGAGGCGCTCCCCGAGGACGGGCTGGGCACCTCCTACGAGCTGATGCGCGCCCAGCACCTCGACCCCCACCCGATCGAGGTCGCGAACCTGTCGTTCGACATCGGACACGAGGTGGCGCGGCACAACCCCCAGTTCGCGGCGGCCATCGCCCGGGCGATGAACGACTGGGTCGTCGAGACCTGGTTACCCCGGGACTCCCGGCTGCGCACGACCGTCGTCATCCCGGCCGAGCTGCCCGACGCCGCCGCTGCCGAGATCCGCCGGATGGCCGACCACCCCGGCGTGACGGGCGTGCTGTTCTCCTGGAACGCCTTCGGCAAGCCGCTCGGGCACCCCGTCTACGACCCCATCTACCGGGTGGCCGAGGAGGTGGGCCTGCCGATCGTGATCCACGGCGCCGCAGGCGAGACGGAAGGGGGCCCGGCCCACACCGCTGCAGGCGGCGTGCCGAACTCGCGGTTGGAGTGGCACACGCTGCTGCAGCAGCCGACGCTCACCCACCTCGCCAGCTTCGTGACCCAGGGGACGTTCGAGAAGTTCCCCGGGCTCAAGGTCCTCGTGCTCGAGACCGGCCTGGCCTGGGTGCCGAACTTCCTCTGGCGGCTCGACGCCCACTACCGGGTGCTGCGCGCCGAGAGCGACTGGGTCCGGCAGCGGCCGAGCGACTACTTCCGGCAGCACGTCAAGCTCAGCACGCAACCGTTGGAGCTGACCCCGCGCAAGAGCCAGCTGATCGAGCTGTTCGAGGCGCTCGGCGGCATGGACGACGTGCTCTGCTTCTCCAGCGACTACCCCCACTGGGACGCCGACGACCCCTTCTACGTCGCCCGTCGACTGCCGCGGGAGTGGCTGCCGAAGGTCTTCCACGAGAACGCCCGCTCGATCCTGCGGCTGACCCCGGTGGCCGGGTCCGCCGGCGCAGCTGGATCCGCTGCGGCGCCCTCCGGCGCGGGGGCGTCGGCGCGATGAGCGTGATCGACATCGGGGCGGCGGAGGACTTCCCGGACCGCACGCTGCGCCGGGTGCGCGCGGCTGGGCTCGAGGTCGCCGTGTGCCGGTGGGGCGCCGAGCTCTTCGCCGTGCGGGGCCGCTGCCCCCACCAGGCCGCGCCGCTCTCGGAGGGGTTCCTGCAGGTCGCCTTGTCGAGCCGGTTCACCCCCGACGGCGTGGAGGTCGACGCGGACGCAGCGGAACCGGCGGTCCTCTGCCCCTGGCACCGCTGGGAGTTCTCGCTGCGGTCCGGCGAGTCGGCCTGTCCCGGCTACCGGGTCGCGACCTACCCGGTCCACGAACACGACGGCCGCGTGCTGATCCGAGTGGGGAGGGGCTGAGGTGTCCGAGCGCGAACGGCGCTACCGGGGCCCGGTCATCGACGCGTGCGTGCACCACCACTGGCGGTCCCAGCTCGAGGTCACCGACTTCATGTCGGCGGGCTGGCGGGAGCACATCGGCGTACCGGGAACCCTGCCCGGCGGGGCGGGCGCGATGCCGATCCTGCCCGCCGCTCCGTTCCGGCACCCGGCCGGCGACTACCTGGCCACGGCCGAGCCGGACGGAGCGCCGGCCGGGTCGGACCCCGGGCTGCTGGTCCGACAGGCCCTCGGCGCGGGTCGCGTGGAGCGGGCGGTGCTGAGCCACGACCGGGGCATGTTCATCCCCGCGGTCCCCAACACCCACCGGGCGAGCGCGCTCGCCCGCGCCATCAACGACTGGACGATCGAGCGCTGGTTCGCCGCCGACGAGCGCCTCTTCGGACTCGTGCTGGTGCCCAACCAGACGCCGCAGGAGGGCGCCGCGGAGGTGCGGCGCGCCGGCGCCCACGAACGGATGGTCGGGGCGCTCATGGCCGCGAACGGGCTCGGCAAGCCGTTCGGTCATCCCGCGTACCACCCGATCTACGAGGCCGCGGCCGAGCTGGACCTGCCGGTCGTCCTGCACCCCGGCGGTGACGTGGGCGCCGACACCCTGACCCACCCCACGGCGGGCGGGATGCCGAGCACCTTCGGTGAGCTGTCCGCGCTCGCGTTCAGCCCGATCATGACCCACGTCCAGAGCATGATCGTGCAGGGGGTGTTCGAGAAGTACCCCGACCTGCGGCTGTTCGTCTCCGGGGTGGGCACGGCGTGGATACCGGGCCTGTTCTTCCGTCTCGATGTGAACTGGCGCGGGCTGCGGCGCGAGGTGCCGTGGGTCCGCCGCCTCCCCAGCGACTACTTCCGCGACCACGTGCGGGTGAGCACGTGGCCGATCGACCGCCCCGCTGAACCGGACGGAGCCGAACGGGTGGTGAAGCTCCTCGACGCGTTCGGGGACGCGGCGGACCTGCTGTGCTTCGCCTCGGGCTACCCGCACTGGAACACCGACGCCGTCGACGACATCGCGCAACGGCTCCCGGCGTCGTGGCACGCCAAGGTCTTCCACGACAACGCCCGGAACTGGTTCAGGTGGCCCGACCGCGAGCGTCGGCCGACGTCGCGGCGCACCGTCGAGGTGGGCGCCATGCCGGCCACGGGGGTCTCGGACGCACCGCCCGCCCGCCGGGAGTACCCGACGGAGGACGGCAGGGAGATCGAATGGGTACCGGCTGCCGACTGACCGCCGCGCCCCAGCGGGGCCCGGTGTTCGACGCGCACGCTCTCGCCCGGCGGGTCGCCGAGCTGGGCCCGGTGGTCTCGCCGGACGTCATGGCGGCGTCCCAAGCGTTGTACGCGCCGTTCCACGAACGTCCGCCGTACGCGGGCATCGAGGTGCACCGGGACGTCGCCTACGGGTCGCACCCGCGGCAGCGGCTGGACGTCTTCCGGCCGGCGGGTGCGCAACCCGGCGCACCGCGGCCGGTGGTCGTCTTCGTCCACGGCGGGGGTTTCGTCGGCGGCGACAAGAACCGGCCCGGCAGCCCGTACCACGACAACGTCGCCGTGTGGGCCGTCCGCCACGGCCTGGTGGGGGTCACGATGACCTACCGGCTCGCCCCGGAGTTCGGCTGGCCCGCGGGCACCGAGGACGTGGCGGCGGCCCTGCACTGGGTGCGGACGAACATCACCGCGCACGGCGGCGAACCGGACCGGATCCACCTCATGGGGACCTCCGCGGGCGCGGTCCACGCCGCGTGCTACCTGGCCCACCCGCGGTTCCACGAGCCCGCGGGCCCCGCGGTGGCGAGCGCAAGCCTGCTCTCCGGCGCCTACGACCTGGCGACCTTCGAGCCCGACCTGCTGCGCCCGTATTTCGGTGACGACCCCGGCCGCTACGTCGAGCTGTCCCCGCTCCGCGGGCTGGTCGACTCCCCGGTGCCGGTCCTCTACGCCGTCGCCGAGTTCGACCCACCCCCCGCACAGCGGCAGGCCACCGCCGTGGTCGCCGCCCACAGCCACCGGCACGGACGGTGGCCCCCCGTGGTGCGCCTCAGGGGGCACAACCACTTCACGCTCACCGCTCACCTCAACACCCCGGACGACGAGCTCGCCCGCCACGTGCTCGCCGAGATCGCGTCGGCACCGGCCGCCGGCGCCGCTCGCCACGAGGACTGACCCGCCACGACCACCGAGGAAGGCGACAACGATGTCGAGATCTCCCCGAAGGGGCCTCCGGGCGACCGCGGTGGCGGTCGCCACGACCCTGGTGCTCGCCGCGTGCGGGGGATCCGGTGGGGCGTCCGCGGGCCCCGTCGACGCCCAACCGGCCCGGGGCGGCACGCTCACCATGGCGATCGGCATCCCCGCCCGCAGCTTCGACCCCGCCGAGGACGCGACCATCTCGTCGGCCGGCGACGCGACGCGGCTCGCGGCCGTCTTCGACCACCTGTTCATCTCCGACCCGGTGACCGGGGAGGCGGTGCCGCACATCGGGGAGAGCATCGAGCCGTCGGAGGACGGACGGGTCTGGACCCTGAAGATCCGCCCGGGGGTCACGTTCTCCGACGGGACCCCGTACGACGCCGAGGCGGTGCGGTTCACCTACCAGCACTACGTCGACGTCGGCTTCTCGCCGGAGGCGCGGACCATCGCCACCTGGGACATGGCGGTCCTCGACCCGCTGACGCTGCAGATCACCACGCCCGAGCCGAACATGCACCTCGACAAGCTGATCGCGCAGTCGCTGCCGTTCATCGTGTCCCCGACCGCGATGCGGGCCGACCCCGAGGGTTTCTCCGCCAACCCGGTGGGCGCCGGCCCGTACCTGCTGACCGAGTGGGTGCGCGACAGCCACGAGATCTACACCGCGAACCCCGACTACTGGCAGGAGGGCAAGCCGTACCTCGAGCAGGTGCGGATCGATCTCGTCCCCGAGGCCGGCCAGCGCGTCAACGCCATCGCGTCCGGTCAGGCGGACGTGCAACCCCCGACCGCGGACGCCGACCTCGCCCTGTTCGCCGAGGCCGAGGCGATGGGCCTCACCGTGCACCGGCAGGACCAGAACGGCGGCGGCTGGATCTACTTCAACAACCAGCGCCCCCCGTTCGACGACGTCCGCGCGCGCAGGGCCATCTACCTGAGCATCGACCGCCAGCAGCTCGCCGAGATCATGCAGGGGTCACCGGACGCCCGCGCGGCAGCAGGGCTGTTCGAGCCGGACTCCCCGTTCCACGAACCCGACCTGACGTTGCCCGCCGTCGACCGGGCCCGCGCCCAGGAGCTGTTCGACGAGCTGGCGGCCGAGGGCAAGCCGGTCGACTTCGTGTTCGTGAACATCAGCGGCAACGACGTCAACACCCGCGCCGCGCAGTTCATCCAGAGCCAGCTGCGGGACATGCGGAACGTGTCGATGAGGATCGACAACATCGACGTCACGGCCGCGCGCGAACGGGTCTTCCTGCGTCGCGACTACGACATGAGCCCGTACCCGGGGGCCTACCGGTACCCCGACCCGGACCCGGGCCTGGTGAACCTCCTCGGCTCGACCGGCAGCTTCAACACCACCGGGTACGCCAACGCCGAGGTCGATGCGGCACTGCTCGCGGCGCGGTCGACGACCGACGTCGCCGAGCGCGCCGCGAGCTACCGCGCGGTGCAGGAGCGGTTCCTGGCCGACCTCCCCGGGATGTTCACCTTCACCCCGACGCTCACCACGATCATGTCCGACGACGTCACGGGCCTGCGGTACACCAGCCGCGGCCTGATCCGCTGGGACGAGATCGGGTTCCGGCCGGACGCCTGAGGAGAGCCACGGTGCTACGCCAAGTCGGGAGCCGCCTCCTCCGCCTGGTGCCGGTCCTGTTCCTGATCACGCTGCTCACCACCGCGATGGTCGACCTCATGCCGGGCTCGCCCGCGCTCGCGATGCTCGGCGACCAGGCGACCCCGGAGCAGGTCGCCCGGCTCAACGAGCAGCTCGGCCTGGACCGGCCGTTCCACGTCCGCTACTGGGACTGGCTGACGGCTGCGCTCGGCGGCGACCTGGGGACGTCGCTGCGCATGGGCCTCCCGGTCACCACCGCCATCGCGCAGCGGTTCCCGGTGACGCTCGAGATCGCGGTGCTCTCCGTCGTGCTGGCGCTGCTCGTCGCGGTGCCCCTCGCGCTCGTGGCGGGGGCCCGCGCCGACGGCCGGCTGGACCGGACCGCCACCGCGCTGTCGTCGGCGCTGCTGTCGCTGCCCGGGTTCGCCGCGGCGGTGCTGCTGATCTACCTCCTGGCGGTGCGGGCGCGGCTGTTCCCGGTCGGGGGCTGGGTCCCCTTCACCGAGGACCCGATCGGCAACCTGCGGTCCGCCGTCCTGCCCGCGCTGAGCCTCGCCCTCATGGAGGCGGCCGTCTACTTCCGGCTGCTGCGCGGCGACGTGATCAGGACCCTGCAGGAGAAGTTCGTGCTGTCGGCGCGCGCCCGCGGCCTGCCACCCGGCTACGTGCTGTTCCGCCACGTGCTGCGCCCGTCGCTGTTCTCCCTGACGACGGTGGCGGGGCTGTCCATGGGCCGCCTGCTCGGTGGGGCGGTCATCGTGGAGTCGCTGTTCGCCCTGCCCGGCATCGGGTTCCTGGCCATCCAGTCGGTCCCGTTCCAGGACGTCCCCGCGATCCAGGGGATCGTCGTCGTGGTGGCCGTCACCTACGTGCTCGTCAACATCGCGGTCGACGTCGGCTACTCGGTCATCGACCCGCGGATCCGGGCGAGGTGACGCCGTGTCCTCGGTGATGCAACCCGCCCCGCCGACCGGTTCCGCGGCCGAGACGCCGCCGACCGCGTCCCGCGCGGCGCGCCGCGGTGCGAAGCTCCCGTTGTGGGTCGGGATCGGCTGGATCGCCGGCCTCGCCCTGGTGGCCCTCCTGGCGGACGTGCTGCCGATCGCCGGCTACGACGAGGTGGTCGGCGCCCCGATGCAGGGACCGCAGCTGACCGGTGAGCCGCTGGGCACCGATGCGATCGGGCGAAGCGTGCTCTCGCGCATCGTGTACGGGGCGAGGGCGTCGATGGCGGTCGGGCTCACCGCCGCCGTCCTCGGGCTCGTCGTCGGCGGGTTCCTCGGACTGCTCGCCGGGTACTTCCGGGGCGTCGTCGAGGCGACGATCGACATCCTGGCCGAGGTCGTGCAGGCGTTCCCGCCGCTGCTGTTCCTCATCGCCCTCGCGGCGGCGCTGCGGCCCAGCCTCGCGAGCCTCACCCTGGCGCTGGCGGCGCTGATCATCCCGTCCTTCGCCAGGATGACCAAGGGCAGCGTCGTCGCGCAGAGCAGCCGCGAGTTCGTCCTGGCCGCGCGCGCCATGGGCGCGAGCCACTGGCGGATCATGTTCCGGGAGATCCTGCCCAACGCGCTCATGAGCATCGTCGCGTTCTCCGTGGTCGTCATGGCGCTGCTGATCGTTATCGAGGGATCGCTGAGCTTCCTCGGGTTCGGGATGCCGATGCCCTACCCCAGCTGGGGCGGCATGGTCGCCGAGGCCAAGGACCGGATCGCCTCGCACCCGAGCCTGACCTTCATCCCCGCCTTCTTCCTGTTCATGACCGTGTACGCGCTCAACACCGTGGGCGACCACCTCCGCAGGCGCTTCGACGTGGAGCAGTCGCAGCTGTGACGGCCGGCGCGACGGAAAGGGCCGACATGAACCCCACGACGACCACCGACCCGAGGCCGGGACCGGAGCAGGCGGCCGGGCCCGATCGACCCCCGCCCCTCCTCCACGTCGACGACCTCCGCTGCCACCTCCCGACGCGGCGCGGGCTGCTGCGCGCGGTCGACGGCGTGACGCTCACCCTGGAGCGCGGGCAGACCCTCGGCATCGCGGGCGAGTCGGGCTCCGGCAAGAGCATGCTCGTGCGCACGATCATGGGGATCGCGCCCCGTGCGGCGCGGGTCAGCGGCGAGGTGCGGTTCGACGGGGTCGACCTGCGTCGTCTGCCGGCGCGAGAAGCCCGCCGCTACCTCGGTCGGCACATCGCGATGGTCTTCCAAGATCCCTCCTCGGCGCTCAACCCCGTCGTGCGCATCGAACGGCACCTGACCGAGGGGCCCCGCCACCACCTCGGGCTCAGCCGCGCAGCGGCGCGGGAGAAGGCGGTGCAGCTGCTGGAGCAGGTCGGGATCCCCGAGCCGCGCAAGCGCCTCCGCCAGTACCCGCACCAGCTCTCCGGCGGGATGCGCCAGCGCGTCACCATCGCGATGGCCCTGGCGTGCGACCCCGCGCTGCTCATCGCCGACGAGTCGACCACCGCGCTGGACGTGACGGTGCAGAAGCAGATCCTCGACCTGCTCCAGCGGATCCAGCGCGACCGGGACATGGCGGTGATCATGGTCAGCCACGATCTCGGGGTGCTCGCCGGGCGCACCGATCGCATCGCCGTCATGTACGGCGGTCAGGTCGTCGAGGAGGCTCCCACGCCCACGCTGTTCGCGCACCACCGCCACAGGTACACCGCGGCCCTGCTGGAGGCGATCCCGGACACGGCTCGACCGCGCCACTCCGCGCTGCACACCATCCCGGGGGCGCCGCCCGACCCGGTGGCCCTCGGCCCGGGGTGCCGCTTCGCGCCCCGCTGCGCCGCCGCGCTCCCCCGCTGCAGCACGGACGTCCCCCACCTCGAGCCGGCCGGGGACGACGGCCACCGGTACGCCTGCTTCGCACCGACCGGCCTGCGGGAGCGACCGTGACGACGATGGACGGTCGTGGGCCCGCCCGGCCGCTGCTCGAGGTCGAGGACCTCGTGCAGACCTACCGCGTCCCCGGCGGAACGGTCCAGGCGGTCTCGGGCGTCAGTTTCCGGGTGCGGCGCGGCGAGACGCTGGGACTCGTCGGCGAATCCGGGTGCGGAAAATCCAGCGTCGCGAAGGCGCTCGTGCGGCTGCCCGCCCCGAGAGCGGGCCGGGTCCGGTTCGACGGGCTCGAGCTGACGTCGATGTCGTTCGCCCGGCTGCGGCGGGTCCTCCCGCGCATGCAGATCATCTTCCAGGACCCGGTCTCCGCGCTGAACCCGCGACGCCGGATCCGCGACATCGTCGCCGAAGGCCTCGCGATCCACGGCGTGGACCGGGCGGGCATCGCCGAGCGCGTCGACGAGACGCTGCGCCAGGTCGGCCTGGACCCCGACCTGGTGGCCGACCGCCGTCCCGGGGAGTTCTCCGGCGGCCAGTGCCAACGGATCGCGGTCGCGCGCGCCATGGCGCTGCGTCCCGAGCTGCTGATCTGCGACGAACCGGTGTCCGCGCTCGACGTGTCCGTCCAGGCCCAGGTGCTGAACCTGCTCGAGCGGATGCGGGCCGAACGCGGGCTGGCGATGCTGTTCATCTCGCACGACCTCGCCGTCGTGCGCAACATCAGCGACCAGATCGCGGTGATGTACCTCGGGAAGATCGTCGAGATCGGCGACGCCGACGAGGTCTACCGGCATCCGGCGCACCCCTACACCCGCGCGTTGATCGAGTCGGTGCCGGTCCCGGATCCCACCGCCCCGCTCGGCGGTGACGCCCTGCGCGGCGAGCTGCCCTCGCCGCTCGAACCACCCCGCGGATGCCGCTTCCGCACGCGCTGCCCGCTGGCCCGGCCGAGTTGCGCCGACGCCGAACCGCCGCTCACCCCGATCGGGCCGAACCGATCGGTGGCGTGCCACTACCCGCTGGTCACGTGAGCGGACCGGCCACCAGGCGGCGGCTCAGAACCCCGCGGACCTGGGCGGCCGGCCGATCCGCGACGACCTCGGGCGGCCACGTCAGGCCGCCGCCGGCGCCGTCTCGGAGAGCGCGGGTCACCATCGGGCCGACCCCGACGACCCCGGCGCGCCCGTACCATCCTGGGTCGGGTGGACGTCACGACCGCGCTGCGCAGCCTCGGCCCCGGGTGGTTCGCCCTCGTCATGGCGACCGGCATCGTCTCGACCGCGGCCGCGCGGCAGGGGCTGGCGCCGATCTCGACGGCCACGCTCGTGGTCGCGGCCGTCGCCTTCCCGGTGCTCGCGGTCCTGTCGCTGCTGCGCGCGTGGCTCCGGCCGGCCCTGGTCCGGGACGAGCTGACCAGCCCCCGCCACGCCTTCGCCGCCTTCGCGGTGGTCGCCGGGGCGGCGGTGCTGGGTGAGCGCCTGTACGAGCAGGGCGCCGAGGCGGTCGCCCTCGCGCTGCTCGCCGTCGCCGCGCTCGGCTGGCTCGTGCTCGGCTACGCGATCCCGTCGCTGGTCATCGTCACGGCCGGCAAGTCCGGGCTCGCCGACGCCGACGGCACCTGGCTCCTCTGGGTGGTCGCGACGCAGGGGATCTCGACGGGGACGTCGATGGTGGCCCCACCCACCGGGGCCCTCGGCGAGGCGGCGGCCGCGGGCGCGGTGACCACGTGGGCGGTCGGCGTGGTGCTGTACGCGGTGTTGCTCACGCTCCTGCTCGTCCGCCTGCTGACCGCGCCGGTGCGCCCGCACGAGCTGACGACGCCGTACTGGATCATCATGGGGGCGACGGCGATCAGCGTCCTCGCCGGCAGCCGGATCCTCGAGCTCGACCGCGAGCTCCCGGTGGTCCGCGTCGCCGCACCCGTCGTCGAGGGCACCAGCCTGCTGCTGTGGTCGTTCGGGACGTGGACGATCCCGCTGCTCGTGCTGCTCGGGTTCTGGCGGCACGTGCTGCGGCGCGACCGGCTCACCTACACCCCGCAGCTGTGGGCGCTGGTCTTCCCGCTGGGGATGTACTCCGTCGCCACCGCCGAGTTCGGCGGGGTGACCGGCCTGCGGTTCATGGCCGTCGTCGCCCGCATCGAGTTCTGGCCCGCGCTCGCCGCCTGGGTCGCGGTCTTCGCGGCCATGGTCGTGTCCCTCGCGCGGGCGGGACGCAGGGGACCACAGGCCCGCTGCGCCGGTGCCCGTCCCCGCCCTACCCTCGACCGGTGAGCATCGCCGTTGCGATCGACGACCTGGCGGAGGCGGTCGCCCGCTTCGACTTCGCCTACCTGGTGACCATCGGCGACGACGGAAGGCCGCACGTCGTCGCGGTGTCCCCGCAGGTGCGGGACGCCGGGGTCGTCGTCGGCGAGCTGGGGCGCAAGACCCGCGCCAACCTCGCCGCGCGCCCCGCCGTCACGCTCGTCTGGCCCCCGAGATCCGCCGACGAACACTCGCTGATCGTCGACGGCAGCGCCGAGCTGGACGGCGACACCCTCACCGTAACCGTGTCGCGAGCGGTCCTGCACCGCCCGGCACCCGCGCCCGCCCCGGGAGCCTGCGACTCCGACTGCGTCGAGCTCCCGACGTCCGCCGCCGGCACGTAGCCCGGGGCCTGCGGTGCCGCCGGTCGGGCCTTCCGTCACCCGGTCGACGGGCCTTGCGCCTCCGGCCCGGCCGGCGCCGCCCGGCGAGGGTGGTTGCATGCAGGCCGGAGCCCTTCAGCCACCCGCCCGCGGGACGACGGCCACCGGGCACGCGGCGTGGTGGATCAGCGCATGGCTGACCGAACCGAGGGCGGCGGCGACACCCGCACGGCCGCGGGACCCGACGACCACGAGCTGGGCCGTCGCTGACCGGTCGATCAGCGCTCGTGCCGGCCGGTCGGACACGATCAGCTCCCGTACCTCGACATCGGGGTGGCGGGCCCGCCGGGCGTCGAGGTGCTCGGCCAAGAGGCTGCGCCCCGCTTCCACGACGTCCCCGGTGTCGTCGGCGTCGGGAACCGAGTACTCGTCGCGCCACGCGTACAGCACCTCGACCGGCACCCACCGGGCAGCGGCCACGTCGAACGCGAAGTCCAGTGCGCCGTCGCCCGACGCAGCGGGGTCGAAGCCGACGAGGACGGGTGCGTCGGTCCGGAACGGTGGTTCGCCGCGGACGACCACCACCGGGCAGTGCGCCCTGGTGGCCACCGCGACGGCGACCGAACCCAGCAGCAGACCGGCGAAGCCGCCGCGGCCGCGGCTCCCGACCACGGTGACGAGGGCCTGCGCCGACTCGGCGAGCAGCACCTCGGTCGGTGCGCCCGTCACCACCTCGTGGTACACCTCGAGGCCGGGAGCGACCTCACGAGCCGCGGCAACGGCCGTGGCGAGGTCCTGCTCGGCGTGCCGGATCAGGTCATCCCGGTACTGCTCGCCGACCGAGGTGTGCGCGACCCGCCGGGCGAGCACGGCGTTCGGGTCGAAGGTGCTGTCGGGCCAGGCGAAGGCGTGCACCAGGCGGAGCGGGAGCCGCCGGTCGAGCGCGTACCGGGCGGCCCAGGTGACCGCACGCGTGGCCGAATCCGAACCGTCGACGCCGACCAGGACGGTCTGGTCGGAGGCCCCGTCGGGCATCTGATCCCCTCCGAGCGTTCCGGCCGACGGGCCCCACCCGTGGAACGGATGGGGCCCGGCAGGCCAGCGTACTGCGAAACCGCACACGAGGAGCGGACGAAACGATGACCGCCGGAGAACCCGGCAGCGACGCCATGGCTGATCATCCAGGTACCGAGCGGAGCACCGGCGCGACCTCGCTCACTCCCGGCCGGCGACTGCTCTGGCACGCGGAGGATCCTCGAACGGTCGAGGAGGCGCTGGGGACGAGCGGCAGCGGGCTGTGCGCGACCGAGGCGGCCGCGCGGCTGTCGCACCACGGCCCGAACCGGTTGCGGGAACGACAGCCCCCATCGCCGGTCGCCCTGTTCTTCCGCCAGTTCCGCAACCCGCTGATCTACATCATGGTGATCGCGCTCGGCGTGGTCCTGGTGCTGCGGGAGTTCCTCGACGCGGTCGTCGTCGCCGTCGCGCTGTTGCTGAACGCGTCCGTCGCCGCGTGGCAGGAGCGGGCCGCCGAGCGCACCGTCCGGGCGCTGATGGGGCTCGTCGTCCCCCGGGCCCGGGTGGTGCGCTCGGGGAAGACGCGCGAGATCGACAGCGCGGAGGTCGTTCCCGGTGACGTCGTGGTGCTCGAACCGGGCAGCCGCGTGCCGGCCGACGTGCGCTTGACCTGGACCAACGCCCTGCACCTCGACGAGTCCCTGCTGACCGGTGAGTCGCTCGCCGTCGCGAAGGACCCGCGCCCGGTCGAGCCGGACGCCGCGCTCGGCGACCGCAGGTCGATGGCCTACGCCGGTAGCGTCGTCACCAGCGGGCGGGGTATCGGGGTGGCCGTCGCGACCGGCGACCGGACCGAGCTCGGGGCCATCGCCGAGCTCGTCGAGGGCGAGCCGAGTCCCCGCACCCCGATGCAGCGGGGGTTGGAAGGCTTCGCGAAGACCATCGGGGTCGCGGTGCTCGGGGTCTCGGCCGTCGCGTTCGCGACCGGCATCCTGCGCGGCAACTCGGTCCAGGAGATGTTCCACGTTGCGGTGGCGCTGGCCGTGGCGAACGTCCCCGAGGGCCTCCCGGTGGCGACGACCGTCGCCCTCGCCATCGGGGTGGCGCGGATGGCCCGCCGGCGAGCGATCATCCGCCACCTGCCCGCGGTGGAGACGCTCGGCAGCACCACGGTCATCGGCTCGGACAAGACCGGAACGCTCACCGAGAACCGCTTGACCGTCCGGGAGATCTGGGCGGGTGGCGAGCGCTTCCGGGTCACCGGCCACCCGCCCGACGCCGAGCTCCTCACCGAGGACGACCTGAGCGTGGTCGATGTCTCCCGCGCCTTGCACACGACCCTCCTCGCCGGGGTGCTGAGCAGCGAGGCCGACGCCGTCCGCCGCGACGGTGAGCTCACGACGGTCGGCGACCCGACCGAGGTGGCGCTGCTGCTCGCCGCGATGAGCGCCGGGCTCGAGCCGACCGACGCACGGGCTGCGCACACCCCGCTCGGCGAGATCCCGTTCGAGCCGTCCCGGCGCTACTCGGCGAGCCTGCGGTCGCGGCACGGCCGGCGCGCAGTGTACGTCAAGGGCGCGCCCGAGCGGATCGCTGCGATGTGCACCCGGATGCTGACTGCGGAAGGCGTCGAGCGCTTCGACGCCGAAGCCGTCGCCGCGGCCGGGGCCGACCTCGCTGCTCGCGGCCTTCGCGTGCTCGCCTTCGCCTACCGCCCGCTGGAGGCGGGGCCGACCGGGCTCCAGCTCGACGAGGAGCTGCACGACCTGGTGTTCTGCGGGCTGCAGGCCATGACCGACTCCCCTCGCGTGGGGGTGCGGGACTCGATCTCAGCCTGCCGGGAGGCGGGGATCCGGGTGGTGATGATCACGGGGGACCATCCCTCGACGGCGGCCGGGATCGCCCGGGAGCTCGGCATCGACCGATCGGGCGGGCCGGTGCTGACCGGCGCGCAGCTGCGGCGGATGGACGATGCCGAGCTGCGCGAGGCCGTCCGGGAGACCTCGGTGTACGCCCGGGTGGCTCCCGAGCAGAAGCTGCGGATCGTTACCGCCCTGCAGGAGCTGGGCGAGGTCGTCGCGGTGACCGGGGACGGGGTCAACGACGCTCCGGCGCTCAAGGCGGCGCAGGTCGGGGTGGCGATGGGCCGCGACGGCACGGACGTCGCGCGCGAGGCCGCCGACGTCGTGCTGGCCGACGACAACTTCAGCTCGATCGTGGCGGCCGTCGAGCAGGGCCGGGTGACCTTCGACAACATCCGCAAGGTCACCTTCTTCCTCGTCTCCACCGCGATCGGTACGGCGATCGCGATCCTGGTAGGGCTGTGGCTGAACTGGCCGCTGCTGATGGTTCCGGCGCAGATCGTGTGGATGAACCTGGTCACGAGCGGGCTGCAGGACATGGCGCTCGCCTTCGAGCCGGGTGGGCACAACGTGCTGCGCCGCAGGCCGCGGCCCCGGCACGAGGGGCTGATGACCGCCCTGCTGTGGGAGCGTTCCCTGCTGTCCGGGGTCGTCATGGCGGCGGGAACGCTGTGGATGTTCCACCGGGAGCTCTCCGCCACCGGTTCACTGCAGCACGCGCAGACCGTCGCGCTCACGACGATGGTGGTCTTCCAGGCGTTCCAGGCCGGCAACGCCCGATCCACCTCACGGTCGCTGTTCAGCATCAGCCCGGTGGCGAACCGCTTCCTCTTCGCCGCGACCGCGGCCGCGGTCGGCCTGCACGTCACCGCGCTGTACCTGCCCGCCACCCAGCACCTGCTGCGCGTCGCACCGATCGGGCTCCAGACCTGGTTCACGATCGTTCTGGTCGCGAGCTCGCTCCTGGTGGTGGTCGAGGCGCACAAGGCCGTCCGACGCCGGTGGACGGAGCGGTCGCCGTCGGGCGGCGACGACCGAGACACCTGAGCCGCAACCGGCGCCGGCGAGTTCCCCGAGCGGCCGAGCGAGCCCGTGATCTGCTTCCTCGCCGACGAGATGGGGCCCGGCGCGTCGAACCTGCCGCTCCACGAGGAGCGGGTCGTCTTCGAGACGCCGCGGGAGGCCTACGACCTCCTGATGGACATCGGCGCGCCGTCCGCTACGTGGCGCACATCGTCGATCGACCCCAGCGGGCCGCCGCCCGATCGTCACCGAGGCGCCCTGCAACCGGGTGCGTCCGAACGTCCGTCTCGGCGGTGCCTGCGTCACGCGAAGAAGTCCTCGTCCCCGGGGCTCAGGTGGGCGGCCGCGGCCTCGCGGTCGAACTCGACGCCGAGGCCCGGCCGGTCCCAGACGTCGATGAACCCGTCGACCACGATCGGGTCGGGCAGCCCGGTGACGATCGAGTACCACCAGTCGGGCTTCGCCACGGGGTACTCGAACGCGATGAAGTTGTCCGGCAGGGTCGCGCAGACCTGCACCAGCGCGGCCAACCCGAACACGCCGTCCAGCACGCCGTGCGGCGCGATCTGCACGCCGTGCAGGTCGGCGTACTCGGCCACCCACTTCAGCTCGGCGATCCCGCCGACGTCGCACGGGTCGGGCCCGACCACCCGCACGGCCTGCGTGGAGATCAGGTCCTTGAAGTTCTGCCGCAGGTAGATCTGCTCGCCGGTGTGCGTCGGGGTGCTGGTCGCGACGGTGACCTCGCGGTACTGGTCGGCGTGCACCCACGGCACGTAGTCGCCGGTCAGCAGGTCCTCCACCCACGTGAGGTTCAGCGGCTCCAGCGCGCGCAGCAGCCGGATCGCGTCGGGGACGGTGAAGCCGGGTCCCGCGTCGAGGGCGAGCCCGACCTCGTCGCCGAGCACCTCCTTCATCGCCTCGACGCAGGCGACGGTGTGCTTCAGGCCGCGCTCGGTGAGCGGCCCGCGGTTGGGGTGGCGCGGGCCGGTGCGCAGCTCCCCGTAGGAGAAGCCGGGGGTGCTCGCCGCCATCGGGCCGTGGTAGGCCACGCCCTCCTTGATCAGCGTGAAGCCCTCGGGGGCGGCCTTCATCTCCGCCATGGCGCGCGCGTAGTCCTCCGGCCGGTTGCCGTCGCGCTGCGGGCGCACCCCGCCGTTGTAGACGCGCACCCGATCGCGCACCTTGCCGCCGAGCAGCTTGTAGACCGGCAGGCCCGCCGCCTTGCCGGCGACGTCCCACAGCGCGAACTCGATCGCCGACACGGCGCTGCCCCACGGCTTGAACCCGGCGAACCGGCGGATCTTCAGCATGCACCGCTCGACGTCGGTGGGGTCCTCACCGATCAGGAAGTCGCGGTACATCTCCACGACCGGGCGCAGGTACGGCTTCGACGACTCGATCTCGCCGAACCCGTCCACGCCCTCGTCCGTCACGATCCGCACGATCGGGCTGTTCCCGATCACCGCGCACCTCAGGTCGACGATCTTCACCCGTTCACCCCTTCACCCCGCCGGTCGCCAGGCCGCGCACGAAGTACTCCTGCACCCGTCATTTGAGCCCGGTGCTCGCGATCCCCTGCACGAACGTCCGCTGGAAGACGAGGAACACGACGAGCAGCGGCAGCAGCGACAGGAACGCGATGGCCATGATCGGCCCCCACGGGTTGTCGAAGATCCCGCTGCTCTGCATGCTCGACAGCGCCACCGCGAGCGTGAGGTTCTCGGTGCCCTGCAGGGTGACCAGCGGCCAGAGGAAGTCGTTCCACTTGCCCATGAACGCCAGGATCACCAGCACCCCGACCAGCGGCCCGCTCATCGGCAGCACGATCCGCCGGAAGATCGCCAGCTCCCCCGCGCCGTCGATCCGGGCCGCCTCGAGCAGGGCGTCCGGGATCTTGAGCATGAACTGGCGGGCGATGAAGACCGCGATCGCGTCCCCGGCGCGGGGCAGGATCACCGCCCAGATCGTGTCGACCAGATGCAGGTCCACCACCACGAGGAAGGACGGCACGAGCGTCACCTGGGCCGGCACCACGATCGTGACGAGGAACGCGCCGAACAGGACGCCGCGGCCGCGGAAGGAGAACTTCGCGAACGCGTAGCCCGCCATCAACGCGACGATCACGGTGATCGCGGTCCCGATCCCGGCGATGACGATCGAGTTGACGATCCAGCGCCCGACCGGCTGGGACGCGAACGCCTCCGCGAAGTTGGCCAGGGTCGGTTCGCTCGGCCACAGGTAGAACTCGCCGCTTCGCGACTGCCCGCCCGGTGTGAGGGCGGTGACGAGGATCCAGTAGACGGGGAAGGCCATCACCAGGGCGCCGCCCACGAGCAGCGCCCACACCACCCACCGCCCCGGCGTCATCCGCGACCGCCGGGCCGCGGGCGCCGCAGCGGGTGCCTCGAGCGCCGGCCGGGTGTCGTGCACGAGGCTCGTCATGCCACCTCCTCCGCGCGTCGGTTCGCCCGCCACTGCAGGGCGGTGAACCCGAGCAGGATCAGCGCGAACACGACCCCGATCGCGCTCGCGTAGCCCATCTCCCCGTTCGTGAACGCGGTCCGGAAGATGTACTGGATCAGCACCGTCGTGGCGAAGCCGGGACCGCCGCCGGTGAGCACGTAGACGATGTCGAAGACCTGCAGCGAGAACACCACGTTCACCACGAGCAGGACGAACGTGGTGGGGCGCAGCAGCGGCCAGATCAGCCTCCGGAACCGGGTCCACCGGCCGGCGCCGTCCACCGTCATGGCCTCCACGAGCTCGGGCGGCACGGCCTGCAGCGCCCCCAGGTAGATGACCATGCAGAAGCCGATGCGTGTCCACACCACGGCGAGGACGAACGTCAGCATCGCCACGTCCGGCGAGGTCAGCCAGGGCACGCGGGGCAGCCCGAGCGCGGCGAGGAGGTTGTTCAGGACCCCGTAGTCGCCGTTGAAGATCCAGGCCATGATCACCGCGACGACGACGCCCGCGGCCACCATCGGCAGGAAGAACAGGGCCCGGATGAGCGCCCTGCCCGGCATCGCGCGGTTGAGCAGCACGGCGAGCAGCAGCCCGATCGCCATGCTCGTCGGCACGGTGCCGATCGTGAACACGGCGGTGTTGCCGATGCTCGTCCAGAACAGCGGGTCGCCCGCCATCTGCGCGTAGTTGCCGCCGCCGACCCAGGTGCCCTGGCCGAACACGGCGACCTGCTGGAACGACAGCACGACGGCCGCCACGATCGGGACGAACGAGAACACGATCAGCAACACGAGGCCCGGCGAGACGAACAGCCACGGCGCGAGCCGCGATCTAGTGGTGGACATTGCGAATCCCCTCCGCGATGGAAGCGGCCGCCTCCCGTGGCGTGATCGAGCCGATCAGGCAGAGGTCGAGGTAGTCGCCCAGCACCTGGTTGATGACGTTGAACCTCGGCGACGTCTCGACGGCGATCATGTCGGCGGGCACGGTCTCCTGCTGGGCCAGGAACCGGGCGACGGTGTCGGGCCGGTAGGAGTAGCCCACCTCGTCGACGTCGATCGACTCGCGAACGGGGACCCAGCCCCCACCGCGGCAGAAGGCGACCGTGTTCTCCGGGTTGTTGAGGAACGCCAGGAAGTCGGCGGCGACCTCGGGGTGCTTGCAGCTGCTCGTGACGGCGAGGACGTTCCCGCCGCAGTCGGACGCCCGCCCGACGTCCTGGATCATGTACCGGGTGTCCCAGGCCTCCTCGGGAAGGCTCTCCTGCAGCGTCGGCAGCGCGGTGGGGTTGTTGAGCATGAGGCCGGCCTGGCCGGTCGCGAACAGCGTGGTGGCGGTGTCGCCCTGGCTGCCCTTGACGGTGTTGGACAGCGACACGAGCCCCTCGGCGTACCAGCGGCGCGTCCACTCGAGCGCCTCGACGCCCGCGTCGTCCTCGATGGCGGGTGTGACGAGGTCGTCCTCCACCAGCCGGCCGCCGTGCATGTACAGGAACGGCAGCCAGCGGTAGGCGTTGTTCACGCCGCCGAAGCCGACGGAGAAGCCGTACGCGCCGGTGGCGCGCTTGACCTCGCGCGCGACGTCGAGGAACTCCGACCAGGTCCACGCCTGGTCCACCGCGTCGGGCGGCGGGCTGACGCCGATGCGCTCCAGGACGTCGCGGCGGTAGAAGGTGATGAAGTTGTCGGTGTGCTGCGGGATCCCGTGGATCCCGCCGTCCTTGGCGACGATCGACCAGAAGTTCTCCCGGTAGTCGTCGCCGTACCCGGGTGGGAGCCACGGCGAGATGTCCACCATCCCGCCGGTGTCGACGTAGCGACCGAACTGCTGCGGGATGATCCGGATGAGGTCGGGGGCCCGGTCTGCCGCGAGCCGCGTGGTGAGCCACTGGTTGAAGTCGCCGCCGGGGGTCACCTCCACGGCGATCTCGACGTCCGGGTGCAGCGCCTGGTACCGGTCGGCGATCTCCCGGTAGCTCACGAGGTCGGGCGCGATGTTCCACGTCGACAGGCGCAGGCGGATCTTGCCCGGCGCCGGGTCGGTGCCGCAGCCGGCCAACACCGCCGCGGCCGCGGCACCACCCAGGAACGCGCGCCGCGAGAGCGCACGGGTCATGCGATACCTCCCCGATGAGGTAGAACCCGGTGGGTCGGTGCGGGGTCAGGCCTGCAGCTCCGGCGGCAGGTACGCCTTGTGCGCGAGGAACAGCTCGTCGACCATCGCCGTGATCTGGTCGAGGGTGAGCAGCGCGCTGGTGAGCGGGTCGGCCATCACCGCGTGGTAGACGTGCTCGCGTCGGCCGGTCAGCGCCGCGGTGACGGCCAGCTCCTGGACGTTGATCCCGGTGCGGTTGATCGCAGCGCACTGCGGGGGCAGCGCGCCGAAGACGGTGGGCTGCACGCCGTTGCCGTCGACGAGGCACGCCACCTCGACGCAGCAGCCCTCCGGCAGGTTGGTGATGAGGCCGGTGTTGGGCACGTTGCCGTAGATCACGCTCTGCTGCCCGGTCTCGATGCTGTGCACGATCGCCGCGCCGTACTCCACCGACGGCGCCAGCTCGCTCTTCAGGCTCTCCAGGAGCTTCGCGGTCTGGCCGTCCTCGTCGTGGTTGCGACAGATCTCGTAGTAGTCCCAGCGCTGCGGGATGAACTCCCGCACCATCTGCGGCGTCTTGCGGAAGTACGGCAGGTACTCCGACGCGTGGTGGCTCGACTCGGTGTGGAAGTAGCCGAAGGCGTCCATGATCGCGGTGCGGACCCGCTCGTTGCCGCCCTCGTACACCGACTCCCCGCGGTCGGCGCCGCTGTGGTCGCCGTGGTCGGCGGCGAGCCCGCTCCCGGCCGGCCCGTCCAGGTGCCGCTGCGTCATCACCTCGCGCAACCGCGGGTAGAGGTCCTCGTCGCCGCGGCGGAACTCGGTGAACCACGACTGGTGGTTGATCCCGCCCGCCCGGAACCGCACCTCCTCGTACGGGACGTCCAGCGCGCGGGCGAGCATGCGCGACGTGCCCTGCACGCTGTGGCAGAGGCCCACCGTGCGCGCGCCCAGCGCGTTCAGGTACCAGGTGGCCATCGCCATCGGGTTGGCGTAGTTGATCACCTGCGCGTGCGGGGCGAGCTCGGCGAGGTCGGCGGCGATCTCGCGGTAGGCCAGCACGGAGCGGAGGAAGCGGAACACCCCGCCGGGGCCGAGCGTGTCGCCGACGGTCTGGTCCACCCCGTAGCGGCGGGGGATCTCGACATCGTCGCGGAAGGCGTCGACCCCGCCGACCTGGAACGTGATGATCACGTGGTCGGCGCCCGCGAGGGCGGCGCGGCGGTCGGTGGTGCTCTCCACGACGGTCGGGAACCCGTGGTGCGCGACGAGCGCGCGGGCCGCACCCGCCGTGCGCTCCAACCGGCCGGCGTCGATGTCCATCAGCGTGAGCGTGCTGTCGCGCAGCGCCGGGTAGCTCAGCAGGTCACCGATCAACCGGAACGGGAAGACGTACCCGCCGGCGCCGATGATGGTGATCTTGGCCATGGGCTCCACGCTAGGAGCTGAGACACCTAGGATCGGTCCGCGAACCTCAGGCGGAGTTCCAGGATCCTCAGATGTCGGTCACCCAGGAGGCCTCCGGGCTGTGGTGCCGGCAGGGCCGCGGCTACGCGATGCCGAGCGCCCACCGCCACGACGACCTCGAGGTCAACATCGTCGACGACGAGCCGCTCACCTACCTCTTCGGCGGCACGCTGGTGACGATCGAGCCCGGTCAGGCCGCGCTGTTCTGGGCGTCGGTGCCGCACCGGCTGATCGACACCCCCACCAACTGGAACGCCCGCGTCCGCTGGCTGCACGTCCCGCTCGCGCACGTGCTCGGCTGGGAGCTGCCCGGACCCGTCGTCGCCGAGCTGCTGCGCGGCACCCCGCTCGTCACCCCCCAGACCGAACACCCGGATCCCGCCGCCTTCGCCCGCTGGGCGAGCGACCTCGCGAGCACGTCACCCGACCTGCACGCGATCACGCGGCTGGAGGTCCAGGCCGGGGTGCGCAGGCTGCTGCGCACCGCGCTGCCCGCCGACCACGACGCCGGGGCGCTCCCCGACGCCGTCCGGCACGTCGTCGCGATGGCGCGCTACATCACCGAGCACTTCCGGGAGCCGGTGCGCGCGGCCGACGTCGCCGCGGCCGCGCACCTGAACCCGAATTACGCGATGACGCTGTTCCGGCAGGTGCTCGGCACCACCGTGCACACCTACCTCAACGACCGCCGGATCGCCGAGGCCCAGCGCCGGCTGCTCACCAGCGCGGCGACGACCCGGCGGATCGCGGAGGACACCGGCTTCGGCTCGCACAGCAGCTTCCACGCCGCGTTCACGCGGGCGTGCGGGATGCCGCCCGGCCGCTACCGGCGGCTGCACCGGGGCCGCTGACCCGATCCCGCGCGACGACGCGACATGCGAACGCGCGGCCTCGAGCCGGCATCGGCGACCCTCAGCCCTGGGGATGGAGGTGGCGCGTCGCGGCGGCGTCGGTGGTCCGCCACAGGGTGGTGGCCATCGGCCGGGCGAGCTCCTCGCGCAGGTGGCCGACCAGCCCGACCGTCCGCGAGATGACGCCCAGCCCCCGCGCGATGCGCCAGTCGAGGCCGAGCAGCGCGACGACCGTGCCGATGGCCCCGGTGACGTTGACCGGCAGCGCGCGCCCCGACGCCTCGCTGCCCGCCGCCGCGACGGCCCGCATCAAGCGGATCGGCAGGGTCGGGAAGCCCTCCGCCTCCGCGATCTCGAACAGCCGCTCGGCGCGGGGGTCGACGGGCTTGTGGATGGGGTGCCCGATCCCGGGGACGTGCTCGCCCCGCTCGCGGAACCCGGCGACGATGCGCTCGGCCTCGGCGCGCACGGCCGCGTCCGAGTCGTCGCCGGCCGCGGTCAGCCGCGCGGCGCCCTCCGTGACGAACCGGGCCGCGCCCTCGATCGTGCTGACGAACCTGCTGCCCAGCCCCAGGAGACCGGCCGCGACGGCGCTCTGCAGCGACTCCGGCGCCCCGAGGTGGGTGAGCCGGGTGGCCATCGCGTTCGGGGTGATGCCGTGCTCGACGAGGCTGACGAGCGCGGCGTTGAACAGCGTGCCCTCGGCCGCGCTCGGCATCCGCTCGGTGAGCAGGAGGAACGCGAAGCTGCCGAAGTCGAGCTCCCCGATGATGTCGGTGCACAGGTCGCGGCCGAGGACGGTGACGCTCGTGGCGTCGCTCCAGCAGATGTCGCTGCGGACGTCGAGCGCGGGTGCGTCGGACAACTGGCTCTCCTGTCGGTGGTCGGGATCAGCGTTGGGCCAGCAGCTGCTCCAGCTCGCGGCGGACCAGCTTCCCGGAGGGGTTGCGGGGCAGCGAGCCCGGCGCCACGAAGACGAAGTCCTTGGGCACCTTGAACGACGGCAGGTGCTGCCGGCAGGCCGCGCGCAGCGCGTCGGCGGTCACCTCGCCGTCGTGCGCGACGACGGCGACCGGCACCTCGCCCCACGTCGGGTCGGGGCGGCGGACGACACCGGCCTCCAGCACGCCGGGCAGGCGCAGCAGGACGCGCTCGATCTCGGCCGGGTAGATGTTCTCGCCACCGCTTTTGATCATGTACTTGACGCGGTCGACGAACGAGAGCCTGCCGTCGGGCTCGCGGACGAGCACGTCGCCCATGTGGAACCAGCCGTCGCGGAAGTCGGCGGCCGTCGCCTCCGGGTTGTTCCAGTAGCCGCTGAAGAGCGTGGGGCCGCGCATGCACAGCTCGCCGGGCACGCCGTCGGGCACGCCGCGACCGTCCGGGTCGACGAGGCGGACCTCGCAATAGGTGCTCTGCTCCTTCGGGAACGTCGTGGGCGCCTCGCCGATGGGGATGACACCGGCCGAGCACGGCGGGCAGCCGGTCTCGGTGGCACCGAACGTGTTGGCGAACGGGGCGCCCAGCAATGTCGTGATCTCGGCGATCTCCTCGGGCCGGACGAGGTCGGGCATCACGCCGCACAGCCGCACCCCCGCCGGGCGCGTGCCGCGCTCCCGCAGCGCCTGGGCGAGCCGGGCCACGGTGCCGGGCATGACGAGCAGCCACCCCAGCCGCTCGGTGGCGACGATGTCGGCCAGCTCGTCGGGCCGGAACCCGTCCACGACGACGACCTTGCCCCCGGACACGAGCGTGCTCACGGAGTTGTCGAGCGCGCCCATGTGGTGCAGCGGCGACCACGCGACGAACGCGTCGTCGCCCGCGATGCCGAGATCGGCCCGGGTGGCCATGCTCCGCACGATCTCCGCGCGGTGGCTGATGCAGGCTCCCTTGGGCAGGCCGGTGGTGCCGCTCGTGTAGATGATCACGGCGACGTCCTCGGCGCGCGCCGCGGGCGGTGCCGCCCACGGTTCGGCCGACGCGAGCGCGCGCTCGTAGGCCGCGCCGAGCACGATCCGCTTCCCCGGCAGGTCGTGGCGCTCGGCGGCGCGCTCCGACGCGAGCGTGACGGCCGGCGCGACGAGGTCGAGGCACGCCGCGAGCTCCTCGTCGGTCGCGCGCATGCTCTGGCAGGCCAGGATCGCCCCGAGGCGCCCCGCGGCGAGGAGGATCTCGAGGTACTCGGGCCGGTTCTCCGACAGCAGCGCCACCCGGTCGCCGCGGCGCACGCCGGCGGCCGCGAGCAGGCCCGCGGCGCGCCTGCTGCGTTCCGCGAGCTCGCCGTAGGTGATCCGCGACGCGCCGGCCTGCACCGCGACCCGCGCCGGGTGCAGCCGGGCCCGCGCGTCGAACAGGCTGACGATCGTGCTGTCGGCGGCCCGGACGACGAGGTCCGATCGGGACGGGTCGGTCACCGAGCCGCTCCCGGGGTGTCGACGGACCGGCCGGTGGTGGTCGGCTCGGCCGCGAGCGGCCGGACGAGCAGCACCCCGGCGATCCCGAGCAGGCTCGTCAGCAGCATCCACCCGGACACCGCCCAGCTCGACCCGCCCTGCCACGCGAGCAGCGAGGCCGCGATCAGCGGCGCCAGCCCGCCGCCGATCACCGTGCCGCCCTCGCGGCCGATCGAGACCCCGCTGAACCGGCTCCGCGTCCCGAACAGGCCCGTGAAGTAGGCGGGCTGGATGGCGTCGGCCGCCGCTGCGCCCCCGGCGATCGCGACGACGACGGCGAGGAGGATCGCCGCGAAGCTGCGCGTGTCGACGAGCCAGAAGAACGGGAACGCGAACGCGGCCTGCACCGCCAACGCGGCGAGCATGACCCGCCCGAAGCCGAAGCGGTCCCCGAGGTGGCCGTACAGCGGGCACAGCAGCGCCGCCACCAGCGAGCCGACGAGGGTGGCCGCGAGGATGGTCGGCCGCGGCAGGTCGAGCGTCGTGGTGGCGTAGGTCAGCACGAACACCGAGACGATGTAGAAGGTCGTGTTCTGCCCGACCCGCATCAGGAAGATCGCGATGATGTTGCGCGGCCGCCGCAGCGCGGCGACGATCGGCACCCGCTCGCGCCCCTCGCTGCGCTTCACCCGCTCGAACTCGGCCGTCTCGGGGAGGTCGCGGCGGATCCAGAGCCCGACGGCGACGAGCAGGACGCTCACCAGGAACGGCACGCGCCAGCCCCAGCCGAAGAGCTGGTCCTCGGTGAGCACGGAGGCGAGCGCGGTGTAGACGACCGTGCCGAGGATCAGCCCCGCGAACACCGAGGCGGACAGGAACGAGCCGTAGAACCCGGCGCGTGGGCTGCCGTTCTCCTTCGTCATGAGGGCCGCACCACCCCACTCCCCGCCCGTGCCGAGGCCCTGGACGATCCGCAGCACGACCAGCAGGGCCGGCGCGGCGACCCCGATCTGGTCGTAGGTCGGGAGCAGGCCGATGCCGACCGTGGCGACGCCCATCATGATCAGCGTCGTGACGAGGACGGTCTTGCGGCCGACCCGGTCACCGAGGTGCCCGAAGAGGATCCCGCCGAGCGGACGGGCGGCGAACCCCGTCGCGAACGTGGCGAACGACAGCAGCGCGCCGACGGTGCCGTCCTGCTCCGGGAAGAACAGCCGCGGGAAGACCAGCGCAGCCGCGGTGCCGTAGAGGAAGAAGTCGTACCACTCGATGACGGTGCCCAGCGAGACCGCTGTCGTGACCTTCTTCGTCAGCTGGGCCGGCGGTACCTCGGCCCCGGCGGGCATCGCGCTGCTCATCACGCCTCCTCGTTGAAGCTTGAGCGACTTTCGAAGCTTGACCGAGCCTCGAAGCTTGACTGAGCTTCGAAGCTTGATTGAGCTTCGAAGCTTGACTGGGTTTCGCTGAGCGAATAATGTTTCGCCCTCCGAACGCGCGCAGCATGCGGCGGAGGAGGCCCCATGTCAACCCCGGCCGCGCCGGACAAGGAGCAGTTCGTCACCTCGCTGGCCCGCGGCCTCGCCGTGCTGCGGTCCTTCGCCTCCGCCGGCCCCGAGCTGACCCTCACCGAGGTGGCCGCGGCCACCGACCTCAGCCCCGCCGTCGCGCGGCGCTTCCTGCTCACGCTGGTCCAGCTGGGGTACGTCAAGAAGGTCGACCGCAAGTTCGTGCTCACGCCCCAGGTGATGGAGCTGGGCGCGGGCTACCCGGACGCGATGAACCTGGCCGAGGTCGCGCAGCCGCACCTGCAGGACCTGCGGGACGAGACCGGCGACAGCGTCTCGCTGACCACCCTCGTCGGAACCGACGTCATCCACCTCTGCCACATGCAGACGGCGGGCCTGCTCCGCTTCGCCGTGACGCCCGGGAGCCGGGTACCCGCCTACGTCTCGGCCACCGGCCGCGCCATGCTCGCCTTCCAGCCGGAGGAACGCCTCGCCGCCTACTTCGCCGCGGCCGAGCTCGTCCCGCGCACCCCGCACACCGTGACCACGGAGCCCGAGCTGCGCGAACGCCTGGAGCGCGTCCGGCGCGACGGCTACGCCCTCGTCGCCGACGAGCTCGACTTCGGGATCACGGTGCTGGGCGTGCCGCTGTTCAACGACGGGGTCGCCATCGCGGGCATCAGCTGTGCCACCACCTCCGGCCGGCAGCCCACCGACGAGTTCCTGCGCTCCCGCCTCCCGCTGCTGCAGGCCGCCGCGTCGGCCCTGCGGCGCCAGCTCGACCGGTTCCCCGCCCTCGTCCACTCCCTCGACCTGGGCGTGTAGCGGCCCTTCCCTCCCCTGCCGTCGTGCAGAGGGCCCGATCTTCGGCGATCACAGCGTCGGGGGCAGCCCCAACCACGGCTTGTCGGTGGCGTCGAAGCCGGTGAGCTCGGCGATCTTGTCGTCCACGACGCGCAGGGCCGCGACGGCGAACAACCGGTGCTCCGGTTCGCCGGGGGCGCGGAGGTAGAGCGCGGCGGCGGGCATGCGGTTGACGGCCGTGGTGATGCCGCGCCAGTCGTCGCGGCCGCGCCGGAAGAGCCCACCGGAGACCCAGCCGTCCACCGCGTCCTTCGCCGTCGTGGTCACGGTGCCCGGGTCGGGCAGCATCGCGAAGCGCAGGTCCGCGCGCAGCAGCGACGTCAGCGCGGCGAGGTCCCCCCGCTCGTGGGCGTCGATGTAGGACCTCACGACGCGGCGCTCGTCGTCCGACAGCTCGTGGGTCGCGGGGCTCCGCCAGTCGAGCCGGCGGTCGGGCAGCCGCTCCCGCATCGTCCCGCGCGCCCGCTGCAGCGCGCTGGTCACCGACGCGACGGTCAGCTCGAGGGCGTCCGCGACCGTCGTCGCGCGCCAGCCGAGGACGTCACGCAGCACGAACACCGCCCGCTGCCGCGGCGGCAGGTGCTGGACGGCGACGATGAACGCCAGCTCGATCGTCTCCCGCGCCACCGCCGACTCCTGCGGATCCTCGGGGAGCATCGGATCGGGGAACGGCTGCAGGTGCAGCACCTCGGAGCCGGCGTCCGGCAGCCCGGACGGGACGGGGGTGCGGTCGGCGCGCTTGTCCAGGAAGTCGAGGCAGGCGTTGGTCGCGATCCGGTACAGCCAGGTCCGCAGCGCGGCACGGCCCTCGAACGACTCCCGCTTGTTCCACGCCCGCAGGAACGTCTCCTGCGTCAGATCACGGGCGTCCTCGTAGTTCGCGAGCATCCGGTAGCAGTGCACCTGCAGCTCGCGCCGATGGCGCTCCGCGAGGAGCGCGAACCGCGTCGCGTCGCCCGAGCGGACCGCCGCCAGGAGCGCGGCCTCGTCGGCGCCGTGAGGCCTGGCGTCGGTCATGGTCATCCATCCTTCCACCGGTTCGAGGGGCTGGAAGTACCGACGACGCGGCGGGGGGTTTCTGATCGGCGGAGCCCGTCGACACCGTCAGTCGGTCAGCAGGCCGTTCCGTGCAACGTGTTGTAGACGGCGTTGCCCGGGACGCACGCGGGGGTTCCCGGCCCGCTCTGGTCGATCGGGTGGGTGAACCACCACGCCGTGCCGCAGGCGAGAACGGTGGCGGCGACGGTGACGGCGACGGAGGCCGCGCGGTGCTGCCGCCGGGCCCCGCGCGCCACCGCGACCGCGATGACGACGGAGCACACCACGACCGCCCCACCGGCGGCGAACTCCAGCAGGCTGCCGAGGTCGGCGGGCGGTTCGCCGACCGTGATGGTGTTGGAGACGACCTCCCCGGCCACGTACGTCCACTCGGCGCCGATCAACACCGCGGCAGCGGCGGCACGCAGCCTCGTGGGCAGGTGGCCCCAGACGACGACGAGGGCGGCCAGGGCGCCGAGCACCGCGAGCAAGGTGACGCCCGCGATCAGCGGGTCCAGCCAATCGGTGACGGGCATGCGACCGTCGCGGGCCCTGACCGCCGTGAACCCCATCAGGACGGCCACGAAGGCGAGGCCCAGCACCAGCGAGTACCCCACCACGGCAGGCGGCCGGTCGATCCGGTGGATGCGTGACGAGCGCATGCTCCCCCAAAGTGACGTGTGCGCGCACCTCATTCTTGCGCTGCTAATGTGGTGCGCGCGCACCTCACTTGTCAACCGCGGGAGGCAGCTGTGGCCCCGCCTGCACGCCGGCGCATCCTCGACGCGGCCGCTCGCCTGCTCCGCGAGCGCGGCCTGGCCCGGCTCACCACGCGCCAGATCGCCGAAGCCGCGGACGCGGCGGAGGGCAGCATCACCAAGAACTTCGGCGGCAAGATCGGCCTGTTGATCGAGCTCCTGTCGCAGGAGCTACCCGAGCTGCGCGCGTGGCAGGAGGCCGCCACCCCGCCGGGGCAGCGGCCGATGCACACCGTGCTCGTCGACCTGGTGGAGCGCGGCGTCGACTACTACGCGGCGTCGCTCCCGATGATCGCCGGGGCCGCCGCCGACCAGGAGCTGTTCGCGGCGTACCGGAACGCCAATCGGCAACGCGGCACGGGCCCGCAGGTGGCCCTCGAGCGGCTCACCGACTACGTCGCGGAATGCCAGGACGCGGGCGAGCTGCCACGAGGCGTGCCACCCGCCACGATCGCCCTGATCCTGTGCGGCACGGCGCAGTTCGAGGCGTACGCCGAACACCTCTTCGGCGCGGACGCCCTCGACGGCGACCGGTCCGAACGGATCAGGGCGGTGGCCGACGTGCTCCTCGCCGGCAGGCCCTCCGAGCGGTGATCGCTCGATCGGCACGGGGCGGCGTCACGCGGGGGCGCCGAGCGGCGGGTGCTCGAGCACCCGCGGCTTGTACTCGACCATCTGGATGCTGCCGTCGAAGGTCCGGTGGTCGGTCATCTCGAGGGCGACGTCCGGATAGCCGTCGTAGATGCGTTCCGCGCCCGTCGCCCCGGTGATCACCGGGAACATCACGACCCGGAACCGATCGACGAGCCCCGCCCGCAGCAGGGACCGGCACAGGGTGAGGCTGCCGATCGTGCTGAGGATCCCCGGGCGGTCCTGCTTCATGGCGCGAACGGCCTCGACGGCGTCGCCGCGGACGAGCGTGGAGTTGGCCCACGTCAGCGGTTCCTCGAGCGTGGAGGAGAACACCACCTTCGACGCTCGCGTGAGCTCGTCGACGGACTCCTGCTCCTCGGGCCGGAACTCGTCCTGGCCGCTCGGAACCGCGCTGGCGGCGAAGCCCGACATCGTCCGGTAGGTGTTCGCTCCCATCAGGTACGTGACCTCGGGCTGCTCGCCGAGCCACGCGAGGTACTCCGGGCCCTCGAGGCCCCAGAACCCGGGCCAGCCCTCCCCCGACGCGTAGCCGTCGAGGGAGGTGATGAAGTCGACGAGAAGCTCTGCCATGTCTTTCGTCCTTTCCTCGGTGTCACGACCTTGGACCGGCGCCGAGCCGCGAAGTCATCGGATCGGTGCGTAATCTCTCGGGCAGAGTTGGGACGGGGGGCTTCCAGACGTGAACGACGTTCCGGAGATCGACACGACCGTGCCGCACGGGGCGCGGACCTACGACTACTGGCTGGGCGGCAAGGACAACTACGCCGCCGACCGGGCGCTGGGCGACCAGATCCGGCAACGGATCCCGACGATCAGCGCCATGGCCCTGGCGAACCGGGCGTTCCTCACCCGGGCGGTGCGCTACCTGGCCCGCGACGCCGGGATCCGCCAGTTCCTCGACATCGGCACCGGCATCCCCACCGCCCCGAACGTCCACCAGGTCGCGCAGGCGGTCAACCCCGCCGCTCGCGTGGTCTACGTCGACAACGACCCGATCGTGCTCGCCCACGCCCGGGCGCTGATGACGAGCACGCCGGAAGGGCGCACGTCGTTCCTGCTCGGCGACTTCACAGACCCGGACGCGATCCTCGCCAGCCCGCAACTGCGCGAGACGCTCGACCTCGGCGAGCCGGTGGGCCTGCTGCTCGTCGCCATGCTCATGTACTTCGACCCGGCCGAGGGCGAGGACCCCTACCCCGTGGTCGAGACGCTGGTCGACGCGTTGCCGGCGGGCAGCCACGTGGCGATCAGCCACCCCACCGCCGACTTCGCCCCGGACGCGATGGCCGATGCGCAGGCGGTGATCAGGCAGTCCGGCATCACGTTCGTGGCGCGCGACCACGCGGAGGTCACCCGCTTCTTCGCCGGCCTCGAGCTCGTCGACCCGGGGGTCGTGCCGGTGCTCGGGTGGCGGCCCGACGAGCAGGACACCGGGGCGATCGATGAGAAGAGCGCCTACTACTGGGCCGGCGTGGCGAAGAAGGTGTGAGCTGACGGCGGATCTTGCTAAGGTCCGCCGCCGTGGCGGACCGACCGATCCCGACCCTGTCCTTCCTCGCGACCGTCGAGGTCACCGTCGGCCGACCGGTCGAGGTCGGCCCCACCGTCGACGGCCATCGGCGGATCATCCCGATCCTGGGCGGGACGGTCACGGGGCCCGAGCTGGTCGGCACCGTGCTGCCGGCGGGTGCCGACTTCCAGGTGCTGAAGACCGGCACCCTCACCGAGCTGCACGCGCAGTACGCCATCGAGACCGGTGACGGCGAGCGGATCTCCGTCACGAACTTCGGTCTGCGCTCCGGATCGCCGGACGACATCGCCGCGCTCGTCCGCGGGGAGCCCGTGCCCGCGGAGCGGATCTACTTCCGCTGCACGCCGCGGATGATCTCGGCGGGTCCGAGGTGGGCGTGGCTCGCCGAGCGGATCCTCGTCGGCACCGGGGAGCGGCACCCCGAGGCGGTCCGGCTGCACCTCTACGTCGTCGACTGAGCAGCCGCGGCCGCCTGCCGGACTCCCAGCCCGTGGACCTGCGTCAGCTCGAGTACTTCCTCGCCGTGGTCGAGCACGGTGGGGTGCACCGGGCCGCCGCGGCGCTGCGCGTCGCGCAGCCGTCGCTGAGCCAGTCCCTGCGCCGGCTCGAGAAGGACCTGCAGGCGGACCTGTTCCACCGCGTGGGGCGCGGCCTGGTGCTCGCACCGGCGGGTGAGGCGCTGATCGGGCCCGCCCGCCAGATGCTGCGCACGCTCGGCGAGGCCTACGACGCGGTGCGCGAGGTCCGCGACCTCGAGGCCGGGCGGATCGACGTGGCGGCGCTCGCCGACCTCTCCGCGGACCCGGCCGCGATCTGGGTTGCCCAGTTCCGGGTGGCCAACCCCGGGGTCAGCGCGCGCATCGAGGAGCGCGACGACGTCGCGCAGGTGACCGAGCTGGTCGCGTCCGGCGAGTGCGAGGTCGGCGTCGGCGTGCTCCCGCAGCCGCCCCGACCCGGCATCGTGCTCGAACGGCTGCTCACGCAGCACTTCGTGTTCGTCGCCCCGCCGGGCACCGAGGACGGGTTCCCCGATCCGGTCCGGCTCGCCGACCTCGACGGCGTCCCGCTGGTGCTGGGCGAGCGGCGCGCCACCACCCGCGAGTGGATCGAGGCGACCCTGCGCGCGGCTGACGTCGAACCGCTGGTCTCGGTCGAGGTGCCCCAGCGGGGCGCCGTGCTGCCCACGCTCCTGAACGGCGGCGGCGCGGCGATCATGCCGCTGCGACAGGCGCTCGACGCGCGCCTGCGCGACGCCGTGGTCCGGGAGCTCGACCCACCCCTGCGCCGCGAGATCGGCGTCGTGCACCGGTCGGGCCGGCAGGCGGCGGCGACGGCGGCGTTCCTCGACTTCACCCGCGACCGCGTGCGCTCGTGGGAGCGCGCGGTCGAGCGCCGGATGGCCGCGGGCCTCGGGCTGGTGGCCGCGGCGGCGGACACCGATCTCGCCGTCCGGCGGCGGCAGCGCGCGGAGTTCTCCGCCCGCTCCCCCGTCGCCCGGATCACCCGCCGGCCCCGGGACCTCGATGGCACGACGTCGAACCGATAGGCGGGATGGATCGGATCATGTGATTTTCGGTCTTTGACCTTGCACGTCGGTGGGGCTTTGACTGAGGCCGGATTCGGCCCACCGGGGTGCCACCAGGCGTTCCGGCGGCCAGGGACCGCGGGAGAACGCCATGGCAGAGACGCAGACGACGGGAGCCGCGACGACGCAGCCGGCGGTGGAGGGGCTGCGTCGCGGCGCGTGGACGGCGACCGCCCTCGCATTCGCGTTCATGCTGCTCAACTTCGCCGACAAGGCCTCGCTCGGCTTCGCCGGCAGCTCCATCATGCGCGACCTGGGCATCACCCCGGCCGAGTTCGGCGTGGTGCAGAGCTCGTTCTTCTGGCTGTTCGCCGCCGGTGCCCTGGTGGTCGGGGCGCTGAGCACCCGGGTCCCGGTCCGGTTCCTGCTGCCGGCGCTGATGGCCGTCTGGGTCCTCACGATGGTGCCGCTGCTGTTCCCGGTGGGCTTCGGCCTGTTGCTGGTCTCCCGCGTCGTGCTCGGCTTCGCCGAAGGCCCCGCGTACGCGCTCGCGACCCACGTCGTGCACTCGTGGTTCCCGCCGGAGGAGCGCGCGCTGCCCGCCGGGGTGATCAGCGCGGGGAGCTCGGTCGGCCCGCTGATCGCGGCGCCGGTGCTGACGGTCGTGATCGCCACGTGGGACTGGCACGCGGCGTTCCTCGTGCTGATCGTCGCCGGGCTGGTCTGGCTGGTCGCCTGGTTCCTGCTGAGCCGTCCCTCGCCGGAGGAGCCGACCGCACCCCGCGACGACGCGGCCGCCGGTGCCGCCCCGCGAGCCCGCACCGACTGGCGGCTGCTGGTCCGCCAGCTGCGCACCCCGACGATCATCGGAGTGGCCCTGCTGGCGTTCGTCGGCTACTGGACCACGACGCTGCGGGTGTCCTGGCTGCCGCTCTACCTGGAGCAGGGCCTCGGCTACGACGCGGTCACCGCGGGCCGGCTGGTGACGGCGCCCTACGCGGTGGCCGCGGTCGCCGCGGTCGCCGCCGGTTACGCGTCCAACCGCATGATCGCCGCCGGGGTGTCGCGGCGCTGGGCCCGCGGCGGGCTGTCGGTGGGGTTCGTCGTACTCGGCGGGATCAGCATGTTCCTGTTCACCGTGATCCCGCAGGGCGCCGTGCAGATGGTCCTGGTCAGCTGCGCGTTCTCGCTCAACTCGGCCGCGTACGGGGTGGCGCTCACGATCGTGGCGGACCTGGTCCGTCCGGGGCACCGCGGTGCCGTGCTGGGCTGCCTGGTCGCCTTCTACAGCATGGCCGGGGTGCTCGCACCGCTCGTCCTGGGCTTCTCGATCGGGGACGGCACCGCCGCGGCGGCGGGTTACGGTCAGGGCTTCGTGATCAGCGCGATGGTGATCGTCCTCGGCGGCCTGCTGTCGCTGCTGCTCATCAACCCGGAGCGCGACATCGCACGGCTCAGCGGCGACGGCGAGGCGGTGCCGGCGTGAGGCAGCCGCTCGACGGGGTCCGCGTCGTCGACTTCGGCCAGTTCATCGCCGTGCCGGCGGCCGGGGCCGCGCTCGCCCGCATGGGCGCCGACGTGATCAAGGTCGAGCCGGTGGGCGGCGAGTCGGCCCGGCAGATCGGCATCTACGGCGAGGCGATGGTGCGCACCTACAACGGGGACAAGAGGTCCATCGCCGTCGACCTGCGCACCCCGGAGGGCCAGGCGCTCGCGCAGCGGCTCGTCCGGGGCGCCGACATCGTCCTGCAGAACCTGCGCACCGGCGTCATGGAGTCGTTCGGCCTGGGACCGGCCGACGTGCGCGCGGTCAACCCCGGCGTCGTCTACGGGTCGGTCAGCGGCTTCGGGCGGGGCGGCCCCTCCCGCGACCGCCCGGGGTTCGACATCGCCGCGCAGGCCGAGAGCGGCCTGATGTCGATCACCGGGGAGGCCGGCCGGGAGCCGCAGCGCGTCGGGGTGCCGATCGTCGACGCGGCGGCCGGGCACGTGCTGGCCGAGGCGGTCCTCGGCGCCTACATCGGCCGGCTCCGCTTCGGCAGCGGCCGGGACGTCGAGGTCTCCCTGCTCGACGTGGCCATCCACCTGCAGGCCACGACGTGGGGCGAGTACTTCCTCACCGGCCGCGAACCCGAGCGCAAGGGCAACGGGCAGCCCACCGTCGCGCCCGCGGCGGACGTCGTGCCCACCGCCGACGGCGCGATCGTGCTGTCCGCCTACACCCCCGCCCACTTCGCGAGGCTCTGCGCGCTCATCGGCCGACCCGAGCTGGCGGACGACCCGCGGTTCGCCACGAACCCCGACCGGGTGGCGCACCGGGCCGAGCTGCTCGCCGAGCTCGCCCCGGCGTTCGCCGATCTCACCAGCGAGAAGGCGCTCGACGTGCTCGTCGGCAACGGCATCGTCGCGGCCGCGATCCTGAGCTACGAGCAGGTGACGCGGCACCCCGACGTCCGCGCCTCCGGCACGTTCGTCGAGGTCCCCGACGCGGCCGGGCCGTACCCGGTGGTGCGCGAGCCGTTCCGGCTCGACGCCGTCGGCACACCGGCGCGCACGCCTGCGCCCCGGGTCGGCCAGCACACGCGGGAGATCCTGACCGAGCTCGGCTACCCCGACAGCGCGATCGACGACCTGGTGCACCGCGGGATCGTCGGGACCGGGGAGGAGTAGGGGTGCCCGCAGGCGTCGACCGCGAGGACGGGGACGGCATCGCCCGGCTGATCCTGCGCAACGAGGGCCGCCGCAACGCGCTCGCCGTCGACCTGTTCGACGACCTGGACCGCGAGCTGGCGGCGCTTCAGCACGACCCCGCCGTGCAGGTGGTCGTGCTCACCGGGCACGGGTCGGCGTTCTCGGTGGGCGCCGACCTCGCCGCTCCCCCGCACCGACGCACGCTGCGCGGGGACTCGGCGGACGCGGACCTGTCCCGCTTGCGTCGGGTCGGCCGGATCGCCGAGCGGCTGCACCGGTTGCCGCAGGTCACCGTGGCGGCCGTCAACGGGGCCTGCGCCGGCGCGGGGCTCTCCCTCGCGCTGGCCTGCGACCTGCGGATCGCGCCCGAGACGGCGGTGTTCAACACCGCCTTCCTCGCCGCGGGGCTGTCCGGCGACCTCGGCGGGATCTGGTTCGCGACCCGCATCCTCGGCCAGGCGAAGGCCCGCGAGCTGTTCCTGCTGCCCGAGCGGCTGCCGGCCCGGGAGGCCTGCGCCGCCGGGCTGGTCAGCAGGGTGACGCCCGCCGAGTCCTTCCCCACCGAGCTCGCCGCCCTCACGGCGCGGCTCGCGGCCAGCGCCCCACGGGCACTGCGGGCGATGAAGGCGAACCTGCGCGACGCCGACCGGATGCCCCTGGCCGACTACCTCGACGTCGAGAGCGAGCGGATGGTCGCCACGTTCCACACCGACGACGCCCGCGAGGCGGCGCGGGCGTTCCTCGAGCGGCGCGAACCCGTCTTCACCGGCCGTTGATCCACGGACCCCAGGACCTCGACGGGGTCGCGGAGGTGACTGCGCCGATCGGCGTCGCCCGCTCCCCCGCTGAGGTCGCGGCAGGTCCGCTCCCCTGCCTCGGACGCCGCCCGCCACATCACCGGCGCCGAGATCGTCGACGGCAGGATACGGCGGGCTGACCTGCCGTTCCGGCGCCGTTCGGTCAGCCCGGGTGCCGTGGGGTGTTGCTCAGGCTCCACCCGGACACCCGAGCCAGCGCGACCTCCAGCTGCGGCACCCTGACCACGTCCGTCGCCGCGGGCCCCTGGATGGTGACGTTGACCAGGTGCACGTGCTGGATCTGCGTCGCGTGCACCGGGGCCTCGTCCTCGTAGCCGCTGGCGACGTCGCGGAGCGCCACCCGCACCGCCGCGCTGATCGCGCCGTTGCCGTGCTCGGTCTGACCGGCCAGGGCACGCAGCCACGCCGATCGGCCCACCGCGTGCCCGGTGATCACCTTGCCGTCGACGTACAGCGTCACCCCGAAGCCGTCGTCGACGCGCGCGAAGTTCTCCAGCATCGCCCGCAGCACCGGGAACCGGCCCCCGTCGTCCCACTCGTCCACGCTGGGAGGCCGCATTCCCTCCGCCATGGCGCGACCATATCGCGGCGGCGGTCGCCCGAGTTCGTCCGTTGGTGCCGCGAGCAGATGTCACCCGTCGGACGCCGGCGGTAACCCGGACGACACAGGATTGCCTGACGATCCGACACATGAGCTCCCCCGATCCGGCAGTTGCCCGCGCACTCCTCGTCCGCGGCCTGGGAAGGCGCGCCTTCCTCCGGGCCGCCACCGCCCTGACGGGCGCGGGCGGGGCAGGTCTGCTCGCCGCCTGCAGCGCCACACCCGTGGCGACGTCCCCGGCGGGTGGCGGGACGGCGTCCGACACCCCGCTGCAGCCCGGCTCCGGGCCGATCGACGGTGATCACTACCTGCAGTCCACGCTGGACACCGTCCGCTGGGGGTACGTACCGGCGATCGGCGCCGAACCGGCGCTCACGATCGCCTCCGGCGAGACCGTCACCATCGACACCGTGTCGCACGAGGGGATCCTCGAGGACCAGGGGCGCGACCCCGTCGCGTACTTCGGCGGCCACGGCGTGGCGCAGGACGACGTGCTCACCGACGCCGTGACCATCGCCCGCGACTACGCGCGCACCCCGCGCAACTTCGACGTCGACGGCCCCCACGTGATCACCGGCCCGGTGTTCGTCGAGGGCGCGCAGCCCGGCGACGTGCTCAGGGTCGAGACGCTCTCGGCGGTGCCGCGCGTGCCCTACGGCGTGGTGTCCAGCCGGCACGGGAAGGGAGCGCTGGCCCGCACGTCCGACGGCGGTGCCCCGGCCGGGATCACGGTGGACGAGGTGATGCCGCCGGTCGCCACCGACGGCCGTGCGAGCGGCGACCCGCAGGCCTACGGCAACGTATCGATCTTCACCACGGTGCGGGACGGAGACGGCGGGCCGCTGGGGGTGATGCCGTTCGGCGACCGCGAGGTGGCATTCCCGCTGCGGCCGTTCATGGGGACGATGGGCGTCGCGTACACCGCGGCCGCGAGCGAGACCGCGCCCGAGCTGAACTCGATCCCACCGACGCTCGGCGGCGGCAACATCGACATCCGGCTGCTCGGCGCGGGCTCGGTGCTCTACCTGCCCGTGCACGGCGAGGGAGCGCTGTTCTACGTCGGCGACCCGCACCTCGCGATGGGGGACGGGGAGGTGGCGCTCACCGCGCTGGAGGGCTCGCTGCGGGCCACGTTCCGGCTGACGGTGTGCAAGCCCGGCTCCGGCGAGGCGCCGTCGGTCGCCTACCGCTACCCGTTCGCGGAGACCACCGACGCGTGGGTGCCCATCGGCCTCTCCGACCCGGACGGCTCCGCGGGCGGGCAGGTGAGCGACCTGGACGTGGCGATGCGGCGCGCCGTGGTGAACGCCCTGGACTTCCTCGAGCAGGACCAGGGCATGGACCGCGCCACCGCCTACGCCTACCTCTCCGCCGCGGCCGACTTCACGATCTCGCAGGTGGTGGACCGCACGGTCGGCGTGCACGGCGTGATCACGAAGTCGCACTTCCGCGCATGAGCGTGGCCACCTGACACCGGGCGGCGCGGCGCCTTCCCGATGCATCGATTCCGCGTAGGACGTCAGCACCCACCTCGTATGCCCTCGGCCTTCTCCTCCGGCCGACGACCTTGATACGAAGGGTCGACTCGAGGTCGGGAGGCGTACGGATGGCGTACAGCCCGTGGTCCCTGCTCACGGACGCAGGCCTGATCGGTGGCCTGCTGCTGGTGGGCACGCTGGTGCGCAGGTGGGTGGGGCTCGCCCAGCGGCTGATGCTGCCGGCGAGCGTGATCGCGGGCTTCCTCGGCCTCCTGCTCGGCCCGAAGGTGCTCGGCGTGCTGCCGTTCTCCGACCAGCTCGGCACCTACGCGTCCGTGCTGATCGCGGTGATCTTCGCCTGCCTGGCGCTCTCCGACGACATGGGCGTGCGCGGGTTCGGGCCGTCGACGGGCGCGTTCTCCCTGTACTCGATGGGTGCGTACGCGCTCCAGGTCGGGCTGGGCATGCTGCTGGCCCTGCTCGTGCTCACCCCCGCGTTCGGCACGCCCGCGGGGTTCGGGCTGCTGCTGTTCGCGGGATGGGCCGGGGGGTTCGGCTCGGCGGCGGCGATCGGGAGCGTGTTCTCCGACGCCGGCTGGGCCGAGGCCGGCTCGCTGGCGTTCACCTCGGCCACCGTCGGGCTGCTCGTCGGGGTGGTCGGCGGGATCGTCTGGGCGAACTGGGGCGCTCGGCGCGGCCACGCGCAACGGCTCGGGAACTTCACCGACCTGCCGGACTCGCTGCGCACCAGGCTCGTGCGCGATCCTTACGAGCGGGCGTCGATCGGCACGGCCACGACCTCGGCGTCCTCGATAGAGCCGCTCGGTCTGCAGGTGTGCCTGGTCGCGGCCGTGTCCGCCGCGGCGTACGGGGTGGCCGAGCTGTCCACGGCGCTGTACCCGCAGTTCTCGCCGCCGGTGTTCGCGCTGGCGTTCATCGTGGGGTTGCTGGTCAAGACCGCGCTCCGGCGTACCCCCGCCTGGGCCTACGCGTGCCCACGCACGATGCGCGGCATCTCGGGTGTGGCCACGGACATCCTCATCGTCTGCGGGATCGCCTCGATCGTGCCCAGCTTCGTCGTCGCCAACTGGGTCCCGCTGGTGCTGCTGTTCGTCTTCGGGCTGGCCTTCTGCCTGGTGATGTTCCGGTGGGTCGCGCCCGCCCTGATGCACGACGCCTGGTTCGAGAAGGCGATCTTCACCTGGGGGTGGGCCACCGGCTCGATCCCCACCTCCATCGCGCTCCTGCGCATGGTCGACCCCGACCTGGACAGCCGCACCCTCGAGGAGTTCGGGATCGCATACCTGCCGGTCGCGCCCGTGGAGACCGCGAGCGTCGCCCTGACCCCGGTGATCGTGCTCGTCGGCGCCGCGTGGGCGATCGCGGCGGGCTGGACGGCGCTGGGGGTCGTCGCCCTCGTCCTGCCGTTCGTGCTCGGGTGGGCCCGCCGCGGCGCCCTGCGGGCCACCACGGCCGCCGCCACGGACAACCCGGGGAGGACCGCATGACCATCGAACGCCTCGACGCCGACGTCGCGGTCATCGGGCTCGGCGCGATGGGGGCGATGAGCGCCTGGCGGCTCGCGCGCGCGGGCGCCCGGGTGCTCGGTTTCGAGCAGTTCGGCATCGCCCACGACCGCGGCGCGGCCGGCGGGGAGTCGCGCCTGTTCCGCATGGCCTACCACGAGGGCCCGGAGTACGTGCCGCTGCTGCGCCGGGCGCGCGAGCTGTGGCTGGAGCTCGCGGCGGTGTCCGGGCGGGACCTGTTCCTCCCGACCGGCTGCCTGTCGATCGGGCTGCCCGACCTGCCGCCGATGGTCAACGTGCGCCGCTCGGTCACCGACCACGACCTCGAGCACGAGGTCCTCGCCCACGACGAGCTCGCGACCCGCTACCCGCAGCACCGCCTCCACGAGGGCGAGATCGGCATCCTCGACGTCGCGGGCGGGATGCTCCGGCCGGAGCTGGCGGTGCTCGCGGCGGCCCAGCAGGCCCGCGCAATGGGCGCCCGGCTGCACGAGCACACCCCGGTGCGGGCGATCGAACCCGGCGGCGCCGGGGTCACGGTCGTCACCGACGAGGCGCGCTACCGGGTGCGCCGGGTCGTCGTCACCGCGGGACCGTGGACCGGCGAGCTGGTGCCGGACGTCGCGGTCACCGTGAAGCCGATCGTGCTCACCTGGTTCGCCCCCCAGGATCTTCCCGCCTACGCGCCCGGCGCGTTCCCGGCCTTCATCCGCGACACCGACGGCGTGCACCTCTTCGGCTGCCCCGTGCTCGACGGCATGTCCGTGAAGTGCGGTTTCGCCGACGTGTGGCCGCCGCTGCCCGGGCCGCGGGAGCTGACCCGCGACCTGCCCGGCTCCGCGCTGCGCCCCATCTCCGACGCGGTGCGCCGCTTCCTGCCGGGCCTGCACCCCGAACCGATCCGGCACGGCGTCTACATGGACGGCTACACACCCGACCGCACGGCGGTCGTGGGCCCGCTGCCGGACGCCCCGTCCGTGGTGGTGCTGGCGGGTTTCTCCGGGCACGGGTTCAAGATGGCGCCGGTGTTCGGCAGCATCGCGGCGGACCTGGCGCTCGAGGGCGGCACCGACTTCGACGTCACGCGGATGAGCCCGTCCCGGTTCGGCGCCGCGGCGTGAGCAGGTCCGACGCGATCAGGCCTCCGCTGCCACGATCGCGTCCCGGAACGCCGCTCCCACCGGCGAGGGGGCGGTGGCGCTCACGACCACCGACAGCGGGGTGACGGCCTCCGGATCGGTGAGGGGCCGCGACACGACGCCGTCGACGCGCAGCAGGGTGGTCGAGCGCGGCACCAGCGCAACGGCGAGCCCGCAGGCCACGATGCCCAGCAGGGCCTGGTCGTTGACGGCCTCCTGGGTGATGCGCGGGGAGAAGCCGGCGCGGACGCACGCGCTCACGATCGTGTCGTGGGCCACCGGGGCGAGCTCGCGCGGGAAGCAGGCCACGTCCTCGTCTGCGAGGTCGGCGAGCCGGACCGCCTCGTCGGCGGCGAGCGCGTGCCCGGCCGGGAGGAGGCAGTGCAGCGGCTCGTCGGCGAGGCGGGTCAGCTCCACCCCGTCGTCGCCGGTGAGCATCCGGCAGATCCCGACGTCGATCGCGCCGTCGCGCAACGCCGCCAGCTGCGCCCGCTGCCCCATCTCCTGCACCACCGGCACGACGTGCGGGTGCGCAGCGCGGAACCGCGGCAGCACGCCGGGGAGCAGCCCCGACACGGCGGAGGCGATGCAGCCGATCCGCAGGTGAGCGCGCTCTCCCCCGGCGCGACCGAGCGTCGACTCCAACACCCGCGCCCGGCCGACGAGCTGGCGGGCCTCCGGCACCAACGTGGCTCCCGCGGCGGTGAGGCGCAACCTGCGCTTGCTCCGGTCGAACAGCACCGCGCCGAGCTGGCGCTCCATCTTGGTGATCGCCTGGCTCAGCGCGGGCTGGGCCATCTGCAGGTCGCGGGCCGCCTCGGTGATGCTCAGGCGCTCGGCGACGGCGAGGAAGTACTGGAGCTGGCGGAGCTCGACCATCGCTTGCGTCCCCCTCACATCCCTGGCACCGGCGGCCGTCGGCTCTCACCGCAGGCACCGCGGTTGCTCGTCGTGGGCCTCACGTCGGGCGGCGGGCCACGAGACGGCGCCGCACCCTCCGAGCTCCCCCGGCGATCGATTGTTCCGGTGACGATCGCCTCCCACCCGACGGCTCGGGAAGGCCGGCTCACCACTGCCGGGCGGTACCACCTCCCGGACATCGCGGCTAGCGCTGCCGCAGCCCGTCGACGACGACGGTGAGCATGCGGTCGAGCTGGGCACGCTGTTCGGGGGCGCCGGCCACGGAGAGCACGCCGGCGAGGATTCCGCCGACGTCGACCGGGTCGACGTCGCTGCGCAGCTCCCCGGCCTGGGCGCCGGCCTCGAGGATCGTCTCCAGGATGCGCTGGACCTCGTCGCAGACCGGGCCCCTGCCGAAGCGCCCGGATGCGCTCATGGCGACCAGCGCCTCGCAGATGCCGCGCCGTTCGCCCGCCCATTCGGCGAAGCGGCGCGTCCAGGCGTGCAGGGCCTCGGCGGGCCGCTGGGTGGCGAGGAGGGCTTGCGCGTCCTCGCGCAGGGGGCGGAGCTGGTCGCGGTAGACCTCTTCGACCAGGTCCTCCCGGGTGGGGAAGTGCCGGTAGAGGGTGCCGCTCCCCACGCCGGCGCGTTTCGCGATCGCGTCCAGCGAGATCGGCTGCCCGGAGGCGAACGCCTCGGCGGCCGTGGCGATCAGGCGTTCGCGGTTGCGTCGGGCGTCGGCGCGCAGCGTGGTCCGTGGAGGTGTCATGGCCTTCCGCGATCGAGGAATGAAGCGGGGAGCTCTCCGGTTCAGTGTACAGTCACACAAGCGGGGATCTCCCCGCTTGCAGGGGGCGCCCGCCCCCTGCTCCCACGACGGAAGGCTGGACATGCCTACAGCGCTCATCACCGGCGGTACCACCGGGATCGGCAGAGCGACCGCCGAGCTCCTGCACGCCCGCGGCTACCGGGTCGCGGTCACCGGGCAGAACCCCGACTCCCTCGCGCGAGCGCAGCTCGAGCTCCCCGACGACGTGCTCGTCGTCCGATCCGACGCGCGCGACCTGGCCGACACCGACGCCCTCGTGGCGACGGTGTCCGAACGCTTCGGGACCCTCGACCTGCTGTTCCTCAACGCCGGGATCCTCCGCCCCGCCCCGGTGGCCGACGTGACGGAGGAGTCGTTCGACGAGCAGGTCGCCGTCAACTTCAAGGGCCAGTACTTCACCCTCCAGAAGGCCCTCCCGCTCATGAACGACGGCGGGTCGATCGTCCTCACGGTGGGCATCGGGGCCCGCCGCGGCACCGTCGGCGCCACGGTGGCGACCGCGACGCGCGGCGCCCTGCTGGCGATGCTGCCCTCCCTCGCGCTCGAGCTGGCTCCGCGCAGGATCCGCGTGAACACCGTGAGCCCGGGGGCGACCGAGACCCCGCTGCTCGACAAGTTGAGGGTTCCCCAGAGCGGCCGGGACGCCATGCGCGCGAACATCCCGTTCGGCCGGTTCGCCTCCAGCCAGGAGGTGGCGGAGGTCGTCGCCTTCCTCGGCTCGGACGCCGCCAGGTACGTCACCGGCCAGGACGTCGTCGTCGCCGGCGGCTACGGGCTCGCCGCCTGACACCTGATCGACTGAACCGATCAGGATCCGACCTGCTCGTCGCCGGACCCGCGAGGGAAACCCCGGAGCCGGGCGCCAATCGCAGGTGGGGCGCCCTCCTGGCGACGGCGCTGCCGGCGCAGGCACTGGCCGAAGAGGAGCCCGGTGCGGGCCCGTTGCAGGGGGGAGCGGGGCTGCCGCGCCGACGGCGCGTGCGTGGTGGGCCTGCCCTTCCCGAGCTCGGCAGCAGCGAGCCGCTCCCCCCTCGGCAGCGGCGGAGGCCAGGTCGGAACCGCTGACCGCGATGGGCTCGACCGCCCGGCTGTTCGCGACGGCCGTCGCCCGAGTTCGACCGGATCGTCAGCAGGCAGATCCTGCTCGTCAGCGGCGGCGCTCGCGGCCTGACGCGCCGGGTCTCGTCACCGGTCGAGCTCTCGCTTCCTCGCACCATCGGGCATCGAGAGGATCGTGATCATGCCGACCGCCACCGACCCCACGAGGTAGACCCAGATCTTGTCCTGGTGGCCGGTGCCGGCCAGCCACGTGGTCAGGTACGGCGCCGTGCCGCCGAAGAGGGCGACGGTGGCCGCGTAGGGAAGCCCGGTGCCCGTGGTGCGCACCGAGGTCGGGAACAGCTCGGCGTAGATGGCCGCGACGTTCGCGCAGTTGCCCACGAGCAGGATCACCCCGATGAGCTCGACCACCAGGAGCGTCCAGAAGCCGCCGCCGTCGAGCACCCGGTAGGCCGGCCACGCGAACAGGGCGAAACCGACGAGGAAGAACATGAAGGTCGGCCGCCTGCCGAAGCGGTCGGACGCCAGGCCGCCGATGGGCAGCAGCAGCATGAACACCACAACCGCGATGGAGTTCGCGAGCAGAGCGCTGTCCAGCTCGAGGCCGGTTGTGGCGCTCATGTAGCCGGGCATGCTGGTGATCCACAGGTAGTAGATGATCGTTCCAGGGACGGTGATCCCGACGACCCTGAGCAGGCCCAGCTTGTGGTGGGCGAACAGGGCTCGCACCGGCCGGTGCGAGCCACCGGACGACTCCGCGCTCTCGAAGTGCTCGGTCTCGCCCGTCCGGGCCCGCAGCCACAGGACCAGCACCCCCATGGCCGCAGCCACCCCGAACGCGACCCGCCAACCCCACGCCTGCAACTGCTGTTCGTCCAACACCGAGGTCACCACGAACGCGAACAGCGAAGCGAGCAGGATGCCGCCCGCGGTGGAGACCTGCTGGAACGACCCGGCGAACGCACGCCTCCCCGGCGCCGCGCTCTCGACGATGTAGGACACGGAGCTCGGCCATTCGCCGCCCGCCGAGAAGGCCTGGACAAGCCGGGCGAGCAGCAGCACCAGCGGCGAGACCACCCCGATCTGCGCGTACGTCGGGCACAGCGCGATGGCGAGGCCGCCGCCGGACATCAGGCCGACGGTCAGCACCAGCGCCTTCTTGCGGCCGTACCGGTCGGCGTAGGTGCCCAGGACGGCGCCCCCGACCGGGCGCATCAGAAACCCCACCGCGAAGATCGCCAGGGCGGCGAGGAACGCGGCGAGGGGATCGTCCTGGGGGAAGAACTGGCCCGCGAACACCGGAGCCAGCGAGGCGTACAGCCCCCAGTCCAGGTACTCGAGCGCGTTCCCGAGCGCCCCCGCCAGGATCGACTTCCGCTGGTGGCGCGTGAACCTCGGCGCTGCCCTGTTTCCGGCCACGACGATGTGCTCGTAGCTGACACGCCTCTCCTTGGTGATCGAGGGAAAGGGAGATCGACGCGGGTCACGACCCTCGTCGTGCGGCCGAGCCGATCAGTCGGGCGCGGACCGGCTCGGACCGGGCGACGTCGGCGATGGTGAGCGCCATGGCCAGCCCCGCGTCGCGCACGAAGCGGTCGCCGTCAGGGCCTGCCGCGGCGGTGGCGAACGCGGCGGTGTGGTTGCCCTCCTCGGGCGGCAGGTCGAACGACAGCATGGGGTGGATGGCGGGGATGCGCAGCGAGACGTTGCCCATGTCGGTCGAGCCGAACATGACGTCCGGGTAGTCGGGGAACGCGCGGCCGATGGCCTTGGCGTTCTCCTCGAAGAGCCGGGCCAGGTCGGGGTCGTGCCGGAACTCGCGGTAGATCGAGGGCAACGGGGTGTACTTCACGCTCGTGCCAGTGCCGACGGCGCCGGCGTCGAAGCACGCGCGCACCCGCTCCCACACCTCGTCGACCTCGGCGATGGTGTCGCAGCGGATCATGCAGTCGACGATCGCGCGGTCCGGGATGACGTTGACCGCGGCCCCGGCCTCCCGGACGAGGTGGTGCACCCTGACGCCGTCGCGCAGCTGCTGTCGGAGCAGCCCGATGGCGGTCTGGGCGAGGACCGTCGCGTCCCCCGCGTTCAGCGCGTTCCAGGGGCGCGAAGCGTGCCCGCCGCGCCCGGTGTAGGTCACCTGCCAGGAGCGCGACGCGCGCAACGTCGGGATCACGACGTCCTTGAGCGACGGGTGCACCATCATGGCGGCGTGGGTGTCGTCGAAGACGCCCGCGTTGACCATGATCTCCTTCCCGGTCCCCCGTTCCTCGGCGGGCGTGCCGAAGACCCGCACGGTGAGCCCGAGCTCGTCGGCGTACGGGGCGAGGGCGAGGGCGGCGCCGACCGCGGACGCGGCGATCACGTTGTGCCCGCAGCCGTGGCCGATGTCCGGCAGCGCGTCCATCTCCGCGCACACGCCGATGGCGAGATCACCGGATCCGGCCGACGCCACGAACGCCGTCGGCAGGCCGGCGACGCCCTTCTCCACCGCGAACCGCCCGGCCTCGAGCGCCGCGATGATCGCGGCCGAGGTCTCGTGCTCCTCGAACGCCAGCTCGGGGTGGGCGTTGATCCGGTGCGACAGCTCCAGCACCGCCGCGAGGTTCTGCTCGAACGTGCTGGTCACGCGTTCGCCGACGTCTGTCATCGCGTACCTCCGGTGAGTGCGTGCTCGGCGATCTGGGCGTGCGTGGCGAACCAGACGCCGTCGTGCGAAGCGATGTGCTCGAGCAGCCGGGTGAGGATCACGATGCGCGAGCGGTGCCCGATGCAGTGCGGGTGCAGGGTGAGCTGGAAGACGCCACCCTCGGCGTAGGCGACGTCGAACTCGTCGCGCCAGATCGACAGCACACCGCGGGGCGGCGTGTACGGCCGCAGCGTGGTGAAACGGTCCATCGTGAAGTACGCCAGGTCGTCGCGGATCCATTCGACGGGCAGCTCGACGATGCCGGTCGGTTCGCCGTCGGCGACGATCTCGTAGCAGTCGTCGTCGGCCATCAGCGACGAGTCGTAGGCCAGGCCCAGCTCACGGATGATCCGCAACGAGTGAGCGGAGAAGTCCCAGGACGGGGTGCGGATGCCGACCGGACGCGCCCCGCTGAGGCGCTCCAACGTGTCGGCCGCCCGCAGGGTCAGCTCGCGCTCGGCCTCCGGCGGGAGCAGGGCGTTGCGTTCGTGGATCCAGCCGTGCAGGGCGACCTCGTGGCCGGCATCCACATAGGACTTCAGCTCGCCGTCGTGCAGCAGCGCGGAGACGGCCGGCACGAAGAACGTGGAGGGCGCCGCGAAGCGCTCGAGCAGCCGGAGGATCCTCGGCACGCCGACGCGTGCGCCGTACTCGCCCTGCGAGAGCTTCCCCGGCAGCACCTCGCCGTCCCGCAACGCGGGCGTCTCGTGGTCGGAGTCGAACGACAGCGCCACGGCGACCTGCGCGCCACCGGGCCAGGACCGCGGGCGCAGCGGACGCCCGGCGCGCACGCGCTAGACGTGGCCGCGCCAGGTCGATTCGTCCCACTGCCACGGCTGGAGCTCGCTCACACGTCCTCCACGGCGACGTCGCGGCTCCCGGAGCGTCGGCGGACGTTCCCGTCGTCGTCGACGACGACCGCCGGGTCCAGCCGTCTCGACGCCTCGGCGAACCGGGCGAGGATCGACGCCGCCACCTCGGGCCGCGGCAGGATCGGCTGGCCGTCGGCATCGAGCTCGATCGGCTCGACCCGGAGGGCGGGCCCGTCCGGCCCACCCAGCCGCACGTGGAACACGGCGCTCTCGCACCAGGGGCCCTGCAACAGGGCCGCCTGGTAGGGCGGGGCCGGGCGCGCCTCCTCCCGCACGACCATGGATCTCCGGCTCCAGCCGTCGCACCAGTCGAAGACGAAGTTCCCGGTGGAGTAGAGGATCAGCCCTCGCCCGTGGAACTCGGCCGGGTGCAGGCAGTGCGGGTGGTGCCCGACGACGAGGTCCGCCCCGGCGTCGACCAGGCGGTGCGCCAACGGCCGCTGGTACTGCCCCAACGGCCCCTGCGTCGCAGGCAGGTAGCAGAACGGCACGCCCCAGTGCAGCGCCACCACGACGAAGTCGTTGTGCTGCTCGGCCTCCCGGATCCCGGATTCCGCCGCGCGCACGTCGGGCTCGTGGGCGCGCGTGTGCACGAACGGCGGGGTCCCCGGGGTCTCGTCCAGGAAGGTGCTGTCGAACTCGAAGGTCTGGCGCACCCGGATCGGCGCGATCCCCGCCCGGTCCGCCGTCGCGTTCGCACCGAGCGGGAGCGCCGAGCAGAAGCTGAAGAACGCCACGGTCCCTCGGCGGCGGACAGCACGTGGGGGACGGGTCGCCTCCGCGAGGGTCTCGCCGAACCCGGCGTGGTGGACGCCCACGGCGTCCAGGGCCCGCACCGTGTCACGCGCGCCCTCCGCGCCGAAGTCCATCGCGTGGTTCGTGGCCAGGGACACCACGTCGAAGCCGAGGGCCGCGAGCTCCGCGCCGCTCGCCGTCGGCGCGCGCATCGTGACGAGCTTCTCCGCACGCCGCCCGGAGCCGGTGAGCGGCACCTCCAGGTTGCCGATCGTCAGGTCGCCGCCCGCGAGCAGCCCGAACGCCGGAGCGCCGGTGCCCGCGGACTCCGCGAGGGGGCGTCGCGGCCACCCGGAGACGACAACGTCCCCCACGATCTTCAGGTCCATGCGGCTCCTGTCTCGTATCTCGATACGCCGTGCCGCAATGTAGTCCGACAAGTCGACCGAGTAAAGGCTGCGTGCCGGGATGAGGAACGGCTGGGGCGCGGAGTGATACGGTCGCGGCCTGATGAGCACAGGTCTGCCGGAGAAGCCGGCGAGCGGCGTCCGGTCGATGAACAGCGTGCTCAGCACGCTCCGGGTCTTCGAGGAAGTCGCCCTGCGGCAGCCGATCGGCGTGTCCGACCTGGCCCGCGTCACCGGCATCCCGAAAAGCTCCGTCCAGCGGTGCCTGGTGACGCTCCAGCAGGCGGGCTGGCTGAAGGTCGTCGACCCCGAGCGCGCGCGGTGGGGCGTGACGATGAAAGCCCTGACGCTCGGGCTGCGCAGCGCCGGCGAGCAGGACCTCCGCGCGGTGGCGGGTCCGGTCGTCAAGCGCCTCGCCGCCGAGACGGACGAGACCGCCCTGCTCGGCCTGCGCGACGGCGAGGAGTACGTCATCGTCGCGCGTGAAGACACCACGCAGGTCGTCCGCGTGGTCCAGGAGATCGGCTCACGCGTGCCGCTGCGCGCGACCTCCGCCGGTCTGGCGATCATGGCGCGCCTCGAGCAGGCCGAGGTCGACGAGCTGCTGGAGCGCGACCTCACGGAGTTCGCGAACGCGCCCGTGCCCGACCCCGACGAGCTGCGGGCGGAGATCGCGCAGACCGCGAAGCGCGGGTACGCGCTGCACGGCTCGTCATCCTGGTACCGGCCCCACGTGGCGTCGATCGCCGCGGCCATCACGAACGCGGCCGGGCAGCCCATCGCGGGGGTCACGCTGGCCGTGCCGCAGACGCGCTACGACCGCTCCCGCGAGAAGACCCTGGCGCCGCTGGTGGTCGCGGCCGCGGACGAGATCAGCCGGCTCCTCGCCGCTTCCTGACGACCGCCCACCCTCCATCCCCGTGCCGGAGATCGGCACGTCCTGATCGCGTGCCACATTCCGGTACGTGTGTATCGTATGGCAGCATGATTCCTCCGGCGGCGGGACGCCGGATGTCGTGCGCATCGATCGCGTGGCCTGCCGCGCACGTCGCCCCCGACCACCCGCCGCCGTCGACGATCGCGAGAAAGAGAGCTCGTCCGTGCCCAGCGAGATGACCCCACTGCAGCTACGGGGCACCACGTTCCCCAACCGCGTGTGGATGTCCCCCATGGCGCAGTACGCCGCCGGAACCGACGGGATGCCGACCGACTGGCACGTCGTCCACTACGGCGCTCGTGCCGTCGGCGGGGCAGGCCTGATCGTGGTCGAGTCCACGGCGGTCGGGCCGTCGCACCGGACCACCGCGGCCGACCTCGGCATCTGGACCGAGGAGCAGGCGCTGGCGCACCGCCGCCTGACGTCGTTCATCGCCGACCAGGGCTCCGTCCCGGGAATCCAGTTGCTGGCCGCCGGACGCAAGGGATCCCACCAGCGCCCTTGGGTGGGCGAAGGGCAGAACAGCCCGGTGAGCGTGGCCGACGGCGGCTGGGAGCTGATCGCGCCCTCGCCGATCCCGTTCGGCGACCTCACCCCTCCCCGCGAGGCCGGCCTCGCCGACCTCGACGAGGTCGTCGCCGCGTTCGCCCACGCGGCCCGCATGTCCGACCTCGCGGGGTACGAGGTGGTCGAGATCCACGCCTCGCACGGGTACCTCCTGCACCAGTTCCTGTCCCCGCTGGCGAACCGTCGCACGGACGAGCACGGCGGGAGCCTGCAGAACCGGATGCGCTTCCCGTTGCGGGTGGCGCGCGCCGTCCGGGAGGCCTTCCCCGCGCACAAGCCGGTGTTCGTGCGCATCACCGCCACCGACTGGGTCGAGGGCGGCATCACCCTCGAGGAGGCGGCGACCTTCGCCAAGGAGCTGGCGGCCGTCGGCGTCGACCTGCTCGACGTCACCTCGGGCGTCCTGGTGCGTGACCTGCAGGCCCGCCCGCCGGCGCGGAACGGCGTGAACGTCGGGTTCGCGAGCGCGCTCCGCGAGGCGTCCGGGCTGGCGGTCGCCCCCGTCGGTCAGATCGTCGACCTGCAGCTCGCCCACGACGTGATCGACGCGGGCACGGCGGACGCCGTGCTGGTCGGCCGCCCCTTGCTCCGCGATCCCTACCTCGCGCTGCGCAACCGCCCCAGCGACCCCGCCGCGTGGCCGGCGCAGTACCACCGCGCGCTCTGAGACACAGGAGGAACCCTGCGATGGCGTCGACGAACACCCGGACCGCCACGAACCGCGAGGTCCGGCGGCCGCACGACACGACGATCCGCTACACGATCAGCGGCCCGGCCGGCGGGCCGGTCCTCGCGCTCGTCCACGGCTGGGGCTGCAACCGCACCGATTTCGACGCGGTCACCGACCACCTGCCGTCCCACCTGCGCGTCCTCGCGGTCGACCTGGCCGAGCACGGCGAGTCCCGCTCGGCCCGGGACGTCTGGACGATGGAGGAGTTCGCCCGCGACGTGGCAGCCGTGCTCGACGCCGAGTCGGTCGAGAGCTGCGTCGTCGCCGGCCACTCCCTCGGCGGGGCGGTGGCCGTCGAGGTCGCCCGGCTGCTGCCCGACGTGGTCTCGCACGTGGTCGCCCTCGACGCCCTGCACTACCTGGGGCTGTTCCCCGCACAGGACGAAGTGCGGACCGACGCGTTCCTGAAGCCGTTCCACGACGACTTCGCCGCCGCGACGCGGGCAATGGTCGAGTCGGGGTCGCCCGCGGGCACGGACCCGGCGCTGACGAACGCCTACTTCGAGAAGATGGTCGCCGTGCGGCAGCCCGCCGGACTGCGCTCGATCGAAGGCCTCGTGCACTGGGACATGGACGCCGCGCTGCGCGACGTCCGGCAGCCGATCACGCTGTTCGCGGTGCGCGAGATCCTCGCGCAGGAAGCGGTCGACCGCTACGGCGACCGCATCCGCATCGTGCCGGTCGACCTCGGCACCCACCACTTCCCCGTCGAGTCGCCGCGAGGCACGGCCGACCTGCTCGCCGGCATCGTGCCCGAATAGGTCGGTGAACGATCCGCCCCCGCTCCCCCGACGTCGGGTTCGCTGCCCCCTCAGCTGCTGCGCAGCAGCCTCGTTGCCCGCGACCGCGAGCAGCCGGGCGCGCACGAAAACCCGCGGCGAGCTGCACGTCGCGGCGGCGCCGCCACGTGATCTGGAATGCGCGGAGAGGATGTCCAGCGGCGGCCGCCGTCGGGGAGCCGGTCGAGCGCGAGGTGCCCCACCTGGTCGACGTGGCGGTGGTACAGCTCGGCGATCGCCTCGGCGTCACCGTCGCGTACCGCCGCCCACAACGCGACGTCCTCGCCCGGCGGCGCGGTCGCAGCCGGCGCCCCCGCACTGGTCGTCATAGCCGATCATGGTCGGCACCGGCTGCCGCCTCGCCCGACGACCGCACCCCTATCTCCCGGCGGCAGACCTGCCGCTCAGCGTCCTGGAGCGATCACAGGGCTGCCGGTTGGAGCTGCTCCACCAGCACGCCCGCGAGGAGGTCGACGAGCTCGTCGCGCGCGTCCAGCGGCAGCACCTGCGCCACGTACTGGTCGGGTCGCACGACCACGAGGCAGCCGCGGTCGCGGTCCACCTGGCGCAGGTCGAACAGGTCCTGCTCGGGATGGGGGCAGAAGACCTTCTCGTAGTCGACGAGCCCGAACCGCCCCTTGCGCGGCAGCAGCACCGCCGGCAGGTCGGCGACGCTCACCTCCCGGTGGCCCTGCTGCAGGACCGCGCGGACGTCGATCACCGAGTCCGGGGCCGCCCCGGGCGGGGTGAACCGGGCGAGCACGTCGGGCAGCTCGTCGCACAGCGCGCGCAGCCGCGAGCCCGCGTCCGCCGGATGGGCCCGGTCGGCGAACGCGTAGAGCCGCCACGCACCGTCGGCGCGGGCGACGTGCCCGAGGTGCATCGGCTTGGCGTCGGCCATCCGGACGACCGGCGCGGAGTGGAAGCGCATCCCGACCGGGAAGCCCTCGGCCAGGTGCTGGTGCACCGGCTCCCCCACCAGCACCGACGGCCCGTACCGCACCGCGACGCCCGCGGTGTAGCGGCCCTGCTCGCGGAAGTAGCGCTGGAACTTCTCCGGCTCGGCCTCCCGGTTGCTGAACATCGCCGCGAACTCGCGGTCGAAATCGATCAGCCGCTGCGCGACCGCCTGCCGTTCCGTGGAGTAGGTGCGCAGGATCTCCGGCCGAGAGGTGCCGCGCAGGACCGTGCCGAGCTTCCACCCGAGGTTCCACGCGTCGGCCATGGACACGTTCATCCCCTGGCCCGCCTTCGCGCTGTGCGTGTGGCAGGCGTCCCCGGCGATGAACACCCGCGGCTCCCGCTCCCCGTCGGCCGCGTCGTCGAACCGGTCGCACAGCCGCTGGGCGATCTCGTACACGGTCCACCAGCCGACGTCCTTCACCTCGATCGTGTACGGGTGCAGGATCCGGTTGGCCACGGCGGCGAGCTTCTCGGGGGTGACGCTGCGCTCCCGCAGCATCTCGGCGTCGCGCTCGTTGTCCAGCTCGATGTAGAGCCGGACCAGGTAGCCGCCCTCGCGCGGGATGACCAGCAAGCTGCCCTGCTCGGACGTGATCGCCGACTTCAGCCGGATGTCGGGGAAGTCGGTCACGGCGAGCACGTCCATCACACCCCACGACTGGTGCGTGGTGTCCCCGCGCAGGCGCAGCCCGATCGCCTCCCGGGTCCGGCTGCGGGCGCCGTCGCAGCCCACGGCGTACCGGGCGCGGATCGTCGCCGTCCGGCCGGTCGGCTCTCCCCCCTCGACGTGCTGCAGGGTGACCGTCACCGGGTACTCCACCGCCGGATCGGGGTCGACCCGCACGTCGGTGGCCTGCAACCCGTAGAACGGCTCGGCCCGAGCCGCCGAACGTGCCATGTGGTCGCGCAGGTAGGCGAGCATCCGCGCCTGGTTGACGATCATGTGCGGCATCTCGGAGATGCCCTCTTCCACGTCGTCGATCCGGCCGGTGCGCACGATCGACGAGCTGTCCTGCGGGTCGGGCCGCCAGAACGTGACCTCGTTGACCTGGTAGCCCTCCCTGATCAACCGGTCCGCCAGCCCGAACGCCTCGAACATCTCCACCGTGCGGCACGCCACCCCGTCGGCCTGCCCCACCGCCAGCGGCCCGTCGCGCCGCTCCACCACCACCGTGCGCAGCTGCGGGAACTCCGCCAGCTGGGCCGCGAGCACGAGCCCCGCCGGGCCGCTACCGATGATCACCACGTCCGCGGTCTCCGGCAGACCCGGCCCGCGTTCGAGCACCGACGGGTGCGGGTGGCGGACCAGCGGGTCCCCCGGCTCGTAGCCGTCGACGTAGAACTGCATGCAGTCGGCTCCTCGTCTTGCGCCTGCCCGCATTCTGCGCCGCTTCTCTTGGAAGGAAAGCCGTGTTCTTCCTGCCAGAACATCATTTCGCCTGACTGCGGGTGTGTCGGACATCTCCCCCCTGGCACCCGCAGCCGTTGTGGTGTACTGCATACAGTCAACGAGAACGGCACAACCGGGGAGGAGCCGGCCATGACAGAGACGGCCGCAGCAGCCGCGCACGTCGAGGGCGAGGAAACGCCTGCTCTGACGGACGGGATCCACCTGGTCGTCGACGCGCTGAAGCTGAACGGGGTCGAGACGATCTACGGCGTGGTGGGCATCCCCATCACCGACCTGGCGCGCCTGGCCCAGGCGTCCGGCATCCGCTACATCGGGTTCCGGCACGAGAGCGACGCCGCGCACGCAGCAGCGGCGGCCGGGTTCTTGACCCAGAAGCCGGGGATCTGCCTGACGGTGTCCGCACCGGGCTTCCTCAACGGCCTGGTCGGGCTGGCCAACGCCACCACCAACTGCTTCCCCATGGTCCAGATCTCGGGGTCGAGCGAGCGCCACATCGTGGACCTGCAGCGCGGCGACTACGAGGAGATGGACCAGCTGGCGGTCGCCAAGCAACTCTGCAAGGCGGCCTACCGGGTGTCGCGGGCCGAGGACATCGGACGCGGCATCGCGCGCGCGATCCGCACGGCGGTGAGCGGTCGCCCCGGCGGGGTCTACCTGGACATCCCGGCGGCGGTGCTCGGGGAGATCATCGCGAAGGAGAAGGGCCAGAACTCGCTCTGGAAGGTGGTGGACCCGGCACCCAAGCAGCTCCCCGACGCCGCGGCCGTCGACCGGGCCGTCGAGCTGCTGGCCGGGGCGCAGCGTCCGCTGATCGTGCTCGGCAAGGGTGCGGCGTACGCCCGGGCCGAGGAGCCGATCCGGCAGTTCGTGGAGTCGACCGGGATCCCGTACATCCCGATGTCGATGGCCAAGGGACTGCTCCCCGACGACCACCCGCAGTCCGCGGCCACCGCGCGGTCGTTGGCGCTGAAGGAGGCCGACGTCGTGCTCCTGGTCGGGGCGCGGCTGAACTGGCTCCTGGGGCACGGGGACGCACCGCAGTGGGACCCGAACGCGACGTTCATCCAGGTCGACATCGCGGCGAACGAGATGGACTCGAACCAGCCGATCGCCGCTCCGCTCGTCGGCGACATCGGCTCGGTGATGGAGGCCCTGGTGGAACGCACGAAACCCGGGCAGATCGCGCCGCCCACCGCCTGGCGCGAGAAGCTGGCGGAGAAGTCCGCGGCGAACGTGGCGAAGATGGCCAAGCGGCTGGAAGCGGCGAAGACCGCGCACCCGATGACGTTCCTCGGCGCGCTCCAGGCCATCCGCGACGTCTACGCCGAGCACCCGGAGGTGTACCTCGTGAACGAGGGCGCCAACGCCCTCGACCTCACGCGCAACACCATCCCGATGACCGTGCCGCGCCACCGGCTGGACTCGGGGACCTGGGGCGTGATGGGCATCGGCATGGGCTACGCCATCGCGGCCGCGGTGGAGACGGGCCGGCCGGTGATCGCGGTCGAAGGCGACTCGGCGTTCGGCTTCTCCGGCATGGAGACCGAGGTCATCACGCGCTACGACCTGCCCGTGATCACCGTCGTGCTCAACAACAGCGGCGTCTACCGCGGCGACGAGGCCTCGCCGTCGGGCGACCCGGCGCCGACCTACCTGCGCGCCCGCCACGACGTGCTCATGCAGGCGTTCGGCGGCACCGGCTACCGGGCCACCACGCCCGACGAGGTCGACGCGGCGCTGCGCAAGGCGTTGGCGGAGGGCAAACCCGCCCTGATCGACTGCATCATCGACCCGGCCGACGGCACGGAGTCGGGCAACATCAAGCACCTCAACCCGAAGGGGCTCGGCGCCAAGGGCTGACCGCAGCGGCGCTTCCGGTAGCCGACGGACGGGCGGTCCTCCTCGACGAGGAGGGCCGCCCGGCTCCATGACGGCGGCTAGTACTGCAACGGCACATTGGCGTGTCGTGAGAAGCTGAGGCCTGTCGGGCGGTGATGATCACCGCGTGGTGGATCTTGCTGGGTGGGTCGCGTCGTTGGATGCGGTGGTGGAGCTGATCGCCGG